>BNJU01002881.1_pt1 | contig 546016 bp, 901 predicted proteins | sample 8539281 | NCBI WGS metagenome assembly BNJU01 (sample SAMD00202456, study PRJDB9452) | human saliva metagenome | isolation source: human saliva | place: Japan
ACGCGAATAATCCGTCGTCAGCCGAGGAGGCGGAAGTAAAGGCGGGGGCGGATCTGCTGTAGATGCTTCGACATATGGATCGTGAGGAGCGTGAAAGGAATATGACGGTCACAAATATTACCCTGATGTAAAAGAGGATCTGGTCCACAAGGAAGTAGATCTGCCAGACAATGCCCCTAAGGGAATATCAGGATCCTAACGTGCCCTGGAACGCTGTTGAAATGGTGGAAAAATAAGAACGCCCAGCTTTGCAGGATGATGAAAGCATCATTGCCAAATAGCTGGTCTTATGAAGTCGCCAAGGAGACTGTAAGGCAGTACGTCAAGGGTATGTGTTGTGAATGGGCAATCCATGACTCGTAAACAAGCATTGTTGAGCTTTACGACAAAGTTGTTAAGCGTTATAATTTCCTGAAACTGCCACTTGTGAGCGGCGTTTTTCTGCCAAGGTTTCCAACAGGCAGATGCTCCAGGATCCGAACAATATGATCAGCTTTGAGAAAAATGACATCAAGAGCTTTGATGAACTGCACAGCTTTTAGTGACGGGCATTTGGCAGAGTACAACAAGCTTTGCTGCCAAGTATTCTGGGTATGGCAACCAGATCAAAAAGCCTGCTGGCTAAGATTGAAGCCTCATGACCGTATCATGCCGTTCCTCGATGTTGTTAGAAAGAGTGAGAGCCTGAAAGGTCTTGCCAAGTGGAGGTTTGACAGGGAAAAACAGATCAATGCTGGATGAATATCCTGCTCGGCTTTAAGGAGTTTCGAAAGGTAGTTCCAAAGGGCGAGAAGATAGATCCTCAGAAGTGTCAGAAGGACATGGAAGCCTCATTGACAAGAGAGAGGACATGGAAGGTCTGCTCCAGAAAGAGGTGGGAGATCTTGCCTGACGTTGAAGTCACTCGATTTTTAACAAGAAGAATGAAGAGCGTGAGCATTAGTAATGAGGTTCATGCTAAGGAGAGATCCATGGAACATGAACGGAATCCATCACGGAAAAGCCATCAGGCAGAAAAGGTAGTGGAGGACTTGAGTCGCAAATTGCGACCTCAAGATACCCCTTCTATCACCTATAAAGTTTGCATTAAATCGCCTCTTTGCTAATTGTAAGGCTTGTGGTAGAGTGGGATTATTAACTTGCAGGAGAAGGTATGGAAGAAGATAAAATATTGTAAATGGTGAGGGTCAGCCCGAGCAGCAAGATGAAGCTAAAGTAAACAAGATTGTTGATGACCTCACGTTGTTTTGATGATGACTTAAATGTCATTGGTTTTTGATGAGAATATTCCTGCAACACAGCTTGTACTTAGGATTATACTTAATCGCGATATTATAGTTAAGAGCGTTGAGGGACAGGATGAATTAAAGAATCCGCTTGTGAAAGGCAGAGATATCAGACTTGATGTCCATGCTATTGATGAGGATGGAGAAGAAATTGATATCGAGGTGCAGGGCGATTCAGATGGGGCACATGTAAGAAGAGCAAGATTTCATAGTGCTATGGTTGATTCAAGGATGCTTGAGGCAACGGATGATTTCAAAGTGTTGAAAGATTCTTACGTGATATTTATTTATAAACATGATAAATTCCGTAAAGGATTACCGATATATAGAGCAGACAGAACAGTTTTAGAGACGGGAAAACCTTTTGAAATGATGGTTCACATATTATTTATGTGAACGGAATGTACAAAGGAATGATGAATAGGTAAGTTGATTCAGGATTTTCATGCGAAGACGTCAGAAAACATGAATTATAAAGAATTAGCCGACGGTGTTCATCATTTCAAGGAGACAGAGGAAGGACGTGATATTGTGTGTGAATCAGTAAGAAAATATGCGGAGCAAGAATCGAAGAAGAGTGCTGAAGCTAGCAGAATAGATACTTGGTTAAGAGCGTAAAGAACCTGATGGAAACCACATCGGTTGCGTTAGATCAGGCCTTTTAGTAATTTGTCATCTCGGATACTGATAAGCTAATCATTTCCAGTAAGCTTCAGAAGTAACAAGTTAATATTGTAATATGCACATGAAGCAGTAGATCAGAAACATGGTCTGCTGCTTTATTTTTGTGCCGATATAAACGTATTTCCGATAAAAACAGTAGAACATATTGTTTTTATTTTATGCAAAGGAGGTATCTCACGTGTAAAGCAAACTATTCAGTAACTTTCGTCTATGACGGAGTAAAGTCCGCCAAAGAAGTCCTGACCGAAGCTATCATTGCGCAGGTCAGAAGAAAAACTTGATTCAGATATAGAGATTATCGATGGAAAGGAATATAATATCCCCTTTCGACACCCTCTTGACTTCAATCCCCATGTGGTCTAAGATAGCTCCGGTATATAAATGGTGCTGCACAGGGTACGAAACACAGTGAGCGTCGGGCTCTTCGAAAAGAGGGGAGTGCCTTTCGGATCTCTTGCAGCACGGATCAGTTCACTTCTTTAGGGGGACCAAATGAATCAGAGCCAAATTATCACGATCATCGTCACACTTGTTTGCCTTGCCATGGTGATACAGCCGATCCTGTCAATCAAATGGGCAAGGGAGAGTCAGACCACCACGACCATCCGTCCTTTTCGTATGATCATTTGTGCGATTGTGGCAGTCATGGGAATTTACTCCCTGATTACCGGCAATTATATGTGGTAAGATCGTGATTGGACCGGGATATGGTCAAAGAGCCTGCGGGCTCTTTTACCCCTAAAAATTGCTTGAAATAGGCCAACAAACAGGTTAAGATGATACATGAACTATCCAAACAACCAAAAAAATATACTCAATATATAATCAAAAAGACGGGAGGATTCACCAATGGGGGCAGAAATCAAGGTTGGCATCGTGGGATGTGGCGCAATCGGGAGAGATCATTGCAGGCGGATCATGGACACCGTGCCGGGAGCGAGAGTGGTAGCGGTCAGCGACTATGTCAAGGGAAGCGGCAGATGAGACGGCAAAGGCTTATGACATCCGTTCTTATGGAAACGACTGCGACGCGATGATCGCCGACAAGGAAGTGGAGGCGGTTTTGATCGCATCTATCGATGCAACCCATCATGACTATGTCATGAAGACGCTCGCACAGGAGAAATGGTGCTTTTGTGAAAAGCCGCTTTCCCAGACGGCAAAGGACTGCGAAGAGATCATGAAAAGGGAGCAGGAGATCGGGAAACGCTTGTGCAGGTCGGTTTTATGCGACGCTATGACAGAGGATATGCGGAGATGAAACGCATCATTTCCTCCGGTGAAATCGGAAAGCCCCTCATCATCAAGGCCTGCCACCGGAATGTATCCCAGGGACCCGGCTTCAAGACGGAAAAACGGAATCACCAATGTGGCCATTCACGAACTGGATATCTGCAGATGGCTGCTGGATGACGAATACGAGGATGCGCAGGCAGTCAGAGTCAGGCAGTCTTCCAATTCCCAACAAAGGATACGATAACCCGCAGGTGGTGCTGCTGCGCACCAAGAACAACTGCTTCATCGACGTAGAGGTACAGGTGGCGGACGGCTACGGCTACGATATTCAGTGCGAGGTGGTTTGTGAAAACGGAACGGTCAAGCTGCCGGATCCCTATGCGGTGGTTCGTCGTTCCAGACCGAATCCGGAGAAGTTGCCGGGTGCGACCATGCCGATCATGGTAGATTGGAAGGAGCGCTTTATCGAAGCCTATGACATTGAGCTCTGCGCTTGAGCGAAGAGCTTACAGGAAGGGAAGCTGACAGGACCCTCTTCTTGGGACGGGTATGTGGCCTGCGTGGCGGGAGACGCACTGAATGCGTCCAGAGGAAACGGCGTCTTTTTGCCTCGTGAAAACGATTGAAAAGCCGGAAATGTATAAGGACTGAACAAGGAGGAATTTTCAGAATGGATAAGACAAAGGTCAAACTCGGCATTGCGCCGATTGCATGGACAAAATGACGATCTGCCGGATCTGGGCGGAGAAAATACTTTCGAGCAGTGCGTCTCGGAGATGGCACTGGCGGGATTCACAGGATCCGAGGTGGGCAACAAGTACCCGAAGGATCCGGCGGTGTTAAAAAGGCGCTGGATCTGCGCGGGATTGAAATCTGCAACCAGTGGTTCTCCTCTTTTGCTGACGAAGCCTTTTTGAAGAGGTGGAGAAGGACTGCCGCGCACAGCTTTCTTTTTGCAGAAAAATGGGATCGAAGATCATCGGCTTCTCCGAGCAGAGCTACAGCGTGCAGGGCAGCAGGACACGCCGATTTTCGGGCACAAAAGAGTGATGAACGATGCGGAGTGGAAGACGCTAGGCGAGGGGTTAAACCGTCTGGGGAAGATTGCCCTCGAGGAATACGGCATTCATTTGACCTACCATCATCACATGGGAACGGTGGTGCAGACGATGGAGGAGACGGAGAGGTTTCTGGCTGAAACCGATCCGGCTTATGTCTCGCTTCTGTATGATTCCGGACATTTCTGCTATTCGGGGGAGGATCCGATTGCTTGTGTAAAAAAATTCATCGGAAGAATTAAGCATGTGCACCTCAAAGACATCAGAGAGGGCGTATTGCAGAAGGTACGTGAGGAAAAATGAGCTCTGGACGGCGTGAGAGCCGGCGCTTTCACCATCCCGGGAGACGGCTGCATTGATTTTGACCAGATCTTCCGCGTACTTGAGGAAAACGGCTATGCAGGGTATATGGTGGTAGAAGCGGAGCAGGATCCGGCAAAAGCCAATCCTTTAGAGTATGCGATCCGCGCAAGGAAATACATCAGCGAAAAAACCGGGTTATAATCAAGGAGTGACCCGCGTAATCGAAACGAAGTGACGAAGAGGAGAATGAGGCCATGGAGCAAAAAGACCATCAGACTGACGGTCGCACAGGCGATTGTGAAGTTTCTGGATCAGCAGTATGTCAGCATGGACGGGGAAGAGACCAAGTTTGTAGAAGCTTTTTTTACCATCTTCGGGCATGGAATCGCGCTCGGACTGGGAGAGGCGCTGGACTCGGATCCGGGCAGTATCAAGGTGATGCAGGGCAGGAATGAGCAGGGAATGTGCCACTGTGCCATCGCTTACGCCAAACAGAGCAACCGGAGAAAAAAATCATCCCCTGCTCCTCTTCGATCGGACCCGGCGCTGCCAATATGGTGGTTGCGGCGGCGACGGCGACCGTGAACCAGATTCCTCCTTCTTTTTCCCTCGGACACCTACGCGTCCAGACAGCCGGATCCGGTGCTGCAGCAGCTGGAGCAGAGCTCGTCTCTTGCGACCACCACCAATGATGCCTTTAAGCCGGTGGTGAAATACTGGGACAGAATCGAGAGGCCGGAGCAGTTGATGAGTGCGATGATCAATGCCATGCGCGTCCTGACCGATCCTCGGACTGCGGAGCGGTCAGCATTTGTCTCCCGCAGGACGTAGAGGGAGAAGCGTATGACTATCCGACTTCCTTTTTGCAAAAGAGTGCATCGCATCACCAGACCGGTGGCGGTAGAGGAAGAAATCCATGACATTGCGGAAGTGATTGTTGCTTCTAAGAAGCCGATCGTGATTGTCGGCGGCGGGTACGCTACTCGGAAGCGGGAGGGACGGTGGAAGATTTCTGAGGGCCTTCGGCATTCCTTTTGGAGAGACTCAGGAGGGAAGAGCGCCTGCCAGTCTTCTCACCCCTACTGTTTGGGCGGCATCGGTGACGGGCACGCTTGCCAGCAATCAGATTGCACAGGAAGCGGACTGCGTGATTGCCATCGGCACCAGATTAACTGACTTACAACGGCCTCCAAATGGCTCTTCCGAAATCCTGCCGTTCGCTTTGTGACCATCAACAACAATCGCTATCATGCCTATAAGGCGGAGGCGGTAAAGGCAGTGGGAGATGCGAGGGCAACGGTTGAAAGGCTCACGGAAGTCCTGCGGCAGAAGGGATACCATTCCGCCTACAGCAATGAGATTATCCAGGCAAAAAAACGCTTGGGAACAGGAACTGCTTCGGCTGGGAGCGCTGGTTTGCACGGGAGAAAATTTTGAGCCGAATATCCGCCCGAGAGATGCACGCACGATACCGGAATATGTGAAACTGCATGGCAGCAGTCTGACGCAGACGTCTGCTCTGCCATACTCGGGACACCATTGGAAAAGATGACAATATCGTGACTGCGGGCGGATCTCTCCCAGTTGCCTCCAGAGGGTTTGGCAGACGGATAAGAGAGGCGGCTATCATGTGAGTACGGCTATTCCTGCATGGGGTATGAAATCGAGTGCTTCCCTCGGTGTAAAAATGGCAGATCCCTCTCACGAAGAATATACCGTGGTTGGCGATGGCGGCTTCCAGATGTTAAACTCGGAACTGGGAACCATTATGCAGGAGAGGGTAAAGACCAATATCCTTGTGTTTGATAACTGCGGCTTCGGCTGTATCAACAATCTGGAGATGACGCACGGTGTGGGCAGTCTTGCCACCGAGTTCCGTTATACGGACGGCAAGAAGCCGGCGGGTGACCTGATCGCCGTGGATTATACCAAGATCGGCGAAGCCTACGGGATGAAAAACCTCATCTCTGCAAGTCGGCGGAAGAGTTGAGAGAAGCCTCCTGGACAGCAGAAAGCAGGAGGTTGCCTGCCTCTTTGATCTGAAGGTCGTTCCCAAGACCATGACGGACGGGTATGATGCCTGGTGGAATGTCGGCATTGCCATGGAATCGGTGAATGAAGAAGTGAGAGCAGCGGCCAAAGAGGTGGAAGAGCACAGAGAGGCTGCGCGGAAATATTAAAGGGACAAGAGAATCTGGAAGTGAGCATCTGGAAGTCTCCGGGAGAGGGCAATCTGCGACCGGGGACTTCTGCGGCAGAGGATGAGGGAAAAGGAGGAGAGCAGCATGGAACAGAAAGTTTTCGGATATCCGGAATTTGATCAAAAGGGCGAACAGATCCTGACCACTTATGAGAATGAGTATCGTGCCATGAATATGGACATTCGCGTCTACCGCATGAAGGCGGGGGAGGAGAGAATTTTTTTACGCGAACAGGAAGAGACGGCCATCCTTCTTTTATCCGGAAAGATCAAATTTATCTGGGAAAAGAAGAGGAGACGGTAGCCAGAAAGGATGTGTTTACAGAAGGACCGTTCGCCCTTCATGTTTGCAAAAACGTCCAGGTGAGGGTGAAGGCAGAGGAGGATTCGAAATCCTCGTGCAGTGCACGAAGAATACGCGCTCTTTTGCCGGCAGGCTGTACCACCCAGAGGATGCGCCGTGGAAATATTCCAGTAAAGGGAAGTTTGGCAACGTGGCCAATCGCCGCGTGAATACCATCGTGGACCACGAGATCAATCCGGATTCCAACATGGTATTAGGCGAGGTGTTAAACGATCCGGGAAACTGGTCGGGCTATTTGCCACACAGACACCCGCAGCCGGAATGTTATTATTTTAAATTTGATCATCCGGAGGGTTTTGGAGCCAGTTTTGTCGGAGATCAGGTATTCAAGAGTGTGGACGGCAGTTTTTCCGCAATTCCGGGCGGCGAATTGCATCCGCAGGCAGTGGCGCCCGGGTTTCAAATGTACACCTGCTGGATGATTCGCCACATCGACGGCAATCCCTGGCTGCAAACGGACCGATGTGAGGATGAGAGATATCTCTGGCTGCATGAAGCGCGGTTTTAAGGAGCGTAGGCGTTGGCAAGAACAATTCGACTGAATCTCACACAGGAACAGGAACTGGCGGCGATCGGGAAGGCGCTGTCCTCTGATTGGAGAATCCGGATTCTGCGCCTTTGCTCCCGCCAGAAGATGAGCATTGCGGACATGGCAAAAGAACTGCGCATTCCCCCTTCCAGCTGTGCCATGCATGTAAAGATCCTGGTAGATGCGGGACTTTTGGACCGGGATACCCTGCAGGGGGAGCCGTGGAAATGCCCAGCTGAAAGCTACCGCAATGCGGACCGGATTGATATTCGCCTGATGGAGATGGTGAGAGGGCAGACAACATCGTGAGCGTCGAGATGCCAATCGGAGCCTATACGGACTGCGAAGTGCATGCCACCTGCGGGATTGCCAATGAGGCGGGAATCATCGGGATGGACGACAAGGAGGAAAATTTTTCCTGCCCGAACATCTGACGGCACAGATCGCCTGGACATCTTCCGGTTATCTGGAATATACTTTTTCCCAATAGACTCTTGTCTCTCCCTTTTAAGTGCAGACCCAAACAGGTGATGGTCAGCATGGAGATTTGCTCGAGACGGCGGGGGTACAAGGAAGACTGGAAGTCTGACTTGACCCTCTTTTAAACGGCAGAGACTGCGGAACGTATCGAAGCATGGGAGATTACGGAGCTAGGAGAGGCAAAAACAATCCGATTTCATGGGTCTCCGGCAGAACCCAGTACGGGAAGCTTGCCATCTTCGAGGTGAATGAGAGAGGCAGCTTTGTGGGAGGGTAAGAGTCGGTGACACGACCATCGAGGAACTGCATTTGATGGATGCACACCGGATTCTTCTCCGGATCGGCAATAAACCGGATGCCAAATACGTCGGGGGTCTCAACCTGTTCGGCAGGCAGTTTGGGGACTATTCGCAGGACATCATCATGAATCTGGTTTATGAGGAAACCATGCACCGGTCATGATCTGCAGGGAGAAGAAACCGATTCTTAGAGCACCGCAGAGGGCAATCGTAGAGGATTTATGGATGAGTGAAAGTTATCAGCCGCCCTTCCATATGACGGAAGAAATCACAAACTTAATCGTCGAAATCGGGTTGTATGTTGGGTCAATTACAACCTATGAAACGATGCATCAGAATCCTGTGCTGCGCAGAAACAATCGGATTAAATCAATCTATTCTTCTTTAGCAATCGAACAGAATACGCTTTCGCTGGATCAAGTCAGTGATGTGATTAACGGGAAGCGAGTGTTGGCGCCTCCGCAGGATATCAGAGAAGTAAAGAATGCCCTATGAAGCATATGAGCGGGCAGCGGAACTCAAGCCATACAGCGTAAAAATCTGCTTTATGCGCATAAGTTACTGATGGATGGTCTAATGAAAGAAGCCGGACGATTTCGCAGTGAAAATGTTGGCGTTTACGCCGGAGACCAGTTGATCCATGCAGGAACGCCTGCAAAATACGTGCCGGAGTTGATGGCACAATTGATGAATTGGGTAAAAAAATCCAATGTTCATCCGCTGGTGAAGAGTTGCATCTTTCATTATGAGTTTGAATTTATTCATCCGTTTGCAGATGGGAATGGACGTACCGGACGACTTTGGCAGTCCTTGATCCTTCAGAAGTGGAATAACCTCTTTGCATGGTTGCCGGTAGAGACACTGGTCACGAGCATCAGGAAGAATATTACCGGGTGTTACAGCGGTCAGATCAGAAAGGAGACTCTACGGAATTTGTAGAGTTCATGCTGGGCATGATTCGTGATGCGTTGAAAGAATTGAGTGAAAAACCAGAACTGGGGGAAGACAGCGACGGATGTCGTAGTAAATGTCGCAAGAAATGTCGTAGTAAATGTCGTAAGAAATGATGCGGTTAATGTCGCAGTAAATGAGGATAGGTGCTGGCGCTTCTGGCGCAAGACGGAAGGCTGACAGCGAAGGTGTTGGCATCGACGCTAGAGTCACACAGAGGCAGATACAACGAATTTTGGCAAAGCTGAAGCAAGAGCAAAAAGATCATCCGGCACGGTGCAAGCAAAAATGGCTACTGGGAAGTGAACAGGCCTCGGAAAGCGAAGGGATGGACTGAATACAAGGTGGCTGTTCCCAAGATGGGAAAACCAGACTGCATAAAGAGGATTCTTTGCCTAATATTCGAACAACGAAGTAGCTGGTGGAGGAAACTGTTGAAAGAAAACAGTTTCTTTTTTTAAACAACAATATTGTTGAAATATCGGATTACTACCATCAAATTACCTAAAAATAACAGTATAAACTTGCGGAATTTGTTAGCTTCCTCTAAATTCTTAGATAGAAATAAACGTAAGTAATGGAAAAAAAGGAGGAAAGCATGAAAAAGAGATGGTGGAGTGTCCTGTTAGCCGCATCATTGATTTCAGGGGCCCTGGCCGGCTGTGGAGGGAGTGCAGGAGAGGGCGCAAAGACTTCTGATCCCGCAAATGCCTCGGATGTGGCAGCTTCTGCAGAGGGAACAGCATCCGGTGCAGGCGGCGCAAGCGTAGATACAAATGAAGACGGAACGGTGAACAATCCGGAAGCCGTCAAGGTACCGGAGGGGATCTGACCTTCTGGTCGCTCTTTTACGGGGTGACGGTGAGTGGTGGAATGACATTGTCGATCAGTATAACAAGTCGCAAAATCCTTCACATCCGGTTACTTCGATTACGTTGGTTTGGGCAGATTATTACACCAAACTACAGACAGCCATTGCAACAGGAAATGGACCGGATCTTGGCGTTTCTCACGTATCCAAGCTTTATGAACTGGCAGAAACAGGGCAATCGAACCGTTAGATGATTACCTGAAGGAGCTGAAGATCAATCTGGCGGATTCCTATGAAAAAGCATCCATTGACGCGGTTACCGTAGATGGTCATGTCTATGCAATTCCGTTAGACACCCATGCGGAAGTGATGTATTACAACCTGGATCTGCTCAAAAAGGCTGGCATTTCCGAAGAAGAGGTAAAGGCAGTTAAGAGTGCGAAAGACTTCGATGCACTGCTGAAAAAAGTGCAAGGATTCTTTGCCGGAGGATGTTTCTCCTCTTGCACTGACCAATGACTCGGATGATCCCTTCCGTGTTTGGTATGCAGGATATTTCCAGGCGGGTGGAAAAAGATTTTGTCAATGAAGACGGAACGAAATGCACCATTGATGAAAAAGACGGCAAAGGATGTCATGAAATGGGTAAAGAGCCTCTATGACAACGGTTATGTGCTGTCGGGGATTGATGACCATGCGGCACTCTTCCAGTCGGGGAAGGCGGCCTTCATCTTCGGTGGAACCTGGCTGACCGGAAATTTTTGAAAAACCGAGGGACTGAACTCAATCAATGCGATCTTCCCAGACTCTTTGATGGTGGCAATCAGGCCTGCTGGGCAGATTCTCATACCTTAATCCTTCCGGTGAATAAGAACCGGAGTGAGGAAGAGACCAAGGAGTGTGTGAAATTCCTCTACTATGCTTCGATGAAGGTGGAATTACCTGGGCGGGTTCCGGACAGATTCCTTCCGCACTCAAGGCAAATCAAAGTGCAGAATACAAGAAGATGAAAGGTTACAACGTGGTCGATGAACTCAAGGAAGCCAAATATGCGCCCAGGACAAAGACATACTACGGTGGGATGAAGGCGGAAATCATCGATGCGCTGAACGGGTACTGGACGGGAGTCAGTGATCTGGATACCGCCTATCAGGGCGTAAAGGATGCGATTGAAAACAACCTGAATGAGGGGTGAAAACCGGAGACTTCGAATGGGATCTAGCCGGATCGGTAGGGACAGGATCCCTCGAAATGCCCACTCGAAGGGGAGAATCGTTTTACCTGGGAACCCGGGGGCAGTGTTCCCCGGGTTTTTCAAAGGAGTCAGATCATCATGAGTAAGAAAAAAACGAAGGCGAAGCAAACAATATGGGCACTCCTTTTCATCGCTCCGTTCTTTGTACTGTTTACGGTTTTTACCATCTATCCGATTGTGCAGGGCGTCTTTGTCAGTCTGAATAAGTGGACTCTGATGGGAAGAATGAAGTTTGTCGGACTACAGAATTACCAAAGATTGTTTAGAGACCATTTCTTTGTAGATGCGCTGTGGCACACCTCCTTTTTTGTCTTGCTTGTCGTGCCGCTTGTGGTACTGCTGTCGCTGATCTGCGCCCTTTTTGCCAATCGTCCAACTTGTATAAAAAAATTTCTCCGTGTCGCTTATTACTTGCCGGGAATTTTATCTGTCTCGGTGGCGAGCTTTATTGCAAAATATTCCTTTGCGCCTTACAGAGGATTGGTGAACGGTGTTTTGAAAGTCCTTCGGGTTGATTTCAACCAAAACGGAACCTCTGTGGTTGCAGGATCCAAGGCTGGTTTGGTGGATGATCGTTCTGATGACGACATGGTGGACGCTGGGATTTCCAATGCTGCTCTTTCTTTCAGCCCTCCAGGATTTGTCGCCGGAAATGATGGAGGCAGCGCAGGTAGACGGAGCCGCGGACTGGCAGATTCTTTTTCTGATCCAGCTGCCGCTGATCAAAAATACCATCTTTCTGGTCGTGATGTTGCAGATCATTGCTTCTTTTTAAGGTCTTCAGGGCAGATTTATATGATGACGGGCGGAGGACCATCGAATCAGACCAGACCGCTGATACAGTATATTTACCAGCAGGCATTTAACAAGAATGATCTGGGTTATGCCTCTGCGATGAGCTATGTGCTCTTTGCCATTCTGGTGGTTTGCACCCTGATTCAGCTGCAGATACAAAGGAAGGGGGGAGAGGAATGAGCGCAGGACAAAATCCGGTAAAGGGTGTTGTTATAAGAAATAGAGGCAGGAAAGAACATGGAGGTGTCTCTTCCGCTGTCCTGACCATGTTCTCCTTCTGCTGGCACTGATCATGCTGATGCCGCTTTTTGGGCTTTTTCTGTTCGCTGCAATCAGAGACCAAACAGTTTTTTCGACGATATGGGCTTGGTTTAAGCCGCCCCTATACCCTGCAGAATTATCCCATGCTTCTTCGTGGAAGCAGTGTCTTTCGATGGTTTACAAATAGCTTTATTACCTCCGTGATCGGGACGATTGCAACGGTGGTGCTTTCCACGATGGCAGCTTATGCACTTGCCAAGATTCCGTTTAAGGGAAAGAGGGCTCTGTATCTCTACTTTCTCTTTGGCATCTTGGTACCGGGAGAGGCCACGATTGTGCCGCTCTTTATTGAAGTCAATCAAATGAATCTTATGAATACCTATGCCGGGCTCATTTTGCCCGGTATTGCTGAGCAATGAATCTGGTAATTGCGGTCTCCTTTTTAAAGGGCTGCCGAATGAACTCATGGAGGCGGTACGGATCGACGGCGGAAGTGAGATGACGATCTATGCAAGAATTGCGCTTCCGCTCTCAAACCCATCCTGGTTACCATCGCCATGATGACTTTTTATTGGAAACTGGAACAATTATCTTTGGCCGCTGCTCTGTGTCTTTGATGACAAGATGTTCACGCTGCCGATTGGAATACCGACCTTAATGTCGATTGAGCGTCCCAACTATGTCGTCCCGATGACTGCCAATATGATCGCTTCGATTCCGGCGGTGATTTTGTATCTGTTTTTTTGAAAAACAGATCGTGCAGGAACGTTTCCATGGAAGGCATCAAGGGGTGAGTAAAGGAGAGGAGGATACAATGATGCAGGATCGAAAGGATTATCCGCGCCCGCAGCTGATGAGGAGCGCCTGGCAAAAACCTGAACGGGGAGTGATTTTTGCCTTCGATGAGGAAAAACAGAGGAGTGAGGGAGAACTGGCAAAACGGGATCCCGAAACAGAAGAAGATTCAAGTGCCTTTTTCCTATGAAACAAAGGCAAGCGGCATCGGAGACCCTGCGCAGCACGAAGTGGTCTGGTATCAGAGGAACTTTTTCTTTTGCCAAAAAGAGGAAAAAGAAGCCTCCTGCACTTTGAAGGCGCTGATTTTCAGACCGAAGTCTGGGTGAACAGGAAGGCTGCAGGGAAAGCATACAGGGAGCGTACAGCAGATTTTCCTTTGATGTGACTGCGCTTTTTGCAGGAAGGGGAAAACAGTCTCGTCGTTCGGTGTCAGGACTCTATGTCGGTAGAGATTCCAAAGGGAAAGCAGCGGTGGATGCGGGAAAATTATGCCTGCTGGTATGTGCAGACGACCGGCATCTGGAAGACGGTCTGGATGGAAGAAGTGCCTGAAATTTATATCGGGGAAGTGAAGCTGACGCCGGAGCTTGCAAGTGAGAACTGCAGATTGAGGCGAAAATTGCGGATGAGAGAAGCGACGAGCGGGGAGAAAACGCAGGAACTTTTGCTCTTATCCGAAGCTTTTTGACGGGAAAAAGATAGGGAGTGTGGAGACCGCGATCCATTTTGGGAAGAGCTTCGCAGCGCCTGTCCGTCTTGAGAGAGGATCTGTTTGAATGGGGGCTGCATCTGTGGACACCGGAAAGTCCAGCGCTCTATGATTTGAAGCTGACGCTGATGGAACAAACGTCTGATGAAAAAAGCGCCCTGGACGAAGTGCTGTCCTACTTCGGAATGCGGGAAATCCGCATCGATCACGGAAACATCCTGCTCAACAACGTGCCCCTCTACAAAGGCTGATCCTGGATCAGGGATATTTTGAGGAGTCGGGCTTAACGCCTCCCTCGGTGGATGCGCTTGTTCTGGATATCGACCGGGTAAAAGAAATGGGCTTCAACGGCGTCAGGAAGCACATGAAGGTGGAAGACAGAGATTTTTTGTACCTGGCGGATGTAAAGGGGCTGTTGGTCTGGAGTGAGATGGCGGCGCACTCACCGTTTCAGTGATGCTGCCGTGCAGGAATATACGAAGGAATGGATGGAGGTGCTGCGGCAGAATTACAACCACCCTTCCATCATTACCTGGACGCCGTTTAACGAGTCCTGGGGAATTCCGCAGGTGGAAACGGAAAGGAGACAGCAACATTATACGAGGCGATTTATCCCTTAACCAAGGCCTTCGATCCGATGCGCCCCGTGATTTCCAATGACGGATGGGAGCATACGGTCTCCGACATCATTACCCTGCATGATTATGAGGAGGACGGAGAGCGATTTCTGAACCGCTATTTGACGCACAAAGAGGAGATCCTGCGCACGCATCTCTACCACTGCGGTCATAAGTCGGCGATGGCAAACGGCTATACCTACGAGGGGCAGCCGGTAATCCTCAGCGAATACGGTGGCATCGCCTTTGCGGATAAACAGCAGGGAGAGTGGGGATACGGCAATGCGGTGAAGAGTGAGGAGGAATTCCTTCTCCGTTTGCAAAAATCACGTCTGCCATCTATCAGGTTCCCTTATATCGTTGGATTCTGCTATACGCAGGTGAGCGATGTGGAGCAGGAAGTGAACGGTCTGATGCGCGAAAACAGAACTTACAAGGTGGATCCGCAGAAAATCAGACCGATCATTGATCCGGGCGCATCCTGAAGGATGCGCTTCTCTAAAGCTCTTGCAACCATCTCCCCGTATTCTTCTTTTTCTGCCTTGATAAAAGCCTTCACCGCTTCGGTATCCGGAAGATCATCCGAGCAGTTATTGCTTCTGACCATCATGGAAGCCTCTGCCGATCCGAACTCTAAGCAATCGATGATATCCCAGCCCTGAAAGAGACCATAGAAAGCCGGAACCATAACCGTCCCCTCCGCCGAAGCCTTTTTCGTGCGCTGACGGGAAAAGGCTTGATGGAAAAGCTTTGGTGGTCGATCGTATAGGCGGTGGAGCCCTTCATGCCGTGTTTGATGACGACAAGAGAAGCGTGTTCTCCCATCCAGTAATCGGCACTCTCCTGATCGGACATGGCAGGGCGAATCAAACGTTCGGTGAGATCAAATTCCTCGCGGGATCCCATGATGATATCGGCCTCTTTTGCAATAATGGAATAATAGATGGAAATATCGTCCTGTGTCTTCCAGTTGTATTCCCGATAATCGATATCAAAGATGAGGGGAACGTTGTTTTTCCGGGCAAGCATGGCGGCCTTGATGGCGGCTTCTCTGGAAGGGCTTTCGGCAAGAGAGGTGCCCGAAATGAGAAGAGCCTTCGCACTTGCAATATAATCCTCGTCAATATCTTCTACGCTTAATTGCAGATCCGCTGCCATGTTGCGATACATCAGGATATAGGATTCTTTCGGGGAAAGCATTTCCGTAAACGTAAGCCCCAGCTTCTCTCCGTTTTGCACCTGGTGATATGGGAGGTATCAATCCCTTTCCGGTTAAAAATAATCCATGACATAATCCCCGAACTGGTCATCGGACACCTTCCCGATAAACCCTGCCTTCATCCCGTGCCTGGTGACGCCGCAGGCAATGTTGGCAGGAGAGCCGCCGACGAACTTCTCGAAGTAGTGGACGTTTTTTAACGGCCCGAACTCCTCTTTGACTGTTTCCGAGTAGGCGGGGTTAAAAATCAATCGCCACCCGCCCGAGCAGGATCAGATCGAGCTTCTTGCTTGCGTCAAATTTCAGGTATTGCATTTGTTACCTCCCTTGTCCTGGTGTGCTTGTCACGCCTCTTCCCATCCGAGCAAGGCAGAGGCTGCCCGGAGGTTTTCTTCATCGCAGGTAAAACCTGCTCTTTGATTCTGGTATCGGTGAGCGCATCCGTGTCGTCAAAGGCACTGATGGCGGCGACGATTTTTCCCGAATAATCGTAAAGCGGGACGGAAATGCAGCGGTGGCCGATTTCACACTCTTCATTATCAAGTGCATAGCCGCAGTTTCCGACCTTCATGATTTCGGAAATCAATTTTTCATCTGTAATCGTATGCTCGGTCAGGCGGGGCAGTCCTTTTTCCTGAATCATGGCATGAATTTCCGCCTCCGAATGCTTGGATAGCAAAACCTTTCCGGAGGCAGTGGAGTGGATGGGGGCGTCTTTGCCGATGCGGATCAGGGCTTGCATCGAAGAGGTCGCGCTCATGAGCATATCCAGATAAACCACATCTCCGTTCATTTCTACGGCAAGCAGGACGCCCAGGTGTAGCAGCTCCGAAAGCTGTTTCAAAAACGGCTCCGCCAGACTGCGCAAGCTGACCCCGCCTGGAGGTTGTTGCTGATGGCGCAGACCCTGCGGCTTAGCATATAGCCGCCTCCTCCGGGTTCCTGAAAGGCATAACCGGTTAAAATCAGAGCGCTTAAATAACGCAAAAGAGTCGGCTGCGTCATCTTCAGTTCTGCGGAGAGATCGGTCAGTCTTACGTAGTCATGTTGCCTGGAGAGGCACTCCATGATGGAAAGGAGCCTGACCGATGAAAGACTCTGGTAGCGTGCTTGTGCGTCCGGTGTTTGCGTCTGCGCAGTTTGCTTGCGTGCAATCTGCGGTTGCGTTTTTGCGCCCTTCTTTGGTGCGCTGATCTTCTGCGTTTTCTTCTGTGTTTCTTTATCCCTAAGGGCATCTGCTTCCTCCGTTTGGTCATAGGAGATTGGTGTCAAATGTCTTTTGACGCCTCGATCTCGGAGATCCTGACAACAGTATAAAACGGAATTTCAAACGGGTCAATAAAAACAAAATATTATTACGATAATCAGAATAATATTTTCATTGACATAACTATTCGACCCGGAATATACTGTATATACAAAATTTGATTCTGATAATCAAAATAATAATTGACTATTTAAAACGAAATGAATGAAAAGGAAAGGAGAGGGTTATGGCAGAAGTGAAACGCTACGGTTATTGTGTGGACGGAGGTGGAAAACATCGTCTTCCGGGAAATACATGGAGGTGACGGATTCTTCTACCGGAGAGGTTATTGCAGAGGTGCCGCAGTGCACACAGGCGGAGTGCGAAGAGGCGATTGCTTCCGCACAGGCGGCTTTTCCTGCGTGGTCGGGGCTGTCCGTTTCCAAACGGGTGCAATATCTCTTTAAGTGGAGAGAGGTTCTGTATGCGCATAAGGAGGAACTTTCCATTCTCTGCGCCAAGGAACTCGGGAAAACATTGAATGAAGCCAGAGGAGATGTGCAGAAGGCAATCGAGCCGACCGAAGAGCTTGCACTTCCTGCCATGATTCAGGGCGATGCTGCCATGAATGTAACGGGAGGCTATGATACCGCCAGTTACCGTTTCCCTCTGGGGGTGGTAGCGGGGATTGTCCCGATGAATTTCCCTGCGATGATTCCGTGGGGCTGGATGGTTCCGCTTGCACTTGCCTGCGGTAATACCGTGGTGTTAAAGGCAAACAGCCAGACGCCTCTCACCTCCATCCGGATGCTGGAACTTTTTACGAGGAAGGGAAATTCCCGAAGGAGTCGTGAACCTGGTGACCTCAACCGTGCGGAAGCGGAGATCTTTATGACCGATTCCAGGATCAAGGCGGTGACCTTTGTCGGCACGACGGATGTGGGCAAGCATATCTATTCCGTTGCAGCTGCCCACGGCAAGCGGGTGCAGTCGCAGTGCGAGGCAAAGAATCATGCGCTTCTCCTGGCAGACGCCAATTTGAGGCGGCAACCAATGCGATCATCAATTCCACCTACGGCTGCGCAGGTATGAGATGCATGGCGCTTCCGGTTGTCGTGGTGGAGGAGACATTGCGGATGAGTTTGTGGCACTGCTGAAGAAGAAGGCGCAGGCAATGGTCGTCGGCTGTGCCTATAAAGAAGAAACGCAGTTAGGACCGGTGGTATCGGAGAAACACAAAAAGAAGGTCTGCGAGTGGATTCAGAAAGGAATCGACGAAGGTGCAGAGCTGGTGCTTGACGGAAGAGACATTGTGGTTCCGGGCTATGAAAAAGGCTTCTTTTGTAGGGACCGACGATTCTGGATCATGTGAAGCCCGGGATGAGCGTGGGAGATCAGGAGATCTTTGGACCCGTGACCTGCATCAAGAGGGTCAAGAACTACGAAGAGGGAATCCGTGTGATGAATGCGAATCCCTTCGCCAACGGTTCCTGCATTTTCACTTCCAGCGGCTACTATTCCAGAAAGTTTGCCATGGAGACGGACGGCGGCATGGTGGGCATTAACGTCGGCATTCCGGTACCGACGGCTTACTTCCCTTCTCCGGCAACAAGGATTCCTTCTTTGGAGATCTGCATGTGCTGGGAAGAGACGGCTACCAGTTCTTTACCAGAGCAAAGACCGTTACAACGCACTGGTTTGATGAGGAAGCGGCAAACAGAACGGTTGGCACCTGGGAAGGTTCGACCGACCTGTAAGGCAGCTGGAGCCACAGACGACGCAGTTACAAATCCAGCTATCGTTATAAAGGCAGAATACAGTGATAAAGTCAGCTGCATATAGACCTACAAATGTAGCTGCAGGGCACTGTGAATCAGCGTGCTGATGCCGCCTGCGATAAAGAGCAGAATGATGATCTTTTGGGAAGCTTTGTTGCTGATTTTGCGGTCCAGAAGAGAACCGATCTGCATCCCGATCAGGGAAGCAGGCAGCATCACCGCAGAGAGCAGAAGAGTCTTTTCGGTAAAAAAATCCCCTGCCGCATAGAGGAGAAGGCGAAAGAGATTCTCAAAGAGAAAGACAAAGCAGGTGCAGAAGCGAAAGGTGTCCCGGTCTTTCACGACTCGTTCCAGATAGGCAAGAAATAAAAGATTGATGCCGAACAGTCCGGCACAGATGCCGGAGGTAAAAAGAAAAGAAGAGCGCAGAGCAGTCGGTTCTGCGCCTTCTTTTTTGAGCTTTATCTCCCGCATTTCTGCTGAGCATTTCGATTCCAAGACCGGTGATAAGCAGCCCGAGAAGAAGCTTTAGAACCGTGGGACTGCCGTATTTGAGTAAGAGGGTGCCCGGTATGGTTCCCGCCAGCACAAAGAAGGTAATCGGTAAAACGATGTCCTTGCGGAAGCGGTCCCTGTTCCGGACCACGATGCGCAGGTTCAGGAAGAAAGTAACGGGCAGAAGGGAAGGGAAATCGTACGGTTTGGCAAGAGGACGGAGAGCAGGGGGTTCGAGACAAGGGGATCTCCGAAACCGGCAATCCCCTTCAAAATAAATGCAATCAGACAGCAGAAAAAAGCATAGAGGAGAAGAAAAGGCTGCATGATGGTCCTCCTTCGGTCGTAAAAGGCAGTCTCTTGGTTTTTTAAGGGTTAGCCTGGTTTTTAAGGGTTGCCTTGGTTTTTTTAAGGGTTGCCTTTGGTTTTTAAGGGTTGCCTTGGTTTTTAAGGGTTGCCTTGTTTTTTCAAGGTTTGCCTTGGTCTTTTTCAAGGGTTGCCTTGTTTTTCAAGGGTTGCCTTGTCAATAGTCCGTTTTGACAAAGAATATCAAAAATGTGTCGCATCTGCCAAATATGATCAAGACCGAATCAAATTTATTGACAGGTAGTATAAAAATCGTCTAAACTTAACTAAATGTTAACCAGAATCTAACTTTAAATTGAGCAACTAGAACCGATTCACCCAAATACTGATAATCATTATATCATAATCGGTTCGGCTTGCGAGGAGGTTTAGATTCGAACGGAAAGGGAATGGTTATGAAAAGAAAGTGGTTTCTGTACTTCTGGCAGGATTGCTGGGAATGAGCCTGATGGCTTGCGGGAGGCGATTCTTCCGCAAAACAGGACAGCAGCACACGGGCAGCCGATCAGGGCGCAAGCTCCGCACAGACAGCTGCGTCGCAGGCACAGGCATCCGGTGAGGCAGGGCGAAGTCAGTGTCGATGTGATCTTAAAGACGACGGCTTCGGAATACTGGAGCTATGTGCAGGCGGGGGCAAATGCATATGGCAAGGATCACCCGGAAGTGAAGGTGGATGTCAAGGGCGCAACCAGTGAAAACGGCTTATGACGAACAGCAGAACATGATTGAAAACCGATTTGAATTCGGGCGCATATTCCGCCTATGTCATTGCACCGTTGCAGGCAGATCTGGTTGCCAATCTGATCAAGGGACAGACCAAGCCGATCGTGGCGGTAGATACCAATATTGAAGCACCGGAAATCCTGTCCTTTGTGGGAACCGGCAATGAAGATGCCGCCAAGATGGGCGGTGAGAGGCAGTGGAAGCAGCCAAGGCTGCCGGCTGGAAAGAGATCAAGGCCGTCTGTATTTCCGGCGTGCAGGGAGACGGAACGGCGACTGCCAGACTGAATGGCTATGAAAAGGGAATCAACGGTGCCGGCGGCGAATTCTTAAAGGATGAGATCCAGTATGCGGACGCCGTTGCCGATAAAGCGGTGACCTGCATGGAAGCGGTGATGCAGAACCATCCGGAAGGCCTTGCCATTGTGTGTGCCAACAACGACGATATGGCGATGGCGGCGGCTCGTGCGGCAAAAGGGAAATGCGGCCTATAAGAATACCGTTTTCATCGGTTTTGACGGCATTCAGTCCGCCTGCAACGCAATTCTGGCCGGCGAAGAGACCATGTCTGTCGCACAGGAAGCTTATGATATGGGATACAAGGCGGTTGAGGCGGCTGTGAAGGCGACCAAGGGCGAGAAACTCGAGAAGTTCATTGATTCCGGTTGCTCGGTCATCAACAAGGACAATGCCCAGAAGAGACTGGACACCTTAAAAAGCTACATTAAGTAAATGTAAAAAGGAAGTCATTACGGAACCGTTCGCCTGTGGGGCGGGTGGTTCCTGTTTTTCAAATCACTGGATCCGCAGAAAAAGAAAAGCAAAGACGAGCCGCCATTTTTGCAAAACCAAGTTGTAGATGAAACAGGAAGGACATCGAATGGGCAGTGAATATGTGGTAGAGATGAATCACGTGACCAAGCGTTTTTCCCGGTGTGGTCGCACTTCACGATATGCATATCGACGTAAAAAGCAGGGGAGATCCTGGGGTTAATCGGAGAAAACGGCGCAGGAAAATCCACCCTGATCAAGGTGTTAACCGGCGTACATGAGGCGGATGAGGGGAAATTCTGGTTGAGGGCAAACCCTGTAAATTCAAGAACTCAACGATTCAGTAGCGTGGGCATCGCCTGCGTGTATCAGGAATTAAACACGGAACCGCTGCTGAGTGTGACCGACAATATTTTTATCAATAAAGTGGCTGAAAAAGAAGAATGGCCTTCTGGACTATCCGACCATGCACCGGAAAACAAAAGAAGTCATGAGATCCCTCGGGCAGGGAGATCGATCCGACGCTTCCGGCGGGGAGTTTCGGCATAGAATTCAGCAGATGATGGAGATCGCTAGGCGGTTCTCATTGACGCGAAGATGATCATAATGGATGAGCCGACCTCTCTCTTGGAGAAAAGAGGTGGCGCAGTTGATGGAAACCTGCAGAGACCCTGAAGAAAAAAGGGATCGGCATCATCTTTGTCTCTCATAAACTGGAAGAGTTGTTTGAGCTCTGTGACCGTGTGACCGTCATTCGGGACGGCGAATTCATTGAAACCAGAGATACGAACCGATGGGATAATGATTCCCTGATTCGAGCCATGGTCGGCAGGGTCGTTAGACAATCAGTTTCCGAAGGAGTACGGGGTAAAGCAAGGAACCGATGCTGAAAGTGGAGCATTTGAACGAAGAGGGTGTGTTGCAGGATATTTCCTTTAGAAGCCTACGGTGGAGAGATCCTCAGCTTCTCGGACTGGTCGGTGCGGGCAGGACGGAAACCATGCGCGCCATCTTCGGAGCGGACAAAATCACGAGCGGCAAGATTTACATCAAGGGCAAGGAAGTAGAGATCAAATCGCCCCGCGACGCGATCCGGAACGGCATCGCTTTTTTGACAGAAGACAGAAAGGGACAGGGGACTGGTCCTCTCAGAATCCATTGCCAATAACATGATACTGGCCAGTTTTTCCAAGTTTGCCAAGGGACTTTTTCTGGATGAGAAAAATCAGCGAAAAGCGGAGAACAGAATGTCAAGGATTTAAGCATCAAGGCGACCTCTCTGGATGAGGCGGTGGTACAACTCTCCGGCGGCAACCAGCAGAAGGTCGTGATCGGGAAATGGGTGAATACCGATGCGGATATTTATATTTTTGACGAATCCACCAGAGGCATCGATGTCGGCGCCAAGGTAGAGGTGTACAAGGTCATGAATAAGTTAGTGAAAGAGGAAGTGTGTCATCATGAGTCTCTTCCGAGATGCCGGAGATTCTCGGCATGAGCGACCGTGTCATCGTCATGAGGGGCGGTCATATCACCGGAAGGCATGAACCGTGACGAAGATGCATTCAATCAGGAAACCATTATGAAAGCAGCGTGGGAGGTTTAAGATGAAAAGAAAAAGAAATATCATGTCCTATGCGGGGACGTTCGGCGCACTACTCATTCTCTTTGTGATTCTTGCCCTGGCATCGCCGAATTTTTCTGGGAAATTTGACAATATGATGTCGATTTTAAAGCAGACCACCTTTAACGCCCTCCTGTCCACCGGAATGCTGCTCTGCCCTGATTACGGCGGGCATCGACCTCGGTAGGCGCCAATGCCACTTTGCCGCCTGTATGTGCGGATTTCTGGTGACCAGAGGAGTGACCAATTCTTTGTCCTGATCGTCGTGGCGCTTCTAACCGGCACCCTGGTCGGCATGGTGAACGGGCTGCTGTTAACCAGACTGCATCTGCCGCATCCCTCTGTATCGACCCTGGGTATGAAAAATGTGCTCTGGGGCGCAGCGCTGCTGGTGACCGCTTCAAGATGATCTCTTTTTCCGGAATCAACGGACTGCTCTGGCTCGGCTCTTCTACCATGAAGGATTCCCGGTCAGCTTTGTCATCTGTGATTCTGATCTATATCCTGATGCATGTCCTGCTAACCAAAACGGCGCTAGGCAGAAGCATCTACTGCGCGGAGAAACCCGGAGGCGACCAGACTCTCCGGCATCAATTCCGCCAATGTCTTAACCTTCTGCTACACCCTCTCCGGCTTCATGGCTGCCCTCGCCGGTATCGTATCCATCGGTAGAAGCGGGATCTGCAACGGCGCCAATGCCATTCAGGCCTATGATACCGATGCGATTGCCGCCTGTATCATCGGAGGCGCTTCCTTCATGGGCGGCAAGGGCACCATGTTCGGCACCATGCTGGGTGCGCTCATCATTTCGGTCCTTCGGAACGGCTTCACGCTTCTTGCCGTGCCCTCCTCGATTCAGAATCTGGTGCTTGGTCTGGTCATCATCGGAGCCGTTCTGCTGGATGTGACCCGTGAACACATGGAAAAAGCGTCCAGACTGAAGGCAAAAGCTTGATCCTTCAGAGGGACGAGGCAGACGAATGCTGAAAATGGATTCGGCAAAATGGAATCGATCATGCCGGATTCGCAAAGCTGAATCGGTAAAGGAGAAAACCAGTGAAAAGAACTGAAAGTGGGGAATTGCCGGATTGGGGAGACTGGGAAGGTACATGCCCGGAATCTCGCCTATCAGATTCAGGGTGTTAAGCTGAGTGCAGCCTGCTCCATCGTGGAGGAAGAGCTTTCTTTTGCAAAAAAAGAACTCGGGGTATCGGAGGTCTATACCGACTTTGATCAGATGATTGCAAGCGACCTGGATGCGGTTGCCATCGTGACCACCAGCAGGGATGCATGCAAAGCAGATCGAGAGCGCCCTCGCACATGGCAAGCATGTGTTCTGTGAAAAGCCTCTGGGCGTGACGCTGGAGGAATGCAGAGAGGCGGAGAAGGCGGTGGAGGCGCATCGGATCTGGTCTTTTTCCTAGGCTTCATGCGCCGTTATGATCCTTCCTATGCGTATGCAAAGAAAAAGATTGAAGAAGGCGCCATCGGGAAACCGTATCTGGTGAAGGCAACCGGCATTGATCCGGAATCTGCGGTCGAGGGGGCAATCAGATTTGCACCGACTTCCGGCGGACTTTTTATCGACATGGCCTCTCACGATGCGGATCTGATGCGGTGGTTTCTGGGCGCAGAGGCGAAAGAGGTGTATGCCCTTGGCTCTACCTTCAAGCATCCGGGTTTGCCGCCTGCGGAGACAGTGAGAGCAGGGATTGCGATGTTTTCTTTGACAACGGCGCCATGGGGATGCTACATGTCGGACGCACCGCACCCTACGGATATCATATCGAAACCGAGATCGTGGGCACCGAAGGAACCATCCGTGTTTCGCCCGTTCCTGAAAAAAATCTGGCGATGTTGTATAATAAGGACGGTGTCGTGCAGGAATGTGTGAGCGGCTTCCCGGGAGCGCTTTGATGAGGCATACCGACTGAAATGCAGGAATTCATCGACTGTGTGAGGGAAGGCAGGAAGCCGGAAGTCACCGTGATGACGGAACAAGAGCGACTGAAATGACTTTGCGACAACCAGTGCATTCAAAAATCACAGAATCGAGAAGATCGGAAAGGACGAAACATGAAGGTACAGAACATTTCGGACATCAACAAGTTTTTCCAGGTGGTAGACTCCTGTAAGGGAAGAGTGGAGCTCGTGACCGGAGAGGGGGATCGCCTGAACTTAAAGAGCAAGATTTCCCAGTATGTCTCCCTCGCCAATGTCTTTTTCAGACGGCACGATCAAGGAGATGGAAATTCTGGCATCCGAACCGGAAGACATCCAGAAACTGATGGAATTTATGATGAACCAATAAATAAGGGAAGGGACCCCTATTTCAAAAATTTTTTACATTCATACCTCACTTTCATACGCACCCGAAATGCATTCGCTGCAAATACCGGGTGCGTATTCTGTTTGAATAAGTCTTTTGCTCAGAGCACAAATCGACAGGCATCGATTGACTAATGCATCAGGATAAGAAAATCAATAAAAATTATCGAAACACTTTATAAAATACATGATAAAGCCGAAACAGTAACAGAGAAAGACACAAACATTCTTCTCCGCTAAGGTAAAATTGATCGATAGAAACAGGAGGTTATTCATGATTGATCCGGTACACGGCACCATGTTTTCTTATCAAAATCCGGCATACAAAAAGATCGGAGATAAAAAAACGGATGCCTTTGTTGGGAAGATCTCGTCGGCGGCAGAAGTCTCTACATCAAAACCTGTAGGAAAGGTCTTGGGCCTGGCAACGATGCCCTACGGTGGCACAATGTCTTATTGTATGAATGCGACTTATGCGGATTGTTCAACGGAAGAAGATCCGGTGATTCGAGTCAGGGGTCACGAATGGAAATGCGTCCGAAGCCTACGATGTGCATGTAAAGCGCGTCAATCCGGCGAATGCGTCACAACTGAAATGTTTGCTCTCTGCAGTTATACCGATGATCAGGGGCTGACCGAAAGGGAACCTTTGGCAGTTATCATCGAATGAAGGTATACGCAAAGAAATGCAAGAGATAACGGATATGGTGGCGTGATTTTTGAGGATCCGGAACAAGTACTGCAGAAGATGGATTGGACGGTTGTTGAAAAATAGCCAAAGACTACTGCGCAAATGCGGTGACGTTTGCGCAGGGTTGATGCAAAATCATTAACCGGATTTTTGGAGAAATGGAAGAAACGGACGAATGATTTGGTCTGATTCCGATAGGAGGATATCCATGATTGATCCGGTACATGGCAGCATGTATTCTTACCAGAAGCCGGCATACAAGAAGACCGAGACAGAAAGACAGACGCTTTTTGAAAAATTACGTCGGCTGCAGAAGTTTCTACATCAAAACCCGAGAAAAGGTCTTGGGCTTGGCAACGATCCCCTACAGTAAAACAATGTTTTATTGTAGAATGCGACTTATGCGGACAGTTCAACGGAGAAGACCGGTGATTCGAGTCAGCGTCGCTTATGGAAAAGGCATCCGGAGCCTACGATGTGCATGTAAAGCGTGTAATCCTGCGAATGCGTCACAACTGGAAATGTTTGCTCTCTGCAGTTATACCGATGATCAGGACTGACCGAAAAGAGGAACCTTTGGCAGTTACGAAAGAATGACAGTGTATGCCAGAAATGCATGGGACAATGGATACGGAGGAATCGATTTTTGATGATCCGGAACAAGTATTGCAGAAGGCGAATTGGACGGATTTGTTGAAAAATAGCTAAGGACTACTGCGCAAATGCAGTGACGTATGCACAAGGGTTGGATGTAAAATCATTAACCGGATTTTTGGAGAAATGGCAGAAACGGACGAATGATTTGGTCTGATTCCGACAGGAGGATATCCATGATGGATCCGGTGCATGGTGAAAATAGCCGGAATTTTGTGTATGATTTTTCTTGTTAGAAATGAGGTGATTCCATGGACCAGAAAATTCAACCGCAGTTTTCTTACCCATCTAACACTTGGAAATGCGTGGTGATCTTATGAAAGTTCTTAAAGTAATTGGCATAATCCTGCTGATTTTTTATGATCTTGGTTGCGATAATTATGAAAATAAAACCGCTATAACTGTTTAGTAGATAATCCCGAGGTTTTGACAGTTGATTAGTGTGAGGAGCCCACAAACGGCTTAAACCAAGCCATTTGTGGGCTCCTGCTGCTGATGCGCCCAGCGGCGCACGTTTCTAACTCGGTGCAAGTCAGGGGTCCGCCCGGTAGTGGGAAGGACATAGCCGAAGAGCAAGGGTGGACGTCGTTAGGGTGGATATCAATGAACAGGTTACGGGCAGGATGTCCATTGCTAAGGCATTTACAATCCTTGTATTCGATATTGAGAAAGACTCGACTACGGATATACAATTGAGCCGGTGGGGAATTTTTTTTGCTTACTGTGCCCTGCGGGCTTTCATATTACATTTGTTTAAGTACATTGCGTCATCTGCAAGTTTGAAAGTCTTATGTGGGTTCTCCACAAGTTCAGACATTCCAAACGCAAAGTTGCAACCGTTCTTTTGAGCATCAAACAGTCTACTGGTCATCTGTCCGATCTGCATACGACCAAGGCCAATGCATAGGATAACAAAACTCATCGCCGCCTGTTCGATACAGATAACAATGTGGTAACAATGCTTTCTGCATCAATGTAGTCGTATTCTTCAAAAGCGCATCGCCTGCCTGATGTCCCTGCGTATCGTTGGCTTTGTTTTAGGCCATTTAAGTCAATACTGTAAATGGCTGTAATTTTTTGCTGCATATTGCTGCATGTCTGCATAAAAAGCTTGCACGGTTAAGTGCCCCTGTAAGGGGTCCGTATAGAACTTACAGATATGCAAGTACAGATAATAAAATGTAATGTTGAGTGCAATTACACCAATCAGGATTCCCCTGACGTTGTAATTTAACTCTGCCAGTGTACCAAACACACAGAGAACCTCTTCAATGGCAATGATGTAGCACTCATTTTTCTGGCCTTTTCAGGGATGCCGCGTGCCAGAAAAATGCCATATATAGATACGCTGCCATTGCTATATGAGACTGAATATCCAAGCGGACCTCTCTGGTATACTCCATCTCGTCATACCAGAATACCAAATGAGTCTTAAATGACAGCATCAAGATACAAAAATTCAGAACCATGGGTAGCATAGCTACCTTTCTGATTCTGCCGGTAATATTGTGATCCATTATCGTTACAAGTCGTGGCAATATGAGTATCCTCACATTGAAACCTATGACTGCAATCGCCTGGTGCAATATATACGTTGAACCTGCGTCATACATGTAATAATCCGTGTTATCGGTTATTATCAGTACAATCAATAAGAAGAACATAGCCTTTGAATAAAGCCGTAAGCGTTGGCTCGTACTTCTTATTGATCACTAAAAAGAACCCCCATGAACAATGTGGCTACGACGGGCAAAAATTCAGTTGTATCAAGTCTGCCATCGTCTGGATGTACATACGGGTGTGTCCTTTCGTTAAAGTTCATCAATCGGCATCGGCTCGCCCACTGGAATCCATGAGATGTAATCAAATCCGACATTAACGCTGTATTCGTGTTGGTCCATATTCTCAACACCTCTACAAGCGCTACGAAACCGTCGTCTTTGAGCAAAGGTACTAAAACCGCTTACCAGTCTATCCGTCTTCTCGTTATGAATAGCACTGTACAACCGTGATTTATCAACTTTACTACGGAGAATGGAAGCTCTGTGATACGCTCCAAAGAAGAGTATCCTGTTCCAAAATCGTCCAGATAGAACTTAATGCCGGCATTCGACAACTAAATCAGTGTTCTACTCAGATAATCGTTGCCGTTCGCCAAAGCCGACTCTGTAAGCTCGATACGGATTTGTATTTAATATATTTGTCATCAAATTACTCATTTTTCGACCTCTTGCTCAGACCTTATGCCTGAGGCGTTATCCTTCTTGCTTTCGTTTTGCTCTTTTGGATAACTATCGATGAGATATTCCACCATATTACTGTCCGACCGGTTGTTTGCAAGGGCAATATCGCGGAGTTTGTCCCTGGTTGATATCTTCATCATACAGTTAAATCGTATTTTCCTTCCCATAATTACCTCCATCTAGTCATATTGAATCAATATAGCATAAATATTATGTATAATCAACATATATTTTTGACATAGTTTATGCTTGTTGACCCGTTAAATGCTCCAAAGAATATTTCTCTACAAAACTTAGAAAGATTAATGCTTATATACCAACAAGTACAAATATGAGTTTTAGATGTATTGGGACTGATTCTTGAGCAGATTGAATATGCTGACAGTTATGGGTGCCAAATCATATGTTGAGGCGTCGGAGTCTCTTATATCACCTGCATTCATCAATGGACATCTTCACTTTGGAGAATACTATTTACGAGGGACTGGAGCGGCTTCAACAGCGGAATATATAGACCTTGGAGAGCGATTTTATATGGCTACTAAGGAGTACGTAAATCAGATTCATTGTAGTTCAATAGATAATGTGGTACATGAGTCTATAATGTTTGGTAGTCTTACGCTTTATGGACTTTGCAAGTGTGCAAGAACAGGGATACATACCGCTTTATAAGCAAGATAAACTGTCGGATGCTTTTACATAATGCGTGCGGATTCCGCACAGACTATGAATTCATCACAAAGCAGGATATGAAAACAATTCAGAAGAAAAGCAAAAATAGATAAAATACCACAAAATAAAACGAAGATAAAACCCTCTGCAAGCCGCATAAACAGAGGCTTCACAGAGGGATATTATTTTCAACTGTCAAAGATGGGACCTGATTCAGGAATCCTCTGCAAGGAGCCGGATGCCATGATCTTCGAAATAACGAAGATACCTGTCATCCGGATTTTTGTCGGTAATAATGTGCTGAAAAGCATCGGGCTTTGCATAGGTAAGGAGAGAGGAACGGTCAAATTTGCTGCTGTCTACCAGCAGGATATGCTCGCTGCTATTCTGTAGCACCGCCTGCTTGACGGCATATTCTCGGGAGAGGCGTTGCTTGCCCCTGCTTCCAGAGAAAAGGAAGTGCAGGCAAAGAAAGCCTTGTTGATATGATAGATTTGAATCGCCGACAGGGCATTGTTCACCCACGAGGAAGCGGCCTTGGGCTTGACAACACCCGGCAGCGCAATCGTGGTGAACTGCGGATAATTGATGCTGCTCTGCAGTACATAGATGCTGTTTGTAATGACGGTGATATGATTCAGATGAGATAAAAAACCCAGTACGGGAACGGTAGAGGTTCCGGTATCCAGGAAGATCGTATCGTTCTCATGAACCAGCTTCGATGCCGCTCTGGCAATGCGGGTCTTCTCTTCGAGTGTTGCGTAAACCGTTCCGGATAGGGAAGCAGCGCACCGGTACTTTCTGTGACTTCTGCGCTTCTGGCGCCTCCGTAAATCTTCGTGATGATGCCCTTATCGCTCAGCTGATTCAAATCTCTTCGAATCGTGTTCACGGAAAACCTGAAAAAGTATCACAAAGTTCCTCAATTGCAGACCACTTCATTCTTGCGGATATACTCTTCTAATTGGGAAATTCTCTTCTCTTTCATAGCTTTTATTCTACCGAAAGGCTCTCCAAAAATCAAGCCAATCTCGACGAATTCCGCATAAACATAACCAAAACACAATAATAAATTGCTCAAAATATTGACGAAATACGCAAGCACCCGATGGTATAAAAATGCTTTTAGAACTATACTCGGATAAATCAATAGATACGTGGGATCGAATATCTGATTCTTGGATTTAGAGCGATCCAAACGCTTAAACTAGGTTGAATTCAACCTAGAAATTATCTATAATTATTGGATAACGGTGTCGAAGGCATCTGAATGCAATTCATGTCAGCTTGCATTGATGGAGGTCGTTTTTGATGGTTATGTCCTATTATCCATGCACAGGAGGGTATTTAGCAATGACAGTGAATACGGAGAACTTGGTTTCTATTACGGAAGCGAATCAGAATTTTTCTAAGGTTGCTCGCATGGTCGATGAGAAGGGTGCTGTTGTGATTCTTAAAAACAATTCTCCCCGGTATCTTTGGTTGAGTTTCATCAGGCAGAGAGAGAGCAGCTTACGTCAGACCAGGATATTCTTGCCTTGTCAAAGAGGCTCATTGATCAGAATCGTGAAGCCTATGAGGAGCTTGCCAAATGATCGTTCTCTCCAAGGAGCAGATTCTTCTTTTACACGCGCAGCTAATCGCAGAAACGGGAGGTTCCGCAGGGGTGAGAGATGAGAGATTGTTGGAGTCGGCTCTTTGCGCACCTTTTTCAGTCTTTTCGAGGATATGGATGTATACCCTTCAATTCAACAAAAGGCTGCACGTCTTGGCATGGGACTGACAAAGAATCATGCCTTCCTAGATGGAAATAAGCGGATCGGAGCACACGCAATGATTGTTTTCCTTGCGCTGAATCGGATTGAACTTAGATATACACAAAAGAATTGTCGGATACATTTTTGCAAGTCGCCGCAGGAAACCTTTCGTTTAACCAACTGCTGAATTGGATACTGGACCATCAGATTTAATTTGGTTTCAAGCGCTCTCGTCACAAATCAAGCCGATCTCGACGAGTTCCACATAAATATGACCAAAATACAATAATAAATTACCCAAAATATTGACGGAATAAGATAAAAAACCCTATACTGTGATAGAAGTATCACAAAGATGACATCATAAAAGATGGCATTAGGAGTGGAAAGTCGCAGATGGGGGAAGAAGATGCTGACCACGCTGAGGGAATTATTAGAGCAGGCGCAGAAAGAGGAGAGGGCGTAGGGTTCTTTTCACCTGTGCCAATATGGAGATGGTGATGGGGACCATCCGTGCTGGCGCAGGAAGAGAAGACGCCGGTGATTCTCCAGATTGCGGAAGGAAGGCTAAGGAACACGCCGTTAGACTACATCGGTCCTCTCATGGTGCAGGCGGCGAAAGATGCAGCGGTACCGATCTGTGTGCATTTGGACCATGGACTGACGCTGGAAAAATCGAAGAGGCGCTGTCTTACGGCTTCACCTCTATTATGATGGACGGATCGAGACTGCCGCTTTCGGAGAATATCAGGGTGACCAATGCGGCAGCGGAAATGGCCAGACGTTACGGGGCGTCGGTAGAAGCGGAGTTAGGGAGTGTCGGCGGCGCGGAGGCGACCGATGAAGTGGAGCAAAATTGCTTACACGGAGGTGAAAGAAGCGGTGCGCTTTGCGCAAGAAGCGGATATCGATGCGTTGGCGGTGGCAATTGGCAATGCACACGGACATTATACAGGTACACCGAAGCTCAATTTTGAAAGACTGAAAGAGTTGCAAGTAGCAGCTCCTAAACCACTTGTCCTGCATGGGGATCCGGGATTACGGATGACGATTTCAGGCGCTGTATTGCAAACGGCATCCGCAAGGTGAATATTGCAACCGCTCTTTAGATGCCCTGACAGAGCATGCCAGGAGTATTTGTCCACCGAAGGAAGTCATAACTTCTACCGCCTGAATGACAGCATGGTGGAGGGAGTTTATCAGAACGTGAAGCACTGCATCCGCGTGTTTAACATGGGGAGAGCAGTAAGGGTCGATTCTTGCAAGATGCCGGGGATCAGGCAGCTTTCCGGTGCGTGATCATCCCGCTTTTCGATCTGCTCGATCAGAAGACGAATGGCGGCCCTGGCGATGACGGGCTCATTCTGACGGATGTGTGTGAAGCGGGTTCCTCCGGGGAGAGGTAGTCTTCGTCCACGCAGCAGATCGTTAGATTGAGTCGTGCCCACTCTTCTCTGGGGGGCTTTTAGATAACGGGCCAGACCGTACTCGGTAATGATGACCGCGTCGAGGTTCGGGTGGCGATGCAGGTAGTCTTCAATTGCCTTTTCACATTCTTCATCGGCCTGATAAGAAAAGATGGAACTTTCGACCTTCTTGCGTACCGTTAAGATGGGCATGACGGGAAGCTTGCGACGTGCAATTGCTTCCTGAAACTCCCCTGTTTCGATCGGAAACGGAAGAGGTATAAGGATCGTCCACGGTAATCAGACCGATGTGGCGCTCTTATGGGAAACCAGATAGCGAACAAGGGCAGCGGTGGCATCCTTGTTGTCGGTTCCCGACAGAGGGGATGGAATTCCTTCAGCTGTTTATCAATCAGGACGGCAGGAAGTGATCGGCAGCCAGACGGAGCATACCGGTATTAAAATATTTTTCCGTGAACCGGCATGCAGATAATGCCGCATACCCCAGTTTTTCTCAAAATACAATTTCTTCGTTTTCTCTCTCCCGGTTGCCGTAGGAGAATCTCGTGATCAGGCGGTAGCCTTTCTTTTGTGCAAATTGATCTGCGGCGTACAGGAGATCCAGCCCGAAGCAGGAAGAGATGTGTTCTAAAAATGATCCCGATCAGGGCAGACCTTCCGGGGAGGGAGAATCCTGCATTTCTTTGCTGTCGGGAAGCGCTGTGACACAGCTTCCTTTGCTTTTGATCCTGCGAATAAAGCCCTCTTCTTTTAACAGATCCAGGGCGGAGTTGATCGTGATGGAACTGACCTTGTACTCCTTTTGCAAGAAAGTCCACTGGGGAGGAAGGCTCCGCTCGCATACTTGCCCGAGAAAATCCCCTGTTTGAGTTCCAGATAAATCTGTCTCATACCGTGCAATCTTTTTCATCCGAAATGCTCCCTCCCTGATGCAGGGTAGTCCGAATCCAACCCAGGTGCTGAGCCTGCCTGGTCTCTCCCCTTCCTGGTGCGGGAAAGTCCGAATGCAACCCGGGCGCAAAGCCTGACCGGTCTCTCCCTGCCTTTGCGGGATAGTCCTCCCAACCGAATAGCGTAAAATATATTTTATCAACTCCGTTCGAATAAATCTCAACAAGAATTCTTAAAATAATTTGGGAAATTTCACGATTTTCCGGCAGGGGGACAGATCTGCGAATAAAACATATTTTTATATCGTTTACATCGTCGTGAAACAGATACTAGTCTGATAGAGACAGTATCCAATTGACAATCATGGGAGGGTAATGAAATGAGGAAAAGTAGGTGGATCAGTGTTCTGATGGCTTCCTTCCTGTTAGCCGGCTGCGGAAGCGGACAGGCGCAGACAAAGACGTCTGCGGGAGCAAAGACAGGGGATCAGGAGGCGGCTGCGGAGAAATCCGGAGAGACGGCAGGGAACGGGCAGAAAGATGACTTCCTTCCGGCACAGGGGAGTGTGCGGATTCTCGCGTCGGTCACCGGAGGAAAAGACGAAGAGGAGATGAAACTCTTCGAGAAGGCACTCTCGGATGCCACGGGGCTAACGGTGACTATAGAGAAGCCTGCTTCCGACTATGACAAGATCCTGATGCAGAAGCTTTCCGGCGGGGAAAAATATGATTTGATTTACCTCAATGCACCGCAATATTTGAATTTAATCCAACAAGATGCCCTGATGGATCTTACCAAATACAAAGAGCAGTCAAAGATCCTGACCGGTAATATCGATCCGCAGGAATGGAAGGACATCACGGTAGACGGAAAGGTCTATGCCGGCTTTAACAAAAAGAAGTACACCGGGTGGTGGCGTTAAACAATACGCTTTTAAAGGAGGCGGGCATTGACTACAAGACGATAGAGCCCACCATGGACGGGTATTATCAGGTGTTAAAAGACGCTGAAAGATAAGAGTAAAAACCGACTTTTATCCGTTTGAAGCGGTGATGTCGCAGGCCTGGGATCTTCAGCCCTACATGGCGGCAGCGGGGCCAAGGAAGGGTTCTGACCGACGAAAAACGGCAAGCGCTATGCCCCCTATGCACAGGACGACGCGGCGGTGGTCTGGGAATGGTTTAAAAAAATTATACGACAACGGCCTGATGGATCCGGCATCCTTTGTGGATGAAACCAAAAATCAGAGAGAAAAGATGGGAGCCTCTTCGCAGAATATCGCCATGTGTGCGGACTGGGCGGCATGGGTCGGTTTGCACAACGCCGGTGCAAAAGCGGCGGGTGTAACGGAAGATCAATATGAAATCGTCTCCTTCCGGGATTAAAGACACCGGACGGCTCCTATATGTTGGGTAAGGGCGGAGCAAGCCTTTTGCGGTGCCGGCAAATGCAGAGAATCCGGAGGGCGCCATTCGTGTCCTGGAATATTTTTGCAACACAGGAGGGCGGAAATCTCCTCTCCTGCGCATCGAGGCCATGACTATACGGTTTCCGGCAACGAGTACAAATTGACGGAGGAAGGAGCGGCACACGGAAACGATCACGGCGCACCGTTCCCGATCTTCAAGGATTATAGTCTTTGTTTGACCACAATCCGGGTGTGGACGAGGCAATGAGTTATGCCAAATATGCTTCCATCGACACGATTATCCTGAATGAGGGGGATTACAAGGAAATCGTGGGAAATGGGGCATTCAGATCATCAAGGGGATGTGGATGCGAAGACAGGACTGAAGAAAATGAGAGAAGAGCTGGTGGAGCGCGGCGTGACGGATCGCTAAGGAAACGATTTTTCAAACGCAGAGGGACGATCGCTAAGGAAGTGCGTTTTTCAAATGCGGGAGAAAGGAATGCCGGAGTGGCTGGCGTCCGGCAAGAGAAAGTGATTTTCACCGTGGAATGGGGAGGAAGGCGGCAAGAGTGACGGCACCGATGGAGAAGGAAAAAGTGGATTGTGGAGGAAGGTGAGAAGATACCCAGGGCATCTATCTGCTGATGCTCCCCGTGCTGATCTATTTTCTGGTGTTTTCTTATTACCCCCTGTTCCTCGGGATTTGGGAAGAGTTTTTCAAGATTAAGATTCTGGGCGGTTCCGGCTTCGTGGGGATGGAGAATGATGTTCGATCCCTAAAGGATCGCCAGTACCTGCGCGCACTGGGGAACAGTCTGGTGGTAGGAGGAGGAACGTTTCTTCTGCAGTTTGTATGGGGGCTGCTGGCGGCGATCCTGATGAACGAGATTAGAAATCGCTTTTGCCGCTCGGCCTTTTCAGACCGTCACCTTCATCCCCTATTTGCTGTCGTGGTCGGTGGTGGGTGGAATCTGGATTACCATCCTTTCTCCGACCGGGATGTGGAACGGGTGCTAAAAAGCGGTGTTGGGAGAAAATTTTGTGCCCCATTGCTTTTATGGCGGAGCCTGCGTTTGCCAGGGGAATATGAGTCTTTACGGGAGCCTGGAAGGGCGCCGGTTATTTTGCGGCGCTCTTCATGGCCTCCATTGTTTCGGTGGATGAAACGCTCTATGAATCGGCCAGGATGGACGGCGCAGCACGGCTGCAGCAAATCCGCTAGGTCATGATTCTGCCATTGTTCCGACCATCAAGGTGGTAACGGTCCTCTCAGTGATGGGGATTTTTGAGAAATTTTGATCAGATCTTTGTGATGATGCGCTCCTCCGTCAGTGATCAGGTGAAGAACCTGCTGGTCTTGATTTACGAGCAGGGCATTCTGCAATTTAATGTCGGAACGGCGACTGCAGCAGCACTCATGGTTCTGCTGGCCACCGGTCTGATTACGACGATTGTAAAAATTACTGAAATACGATGAGATTTATACGCGATCAGGGGAGCCATGCGTAAGGACGGTTTTGCGAGGAGCGGTAAAGGGAATAGCAGTAATCCTCACCATTGTAATGTTTCTTCTGATGTTTCTCCCGATGTGGAACGTTCTGGTGGTTTCCACCCAGAAGGCGCTTGACGCTGGCAGGAGCAGGATGAAACTATGGTGGCACTCCTTCAGCTTAGAGGGATATGCTTACGTGTTTCGGGTTACGAAGATGGGGAGACCGCTATGCAATTCCCTGTTTGTGACGCTGACCGGGACGGTGATCCAGGTGATTCTGGCCGGGTTTTCGGGCTATGTGCTGGTGCAGAGGGGCTCTTTTCGGAAGCAGATTTCCGCTTTATCATGGTCACCATGATGATCCCTGGGGATTTGACACTGATCTCCATCTACCAGTTAAACAAGCAAATGCACCTGCTGAATTCTTATCAGGGACTGATTCTGAACAGTCTGATTTCCGGATTCAGCATTCTGATGATGCGGAATTATTTTGAAACCGTACCATATACGCTGGGAGAATCTGCAAGGATAGATGGAGCGGAGAAGTTGCCATCTTCGCAAAAATCTATATTCCCATTGCACTTCCGGGACTGGCTACGGTCTTTTCCTGAATTCGTGGCCAGATGGAATTCGATTATGTTGCCCGCAACCCTCATCACCGATGAGGGAAAATATACGCTGCCGTTGAAATTGAAGCAGATGATTCTAAATGTCAATTCCGTCTCGGGAACGGAGATGATTCCGGACAATGCGATCATGGCGGTGGTTCTGATTTCGGCTCTGCTGCTGTTAGTCATTTATCTGTTTTGCACAGAGATTTTTGTTGGAAGGGATCAGCATGGGGAGCGGTGAAGGAATAGAGGAAAAAGGAGGAGAGCAGGAAGTAGAGGCAAGAAGAGAGGAAACGAGATCGTAGAGCCGGGAAGAGGAGAGACAAGGTAGCGGAGGGCAGAATGGAGACGCAGATTGTAGAAAGATTTGTGGCACCCGAGGAGGAAGGATTTTACCTGAGGGTGCCTTTTCAGGTTCCGGAGGGGTGGGAGCGGATTCGGGTCAGCTACACCTACCGGAAGAACGAGAATATCATCGATATCGGGCTTTGCAGTCCGGAGGGGAAGGTGATCGGGTGGGCTGGCAGCAATCGGGACGAGCTGGCGGTTTCCGAAGCAGTCGCTTCGCCCGGGTTTACCCCCTCTCCTCCCGCTGCCGGGCAGTGGCAGATCCTGCTGGGGGCTTACCACGTGGCAAAAAGGCTGCACCGTTCAATACCACATCGTATTTGAAAAAGAAGGAACTTCGTATCTTTAAGGAGATACCCATACGCACACCAACGGCTCCGATGGTGTGTTCACGCCGAAGGAGTTGACGCAGATTGCTGGGCAGGATGCGCCTGGATTATCTGACGGATCATAATAATGAGGCGCAGAATGAGACTCCCTATTCTACCGATACGCTCACCGTGCTTCCCGGCACGAATGGACCCATTACAGAGGGCATGCGGGGATGCTCAGGGATAAGGCATCCGCTTAGAGACATCATCGCCAACCCGGGGAAGAAGTGCGGGAGATCTTGCAGATTGCACAGGAAAGAGGGCACTGGTCTGCCTGAACCATCCCTTCTGCCCGTTCTGCGGCTGGAAATTCGGCTTCGATCTGCCCTATGATCTGGTGGAGGTTTGGAACGGGGAATCGGCGCAGAGGCGAATCTGAAATGCCTGCACTGGTGGGACGAGGAACTGAGGAAGGAAAGAGAATCCCCGTGATTGGCGGAAAGCGATTTTTCACCGACTGGAACCGGGAAGAATCCTCGCTTTTTCCTGCACGAATGTAATCGCACCGTCCAAAGCTCCCTCTGATCTGATACAGGCGATCAGGAAGGACATTCCTTTATCACCGCGGAGGTGGAAGGACCGGAAATGGTAATTGACGGGCATCAGGTTCTGCCGGGAATGGAGGTGGCGCCTTTCCGGAAGATACAGGTGGAATTTTCCGGGACGACTCCCGGGATGGAAGCGCTTCTCATTGGAAGCGGCGTGCGGAATCGGTCCCTTGTGCCGCGGGAGTGACGAGGATGGAAACCGAAATGCCGGATCACGGGTATCTGCGTTTCGAACTGCGAGAAAAAGGAGAGGAGCAAAAGACAGAATGCCGCTTCTGATCTCCAACCCGTTGTATGTGGAAGAGAGTGATCTGCTTTAATGCAGAAACATTGTATACATCTCCAATCCACTGCATGTGGAATGAAGCCCTCTTGATGCGTCCGGCATCGGTCGCCGATCCGCATCCTGGCGTCAGCACAATTTTACAAGCAAGGTTTGATAACGAATATTTCGGTAAAATACTTCTTGCCCCTTTTCTGTTTCATGCTACAATAGACCAATTACAGAGAGGGGCTATTTTTATGAAGATCAGTCACTACTAAAGGAAAAGCAGTTGACCCTTTCCTTGAAGTTTTCCCGCCGAAAACATCGGAAAAGTTTGAGGCAACGCAGCAAACGCGAGAAAGATTGCCGCGCTCCATCCGGATTTCATGTCGGTGACTTTACGGAGCGGGCGGCGGTACCGGCCTTTTTACGGCGGAAATCGCTCGAAATTCAGGAGGGATTCGGGGTGCCTACGCTCGCACATCTGACCTGTGTCTCTTCCACGAGGAGCATGTATCGAAGATGCTTTCCCTCTAAAGAAAAAGCACATCGAGAATATCCTGGCGCTTCGCGGCGATTTGCCTGCAAGACAGGTTGTGCTCTGAAGATTACCGGTATGCGGTCCAGCTGATTCGCGACATCAGAGAGAGAAAAGATTTCTTTTGCCTGGGCGGTGCCTGCTATCCGGAGGGGCATGTGAGTGTGCGCACAGAGAGGAAGATTTGCAGCATCTGAGGGAGAAGGTGGATGCGGGACTGGATTTCTGACGACGCAGCTTGACAACAGTATTATAACTTCCTATACCGCGCCAGAGAGAGGGGATCACCGATGCCGATTCTGGCGGGCATTCTGCCGATTACAAGGGCGGAGCAGTTAAAGCGTTCGGTGGCGATGTCGGGGACGGAGGTGCCGCAGCGCTTTCAGTGCGATCGTGGACCGCTTTGGTGGTAAAAAGAGGCGATGGAGCAGGCAGGCGTGATCTATGCGGCGGAGCAGATCGTGGATCTGATTGCCAACGGGGTGACGCATATTCATGTTTACACTATGAACCGCCCCTGATTGCGAAGGCGATTCTGACACAGCTTTCCGCTATCCTGTAAGGCGGGGCTTGAAGCGACGAAGGAGCTCAGAGACGAGCTCCAGGGGAAACCCGGAGGAGACTCTAGGAGGGGAACTCCCTTGGGGGAAACCAGAGAGGGAGGAACCCCGGATGAGGGCGTGTGATTTAGAACTGAATTTCCGAGAGGTTTATCGTTATCTCGGGTGCAAGGGGGAACTTCCGCAGGGGGCAGTCGTGGAGGAAGTAAAAGCTGCGTGGAAGAGCTGGTGCGTCAGTCGGAACTGCGTCAGGTGCAACGGCGCTTTCCTCTGCAATTCTTAGGAGAAGATCAGCTTCCTGGTGGGAGACATGGAGCTGAAGAGCCGGGCGCTTTCCAGAAATCTGCGCGGCTGTGAGGAAGTCTATCTGATGGCAGCCACCATCGGGTTTGCCATGGATCATCTGGTGGCCAGAGCATCTGCAATCGGCAAAATGAGCCGGGCGGTCATGATGCAGGCAGCAGGCGCCATGCTGATCGAGAGCTACTGTGATGCGTTAAACAAGCAGTTAAAGGAAGAGGCGGCAACGGAAGGAAGTTTCTGCGCCCTGCGATTTTCTCCCGGCTATGGAGATCTGCCACTTTCCGCGCAACCCGATTTTTTCCGGATTCTGGAAGTGCAGAAACATACCGGCATTACTCTGTCGGAAAGTCTGATCATGATGCCGAGCAAGTCGGTGACGGCGCTGATCGGCGTTTCCACAGAGGATGCGCACTGCGTTTTGGAGGTGTAGAGCTGCGCCAAGACGAGTGCAGTTTTCGCAGATAAAAGCACTTTGACCCACACCGATCCGTCAGGGATGGTTCATGCTTGAATAGAAGATATAAACGATATTTTCGTTTCTTTTTGTTTGGAGAACAGATCATGCAGCTGAGAAGTTTACGGGAACGTCTGGGAAAGAGAGGCTTTATTGTGACGGAGGACCGGCTCTCTTTTGCAGGAAAAGGGGTTGAGGGGCGGAGAACTGCCGGAGCGATGGAATCTCTACGCATCCGGAGGAGATGGTTTCGATTGCGGAAGCTATTTCTGGCGGGTTCTGACATTGTCAATTCGAACACCTTTGGCGCCAACCGCCTGCATTATCCGGATCGGAACGAACTGGAGCAGTTGGTGCGCCTGGGCGTGCGACATGTGAAAAACGGGCGGGAGAGAAGCGGCAGGAAAGATGCCTATAGCGCTCCTTTGACCTCGGTCCTACCGGAAGGTTACCAAAGCCCATGGGCGATCTGGACTTGAAGACTGTCTCCATCTTTGCGGAGCTCGTCCGCTGGGGAAGGAAGAAGGGCGGACCTGGTGCTGATCGAAACCATGTCGGATGCCATGGAAGCCAAGGCTGCCGTTCTGGCCGCCAAAGAGAATTCCGATCTTCCGGTTCTGGTCACCGTCGTTTTTGATGAAAAAGGCAAGCTCCTCACCGGAGGCACTGTATCCACGGTGACGGCGATGTTGGAAGGGCTGAGGGTGGATGCGCTTGGCGTCAACTGCGGTCTGGGGACCGGAGCAGCTGTATCCGATTGTAAAAGAGCTCACTCCGTTTGTTCGATTCCCATCATTGTCGAATCCCAATGCGGGTCTTCCCCATGTACAGGACGGGAAACCGCCGAGCCCTCTCGGCAAGGGATTTTGCACCGCAGATGAAAAATAGCGGAACTCGGCGTTCAGGTGCTTGGCGGCTGTTGCGGGACCACCCCGGAATATATCCGCAGGAGATTCGGAGACGAGAGACCTTCCTTGTTTCTCCTGGTGGAAAACACTCGCTCGGTCATCTCTTCTTTCCAGAACCATTCTCTGGAGAACGCCCGGTGATCATCGGCGAGCGAATCAATCCGACGGGGAAAAAGCGCTTAAGGAGGCGCTTCGGAAACGAAATCGATATATTTTAGGCCAGGGAATCGAGCAGGAAGAGGCCGGCGCCGATCTCGCTGGATGTAAATGTGGGGTTGCCGGAGTTAAACGAGGCGACATGATGGAGAGCGTCATGACGAGACTCCAGACGGTGACGGCGCCCCTCTTCAGATTGATACGACGAATCGGGAGGCGTTAGAGAGGGCGCTCGCCTCTACCAGCGGCAAGGCGATGGTCAATTCGGTAACGGCACGGAAGAGGCGACTGGAAACGGTCTTTCCTGGTGGCTGAGTACGGAGGCGTGGTGGTCGGCCTTGCCTGGACGAAGACGGGATTCCGAAGATGCGGAGGACGAATTCGTGTGGCAAAAATCCTGAAAGAGCCGCCGATTACGGCATTCCTCCGGAGGATATTGTGCTCGATGCCCTTGCAATGACCATTTCGACCGATGGTGGCTCTGCAAACGTGACTTTAGAAGCGCTACGCCGATTCGGGACGAGTTGCACGGCCATTCCATTTTAGGGTCAGCAATATCTCCTTCGGTCTTCCGCAGAGGAGGTGATCAACAGCTTCTTCTTTGCTCGCGTTGCAGAGCGGACTTTCCTGCGCCATTATCAATCCGAATAACCGGGCGATGATGGCAGCTACCGTCTTATCTGGCGCTTTTCGGGCATCGATGCACAGTGCATGGATTATATTTCCGCCTGCGGGAGGGAAAAGTCTTTTGCTTCTAAGACAGGTTTACCGGCAGAATTATCCTCCGGTCAACAACCATCTGTTCTGCGGGGAGAGACGAACGCAGGCAGGAAGAGACGAATGCGGGGCGAGAAGGGCAGTCGAAGATGCCCGTCGGCGGGCAGTCAGCGGAACTTTCCGGGAATACCGGAGAGTCGGATCTGGTTTCGCCATCCGCTTCGATGGCAGAAAAAGAGGCGGCGCAGGGACGAAGAAGGCTCTGGCAGGAGGAGAGCACCGCTTGGATTGTCAATCAGGAGCTGGTTCCGGCATGAACATCGTCAGCGGCTGAAAGCGGAACTGTTTTTACCGCAACTTTTTGATGGAGCGGAGGCGGCAAAGGCAGCCTTCGAAGTGATTAAGCAGGCACGAGAGCGGCAGTGCCAGAAAAGGAAACGCGGCAGTGATTCTGGCAACGGTCAAGGGAGATATTCACGACATCGGTAAGAACATCGTGAAGGTTCTGATGGAAAATTACGGTTACAGGGTTTGATGATCTGGGAAGGACGTTCCACGAGAAGATCGTAGAGACCGCCTTTGGGAACACGATGCGGAAACTGATCGGACTCAGTGCCTTGATGACGACCACTGTTGTCAATATTGGCGAAGAGGCGATTTCGACTGATCCGGACTGGAAGAAGCCGGATGCGTGCGGTGGTAAGAGCGCCGTCGATCGCTGAATGAAGGCGTGATGCGATCGGCGCGATACGGCATAAAGAGGCAATGGACACCGTCCGGTAAGGGGTGCGGAGCACTCCCGGAGGAAACGTAGTGGATGTGAATTGTGAGAGGAAACGAATTCGATGAATCGTGATAGGAAATGGAATTGATGCGTGCTTTTCGTCACGCCGGGTGAAGCGGGAATTTTGGAAAAGAGCAAACACAGTCATTTATCAAGGAGGGCTGAAGGCAACGTTAATATGCAGCGCAGAAGAGAAAGATCTGATCTCGATCATGCGGCACATTTACGAGGAGAAATTCAGGGCGAGCGGGATGTGCCCGGAGAAGGAGTTGGTTGGAGCAGGAAACTGGTCTCACACCTGCTATGTGACCAAGGGAAGAGTGACAGGATTGTAGCGGCTTTCCTATTTAAATTCTGGAAAGATGTCGAAGAAAGCCACCATACCATTTGATGACGAAATGGCTGAATCGATAAGCCTTTACGGTGCCATCTCGCCATGCGGCGGCATCCGGAGACATTGATGAGATCGAAGAGCAGTGCATCAACTGGCACCCTGGAAGGCGTGACACCCGCGCACGGACACCAACCTGGATAATCTCGCGATGGCATGCCGTTTGAAGGCAAACGGCTTCAACAGTGCGGCATCAATCCGTACATGGTGGAAAACAAAGAACGTCTGGCGTTTGAGAAGTAAGACTTGAGAAGCAAGCAACCGTATGCAGGGCTCGCGGAGCGAAGTGCAAGGCTCGAGGAGTAGGACATAAACGGTGTTAATTCCTTCCCACCCGACATCGCACTAAAGGAGCTGAAATGAACAGAATAAGGTTACCTTTTGGTGCAGGGGCCATGATTGCCGCCCTCAGTGTGGTTTTGACGCTCATGGCTGCGCAGTTCAATTTCGGCTAGCGGAGCGGTGCAGGTCAGGTTCTCGGAAGTGCTGACCGTTCTTCCTTCTTAACGGGAGCGGCCCTCGGCGTGACGGGAGGCTGTCGCTAACATCCCACGTTGGGAAGTCCTCCTGCCTCGATATTATCTTCTGCTACGCTTGCCACCTCGTGGAGCATGGCTTACCGAAAGATCGACAGTGGTACAGAAGAGCTGCAGCATTCTTTCGCAAGAGGGGAAGAGAGAAGAAGCAGACTTGAATCAGACAGAAAATTTCAGTCCGCCACGGGAATCCAGATCTTGGCGACGCTTCCTCCTGCACTTGCAATGCGCTCATCATCCCCTTTGTTCTATCCTATGCGTAATCATATTCCCGGCAGCATCCTGCTCTTCATGCTTCACGGTAGAGCGGGAGAATTTTTCCTGTACTGTTTTTGGGAATGATCCTGCTGAAGGCACTGCGCCTGAAAGGCAGGTTTTAACAGAAGAATAAACGGATGTAAGGCTTTACATTTCAGAAGAGAACGCACGGCTGTCCTGCAACCGTGTTTTCACTTTCCTCATCACAAAACCATTGGTGCAAAGAATGATTCTCCCTTTACGACGTACGTTTCTATCATCAGGTGAAAGTACTCCAACCGCCCGGTAGCGGGAAGGGTTTTCACTCATTTATGCCAAACAACGAAATAACCACTGAAATGGATTTACCGAAATTGATTTTCACTGGAAATTGATTTCACCAAAACGATTTCGGTAGATTTTATTATAGCCTGGAAACAAGGAGATGCACTCTTTTTCCCGCATATTTTCCGAACGTTCGATATGCCTTACAAAATAAACTACGAGGCTAAGGAAGGCTGACAGCCACCTGCAATTTGCCCAGGTTCTCGTATTTTCTTCTGGCTCCTTTTGGAAGTATCTCCGAATCTCCGGCTGTTTGACCAGGTAATAGGTGGTGATCAGAGAGGCACCGACCAGCCAGGAGAAGGGATAGCAGCGGGCACTCTCGTTCAGTCGACCCGTTCAGATGGAAGACGGTCAGCAGACGACGCTGGAAGAGACAGATGCCACCGACCGAGACCAGTAGGAATCAGAACATAGCCTTTCTGCACGGAGCGCAGCGGAAAGACCTCGACACGAGAAAGAGAGAAAGCCCGCAGATACGATGATCGATGATGATCGTTCCTGAGCCGGACTCACCTGGACGAAGCAAAGACGGAAAACAACGGAGCGAGAGGTTGAAAAGAGGAGACAGAACAAGACGCCCGCCACTGTTATCCGGCGAGGAGGGCGGGATGACACTCTTTTGAAGACGCCGATCTTACCGGCACCGAAATTTGCCCGTGCGAAGGTGTGGTGACCGCACACCGATCGAGGCGGTGAACATCCAGAGAGAGAGAGCAACTTTCGCCACGACCGACCACGCCGTCACAGAGGCGACGCCCAGACGGTTGACGGAAGACTGTACCGATGTTGGCAATGCAGGTACATGCTGACTGAATGCCGGACGGCAGGCCGATGCGAAACATCCTCCAGAACATTTCGCGGTGAATTTTTACTCAAATCAGATGAATGCCGGGAATCTGGCATATCAGGCTCTGGTCAGCCAGAATGCTGGAACAGGCCTGGGCCAGCAGTGGCGATGGCAACGCTCGGCCACGTCCAGATGGAAGACGGCGACGAACAGAACATCCAGGAAGATACATTGGACCAGCGCACAGAAGATCGAGATACAGCGGTCTTTGAATCTCCAAGCGCACGCAGAAATCGATCTCTGATATTATAAATAAAGACAAAACTAAGACCCGCGAAGTAAATGCGCATATAGAGGAGGAGCCGCATCAGTTTGTCCGGTGTGTACTCGCGAAGCGCAAGTACTGTGCAAACAGGATGCAGACCAGCTCCCAGCATCAACACGCCTCCGATAGCAGCGCGCATAGGCGGTAAGGGAGGGCAAGTTCCACATGCTTGTTGTCTTTTTGCACCGAAAACCGCGCACACTGACGGAAAAACCTCCGGTCAGTCCCACGAAAGAAACCGACAAACACGAGGTTGACAATTCAAGGAAGAGCTGCCGACACAGGCATCGCCGTTTCTCCGTCCGGCAACAGAAATCTCCGCGACGACTAGGTGTTCGGCGCATTGTACATCTGCTGAAAACGTTCCGACCAGATGGGGAAAAAGAATTTGTAGATTCCTTCCAGATCACGCCCTCTCGGTAATGGGATTTTTGAATATGAGGGTATTTTCATGGTCATAGGAATACAGCCTTTCGTGTAAAATGAACGAACCTGTAAAATGAACGAACCTGTGTAAAATGAACGAACCTGTAAATGAACGAACCTGTCTCACTGAATTAAATGAGTTTACCTGTACTATCCAACCGCTGAATAGCTGCATTTGTTAAACAGGTGGAACCCGTGCCTTGATCACTGTCAGAGCGATGGTTACCCCACACTGACATGCAGACAGGCAAGCTGAATGTCGAGCAGACCAAGATGGTCAGAGAACGGTATCACTGGCTTTGATCCACATACAGGAGCAGAATAATCAGGTTGTTCATTGATCTGATGCCAAACAAAAAGCAAAATAGGGACAATGAAGGACCCTGAGCACCCACCACCCAGGGCAGAACCATAGGCAAACCATGAATCACACAGGAGACTGGGGAGAGCAGATAATATATATTGATGGTCAATTGCGTCGGAAGAACTCACAGTCAAGAAAATCCGAAAAGAGAAGTCTGACGGCCACCCTTTTTCAGGGTTATCAAATGTAACGCAGAAAACATGAACAGGACTGTTAATATTATCTGTACCAACCTGATAATGGAGAAGTGGTCGCGCAGAAGAATGATTGAGAATGCATCTAACCACGACCAAGATTTTTAACGTTAATCGCTTGCGAAGATCGAGAACCGAACGGCCTGCTACCATCGATCAATGATTACCGATTGATGGCAAGAATCAGACCAATCAGCAGTATCCGCAACCTGATCCGGCACGAACGATTGTCCCGGTTTACGCGGCACCGCTGGGCGCCCAGAACGAGCGTCCGAAGACGGGCTGGCGCAGGAGAGCCAGCGGAAAGGGGAGCAGAGTCCGCAGCCAGCGGCGATGTAGATCACGGCCTGGCAAAATGCAACCCATAATGCGTTCAAAAAATACGACGTCCGGTAGAATACGCTCATGAGAACACGACTTCCAGTGAGAATGTGATCAACCTGGTTCCTGTCTCCAAAGGTCACCGACACGAATGAAATGAAGACCTTCGTTTCTTTGATGAATGATGAAAGTGAAGGAATCAGCTTGACTGACACGCACTTCCACCAACGTGATCGGTGTTTGCGACGACGATGAATTATTGTACGAGCACAGAGTATGGCGAGATCGCGGCGAAGGCGCGACGGAGAGAACAAATCTGCCGTGACGTGATGAGTGCCCATCGCTACCAGATCACAGCCTCCACGCCGAGCCATCCGGACGGTATGGACCTGTCCAATCTCTTCTGCGGAGGATTGAGGACAGCAACGCTGGCGAGGCCATTCAGCCAAGACGGACGGAATGAATGTGGAGCGCCGTTAAAATGTTATTTATCTCGAATACGCAGAGCAGTGATCTGCGTGACCGGAACGCCCATTCGTCCTGAGATGTATCGGCGACCGCGGACGGCAACCGTTATGCGAAGTGACAGGGCGTTACGTGTTATGGCGCTTGAAAGTACGCGACTTTAATGTTCAGACAAAGTATCATCATGCGCAAGACGACATAGAACTTGAAAACCGGCGATTCGCGGAAACCGATATGAGAGGACTGATTACGGCAGGCAGTGGTGGAAGAAGACGATGTAGAGGCTGTGACTAGGCACTGTATGGACGGATTACGAGGGTCCCAGAGCGAGTGCAAAGAAGAATCTCGCGGAACTGATCGGCATACGCGACGGTCAAAGAACGACGGCGCGTCTTCACGCAGCGGCTCTGGGCAGCGGGAATCGGGCCGGGAGACGAGGCTCGATGACGCCTGCACCTTTCGCCGCCGTTAGTCAGGATTTTACTGCGGCGCCAGACCGGTCTCGCAGATGACGCGCAAACCTACCAAATCGATCCGGAGAGATCGAGCGAAACACGGATCGAACCAGGGCGGTCGTGGCAGGTGGATTACACAGGAGCGCCGGCGATCACCGGAGAATCGTGAAATCTGCGATCGTCACGCATCTGACCTTTTGTCGAAGACGCTGCCCGCGCGATCGGAACGAAGGACAATGAGGAAACGATCGCATTGACGTCGCTTTCTGACCACCGCTTTCCTTCCATCCGGTGGAAACCGCACTGCGGGAGGGTGGAGCGCCAGCGTCACAAATGACGCAGAGCTTGCCCGCATGGTGAACCTCCTGCATCGCACGGCATTGAACATGAGGAAGCAGGCATGGTCGGAGCGCCGGCCGAGGGCATGTGGTATTATTGATGAGCATGATCAGCCAATATCTGGGCTGTAATGTCGGCGGACGGATTTGCAGGCGACTAGCGTCTTTCCTTGGCGCAGGAAGCTTCGCAAATTTCGAAACGGCAGTAAAAGGAAATCGTGAAAGGTAACATGACGTCGTGACGGATCGCCCGCAACTACAAAAAGAAATCCTGACGGCGGATACGACGCAGACACCTCTATGATCTGTCGCCTGAATCCGGAGAGACTTTCCTGGTTCCAGAGCGGAGTTTTAACGCCATGAGCGCCGAGGAACGTGCAGTGCCAGGCATTGCGCCGGTTTACTGGTTCTACGTCACCAGGCGAGGGGATATGAAGGGGCGTCCGCGTGCGGAGGAGACGGATCTCCGCATCAGCGAGGACCTTGCGGGTTTACCCGATGATGAGCGATGAGAGATGTGGCGGCTGCTCATTCATGCAGTCGTAAGCAAACGTGTGCCTATTATGCAGTGTGCAAGAAATGAATTAGCGGGCAATGAAAGAAGACGAAGTCGGTCGCACGGTTCGTCTAGAGAGAAACCTTTCGATCGTCGTTCTAGCAGATGTTGTTCGGCCTGGTTTGCCTTTGGCGTCCCTTGATTTACCTTGCGATGGCAGACCGTTCTGACGGTACCGCGTGGGATGGCTAAGGCAGCACGGAAGGCAATGACCCATCTTCCAAATGGTTATTGCGCGGGTATGGGCACCAGATGGTACGCATCCCATCTGCTTTCTGGCCTCCGCTCTCGCCGTGGTACTGGGTACGAAGACAGGATAGTGCTAACCAGCCCTGCATTATTACGGTCAAGGAATCCTCTCGTCCTCGTCGGCCCTTGTTCTCTTCTGAACGAATCTGTGGTATGCGTCTGTCATGGGAACCAGGGCTCACCTGCGTGGCTCTTCTTTCTGCAAAAAGCGACAGACTCGAAAACTGGACGGCCTTCCGCCCTGACCGCGCTGATCGGCGTATTTTCTCCCAGTGCTGTAGATCGCGTTGCATCCTCTCTATGATTCCTTCCGTGCCAAGCTTCCGCTGCCCTCTCGATCCACGCACAGATGCGGGAAGCAGAGGAGGTCTGCCCCGCGCAAACCGTCTTTCTGGCGCTTGTCAGCAACTTACTTGCCTGCCTTCTGCGCTGGCAACGGTGCAGCGTTTCTACCCGCTTCACCTGACCTGCGAATCTCAAAACATCAGGACGCTGGCGAGGTGAAAAGGATTGCACTTTTCATCCTTTTATTCGCTTCCTGTTCGCACGCAATTTCAGACATGCGGTCGCGCAGGGCATGTCGACGCCACACCCGGCTTTCCAGTTATGCCGAATATTTGTCCGACTTTCATCACCCGGAAGATCATCCGGTGGAAGATACCATGCCTACGCCGCCCGTCTGCGCGTGACCCCTCCTTGCCTTGAAGCGGAAAGCAGAGTCCCTCGTGTAGCTAAAGAGCCCTTCTTCGTGCCTGCTCGTGCTCTTTCCTTCAGGGATGGCCACGTTTTGTGCGGCTCATACAACGAACCGCTGATCTTTGCTGCGGGGATGGCTGGCATCCTGTGCTTGTTGTCGAATGAGCGTTTATAGGCGACCGACCGCAGTCCGAAGAGCTGACAGGAGGGAAGCCCTGAGAGGAACCGTCTGCACGAGCTCTAGAAAAGAAAGACCGTCTGCGTTTCTTTTGACGAAAAGACTCTGGTCGGGAAGATCCTGCCCCGCGACGATCTTGTCCTCCATCTCCGCTGCCTGCTTTTTCACCGGACAGTTCCCAAAACCATGCCTTTGTCTGCCTGCGGCACCGCTTACCTTGTCGCCCTTCAGCTGTCTGCGCTTTTCCCGAGATCATCCGTCGCCGCTGCGCTTCTTCTGCTGTGTACCGTGTTTTCGATTTTGGGAAATTTTGCCAATGCGCTGCAAAGGGAAAGTCTCTCGGAATTACGGTAAAGGTACCTGCCGGTCATTTTGAAGAGGTTTTGAAGACATGAGCGAGAGCCTCCCAGATCTGGAAGGGAGGGGCATTTTACCGGTATTCGCGAAACTGCCGTGGAACGCTGCCATACTGGACGGAATCTCCACGCACTGATGTTTTCACTGTCCATGCGGGAAGCGGAAAACATTACTCAGTCTGGTCGGCATCCTGGAGCAGGCTGGCTGACGCTTATTTCGGTGTGATGACTGATGATCGCTTCCGTTAGCGTAAAAGCATTTTACCTCGCCGGGACAAGATTTTGAAAATAGCAGGTGCCTTACGGCTTGTGGATATGGGGCTGCGCTGATCACCAGGTAGGGCAGGAGACGGCAGATGAAAAACCTGTATCACTCTATGCAAAACCCCATGCCTTCCTTTGGATATACGTATGGATTCGATTCCGAACATTTTCTGCAAACTCGCAACGAGAGAGGTAGGGAAAGGCGATGCTGTACGGGCGGTGGTGATCCGGACGGACAGAAGATTCTTCAAAAGAGCGGACCAGAGCAGTCGCGAAAACGGTGGTGAGAACGTTTCCCTGCACTCAGAAGTGAAAATTCGTTTCAGATGACCACTCGACGGCATTCAGGCAGAGAAGGAGAACGCAGCAGGTTTTCAAGGTGCAGCAGGGCGTGAGAGTCGCTCACCTTTCACCTTGACGGACTGGCAGACGGAGACCTATCTGGTTGTGGACGCCTATCGTGGATGCGGCAAAACCTTTCTGGCTGACGATCACTACGCGCATGATTCCGCTGCAGAGAAGGATGCAAAGAGGGCGGCGCCTGATGCTGCTGCAAAGGAGACGGCTCGTCACGGGTGACGGATGCCAATCAAGGTGTTGGATAAGCAATTGGTCTACTATCAAATCTGCGGACAGAATTTCAGCGACGGCACAATGCGGGCCAATACGGCTATGACGAGGCTGCGGGGCGCCATCACCTTCACCTTCGACCAGGCAGGCCTTGAGGGTGAAAGATTTTACAGTCGTCTGCACGACGCCGCGAGTCTGGAGGAGTATGCGCCCGGCTAGCAAACACAGCTAAACAGGATCCGCATGAGAATCCGATTTTTGCCACTGAAAGATCACCGAGAAATTCGCCTCGGGAGAGCAGACTTTCTACCTTTAACCTGGCGTATGCAGAGAGGTGAAGAAGATCGATGGAAAAAGATGGATCTGTTCCAGTAAACGTCATGTTTATGCGCTTCGCAAGAGCACACCAAAATCGAATTAACTTATATGACACCGCTTGTATCCGGGGGATGTTCATTCTCATTCTGTGCGCTGGTGATGATTTTACTAGGTGCTTGCATACGAGGACGGAAAAGATCAAAGATGTTTTAGGAATCTGAAACCTGAGTTGCGCCTGACGCGCGCAAAGATGGAATCACGTCACACCAGTTAGATAAAAGGGTTCATGCCTCACATGCAAAGGATGGAATGACATGATGAGAACAGATAGGGAGAAAGAGACTTCAATGAAAAGAGGCAAAAATTTATGTAGCCGGACATAGAGGAATGGTGAAGGCTATTTGCAGAGAGTTAGCAGGGGATATACCAATCTGATCGCCAGAACGCAGAGCTGATCTGACTGGCAAAAGATGTGGAAGAATTTTTCGGGAAGAAAAACCGACTATGTGTCTTTGCTTCCGCTAAGGTCGGAGGCATCGTCGTCGCCACGAAGAGGCGCTGGCGGACTTTTGTATATCAACATGGTGATGGAGAGTGAATGTCATCCACGAGGCTTATGGAATGGGCTGCAAGAAGTTGGAATTTTAGGTTCCTCCTGCATCACCTGGTGGATGCCGCGACGTGAAGGAGACTGTCTCTTGACATCGGAGCTGAAAAACAAATGAGGCTTTGCGGCTGCCAAGATTTCCGGCTGAAATACTGTGAGTTTTTGAACAGACAATAATACACGGATTATATCAGTGATGCTGACCAACCCTTACGGTCCTAATGATAATCATATCATCCGACGCACTCTCATGGCAAGCGTCGGCGCTGATCAGGAGGTTTTCATGAGGCAAAAGAGCAGAATCTTTCCTTGTGGTCTGTTGGGGAGACGTCCCTTCGCGAATTTCCCTCATGTAGACGATCTGGCAAACTCTGTGTCTTTGATGAATCACTATTCCGCAATGAAACCGTCAATGCGGGGACAGGCAAAGAAACGTCATTTAAGGAGCCGACCAGACTGGTGGCGAAGGTGGTCTGTTATACCGGGCGAGATTCGTTTTTGACCCCACCAAACCGAACGGAACGCCCAGAAAGCTGCTGGATGTATCCAAGGCCACCGCGCTGGGGTAGACGTATCATACGGAACTGGAAGACGGCATCCGTCTTGCGCTAGAGGATTTTTGTAAAATAATCCAGTACGGGCAGAGAGATGAGGAAGATCAGGACCGGCCTGCCCGGACAGGAGGAGGGCAGTGACCAGCGTTCTCTATTAAGAGGCTAAGAGCAGATGCGACAGGTAGGTAAGGGTGTCACATCGCAAACAGAAAGCGATGAATCTATGCGGAATCGTAGGCTGATATCTTGAAGGAAACAGGCGCGCCTCTTCTAAGAGGGCTGAAAATCTGGAATACAGAGGATATGATTCTGCCGGAATTGCAGTCAGAAATGACGAAACCGCAAGATCGCTATCAGAAGGCAAAGGGAAGACTTTCTGAGTTAGGGCGAGAAGACGGACAACGGAGAAGCGGTGGAAGGGAACCAGCGGATCGGACATACCAGGTGGGCAAACCCATTGAGAGCCGTCCGTCCACCAACGCACATCCCCATGAGTCGGAAGGGAGAAAACGGTTCTGGTTCAGTAACGGGATTATTGAGAATTACCAGAAGTTGAGGGTGAAAAGCTCCCGCGAAACGGTTATACTTTTATTCGCAGACGGATACCGAAGTAGCGTAGAAACTAATCGATTATTACTATAAAAAGACAGGGACCGTTGAGGTAATACAGAGCGGATGCCCGATCGAAGGTTCCTCTGGCGCTCGGCATCATGTTCGGCGATTATCCGGACCGGATACTGAAGAAAGGACGCCTTCCGATCACGGCAAGATGAGACAGGAACTTTTCTGGCTTCGGATGTCACGGCGATCCTGACAGAATAAGGTCGTGTATTACATCGACAACATGGAGTTAGCAGGAGCTGCAGGATGCCATCCACTCTACAATACCGATCGGAAGAAATCAGCAAGGAGCCGGTAGAGACCGCGGACGCGGAAGCGGGCGGAAGCAGCGGCCACGAGCACTACATGCCCATGAAATTCACGAGCAGCCGCAGGCGGTCGGCGATACGCTGGCGGCCTGCGTGAAGGGAGGGAAAATCGACTTTCCGAAGGCGGACTGACCCGGAAGGAGCCGAAAGAGGTCACCAGATTCTATTTTGTCGCCTGCGGTTCTGCTCATCGCGTGAGTCTGATCGCCAAAAATGTGATTGAAGATTGACCGATATTCCGGTAGAATGCGATGTGCAAGCGAAATTCGCTACCGAACCCCAAGCTGCAGGGAGTGCGGCATGGTGGTCGTGATTTGCCCATCCGGGAGACTGCGGATCTGATTGCCGCCCTCAGACTGGCAAAGGAAAAGGTCTGCCTGTTCCGTCCATCGTGAATGTCCTGGGATCCACCACGCCAGAGAATCCGATCAGTGCCTATACCCGTGCGACCGGAAATTCGCGCCACCACCAAGGCATACAGCGCCCAGCCCATTATCTCCACCTGCCCGCCCTGAGATCGGAGAGTGACAGCGAGATTGAACGCCGAAGAGTATGGAGAAAATACAGGCGCTTCCAGGAGCTGCCGGAGAAGATCTCAAAAGATTCTGACGACAAGGAACGGGTACAGTGGTTTGCAGCCAAATATGCGAATGCAAAGGATATCTTTTATCGGAAGAGGATCGACCACGCCATTGGGCATGAGGGATCGCTGAAACTCAAGGAGATCAGCTATATTCATTCAGAGGCCTATCGCCGGAGAGTCACACGGGACGATCTCACGATCGAAGACGGCACGCTGGTGGTCGGTATTTTGACGCAGAAAAAGCTCTTTGGATAAGACGGTGTCCAACCTCTTAGAAACCAGAAGCCGCGGCGCATATTTAATGGGACTCACCATGGCTACGGCAACTAGTGCAACGGAGGATACGGTAGACTTCGTGTCTACGTGCCGAAGACGGACGATGATTTTTGCCGCTTTTCTGCCATCATCCCGCCAGCAGCTGTTTTGCCTATTATGTCAGTGTGTCCACAGGACTCACGAGATAACCGAGAACCCGGCAAAATCGGTGACGGGAATAAACGGTTTCTGCAAAGAGGAGACAGAATGATAATTTTAATGTACCTCCCGTGTGGAGATGAATATGAATATGTCAAAGAAGCGATCGACTCCTCACAAGATCAGCGTGACGGCGCTTACCAAGGTCGCAATGCCTGGATGGAAGAGCGCTTTTCGCGCAGAAGGTGCTGCTGACCACCAGCGGTTCCAGTCGGGCGCTGGAGGCGGCGCTTTCTTAGTGTGACCCAAGGCGATACGAGGCGATCTGCCGAGTTTCACCTTTTCCCCGACGGCAAATGCCGTTCTGCTGGCGGGGAGCGACGCTGGTTTTTGTCGATATCAGACCGATACGATGAATCTGGATGAGAATAAGATCGAGACGGCAAATCACACTCGAAAACCAGGGCGATCATAGTCGTTCATTATGCCGGTGTGTCCTGTGAGATGGACAGGATCATGGAGATTGCATACCATCTCTGGTGGTGGATGGACGTGGCGCAGGGCGTGATGAGTACCCTATCACGGGCAGGCGCTTGGCACCCTTGAGGACTTTGGCTGTTTTTCTTTTCATGAAAACCGAGAATTATTCCATGGGGGAGGACGTCTCTATCTCGGGATGCACGAGAGAGAGCCGAGATCCTGAGAGGAAAGGAAACCAATCGGTCCAAATTTCTAACAGGGGACAGGTGGACAACATACCTGGGTGATTTCGAGACCTGATCTTCCCAGTGAACTCAATGCCGCCGCCTCTGGGCGCAGCAGCTGCAAAGGGCGATGAAATCAACGAAAACCGCTCTCGCACCTGGAAGAAATATGATGAGTTTTTTGCCTCTGCAAGGAAACGGGCAGGCTGGAAACCCCCTACGATACCGGAAGGTCAGCGTATAATGCCCATGTATTATATCGCTGAGGGATATCGAGGATCGCAGCGCCTTTATTGCGCACATGAAGGAGAAGGGATCTTCTGTGTCTTTCACTATGTACCTCAGCATTCGCACTCCGCCGGACGCGCCCACGGAGATTTTTGTATAGAGACATTTATACAACAAGAAAGCGAGAGACTGGTGCGTCTGCCAATGTATTTCGAATGAAATCGCAGACCAGAAACGGATTCTGGTGGAGGCAACGGAATATCTGGACCGGAACGGATCAAAGCAGGCGAGCGCTTGACATCCCTATTTTCACATGATACAATTCGATTGTACAGAAAATTAAAAGAGAATTGTATGTGGAAGGTAGAGGAAAAAGGAAATGAAGACGGTTTATGATTTCACGGTAAAAGAGGCAGGGCAATGAGGTGAGCCTTTGGAGATTATAAGGGAAAGGTGCTTGATCGTCAATACGGCAACCGGATGCGGCTTTACCCTCACTACGAGCCGTTGAAGCTGCATGTACAGGAGATGAAGGAAAAGGACTCGAAACTCTGGACTTCTGCAATCAGTTGCCGACCAGGCGCCGGGGGAGCGATGAGGAAAAGTCCACGATTCTGCACCATGAAAATTCGGAACGGAATTCCCGCAGTTCAAGAAGATCGACGTCAACGGAGACAATGCCGATCCGTCTATGTGTATCTGGCGGGCGAAAAACCGTTTGAAGGTTTCGGCAAGGGACTGAAGGTTGCCGCCCTTTCCAAATTTGCCCAGATGAACAATAAGAAGTTTTGGGGACAAGCGCCTATATCCAGTGGAATTTTCACCAAACTTTCTGATCGATCGTGAAGGTAAGTTATCGCCCGTTTTGAGCCTACGACGGATATGGATAAGATGCAAAAAGCGTACCCAGGCGGCTGTAAAGAATAACCCGTCTTTTGACAGGACGGTCTTTCCATTCTTTAGCGGTTTGGAATCGAATGGACCTCGATCGACTGCTCGATATCCCCTCATATTTTTTGCATAGGAAAGCATCTGCTCTTGTTGATAGATGCTTTCCTTATTTATACTCATTTTCTTAAATCATTACCGATTTTAAGGGATAACCAATAATCAAGGGAAAGTCTATATCTCACATAAACGAAAATTCCCGACGGTCATAATATCATGCTTTACAAAATTATTATACTTTTTGAAAGAAAATGTGAATTTCTTCCCTGGTTCAATGTAAAATGGAGTTGAGAAGCATATTCATCCTCTTCGGCGCTCTGTTGATTTTTGGTCGATTTACATGATATCGAAAAAGGTTGAGCGAGGCACACTTTCATTTTTCAATTACACCATGATACGGACGTAACCTTTCATAGGAGAATCGTTTTGGAATCATTATTTTATGCTTCGGTGTCAAAGCAATATAACGCTTTGAACTAAAAACCGTTCGATTTAAATTTGAATGAGAGGAGACGTTGTTGGATTAATCGGGGCGAATGGTGCAGGCAAAAACCACGTTACTGAACATTTTAGAAGGAAGATGTTGTCCGTCAAGCGCCGAGGTGTCTTACAGAAATCAGGGCAATGAATCCGATTTCCTGGAAGAAAAACCCGGTTGTTGCGCTTTATGATGGATTATGTCCATTTTTGCGAAAAAGTTTAAGCCGAAAGATATTTGCAAAATAGTTTCGGATTGGTATCCGAAATGGAATTCGAAGCAATATTATGAATATTTAGAGATTTTAGGTGTGCAAACTGATTCGTATTCATCAAATGTCTTTGGGGACAAAAACAAGTTGATGTTGGCAGTCATGCTTGCCCAGAATGCGGAAATATTGTTTTGTGATGAATTAACAACAGGACTTGACTTGGTTGCACGAGAAAAGGTTTTGGATCTTTTAAAGGAATATATTGGTAAATCGCATGCGGCAATGATCTTCCACACATATCATAAGTGATTTGCAAAATTTTGCTTCAAGAATCATTCTGATCGATAAAGGAGAGGTGATATTAAATACGGAAGTTTCTCGAATCATAGAAAAAGAGCAGCTTCCTCTGGAAGAAATCATATATAAATATATAAAAGAAAAATACGCAGGAGGTTAAAAACAATATAATTAAAATTTCCCGTTGATAAGCATTATCATTCAGAAAGGACAAAGATAATCGGATCGCGATGATTATCTTTTGGGAAAGACATGAAAGGTTTGCTTTATAAAGATTTCAAATTTGTCTTACAGTCAATTTCACCTGCATACTTGATGTGTTTGGTTCCAATCATGGTTTATCTTGGGAAAGATGAGTTTCTCAATATGTTTGCGGTCATTATCAGGGCTAATGTCCGGAATGCAGATATTGTTCACAATTTCAAATGATGAAACAGAGTAAAGTTTACTCATTATTATCGTATCTTACCTCTCCCGTATCATGTGATTGCGTTAGAGATATATTTTCATGTTCTTTCCTGCTTTGCAGGCATCATGATCTTCTTTGTCACATCTCTGTTATACGAGAGAATTCAGCTTTATGCATCCATTGATTGGTGCGTATATCGCAATCATATATGGCATGATCATGACCTTCTTCCCTTTATTTTTGGGGTGGAAAAAGGGCGGTATGACTGATGTTTTTGCAGTTCTGCCTCATGTTTATGGCAAAATTCAAAGAGGTTCTTTTGAAAATCTTGCCCATTTTTCAAAAGGATTTATAGCGGTAGCAATATTTTTCATATAATCCTCCTTGCCTCTCCTATATGATTTCGGTAAAAGTGTTAAAAGATATCCATCCTAATGAAATGTAGTAACTGGTGCAAGGGGCGTCCTTTGCATCGAATTTTTGATGTTTTGACACAGGTAACATGATATACTAGTAGGGTCGCAGATCAAAAACAAGAAGTCGGAGGTAGGAAGATGCAGACATTTTCACCGGTGAAGGAAGGCAAGGTTCGAGCAATCTATGATGTCGGAAACGGAACCATCATGGTGGCAACCGACCGCATTTCGGCGTTTGATGTTGTTTTTACCCACGAGTGATAGAGGGAAAAGGGCAGGTACTGACACAGATGTCCCGCTTCTGGTTCGATTTTACGAAGGAACTGGTCGGGAATCACATGACGAGTCAGCTGCGACACGAAGGATATGCCGGAATTTTTCCGGACCCCTGATTTTGAAAAAGATCCATGCTTTGTAAAACTGAACATGCTCCCTCTGGAATGTATTGTGCGAGGATATATTACCGGCAGCGGTTGGGCGAGCTATCAGAAAACAGGGAGAAGTCTGCGGCGTGAAACTGCCGGAGGGTTAAAAAGAGCGAAAAGCCGTTGAACCCATTTATACGCCCAGCACCAAGGAAGAAACCGGCGTGCACGATGAGAACATTGATTTTGAAACGAGCGTCCGTGTCGTAGAGAAGGCGTTCCCGGGACACGGGGAAGAATATGCGGCAAAAGTGCGGGATCTGACCATTGCGCTTTATAAGAAGTGTGCGGATTATGCACTTTCCAGAGGCATCATCATTGCCGACACGAAATTCAGAATACGGTCTGGATGAAGAGGAAATATTGTTTTGGGCGATGAAATGCTGACACCGGATTCTCCAGATTCTGGCTCCTAAGCCAATATGAAGTCGGGCATGCGCAACCCTCTTTGATAAGCAGGTATGAGAGACTTCTGAAAGCACACATCCGAAAGCGATTATGTACTCGCCGCAGGAAGTGGTCGACAAGACGATAGACAAATACCTGAAGCCTACAAAGCTTTTAACAGGCAGAGAGTTATAAAGAATCGATGAGACTCAGAAACATCCCAGGGGGCGGAGGAAGCAGTGAAGACTTCGCCTTGTAATACAGGAACCGGAAACATATAAGGGCAGATGGCAGGGAGGCGTTTGGTTCCAAACACCCGATCCGGATTGAAATTGGCTGCGAAAGGGAAACTTTATCACGACGATGGCAAGAGAACATCCGGAGCGAAATTTTATCCATAGAGCTCTTCTCCAGTGTGCTTTACCGCGCACTACAGAAGCAGGAAGAGGAAAAAGCTGCCAAACCTTTCTGTTGATCCGGATGGATGCGATGCTTCTTCCGGAGGTTTTTGCGCAGGGGAAGTGGAGGGATTTGACTTGAACTTTTCGGATCCATGGCCAAAGGAAAGACACGCAAGGAGAAAGCTCACCTCCACCTACGACAATATGAACAGATCCTGACGCCGCAGGGCAGGGTGGAATTCAAGACGGATAATCGGAAGTTGTTTGATTTTTCCCTGGAAACAGCTGGAACTGGCGGGATGGAAGACTCTTTCCTGCACCACGGATCTTCATGCGGACGCTTCCATGAATGCAGGTAATATCCTGACAGAATACGAGAGGCGGTTTTCGGAGAGGGAAACCGATCTGTAAATTCATCGTATGCAGGGGAGAAGCTTCGGGAGAGTAAACCGGTATCTCACACAACAGGAAAAATCACCGCAGGCAGGATGGGGTCTGAAAACAGGAGAATTCATTGTCCGCAGGGAAGAATCCGAAACAGGTGCATTTGCAGGAAGCAGAGCGAGCCGGAGAAGGTTTGACAGATCAAAGGGCAGGGAATCGAAATTGAAGACCCGATGAATTTTATCAGCGAGGAAGACAGGCGCAGAATGCAGGAACAAAGCCGGGATGCGCGTAAGACGCGGGGTTTGACCTCGACTGTGAGGAATATATGGACGAGGACGAGAAAGAAGAGCCGTATGAGCATCCGGATGAAGATCTTTTGGCGGATCTGGAAGATTTGAAAGAGGATGCAGAAGAGCGCGGAGAGAAATTTTCCGTCAAGAACTTGCAAAAGAAGAGGTCGCAGCAGGGAGGACAATCGAGGCAGGGAAGAATATTCGGGACAGACGGTACGACCGGGATAGACAGGATGTTTCGGACAGGCGTTACGACCGGGATAGACAGGATGTTTTCGGACAGGCGTTACGACCGGGATAGGCAGAATATTTCGGATAGGCGTTATGATCGGAACAGGGAAAATGACTGGGATGCGGACGACGACTGGGACAGGGGAAGACGAGGGGAGAAACGGGAGAGTTTCGTCTCCTACGCTTGCACACCGCATCGACCGTCTGATCATAAAAAGCCACCTGGGTTTTGGCGGTTCTGATTTGTATCACACTGATTTTTATTTTTTATAAAAGAAGGTTTTTTTGAACCGTCTTCATCTGAATCTGCCGATGGGAAACGCACAGCAGGAAACGACAGAGGATAGTGGAGACCAGGGAAGCGCAGACGGGAGGACAACAGAACGGTGTCTCGGTTGTCACTACGCATGGCCTGAATCTGAGAGATGCGCCTTCCTCGAAGTCCAATGTGGTTTTTAACCGTGACGGAAGGAACGCAGATGATGCGCACGGCGGACGACGGCACTTTTGGTCCACCGTCACCTACAACGGCAAGCAGTATTATTGCGCCAGTAAGTTCCTGAAGGTCGGATAAGGGAAGGACCTGAAAGCAAGAGGGAACAAAAGACCAGACTTTGACGGTAAGATGAAACGAAAGACCAGATGACTTTGGCGATAAGATGAAACAGAAGACCATTGGGATTTTTGACTCCGGAATCGGCGGTCTCACACTGTTCTGTATGAAGCGATGCGTCGCCTGCCGGGGGAGCGATTTTTGTTCGATGCAGATACGGAACATACGCCTTACGGAACGAAGGAGGAGGTGCAGGTGGGTCTCTATGCCGAGGCGCAGGTGCGCTTCCTTCTGGAAGAAGGGGCGGAGGGATCGTTGTCGCCTGTAATACGGCGACAGCGGTGGCGATCGAGGATCTTCGTGCCAAATATCATGTTCCCCTTGTCGGGATGGAGCCTGCCGTGAAGCCCGCCTTGCAGATGGCGGTCGGACAGAGGGTGTTGGTGTTGGCAACCCCGATTACCGTTCGTGAAAAAAAACTGCATCATCTGCTCGAAAAATATGATGAAGATCACCGTGCGGACTCTCTGCCATGCCCGGGCTGGTCGATTTTGCAGAAAGAGAAGAGTTCGATTCGGTGGCGGTAAAAAGCGTATCTGGAAGGAAGATTCTCCACGCTGCACCCGGCAGAGTATGGCGTGGTCGTACTTGGCTGCACCCACTTCGGCTATTTCAGACCGGCGCTTCGCTCTTTTTTTTCCAAAGAGACGCAGATCATCGATGGCAATGCGGGAACCATTAGACAGCTGGCCAGAGTCATGGGACTTTCGATGACGGAAGAACCGTTTGCTTCTCGAATTTCCGGTTTCCGTGCCTCTTCCGCAGAGGTCGCTTCCGCAGGGGTACTTCTTTTGCGGTTCCTTCTTTGAAGATGACATTCCCACAGGTCACTTATTTTCGCTCCGGCAAAAAGGTGCGAGCAGGAGACACTGGATTTCTATGCCCTGCCTGTACCGTCGGCTGGATCAGATCAGTTGATCCGCCATTTCACATGGCTTCCATGTTCGTCCTTGGTGATGAGCAGCTGGTTGCCGATTTCTGTTTGAGTTCTCGTGACATGGGAGATGATCCCGATCAGTCTGTGACTATCCGCCATCTCCTTTAAGACGCGGATGGATTTGCTACGCGCAAGGTCGTCCAGAGAGCCGAATCCCTCATCAATAAACATCATATCCAGATGCACGGCAGAAGAGGTGTTCTGAATCTGATCCGCCATGCCAGTGCCAGAGAAAGAGCCGCCATAAAGGACTCGCCTCCGGAGAGCGTGCGGATCTCCCTCTCTTCCGGTGACAGAAGAATAAACCATCAGATCCAGACCTTTGTTCCTGCCTTCTCCCGCACTTGCGATCCGAATCATTCGAAACGCATACTGTCCACCGGACATTTCCTGAAAAACGCTTGTTGGCAGACGAAAAGAATTTTTGGACAGATAGAGTCGCTGCACGTGGGTTTCCAGATCCATGCGACTGCCGGAGATATTGCCGCTCATCTGTTTATACAGCCGGTCCAATCGTTCATATTCGGAAAAAGTATGATGTCTTGCTTCGGAGCTGGAAGAAAGTTCCTGCAAGGCATATCGGTTTTCCTGCAGCTCGTAGTTTTGTTTTTGCAGACATTCCCGTGAGAATCGTAAGTTTTTCCTCAGCAGCGCAAAGAGCCTGCTGTAAGGCTTCTGTCTGCGGTCTTTTTCTGTCTCCGATTTCTTTCAGAAGGGTTTGTTTCTTGGTTTTTGTTGCCAATAGAGCGTCTGCATGGCGCTTCGCTCCTGCTGCATTTTTCAAAACGGCTGCGTGCAGCCTGCTCTTTTCGCCAGCCTGCTGCAAATAGGCTTCTGCAGCGGACCTGGATTCAAAAATCGGAGGAAGCGTGCAACAGCAGCGCTCACTGTTGGCTGCACTGAGTGCTTTTTCCGCTTTCTGCCGTTTGGCTTTCGCCTCTTCTAACAGGAGATCCTTTGCTTCCCTTCTTCACGGAGTAAATGCAGTGAAGTGAGCTCTTCCGCCCGCTTTGCCCGCTCCTTGAGCTGTTCGTTGCGCTCGTGGACCGTCTTTGTGGAAGCAGATAAGAGCATTCCGATTGCATTCTCCATTTCCGACATTTGCGCCGAATCGAGAATCTCCACTTGCGCCGAATCGGGAGTCTCCATTTGCGCCGAAGTAATTGCGGTCATTTTTGCCGGTTCGCCGGATGTCTCTTGCGCAGGTCCGGATGCGATCCCCGGCACCGTCTCTGCCTGACCAGGGCGCAGCCACAAATGAGACCCTGAGTTCCCGGCAGAATGTGTTCGCTTTAAAAAGTTGTTGGACAGAGGAAAAACGTCTTCTGCCGTTCGTTTTTGTGGCAGTCGCCGCTTCCGCGGCTGCAGAAGCTTCTTCCTGTTTGCGGCGAAGATCTTCCGTCTTTTTTTCTGCGCTTTTTAACTCCGACTCTGTGGGCAGGGGAGTCTGTGCAGAAAGGGTGAAGGGTTGCGGATGTGTTTTCGAACCGCAGACCGGACAGGGGCTGCCGTCCCGCAGGGAGGCGGCAAGCAGTCCTGCCTGGGCATCCAGGAAGAGGGAGCGAAGCTGCTCACTCGGTCTGTCTTGCCTGCTGATAAGAGAGGGTGATCCGGTGGTAGGTTTCCTGCGCTTCTTTGAGTGCAGATTCCGCCTGGAGAAGGTTCTTCTTTTCCAGCTGGAGATTTTGTTCCCTGCAAAAGAAAGCTCACGGGAGCGCTGAAGCTGTTTTTGGAATTCCGCCAGATCGATACTCGCTCTTTCCAGAAGCTGAAGTTCGGAAGAGTCTTCTTCCCGTCCCTGGAGAAATTTTTTCCTCCTGTATGTTGGAAAAGGGTCAGACAGGCGGCTTTTTGCTTCTGTTCCAGAAGAGAGCACTTCTTCTGTGCGTCTTCCTTCTGCTGAAAGAGAGCTAGCGCTTTTTCCACCCGTTCCCGCAGTCGGTGGTAGTTTTCAGCCTCTTGTTCCCACTGTATGTTGGCCTGCCTTTCTTCTCCTCAAAGGGCGGAAGACCGGCTTCCAACCTCTGTTCTTCCTCCCTGCTTCAGAAGCGCCCGTTCTTTCTCGTTCTCTCCAGATGGGAAAAAGATCCGACAGCCGGGCGGCTGCCTGGACGGCGTCCCGGCACAAATCTCTCGTCTTGTTGCGCCTTCGCCTGATTTTTGCGTTAGCGTCTGAACTTCCTGTTCCAGAGAAAGGTTCCATGTCTGAGTGCGCTCAGGAATTCTTCACTGTGGAGGAACAGTCCGTCTTCGATCTCCTGCTTCCATTCCTGCAGATCCCCGGTTTCTTCCCTGTCGGGCGGCAGACAGAGGCGGGAAATCACCGTCTGGGAATTGCGTTTTCATATCGGCGATGTTCTGATTGCAATCCGCCCTTCTTCTATCCACCTCGCGAACAATTTCATCGTAAAGCTCGGTGAAAAAGCTTGCGAAAAATCTTCTTTTTATCATCGGATTTGGCACGCAGCAGTTCCATGAATTCGCCCTGTGCAATCATGGCGATCTGCATGAACTGCTCTTTGGTCAGACCGATCAGCTCCCTCAGCTTTCGCATCCGTTTCCCTAAGCGGGTAGATGCTTCCGTCCGGTAAGGTTAACGTTACGGAAGCGTTGATCAGCGTACGCCCTTGCCGCGCTTTTTGCCCGCTCCTGACGGGGACACGGCGCACGGTATAGTGCTGTCTGTTTTCTTCAAAAAGTGAAACGAAGGTCTCTTTGAGATCTTTGCCGTCCAGGGGACGAAACTGGCTCTGCAGGATGAGGCCTTCCTTGTGGTTCTGGCAGGAGCTGGCTTCTCCGTAAAGAGCGAAAAACTAGTGCATCGAAAATCGTGGTTTTGCCGGCTCCGGTATTTCCGGAAATCAGGAAGAGATTTTTCTGTTGTTTTCGTAAAATCAATGACGGTCAGATCGGCATAAGAGCCAAAAGGCCCTGAAGCGTAATTTGTAGGGGTCTCATCGGTTCGTGGTCACCTGGTTGATGATAGCGGTAAGAAGTTTCCGGGTTTCAGAATCGGTGTCCGGATCCGTCTCCCGGATTGTTCAAATGAAGAAAGCTCTCAAAGAGAAAGCGGATCTTCTAACGGCGATTCTTCTTCCAGATCGGACAGCAGTTTTGCGTCTGTGGAAGGAAAGTTGATCTCCAGTAGATGGGGAAAGGCTTCCCGTAGCGCCTGCCGGCAGTCGTAATAACCGGAAATGGAAGCTTCTGTTTCCATGGCACCTAGCTTCGGCAGTGCTTAATTTGGAAAGCCGGGGATGCGGAAGCTTCGGCAGGCGTAGCAAAGGTTTCGGAAGGGCGCAGCGCAAAGGAGTCGGTGAGCAGGACGAAACATAGTCATCACAGCGCTGCTAAAACCTCTTGCAGGCTTCCCTGCAGCTTTCGGATTTCACGAAGGGGGTGAGAGGCAGAATCGTAATCCGGGAAGAGGTGCCGTTGATCGGATTCTTTTCCCCCAGTTCCACCATGACAACGCCCTTCTTTTGTCCCGCCTCCGAGAGAGAAGTAGGAAGGGGCGTTCCGCTGTAGCGGATATGGGGACTGCCAAGGAGAGTCGGTTTGTGAATGTGTCCCAGTGCCACATAGTCAAAGGCGGACAGGACTTGCATCCACCTCGTCAATGTTGCCGACTGTCCGGATCTCGGATTCGGAACGCCTCGATTTCTTCCTGCAGAAGCGCCGTGAGGCAGATAGAACTGGTGAGAAAGAAGAACGTTTTCGCTCCTCTAAACTGAGATCCAGAGAGAGGAGGAGATGGATCGCAAGGTCGTAAGAAAGAGCTCCTTCTCCGAAACACCTCGCAGCATGCAGGGGCTGGTAAAGGGAAGAAGGTAGAAGTTGACGACGCCCCACGGATCTTCCAGCACCACCTTCGGGACTTTGCGGTAGCGTGGGGCGGGCGGAGGCGTCAGGGGATGAGGAATCGGCTCCCCTCAAGTCACCAGGGGACTGGGAATCTGCACCCCTGCAAGAGGGAGGAATCGCCCGCCTCCTGCTCTTTTGGCGGATCACTGTCATCTTCTTCTCTACCCGCAAAGAGAACCGACGGCGTATATTTTCTGCCTTTTCAGGATTTTTGCTGTAGAGCCCGATGCGCTGGGGAGAATCGTGATTACCCGCAATCATCAGGATGGAAACCTCCGGAACGGCCTCCTTCAGGGAGGAGATGAAATAGTCGAAGATTGCAATCGCCTCGCCGGAGGGCTGTGCCCGGTCAAAAGATCGCCAGAAAGAAGAACCGCATCCGGGTTCTCTTTTCTGGCGTAAGAAACGATCTGATGCAGGACGTGGAGTTGATCTTCCCGCATATCGTAGTTCATGAGTTTGAGTCCGATATGGAGATCGGATAAGTGAAAAATTTCATAAATTCAGTCTATCATTTCCACCCATCCTTGAATAGCCTGCAAAGTGATTTTCGTTATGACCTTAATCGATTTTTGAATTTTTCCAGCGCTTCACTGATCTGCGTGGCGGATTCAGAAAGAGAAGAAGCGACATCCTCCACGTCCTTGCTCGTTTTTGCAATTCTCTGCACTGGAAGCCAGGGTTCTCTGCGGTCGTGGTCACCTCTGCCGTGCTTGCGGACTGCTCCTCTGAAATGGAGGCCACATTGACCGCAATTTCATTGACCTCCCGCATCCGGACGATCATGTCGTCAAGGGTTGCGGCTGCAGTGTTCAGTTCCTCCACAATGCTGTGGAAACTCTGCCGGTTTTTCTGGACCGCATCTCCGCTCTGTTCGATCGCCGCCATGTTGCTCTTTCGATTGTTCAGAGAACTGCCGATCTCGCCGGTAATCTGTGCCACGATTTCGGTGATCTTCTGGCTGCATTGCGGCTGTTGGCGGCAAAGGGAGCCGATTTCTCCGGCGACAACGGCAAAGCCCTTTCCAGCTTCTCCTGCTCTTGCTGCCTCAATCGAGCATTTAAGGACAGGAGATTGGTCTGTTCGGAGATCGAATCGATCATGCTGACCATTTCATTGATTTTGTCTGCGGAGGTGCGGACGATGCCGACGACCTCATTCATCGAATTCATGGAATCGGTGATGTGATTCATTTCCTCTTCCACCTGGAGCATGTCTTTTTGTCCGAGATTGGCCTGATCGACCAGTTTCACCATGATTTCATTGGTGCCGTGCCCCATGTTGGTCAACTCGTCCCATGGAGTGGGCAAGACCTTGTGCACTGTCGGCCAGTACGGTGACCGCTTTTGCAATTTCATCCACCGCCTTGTGGATCTGCTCCATTGAGGTAGACTGCTCTTCCGCCCGGGAAGCCATGAAGGTGTGCAGACTCCATAGAAGTCGTTGAATTATTTTTTTCAGCTTGTCCACACGGTCCCTGATCGTTTTAAGCGTCCCTCTCATCTGATCCACATAGAGGTAATCTCGGAACTGATCAGACCGATTTTCGTCTGCTCTGTCGATGGAAAGTGTGGTGGTAAAATCTCCTCCGAGACGCGGACAATTCCGTCCGAGAGTCTGCGGATCGGTCTGGAGATGATTCTGCGGATGGTGATGGTGATTGCGCCCAGAATGACCGCCAGGATGATGAGCATATAGAGAAGGGCGGCATTGCGGAATCGGATGGCATCCGCCTGCACGTCTTTTTGGGGAACAGAGGAAAAGATCACCCAGTTGGTCTCGGGGATCTTTGTTTTGGCCACATAAACCACGCGCCCCTTTTCATCTTTCAGCTCGATTACCTCATCCTTTTCGGACTGACCAAACTCGCTGAGGCGGAGAGAAAAAGAGTTGTTTGCTTCGGAGATCTTTTTGCCGTTCAAGAAGTCGTCCGGACAGGCGATAATCTGGTCGTTCGAGAGAATCGCCGAGGTGCCGCTTTTCATGGGACGAAGGGAGGAAACCTCTTTTTGCAGATCCTTCATAAAAACGTCTGTACCGAGGACGCCCTTCGATTGATCGGTGAAGGTCAGACGTCTGGCGAAGGTGACGCAGGAGCCTCTACCCAGGCTATCCTTGTAGACCTCGGTCGTGATAAAAGATTTATCGCTTTTTGCCTTCTGCCGCCTGATACCAGCTTTTGGTAGAAGCGTCAAAGTCATCCGGCAGGATGGTGCCGTCCGCAAAGATGGCACCGCCTTTTTCAAAACAGAGATAGATGCCGGAATTTTTAACCGGCTGCCCTTTCAGAGAATAGGCAATGTATTTCTGCATCTGATCATGGGAGGCGAAGTCCACGACCTCCATCGTATCCGCATAGGTGTTATAACAGGATTTCAACATCTGAAGCGGGGTGGCGATGCTCTGCGCATTCGCATTTGTCTCCGCCTGCAGATCCATCATGGCGGTCGCGGAGATGGTCTTCGTCGCCTTGTGATTCAGAAACAGGATGATCGATGCCATTCCCCATGCCACGAGAGGCAGGAGGATCAGTAGGAGCGTTTTTCCAACGCTTTTTTTCAGCTTTTTCTTAGGGGCTTCCTGATTTTCCTTTTTTTCCTTTTTATTTCGCATGGATGACAACCTCCTTGTTGTAACCGGACAAGAAACCCTTTTAAGGGCATCGTTCATATTGGTTATCGGACAGGGAGGCGGAAAAAAAGAGAGGACAGCCCCTAAAAGGATCAGGCAAAGGCCTGACGAAGGTCGGCAAGGATGTCGTCAATATTCTCCAAACCGATGGAGAGGCGAATGGTATTGGGGTAGATGCCCTGATCGCGCTGCTCCTGCTCAGACAGCTCGGCGTGAGTTGTGCTGGCGGGATGGATGACGAGGCCTTGGCATCGGCAACATTAGCTAAAAGAGAAGAGTTGCAGGCGGTCAATGAAAATCCTGCGCCTTCCTGGCGCCGCCATCCGCATCGCCTTCCGGATCAATTTCAAAAGTGAAGATGGAGCCGGCGCCGTTCGGGAAATATTTCCGGTACAGCTCCTGTTGTGCGGGATCCGACGAAAGGGCGGGGTGGTTGATTTTTACCTGAGGAACGCTCTTTAAATAGGCAGAACCTGCAGTGCATTCTGCACATGGCGCTCGACGCGAAGAGAGAGGTTTCAGTCCTGCAAAAAGATGAAGCAGCTGACGGGAGAGAGGGTGGCTCCGGTGTCGCGCAGGAGGATGGCGCGGATGCGTGTGATGAACGCCGCCTTACCTGCCGCCTGCACGAAGCTGATCCCGTGGTAGGACGGATTGGGAGAGGTCAGCTGCGGATACTTCTTTGCCTGCGCCTGCCAGTCAAAGCTACCGCCGTCCCACAATAATGCCGCCGATGGTGGTGCCATGCCCGCCGATGAATTTGGTGGCGGATTCCACGACAATGTCTGCCCCATGTGCAATCGGGCGGATCAGATAAAGGGTGCCGAAGGTGTTGTCGATGATCAGAGGAACCCCGTGTTTATGCGCAATCTCGGCAGTGCATCGATATCGGTGACTTCGCTGTTCGGGTTGCTAGGTCTCCGCATACAGCGCCTTCGTGTTGTCCTGAAATGCGGCCTCCACCTCCTGAAGATTTGAAGGATCGACAAAAAGTGGTCGAAATGCCGTAGTCGATCAGGGTGTGCTTTTAAGAGGTTGTAGGTGCCACCGTAGATATTCTTGGCGGCAACGATATGATCGCCGGATAGTGCGACATTCTGAATCGCATAAGTCACGGCAGCTGCCCCGCTGGCAACGGCCAGGGCCGCAATACCACCCTCCAGCGCTGCGATTCTCTGCTCCAGAATATCCTCGGTCGGGTTGGTGAGGCGGCCGTAGATGTTGCCAGCGTCTTTTAGCGCAAAACGATCCGCTGCGTGCTGCGCATTGCGAAAGACGAGAAGAAGTCTGGTAAATCGGTACCGCTCTCGCATCCGTTGTGTGGTCGTAATCCTCCTGCCCGATGTGCAGCTGCTGTGTCTCAAATTTCCATGATTTTTTGAATTCATCCGTAATCTTAGCCATTGTGTGTATCCTTTCCGAATGCCGTTTCTTGTTGGAAAGGATCATACTACAAATCCTGCTGCATGCGTTAATACCGAAATTCAATTGCTGGCGTTCGGAAACAACGATGGCAAAAGAGGATCGTGGCGTTTCTCAGAGGGAAGCGGTGGTTTTCTTAGGGAAAGCACAGGAATGGCAATGAATCGCCATCCTTCTTGTTAAAATCCCTGCTTTGAATCGCACACGATCAGCGCACCCTGCCGCCAGTACAAAGAAAAATCAACATCAGCGGCACAAAGAACTTCCACCACTTCTGGATGGAAACCTGCCACAGCCGAGGAAAAATCATCAGTGTGCCGTAGCTGAACCCAGAACATGTTGGTGATGCCGTCGCCGAACTGATAAGCCAGAACACTGGTCTGGGAGGTCAGTCCCAGTTCCATGGCAATCGGGATGATAATCGGGCTGAGGAGAGCTCCCTTGCCCGAACCGGACGGAATCAGACCGTTGAGAAGGAAACCAGAAAGGACGATGCCGATGGCGGCACCGATCGGATTCATGCCCTTCAGAACCTGTGTGGCATTGCAGACGATGGTCGCATTGATGCCGGCGGTATTCATAATCCAGTACACTGCGCGTGCAAAACCGACAATCATCGCTCCGCCGATCGCCCCTTGGCACCCGCAAGAAAGGCGTCCGCGATTTTCGGAAGGTTTCATCTTGCCGACAAAACCGGAAAACAGGGCGGAGGCAAGGAAGATGGCGGAAGCATCGTCGATCGTCCATTTTACGCCGTCATAGCCCTTCTGCATACCGAAAATGGTCATAACCATTGCAACCAGAATGGACAAAAGCACGAGGATGTGGCGCCCGGTGAATGTGACATTGTCGTTGTGTTCCAGAATCAGGTCGGAGACATCCACTTCCTTCATCAAAAGACCGGGAGGATCTTTCTTGACCCGTTCTGCATAAAAAGAATGTAGGCGATGGAGATTACTGGGAGATGATCCACAGAATCAGGCGGAAAGGAAGACCGATGAAAACGCTGGTGCCCTCTTCCAGAATCCCCATCTTCTGGAGAATACCGCTGCAGACGCCGACCGTGTAGAGATTGGTGGGGCCCGCCATAAAGCCCTGCCATGGAGCCGATAATCACAACGGAAACCGCAACAATGGAATCATAACCCAGTGCCAGAACAGCCACCGACCAGCGGGCAGAACGGAATCAGAACCTCGATCCATCCCAGGAAGCCACCCATTGCGGAAAATACCAGAATCATAACCACCAGAGCAGGGTCGCTGAGGTCTTCCCGAACTTCTGCACCATGACATGGATGCCAGAGTCGATGGCTCCGGTACGACGATAAATCTCTAAGGCCGCACTGATGACCAGAATCAGGATGACCAGATTCAAGTATCTTTTAATCCCCATCAGGGATGGCGCGGAACAGGTTGAAAATGTTATTAAAACTGAACGTGTTGCGCGGCAGCGGGTGTATACCCCTCTTCCAGCGTTCCCGGCGTGATGATGAAGGTGAACAGCCAGGCGATGACAACCACAGAAAATTAGTACGAACGGATTGATATTCTTCATTTTTTCATTCCTTATTTTCCCATCCTTTCCGCTATCCTCAAGGCTTCGGTGTATCAGCTAACTCTGTGACGGCCGCCAGATAACCTGCAATTCCCTCCTCCATCGCTGGCGATATCGATGCTGTCCTCCTTGGTATGGCACAGCCGAATCTCAGCAGGAGAGTAACCAGACACTTGACGCCCTGTGCGGTAAAATGTCCCGTGTCCGTCGCAAATGCCCATTCCTTGGTTTCCAGCTTATGTCCGACGGCTTCCTCAACCGCTTTTTGACACGAACGATGTAATCCGCATCCGGTGACACCGAGAAGGGTTCTCCTCGATAGCCCCGTCCTTCGCGTCCGGTGTAGGTTCTGACCGGAATGTATACGATTTCTGCCTGCGCTGTGATGCCGTCCATGGGAAGGCTCTCCACGAGCTTGTCAAAAAGCTGCCTGCACGGTGTGCTCGGATTCCTCGCCGACCATACGATAATCCACATACAGAATGATCTTCTCCGGAATGATATTGGTTCCTTTCTCGGAGGACTCGATGCGGTGCAGCTCATTGTGGAATCGCCGAAAATATCATCTGTGCCATTTGATTTCACGAAGCTTCGGAAGGAACTTTGCCAGATAGTCAAACGGATTCCTGCCGTCCCCGGTCTGGAGGCGTGGCAGGATCTGCCGGTAATGGTGACCTTGACGCACAGCGGCCGCGGCTGCCGATGGCGATATCGTTCTCGGTGGCTTCGCCGACAATGGCATAATCGGTCAGCATTCTCTTTTTCCCGTGCCTGCATCATGGCACCGAATCCTGCCGCTTCTTCTGCCACCACGCCTGCGGTGACCACATCCCCTTCGGCAGCAGTCCTTCTTTTTTCAAAATGTGCGGAATATACAGCTGGATGGCAATGGTGCCCTTGGTGTCGGAAGCGCCTCTTCCCCAGACCCTGCCTTCCGCCACCTCTCCGCTGAAGGGAGGGTACTTCCACGACGCGGGATCCCCTCATCCACGGTGTCCATGTGACAGTTGAGCGTTACGCTAGAGCCGCCTCCACTGCCCCTCATCCCTGCCGAAGACGCTTCCGTAGTCGTCCGTGACGACCTCGTCGTACGCCAGCTCCCGCATTTTTCCCGCAATGTACTCCGCCACCTCCTTTTCCTCAAAGGACATGGAAGGAATCCGAATCAGCTCCTGCGCCGTACGCACGACCTCATCCAGATAACGGGCTGCGATTTCTTTGTAATCTGTAGCCATGATTCCTCCTTTGTGATATGAATGCACATCATGAGATCTCTTGCTCTTTCCACTGCCTTTGTACCCATAGTTTTTACTGATTTCTCTGCCTTTTTCCCGCAATAAAGCGCCCATTAGATGCGCAAGAGCGCCTCGTCCAGCTCCTCGATAATATCCTCCGGATGTTCCAGTCCAATCGAGAAACGCAGCGTTCCCATTGTGATGCCCGCATCCGTCATTGCTTCTTCGGAAGAACCTTCGGCACCGAAACGGATGCCGCAGCATTTTTCGCCATCGCATTGTCTCCGGTATGAATCAGAGTGGTTTGCAGATTCTTTTTCATAACTATCCTCCTGTTATATCTAAATATTCGCCTTTTATTTTGCAAAAATAAATTATTTTCCATTTTTATATAATATAAATGATATAATTCTATTCTATCCGAGGCTTATTGTTTTCGGAAATGGAAATAAATCATTTCAAGATATGAATAAAATTCATATCTTAAATCGGATCGGATCCGTGCCCTTTTTTCATCCGACTCGTTGGGAAAGCACAGGAGAAGCGACTGATGACCATGCAACAATTGCAGTATCTCATTTGTACCGCGCAACTCGGCTCCATCTCGCAGCAGCAGAATCCATGTTTGTCTCTCAGTCCAGCATCAGTAAATCCATCCGCCTTCTGGAAAAAGAGCTGGGTTTCGCCATTCTGAACCGCAGTTACAGCGGCGTTTCTTTTACCGTACAGGGACTGAATTTCTGAGGGACGCCTACCGGCTGGTAGGGGAATTCGAGACGGTACGCACCTCCTATACACGGGCGGAGCAGGGATTTCGAAAACCGTTTCCCTTTGCGATTTCTTCCCTAGCACTATCTCTTTGTGCTGCATGCCATTTCCAGAGTGTCGGAACTGTTCCGTGACCTCCGGTACAGCCTAACGCTTCGGGAGGAAAAACCACGGATATCATTCAGGACGTTTTTCCCGCAGAAGTGACTTGGGCTTCCTCTACTATTACGAACTGAACAAGGCGATGATTCAGCGGGAGCTGGAGCGTCGTAACCTGAAGTTCCATCCGCTCTGTCAGGCAACGCCGCATGCCTACCTTGGAAAAACACCCTCTGGCGCAGCTAGAATCCGTCTCCTTGGATCAATTACAGGAATCTCCCTTTGTTCACTACGATTTCGGCACGGATCATTCCGATTTTTGCCGAGGAGGTGCTGACACCGGCACACCCCATACGATCCATTACCGTCAGCGACCGGTACTCTCTTTCGCATGATTGCAGCTTCGGGTGGCTATGGTCTGGGTTCGGGAGAGTTGTACGAGGATTGGACACCGGCAGACATTCGCAGCGTTCCGGTTCGCCGCACACAGAATCCGGACGGTAGTACCATGACCATCGGTTGGATTTACCTGTCCGGTCAGGAAATCAGTCCGGACGCGGAAACCTTCCTTCGACTCTGCAAAGAGTCAATCCGCAGGCATCCGGGTACCCTGAAAATCATTACGGAAGGAAGGCAGAAAAGATAGAATAGAAAGAGGGGCGAAGAGAATTATGATGAATAAAAAGAAAGGCAAATACACGGGGCATGAAAAGGATGTTGTTAGTAGAGAAGTGCCGGCATTTAAGCGGATATGTAAACGGCGATTTTGATACAACAGAACGGAATGGGAGAGAGGGTTGAAGAGATTTGCAATAAGTACTTCGGGGATATGAGCGGTTTCAAATCCAAAGCAAAAACACAGTTTCGGAGTTCGAGCCGTTCCGGGGTATGGTGCGATAAATCTCAAGTAAGTATTTCCTTCCAATTCGCTGGGAAAACCCATTGTATCTTTTCTTTACATGGGGATATTTCTCAAACAGCTTCTCCAGGGAATTTACAAATGACTTCCAGCCTTTATCTTTTGCCGAGGATGTGTTCCATGCATATGAGGACACCGAAAAATTCGGTTGTTGCCAATGCCGATCTTCCTGTCTTGATCGTATAAGCTTGGGTGTCTTTGTCAGTTTAGCATTATAGAGCCTTCCGTAGTGTACAGAGATTTCTGACATAGGCAAGGCTTTCAATCCAGCTTTCAAAATATGTATATCCGGTGCCGAAGCACCTGGCAATGGCTTTTTGTCCGTATTCTTCATGATTTTGAAGAATTTTGACAAAAGTGCCAAAGGAGAATATCTCTACCAGCGCATAGAAAGGTATCTGACCGTCCACATAGTTCTCATGGAAGTTTCGGATGAACGGAGCACGTTTGTTCCGGCTTATTTTCCGCGTTGATATTCGCCATGAGAGTCGTATGATAATCAGAGCTTGAAAAATGGCTTTGATCGGAATATGCCAGCACTCCGTAGGTGGAAGAGAAGTAGTTAGCCATGCGACATCTTAGGTTGACCTCAATATGCTCGATCTGTCCAAAGAGAAGTTGGCGGAAGTTGGCGTTGAATAGGTAAAGTGCCATGAGTTGATTGAAGGTAACCCCATCATAGTATCTGCCATTCTTAGACTTCAATCCAAGACTGTAAGCCTTGATCAAGCGAAAATAGGACACATCATTAAGGAAGGAGGCAGCCATAGACTCGTCTTCTATGATGAGTCCTATTTCTTTTAAGTTATTTATCTGATCCGATACGGAGAGTGGTTCTTGTTGGTTCTTAAGTTCCATGGGAAAATCCCCCATAAAATTAAATGACCCGACATGGTACGCATCGTTGAGAGGCGTGTCGGGTACTGTTATGGATACTATAAGAAATATACGGACAGATTACAAGAGGAAAATTGCACATTTTTAAAACTTTTGCGATATAATAAAAACATTAAAGCTGTAAGGAATTTCATGTTTCTTTCTGTAAGAACGTTTTTCTAACATTGACGCTCTTCGATAATGCGCTTTTTGGATGAGCAGTCGGAGAACGGAGGGTTCTTGAATATTCAGGGCAAAGTTTTGTGAAGAGGATCTTGGATAGACATTGCAAATGAGATCAAAACGTAAATTTAGGAGGATCTTTTATATGACAAATACACAGGCATGGGATTATGCGTAGGTATGATTAAGGTGGATGGTCTGGAACCTACCAAAGAATTTAAGGAGTATATCGAAAAAGAAAAACGTGGTGAGGTGACCATGGATGACATTAAGCGGTATTTGGACAAGAAGTATAAGGTGAAGAAGGTTCTGTAAATGCGTGATCCATACCTTTACGAAGGTACGGATGTCCTAAAGAACCGCCTCAATATTCGGGATAAGAGGCTGTTGGATGAAGCAGAATCCGATTACATTGTTTTCGATTGAAGGAGGTCGCAATAAATCCTATACCGGGAGACTACGATTACTTTCATCTGCTTCAAATGCACAAACTTTTCAGTGTGATGAGGGAGTTGCTGAATAGAAAAGGATGTTGTTAGCAGAGAAGTGCCGGAACCTAAGAAGACTAAGGAAGGACTGCGCCATGATGACTGGGCGAAGGATTGATAGCGAAATCACCCTGATTCCTTACTACAGGAACGATGAAGCATCGCTTCCCTGGTATCAGGATCCGGATGTCTGCAAGCAGGTGGATAACAGGGAACAGCCCTATGATCCGGTGCTGCTGCATCGCATGTATGATTATTTATGTTTGCATGGAGCTTGTTACTACATAGAATACAAAGGAAAGTTGGTTGGAGATGTTTCACTTAGAGAAAATACGGAGGTGGCAATCGTAGTTTGTAAGGAATACCAGAACAGGCAGATTGGCAGACGCTGTATCAGGGATATGCTGAAACTTGCCAAAGAAAAAGGAATGGACACAGTGAAAGCCAATATTTATTCTTTTTAATACGCAGAGTCAGCGCATGTTTCAAGCGGTGGGATTTCAGAAAACAGGGGAAGAATGGTATGAATATAAGGTGGAGGGATGAGGATTCCACAGAAGACGTACCTTGCTGACTTTCTCTGTATATAAGCATTGCAGAGAAAATGTTTGAATTCAAATGAAAGAAAAAAACTTGCATATGACATACAAAATGGATATAATAAGCTTGGAATAGGAGGTGTAGCTATGGCACAGGCAATGGTTAATTTCCGAATGGATGAGGCTTTTAAAGGATAAAATGGAGAAAAACATGCAAGAATATGGGGCTAACGGTAACGGCTGCATATACTATGTTTGCAACCAAGGTTACGAGAGAACATAGGATCCCGTTTGAAGTTACGGCGGATCCTTTCTATAGTGATGAAAATATGGATCGGTTAAGAAAGAATATGGCTGAAATGGAGAAGACTGGCGGTACTGTGCATGAGGTGAATCTGGGTGATTAAATCGTGGACGGATGATGCCTGGGAGGAATTTGAATATTGGACTGAGCAGGACAAGAAAAAGCTCAGGCAAATAAAGAAACTCCTTAAGGATATAGACAGAAATGGATATAAGGGGATAGGCCATCCGGAACCGCTTACAGGAGATTTGTCTGGATACTGGAGCCGCCATATTGATGAAAAGAATCGCATTGTCTATAAGATTGAGGCTGATACAGTGAAGATTATTCAGTGCGGATCTCATTATAAAGATCAGTAAATCATAAGCCTGTCGGGCGAAATACCTGACAGGCTTTTATAATGGTTCTGTAATTTAAGACACTTCTTGAGGCGGTTTTTATTGAATCTGATATAGATTGAAACATACCACACATGGAGGATTCATTTATGTCCCGTACAAGAAGAAACTTTACAGCAAAAATTCAAGTCTGACCTCGGTCTCATAGTCCTGAAGGGCAAGAAAGAACTGATATCCGCCCAGCTAAAGCAATGTGGATATCATATCGGACGTAAGAAAGTCCAAAAGTGGATGACCAGAGTCGCTGGGCTGACAACATCAAGATCGAACGGTGATTCCGCTCCGTCAAGTATGAGGAAGTCTACTTGACGGAATGGAGGAAAGTAAAAATCATTTGTTGTTATATTTTGTTTTGTTTTTCTTCTACTACGGTTTTTCTGCGGTTTCAAAAGCATTTAGCTCCTGTGCCTCTTTTTTTCTTTTTCACTCAGCTTTTTTTAGAACGGAGCCTTTTTACTCTCCTTACTAAGTGAAATTTTGGCATTGCTTATTGTCTTTTCAGCATCCATCTTATCGATCTTTGCTTCATAGATCTTATTATATGTATCAGATTCCTTATATTCACCATAGCCGTAATCATCATACCCATCAGGTGTGTCACTGATCAGGTCATCGCCAGACAGGATCTTCATGTGAAAACTTTCCATTTCAGGAGCATCCTTAAGCGGTGTCAGTGCCTGTGAAAAATCTTTACAAACCCTGAACTATCACCTCTATTAAAAGATAATTTACTTGCTGCAAGCATCTCTTTTGTGTGGATTTATATAAATCAAAAATCATATCCACATTCTAAGCACACAAGCCTTGCAAATTCTCTCTGTGCTCTGCCATTTCCTTCTCTGAATGGGTGCAAAGCATTAAGATCACCGTAATTTTCAGCAAATGATCTTACAAAGTCTTCAAAGTTATCCTTTGCATCATAACATTGCGGAAAATACTTACCAAATACCGATCTGGCATAATCATCTATAAATTTTACCGTGCAAAACAAATTTCCTTTTCCAATTTCCACTGTTCGTGTTTTTTCCTGCCCAGTCGTATACATCCTGAAAAAAATATACTTATGGATTGCCTTTAAATGATCAAAGTCAAAATCACCCTTTAAAGTCTTCAGCTCCAGATTTTTGTAAACGGGCTGATGTGAGTTTCATTTCAGCCAAAAATAATTCTTCCTATCAGTTAATCCAAGTTTATTTATAAGGACATCGGAATCAGGGTAGCAATATTTACTGTCTCCCATATTCGTGTTTAATCTCCTCTATTAACTGTTCCGTCGTTTTTCTCCCTTTGACACTTTTTAGCAATTCATTTATAAAATCCTCATCTAAATACATCTCTTCAAGTGCCATTGTAGAAACGACATTTCTACAATCTTATTTTTCTTTCGTGTTCTCAACGACTAACATACCCTTAAGCCTCCGCTCTTTGAGAAAAATCCACTTGAACTGCTTTCTCCGGCAATTTGTTCACATGCATTGGACACTCCCTATCATTTTGATTGTCAGGGTTTGACTCCCACTTCTTTATAGTAGGAAGCGGAATGCTATCATATTTTCCAAAAGTCAGCCTACGATAGGCCGGTCATTTTTTCTTATTTCTTTAATCGTCATTTGAAAAACCTTCTTGATACTTACTAAAGCAAACATTATAGCACCCACAGGGTGCTTGATCAATGTAATAACACCGCGATTTTTATGTGAATTCCTCAAAGGAAGTTCGCATAAAAAAATCAGTAAATCATAAAGCCTGTCGGGCGAAATACCTGACAGGCTTTTTATTTTTTCGCACATTCCATCTGTGAAAAACTTGCATTATACCCTAATGGGGTATATAATCAAAATCCGAAATACCCAGGCGGGGTATACGCGTATTCATTATCATAAAAGCTGGCGCACCTGTCGTACTTTTTGTGCAGAACCGAGCGCTCAACGGGATGCGCTTGCGCAAAACCGGCATTGCAATGGGCAGTATTGAAGCCAGCATAAACACACCGGATTGGATATCCATGGCACCGGATTGCAGAAGATCTAAGGGAGGGAAGGGAAAAAGATGAAGGAAGGTTATAGCAAGTCAAAACCTGCGTTAAATACAGACTTTACCCCGTCGTCCGCCGAGGTGGACACCGGCACGGATCCGCATCCGGGCTGCGCCTGTCATGCAGGCAGGAAAAAGCACCGATCGACGGCGGAAGAGAGACCTCATCACCCGTCTCAACCGCATCGAGGGGCAGATTAGAGGATCAAGAAGATGCTGGAAGCGGATGCCTACTGTCCGGACGTCCTGACGCAGGTAGCAGCGGCGAGATGCGCAATGAACAGCTTTGCAAAGGTTCTTTTGGCATCCCATATCAGAAGCTGTGTGGTAGAAGATCTGGAAGCGGGCAGGGAGGAGACCATAGAGGAACTGGTCGATACCGTGCAGAAGCTGTTGAAAGCATAGACAGATCAGAGTAGAAAGGAAGGGAAATACTTTGAAACATACATTTCAGGTGACAGGCATGAGTTGTGCGGCTTGTCAGGCACGCGTGGAAAAGGCGGCGTCAAAGGTGGATGGCGTTAAGAGCTGCGCCGTCTCTCTGTTGACCAATTCCATGGGAGTAGAGGGGACGCCGATCCTGCCGCCGTCATTTCTGCGGTAAAAAAAGCAGGTTACGGAGCCAAAGAAGTGGGGAACGGAAAGGCGGATGCCGGGAAAAAGGACATAGGGCCGCAGGACGCATCAGGGGGCTCCCTTGCCGCTGAAACCTCGAGTGCCTCCGACGCCCCGCGTGCGTCAGAGAAGGCAGATTCCCCAGAGACGGCGGAGATGGAGGAGATGTTAAAAGATCATGAGACGCCTGCCCTCAAAAAACGTCTTCTTTCGTCGCTGATTTTTCTCTTTGTGCTCCTCTATTTTTCCATGGGGCATCATATGTTCGGCTTTCCGCTTCCGTCTTTCTTTGATGGAAATATGGTGGCGAACGGTTTGATTCAAATGGCGCTTGCCATCGTGATTATGGGGATCAACCGCAAATTTTTTGTAAATGGGCTGTCATCCTTTTTATACGGAGCGCCGAATATGGATACGCTGGTCGCAATGGGAAGCGGGGTATCGTTTGCTTACAGCTTCGTGGTTCTGCTCCTCATGACCAGAGCGCAGGCGGATATGGACGCCCGGAAGATGACGGCGCTCATGAACGATCTTTATTTTGAGTCGGCTGCGATGATCGTGACGCTGATTACGGTAGGCAAGATGCTGGAAGCGATCTCGAAGGGCAGAACCACGAGCGCACTGAAGGGACTGATGAAGCTCGCACCGAAAAACGGCGAATCTTTTTGGTGGATGGAAAAAGAAGTGACTGTTCCGGTCAGTAAGGTCGCAGTCGGCAATCTGTTTGCGATACGCCCGGGAGAGAGTGTCCCGGTAGATGCCTATGTCGTGGAAGGAACCAGCTCGGTCAACGAAGCTGCGATGACGGGCGAAAGCATTCCGGTGGATAAAAAGAGGGAGTTTCGTTTGTTCCGGCACATTAAACACCTTCGGTTATCTCGTCTGCAAGGCGGAGAAGGTGGGCGGCGATACCGCACTTTCGCAGATCATCCGCCTGGTTTCCGAGGCGGCAGCGACCAAGGCGCCGATTGCAAAAAGCAGCGGACAAGGTTTCCGCCATTTTCGTACCGGTGGTTCTTGGTATTGCGGCGCTCACCTTTGGGATCTGGATGTTTTTTGGCGCGGATATGGGCTTTGCGATTGCAAGAGCGGTGTCCGTTCTGGTGATCAGCTGTCCCTGTGCGCTGGGACTGGCCACACCGGTTGCCATCATGGTGGGAAATGGGGTCGGAGCTAAGAAGGGGATTCTGTTTAAGACCTCGTCCGCGCTCGAAGAAAGCGGGCGTGTGAAGGTAGTGGCTTTGGACAAGACAGGCACCATCACGGAAGGAAGCCCTGTGGTGACCGATGTCATCCCGGCAGAAGGCGTGGCGAAAGAGACCCTTTTATCGGTTGCCTGCTCTCTGGAACAAAAGAGTGAGCATCCGCTTGCAAAGGCGATTGTGGCTTACGGGGAGCAAAATAAGGTTCCGCTGACAGAAGTGTCGGATTTTGAAGCCGTTGTGGGAGGCGGGTTGACCGGAAAAGAGACAGCGAAAGACGGAAGGAGGCAGGCTCTTTTTCTGGGAGGCAGTCAAACCCTATCTCAGCGGGAAGGCGGAGTTGGAGACCGGTCTTTTAGAAGCGTCGGAGAGACTTTCTGCCAGTGGCAAGACCCCCTCTTTTTGCCAAAGAGGAAGAGGAAAAAGCAGTGCAGGTTTTGGGACTGATCGCTGTTGCCGACACGATACGAAGCGATTCAGCGGCTGCGGTGCGCCTGCTGAAGGAAATGGGCATTCAAACCGTGATGGTGACCGGAGACAATGAACGTACGGCGCAGGCGATCGGGGCACAGGCAGGAGTGGACCGTGTTATTGCATCCGTTCTTCCGGAAGGAAAGGCGGATGTGATAAAATCACTGGGTGCAGAAGGGAAGACCATGATGGTCGGAGACGGCATCAATGACGCCCCTGCACTGACGGCGGCGGATGTTGGGGTCGCCATCGGCGCAGGAAGCGATATCGCCATCGATGCGGCGGATGTGGTGGTGATGAAGAGCAGGTTGATGGATGTGGCGGAGGCGATCCGCCTCTCACGGGCCGTGATCCGAAACATCCATGAAAATCTGTTTTGGGCTTTCATCTATAACATTATCGGCATTCCGTTGGCAGCCGGCGCTTATATCCATGCCTTCGGTTGGAGCATGAATCCGATGTTCGGCGCAGCAGCCATGAGCCTGTCCAGCTTCTTCGTGGTAACCAATGCCCTGCGGTTGAATTTTTTTCGCATGCAGGGAGAGGATGGCCGCCCTTTGCAGGAGAAGCGGGTGACAGACCGGGAAGCAGCGCCGGCGCAAGGGAGCGTTCCGGATCAGGGGGTGGCACAGGTGCAAGCAATTTCACCGAAGCAAGATGCGGCGCCGGAGCAAACGACAGAGCCGGACGCAGGAACAGCTCCTAAGCAGACAATCTTTTTATCATCAGGAGGAAAAACAATGACAACCAAGACAATGAAAATCGAAGGAATGATGTGTGGCCACTGTGAGGCACGCGTAAAGAAGGCACTGGAAGCGCTGCCGGGTGTAGAGAGCGCAGAGGTTTCCCATGAGAAGGGAGAAGCGCTGGTTCATCTGAGTGGACAGGAAAGCGATGAAGCTTTGAAAAAGCCGTAGAAGAACAGGACTATATCGTAAAAGAGATCAGATAGGGAGAAAGTTTTTTCGCAGTGGAATTCCCAAGGAAAGCGCATACCAAAAGAGCATTTCCGATCGGAATGAAATAGCCCGCAGGTTTAACCTGCAGGCTATTTTGGTCGTTACAGTTCCTTATATAGGGAGACTTTCCTACGAATGCGCTCTGGGAAAATTCTTGCTATAGGACAGACTGCCGTCCGTGTGGATGAACATCACCTCGGTATCTGGAAGAGTGTTGATGAGTTGCAGTCCCTTTTTCCCCGAGAATAAAAACAGGTCGTAGAGAGGGCGTCCCCGTCTACGGAGCGGTCCGAGACGATCGTAACGCCGCTAAGGCCGTTTTTGTACCGGATAGCCGGTTTGGGGATTTAACAGGTGGTGGTACAGCTTGCCGTCACTCTTGAAATAGCGCTCATAAGTGCCGGAGGAAACGATGCTTTTATCCTGCGCTTCCACCACTGCCGCGAAGTCGCCGGTTGCTCCGAACGGTTCCTGGATCCCGACGGCAAAAGTCAGAAAAGGCAGCAGAGGAGGCTCCGACAGGGACGCTGGCGGACGGGCGGTTGGGGAAAGAGGAATCTGCAGCAGAGGAAGCGGTAGCAGAAGAGGGTGCCGAGGTTGTCTTGCCGCCAACCAACAGGACGTTGCCTCCCAGATTGATAATTGCACTGTGCACCCCCTGTGCCAGCAGGTAGGTTTTTAATTCATCGGCAATAAAGCCCTTGGCGATGCCACCAAGGTCGAGAGCAGCCTCCTTGTCGGTCAGTGCGATCGTGGAGGCATCCTCATCCACTCTTTAATTTCTCAAAACCCACATGGGAAGCCAGTTCTTTTAGCTGTTTCGGATCGGGAACGGGCCCCGGAGGATCTCCTGTAAAGTTCCAAAGATCGGAGAGCCTGCCGATGGTGGGGTCGAAGGCACCCTCCGAGAGCTTCGCATAATGAAGGGCGGTCTTTGCAAGCGCCAGGGTTTCGGGCTCACTTTGACCGCCTGCGGAGCGGAATGGTTGATATTCCAGACATCGGAATTTTTCTTCTGCGCAGAGAGCAGGTCTTCGTAATGCGCACATTTTTGCATACACGCATCCAGAATGGCAGGATCTTTCCGGTCGTATAGGCTGATCGCAATCACCGTATCAAAATAAAAATCCGGTACGCAGGAGGGCGGAAGCGTCTGAGGAAGTGGAGCGGCAGTTTTGACCGGGAGAGGGAAAGACCCGGAGCGCAGCCGCCCAGTAAGAGCAGGCAGCAGAGAAGATCGGCAGAAAAAGCGATCCGGTGCCCAGGGTTGAACCGGCGTCCAGGGCCGAATCGGCGACTGCACCTGCGTAAAAACGCGCAGTTTCTTAAAATAAAGTTGGAATTTTTAAAGTTTGACGAATCATGGGCTATATTTTGCCACATTGCTCCATGATTCTCAAGAAAAATCTGTGAAGGAAAACATCGGATCCTGCCCTGTTTATGATAGAAGTGTCAAAAGCTTTTTGACAACCTCATCATTTTTATTAAAAAGTAGTCCTTTTACGGCAGATATTGTGATTTTTTGCTTGAAATTTAATAAAGAAGCAGGGATAATACCGATATAAGTGTGGGTAGGGGACTTTATATGTGAAAATGCCTACTTGTGAGAGACTCACAGCGTCGGGGAGATGATCTTTGAGGCGCTGATTGGCTTGCACATTAGGGGAAGTACACTTTTTCGGAACAAAAAGAATACCAGGCGGCCCGCAGAGATTTACAAAGAATATCTGCCCCTGAAGAAACAGGGGCGGACGGCGGTGGAGGTTGCAAAGAACTCCAAGAAGCAGATTCAGGAGCAGCAGATTCGCTTCGAGTCGGTGATCGGCGACGATTATGTGAAACAGCTGGACCAGACGCTTTTTGTCAAACATGCAAACAGCAGGGCGCATGGGATACCGTCTCTTCTTCCGGCGGTAAGAATAGGGAAATCTCGGGGGCTTCTGAACGATCCCTTTCATCTGACCAGAAACGGCAGGCGTTTTCGCCTTAAAGATGGGCACGATGATCGCTTTCATGATCATGTTTGCCTTTGTCGGATATGGGATTTATCTGCAGGCGCAGATGGATTATAAAAAGTGCGGAAGATTTGGAGGCGCTGCAAAAGAGCGTGGAAGCTTCAGAGAACAAGAAGCCTGCAGCCTCTGATACGGGGGCAGGCAAGCCAGTACAGAAGCTGAAACGGGTGATCCTCCCGCAATACGAAGGGCTGTATGAGCAGAATCGGATCTGGCAGGATGGCTCAGGATCCCGATACCGTGATTGATTATCCGGTGATGTATCTGAAAGATGACAACGATTTTTACCTAAAACACAATTTCAGAAAAGAGGAAGACAACAACGGGTTACTGGTTCTGGACAAACGCTGCGACAGAAATGGCGACGGCATCAGTGTTCTGATTCACGGACACCACATGAAGTCAGGCAAAATGTTCGGATCCCTCAAAAAATACGAATCAAAGGCTTTACGAAGAAGAACATTCGAAAATCTACTATGACACCCTGTATGAACAACGGGTTTACGGCATCATCGGTGTATTTATATCTTCGGTTTACAATAGCAATCAGGGGAGATTTTCAGTATTACGACTACATTGATATCCGCAACAAGGAAGAGTTCGACACTTACGTTCAGAATGTAAAAGAACAGTCTCTGTATGATACGGGGTTGGATGCGAAGTTTGGAGATGAGTTGATCACCTTATCCACCTGTGAATATTCGCGTTCAAACGGCAGGCTAGTCGTGGTTGGAAGGAGAATTTACGAATGAAATCAAGATCAGGGATGGAGCGGAAAAGTGCAGGCCTAGTGCGCAAGGTCAGGATCCGAAAGAGAATCTTAGGGGTCTCCGCCATGATCATGTCGGTGCTGATCGTAAGCATTCCGAAGCTTGCGCAGGCGGACGGCAGCGCTATCAGTTTAATTTTTTATTCCAACGTAGGAGCAGAAGCCCGAATCAAGAACTCTGGACCATGCCTGCCGGGGATTGCAACACAGAGGGCTGTCCTCGGATGCCTATATCTGGATGGAACAGGAAGATGCGATCACGCTGATGCAGAACGACGTGGGATATACGAAATTTCCAGGAGACGGAGGCGAAATTTTGATTCAATCGTGTGAAGAAAGAGGATTTGCCGGCACCGCCATCCCCCTGACCTCCCCTCCCTACTTTTAAGACTCCGCCGGTTACCAACGAAGAAGTCCTTACGGAGATCCGCGGGCCGGTTACCGAAACAGATTATAAGAAATTCAATAAGATTCGTCTCTATGATTTCATCGTGCAGAGCAACCCGATGGATTCGACCAATAGTATGAGGGATACCACTCGACGCATCCGCACGGATTCCTCTACCTTTGATGCGAATAATGACCGGGCAAAAATCGTTCTGACCCTACAAAATCTCAATCATCTGATTAAAGAACCGGATATCTGGGGAGATAATTTCAGAGAATATGCCTCCCGCCCGACGCTTTATACGACGGAAAATCAGGAAGGCACCAACTGGAATGCGGTTTCTACCGCCTCCGGAGATTATCCAGAAATACCGTAGATGGGAGCTACCTGCCTTTCAAGCTAACGGCAAACTATAAATGGAGAAAGATCGCCCTCGTTTATCGTCACGCAGATGCCAATCAATTACAATGGGGCCACGACATATCCGAAGCGGACCGTGCAAGCGGCGGCAGATGATCCCAGAGCGGATGAGACCCATCATATCGAAATATCCAATGCAGCGGACGAACATGCGATCAGCGACCGTTTGACTTCCGGGGCAGATCCTTAATGGGTGCCTCTTATCTGCCGTTTCGTATGGGAGTCTGCTGAACACACGGAAATACGGTGACGCCGGGAGATCCGGGAGCACCGAAGAAGGTAGCCGTATCGCTTCCGCTTCCCAATGATTTCAGGAGAGAGTCCACTCACCTCTATTATATTGACAGCGTGACCCATGATTTGCAGGAAGCGACAAGTGGCGGCGTGGTCGGGCCCTCCAATAACCCGATGTTTCAGTTTGAAGCAACCCGGTTTGGAGAATACGCCTTTGTCGACTTTAAGGGGGCGATCCGTCCGGAGTGGTCCGCAGATCCTGTAAGGACAAGAGGGATCCCGGCGCTCTCTGCATGGACCCGTCGAAGGAAAATTTCAGTATCAATCCGACGACCACTTCGCAGTCTGCGGAGGGAGAGACCTTATCCCTGGAGGAGTTGCAGACGGGAAGCGTAGCGATGAACCGGGTGACCTCTGCGCTTGGCGCCCTTTCTGCAGAATATAACTATAACAGCGCTCAGCCCTTTGAAATCAAGGTGACGGGAGATCATACACATCATACGTATGCGCTGAACAACCAGGAAGTCAACTTGTTAAATGTAGCGGTTCCGAAGGGATATCAGGACAAGCAAAAAGGAGAGTGCAGTCTCTGGTACTATGACGATGGAACGGGGAAGATGGTAAAGCTGGATGAGAATCAGTTCCAGCTGCAGGGTTCCGGCCTCTCCCGGATTACGATTACGAGGACCGGCATCTATGCCTTTGTGTTCAAATATGGAGCTTCCTATAAGGCAGGTGTATATGCGTGATCCGAGTACGATTGACCGGCTCTCGCAGGCGGCTGCTGCAGAACCGGAAAAATCTCAACATTCAGAAGGATCGGATGGTGCATGCGGATGACATCACCAGCGGTTTTTCTTCTAAATTAAACACCATTCCGGATTACAACGGACGTGCGGTCATTTATGATCTTTCGTTAAAAAGAAGAATTTACCAACAGGGATGTCACACCCGAGCAAATCCCTCGTAGAGAGTTACGCTGGCGTGGAATTCGATTGGGGGACTGAAGCAGGGCGGAATATTCCCGCCAAGCTTTATCACTGGGACGGAAGTAAGTTTGAGAGAGTTTCGGATTACAGAGAAACTTTTTGATGCACAGGAAAGTCGGCTACGGTCACCTTCAGGCAGAGAACTTACGGCAAGTATGCACTGGTGTTGAGTAAGAATGCCTCTTGGAAGGTGGAAGATACCAGGAAGAAGGTGACAACCAAATCGACCGCCGTGTCCACACCCAGACATCTCTCGAAGACGCAACGCTCACGATTTCCGATCATAGCGGAAACAGTGAGTTAGAGAGAGCGATTGGGCAAGACGAGACGTACAAGGCTTACAAGGTGAGAACCTTTGATGTTGCTCTGGTGAACCCGAGCAACAACAATCAGCCGCTTCCTTCGCCGCCCGCCTCGGTCAATATCAATCTGACACTTCCGTCAGATATTCAAAAACCAGGATGATGTCCGCATCCTCACCTTGTCGAATGACGGAAGTTTGGAAGCCAGAGGCAATCGCATCGGAACCAGTTGCAATTTTTAACATGATGGAATTTACAAGTCCGGTCAAGGAGTTCGCCATCGTCTATATCGACAACGGCTCCGGTGGAAGCGACCCGAAGAATGCGGCGGGAAAAGCTTCTACCATCAACCCGAATGAGATTCCGGTCGATGACAACCGGCTGGATCAGTCCTCCGGTCAAGGCGGAGAAGAAGCCGACCGACCGTCTGGAGCATGTCCGTCTGGTGGTCAAGGAAATCGAGAGAGAAGGAGCCGTGCAATCGAAGGCTTGGTAAAAGCAAACAGCAAATTTAGCGGCTATACCGTGATCCCCTATGATTTATATCTGGAATACTTTGACCCATCTTCCAGGCGTGCACTCTCCAAGGTGGAGAACGATGCGTTCGAATATATCAGGATTACGCTTCCGCTGCCTGCGGAGACAACAGGAAGAGAGATGTCCGGATCGTAACGGTCAGTGAGGACGAAAGACAGCTGGAAGAACTCGCTTCTCTCGATGTCACCGGAGGAAAGGCAGCCAAGCAGTTTCAGGCGAAACACTTCTCGGAATATGCGATCATCTACACCGAACCCCTTGCCGGCGCTTCCAACAGTTCAAGTGCCAGGAGCGGGGCATCGAATGCGACCAGCAATCGGTCAGGCAGTGCCAATTCGGGTAGCAGTGCTTCCTTCTCTTCTTCCGCGTCCAGGTCCGGAGCGGGAAGCACGGCAGGTTCTTCCTCCGGCAGCGTGATTGCGGGTGGAAACGGCATCGGCCTAAGCGGGAAACGGTGGCGCAGGCGGAAACGGAATCTATGGAAGAAAGGGCAGAACCAATGCCATTGATATGCCAAGAACCGGAGAAAAGGATACCTACCGGACACTCGGTGCTCTTCTCCTCTTCCTGTTCGGTGCCATCGAACTGATCTCTTCCGTGAATACAAAGGGGCGAGGGAAAAAGACGGTATTGGAATAATCCTTATATAGATAGCAATGCAACTTGGGACAGACAGAAGAAAAGAAGCAGAGTTGGTCATGATTCAAACAGTGGGGACAAGCAGAATGATGAGTAACGGTAGAATGGTGAAGAGTCTCAGTTGAAACTTCGGATTTTCGGGGCGCTGGCGGGGATGACATCCCTCTTAATCACGCTCCTTCCGACCTATGTGCAGGCGGCTCCGGCGTTAGATACGGATGCAACGCATTACGAGTTGGATGAGACGACCGATCCGGCTAAGTATATTGTAACGAAGTATACGGGGGACAAGACGGAGCTGGTGATTCCGGATACGCTGGAAAAAGGAGGATGACAAAACCTCTGGTTTTACAGAACGAGTTTCAGGCAGCGAATGTGAAGTGCTGGACGTTTCCAAAGCGAAGGTGAAGGATCCTGCGAATATCAGTAAGTTGTTTGCAGGCTGCCCAAAGGTAACGAAAATCATTTTTCAAGAGGGAAGCAACACCTTTGATACCTCTGCGGTTATCGACATGTCAGGACTGTTTGAGGGGTGTGCAGCTCTAACTCTGTAGATCTTGGTAGTCTAAACACGCAGGCGGTCACGAATATGTCCGGCATGTTTAAGGGCTGTAAAGAACTTCAGACCCTAGGCCTTGTGGGTTCATTCGATACCGCACATGTCACCGATATGCGTGAAATGTTTCGGGACTGTGAAAAACTCAGCGTCCTGGATCTCAGCAATTTTGACCTTAGCGGGATTACGGTGGAAGCCAACATTGCGGATTTCTGACTGGAACCAAGCCTTCCACCATCAAGTCTCCGAAAACGAATCCGTTGGAAGACAAGATTGCGCTTCCGGTTTCTGCCCCGGACTATTATAAGGATGTGACGGATTCGAACAAAAATTGACCAAGCTTCCCAAAACAACAGGAACGCCTCACGAATTGAACCGGGTAGTGGAAGTCACCAACCTCACCTTGGATACCACGCAGATTGAATTACAGATGGGGGATACGAAGGGGCTGCAGGCAACCATTTTGCCGAATGAAGCAACCGAAAAGGGACTGAAGTGGGAAGTATTGGATTCCAGCACCATGGTGGCATCCGGGGATATTTGCAGTAACGCCTGATCCGACAGATCCTACCAAGAGAACACTCAAGGCGAAGAAAGCCGGGAAGGCTACGGTAAAGGTATCTTCCCTCAGCAAGCCGGACAAGGCTGCCATCTGCGAGGTGACGGTGAAACCCGGCTATCATGCAGATATTAGGATGATCGTGGCGATACGCCTGGGGGAACGTTTCTGCCACGGCAGAAGGAGAAAAGGGTTTGCGGTATCTGTGAGCAGCGGTGCGGAAGATATGCGAAAGGCGGTGGAATCGGGTCAGAACTATAAAAACCCGTTTAAGGTCAGCTATTTCAACCTGAAGGTCACCAAGAACAACAATGCGGTCAGTGAAAGCGACTTCCAGCCGGTCACCGTGACCATATGCTTCCGCGGGATATGAATGCGCTTGCTGCAAAGGGTAAAGCCGACTCTTCTGCGGCTGGACAGAAATAAGAAGACCTTCCATAAAGAAAAATGAGGCAGAGATTAGGCAGGAAGTCGGCGGTCTTTATTCGATTACTTTTACCTTGAAAAAAGGAGATCAGACCGATCCGGAAACACAGTACGCCCTGATCTACAAGACCAATCCGGATGGCAGCGCAAATGGAAGCAGCGGCAGTTCAAACAGTGCAAGCGGCACCAGTGGAGCGATCATCGTGAATGTCTCCCACCCCTGATTACCGTGAATGTGCAGGCGGGGAGTTCCAGCTCGGCGAACAGCAGCAACAGCTCCTCGAATGGTAGCTCGAATGGGAGCGTGATCATCTACCAGAATCCGAACGGCATCAACGGAGGAAACGTCATCCGTACCCTTGGAGGCGGCGGGATCAACGGCATGGATATGCCGAAAACGGCCGATTCGATGTCGATTCGTTATCGGACGTTGGGAGCCATGATTATGGCGTTGCTCGGCGCTCTCCTCTTCCTTTCCAGCTTCTGGTCGGAGGCATGGCTGGCAATCAGCCGGCACTGGCAGTCTCTGCAGAGAGTAGAAAGAAGAGACGCTTCGAGGCGGATGAAGACAGCAGATGGTTGGAATAAGGGTTGCGCCTGTGGCAACCATTGCGTATTAAAAAGCGGCGGGATCTCCCCGCCGCTTTTAGATGTGCGGATCTTATTTACGAATCCTATTTACGGATCTTATTTACAGATCCTATTCAGCCATTGCCTTGTCGAGAGCGGACTTCACGTGTCCCTTGCACTCCCTCATATCCCTCGCCGCGGTGCGCTTCATAGAGTTTCCTCCTGCCCAAAAAGATCGAAGGAACGCTGTAATAGTCGTATTGGTCAGCGATCTTCGCCTCGGCATTCTCGTCAATTTGGTGGATCGGAACCGCCTCATAAGAAGGATTCTCCTTCTTCAATTCTTCCAGAGCTCTTTCCCGCTTGTGCACAATAAGGACAGCCCTTCATATAAAAACCAAGTGAGTTCTTTTCATTTTGTTATTCTCCTTTCTTTTCGGCAGAAATCCAAATACACTCATGGATGTTTGCCGTTTGATTAGCGTACCTCAGAAAGAGGAAAACGTCAAATTTCAACTCCCGCCCCCATGTAGGTGGTTTGTTTTTCCGGTAATGAGTGCACGAAGAGAGGAGAGACCCTGTTTGCAAAATCCGGCTCTTGAATGTCCAGCAAGTGAATGCGGGGATCCTTGGCAGAGGCGGTCATGAGGAGATCCAGAAGACGGTTCTGACTCTCCATCTCACTGTCGTAGAAAGCCAACACAATAACAGGAGAAAACCTTCTGCCGGATAAGGAAGAAGAGCAACCATAAATCGTAATTGGAAACGATTGCGGTAAAATCAAGTAAAAAGATCCACACCGAAGCGGGAAGAGCGCATGAGGTAGGTGGGAAAGTCGGGAAGCGAATTGATATCTTCCATTTTTAATATAGGAGCGCCCGCCGAAAAGGACTGCATTAAATAATTCAGCGAATAAAGAGGGAGTTGCTCGCGGCGGATCGCATCATGGATGGTTCTGGCTCGGGTAGAATTTGAGCTTGTTTGCGCCTTTGTGCATCGGCAGCAACCTGTGCATACTCCTGTTCGGACGCAGGATCTTGTCCCGGCTCATGATCCCTGTTCTAGGGCAGGATCCGGTTGGGAAATATGCTTCTGTTTTTTTCATGTGAAAGAATTGCAGGAACCTTCTGTGCCTGGTAGCAGTAAAGGGTAATCCAGGATCGGATTGCAGGAAGCGGAGCCTGCCTGCAGAGAGCCGGCACTGGTCTGTTCGGAAAAGCCAAGCGGTTGCACGGACGGACGAAGATAAATTCCTTCAGCAAGGTAGAAGTAGACGACATAATGGAATCCTCCCTTCCATAGAGTAAAAAAATGGTTAAAAATATATCTAAATTCAGCGACTGAAAATAGAGCCAAAAATTAGCCATTTCCTGTAAAATGGATTCCGATTCATTCATTGAGGCAGAGCGATGATGTCGCGTGGAATGGAATTCTTCTCTATAAGGCGAAGCATACAAGGATGCCTGGAATTCTTTCGAAGGACAGCTGCCCCCGCTGGCAAGGTAGAAGAAAAGATTGACAGAGAAGTCAGAATGAAGATCAGAAGGATGAGAAATCCAGAGAAGAGAATGGGTCGTCAAGTAATAGAAGATGCTCTGATCGATGGGGACACATCGTGCAGGAGCAACTGTCTGGTGAAAGATACTGTAGCATAGGTGGCAAGATTTTTGTCAATAATAAATTCACACATACTTTATAGATGGTTAGTGAAAACTTTCACATGTAACCTTCCAAATCTTAGACAATTCGATGCGAAACCAGGGGTAATTCTATGCTAAAATAAGCGGGAATTTATGTCCAATGGGGATTGACCTTTTGGGCACCCATAGGATACAGGACGGAAAGGGGTGAGAGCATGTACGAATGCAAGAACTGCGGTGCAGAGTTAAGATTTGACCCGGAAAGTCAAAAATGAAATGTGACCATTGCGGTAGTTATTATGATCCTTATGACTGCCATGAGGGACATGAAACGGAGGAAAACACGGAATTCGGAGTGAAGGTGTTTCGCTGTCCGCAGTGTGGAGGTGAGATCTATACGACGAATACAACGGCAGCTTCTTTCTGCATGTACTGTGGCTCTCCGGCGATTTTGGAGTCTCGCGTACAGAAGGAGAAGAAACCGGAGAAGATGGTCCCTTTTATCAAGACCAAAGAGGACTGCAAGGAGATTTATCGCAAGCAGATCGGACGCTTTCCTTTGCACCGTCGGAATTAAAAACGCAGATTATTTAAATCGCTTTGTCGGCGTCTATGTGCCGTACTGGCTCTATGATACGAAACCGCCACAGTCAATCGCGCTTGCAGGAGAACAGACCAGTCGGGTGGGAGACTATATTTACCACGATCACTATAAAATAACAGGCGAAATTGATGTCGTCATGAGGGACTTTCCTTGATGCCTCCTCGTCTTTTGACGATCATATTTCAGAGGAATTGCCCCTTTCCGGTAGAGAAGATGAAGCCCTTTACGCCTGCCATGCTCTGTGGCTTCTATGCGGATACAGCGGATGTGTCTGCGCAGCTTTTATGAAGGGATGTGAAGAGCATGGTGGGAGAGGACGTGCTGGGAAAAGATCCGCAAAGACCAGACGGCACACCATTACTGTTATTCAGGGACGGAAAGTGACTTTCAAAACAAAGGTGGAGCCGCAGTTTTGAGATTCCGTCTGTGAAGAGGGCACTTTCCTGTATGGTTTTAACCTATCGCAAGAAGGACCGGGTTGCCTATGCGGTGGTGAATGGGGTAACCGGAAAATTAGCGGCCGATCTGCCCATTGATGAAAAAAAGTATATGATCAGCTCCGTCCTGATGGCGATTCCGATTTTTTTATCCTGCTCAATTTTCTCCTCGTGCTGACACCGCAGACGTTACTTTCGCTGACACCGGTGCTGGCACTGATCGCACGTCTGGCTCTATGCGTGGGAAATCAGGAGATTGTAAAGAGAGAGGAGAGGACGGAAGATGCAGGATATCAATCGTTATCGCATGATTTGAATGAGACGATTCAGATGCATGAGAAGAGCAGAAGAAGCGGTCTTTCCGGGGTTACAAAGGCGGTGAAGAGAAGAAGGACAGGTAGGTCGATGCTGCTAAAATATCCTCGGTGTTGTCGTTTTTTTCGCAGATTGTTCTGGGGGATTCTCCGGCGCTGGTGTTTGTTACACGAGCGATGATAAAATGCTGTGGAATATTTTCAATGTCGTTGCTCTGCTTGGCTGCGTCTTCTTTTTTGTGGGGCATGGATCAGCGAGAAGAAAACCAGACATGGCAGTAAGTTCCATCTTTTTCGACTTCCACCCGCTTCGATTGCGATGCTGAGTGCCATTCTGGCACTGGTGGTTCGGATCTGGAATCCGGTCAGTGATGTGGTGTATTACCTGGCAGCACTGGTTACGCTTGCAGGGAATTGTCCTTACCATGGCGGGCATCATTGAGAGATACAACGAATTGTCCACCAGACCGCTGCCGGAATTTCATAACCGCGAGGTAGGAGCGTAAAGGATTCAGGTGTTGATGTCTGCTTCTGTTTCACATAAAAAGGGAAATGAGGTTCCAATGAATCGATTGGGTCAAAAGAAAACTTTTTGCAGCAGTGGCGCTTGTGCTCTCCATCATCCTTTGTTTTGTCAGGAAGGGAAGAGTTTCCCTTGCTGCCTCGAAACTTCGGAAATCTCAAATGCCTCTACAGACGGGCTGTATCTGGATGACGGCGCCGGCCTTCTGACGGAGGAAGAGGAAGGAAATCTGAAGAAGACCATGCAGCAGATCCTTCCCTACGGAGGCTGTGCCTTTGTAACGACGTCGGACAACTACGAGACGGCATCGGATTATGCAAAAATCCCGCTACGGGAATATTTCGGAACTGCGAGCGGTGTCCTGTTTCTGATTGATATGAACAACCGCAGAATCGAGATTTTTTTCTGACGGGGCGATCTACCGCGTGATCACGAAGAATTATGCGAATACGATCACGGACAATGTGTACACTTATGCAAAAAGTGGAGATTATTATACCTGTGCGAACGAAGCTTTTCTGCAGATCGGAACGCTGCTTGCAGGCGGTAGAATCACGCAGCCGATGAAGTATATTTTGCAATGCGCTCATCGCCTTAATTGCGGCCTCTTTCTCCTGCAGTTTGCCTTTGTCCGCTCCTTTTCCAAAACCAGGAAGGCGTCCCGTTCCGAAATATTGGGAGCCGCCAGGTGCGTTTCCAGCTGCGTAACGTGAACGCCACTTACCTGGGCGGACCAAAGAATATTCTCCCGTTTCATCCTCTTCCGGCGGTCATTCCGGCGGAGGCGGCGAGGAGGACATTCTTCCGGAGGCGGTGGCGGACACAGCTTTTGATATAGGCACTTCTCCGGAAGAGAGCGTCAAAAGAAACGGATCCGTTTCTCTTCTCTGGAAGGGAGCTTCAAGACAATGCCTGCCCATCCGGGTGGTCTTTACTTGAGGACATGCCCGGCGATCTTTACCGGAGGACATGCCCCGCGACCGCAATAGAGACGTTGAAAGTAAAGGGAGAACCTTCCATTGCACTTACCTTGCGACGGATCCTCTCTGTATAATCCTGATACCAGTGGGTTCCGGATCCATTTCCTCTGCAGGATCCTCGTATGACGGGCGTAGATCCTCCTGATACGGGTTCTCCCCATGCCGATCCTCCTGATACGGGGAGGACTCCGAGGATCCTACCGCTCTTTGGTGTAATGCCACGATGGCGGGGGCGGCGTCGGCGGACATGTTGTAGAGGAGATAATAGGTGTCGATTTCTCCGCTTACACCCGGATGAGTCAGGTTGTATCTGGCAATAAAATATTCGGAATGGGAAAAGGCAAAAAGGCAGTAGAGGATACCGATCGCAGCAACGCCAAAACGGAGGAGGTCGAAGCGCTCATGCAGGATCTTGATGATGACCCCGACAAACAGGACGGTAAGCGTAAACAGCGCGACCAGAACAAAGACCCGCAGGAAGGTCAGCTGATAGGCGCGGATGTACAGATACATACGCAGTGCGCTGGAAGCGATCATCACAAAAAGTGCAGCAGGAAATCGTGAGAAGCAGGATGTCAAGCGTCCTGCTTTTTTGAATCTTTTTTTTCACCAAAAGAACATAGAGCAGGTTCAGGATGCAGACCAGAAGAAGCTGGAAAAACCCTTTTCTGGCATAATCCGCATAGGTAATCCCGCTTGGCAGCTGCAGTCCGCCGGCAAAGAGGTAGAGAAACTGAACCAGAGAAAACAATAGATACAGAAGGGAGACGGACACGGACAGGATGATGACGGGAAGGGGCTCGCGCAGAGGATGTCCGGGCTTTTTCAAAATCATTGTCCTTATCTGCCACATACCGGATGCCACAGTAGGCGGAGTACAATCCGAAGAAAAAGAGGAGCAGAAAAAGAAATACATCGGCAGCATTGAAATGAAAGATTTTTGACTAGGAGTCTCGCAAAAACCAGATCCGCACTGCTGAGGAGGGCTGCCAGAATCACGACAAGGGGAACAGAGAGCAGAATTCCCAGAATGATATACCTGGTCTTACTCTTTTCGTTGTTTTTTTCCCGATCCAAATAGGCTTTCATATCAGAGGTGGGCTTCCCGATATAGCCGACCGAGAGCAGGGCGGTGAAGAAGACCTCTTCAGGTAGTCTCCAAAGTCCCAGCCGGTCGTGTTCGCAAAACTTAGAATGAGGATACTTACAATAAGAAGAAACAGCGCAATAAAGTTGAGGATAATGATGGCGGTATTGTCGGTGAGAAAGGTGGAAAAGGCCAACCGCAAGACTCAGGCAGTAGAGCAGCAAGACGGATTTGGAAGAGGCCTTTTGGTAAACTTTCCTCGTCAAAAGAAGAATGGAAGAGACGGCAAAGAAAAAGACGCTGATTCCACGCGCATTTTGAAGAGGAAAGTGGCAAAAAGCAAGGGCATAGAGGAGGATGGGGAGCGCCAGGTTTCCAAAAAGAAAATCGCTTCCTCCTGGGACAAAGAGGCTGTATTTACCGGAACGGATGTTCTGTCATCGTGTCTCCTTTTCGTTTTTATGAAAGATGGTTCTATTTTTAGCATAAATTTTTTCCAGCCAAATAAGGGATACAGAAAGGGCGGGGAAATGGTATGATAAGGAAACAGCACCAAAAATGTAATTTGCCCTAATGTTTTTAAAAATCGGTGCCGATATATTGATTGTCAGAGAGGAAATCAGGGATAGAGGATCTGATTCTGGCGATCCAACGACATCATTGTTTTAACTGAGGGAAAAGGAGGAGTAATAGAATGCGTATAGAGGCCTACAATAATATTCAGCAGGTCTACAGCTCAAGAAAAAGCACAGGTTGCTGAGGCTGTAAAAGACGCAGGCAGTGGCTGACAATCTGAGATCAGCCCGATCGGAAAGGACTATGTCTTTGCGAAGAATGCCGTAAATGCGGCACCGGATGTCCGGAAGGACGTGGTGGAACCGATCAAAGAGAAGATGCAGGCGGGCACCCTATGATGTATCCGCTGCAGATCTTGCAAAGCAAGCTTTTAGGTGAATAAGAAATTCATACGGAGAGGATGATCCCATGGCAAGTCTGATGGAGGATTTTATCGGCATTCTGGAAGAAGAGGCCGACCTTTACAAAGCAAACTTCTGGGATTGTCAAGCAAGAAGACTCCCTGTCATCATCGCAGGAGATCTGAACCAGTTATCAACTATCACGGATGAAGAGCAAGGTGTGGTTGCGAGTCTTGCAAAGCTGGACAGGAAACGGCTGACCGGTATGCAGGACATCGCAATCGTACTAACAAGGATGTTAAAACGCTCAAGCTGACCGACCTGGTGCAGGTTCTGGAGAACAGACCGAAGGAACAGGAACGCCTTGCGGCCGCAGAGACCGCCTGAAGATGGAGGCGGATCGTGCGAAAAGGGTCAACGACCAGAACCAGATGCTTTTGCAAAGTTCGCTGGAGATGGTGCAATTCGAGATGAACATCCTTCATGGCTATTATATGGCACCGGAAACGGCGAACTATACAAAGGCGGCAGATACATCGGGCGATTCGATCGGAATGACGAGGGCAGCTTCGACGCGAAGCAGTAAAACAAAAGCAGGAGACTTGACAATCGAACGAAAACAGGAAGGGAAGAAGCTTCCTGTGAACGGGCACGACTGTACCTGCTTTTTTTGCGCCCTAAAAACAGGGAAGGAAAGGTGAGGACAAGGTAAATGTCACTGTTTGCAAATCTTTATGGGGAAATTCAGGGGCTTACGACATCACAGAATGCACTGAATACCACCGCACATAACATGGCAAATGTCGGTACGCCGGGCTACACCAGGCAACAGATCACGCAGGCGACCAGAGAATATACCACGCAGTCAAAAGATTACCGTGACTCCCAATGGGCGCAGACAGGGCTGGGGGTCTTTTATAATAACTGCAAACAGGTAGAAGCGTCTTTCTGGATCAGTCTTTCCGGTTGGAGAGCGGCAGAAGCTCGTTTATGAAACATCCTACCATTCCTGGCGCAGGTCGAAGATATTTTGCAGGAGTTAAACGGGACAGAATTTAAGACGTCAATCGACAATCTCTGGACGGCGGCACAGGAATTGTCCAAGGATCCTTCCTCCGCGACGAATCAGGCTGCTTTTGTGAACAGAAGCGGTGAATTCATCGAGCGGTCGAGACGGTCTATGACAGTTTCAAGAATTACCAGACGGAGCTGAACGATGGCGTCCTTGACATCGTACAGCAGATCAACCGTTATGGAGATGAACTGTTAAAACTGAACAAAGAAATCTGTCAGATCGAAGTCGGCGGCAGAGAGCATGCCAATGATCTGCGCGATCGCAGGAACCAGATTCTGGATGAACTGGGGAAGTTAGGTGAAATCGATTATAAAGAGGATACCTTCCATGTGGTGCATGTGAGTTTCGCAGGCACTCCCTTTGTCATGAGTGATCACGTCAATCACATGGCCTGCGATACGGAGGATTCACCGGCAGGCTTCAACACGCCCTACTGGGAATTTGCAGCCGTAGAGAGAACCAATCCGGTCACCAATTTGCGCTATCTGGACATTTCCAATGCCAAGGTTTTGAATCTGGATCTTCCCGTTTCTTCCAAAATGAATACGGATGTCGGAAAACTACGCTCGACGCTCCTTGCAAGAGGCGATCACCATGCGACCTATCACGACATCGCAGACGATAATCATAACAATTACACGACAAGAATTGCCCCTCGGTCATGATGAATCTGGAGGCGGAATTCGATCAGCTGTTCCACCATGTTTGTGCCGCCATCAACGAGGTGATGCAGAATGCGCTCAGCAATCCGGCAACGGTTTCGGGAAAAGGGCATACGAAGGACTTCGTCATGTTTCAGGAAAAAGAGCCGACCGAGAAAGTCAAGTACAAAATCGGACAGGATTATGCAGCCGGTGACCTGCTGCTGGGCATTTCGGTAGAAAAATACCAAAGGTGAATCCGGTGCTCGTCCACGATCCGACCACCTTTGATTTTTGTAACAAAAACGAGACGATATCGATAACGAAGCAATGGAAGCTTTGAAAAGCCTTCACGGAAGCTGGGTATACGTTAAATCCCAATGTCACCACGAGGAACAGTCTGAACGATTATTATAACGCCCTGGTTTTCACAGGGTGGCGACTTCGGGAAGCGTGGGAAAAAGCATTCTGGATGCGCAGAAGGTGACGGTATCCGGGATTCGGGATGCCAGAGAGCAGATCATGGAGGCGTTTCGCAGGATGAGGAATTGCAGTTTATGATTCAGTTCCAGAACGCTTTCAACGCCAACTCCAGATACATCAATGTGGTGAGTGAAATGCTGGATCACCTGCTCCGCACGCTGGGCAGCTGATGCAGCTTTCTCGTTAGAGACAAGGGGATCGAAGAACTACTTTGCAGAATGGCAGTGGATTTGTTTTTGTCTAAGAGTAAAGCACTAGAAAGGAGATTCGATGAGTTCCACCTTCTTTGGTTTGAATATTTCATCCAGTGGTCTAAGAGCGGCGAGATGCTTCTCTGCTCACTCACCGCTCATAATATTTCCAATGTGGATACCCCCAGGGTTTTCGAGACAGGAAGCGCAGCAGAGGGGCCTCGGAAGCGCTTCGACTGCATACGACCTACGGCTGTGCAGGGGCCGGGAGCGGATACGCTTCCATTGAACGGCTTCGAAATCTCTATTATGACTACAGATACCGGGAAAAGCGAAACTTGCTACGGCAAGGTAAACAGAGAGAATATTACAATGACCTGATCGAGCGCTATTATCATGACGATAACGGGACGGGCTTCTCTTCTCTTTTTCCAGAACCCAGGTCAGCCTCCAAACCATGATGACCAATGCCTCATCCGCCTCCAAAACCACCCTACATCGGTGCAATGAAGAATCTGACGGAGTATTTCAACAATACGGCGGGGAGTCTGGAGGAGATGCAAAAGAGCATCAATGACGAGGTGAAACTCACCTGTGACAGCATTTCCGCGATTGCAGAAAAACTCGTCACCATCAACGAGCAAATCAATACCATTGAAATGACCGGCGCCAAAGGCAAATGATCTCCGTGACCGCAGAGATTTACTGATCGACGAATTGTCCTCCTATGTTTCGGTGGAGACCAAAGAAGTGAAGGTCATGGACAAAAACGATCCGAAGCGGGAGACGGGGGTAACGATTTACCGCGTCTATATTGCGGGCGGGCAGATGTTGGTCGAAGGCAACAGCTATAATAAATTGCATGTGGTTGCAAAGAGAACCGCAGGAGAGAATCAACCAGAGCGATATCGACGGACTCTATGATATCAAGTGGGTTGCCAGTACCTACAAAGAGGAAACACAGACTACCTCGGAACCTTCCCGATTTATAACCAGCTGATGGGAGGCACTCTGCAGGGGCTATTGGAGATTCGAGATGGAAATAACAACCATTATTTTCATGGCAAGACGGATGGCACCTGGCGAGCACCAGTCCTGAATCCGGATAATAACAAGAGATATACAAAAGTGACCGTGTCGGCGGATACCATTGCCGATTATTTAAAGGACATGGCCAAGTGCGGTATTTACGACACCTCGACCATCAAAAATCGGCGCCAGAGTCTACCATTACAATTCCTGGACTTACAATGATGACAGCAGTTATACATTTAATGTGGAAGTTCCGAAGGAAGCGGCAGACGAGACAATCATGCAGCATGACATTCAGGCGAAGGAAGATGTCAAGATCGGAAGCGGAGTCAATTACCAGGGCATTCCCTATTATCAAAGCCAGATGAATGAGTGGATTCGCAATTATTCGGAAAAAGGTGAATGAGGTGCTGGTGCACGGCTACACAGCAAAGTCGGAGGCCGGGTGTCTGATGTTGACCGGTGCGGTTCACACAGATTCCACCTATCAGTATTCTTTTGATCAGCTGAATAATACCAATAAAAAATATTCGCTTCTGACCGGCGGGAATTTCCGGGTCAATGATGCGCTGTTAGAGATGCTTCCAGACTGGCGACCAAGAAGGATGCAACGGAAGGACCGTCGGAACTGAAAAATGCCAAGGCACTGTATGATCTGTCGGCAACAACCACCATTTACCGGAATGCAACCAGTGGCGAATTCCTCAAAAAGGTACAGTCGGATATTGCGATGAACCGGAACAATTCGAGCACGATGAACAAGGTTTATACGGATCTGCGTAAAACCATCGGAAGACAGCGGTTATCCGAGATGGGGGTTGATAATGATGAAGAAGCGATGAATCTGTCCAAGTTTAACCGTGCTTATGTACTTTCATCCAAAATGTTGCAAACCTTCACGGAAATTTATGACCGTTTGATTTTACAGACGGGAGTGTAAGTCGCCTGAGAACAGGCAACCGTTAGTCACTGGACGGAGCGGGATAAGGAGGCGAAGAAAGATGCGCATCACCAACCGGATCATGACGAATAACGCCATGTACAATATCAATAATAACAAGATAAATGAGGACCGGATTTTCACCCAGATCACCACCGGGAAAAAGATTGACAGGCCCTCCGCGGATCCCGTCATTGCGATCAGGGCGCTGTCTCTTCGGGCAACGATGACAGAACTGGCCCAGTACTATGAAAAAGAATTCAAGGATGCCCAAAGCTGGCTGGAGGTGACGGAAACTTCCCTGTCTACCGGATCCCATATTTTGACCGACATCAGAAGACTGGCGGTCTCCGGTCCCGATACCTATAAGACTTTGCAGGACTGGACAACGGTCGTCAACCAGATGGACACACTGGCAGATGAATACTATTCCACGGGGAATGTGGATTATGCAGGACGCTACATTTACACGGGCTACCGCACCAATTCCACCCTGACCTATCCTCAGGACACAACCGAAGAGTACAGCAATATTCATGACGAATTCAATGCGGATCATATCGATACTTCCACTCGTGTCACGAATATGCAGAAGCTGGCGGATGGAGACGAGATTACGGCTGCCGCAGAAAGAATCGGATATGAAACGGTATGAGGTCGGACGGTTGCGTCTTTCCTACGACAACATCAAAACCTCCGTCCCTCCCAGTGTGAACGATATTTCTGTCAAATACCGGGAACCGATGCTGGTGTCCGCCGTCAGTGAACTGCAGCCGGATACCAGAAACATCAAGACCGTGAACCTTTCTTTTACCGATGCGGGTGGACAAAGCCATACCGTGCATGTGCCCGTGAGCAACAGGGCGGCTGCAGGCAGGGCAAGCCCTGCGGTGGTTGTAGAGGGAGAAACGTATTCGGCGGCAAAAACCCGGGCATTCCACGACTTATACTGACTACGGCAAGTTACGGAACCTTCACCATCAATGAGAAGGGCGTGATCACGGCGCCACCCGCCTTTCCGACAGGGAAATGTGCTCCGTGCAACGACGGAGATCACGGAGTCGAGAGTAGCGACCGTAACGTTTACCGCAGACACCTCCTCCCGCTGGAAACGGTGAATGTGCCTCTGACGACCGAATGCAGGCAGCCGTATACCGTTGCCTGTGAAAACGGTTATACAGCACAGGTGAATACCGATGGAACGGTTACCTTAAGCAAGTCGGTCGGAGGAGCAAATCCGATGACCAAGACGGTCAGAATGACGGCAAACGGCAGCGTGTCGACTTCCTACAACGAGGTGGAGAAACATCCGGACGCCGTTATCACCGGAGCGACCAGTCAGGATGATATTGATACGCTGTATAGCGACCTGGCGGCAGGCACGAAGGACATGGTATTCAATGCCGTGACCGGAGAGCTGTTGTTCAGTAAAAATATGCAGACGAAGCTTTCCGGCTTAAAGGACATGCAGAATGCCAAGACCATTGATGTGGTTTATGACAAATCCAATTTCAAAAAGGGAGAGACCAGGCCGGAGCATCTTTTTACCTGTACCAAAAGGCGGCATCATCTATAACAGCGGAAGCGGCGGGCACACCATGCATTACGACGTCGGTTATAATCAGACGATTGACGTCAACACGACGGCAGACGATATTTTTACCAACGAACTGAAGAGGGCTGTCAGGATTTGAAGAGGGTTCTGGCGCAGATGAGCGACGTGGACGCCAAGCTGAACACCCTGAAGGAGCACCTGCGGACGGAGACGCTTGCGGCGAATAAAGCGAACATCGAGGCGGAGATCAAGGCGGCGAAGAAGGCCTATGACTATCTGACCGACACGATGAAGAGGCAGTTCTCTACCAAAATCACGGAAGTGAAGGACGCCTGGATGAGAAAGCGACGCTATTACCGTAAATGGAACCCGGTCGATGCGCCTGGACCTCATTCAGACCAGGCTCCAGTCACAAAGCACCACCTTCAAGGAACTGCAGGAGAACAACGAGGGCATCAATATGGAAGAAGCTGCCACCAATCTGGCCACGGCGAAAAACACCTATAGCGCCAGCCTGATGGCGACCGGCAAGATCTTACAGCACTCGCTTATGGATTATATTTAAGGAGGATGCCAGACTTACATGAAGATAACATCCAGAGTGTTCGGTAAAGTAGAAATTTCGGATGACCGGATCCTCACTTTTAAAAAGGAATCATCGGCTATCCGCAGTTAAAAAAATTTGTCCTTCTCTATGACGAGGAGAAAGGCAGGAGACCATCCAATGGTTGCAGTCCTGTGACGAGGAAAGCTTCGCCATGCCGGTGCTTGACCCTCTCTTTGTGAAAGAGGATTAGTGCCCGGTGGTGAGATACCGCCATCCTGGAAGACCTGCAACTGCGGGAAATGGATGACGCCCTCGTCCTCGTGACGGTGACCGTTCCCAAAAACCTCGAGGAGATGACCGTGAACCTCAAAGGCCCGCTGATCATCAATGTGGAAAAAGAAAAGGGCTGCCAGGTGATCTTAGAGGAAGAGTCCTACCCCGTGAAGTATAAGATTTATGATATTTTGAAAAACAGACAAAAAGAGAAGGTATAAACCCGACTTTTTGAAAAATTGAACAAGTCCCTTGGATATGCTATGATAGAAAGGTCAAAAATCAATGCCGTAGAGAATCCGTTTTTCTGCAGGGGTGGTGATGGAAGAACAGGGCATTCGCTTTCTGCAAAGGGATGATGAAGGATCAGAGAATTTCCTTCCTACCAGGCGGTGATTGATGATGCAGATATCATAAGAATACGAGGGTATAGTAATGTTGGCATTATCCAGAAAAAGAACGAAGCAATTATGATCAACAACGACATCGAGATTACCGTTCTGGATATCCGGAATGAACAGGTGAAGATCAGGGATTGCTGCGCCGAAGCAGATTCCTGTATATCGCAAGGAAGTTTGCACTTCAGATACAGGAAGAGAACAAGAAAAGCACTGGAAGGTGGCAATCTGGAAGGATTGGACAAACTTCTATCGGACTGAACATTTCTATCACCCGAGGCCTGCCTCGGGCTTTCTTTGTTCGGAAGAGAGAGATTGAGGGGCGTATCATTGAATATCTTATATTATGACTGGAATGAATTCACCAGAGAAGATGCGCAGAATGCCTTTGTTTCCATGGGGCATACGCTTACCGTGATCCAGTATGAGTGGGAGCATATTGGTTACGATGAAGGCTTCCTGCGGGCCCTCTCCATAAGCTCTTACAGAAGAAACCGGATGGGAGTGCGCGATTGATTTTGCGTTCTCCTTTAATTTTTTTCCTGTGATTTCCCTCGCCCTGTGAGATGGTAAAAAAATTCCCTATCTCTGCCTGGTCTTTTGATTCGCCCTATCTTCCGTTAAACTCCATTCAAATCAACAACAGCTGCAACCATGTATATATCTTTGATCAGGAGTTGATCAAACGTCTCCGAAAACAGGGGGTGAAGACCCTGCACCATTCTCTCTTGCCGTGAGCGGACAGCGACTAAAAAATATCAAATGATCTCAAAAAGAGCCATATCGATATCAGATTACTTTTTGTCGGTACGCTTTATGATGACGAATTTAAACTCTATGATGCGCTGCAGGAGATGAATCCACGCACGAGAGGCTTCATTGACGGTGTTATTCGTGCACAGATGCAGCTTTATGGAAATGACAATTGGTCAAATAGATTTAATTACGGATGATATGATTTATGAAATGCAGAGATTAGTAGACTTTGAAGACACGGGAACTTTTCGGATGGATCCGAATCAGATTCTGCGAGATATGATCCGCAGGAAGGTAAAGCCAGATAGAGAGGATGGAGGTTTTGCAGATGCTGACACAACTTTTGTCCGGTTTCTCTTTTACCAGAGAGGATCAAAATCGCACCGGAGGGCGTCAATGATTTCGGTTATGCGGAGTATCGACACCAGATGCCGGAAATCTTTTGTCTGAGCAAGATCAATCTGAATATTACCCTTCGAACGATCCTCTCCGGGATTCCGCTCCGTGCGCTGGACGTCATGGCAGCGGGAGGCTTCCTCGTTTCCACCACCAGCGGGAACTGGCGGAGGCCTTTGAGAACGGAAGGGAGTTGGTTCTGGTACAGACCCCTAAGGAGCTGAAAGAGTGCTGTGCCTATTATCTTGCGCATGAAGCGGAAAGAGAAGAAGTCAGAAGACGCGCACAGGAGAAGGTCACGAGGCTTTTATGATTATAGAGTGGTCTTTACCAGAATGATCAGAATCTTTAATCTAGCAGGCGTCCCTGTCCACCCTGTCTGCCCGGTCTATCTAAAAGTAATCAAAAGATTATCCGATATAATCCATAGATGAAAAAAGAGAATGGCGCAAGGCTCTGTTTTTTGCGCCGTCAGATACCGCTGATGGCGAAGTGGGAGGCCGCCTTTGGGGACTGCGCAGTAGGAGGAAGAGAAATGGCACTGGATGCAGTACAAAAATATGGGAATCGAATGGATATGCAAAAAGCAACAGTAGCCCCGCTGCCGGAGCCGGATGAAATAAAAAGAGCGGAAATACCCCTGCCCGAAGCCAGAACCACGAAGATGAGTGCAGAACAGATGGATGCCACAGCCAAGATGAAGAGCGCTTATGCCGAACAGGCTTCGCAGAAGGAGGGAAGGGCAAAGAAGACAGAGGAGGAAATCTCGCAACCAACGAAAAATCCGTAAGGCAGTGGAAGATCTGAATAAAAAGATGGTTTCCAATACGGAGGCGGTTTTCGGCATTCATGACGGCACCAATCGAGTCACGATCAAAATGGTCGATAAAACCTCCAAGAAAGTGATCAGAGAATACCCGCCCGAGGAGACGCTCGACATGCTTGCCAAGATCTGGGAGCTGGCGGGGATGATGATAGACGAAAAGGGCTAATGGACACACAGAATCAGATGAAACAGGAGGAAGCGTGATGCCGAATAGAATAACGGGACTGCAGTCGGACTAGATACGGAATCTCTAATTACCTCAATGGTTTCGGGGTACCAGAAGAAGGTAGATAAGCTGAACGAAATGCAAAAAAGACATACCTGGAAGCAGGAAGTCTGGAAGGATATCAATAAGCAGGTTCTGAACTTCTATAATGATACGCTCGGGAAGATGAAGTATACTTCCGCATACAGAACGAAGGTCACCACGGTTTCCAATGCCAATGCAGCAAGTGTGGTGACAGGCGAAATGCCATGAACGGCATACACAGGATGCAAGTCACCTCGATTGCCTCCAACTCTTATATGACAGGGCGGAAAAGTGACGGACGTCGCAGGCGCTGCTTATACGGCGAAAAAGAGACACAAAGCTGTCGGATCTCGGCTTTACAGGAATCCAAAACCTTAAGGTCAGCTTCGGCGGCTCACCGGAAGAAACGGTTTTTAATTGATGAGGAAGACACGCTGTCCACGGTTGCTTCCAAGCTGCGGAGCGTGAAAACAGCGGATGGAAGATCTTTGAACGTGAACTTCGATGAAAATAACGGAAGATTTTTATTGCAAGTGATCGAACGGGGCGAACTCCGATTTTAACATCACTTCCGACAGCGCTCAGTTTCTTGATGCGCTTGGCATTTCTGCCAGTACCAGAATGAAGTACGATGCAGGGACGAACGCACAGATCACACTGGACGGTGTGAATTATACTTCCGATAAAAACACCTTCGAAATCAATGATCTGGTAATTACCACAAACGAAGTGACTGCAGGTGAAATCACTCTGAATACACAGTCCGATACCAAGGGTATGTACGATACCATCAAAGATATGATCAAGAAGTATAGCGAGATGGTCAATAAGTTAGACAAGATGTATGCAGCGGAAGATGGTTCGAAGTATAAGATGCTCACGGACGATGAGAAAAAGGCAATGTCGGAGACCGAGGTGAAGGACTGGGAGAACAAAATCAAGGACTCCCTCCTGCGGCGGGACATGATCCTTCAGACGACGGTGAGCGTCCTTTCCGATGTGATGATCAGCACGATTAAGGTACAAACACGCGAGGAGAAAAGGAGCTGCAACTCTCTCATTTTGGAATCAACACGCAGGAATTTGACCATCGGAAGGACAATGAATGGCATGCGTACCATATCAACGGCGATGAGGACGATGATATGACGAAGGAAAAAGGAGAATCTGCTGAAAAAAATGATCTCCACAGATCCGGATGCCACGGCGTCATTTTTTAGAAATTTGTCGGTGAATCTGGCGGAACGTCTGCATGGACTGATGGGTTCTACCGAGTACTCCAGCAGCTATACGCTCTACGAAGACAAGTTGATGGCTTCCCAGTATTCCAGTTATGCGAGTAAGATCTTCGACGCAACGAGGACTTTAAACGCCAAGCAGGACAACTATTATAAGAAATTTGCCAGAATGGAAAAGGCAATGGCGCAGCTCAATTCCACCCAGAACCAGCTGGCGGGATACTTTAATACCAAATAACGGATCCCACATATTTTGACGAAGGAGAATCGATGAAGAAAGAGACTAGTGTATATGCCAGTTATGCAAACCAGAAGGTTCTGGGAGCAACGCCGGCGGAGCTTACGCTCATGCTTTACGACGGCGCCATCAAATTTTGCAACATTGCGGAGAGCGCCATAGAGAAAAAAGAGATCGAAAAGGTCCATCAGAATTTGCTCCGGGCGGAGCGGATTATCGAATATTTGCGCGCCACCCTGGACATGAAATATCCGGTTGCACAGGATTTTTGACAACATGTATTCTTATATTTACAAGCGACTGGTCGAGGTGAATGTCACCAAGGAGGTGGAGATCCTGCAGGAGATCAACGGGCATCTGCATGCGATCAGGGACACTTGGGTGAAAGTTATGGAGAAAAATCACGTCAGGACGCCGGAGGCGAGTCGGAGTACTAAGGATCGTGCTTCTCCTTCCCTCAAGGGGATTCCGGTGAGAAACAGAAAAAGAAAAAAATGGAGACAGTTCATTTTAGAAAGGGGAGCAGTGATATGACAGAGTCGTATCTGGAAATGATGGTGCGCTCCTGGACAGGAAGATTGAGATTTTTGAATCGCATCGAGCAGGAAAACCGGAAACAAAGGGACCTGCTCGATTTTTCCTGTGCAGGAGAAGGAGGCAGAAGAGGTTTTTGAGGAAGAGGCGTTTCAAAGGACGGTCGAAGAAAAAGGGAAGGCTGATTGAGGAACTTCTGAAACTGAATGAAGGATTTGATTTGTTGTTTGCCAAGGTGCAGAAAGAACTTTCGGGGCAGTGGGACGACTACAGGAGCCAGGTGAGAACCATGCAGGAGAAAATCCGGATGGTTACCGAGCTGTCCAGCCGGATCCAGGTGCAGGAGCAGAGGAATAAGGCGCTGGTCGATCGGTATTTCAGCGAAGAGAGGACGAAGATCAAGATCGGAAAAGCGCTCGACAGCCTCCGCCATGAAGTATTACCAGACAATGAACAAGACCCAGCATGTGGGTCCGCAGATGTTTGATGAGAACCGGTAGAAAGGCGCTTGGTGCAGACGGTGGAGCAGCGCCTCAGCTTCGATCCATAAATGATAAACCGTAAATAATCATACGAAACAACGATTTTTTAAAAATATTCAAAAATGGCATAATATTCCGGCGATCGGTACCGATATATAGATTGTCATTCAGAACAACTGCGGCAAGGATGCTGCGGACAACCTTATCAAGGAGGATATATCATGGTAGTACAACACAATCTTAGAGCAATGAACAGCAACAGAATGCTTGGCATCACCGCTTCCACCCAGGCAGAAGTCCACAGAGAAACTGTCATCCGGTTACAAAGTAAACCGTGCAGCCGATGATGCAGCGGGACTCTCCATCAGTGAGAAGATGAGACGTCAGGTCAGAGGTCTTACCCAGGCTTCCCTGAATGCACAGGACGGTATCTCCTGCGTACAGACGGCAGAAGGTGCTCTGCAGGAAGTACAGGATATGCTGCAGCGTATGAACGAACTGTGTGAAGGCGGCAAACGGCACGATGCAGTCGATCGACCGCGACTATGTGCAGCAGGAAATCAATGCGCTGACCTCCGAGATCGACCGCGTGGCGTCGACCACCACCTTCAATGAGACCAACCTTTTTAGACGGAACCTTTATTAAGAAAGATCTGCATGTAGGTGCAGAGGGATCGAAGAACTGGAATGGCGGAGCGGCCGCAACGCTTCAGAGCGGACAGACGATCCGGATGAACATTGCCAAGATGAGCTTCGAAGGTGTCACCGCTAGTAACGATAAAATGAAGGAGTATTTGATTGATGCTGATGCTTCACACCTTTCCAGATGGTGGCGTTTCGACGCTGAAAGTTTCCACACAGGAACTGGCACAGTCTTCGATTGCAGTCGTCAAGACGGCCATCAAGAACGTATCGACCATGCGTTCCGCCCTCGGTGCGATCCAGAACAGACTGGAGCACACAATCAAGAATCTGGACAACGTCGTAGAGAACACGACAGCTGCGAAAGCCAGATCCGCGATACCGATATGGCGACCGAGATGGTGAAGTATTCGAACAACAACATTCTGGCGCAGGCAGGGCAGGCGATGCTCGCACGGTCCAATCAGGCAAAACCAGGGTGTGCTGTCACTCCTCAGCTAAATCCCTGTTGCTGTTTCAGAAAAGTCAAGTAAACTACCAGAAAAGAGGCGCTGTGTCATGCAGCGTCTCTTTTTACTATAAAAAGCAATTTTTCTCTTGCATCCTAAATATAATGCAAAACAACCGATATATCGTTTGTAACGGTAAGGACACCGTGAATGTGAGAAGCAAGGTTGTATTGGGATGAGCGAGGATTCCGTATGGAGACAGGGAGAAACCGCATTCAGGAGGAAAATGGTAGTTCAACACAATCTGACAGCAATGAACAGCAACAGAATGCTCGGCATCACCACATCGACGCAGGCGAAGTCAACCGAGAAGCTCTCGTCCGGCTATAAGGTGAACCGTGCAGCGGACGATGCGGCGGGACTCTCCATCAGTGAAAAGATGAGACGTCAGGTCAGAGGTCTGACACAGGCTTCTCTAAACGCACAGGACGGCATCTCCTGCGTGCAGACAGCAGAAGGAGCGCTGGCTGAAGTACAGGATATGCTGCAGCGCATGAATGAATTGTGCGTGAAGGCTGCAAACGGAACGCTGCAGACCATTGACCGTAACTATGTGCAGCAGGAGATCAATGCGCTGACCTCTGAGATCGATCGCGTAGCGTCGACCACCACCTTCAATGAGACCAACCTCTTAGACGGAACCTTTATTCAGAAGGATCTGCATGTAGGGTGCCGAAGGATCGAAGAACTGGAATGGCGGAGCTACCGCAACGCTCCAGAGCGGACAGACCATCCGGGTTCAGATTGCAAAGATGAGCTTCTACGGTGTGACGTGCAGCAACGATTTGGTTCAGCGCCTACGTGGAAGATCCGACACAACCAGCGCCGACCGGTGGTATCAGCACCTTAGCGGTTTCCACACAGGAACTGGCACAGTCTTCGATCGCAGTCGTCAAGACGGCCATCAAGAACGTATCGACCATGCGTTCCGCCCTCGGTGCGATCCAGAACAGACTGGAGCACACAATCAAGAATCTGGACAACGTCGTAGAGAACACAACGGCAGCAGAGGCCAGATCCGCGATACCGATATGGCGACCGAGATGGTCAGATATTCGAACAACAACATTCTGGCTCAGGCGGGTCAGTCGATGTTGGCTCAGGCGAATCAGGCGAACCAGGGCGTGCTGTCACTTCTCGGCAGGTAAACAGTCGGATGACCGGAGAACCTTCCCCAAAAGGGTGGGTGGAAAAAACGGTCAAAAGCGAAAAGAGGATTCCAAAGAGGAATGCGGAAAGCGCATTCCTCTTTTTCGGAGAAAAAGCGCCGGGGAAGCAGTTTCAAAGAAAAAGCTGTGGTGAGGCATCCTCAGAGAAAAAGCGGTGGAGGAGCAGAGGGAAGAAGCGATGGGAAGAGGAAGGACGCAAGGAAACTTATCTGGCACTTCTGTCGGAGATCGAAGCGAATAAAGAGCAGGGATCTTACCTTTTATTTCCGGTTTGAAGAGAAATCAATCCATCCTGCCTCACAAACAAGTGGCAGAATTTCTTTTCCCTCACCCGTATGCTCACAGTACTCTGGCAAAAACGTCCTTCCGCATCAGGTCCCAATCTGGTACGGGTTCTCGGGATTACGGAAGCCCTGGAACAGGAAGAGGCAATGATTCCTCCCTTTTTCATGATACGGAGACATTGGACCAGTTGATGGACAAGTATCAAAGGGTGAATCTGTTGCTTCGGAGAATCGAATTCGAAATATCAGCGCAGGAGACGATGGCGGAAATCGGAAAGAAAGAATTTCTCCCTATGCGGCTGCGGCGGTGCTGTATAACTACATTTCGCTTCTGGGGCACCAGGGAGACCATCCTGCTTACACTCGCAAAGTGGAGAGATGGAAGAGGGGATTACGTCAGAGCCTACGGATTTTTGTCCGTGATTCGAAACCCGTCCGCGGAAGCGAGGAAACTCAGGAAGAACTGTCTGTTTCCCTTTGCGGGCAGGGCACAGGAGAGAGCAGGGGAGAGGATGATAAATCCGGCATTCCCCATCTACGTGAAAACAAGAAAGGGCAGTCTTTGCATGGAGATTAAAAAAGTGGAGGGGAGAGAGGCAGGCGGAAGGAGAGTCTTTCAGGAATTTGCCTTTATCTCCTGTACCAACAATCCCACGTTAAATGAGGAGAAAAAGAAATACATCGACAGGCTGTATGTCCCGGAGAGCTGTCTTGTTTCTTATATCGATATAATTGATGCGCCCTCCATGTGTGCGGGGTACAATGCTGCGATGCGCACTTCGAAGGCAAAATACAAAAATCTACCTGCATCAGGATGTCTATCTTTTAAACCGTTGGTTTTTGTTTCAGTTGCTGGAAATCTTTGGGAGGACGAACAGATCGGCATGATCGGTATGGTAGGCACGCCAAGACTTGCGGACTGTGCCATCATGTGGACGGGGGAAGTGGTGGGAAGCCAGTACCTCCCGGAAGAAGATGCGGATGTTTGGAAGGAAGAAAAACAGGGAAATCAGAGGATACACCTTGTGATTGGGAACAGGTGCAGGCTGTAGACGGCTTCTAATGGTCACATCCAAAGACCCTGCCCTGGAGAGAAGATCTGTTTGACGGCTTTGATTTCTATGATGTTTCACAGTGTATGGAATTTCGTAAAGCGGGTTATCAAATCGTGGTGCCCAGGCAGGAAGTTCCCTGGTGCGTTCATGATGACGGGAGAATCTTAACGCTCTATCAGTATAACCGGTACCGGAAGATTTTTCTCAGAGAATACAAAGATGATCTGGTGCATGAATGCGAGAAGGAGGAGGGAAGATGAGGCAGGAGAGTTCTAACATTTTACTTTCCGTGATTGTCCCTGTCTATAATGCGGAAAAGTACCTCTATGACAGTCTGGGAATCTGGTAGAACCAGACTTTTTGTCTGCGTTCCCCGGAGGGATGGAGATTCTGTTGATTGACGATGCGTCCACGGACAGGAGCTTGCAGATCCTGAACCAGTGCAAGGAACAATTTCCGGGCTCATCACGATTCTTTCCAATGAAAAAAACAGGGGACCGGGGCTTACCCGCAACAGGGGCTGGATCTGGCAAAGGGGCAGTATGTCGGCTTTCATGGATGCGGATGATTTGATCGACGTGACCATGTATGAAAAACTTTATCTGGCTGCGGGAGGAGAGAGTCACAGGACGCCGGAGAAAATGGCGGACTTTGCAGACTGTGCCGTGGGAAATTGATAAAAATGGCAGTTCCGATCTTGTCCTTTTCACTTCGCCGGATTACTGGGGAGAATTGACCGATGAGGCCAGGTCCCACCTGATTGCCACACCGGGATTCATCGTGACCAGGATTTTCAAAAAGTCCCTGATCGAGGAGAATCATATCCGCTTCAGCGATAGTTATATGATGGAGGATCACGATTTCCTCAGCATCCTTTTTGCCAAAAGCATCCACCTGCGTAGGCGTGGGAAGAAGTGTTGTACCGGTATGTGGACAATGAGGAGTCCGGTATCCAAAAGAGATCCGGCGTGTTTCTTTGCAGATTACAGGGAAGCCATACAGGCGCTTTATCATAGGCTGCATCTTCTTCCAAATTACGCAGGGATTCGTATCGGAACGGAATTTGCAATTTTGGTGCTGGCGGACAGGTGCCTATATATCATGGACCAACTGTGTGGGGCTGGTCTCCTGTCAAAAGAAGAGCAGAGGCGGCTGGAGAAGGAGTTGCGCAAAGCAGATCGAGGAGATGGTGCTCACGCATCAGAGCAAAACCCGTTCATTTCACAAAAGCTGGGAGAAGAAATGAAGCAGCGACTTTTTCTCTTTTTCCAGAACACGAAACCGTAGAAGGAGGGCCGTAGGATGAAAGTTTCAATGATTGTGCCGGTTTATAATGCAGAGCATGTCCTTTTTGATACGCTGGGAAATATGGCGCATCAGACTTTTTGACAAATACCCGGGAGAGGGAGAGCTGATTCTGGTGAATGATTGTTCGACAGACCGCAGTGGGACGATTCTGGAAATCTTGCAGAGGCAGTTCCCGGACCGGACGAAGGTGATTCATCTCCAGGAGAACTGCGGACCGGGAGGTGCGAGGAACATAGGTGTTGAAAATTCAAGCGGCGAATTCTATCTGTTTATGGACTGCGATGACATTGCCTCCCATTCCCTGATGGAGGATCTGTACAGGCGGTGACGGAGCCGGTGATAAAAAAATACAATCGCTGACACGGGGGCGATAGATGGGGATTACGAGGGATATGACTTTGCGATGGCTGGCATCAAGTGCAGTAAATTGCCGAACAGGGGTGTATTTGCTGTCCAAGAAGTGTGGCGGGATTCTGGATCAAGAAAAAGAATTTCCTGATTGCAAGTGAAGCGAATTTTCTCAGCAAAATTTACAGAAGATCCTTTATGGAGAAGCATGGAATCCGCTTTTGCAGAGCATGTACTGGCGGAAGATGAAGACTTCAGCGCAAGGGTACATGCCAATGCCAGGAGCGTGAACATGATAGAGAAAAATTCTGGTAGAAGTGCAGGATACTGCCCGTTCGGCAACCAAAACGATGAATCCGACCGCCGGATACGAGGATATCTTAAACTGTGCCATTCGGGCCTATCAGGGGATGCGAGAGTGCCCCGATTATGAAGAGTTTGCGCAGGCAGCAGAAAAGCTCTATTTGGATAGACTTCTTCTTGGCCTGCTGATCCTGGACCAGTTTTATCAAGAAGAGGTCATTTCCAAAGGAGAGTATCTGAAAATGACGCAGTCCTTGCGGAAGTTAAGTAAGAAAGATGGTGACACACCCGGTACGAGAGAATGCGTGGGTCAAGAGATACATGAAGCCGGAGAACAGGGACCGGATGATTTCCTTTATGGAGAAAAAGAGGGCATCCTGCTGAAATAAGGGCTCCCCGCTCCGTCACCCAGTCCCGAATCGGACGGCTTTCAAAATGGCGTTTTCACCCCATCTCGTACATGGATACTAATGGCTTTCGGAATGACGTTTCCATCCCGTTTCGCACAGATGTTTCATTGATTCCGCAATGCCGTTTCCATATTTAGCAAATCGTTTACCGGCTGTCAATTCACGAAGGAGCTCCTATGACGCATCCACAACAATCATACCCCCTTCTTTCCATCATTGTTCCCGTCTATAATGCGGAGACGGTCCCTGCCGCAGACCATCGGCAATATTATCTTGCAGACCGTGTTTGACCGCTTCGGAGAGGAGGCTGCGGAGATCATCCTGGTGGACGATGCTTCCACCGATCAGACCCCTGCGCTTTTGCAAGACGTGCACAGGCAGTATCCGAATCGGACGAAGATCCTCACACTGCCGGAAAACAGGGGGGCGGGCGGAGCCAGAAACGCCGGCATAGAGGTGGCTGCGGGCGCATACATCGGCTTTACCGACTGCGACGATCTGATCGATCCTTCTTTTTAGTGAGACGCTCTTAGAAGAAGCCGGGAAGGAAGATCTGGATCTGGTGGATTCCCCGATCTTCCAGGAATCTACAGGGGAAGCTTTTTTAACGACTCCCTATGAATTTCATGGAAGGGTCACCGGCGAAATGCGCAGTAAGCTTCTCTCCAACGTGGGATTTCCGGTGACGAAACTATAGAGCAAGCCTGTTAAAGGAAAATTCCATTCGGTTCCGCGAACGCACCGTGACGGAAGATGAAGATTTTCTTGCCGAAGTATACGGCAGGATTCGGTCGATCGGGGTTTTGACGACCTTGATGTACAAATACCAGGATAATGAGGGTTCTTCGACGAAGAAGGATACGGGACTGATTAACTTTGATATTCTGGCGGACTGTGTGCTGGCAGCTCACAGAAAACTCACGAAGATTCCCGGATTACGCTTCTTTTCAGGAAGGCGCGGAGAGTTTTTACTGCAATCGCATCGCCCTTGCACTGATTTTGTATCAGGCAATGGAAGAGGCGGAAGAACATAATTCGCTCTGCGCTTCTGCTATCTGGGATCAGTTGCAGCAGAAAAAAGCGCTGTTAAAAGAAGTCTACAGGCAAACCGTCAGGGAAAATCCCGCGCTGAATCCCTATCTGAGCGTAGAGCAGAAGCAGATCATCCGGAAATATTTGATGTGAAGGGGAGAAATGCCTCATCGGCAATTTTTCTCTGAAAGCCATGGGGCTGCCACGTTTCTGTGGGAAGCCTGATCCACCTTGGCTTTTCGCTGTTATCCTTTCATGTCGGCAGCTCTGCCGGCATCTCATAGACGGTCTTGTCTTCCTTGCTGATCGATGCACCGGTCTGCACCTCGATCAGTTGCAATTCCGTTTTGGCAAAAACGGTATGCTTCTGTCCGGCGCACATTCTGACAAAAGCTGCCGGGATACAGTTCCGTACGTACCCCGTCTACCATGGCGATACCGCTTCCTGCAATCACCGTCCAGGTTTCGTCCCGGTGCGCATGGGCGTGATAGTGCATTTATGTCCGGGATTCAAGGTGACTTTAATGGTCAAGCTTTCGTCTCCGATGTCAATGACGCGGAAGGAGCCCCAGCTCTTTTCTGCATAGCGCACCTCGTCCGTCATTTGATCGACATAGGGCTTGATGTAGCTGGATTCGCTCTTGTCGGAAACCAGAATCCCGTCGGGAGAGGCGGCGACCACAAGATCCGTGAGTCCCATGCAGAGAATCGGAAGATCCAGATCACTAACCACGTGCGTATTTTTTTGCAGGTGGTATTCAAGGTCACACGTCCGATGGCCTGTTCCGGCATCGCTTCGGTCAGGGTGTTCCAGGTGCCCAGATCCTTCCAGATTCCGTTAAAGCGGAGCACCTGAATGTGAGCTTCTTTTCTCCCCCACCGCATAATCAAAACTGATTGGGTCAATTTCAGAGTACCGATCATAAAGGGTGTTGTAATCGGAAAAACCAATCATATCGCTTGCTTTTTAGCAGCCAGCTCAGTCGAAAGGCGAAGATACCGCCATTCCAAAGCGCTCCTTCCGCAATATACTTCGTGCGGTTTCCAAATCAGTTTTTTTCCTTGAATGTCAGCACAGGGCTGACAGGGGAGCGATCCTTCGGAATCAGATAGCCATACTTCTCACTCGGGTAAGTAGGGCTCAATTCCCCAGGCAGGTTAGATTGGCCTGGTCGCTCTGAATGAGCTTGTCCAGATGAGTCAATGCCTCAAGTGAGGTATCATCTACGAACGGGTCTACGGGGCAGACGATGACGGGAGCGTCTTTGCGATGTTCCTTTTATCATGCAGGTAGGCACAGGCGAGCGCAATGGCAGGGAAGGTGTCTCTGCGGCAGGGCTCATAGGAGATATCGATCTGTTCCCCCAACTGGTTGGTGAGGGGCGCATGCTGCTCTCTTGAGGTTGCAATCGTAATGGTTGCCTGCGAGTCCGCCTTTAGGGATGCCGTGGTACATCCGCTGTACCATTGATTCATAGGTACCGTCTTTCTTTTTAAAAATCCTTAAAAACTGTTTGGAGCGGATGCCGTTGCTAAGTGGCCAAAGACGTTTGCCGGAACCGCCGCTGAGTAAGATGATGTTCATGTTGCCTTCCTAACAAAATGATGGAGCAGCGGGTTCCATGCCGCGCCGCCTCTTGCAAACAGAAAAAGGGATTGATCAAGCGATTTCGACTTCGCTCAGGATAAGTTCTGCGCCGCTTTTTCGGCCTTTGCGAGTTGTCTGTCGTGTGCGGCCATGAGACGCACCAGTTCCTCGTAGGAGGTCTTTTTGCGGATTCCAGTGCAGTACCTCTTTTGCCTTGGTCGGATCGCCCCAGAGATTGTCTACATCCGTCGGGCGAAGCCACTCTGCATTGACGGTGACGAGAACCTTTCCGGAAGCGGAATCGATGCCTCTTTCGTTTGCACCTTCTCCTTCCCATCGCAGTGTGATGCCGTTTTTCCTTGAAGGCCCGTTCCGTAAAATCGCGGACGGTGTGCTGCTCGCCGGTTGCAATCACGAAGTCGTCCGGACGCTCCTGTTGCAGAATCAGCCACATGCACTCGACATAATCCTTCGCATAGCCCCAGTCTCTTTTGGAATCCAGATTTCCCAGTTCCAGATGATCCTGCAAGCCTTCCGCAATGCGCGCCGCCGCGAGGGTGATTTTTCTGGTGACAAAATTCTCGCCTCTTCTTTCGGATTCATGGTTGAACAGGATACCGTTGACGGCAAACATGTGGTAGGCATTGCGATATTCCTTGACGATCCAGTAACCGTACTGTTTGGCGACGGCATAAGGGCTGTAGGGATAAAAAGGCGTTTTTCATTCTCGGGACCTCTACTACCTTGCCGTACAGCTCGGAGGTCGAGGCTTGATAAATTTTGACTTTCTCGGTCATCCCAAGAATACGAACAGCCTCCAGAATGCGCAGAACGCCGATGGCGTCCACTTCACCGGTATATTCCGCAGAATCGAAGGAAACCTGTACGTGGGACTGCGCCGCGAGATTGTAGATTTCATCGGGTTTGTGGAGGGAAATAATACGCACCAGAGAGGAAGAATCGGTCAGATCTCCATCATGAAGCGTAATCCGGTTTTGTTTTAGTAAATGGTCAATGCGCGACGTGTTGGGAAGAGAGAGCGGCGGACGATCCCGTGCACCTCATATCCTTTATCCAGTAGAAATTCAGCAAGATAAGAACCGTCCTGCCCGGTAATACCTGTAATCAGTGCTGTTTGATGCATTATGCAACCTCCATGCGTGATGTACTTGTTAATTTAATTCTCTTCCTGCCGTTGAAAACTGATGATTTCCACACGGGTGATTTTTCTTATCGTGAATCGAATCGACGCGCAGCGCACAGTCCTCAAATTCTGCGAGAGCACCGATGGAGATCGTGTGACCGCTCTTTACAACGGCATCCGCCACGACTTCTCCGAGGGTCGCGTCCGCACTTGCGGGAATGTGGACATCCGCCAGGCGATTCGCCGAAGCCACTGTGGACGAGGCACGCATCACAATACGCTCGGTTTCATCCGATTTAAAGAAAAGAAATTTCCTGGTGGCAAAAAGAGCGGCGATACAGGCGATACCGGCCAGATTTTTCCAGCTGTGTCGTCTGCTTAATGATTAGCTCTTGGAAATCGCAAACAGGAGAACTTCGATCACGGTTTCGGTGTCTGCTGCGCCAGCATCTTTATAAACTCCAGCGCCACGGCGATCTCAAGGAAAAAGCCCAGAATCGACGTCAGATCCAGATTGCCCTCCAGGATGTAGGGGAGATGAACGGCAAAATAGCGGAGCACCAGGAGAACGACGATGATCGCTAAAATAAAGCCCAGAACCAGCTCCAGCCACCTTGTGATGGAGCCGATCTTTTTGATGCCTCATGGCACCTCCTTTTCCGCATCCGAACCGGTGAATACGGTCAGTCTGTATCCGGATCATTTGGATACAGACTGACTGTATACGTATCATTGGATACAGTCTGACTACATCCGGATCAGTGTATACTGTCTGCTTCCCAGCCCGATTTTTTCCCCGTGAAGAAGCGTCTCTTTCAGCGGGAGGCAGGCGTGGTATCAAGGAATACATCATTATACCGTCTCCAGTCGGGGCGGGCAAGGTTGTCTCTAACTGGGAGTTGCGGATCGGCTTCGCAGCAAGACAGAGATCGGCGCAGGCCTGGTCGAGGGCAACTGGGTCAAAGGAAGCCAGCATGCCGATGTCCGCAATGATCGGCGCATCGTTTTCCCCGTGACAATCGCAGTTGGGGGAAACGTCGTTGATCAGGGCTACGTGAAAATGCGGGTGCCCGCTACAGGCGGCAGCGGTATATTCCGCCATCTTGCAACAGAGCGTCTCGTTTGCATCCGGATTGTTATTTTCAATCGCATCAAAGGAACAGGCCCCGACGCAGCGCCCGCAGCCTTTGCAGAGATCCTGATCGATATGCGCTTCACGCCGGAACCTGTCTCCAGGTATGAGATTGCATCGAGCCGCACTCCCTAGCACATCTTCTGCAGGAGCGACAGAGCTCTTCATTTACGGAAGGCTTTCCTGCGCTGTGCTGCTGCATTTTTCCGGCTCTGGAAGCAGCGCCCATGCCGATGTTTTTTGATGGCGCCGCCAAATCCCGTCATCTCGTGTCCTTTAAAATGGGTCAGTGAAATCAAAACATCGGCGTCCATGACGGCTCGCCCGATGAGAGCGGTTTTGCAGTACACTCCGCCCGGCACCGGCACCTCCACATCATCCGTTCCTCTTAGCCCATCCGCAATGATGATCTGACATCCCGTCGTTGTCGGGTTGAAGCCGTTCAGATTGGCACAGTCCAGATGCTCTAAAAGCATGTTTGCGGCTGCCGGGGTACAGCGTGTTGGCATCGGTTAAAAAGGCAGTCCCCCTCTTCTTTCACCAGATCCGCCACCGCCTTTGCCCAGTTGGGACGCAGGTAGGCAAGATTGCCCAATTCGCCGAAGTGCATCTTGATGGCAACAAATTTCTGGTCCATATCGATCTTTCTGAATTCCCGCCCGCCTCATCAGCTTTTGCAGTTTGACGGTGATCGGTACATCAAGCCCCGTTCGAAAGTCTGTAAAAACCTGTGATTCTGTCATGGATATCTGCCTCCGTGTAAAAACAGCGCATCGTTCCCATCATTTTACCAAAAATCGCTGAATTACAATGAAGGAAGCGCATGCGGGAGTTGCCAAATCCCGAAATCAAAAAGGAGAAAAGAGAAGGTCTGGATTCTAAAAACGAGGACGGTACCTCCCGGAAAGCCAGGGTTCAGAAAAAAACGACCGAATGACAAGTACGGCGCTTTGTGTTAGAGTATTACAAGAATTTAAAAAGCAAAACGGCGGTAGGAAATGGCAGAGCAGAGAGCCTCTTATAAATAGGACAGATGATGGGACGGGCAGGACAACACAGATCGAATCCAAGTATGTATATCGCTGGGGCTGTGCGTCGATCCTGGTTTTTCTTGCAACACTTCTTTTTTTCCTGTACTGGTATCCCTTTGTGGCGGGACATAATAATACCGGTTCTCTCCTTGGAAAGGGAAACCTCACCATGGCGGCGGGTATTTATGCCGCCCTCTATCTGGTCATCGGAAGAGGAACGGGCGCCTTCCAGATCGGAGTCGATCGTATCTCCAATGTGATGGCGGCACAGGCGATGACGCTCTTCACCGTTGATTTTCTGGAGATTTTCATCTCCATGGCAATCACCGGACAGTTCCGTTATTTTCCTGCCTTTCTCCGCCTCTACCTGCTCATGTTTCTCGCGCAGACGGTTCTGATCTGTGTCCTGGTTTACCCCATGATCGTCCTCTACCGGAAGTGGTTTCCTCCGCTCAGAGTGCTGGAAATTTATGGAGATAACCGCAATTTTCTGGCAAAAAAAGTCGGTGGCAGACAGGACAAGTATCAGGTCTGCGGGCATATTTACTGCGGAGACGGAATCGAGAAGCTCACCAGGGAAGCGCAAAAATACGAGGCGGTCCTGATCAACGACTTGCCCAGTCCGATCAAAAACAAGATATTAAAAGTCTGCTTCGATCTGGATAAAAGAGTCTATTTCACGCCCAAGATTTCGGATATTGTGGTCAAAAGCGCGCAGCCTTTAAACCTGTTCGATACCCCCTCTTTTTTGTGCAGAAATCGGGGATCTCTCTGAAAGCAGTCCGCTGCCAAGCGGCTATTTGATGTCGTGTGTTCCTCTTTGGCGCTGGTTTTGCTCTCCCCCGTCTTTGTCCTTGTGGCGCTGGCAATCAAGGGGGAAGACCATGGGCCTGTTTTTTTTAAACAGGAGAGATGCACCGCGGGAGGAAAGGTGTTTCGCATCCTGAAATTCCGCTCGATGATTGTCGATGCGGAAAAAGACGGAAGACCGCACCCGGCGGGCGGTCATGACGACAGGATCACAAAGGTCGGCGCCTTCATCCGAAGGACGAGGATCGATGAACTGCCACAGCTCATCAATATCCTGAAGGGGAGATGTCCATCGTGGGACCGCGTCCGGAGCAGGTCGAGCATGTGCAACTGTATACGGAGGAAATTCCGGAATTTCACATGCGGCTCAAGATGAAGGGCGGACTGACCGGCTATGCGCAGGTTTACGGCAAATACAATACGGATGCGCTGGATAAGCTGAAGCTGGATCTTTATTATATTTTTGAATTATTCTTTTTACTGGATCTGCAAATCATCTTTGAAACGGTGAAGATCCTCTGTCACAGGGAGAGCACCGAAGGATTCAGCGAAGAGCAGGTAAGAGCCATGCAGGATGGAAGTACAAAGGAGAAAACCATGACGGTATTCAAGGATAAAACATTACTTATTACAGGTGGAACGGGATCTTTTGGCAATACGGTGCTCAAGCACTTTTTGACGACCGACATCGGGCAGATTCGTATTTTTCCAGAGATGAAAAACAGGACGATATGCGCCATGAGTTGCAGGCAAACGATCCGGAATATGCGGAAAAAAAGTGCGGTTTCATATCGGCAATGTGCGCGATATCCAATCGTTAAAAAGACGCCATGCCCGGGGTCGATTATATCTTCCATGCGGCGGCACTCAAGCAGGTGCCCAGTTGCGAATTTTTCCCGATGGAAGCGGTGCGGACAAACGTCGAGGAACGGACAACCTCCTGCATGCGGCCATCGAAGAAGGGGTCAAAAATCGTTCGCCTTTCCACCGACAAGGCGGCGTATCCGATCAATGCGATGGGCATTTCGAAAGCCATGATGGAGCATGTTGTCGCGGCGAATGCGCGGGTGGCGGCAGAGAGGGGCGACACCGTCATCTGCTGTACCAGATACGGCAACGTGATGTGCTCCAGAGGCTCTGTCATTCTCTTTTATCGAGCAGATCAGAGCGGGAAACCCGTTACCATCACCAATCCGGAAATGACGCGCTTCCTGATGAATCTGGATGAGGCAGTGGACCTGGTGCTCTTTTGCTTTTGAAAACGGCAATCCGGGCGACCTCTTCATTCAGAAATCTGATGCTTCTACGATCGGGGTGCTGGCGAAGGCGGTGCAAAAGCTCTTTGGCGACACGGGGACGAACATCATCGGCACCCGTCACGGTGAAAAGCTCTACGAAACCCTGATGACCAGAGAGGAAAGACTGCGCAGCACCGATATGGGACATTACTTCCGTGTCAGTGCCGATAACCGCGACCTGAACTATGACAAATTTTTTTGTCAAAGGAGAAGTTCACACGATGGCGGATGAGGGCCTATACCAGCGACAATACCAATCGTCTGGATGTCGAGGGCACCGTGCAGAAGATCCTGGCACCGACTATGTGCAGGAGGCACTGAAAGAGGCAGGGGAGATAGAGATGAGACGGAGTTTATGGAGGCAGAGGGCAACAGATCACAAAAATGGATTCGATGAATAGATCGATGGAAGAGGGACATCAAGAGGGTGTAGACCGCAGAAGTCCTCTCCGCATCCTCGTCGTCACCCAGTGCTTTTACCCGGATATCTATGCGGTCAATGATATCGTGGAAGAGATGGTGAAGCGCGGACACAAGGTGACGGTGCTGACGGGACTGCCGGATTATACGACATCGAAGATTCCGCCGGAGTACCGGCACGGAAAAAAAGGCGGCATGAGCATTACAAAGGCGCCGATGTCTACCGCGTGCAGACGATTGCCAGGCACCACGGTCCCGTCTGGCGGAGCCTGAATTATCTCTCCTTTGTGGTTACCGGCAGTTTCCGTGCATGGACACAGGATTTCACCAAAACGGAAGCGGGCTTTGACGTCATCTATGTATGGGAAGTTTCGCCCTGTCACGATGGCGGTACCTGCCATCCGACTGGCGAAACGCTACCGCAAGCCCCTCTTTCTGTATTGCATGGATATCTGGCCGGAGTGCGTCAAGGCGATGGGAATCACCGAGAGCAATCCCGCTTTCCCGATCATTCACGCATGGAGCCGTCTAATTTATAACGCCTGCGACCACATTGCGGTTTCCTCAAAACCGTTTTTTTACCTATCTGGAAAAATGAACCGCGTCCCTCTCTCCCGAATGTCCTACCCTGCCACAGTATGCGGACGATGCGCTGCTCTTAAGCGACTTTACCAAGCAGCCGGACGGACATGTGGACTTTCTTTTCATCGGAAACATCGGCAAGGCGCAGAAGCTTGACTGCCTGATCCGGGCGATGTCGGTTTTTAGGGAAAAAAAAGACGATTCCTCTTCCGTGGCGAACAAAGTCACGCTCCATATCGTCGGCGGCGGTTCCGATGAGGAGAGAATCAGAGAGTTGGCACACCGGCTCGGGCTAACGGACCGGATTCGATTTTACGGACCGAAGCCCGCAGCGGAAGCGGCGCAGTATTATAAAAAGGCGGATGTCTGTGTCCTGACGCTTGACGGGAGTACACATATCGGAGACACCCTGCCCGGAAAATTGCAAACCTATATGGCGGCAGGCAAACCCGTCATTGCCGCAGCAAATGGCGCCACCAAAGAAATCATCGAGGAGAGTCGCTGCGGCATCTGCACGCCTGCAGGCGACGACAGGGCGCTGGGGAGGCGCTCCTTGATGCAGCGGAAGCCATTTTGAAAACAGAGATGACCCGATTGGCGCAGGGAGGACCAAAGCCGGGATGATTTTTCCGGAAAAACAAAGGAAGGGCAGAGGGGAGACGATTTGTCCGGAACAATAGGAGACAGGCGCGGAGCGGCGGATTTTGCCGCATACGGGCAGAATGCCCGCACCTATTTCTGTGCGCATTTCACGAAGGAGAAGCATTTTTCGGAGCTGGAGCGCTTGCTGTACCGGATGGCCGGTGAGGCGCCCGCAAAAAGGCATTGTCAAAGGGATTTTCACATGAATATACTGGTCACAGGAAGCCGCGGCTTTTGTCGGGCGCAACCTGGTGGAAAATCTGAAAAATATCCGGGACGGGAAGGATCAGACGCGCAATGTCCTGATCGAAGATATCTCACGAGTACAACCGAGACACGGATCCGTCTCTGCTAGCGAAATACTGCTGCACAGGCAGATTTCATCTTCCATCTGGCAGGAGTGAACCGTCCGAAAGAGCCTGCGGAATTTATGGAGGGAAATGTCGGCTTTTTCTGAAAAAAACTCCTGCAAACGCTTGCGCATGAGAACGCAGGAGAGCGGACAAAAAAATGCGGCGGTCTTCTGCTTGCTTCATCGGTGCAGGCCGGACTGCAAGGGCGTTTTCGGGATTCCGCATACGGCAGAAGCAAGCTGGAAGCGGAGAGACTGTTTTCGGATTTTGCGAAAAACAGGAGTACAGGGTGCTCATTTACCGTCTGCCCAACCTCTTTGGCAAATGGTGCAGACCCAATTACAACAGTGCCGTCGCCACTTTTTGCCACAATATCGCAAACGGCCTGCCCATTCAGGTGAATGACCGGAATACGGAACTGGAGCTTCTCTACATCGACGACTTGATTGACGAGATGATCGCTGCGCTGGAGGGAAGAGAACACCGTTGCACGGCTGAGGTGGATGGCGGAAGAAGAGGGCTCCTTTGAGAATGCGAACGCAGATCAAGCGCCGGAGGAGGTGACGACGGGTCACCTTGACGGCGGAGCAGAGAAGGTTTCTGTATCTGCAAGCCTCGCCTACTGCTTCGTCCCCGTGACGCATCAGGCGACACTGGGCGAAATTGTGGACCTGCTCACCGGCTTCCAGAGCCTTGGCAGAAACGGCATGGTTCCGGAGATTCCATCCGGTTCTTTGGCAAAAAAATTGTATGCCACCTATCTGTCCTATCTGCCGAAGGAGAGCATCGCCCGCCATTTGGACATGCATGTTGATAACCGCGGCGTTTTCACGGAACTGCTGAAGACACAGAACGTAGGGCAGGTCTCCATCAACATTGCCCGCCCCGGCATCGTCCGCGGCGAGCACTGGCACAACTCCAAGTCCGAAATTTTCATCGTCGTTTCCGGTCACGGCCTGATTCAGGAGCGAAAAATCGGCAGCAGCGAAATCATCGAATTTGAGGTGTCCGGCGAGAAAATCACCGCCGTTCAGATGCTCCCCGGCTACACGCACAACATCATCAACCTCTCCGAGACCGAAAATCTCGTCACCGTCATGTGGGCAAATGAACCGTTTGATCCAAAGCACCCGGATACCTTTTTATGAGAAGGTGGAGGGGACCAGAGTGAATCTGAGCAATGAAGAAACCAGGGCAAGGAGAGAGGTAAAGGAACAATGCATAAGCAAACGTCTAAGTGCGGGGATTTTTCAACGATGCACAAGATGCGTGATGGACACAACGGATTCCAAGATTACATTTGACGAGAAGGGGGTCTGTGACCACTGTCGGAATTTTGATAAGAACATTGCTCCATTTTGGAATCCGGAGGAAAATCGCTTTGACGAACTAGAAGCACTCGCAAGCCAAATACGAAAGACTGGAATCAATAAAGAGTATGATTGCATCCTTGGTTTGTCGGGGGAGCGGATAGCTCTATCTGGCTTATATTGCTAAGGAAGTAATGCACCTGCCCTTTGGCATTTGTGGTGGATACTGGTTGGAACCCTAAATGTGGCGGTCGAAAATATTGAAAAAGATTGTAAAAGGTCTGGATTTAGATCTGCACACGGAAGTGATTCATTGGAAGGAAATGGCAGATTTGCAACTTTCATTTTTAAATCTGGAATTTCTTCCCTGTGATTTTTCCGCAAGACCATGCAATATTCGCTGCTCTTTATAATTATGCGGTAAAACATAAGATTCGTTATGTCTTAACTGGGTCAAACCATGCAACCGAGTTTATCCGACCACCAGTGGAATGGATTTATATGAACGATCTCCGTATGGCCAAGGATATTCATAAAAGGTTTGGCAAACAGAAACTCAGCACCTATCCGATGTGCGGCATGCTACGATATAAAATTTTTACCGATATTTCAAAGGGAATGAAAAGGTGTATCCGCTAGATTATATTGTTTATAACAAGGCAGAAGCGGAGCAACTATTGCATGACAAGTATGGGTGGATGAAGTATGAAAACAAGCATTATGAAAACGTATTCACTAGGTTCTTTGAGGGATACTATCTTCCGCATAAATTTGGGTTTGATACGAGAAAAAATGTATTTTCCAATGAAATTTTAGCAGGAACAATGAGCAGAGAGGAGGCATTAGAGAAGCTCAAGACTCCTCCCTATGATCCGGACCTGATGCAGCAGGATAAAGGAATATGTAGCCAAAAACTTGGAATTTCTACGGAGGAATTTGACCAGATCATTGAGGGGCCGAAACATACGCCCAATGATTATAAAAAAATTCGATGTGGATGATCAGGCTGGGGTGGCGATAAGTAAGTTGCTTAGACAAGAAAACAGAAATTTGAGGGTATAACGTTGGTTGGAATTATTAATTACGAGCTGGGTAATCTTGGTTCGATTCAAAACATGCTCAAAGCAATTGAGAGAAGTCAATGATTTCCTCCGACGCAGGAGAGCTTGCAAGCTGTAACAAATACATTCTCCGTGAGGGGCCTTCGATGCGGGCATGGAAAATCTAAACCGTCTGGGGTTGTCTGATTTCATACGGAAGGATGTTTTCAAAGCGCCGGATGCCTCTTCTGAGGGATCTGTCTTGGAATGCAGTTGCTTGGGAGAAAAAGCGAGGGAGGGCAACTGCGAAGGTTTGGGATTGGTCCCATTCGATAATGTCAAGTTTGCTATAAAAGATCGGAATTTGAAAAATACCGCATATGGGATGGGATGTTGTAGAATTCAAAAAGATATCCCATTACTAAAGAACATTGAAAGGACAACAGAGGTATTATTTTGTGCATTCTTACCATGCTTTTTGTGATTCAGAAGAGAACGTCATGATGACTTGTAACTATGGCTATGAATTTGCCGCCGCAGTTGTCAGTGGAAATATCATGGGGGTGCAGTTTCATCCGGAAAAAGTCATGATTTCGGCATGCGCCTACTTCGCAATTTTGTGGGGAATATTAAAATGTTTGTCCGACCTAGAATTATCCCCCGTACTTCTCTATGATAACAGAGACTTGGTTAAAACGGTACAGTTTGGAGCAAGAACTTATCTGGGAGATCCGGTCAATGCAGTAAAGATTTTTAATCGAAAAGGAATTGACGAACTAGCAGTTCTGGATATTGGTGCATCCAAGGAGGGAGGAACCGGATTTTTGCTCTTCTAAAGGATATCGCAAGTGAAGCGTTTATGCCGCTTAGCTGTGGAGGAGGGATTACATCAATCGAACAGATTCATGAACTGCTTGCGATCGGCTGTGAGAAAGTGGTGTTAAACACTGCCCCTTTGTAAGAGCACCGACACTGATTTCGCAGGCGGCGAAACGGTACGGAAGCCAGAGTATCGTGGCTTCCATCGATGCTAAATTAGTCTCGGAGAGCGGTACGGGACAAGACCAATATGCTTGTAGGATTGAAGATGGAACAAAGCAGATTGATATGACACCGATTGCACTTGCAAAACAGGCAGAAAATTTGGGAGCAGGTGAAATCATTCTAAATGCGATTGATCGAGACGGCATGATGTTAGGGTTATGATTTGAATTTAGTGAGGAGTGTAGCGGATGAGGTACATATCCCTGTGACTGCGCTCGGGGGCAGGGGATTTGCAAGATCTGAAAGATGTATTGAAAAACGGGCATGCACACGCAGCGGCAGGAGGAATATGTTTGTTTATTACGGCAGGTTGAAAGCTGTATTGATTACAGCTCCGAGTGAATTGGAACTGAAAAAAGCAGGTATTTATACGACGAACGAGATATGAATCGACTGACGGATGCTGATTATAATAATTTAAAAAATTATTGCCAACCATGAATGTGTGAACGGAGCCAGAAACAGTGGAAAGATACTCCTTTATTCCATTTTTATCAGCTTGTGGAATAAATATAAAGTGTCGGGATTTGAGACCGGGTTTGTGATCAATGGAAGAGCGGAAATGAGAGTATGTCAAGCAGAAAAAGCGGTTCCTGTTTTCTATGGACTCTTTTTCACGTAAAATATCAGATTATCATTCTGCCCTTACCCATGTCACTTCTATTAGTAAGATTGTTCGATTTCAACGAGATCTTTCAGGGGCTTTTTGCAATTCGCATGGATGTCCAAGGGGGTTATATAGTCGATTATCTGCTCTGGAAGGAGTTCTTTCAGTTATATCCAGTACAGACCATTGGCGGATCGGGTCACTACGACCGACTGACGACGCAGATCGCCCTCTTGGCGTCAGATTTTAATAAACAATATCAGATGAGACAGCACGGTCTTTTAGCACATCAGACGAAGTTAAGATATAAGATCCCTGTTTTTCTCGGTTGTTGCTTATGATTCGTATGAAGCACAGAAGTTTCGGGAAGAAGTAGTTCTGAACCAGGATTGTATTTATATGGTGGAATATCATAGTACAGTGGATTTCTTCTGCTCGGATAACAAAGAGTTTCGAGTAGGCGTTATAGATACTCCCATTGAGGAGATGCCGGAAATCATCCACACGCTTCCGGATGCAAGAGATGACGTAGAATATATTGTGATGCAGCATCCCCTTTCTCATCTCACGCCTGATGAATTCACATCACCGAAAACCTCATTTACGATATCGGCAAAGAAGGACATGAATTATATCTGTCTGATCGCCGGTCCAAGTACTTTGTGTACGATTATGTGCAAAGAGGTTATGCACAACCAATCTTTGTATATTTACCTCCCCAAAATGCCGGGTTAAAAGGATGTGTTTGATCGGTTTCCTAATGTTAGCACCTATGAAAAAGTTGACAAAATTACAGGATGCATTGGGCGCATATTTGAATGAAAGTAAAAAATGAAAGTATGAAAAATAGAAGGAAGGCTAAAGGCTAAAGTTGTGTAAATATATGAGTTCAGACAGGAGGGCAATCAAGTCAGGCGTATTTTATGGAATTGCTTCCGTAGTCAGTGCAGGGAGCAGTCTTTTGACGACTCCATTTTTACTAGAATTATGTCAAAATCGTCTTACAGGGCATATAATAATTTTTCTTTCATGGTATACCATGTTGTCGGTGCTTTCTTTTAACCTCTATGCTTCTCTGATCAGTGCAAAAAGAGATTTTAAGAATGATTTTTGATTCATATATACAGTCTCTTTGCGTTCTGAATTTTTGCTTGGTTTTAAGCTTAGGCGATCATCACGTTAGCGTTTAATCATCTATTCTTTTCGTTTTACGGGGTTAAATGATTTCTATATTTGCATCATCTTCGTTTACATCGCCTTTCAACAAATATTTATGTTGTTTCAGGTGAATGAACGGTTTGATTATAGATACAAGGTTTCCGTAATCCTGATTATTGGGTGGCAATAGTAACATCTGTACTCTCGATGGGACTGGCTGTAAGGACTCGTTATTGGGGAGGGTGATCGGTCAGGTATTGCCTACGGTGATTGCCGGATAATGTCAATGAGCCTGATATTTAGGAAGAAAGGCCGGTTTCGCCTGACTTACTGGAAATATGTCCTGCCAATTTGTCTGCCATACATCCCGCATCTCTTGTCTCTGAATATTCTGAATGCCCTGGATAAGAGTATGATTGCTGCAATGGTGGGAAATGAAGAGGTTGCAATCTACAGTGTGGCTTATACCTGCGGTTCCGTTGTGTCGTTGGTAATAGGAGTATTAAATAATGCTTTCGCACCATGGATGACGGAACAAATCGAATCAGGCAAAAAGTAGAAATGTCACGGCCTTTTGCAAAATATTACCTTCTTCTGTTTGAATTACTGGTGTTCGGGATCTTATTACTTGCACCAGAACTCGTGTCTGTAATGGGAGAGAACAATATTCGGACGCCCTGTCGCTGATGCCTGCGATAATGTTGGGCTGTGCAATGCAGCTGATCTATACCATGTATGTCAATTTGGAGCAGTATTATAAAAACTGCTTACATGGCGATTGTCAGCATGATGGCGGCCTTGCCAATTACGGATTAAATTATATTGGTATCCTTTATTTCGGATACCAAGTAGCTGCCATGACGACTCTGATCAGTTACCTGATTCTGGTGATAGAGCATATCTTGATTGTGAAGAGGACGAGGATTGGTGTCTATCAGGATTCATTTTCTTATATAACAGTAGCAGCTAATCTGCTGGAGATTCCCTTCTTCTTGTGGATCTACGATCATTCTATATTAAGGCTTGCATCTATTGTGATATATTTGTTATTTATTTTGTTTGATGTTGAAAAATAAACAAATACTATTATTTTTTCAAAGAAAGGGCAGGGAGATAAATTTGCTAGCGGTTTTTCCAAAATTACAAAAGAAATATCATAATAACCTGTATTGTTGCCATATTGAATTTAGGAATGTGGTTGATCCTAATTAGGGGCGTGGACTGCTTTTACTATTTTTATTTGTTCCACAATCGTGATTATTTCTTGGTTCGTCCATTAGAACTTTTTCATCCAATTAATTTTGTAGCCATATACTATATTCTCTGGTATGGGATTGCTCCATTGTTTGCCAAACAGTATCAGCATGTATTTGATACGGATCCCCATTGTATAGCAGCTTATCGAATGCTATTAATGACATACTCGGTTGCTGTTTTGACGCTATCTTATACGGGAAGCAGGAAGCAATTATTCGGATTGTCAGGTCAAGATATAATTTCCTTGAATAAAGGAGAGCTACTGGGATTATTTGTTATTTATCTTGTTGCCTTGGGATTGTATATTTTGTGCACAGGTGGACTGTCCCTGTGGTTGAAAAAACCCGAATGAGGCTTTTCTTTAGCAGGGGAGGGAGTGGCATATTTTATTTGCTATTTGAATATGCAGCAATTTTTATTCTCTTCTTTGAGGGAAAAAGCCGGGGATACGACGGAAGGTGTGCTTGTTTGGTCTATGCTTCATAACGATGTATTTTTTTGTGGTAGTAAGTCAATTATGATGTTGCTACTCTGCATGTTGTTCAGTAATCAGGTGATCAAACGAAGGCTGATTAATAGAGCCAATGTACTTACAGTTCTGATCCTTGTTATCATCTTTTTGTAAACATCTATTTACGACTTGGAGACAGGATAAAAATCACAACAAGATATGATCAATGTCAGTCTAAGATATTTTGATACATTGGATAATTTCTTAGTCCTGTTGCGTGATTTTCATGGTGCATATTTTTAAAACACTCTATTTTTCCCATAAATTGGATTCTAATGAAATTCGGAGTGCATATTGGTTTGCCATACCATGATACCAGTATTTGGCTGACAAACGTCTATTATCCGGAATCGTGGATGAATGGCGGTACGAGGCAATAGCCACTAGAAGCTTGGATGTATTTAAATTTCAAGTTTTTCTGGGGAATTCCGTTGGTAATTGCTTACTTTGGGGCCCTTAGCATGCTTAAAAAGCGAAGGAGGATAGTGGCGTCTGGAGATTGATTTTGTATCAATGAGTGCTTTTCAATTATTTCGCACTTGCGAGAGCGCTGTTGAATTACTGGTATATTTATTTGATCCCTGTTTATGCGTTGGCACTTATCTGGGAGCGTAGAAAAAGAAAAAGAGTACCGAAAAACAATGGATGAAAAGAGGAAGGAGACCCTAAATGTTCCACTTAGATCGTTTTGTTTATGAAAAAGTATTGCATAGAAAAGGAAGCATGTTCCTTGAGGATATTTGGAGCAAGGAAGAAGAGTTAAGAAATCAGATCCGAGGAAAAACTGTTCTTGTGATCGAGTGGTGGAGGAGCATCGGCTCTTCATTCATCAAAGCGGTTCTGCCCTATGAACCATTAAGCCTTGTTGTAGTAGATCTCAACGAGAATGCACTGGCAGAGTTAACAAAGGGATTTGCGCTCTTCAAAGGGAATGTATGTTCCGGAGGATTATGTGACCTATCCGATGGACTCTTTCATTCCGAGGTCTTTGAAAAATGTTTCGAAGGCGGAAAGGCTTTTGACATAATGAGAATTTTTCAGCTCACAAAACACGTTCGCTCGGAGAAGGACATTTATTCTGTAGAGGCTTTGCTGAAAAAAATAACGTGTTACATGCAAGAAGATTGATGGATGTGCTTACAGAATATCCACCGGAGAAATATTTTTGCGTTTCTACAGACAAGGCGGCGAATCCGGTGAATATTATGGGGGCTAGCAAGAGAATCATGGAAGACCTGATCTTTTCTTATTCGGATCGATTTCCGGTTAAGACAGCCAGGTTTGCCAATGTGGCGTTTTCCAATGGTTCCTTACCTGCAGGTTTTCTGGCGAGATTGCAAAAGTTACAGCCACTATCTGCTCCTTTCGATGTGAAGCGTTACTTTGTATCGCCTGAGGAAAGCGGGCAGATTTGTATGCTTTCCTGCATGCTTGGGAAGAACCGGAAATCTTCTTTCCAAAGCTGGAACAGGCGCAGATGGAGACCTTTGACCGAGTGCAATCAATTTACTGAAGGAGAATGGTTACGAGCCTCATCGTTGTTACTCGGAGGCGGAAGCAATTCCAGGCTGCGGAGAGCTTGAAAAACGGCGACAATCGATACCCGGTCTATTTTTTCCGGTTCGGACACCCTCAGGAGAAAAAGCGTACGAGGAATTTTTTACGGAGACTGAAAGTGTAGACATGAACCGCCTGCGTACGCTTGGAGTAATTACAGGCAAAGATATCCCAGACAGAAGGAAGTTAGGTCAATTGTTTGAGGATTTAACGATTCTATTTAGAAGGAACAGACAACGAAAGAGGATGTGGTGAGATCAATGAGGGCATATTTACCCTAATTTTTGCACATATTGAAACTGGTAAATCACTGGATGAGAAAATGTAGAGTGGAACTTGTTCATGAGAAAAATCATGAATTCTGAGAAAGGGGGATGAGCAGAGTGCAGCTATCGAAATTTCTGGTTTCAACAGAATGCTCAGTCGTTATGGCGATGGAAAAGATCGATGCGAGATACAGGGAATCTTATTTGTCATCGATAGCAAAAATGTTGATTGGATCGCTGACAGATGGTGATATTCGACGATTCATTCTGCAAAAAGGTTCTTTAAAGGAAAGTGTTTCTCATGCCATGAAGAAAGACCCTTCTATCTATGTGTCAGGGGATAAAGGGGAGGCAAAGAGGGAGCTGACTCTCAGGCAGTTAAAGGCGCTTTCCGATTGTAGATGAAAATCGTATCATTTTAGATATTGTTTTTTTCAGTAGAACCGGAGAGGGAGAAGTATGATGGGGAAAAAGTCTTTGCGATGTTCCGGTCGTGGTGATGGCGGGTGGAAAAAGGGACGAGGCTTTACCCGTATACAAAGATCTTGCCGAAAACCTCTGATTCCGGTGGGGAAATTCCTATTGTGGAGCGGATTATGGATTACTATGCGCAGTTTAGGGGTGGATGCTTTTTATATGACGGTCAATTATAAAAAGGCGATGATCAAGTCCTACTTTGATGAGGAAAAACAAAATATAAAAATTCGCTACGTGGAGGAGGAGACGCCATTGGGGACGGGAGGGAGTTTAAGGCTGATACCCGGAGAAATTCATCAACCCTTTTCGTAACAAATTGTGACGCTCTGATATTGGCGGATTATGCAGAAATCTATGCTTTCCATAAAAATCCGGGAATGCTCTAACCGTTGTTTCTGCTCTAAAGAATTTTTCCAGATTCCATATGGCGTTTTACATACAGGTGAAAATGGACGTCTGGAGGAGATTGAGGAAAAACCGCAGTTTTTCCTATTTTATCAACACAGGTATGTACATATTGAATCCTGAATGGATTGAGGAAAATACCGGAGGATGTATTTTTCATATGACAGATCTAGTGGATAAATTGATGGAAGAGGGAGAGAGGGTTGGTACTTATCCCGTCAGCGAAGATTCCTTTTTGGATATGGGAGAGTTTTCAGAAATGAAAAGGATGGAAGAGAAACTACATATTGTTTTCGGAGTGAGTATGGAAGAGATTGCTTTGATTGGATATGGGGCATGGTAAAGTGTAGCAGATTGCCCTGGAGCGCAGTGGGAGTTATCATATTGTTGGGTATACAGAGAAGCAAAAGGTAGAATCGCCTTATCCTTATTTGGGAACGGATAAAGTGCTTCCCGATTTGTTTCAAGGTGGAGTAAAGAGACTTGCAATGGGAATCAGGGTACCTGGGAAAAAGATACCCTGCGGGAGCAAATTTTTGAAATGGCTAAGGAAATTGGTTTTCTCTTCCAGTGATAACGGATCCCTCAGTGTAATATCTGGAAGTGCTGTGATTGAGGAGGGTACCTTCATAGGCAAAATGGCGGTGATCAATGCGGATGCCCATATCGGAAAACTCTGCATTATCAATAGCAAAGCTCTCGTTGAACATGATTGTACGGTGGGGGATTTTACGCATATTGCAGTGGATGCCGTTCTATGCGGACAGGTAAAAAGTGGGAAAAGGATCATTGATTGGGGCCAATGCAACGATCCTGCAATGCCGGGAAGTGGGTAACTGTTCCATTGTGCCTGCAGAGCACATTCAGATAGAGTTTATCAACAGATGTAATTTTCTATACAAAAGGGGAAGTCAAAAAGCGGCACATGCTCATATAGATTATTTTGTTGAAAGAAAGGCTTCCATAAGATATACGACGTGATTGCCGGATAGGAGTATGATGAAAAAGGTTTGTATTATTGCAGAAGCCGGAGTGAATCATAACGGAAGCTTGGCACTGGCATTGGAACTGGTTCGAGCTGCTAAAAGTGGCGGGAGCAGATTACGTAAAATTTCAGACCTTTCGGGCAAACAGATTGGTCTCGCGTTTTGCGGAGAAGGCAACCTATCAAAAACAAACGACAGGGAGCATTGAAAGCCAGCAGGAAATGCTTTCGAAAACTGTCTCTGTCCTTTGATGATTTTTCCAGTTTGAAACGCTATTGCGATGAACAGCAAATAGGATTTATTTCTACGCCGTTTGATTTGGTAAGCCTGCATTTTCTAAAGAGTCTGCAGATGGACTTCTGGAAGATTCCTTCCGGAGAAATCACAAATCTCCCCTATTTAGAAACAATTGGGAAAACTTTGCGACAAGGTTGTGATGTCTACCGGGATGAGTGAGGTTGGCGAAATAAAAGATGCGATACAAGTTCTTGAAAAATGGGACGAGTGATATTACGCTGCTGCATTGTAATACGCAGTACCCGACTCCGTTTCGGGACGTCAATCTTCTTGCAATGGATGATCTTAGAAGACAAACCCGGAAAAAGGTAGGATATTCTGATCATACCTTGGGAATCGAAGTTCCTATTGCCGCTGTGGCACTGGGAGCAGAGTAATCGAAAAGCATTTCACCTTAGACCGTCACATGGAGGCCCCGATCATCAGGCGAGCATAGAACCGAATGAATTAAAGCAAATGGTAGATTCGATTCGAAACATCGAGCAGGCGCTCGGAATGCCGGAAAAAGAGTGACTGCATCAGAAAAAGAGAACAGAACGGTGGCAAGGAAGAGTATTGTTGCTGGAAGAAAAATCAGCAGGGGAGAAATTCAGCGAGGACAATCTGACCGTGAAAAGACCGGGGACAGGGATTTCTCAATGAGATGGTATGAAGTGCTGGGGAAAGAAGCCGGAAGAGATTTTTAAGGAAGACAGGTGTATCGAATTATGAAAAAGTTGCTGTGATTACATCGACCAGGGCGGATTTTTGGACTGCTAGCGCCCTTGATTCGATCTCTTAATAAAAGAGAGGAGAACAACGGAAGGTAGAATTGGTCGTCACAGGTACTCATCTTTCAGAACGATACGGTCATACGATTGACGAGATCAAGGCGCAAGGGTTCCGGGTGGATGAAGAGGTGAAGATCCCCTATCCTCTGAGAAAGCTTCCGATATATCTAAAAGATCAGGCTGACACCTTGGTTGCCTTCACAGAACTCTTTTCCCGAAAGAAAGTATGCGGGGATAGTAATTTTGGGCGATCGATATGAAATGCTTATGGTGGCAATCGCGGCAGGAAATACTTTAACCCCGATTTTCATTTATGTGGGGAGACACCACGGAAGGCGCACAGGATGAATGGATCAGACACTCGATAACGAAAATGAGTTATCTTCATTTCCCGACAAATGAGATGAGTTACCGAAGAATCGTTCAGTTAGGAGAGAATCCGCAGAGGGTGTTTAATTATGGCTCTACCAGCATAGACAATATTCTTTATGGATGCCCACTTTCAGAAGCACTGAGCAGTCTGGGGTTGCAGAAAACAAAAATACGCACTGTGCACCTACCATCCCGTTACCATGGACGGTGGAAGTTCCCACTCAGGATGTCATGGATCTTCTAGAAGCGATTCGTTCCTACTGAAATCGATTTTATCATGACGAAAGTCAAATGCGAGACAAAGGTGGGAGGCAGATAAATGAACTACTTGATGCTTCTGAAAAGAAAATAAAGAATTTGCATGTGTTTGCTTCACTTGGTTCGGAGCGTTACCTGTCTCTAATGAGTGGGGCAGAGATGGTGATAGGAAATTCATCGAGTGGAATTATAGAGGCTCCGGCTCTTAAGGTACCGACCGTCAACATCGGGGATAGGCAAAGAGGTAGGCTGCAGTCAGAAAGCATCATTAATTGTTCACCCGACAAGGAAAGCATAGAGAAAGCCATGGATCTGGCGATGAGTTCCGACTTTCGATCCATTTGCAGGAAGGGAAAGAGCCCTTATGGAGATGGTCATGCGGCACAGCGCATTGCAAATAAAATCTGGGAGATCTTGTTGAGTGGAAAAATCGACTTAAAAAAGAAATTCTATGATCTTGAGGTGGTCGGATGAATGTGTTAGTGATTGGTTTTGGGTTCAATGGAAAAAGACGAATTCGACTAATCGGAGAAGTATTCTCGGATAGCAGAATTTATGGGGTGAGATACCCGTGCAGACCGATGTGATGAGGTCTTGAACCATTTCGGAGTAGAGTCTGTTACTTCCATAGAGGAGGCAGCAAATAGATTTTTCAATTGATGCGGCATTTGTTTGTACATCGCCGCTTTCACATAGCAGTATTATCTCTACTTGTCTTCATCAGCATTGGAATGTTTTCACTGAACTGAATTTGGTGGATGATGGATACATGAGAATATGAAGCTGGCGAAGAGAATGGATGCGTGCTGTTTCTTTCTTCTACCTTCTTGTATCAGGGACGAAATTCACTATATACGAGTGGATGTAGATTGTAGATGGAATTATATCTATCATGTCGGACAGTATTTTACCGGACTGGCATCCATGGGAAAAACTATCATGATTTTTTGTAAGTCATAAACGAACCAATGGATGTAGAGAGATCATGGCGATCGAATTTCCTTGGATCTGCAATATCTTTGGAGATGTGGAGCAGATTCAGATAATATCTGATAAGATGACAGGATTGCAGGTGGACTATCAGGATAACTATATGATCCAGTTCATGCATAAGAATGGAAACAAAGGGATGGTTTTGGTAGATGTGGTTTCTCCAGTGGCGGTTAGAAGACTGAGGTTTATGCGGAACACCGATATTTAAGATGGGACGGGACTCGGATACTTTGATGGAGTATGATGAAAAAAATCGTTCTTTACAGAAGGTTGCGTTTCATGAAAAAGAGGAACATGAAGAGGGCTATCAAGCTTTTGTTGTAGAGAATGCATATCGAAACGAAGTGAAAAGAATTTTTGATGTTGTGGTTGGAGGAAACAACAGATATATGGGTTTTAAGGAAGATCTTGCGATCTTACGACTGATTGACAGGTGGAGGCACAACATTGAAGTCGTTAAACATTTGTTTCATTGGAATCAGTTCCATTGCGAAACGTCATATAAGAAATTTAGTTAAGATTGCGGAGATGGACGGATATCAGTTTACGATCGATGCGATTCGAAGAAGTGCATGCGGAGGAGAAGGATGTTTTTTCATACATAAATCATGTATACTTGGATGTTGAGGATACAGACGGTATGTATGATGCGATTTTTATAACGAATCCTACGGAAATGCACATGGCAACGCTTGAAAAAGTGACGAAACATGGGAAGAACTTTTTATAGAAAAGCCGATCACCTCATATAGTCAAATTGAGGAGGCAGAGTCGTATGATCCTGTACCGGGAGCGGTTTATTATGTTGCCTGTCCTTTAAGGTATCATTCTGTGATCCGGTATCTGAAGCAACAAGTAGATCCAAAGGAGGTCATTTCAATCAGGAGTATTTCTTCCAGTTACCCTGCCGAACTGGAGAAAGGGCGTGGATTATCGTAAAACCTATAGCGCACATCAGAGTATGGGAGGAGGTATCTCGACCTCATTCACGAATGGGATTATCTGACCTATCTCTTTGGACAGCCGAGCAGTGTTGTTTATATGGGTGGGAAAAATCATCTTTGGAGATAGATAGTGATGACTATGCCATCTACATGGCGGATTATGAAGATAAGATACTGGAACTTCACCTTGACTATTTTGGGAGAAAGACGATGCGAAAGGTGACTCTTTTTGTACAAAAGGAAGATACCCTTGTAGGGGACTTGGTGAATCACCGAATATCATATTTGGAAACAGGAAGAATCGTTGATTTTTAATGAAGAGCAGGATGACTTTCAGACCAGAGAACTCAAACATTTCCTAGATATGGTGGAAGGGAGGTGCCAAAAAGCGACAATACAGTTTCTAGCGATTAAAAACGCTAAAACTGACAAGAGGGATCACGGGAGGACAATCATGAAGATGTTATTTACTCTTTGCGGTAGAGCGGGTTCAAAAAGGGATTAAAAATAAAAAATTGCAGACTCTTTTTGGGACAGTATCTGCCATATTTCAGTTTGTCAGCAATCGATCTTTTTGAAACGATATGGGCAAGCGGATGATGTAGATATTGTTGTCAATACAGACAGTCCGGAACTGATTTGTATCATGATGCAGAATCAAATGCGGCCCATTGAAATCATTGAAGAGAAGAGAACCTCAGCGGGGACAGTGTAGGGAAAGATTGCTGTCATCTTAGATTCATTAATTCAGATGGAAAAAGAAAAAAAAAGTATGATATTGTGGTTGACTTTGACATCACATCTCCTTTACGGACGGTAGAGAATATCAGAGAATTAATTGGACGGCATCAAATGACCGGTGCAGATGTGACAACCTCTGTGACGGAAGCTAGACGGAATCCTTATTTTTAATCAGTTAAAAGGTGGATAGGGATAGCAAAAGGTAATCCAGTCAATTATACCGCAAGACAACAGGCACCGGAGATATTTGATATGAACGCATCTCTATATGCCTACAAACCGGATTTTTCTTCGTTCAAGACTAGGGTACTGGACGGATATGGGAATGTATTCTGATGGAGGACACTGGAGTATTGGATCTGGACAGGGAAAGTGACTTCGAACTAATGGAAGTGATTGCAAGGTATCTGATAGAGAACAAGACCGAATTCAGGGAGATATATGGGAATATCCTGTAATGGTATGCTACTTTAGAACTGAGACTTTTATAGTGTAAAAGTTCTTTACAGCTACAGCATCGGAGGATAAAAGACAACTATGATAAAAATATTTTCTGATAAAACACCAAGATTAAGACACTTCTTTTTGCCTTGGAGTAACAGCTTTCTGTTTTGTTTGGATGATTACTCCGATGCTTCTGTTGCAGGGGGTTATTGTTTCAGTATCGATGATGGATTAGACTCATACGGAGGGATTGTACATCATTCACGATCATCATTTATATTTTCATCTTAATCAGAACCTTCCTATAATGAATGGAATAGAGGGAAATATACTATTGGATTCACCCTCTATGATTTTTTTATAACTGCATGTTCGGATATGTGGTAGGACAGACACTAACTAGGATAACTGGATGTTTCTTGGGATTTTTCATTTAAACATTTGATTGAATATCTATATCCTAAAAAGGACACCGTTCTTCAACGACATGACCCTTTTGATTGCATCCATTTATATTGTCACCCCAGTATCTTCACTTAGAGTTATTGCCTTTTGCATCGCTACCGATGGTGATAGAAACTTTTTGAGATTGAGAAACAAGGCATTACTTTTCTAAAATGTGTTTTTTTCGGTAATCTTTCCGGTTTTATCTGTATTTGATGGGGTTTTTCTCCCTTTGTCCTAGGATTTTGGCTTTTATTTACTGTAGTAGATGCCGTTATAAGTGAGAAAATTAATAGAAATCTTTTGTATAGCTTTTTGTCATCATGTGCATTATAACGGTTGCTGTGAATTATAATTTCTTTTTGGTCGCATCAGCTGCTGGAGAAACTACACGAGGCATTTATGTGGATAGATTAAAAAGGAATTTTGCCTTTAATAAGGACCTTTTTAAAGATTATCTATTTAATGGACAGTATCATGCTACGGCATATCCAGGAAGATTTTTATGGCCTTTTAATGCTATAGTTTCTTTTGGTTATTTGTGAATGATTTTTAGAAAATAACAATATATTAAGAAGTGAGGCCAAAAGTGTTTTTATAGTTGGCTTTGGATGGCTCCTTTGTTTTTATGGGGCATTAATTATGGCAGCTCAAGAATCAGGATTTAGGGTTGGCATACTGCTTATAGATGGCTTTCAATGGGAAGAGTGATTGCGCTTACAACCTTCATGTGGCCGCTAATGATAATAGCTTCTATGTATATTCTGCGTGAAAAGAAGTTTTTCCAATTTTTGTTTTTTTGGCTATTATATGTTTGCAATTAGCGCATGTTGCACTTGTAGACTCGCAGTATAATGACACTTGGACGACAATACGTAACGAGATTTCTATATAAGAAATAGAACAAAAACCCTATATTTCATATAATGAGTTTGTTTCTAAGAAGCTATTTGACGAGATTAAGGCAGATATTGGATATGATTGGCAGGGAGTGGCTGCATATGGATATCATCCTGCAGTGCTACTTTTTAATGACTTTAATACGATTGATGGATACTTTACGGTTCATTCTATGAAGTGGCAACAGCAATTTAGGGAAATAATAGCACCGACGTTAAATGCTATGGGAGACTATAAGAGCTATTATGATGAGTGGGGAGGGAGGATGTACCTATACGGGGCAATGGGATTTGGGGCGACAAAAACAAAGGACAGGGAACCAACGGACATATTTATAAATGCTAACGCATATAAAAATATGGGGAGATATATATTATCTGCAGTCAAGATTCCAAACGCCGATGAACAAGGGCTTGAATTTATAAAAGATTATGATAACCAGAAAAGTATATATCATATTTGGCTATATAGAGCTAAATAATCAAGGGAGGTGACTAAATGAAGAAGGGATTATCAGTAGTAGTTCCGGTCTATAACGAGGAAGGAAATGTACGGGAGCTACATAAAGAAATACTAGATGTTTGCAAAAAAAATGATTATAAATTTGAGATTATTTTTATCGACGATGGCTCAGATGATAAAAACAGCCGAGATATGTCGAGGGCTAAAACCAATTAAACTGATCAAATGAGAAAAACTTCGGGCAGACGTCTGCCATGGATGCAGGAATAAAAGCGGCTCAATACGAATATATAGTAACTATGGATGGCGATTGTCAGAACGATCCCGCAGATATTCCGGGCATGATAACGTATTTGGAGGATAATCGTCTTGATGTAGTATCGGGTTGGCGGAAGAACCGTAAGGATACGTTAATGAAGCGATTCACAGTAGGGCGCTAACTTTCTAAGACATATGATTGTTCACGATGGAATTCATGATAGTGGGTGTTCGCTAAAAGTATATAGAAAAAGAATGCTTTGAAGGGATCAACCTCTATGGGGAGCAGCATAGATTTATTCCTGCGATTCTCAAGATTAAAGGATATACAATAGAGAAATAGTAGTCAATCATAGAGCAAGAACTGCAGGAAAGACAAAAATATAACTGGAAAAAGAACAATCAAGGGGTTTGTAGATATGATCTCTATTTGGTTCTGGAATAAATTTGCATCCAGACCATTACATCTTCTAGGTGGCGCCGGACTTGGGTTTATTGGGCTTGGATTTATTTGTGCAATATGGTCCTTTTGCAATCTTTTATAAGCAGAGCAGAAATGAAAAAGGAACATATTCCCCCGCTGCTAACGATATTTTTCGTAATTATAGGATTGCTTTTGTTTGTGTTCGGACTGATGAGTGAGATATTGATGAAAACCTATTATGGGGTTCATGTGGATTCACCATACAGCATTAAGACTGTTACGGTCAATGAAGAAAAGTGAGGTGTTAAATATATAGGAAGTAATCTACAAAAAGCTATTCTGACGATCTGAAACAGGATGTGAACTTTTAAAAGAGTTGTCGGTTGAAAGAAATACTATCTACAAATGTTTTTGAAAAAAATTATCTCCCATATTTTCCAGAGAGTAAAACAGCAAAAATTCTGGATTTAGGATGTGGCCTTGGAAGTTATGTAATTGCAGTAAAGAACTGCGGTTACAGGGATATGGGTTGGTATAGATTGTAGATGGAAGCCGGTCTTGTGTCGACTTTTGCAATGAGCATGACCTAGAGTGTATATTTCAGGATGCATTGGAATATCTTGATGGTCATAAAAATGAATTCGACGTGATCATTTTCAATGATGTGATAGACATTTTACCAAAGATGAGGTAATAAAAGGTATACGAGCATGAAGAATTCACTGAAAATGGAGAGGTTTGATTAAGACTGACAATAGGGCAAATCCTTTTTACTTCGATAGGCGGCAGGTATATGGATTTGACGCATGAATTTAGTTACAACGAAATGTCGATGAAGCAACTACTGTATGCTACTGGATTTTTAGATGTAAAGGTAAGGAAACGGATATTTATGTGGTAATGTTTCCTTTAAAAATAGCAGCACGGTTAGTAGAATGAATATCGACTGCGGTCACACATTTTTAATTATCCTTATAGTAGAACGACTATCAAGATTTTCCAAAAGGATATCTTAGCAATAGCAAAAAAGAGAGACTATAATGTGGAACGTGATACTAATGAACAAGCAGGAACTTATCGTTTTTTTGCTTGCGTTTTTGGGATTACTTGTATATTACAAAAGAGCGGGATACAGCAAAAAGGAAATGGTTATGTGGGGCGTCATTGTAATCCCCTTTTGTATTTCTCTATAAACATGTTAACGGAAGCGGTAACTGCGGATGAAGCTGCGTATGAGGAGTGCATCACTGATATAAAAAACGTCAAATCTCATGTGGCAGCCTATAATGTGCTGTATGAGTATAAATTTTCCCAATTAACAATCGGAACAGTGTTTTGGTTTCTTTTCGGACAAGGTGAAGAGCTGGTCTTGGATATAGCAAGGTATGGATGATATACAAAGCCCTGCACTGGTTTTTTGATGTATGCGATTTCTCTTGTTACTGTGAATGTCTGGCGAAAACATATTGTTTCAAATTTTAAAAAAATAGCATAAACAAACGTTTTGCAGAAAATTCATTTCTCATTATGCTGATGGGATTTCCCTTGGCAAGCTTGATGATGAAGGTTGCCAATTATGATGCAGGAAGCACATATCCGGCGATTTTTGGGTGTTGTTTTATTATGGACTGCATTCAAAGAAAATGATAAAAAGATTGGTTTTGGGCAACGATTGTAACTGCATTAGGCGTCTTGGACAAATGGCCAGCATGTGTGTATTGGATCGTTGCAGTTATCTTGATATACATACCTGACCATGAAAAGAAGAAAACACATGGAGTGGTAGAGTAATGTCATCCCTAAAAAGCGTAGGGATTACCTATTTGGGAGCACTAATCTTAAGTTCATTATACTTCGTATATGCCGGAATACAGCAAGATGGGTTTGAATTTGATATTAATGCTGGCGTGATTGCCTTTTCATTTACACATGTTATTAAATGTATGGTTTCAGGAGATTTGACAGTCAATTCTTCTGTAGATGATTTAGTTTTATGTACCTTTGTTGTATTTGTTCATGGCTTCTGAGCGCTCTGATTCTTTCTGGTGTGGTTCATTGGCTTAATAGGAAAACCGGTTCTGCTACGAATGTATTGCTAAAGGTCGATGCACTCCTCCTGACAAGCGGAATCATTGGAGGTGGGATAAGTGCATACCTGATACCTCTACGAATTGCTCCTTTTTGGAAATTGAAAAGGGAAAATATCTGAGTACAGATTCGTTTGATGGGTGGATTTACCATTATGGGGGCAAAAACACCGGTGGGTCATTTTATAGCAAAGATGGGATATCAGTGGGCTACAATTATTGCTGATTTGCCCACCGCAATAACGATTCTTTGTTTGATTGGATCTGTTTTTGCTTTTTGGTTAGAATTCATGATGAATATGAATTGCCATTGTCGCTATTGTTATCGAGCGCTCTGGGAATATTGGTTCTTTACTCTATTGCGGGATTACCAGTGGATGCCAAATATTATTCGTATTCTATCTTCGTAATAGGCATGTGTGCGATATATGTGACATGTAAGTATGATATGTTTGAAAAAGAAATACCTTTATTGGATGTTACTATCTGTTATGTTCTATAGAGATGATACTTTTTATACCAAATATAAAAACCGTTTTCTCAATTTGGCTGTGGCATCGTCATGAGCATAATATAGAAGTGAGAAGGGGCAATGGTATGCTGAGAAGTTTATTTTTGGGGTGAGCAGAATGCGATTGCAGGAAATATCATCGAAAAATTGGTGAAACCATCAATCAAGAAAGAAGATGTGACAATTTATTCGAATTATTTCACTGTATGGCTAGGGAACCCTGGGTATAATTTAATTAGATTGCAATCACAAGAGGAAAATAAGCTAAGATTTGATAAAAACGCATATTATGTCATCAGCAAAATTTACATTATTTCGGTTCGATACCCCAAGATACTTGTATGAAGTCAAACCGCTGGCTACAATCGATTATAAAGGTGAAGTTGGAGCATGGATATATCGAGGGATCAGTTAAAGGGGTATGCTGATGAACTGGTGGATCAGAAGGCAAATTGATTGATCGGCAGCGGAAGGAAGATTGTATGAGCAAATGTGCAGTGATCATGGCAGGTGGGAAGGGACACGGCTCAGACCATATACAATGGTTTTTGCCAAAACCATTGGTACCTGTTGGAGAATATCCAATCATGGAAATAGTGATTAGACAGCTTGCACATAATGGCTTTGATCGTATCATTATAGCTGTTAATCATCAGGCGGATTTGATAGAGTCTTATTTTGGAGATGGCTCAAAGTTTGGTATAACCATCGAATATTCATTGGAAACAAAACCGTTAAGCACAATGGGACCGCTAAGTTAATGCGAAATTTGCCCAATCATTTTTATTGTTATGAACAGTGATGTGTTAACAGATATTGACTATAATCATTTATTATCGGAGCATATTGAGAGGAATGAGATAGTTACAGTTTCCGCATATAAAAGGTTACAAGATGTTGATTTCGGCGTTCTTTTATGAGAAGAACGGGATACTAACAGGGATTCGAGGAGAAGCCAAAGCTTGATTATTTAGTTAGCATGGGTATATATGCGCTTTCAAAGAAGTTTTGGATTATATTCCCTGAACACTTTTTGGATTTGATGACCTTATGAGGAAATTGGTTTCTAAAAAAATTTAAGAGTGAGCGTAAAAGGTACATAATGGTTATTGGCTAGATATTGGAAGACCGGATGACTACCAAATCGCAACGGAACAATTTGAATGTAATAAGAAGATGTTTCTCAAAGGGCTATAGGGGATATAAATGACGTGGAGAGAGTTTTGTCTTGTTATCATTCAAAATCTACAAAAAAACAAAAATTGTAATTCATAAGTTGTAGGAGCAGGGATATGAATATATTAGTGACTGGTGCGAATGGTTTTATCGGTAAGTATTTAATCAAAAGGCTGAAAGCGGACGGACATCAGGTAATGGAACATAGCCATTTAGAAGGTGATTTAAAACAGAAAGATGCATTGACTGTGTATGATAATATAGATGTTATTTATCATCTTGCTGCCAAGACATATGTTCCGGAAAGCTGGGATGAGCCATATAAGTATATAAATGATAATAATACAATGTTGATTAATGTTCTTGAGTATTGCCGCACAACAAAAAGCAAAACTTGTTTTTTCTTAGTACGTATTTGTATGGGGAACCGGAATATTTACCAGTAAATGAAAAACATAAATGTGTAGCAGATACACTTATCACTTGTGCAAAAAGATAGGCGAGGAAATTTGTGAATTTTACAGCCAAAATTATGCTGTAGATGTGGTAGTGGTGCGACCTTTTAATGTGTATGGGAGTGGACAAAATAGGGAGTTCTTATTGCCAAAAGGTGTATTATCAAGTGATGGATCCGAAATCAAAGTAATAGAGGTGTTTAATTTAGCGCCCAAAAGAGACTATCTATATGTGGAAGATTTAGTAAAGGTTTTGTCAAAATTGTTGCCTTATATTGACGGATATAATATATATAATATTGGCGCAGGAAAATCATATAGTGTAAAAAGAAGCGATGAGATATCATCCAAAAAGAGTTACATACTGAAAAAGAGATAGTGGAAAAAAATATTCAAAGCGAAAGAATGAAATCATGGATTGCGTGGCGGATATAACGCATCTAAAAAGCACTATAGGAAATTTTGAGATCACCCCTCTCTCGGAAGGAATTCATAAATGGCACAAAAAGGAGGATACCCAATGAATATATTAATGCTGAATTATGAATATCCACCGTTAGGGGAGGAGGTGCAGCAGTGTGTAGAGACATATCAGAAAAATTGGTAAATAACGGTAACCATGTTACAGTTATCACTATGAAGATGAGTAACCTTGGTTTTCGCATGAGAATATAAATGGCGTCGAGGTTTATCGTCAAAAATGTCTGCGAAGTAAAGCAAAAGGTATGTCATCCATGGGAACAACTTACCTATTGTTTTGCGGCCTATTTCTTTATCAAAACGTCATCTTGTTCTCAAAGATTATGATGTAATACATTGCCATTTTATTATTCCAACCGGTTTGCTGGCGTATTGGTTAAAGATTCAGTACGGAAAGATTATATATTGACAGCACAAGGTAGCGATGTTATGGGCACAATGATAAAAGATTTAAGTTGTTATATGCGCTCATTAAACCCATATGGAGAAAAATAGTTCATAATGCAAAAATTCTTACGGCACCCAGTGATTACCTTATCTCAAAATACATAATACAGAAACAAGCGTCAAAGTGAGTTGGTTCCAAATGGATTATGCATGGGGAATTATTTCACGGTATAGGTCTATTATAACCTTATGTAGATTACAGGAAAAGTAAGGGAATACAGGATCTGATTCATGCTGCATCCAAAATAAATTTTGCATGAGTGGAAAATATATATTTTGGGGGAAGGTCCTACAAAAAGAGCTACAAAATTTAGTTGAAAAACTCGGATTAACCAATGATATTAAGTTGTTGGGTTATGTATCAGATGAAGACAGATATAAATATTTAAGTGAGGCAGGATTGTATTTTACGGGAAGCTGGTTTGAGGCGATGCCAATTTCAGTATTGGAAGCGATGGCATCCTCCTGTAATATTATTGCTTCTGATATAGAACCACATCGCTCTATTCTTTCGCAAGAGCATATTTATAAGGGTATGAATGATCTTGAAAGTAAACTCAATATTTTTGTGAGCACGAGCCAAGCTCTGTGAAGTATGATATCGATAAATATGACTGGGACAGTATAGTGGATGAATACATGCGATTTTATAAAACGCTTGCAGAAAAACTGAAGAAGGAGTAATATATTGAAAAAGATTATTCATTACAATAGATACTGAGATGGATGCGGATATCCACTGGAAGACCCATACAATTTTTCTTCGGTTTTAGAAGGTATACCTTTATTCCTTAGACCTATATGGGATAAATATGGAGTCTGCCCAATCTATTTTGTTTCGCCATGAAGTTCTGTACAATGACGATTGTTGCAATGTGTTAATAAGAGAAATTTCTAAAGGGGCTATTATAGGTGCCCATTTGCATCCCGAATATATAGAACCTGATATGGGTGAAATAGGCATAGAGACGGAAAGCTTTCTTGCTATAAATATGATTATGCAACTGAAAAGCAAAAGATTTTCAATTTAAAAAGCTTATTAAAGAAAAATTAGCGTATGATGTTGTTTGGTACAGAGCTGCTAGGTTTTGGAGCAGATGATGAAACCATCAAGATATTGGACGAGTTAGGATTTAAATATGATAGCTCATACACTCCCTATATAGATTGGTCTAATAAGGAGGCCCTAACCACAGCAAAAACATCGTTAAATGCTTATTATTTTGATGATTTGTGCATTAAAGAGATTCCTGTTACTATATATGGCAAAAGGTTTGGAATCTTTGGAAAATTTCTGCCGAATAATTGGCTGTTTTATCGGTGGTTAAGACCAACACATATGACGCTTTTTTTGAAGAAAAGTGCCTAATTAGAAACTTGAAAGAATTAAATATTGAAAATATTGTTATGATGTTTCATTCTATGGAAATTATGGAAAATAAAACTCCATATGTCAGAAACAGAGTAATGCAAAAATATTATTTATGGAGGTTAGAACAGACCATAAAATTTGCTATAGCAAATGGATATAGTTAGTTATAAAGCAGAGGATGAATAATAGACAATTTTTAGACGATACGACTCATACACGGCGATAAAATATTATAGAAAAGGTCTATCTTATATATTAATGTGGAGAAAACAGGATAAGCATATTGTTTGACATCTTAATAGGATACATGGTGAAAACATTCTTGAAGTTGGAATAGGATACGGCTACTAAAAAGGTCTGTTTTCAAGTAATAATGTTACTGGTTATGATGGTAATTCAAACCTTGGACGTAGAATTGGTATAGAAATAATAGCTGGGAAGGCAGACGAAATAGAAAGAAGTTGATCGTATGTTTACGGAATTCTGAGCTTCTATATGATAGGATATCTTGGTTATGAAGAATGAAAAGAAATTCGTCAATCAATGTAGAGATGCTCTCTTGAGACTGGAGAAGTAGTCGTTACAACCATTATTATCAACAGATGGTTGGAATTGATATAGACGAAGTTTGTTACTATGAAGGGATCAAGAGGTGCAGCTATTCGTGTGATGAGATCAGAGAGTTGACTCATGGGAGAAAATAAAAATCATACCGTTAAAACACCTATTTTTGATGTATGTTTTTTTCGATGTTGCTTGAGATAGTAAAATGAAAGATAAAATCATAAGACTAACAAAAATATTAATTTCATTAGTTTTTAATGATATTTTTAATAAGAAAGATAGATTATAAGGGAATTTACAAATATCCTTGGGAAAAACAAGTGTATTGGGAGTAAGTGTAGTAGTATCTGCTTATGTGGCATCCGTTGTTATAAATGCAATTAAGTGGAGGGTGCTATTACCGGATACAGAGATCAACTTTTTGATTGCCCTGTGTTTTCGTGCGCAGTTCTATTCCACTGTTTTGCCGGGACAGCTATTTGGGGAGGCGAGCAAATTAACTGCCTGGAAGAATAGGAAGGAAGATACGGCAAAGGTTGCAGCTTCTGTTATATTTGACAAGATTACAGCAATGGTAGGTCAAATCATAATAGGGTTTTTGGTATCTATCTTTCCAAAAAGGCGATCGTAATAACAAACAAGTGGGTAATAGTCGTTCTCCTAATTACAGGAATAAGCTGTATCATCTTATCGGTTAATTCGCACATTGCAGCAGGAATACGGCGTAGCATACAGATGATTGGGAATGTACATGAGAGTCTAACAACAAAATTATTAGAGATATTCGACTCGTGGGTATTTTTCCTCTGACAGAATGATTTTGTTAAAAATCGATTGTATAGGGGTATAATGAACCAACTTTTAGGTATATTTGCGGAGTGGTATCTTGCTAAACAAATGGGACTTCAGGTGGCATTTGTGGATTTTTGTTGGATGATACTGTTGATGTCAATTCTCCTTTTGCTACCGGTAACCTTTGCCGGAATAGGGTTACGGGATACATCACTGGCTTCCATGTTAAGTGTTTTTTAATGTAGAGTACAGGTAGTTCTCTGATTTTGTCTTTATCAATACTGTTGGGACAGTTGGTTGCTGCGGGGATAGGGTGGTATATATATATTAAAGAGTAATCTGATTACAAAATAGAAAGGGCGGTGATAATGAATAAGAAAATTGCGGTTGCAGGAACCGGATATGTAGGATTGAGCTTGGCCGTTTTGTTGGCTCAAAAATAACAAAGTCACTGCAGTTGATATAGTACCTGAGAAAGTTGAGCTTATAAATAATCGAAGATCGCCAATTAGGGATGAATACATCGAGAAATATCTGGCTCAAAAAGAGCTTGAGCTGACTGCTACTATAGATGGCGAAGAGGCGTATCGGGAAGCGAATTATGTTAGTGTCGCAACCTCAACGAATTATGACAGCAAGAAGAATCATTTTGATACGTCTGCCGTAGAGGATGTGATTGAAAGGGTATTGGCTGTAAATTCTAGTACCATTATTGTCATAAAAAGCACCATACCTGTAGGATATACAGTAGATATACGCAGGAGATTTGAATCTGAAAATATCTTATTTAGCCCTGAATTTTTGCGTGAGTCAAAGGCTCTATATGATAATCTGTATCCGTCGAGAATTATTGTTGGAACAGATAAGTCAGATGAAAGACTTGTAAGTGCGGCGAGCGAATTCGCGGGACTTCTAGCTGAAGGTGCATTAAAGGATAGCATAGACACGCTCTATATGGGATTTACAGAAGCGGAGTCGGTTAAGCTCTTTGCCAATACATATCTTGCTTTGCGAGTTTCCTATTTTAATGAACTGGATACCTATGCAGAGATGAAGGGATTGAATACACAAGACATCATTAATGGCGTATGTTTGGATCCGAGAATAGGTACTCATTACAATAATCCATCGTTTGGATATGGGGATATTGCCTACCGAAAGATACCAAGCAGTTGCTGGCAAACTATGGTAATGTGCCGCAGGAGATGATGTCTGCAATAGTCGAATCCAATCGCACCAGAAAGGATTTTATTGCGGACAGAGTACTTGAAATTGCTGGAGCATATGGCGCGAATTCTGCGTGGAGCGCCGATAAAGAAAAAGAAGTTATGATCGGTGTCTACAGGCTTACCATGAAGAGCAATTCGACAATTTTCGTCAAAGTTCTATTCAGGGGATCATGAAGCGAATTAAAGCAAAAGGGCGGCAGTGATTGTGTATGAACCCACATTGGATGAGAGTAGTACATTTTATGGCAGCAAGATTGTCAATGACCTCGATGAATTTAAGAGGAAGAGTAAATGTATAATAGCAAATCGGTATGACGCTTGTCTTGATGATGTAAAGGAAAAGGTTTACACGAGGGACCTTTTTAAGAGAGATTGATGCCGTAACTCTTAACTTCCGATAAGTTTTAAAGGCTCAATCACAAATTTTTATGTGAGGGCTGATTCTGACGTACCCTTCCGGCTCATAACCATGATCTTCAAGAAGAAGTATTCATCATCCGGATAGCCGTATCCGTGACGACGGAGGGTCTTGATCTTTGGTTGATACCCTCAAACTTACCGGACGATATTTTATAGGTTGCATGAGTGATGATTCTCTCAAAATGGGAATCCAATAACCTACCAAACCAAAGCAGATGATTGTTCCCTGTAGCTTTGCAGATATCTATGATATCGATGATTGCATCAGCCATTTTGGTCTCGCCTGTCATGGTATATGCACTAGCAAGTTTCTCTTTGACAAGATCAAGGGTAAATAGCAGCTTATTCTCCTGCAGGAGGGCATCATATTTTGCTTCATAACCACCCTTGCGCTTTATGTCCTCTGTTTTAAAGAGAGGACTTCCCTTATGAATGACCTTCTCGGATGTCGCATCCTTGTCCTTCTTTTGGGGTGTTGACCGATTCGACATCAGGATATAGCGGGTCTTCTTAAGAGACCTGGCTGCTTCTACATTACCTTCCTCATAGAGGCGCTCTGTTCATCCTTGCGCACTTCGCTGACTACTTTGTCATTGTAGTTCTTTACGATATGAAAGTAATCGAATACCGGCTGGATCCAATCACACTTTTTCTTCAAATGCCTCCTGAAATCGGAGTTCATGTCGCAGGCAACAGCTTCAACCTAAGCTCCCAAGTTTTTATATCTAGGTCAACGATATAAACCATACAGACGTTGGAAATAAGCATTTTCCCTTGTGCGAAACACTTTGAGTTTAGCCTCCATGGTATATAATATACCTATGGAGGCGAGCTATGGAATACAAGACTCAAGTGATTAACGGCACGACTTATGCGTACATTGATACAGCCTTTTGGAATTCATCAAAAAAACGTGGTGAACACAAACGCAAGTACATCGGAAAGATCCTAGATGGCGTGTTTATCCCTAATAAAAGGTACCAGCTCGAGCAGCAAGTTGAATCACCTGCACCAAAGCGTGGTCCTGTTCCTGCAGAATCCTGCACCAGGAAGTTCTATGGTGCAACGTTTCTGTTTGATCAGATCGCAGAAGAACTCGGCATTGCAGCGGATTTGAAATCGTGCTTTGGTCCACTTGCTTCGAAGATCTTGTCCGTTGCTTATTACCTGATATCAGAAGAAGGACAGCCTATGTACCGCTTTCAGAAAATGGGGCGTCACACATAAGCATCCGTTCAACGAAGATATCCCATCGCAGCGCATGAGCGAGCTGTTTTAGCAAGATCTCTGAAGATAAGAAGCTGGAGTATTTCCGTAAGCAGGCAAAACGGCGCTCGGAGAAAGAATATCTTGCTTTTGATACTACATCCATCTCATCGTACTCTGAATTGCTTAAGCAGGTGAAGTACGGCAAGAACAAAGAGGATGAATATCTTCCGCAGATCAATCTTGCAATGCTCTGTGGAGAAAGATCCATGCTTCCTGTGTACTATCGGAAGTTGCCGGGAAATATCCCGGATGTGAAGACCATTGAAAACCTGTTGAAAGATATCGATTTTCTTGACCTCGAAAAGCTGAAACTGGTCATGGACCGCGGCTTTTACAGCGAGAAGAACATCAATGACCTGATGAAGCATCATCACAAGTTTCTAATCGGTGTAAAAACCTCGCTGAAGATCGTTGGACGTCATCTTAATCAGCTTCGAGATGACCTGGTTACAAGGATCAACTACAATTCAGAGCTTCATCTTTATGTGAAGACATTCGCTGACGAGTGGGACTACACCGAAGAAAAACCCAGACTCGGTGAAACAGTTACCGATAAACGACGGGTATACATCCACATTTATTTCAATGATCAACACTGCACAGATGACTGAGACAGGTTCAATCACATGTTAGACCAATATGAGGATGAACTTGCAGCGGTCATCGTAATCCGGAACATGAGAAGGCATACGCTAGGGTATTTCGAACTTCACGAAACGCCGGCTCGCGGGTTGAAGATTTCCTATAAAGAGGATGCGATTCGACAATCAGAACGGGACTATGGCTATTTCGTTCTCATGACCAACGGAATCAAAAGATCCTGTTGAGGCCTTGAGAACTTTATCAATTAAGAGACCTCATAGAGAAGTCTTTTGGAAATCTGAAGGAACGGCTTGATATGCGAAGAATGTCCGTTTCCTCAGAGGAAAATTTTGAGGGTAAACTTTTTGTGCAGTTCATAGCATTGGAATTGATGTCTTATATCAAGAAAAAGATGGATGATGATCATCTATACAAGAATTACACGATGCAACAGTTGATAGATACGCTTGATATCATCGAGCTCTACCAGCAGCCCGGAAAAGCACGCCATCTGTCAGAAATCACTGAAAAGCAGTTGAAGCTGTACGCTGCTCTAGGGGTCAAAGCTCCGAGCTAGATATAAATTTTCGGGAGTTCAGGTTGAAAGTGAGTTCTTAAAACAATGTGAAGAAGGACGTATGTGGTTTGGAAAAGATAGTATGGGAATTCCGTGGAGAAAGACATATCTATCTGAACGTGAGGGAAAGAATGTATGGACATGGTGGTCAAATTCTGAAGTAGGGCATTCTCAGGAAGATACGCAAGAAGTGAAAAACCTCTTTGATGGTCATGTGTTTTTGATTATCCTAAGCCTGTAAGATTGATAAAAAAAGCTGATTCAAATTGGATCCCATGATGATTCTATTGTATTAGATTTTTTTCTCGGGTTCAGCAATAACAGTGCATGCCCTATGAAATTAAATGCGGAAGATAACGGAAAGCGTACATTCCTTTTGGTTCAATTACCTGAGAAAAATTGAACCTGATAGTGATGCAGGAAAAGGAGGCTTTCACACACTCTATGAAGTGGGGGAAGAGCGGGTTCGCCTTGCTGCTTCAAAAATTAAAAGAAGAAAGTCCATTGACTACTATGGATCTCGATACTGGCTTTTCGTGTATTCACGCTGGATTCCAGCAACATGAATGACGTTTATTACGCCGCTGGTGATTATACGCAGGATATGCTTACCATGCTGGAATCTAACTGAAGTCAGATCGAACGGAGCTTGATCTGCTTTTTGGTTGCCTGTTGGCGTGGGGCTCCCACTCTCTTTACCGTATGCGTCAGAGCAGATTGATGGTTGTACCGTCCATACCTACAACGACGGAGACCTGATTGCCTGCTTTGACGAGAACATTTCAGATTCCGTTATCAAGTCAATCGCAAAACGCCAGCCGCTCCGTGCTGTTTTCAGAGATAGCAGTTTTGCTGGAAGTCCTGCCAAGATAAACGTCGGAGAAATATTCAAAATGCTAGCACCAGATACACGGTTGAAGGTCATTTAAGGAGGGGCAGACATGGATAAGGGAAAAAAGCTCTCCGTGGTGAATCGGGAAGCCACGCTTCCGGTGATGGATGATCTATACAGGAATTCCATTGAACTGATCCAGTATGCCCGTCACATTGCGGCCCGACAGGTAAATCTGGTACAACTCTTGACTTTTTATTCGCTTGGGCGCTGGATTGTGGAGGAACAACAGCAGGGTGAAAGTCGGGCAAAGTATGGCCAGCAGGTCATAACAAGGCTTTCTGCTGTCCTGACTGAACAGTTTGGAAAGGGCTTTTCAGAGGATACACTTAAAAATGCCAGGAAATTCTATCTGACATATAAGGACAGAATTAGTGAAACAGCGTTTAGCCTTTTCGCCGTAGAGAAAAGCGAAACAGTGTTTAGCCTTTTTGAGGAGGCGCTCCCGTTCACCCTCCCGTGGTCGCATTATCTGCAGCTGATGCGGATCGAGGATGAGAATGAGCGGAGGTTTTATGAGATCGAGGCTACGCAAGGTGCGTGGAGCATCTGCGTGTTGCAACGGCAGTATAATTCCAGCCTGTAGTGAACGACTGGCCTTGAGCCGCGACAAGAACGAAGTCATGAAGCTGGCGGCAGAAGGAAATGTTATCATAAAGCCTTCCGATATTGCTAAGCAGCCCACAGTTCTGGGAGTTTCTGGGATTGGAAGTGAGTATTCCGGACGGTTTTACACCGCCTGTCCGGGCCATGGAAACCGGTGATTCCGGTATGATGGAAACCGCCATTCCGGAGATCAAGAACCAGTGATTCCAGAGCTAGAAACCGGCATTACGTCTCATGAACCCCCTACCCTATAATGAATTCATGCGCTTTTACAGCGTAAATTCATTATAAGGAGGTCACTATCATGACCAAGTACCGTGAGATTATCCGGCTAGCGCAACCTGAGCTGAAACTGAGCCAGCAGAAGATTGCGTTTAGCTGTGGTGTCTCAAAGAAAACTGTTAACAAAGTCCTTAAGGCCGCCAACGAGAAAAATATCTCACGGCCCCTGTCGGCGTCATATACGGACGCTTTCTGAAGGACTCTTGTTCCCCTGGAAAGAGGGAACAGGCCGGTGCCTCTAAGAGGTGCATGCCGAACTATGAGTATGTCCGTAAGGAATTGCTCAAAAACGGCGTAAACAAGAAGCTGCTTTGGACTGAGTATCTGGAGGATGTCGCCTTTCCGGCGAAAATCCTCTCATGTACTCTCAGTTCTGCTATTACATCCAGCAGGATGAGCAGAAACGTCGCGCTACCATGCATATAAGTCGCAAGCCCGGAGATCAGACAGAGGTCGACTGGGCTGGGGATTCGACAGCAATCATTGACCCGGATACCGGCGAAATCACACCTGCATTCATCTTTGTCGGCGTGCTTACGTACAGCCAGTACCCTTACGTTGAAGCATTTCTTGACGAAAAACAGGGTTCATGGATAACCGCGCATACATATGTACGATTATTTTGGCGGTGTCACGCGAATCCTAGTACCCGACAGCTGCAAGACCGCCGTCATCCACAACAAAAAAACTGGAATGATCAGCGGATTAATGCTGTGTACCAAGAGATGGCCGAGCATTATAATACGGCAATCATCCCGGCAAGGGTTCGCTCACCCAAGGATAAGCCCAATGCTGAGGGCGCTGTGGGCAACATATCCACATGGATAATCGCAGCTCTCAGGAACGAGCAATTCTTTTCTCTACCGGAATTAAATGCTGCGATCAAGAAGAAACTGGAAGAATTCAGCCGTAAACCTTTTTCAAAAGAAAGAAGGCAGCCGGTATGAAATCTTCCGCGACGAAGAACTGCCATTACTGGCCAAACTTCCGGATGCCCCTTATGAACTGGCGGAGTGGAAAACTGCCACCGTCCAGTTCAATTATCACATATCCGTTGATGGAATGCTATATTCCGTTCCTTACGAATACATAAGACGCAAGGTGGATGTGCGGGTAACCGAAACAACTATTGAAATTTTTTTACAACAAAAACCGCATTGCCTCCCACCGTCGCCTACGCGGCCGCAAGGGACAGTACAGTACCGTCACGGAGCATATGCCGGAAGACCACCAGAAGTATCTGAGTGGAATGGCGACCGCTTCCGCAGCTGGGCTGCACGAATCGGCCATAATACAAACACGGTCATAAATGCACTCCTTACCTCCAAACGCGCTGAACAGCAGTCCTATCGAAGCTGTAGGGGATTATTGAAGCTGGCGGATAAATATTCCGTCGACAGGCTCGAAGCAGCCTGTGAAAAGGCTCTCACCTATACAGCATCGCCCAGCTACAAGAGTATTAAAAACATCTTGGTCGCCGGGCAGGACAGGCGTGTATCAACAGATGACGCCGATGTTCGGACAATAACCACACAAAACAGCCATGCCATTACGAGAGGCGCTGACTACTACAGGAGGTAGGGAACCATGACGAACCAAAGCACAATCGATAAAACTTATTGAAATGCGCCTGACTTCCATGTCAGATGCCTTTATCGTCCAGAAAGATGACCCTAAGATGAAAGATGTCTCCTTTGAAGATCGTTTCTGGATGCTTGTTGACATCGAGTACAGTAACCGCAAGAGCAATGGCATTAAACGCCTTATTACGAATGCCGGTTTTGACCAGACAGACGCCGCCGTCATTGACATCAACTACACATCCGGCAGGGAAACTCAACTCGGGAGCTTATAAACAGGCTTTGCGACCTGCGAATACATCACGGAACACAGGAACCTGTTCATTACCGGTGCGACGGGAAGTGGAAAGACATATATGGCGTGCGCCTTCGGCCTGGAAGCTTGCAGACAACACTCAAGACCAAATATGTCCGTCTGCCCGACCTCCTCCTCGAACTGGAGGTTGCTCGAACGAAGGAACATACAAAAGGTTCAGGCCCGTTATGCTAATCCGGTTCTTCTAATCATTGATGAATGGCTCCTCCTTGCTCTACGGAGACTGAGCAGCATGATATCCTGGAACTCCTGCACAGAAGGAGAAAGAAATCTCAACTATTTTTCTGTTCACAGTATGATCCATCCGGATGGTATGCACCAGCTCGGCGGTGATGACAGTCCACTTGCTGAAGCCATCTCGATAGGATTAAGCATGATGCCTACAAGATCAATATCATACCGACTGACCCAACAAACTATAAGTCTATGAGAGAGGTATCGGTCTTGATCCAGCATTAAGCGAGTAAACCGCACCAGTAATCTAAGCAACATGACGGTTTCCTATTCCGGACAGGCGGTTTCACTTTTTCCGGAATAGGGCTCCGCTGCACCGGAATATTCAGAAGAAAAAGCAAGCTATTCCGAAAACCGATTTGGAGTCTGTGCTGATTGATAAGCTACAAAAATTCCTGCTGGAACTTGGGAAAGGATATTGTTCGAGGCACGGCAGAAACGATTCACTTTCAATGAAGACAACTACTATGTGGATCTTGTCTTTTTATAATCGGTTACTGCACTGTTATGTGTTGATTGATCTGAAGATCGATAAACTTACCCATCAGGATTTAGGGCAGATGCAGATGTATGTCAATTATTATGACCGGTATCAGAAACTTCCGGATGAGAATCCTACGGTGGGTATTTTGCTCTGCAAGGAAAAAGACGATGCTTTGGTTGAGATAACATTGCCGGAAAACAGCAATATTTTTGCTTCGCAATACGAGTTGTATCTGCCTAATAAGAAGGTGTTGCAGAGGAAGCTGAAGCAATGGATTGAAGAAGAAACGGGAGGCGAGGAATTATGAGGATACAATATAAGCATCAGAAATTTCAAGCCGATGCTGCTAAGGCTGTGGTGGATGTCTTTGCCGGGCAGCCGTATCTCACACCCACCTATATGATGGATCGAGGCACCGGTTATCATCAGATGACACTGACGGAAGACCGGGATTTTACAGGATGGAGTAATCAGCGTATTATTCCAGAACTGAATGACCAGCTTATTCTGGAACATTTGCAAAAAATACAAAGATCAAATCAGATCGCCCCTTCCTCCAGGCTAGAAGGACGTGCTGATGGCTATAACCTGACCATTGAAATGGAAACCGGCGTCGGCAAGACCTATACCTACATCAAGACCATGTATGAACTGAACCCTATCCTCATTATTGACGAGCCGTAGTCAGTAGAGGGTAAGCAGACCAAGGAGCGTTTGAAGGAATTCCATCCGCTGTTGACGCTGCGCTATTCAGCTCACGCACAAATCAGATAGCATCTACAACATGGTTTACCGGCTGGATGCGATGGGAAGCATAGCATAAGCGTCTGGTCAAGAAGATTGCTGTTAAAGGCATTTCAGAGTCTGGAAGCACTGCCACAAACAGCTGCTGTATTTGAAAGCATTAATCTCCAAGAGTGATCCTACGGCAACGATCCGGTTTGATGTAAAGCAGGCTTCGGAACCAAGGCCAAGAGCCGTATTGTGAAGATCGGCGATAATCTGTACGACTATTCAGGCGGTCTCGAGGCCAAGAAGCATTTGTATGATCATATCGTTTATGATTCCAGCAACGAGCGTGATTTTCGCTACAGACCTTGATACAAATGTGAATGTGGCTGTTTACGTGAAGCTACCGGATGGCTTCTATATTCCACCCAGTAGGTCACTATAATCCGGACTGGGCGATTGCCTTCTATGAGGGATCAGTAAAACATATTTACTTCGTGGCTGGGAGACCAAAGGTTCCATGAATTCGATGCAACTGCGGCTGATCGAGGAATCCAAGATTCACTGTGCACGAGAACACTTCAAGGCCATTTCCAGCGGAAACGTTGTTTGCGATGTGGTAGACAGTTATAAATCCTTGCTGGAGAAGGTCATGAGATAATCGGTGAGAGCATAAGGGATGCTATTAGGCATGACCGTCGAGGGGATTTTATGAGTGTAGTGATAGAAAAAATACGCTTACAGAATTACAAACGATTTCTTGACTATACTGTTAATCCAAATCCAGGAATCAATATTCTTATTGGCGATCAATGAGGTTGGGAAAAAGCAGTATTCTTGAGGCGATTGACATCGTTGCAAGCGGTAACCTGCGCAGAATTGAAGCGATCGGCATCGATAAGCTGCTGAATATTGAGGCCGTAAAACAGTTCGGTATAGGCGTAAGAACCATTGATAATCTTCCAATCTGCGGATAGAGCTGTATCTTGCCGGTCAGTCTCGATCATACGATGAATGGAAAAATAATACAGACAGGCGAATCTGTGACGGAATTCGTCTTGTCTGTGAGCCTAATATCGACCATGCAGTGGAGATCAGGGCCGCACTTGAATCAAATTTGGATTACTTCCCTCATGACTATTATTCTGCAAGGTTCTCACCTTTGCGGATGAGCCTTTATACGGGGTATAAGAAGAAACTGCGCAGCATAATAATCGACAGCGCCAGGATGAGTACAGAATTTGCCACAAGTGATTTCGTCCGGAGAATGTATCGCCAGTATACAGAATCCAATGAAAAGGAACGTATTATTCATAAGAGCCAGTATCGGCAAATGAGGACAAGCTTTCAGATGGAGAGCTTACAAGGCCTGAACGAAAGGGTGCTAGTGATAAAACTATACATTTGGATTGAAAAAGCGGATCTTCCATGGATTTAGAGAGCGACCTGATGATCTATGAAGATGAAATCGGCATAGACAGCAAGGGCACAGGGAAACAGGTCTTTATAAAAACTGATTTCGCATTGGAACGTTCCGGGGAGAATGTAGACGTTATTCTGATCAAGAACCAGAGAATCACTTAAGTCCTGTCAACCTTCGGAGACTTGTTCAGCGCGTGGCCTCTGCAAAAGAGGGGCAGCTTTTTGTTACAACACATAGCAGCATGATCAGCACACGGCTTGAAATCAACAACCCGTTGATAATGCATCAAGAGTCTGCTAAGAGTCCGATTATGCTGAGTGATCTTAGCGACGATACGGCAAAAGTATTTTGCCAAGACACCGCCCGCGAGCATAGTGAGAGTATGTTCTTGCCCGCAAGGCACTTCTGGTGGAAGGTCCGGCAGAATACATGCTGATGGAAAAATTCTATCAAGCATGTACAGAGTCCACACCGGAAGAAGATGAAGTACGTCATTGATGTACGTGGCCTAAGCTTTAAAAAGGTATCTTGAAATATCGAAATTGACGGGGAGCAAGGTCGCTGTGATTACTGATAATGACAGTGATTATCAGAAGAATTGTATCGATAAGTACGTTGGGTTTGCCGGAAATAGCAACATGGCGGTGTTCTACGATAACGATGACAAAAAGAGAACGTCTCGAGATTGTTCTGGAGGTGTGTAACAAGGACGTATGTGCAGAATTATTCGGACAGGATGCGGTTACATTTATGTTGAACAATAAGACGGAGGCCGCCTTCAGATTGTTGTCGGAGAATAAAGCATTGACTGTACCGGATTATATTAAGAGGGCAACTCGAGTGGATAAGACAGTAATGTTTGCCGTTGCAGGGTCCGGTAAAACAACCCATATTGTGAAATCCCTTTCTCGTGAAAAGCGCTCCCTGGTAGTTACCTATACGATTGCCAATTACGAGAACCTGTATCGGAAGATCATTCAAAAGTTTGGTGGAGACTGGCCTGAGAATATTGTTCTAATGCGGTATTTCTCATTTCTGTACAGTTTCTGTTATAAAACCGTTCTTGTCCGATGAGATAAAAGTGCGGGGAATTATTTATGAGGACAATCCGAATCGTTATGCTCGCAGACCGACAGATCGTATTTTTAACAAACAACGGCTATCTTTACAGTAATAGACTTTCATTCATACTTGAAAAGAAACAGGTGATCAGGGATATCCAGGATCGCATAGTCAGATATTTGATGACTTCATTGTGGATGAAGTCCAGGATATTGCCGGAAGAGATTTTCAAACCTTCTGGAAAAAGCTGATGGAAACAAACGTCAGCCAGCTTTTTGTGGGTGATTTTTATCAGTATACATTTGACACCAGCCGGGATGGAAATGTTAATAGCAAATTGTTCGAGTCCAAAACAAATTACGAAAAACGGTTTTCTGACAAAGGCTTTATCGTGGATAATACGACATTGATTAACAGCTGGAGATGTAGTCCGGCTATCTGTAAATATATAACAGATAATTTGGGAATAGAGATACATCTGAACAGGACTGAAGATGACGATACAAGCATATTGCTGGTAAGTGATCCGGGGACAAATACAACAAATAATCGCAGACCAGAGAATAGTAAAAACTACATTATCAAAAAGGAGCATCCTTTTGGATTCAACCATTTCAACTGGGGTGAAACGAAAGGTGAGGATCAGCATAATGATGTATGTGTTTATTTGAATAAGACGACTGCGAAAGCACATTCATCAGGAAAGCTTTTTGACACTGAAACCTGCTACTCGGAATAAGCTTTATGTTGCAATTATACGAGCGCACGGGAATGTGTATTTTGATATGAGTAGACCATCAGTTTAGGGAGAATAAAAATGACACAGCAAACCATCGACCGCATTCGCAGGTTCACAACGGATCGGGATTGGGAGCAGTTCCATACCCCGGCCAACTTGGCCAAATCCATTTCTATCGAGGCAAATGAGCTGCTGGAATGCTTTTCAGTGGAGTGATAGGGATTACGATCTGGCGCATGTGAAGGAAGAACTGGCGGATGTGATGGTCTATTGCCGAAACATGCTGGACGCTTTGGGTCTGGATGAGGATGAGATCATCAATGCCAAGATGACAAAGAACGAAACCAAGTATCCGATGGATAAAGCAAAGGGCAGGAGCACGAAATATGATCAGCTCTGATAAGACGATCCAATGAGTCCGGATTTATGGACAGTCTTCGGCTGCCGGATATCGCATCCTCGTTGACCGGCTCTGGCCGCGCAGTATTAAAAAGAGAATGCGGAATTGATCTGTGGACAAAGGATATTGCTCCATCCAATGAGCTGCGGAAGTGGTTCGGACACGATCCGGAAAAAATACGACGAGTTTGCTGCAAGATACCGGCGGGAACTGGACGATTCCCCAGCAGCAGCGAAATTCGCTGCTATTTGCCGTGAGAAGCTTGCTGAACAGGATGTGATTCTGCTTTATGGGGTAAAGGCTGTCCATTGACCAGATGGCAGAACTGTTTCAGCGTGATAGAAGCGTGATCGGCGTTACGTGCGAAATATTTTCAAAGAAGGAGAGCTTCAGAAAGGGTACAGCATGGGCAAAATTTGCCCACACTGCCGCCGATGGGAAAGTGTGCGATGTCGATTATTATAATCTTGATGTTATCATTTCTGTCGGCTACCGTGTGAAATCTCAGCGCGGCGTGCAGTTTCGTATTTTGGGCAACTAAAATTCATTATGCCATTCATGGGCAAACAGCGGCGGAGGTCATTTACGCACGCGCTGATGCGGAGAAAGAATTTATGGGCCTCAGCCACCTTTGCGGGCAGTCAGCCCACGCTGAAAAGAGACGGTAGTTGCCAAGAACTATCTGAACGAGAAAGAGCTTTAGTGCTATGGGGCAGCTTGCAGTCCGGCTATCTGGATTCCATCAAGCTGTTGGATCTGAGAAAACAGATAAAAAGTAAGGAAATTCACCAAATCAAGTAATGCACCAAGAATAATGTAATATTTGGGCAAAGTGCATCATGCAAAGTTTGTAGATTTAAGTCTCACAAACTTGTACCATTTTTGCATTATCATAATGAGCAAAAAGGCGGTGCTGATACGATGCAGAACACGGCATTAAAGAAAAGGGATTTGTACCTGAACCGAATGATCGCATTTCAGGATACAGAAATGATAAAGGTCATGACCGGTATTCGTCGCTGCGGAAAGTCCAGTTTGATGAAGTTGATGGCGGAGCACCTGCGGGAAAAGCGGCGTTCAGGAGATGCAGATCATAGAAATGAATTTTTGAATCCATGCGATTTCGAGATGGATGCGAGGGACTTTTACGCATATGTGAAGGAGCGAATCCTACCGAATCGGCGCATGTATCTGTTTTTGACGAGGTACAGCGGATCAAAGGGTGGGAAAAATGCCGTCAATTCGTTTCGCAGATTTCGACTGTGATATCTATCTCACCGGCTCCAATGCCTATCTTTTGTCTTCTGAACTCTCCACCTACCTGTCCGGGCGTTATGTTGAGATCAAGGTGCTTCCCCTTTCTTTCCGGGAGTTCCTGGATTTTCACGGCTATGTGGTTACGGAGCGAAAATCTCCTGCCGGAGGCACGAGAAGGCGAATCACCGACGCAGAGGGAGAAATTTATGAGGAACGGGAGTTGTTTGACGCCTATACCCGCTTTGGCGGGATGCCGATGCTGGCGGATGTTGGCCTGGAGATTGACAGGGTGACGGCTGCCCTCGATGGCGTTTATTCTGCTGCAGTAGTTAATGACATTCTGGAGCGGGAACGGCGCAAGGGTCGCAAAATGATTACGGATCCCATACTGTTGCGTAAAATCATTCTCTTCCTGGCGGACAACATAGGCAACAATACATCAGCCACATCCATCGGCAATGCGCTGGTGAATGAGGACTTCTGGAGGTGGCAATCGCAAAACAAAAACCGGCGACGCAGACCATTCTCTCCTATATCGAGGCCTTGACTGAAGCTTTATATCTTTTACGAGATCAAACGTTTTGACATCAAGGGAAAAAGAATATCTGCGAACCCTCGGCAAGTATTATATTGTCGATATCGGCCTGCGGAGCTACCTGCTGGGATACCGCGGAGAGACACCGGTCATATTCTGGAAAACATGATCTATTTTGAGTTGCTGCGCCGACGCTATGACGTCGCCATCGGCAAGATTGATAACCAGGAAGTGGATTTTTATCGTAACGCGGGCGGACGAGAAGAAATATATTCAGGTCACAGAGACGATGAACGCCCCGGAGACCAGGGAGCGTGAACTGGCCCCGCTTCGTAAAATTCGGGACAGCTATGAGAAGATCGTGATTGCATTGGACAGTGATAGGACACAGACAGAGGATGGGATCAGGATTGTAAAGGTGATCGACTATTTGCTTGAGGGTTGACTTTTGCATGGAATCTATATTCTGCCCTGATTCGATTCATGATGATATGTATACGTTGATGTTGCGCTCAAGCATATCATTTTTTCTCATGAAAGTGCGCTTTTCCTCAATCGTCTTTCTGAACGAACGCCATTTATGCATAGCATCACCCTGCTACTTGTACAATAAAATCAATGAATTCAACGTCAGATTGATCATAAGGTCATATTTTATTTTTGTCAGTTATATCGAATAAAAATACTCTTGCCAGCTTAAATATCCAGTATAATAGAATTTAATTGTCCACAAAGCGGGGAGGAGGGCGCCCCTAAATGATTCATCGAGTAAGATACATTGATAAGATAAAACCGTTCATTGGAAAGGACATTATCAAAGTTCTGACCGGAATTCACCGGTCGGGGAAGTCTGTGATGCTTCGTCTAATTGGATGAATTCGATATGAGTCGCAACGGAATAAAGCATTTGAATATACGGGATTTTCTTCTAGGGAAAGGGTTTTGACAGGGAAGCAGAGAGAATTCGTAGACAGGAGGAAAATGATGCAGGAAGAAGAAATATGGGAATTGACATTACCGGAATATTTGAAGAGCGATATAGATGTGTTTGTGCAGGGGGAAAAAGAGAAATCCTCTTTGATGGATTGCTATTGGGAGAATTATATGGCTCCATTAATATGGCACTGTACGATTGCGAAATATCGGATGAAGAGGCAAAATATTTGAGAAAAAAATATTTGGGATTGGAAGTAGAATAGGATGCAAATGGATTTTACCGCATGTCAAGAGAATAAGCTCTATATGTATGGAGGGGAAATGGAAAGAAGATTGGCATTACTTATGACGGAGCAGTGTATATGCTCAAATTTCCCCCTGCAGCGAGGAATAAGACCGAATTGTCATATACAAATAGCTGTATCAGCGAGTATATATCATGCCACATCTTCTCGAGTGTGGGGATAGACACACAACAAAACCTTACTGGGAACGTATAGAGGTAAAGTGGTGGTGGCTTGCAAAGATTTTTACAGAAGGAGGCTATGAATTATGGATTTTGCTTCCCTAAAAATACAGTGATTAGTAGTTCAGAGGAGGTTATGGAACTGAACTGGTGGACATTCTGAAACGATCCACCAGCAGAGCTTACTACCACCGGAAGAATTAGAAAACGCTTTTTGGGAGATGTTTCTCATGGATGCTTTTTAGGAAACTTTGACCGTCATAATGGAAATTGGGGATTTTTGGTAAACAAGGAACTGGGAACGGTAAGAATCGCCCCTGATCTATGACTGTGGTTCATGTTTGTATCCACAACTTAGTGAAGCCGGTATGAAACAGGTTCTTTCCTCGGAGAAGGAGCTGGAAAACAGAATGTATGTGTTTCCAAATGCGGCGATCAAAGAGGGAATAAAAATTAATTATTTTGAATTTTTTTATCTTTGACAAAGAATCGTGTTTGTATTGCCGCATTAAAAGAGAATAATTGATAGAATTGATATGGGAAAGATAGGTTCGATCATTGAGCATACACCATATTTCCGAGCTGCAAAAGAGGTTTTTATTTTACGGTCCTAAGCCTGAGGAAATATTTGATTTTAGAGCAAGCAATGGAAGGAAGGGAGAGAAGGGTCAGAATATAGCGAAAAGAAATTTACGAACAGAACTGGACCGGATTGATGGCGAGAGACGAGAAAAATGGAAATTCTGAAATTTAAAAATTCACTCCCACTCTCCCTCTCGCAGTCCCAAGCCTTTGGGAATAGACCTAAAAAGACCTGTCTGTCCTGCAGCAAGGTCCTGGAATGAGTCAGCTGAGGCGATAGAAAAAGCCCCTTCTTTTTATCGTGGATATTGCCATTATAAGGCTGTTAGAATGGCATAACTATAGGAGAAATTGCCTAAAATAGGCTGGATCTTTAAGCGATTTCACTTAAAGATGGTGCGAACTGGCTATGATAAAAAATGCTTGACAGGATTTCCTCTTCCCTGTAGAATGCGTTTCAACAACTGCAGATTGTGAAACCGTTGAAGCGGAGATAACGGTCTTGATGCCTTTACAGAGTCTGCGATGCTGAGAAGCAGGCAAGAAACACAGGATCAAATGGACCGCGGAGGGTGCAGGGAAACGGAGAATCCGGAGTATTCTGCAACGCGTTGGGATGCGTCAGTTCCCGGGGATATGTTGGTATCCTGCAAAGCGGCATCGCGCATGGCTTATACATAGCTTCGCCTGCGATGAAACAAGGTGGCACCGCGGATAATGCATTTATTCGTCCCTGGCAAAGAACATTTTTCTTTGTCAGGGACTTTTTGCGTGAGTGGACTCGTGGCAGGGAGGAGGGATTTTTTTACAACCTTCTTTACTAGAAAGCCGCAGGAAACGGCAGGGAGGTGGCAGAGAAATACACAGGCGCATCCCGTGAAACGGCGGGAGAAATCGCATCCTACAACAGGGCGGGAGTAATGAAGGAGGAACAACGATGGAACAGCACAAAGTGGATTTTACGGCTTATTTCAAGAACTATCCCGGATGAAAACGGTTATTTCGGAAAATATGGCGGCGCCTATATTCCGGAGGAATTAAAGAAGGCGATGGAGGAAATCAATCAGGCGTATCAGACGATTTCAAAGTCCAGGAGGTTTATTGCGGAACTCCGGAGGATCAGGAAAGAGTTTCAGGGCAGGCCGACGCCGATTTCCCATTTGGAGAGGCTCTCCAATCAGATCGGGACGGGTGCGCAGCTTTATGTGAAGAGGGAGGATTTGAATCATACCGGCGCCCTATAAATTAAACCATTGCATGGGAGAGACGCTGTTAGCAAAGTACATGGGGAAAAAGAAGGTGATTGCGGAGACGGGCGCAGGACAGCATGGGGTGGCACTGGCTACGGCAGCAGCCTATTTCGGGCTGGAATGTGACATCTATATGGGAGCCGTGGATATTCAGAAGCAGGCGCCCAACGTCGCCAGAATGAAGATTTTAGGGGCGAGGGTGATCGAGGTGAAGGAAGGGCTTGCCACCCTGAAGGAAGCGGTGGATGCCGCCTTTGCTGCGTATTTGAAGGAGTACAGGGATGCCATTTACTGCATCGGTTCTGTGGTCGGGCCGCATCCCTTCCCGATGATGGTGCGCGATTTTTCAGAGTGTGGTCGGGATCGAAGCCAGAGAGCAGTTTCTGGAAATGACGGGGAGTTACCGGATGCAGTCGTTGCCTGTGTGGGCGGAGGGTCGAATGCCATGGGACTGTTTTCCGGCTTCCTGCAGGATCCGGTGACGCTGTACGGCATAGAGCCGCTTGGAAGAGGAAGGAAGCTCGGAGATCATGCGGCAAGTCTCACCTACGGAGAAGAGGGCATTATGCACGGTTTTTAACAGCCTGATGTTAAAAGATGAAAATGGAGATCCGGCGCCGGTGTATTCCGTTGCGAGCGGTCTGGATTATCCTTCCTCCGGTCCGGAGCACGCTTTTTTGCACGACATCGGAAGGGTGCAGTACGATACGGTAAACGACGAAGAAACCATTGATGCGTTTTACCCTTTTCCCGCATGGAGGGAATCATACCGGCGATTGAGAGCTCTCATGCGATCGCTTACGGAATGAAGCTTGCAAGAACCATGCATCGGGGCGCGATCCTGATGAATCTTTCCGGAAGGGGAGATAAGGATATGGATTATATTTTGGAAAAGTTTGGGGTTCGGGAGTAAAGAATCCAATTCCTATTCCGTTCGCCTTTTGTTTCGATCGTTCTTTTTCACAGCTTCTGTTTTTACGGCTTCCTCGAAATGTGCTATGATAGTGCATACTGACGAAGTGTAATATGGACAGAAAGACGAGGAAAGAGATGCCGATTAAGGTCAATAATTTTATGGGGAGTTTCGGCTGGTATATGCGTAAACACTTTCCTGCTATTGGCAAGCAATGCCTATTTGAAGTTGCAGTTTATGAAGAGGGGCAAGACCCAGAGAGCCCTATACGGAGTGGTTTTTAAATCGGAGTGAAGTTCCGATGCCGAATGTGGTCAACATCGAAACCGTGAACCGGTGCAATTCCACCTGTGCTTTTTGTACGGCGAACAAGAATGCGGAGAAGCGCCCTTTTTAAAAATGGAAGAGGATCTGTATTATTCCATTATCGACCAGCTGGCGGACTGGGGCTACAAGGGCATCTGACCTTATATGGAAACAACGAGCCGTGGCTGGATCCGAGGATCGTGGAATTTCACGAATATGCGAGGAAGAAGCTGCCGGAAAGTTTCATCTTCATGTCGACGAACGGGTTAACGCTAACGGTAGACAAGGTGAAGCAGATTCAGCCTTACATCAACCAGCTTATTATCAACAATTACAGTCTGGAGATGAAGCTGCACAAGAATCTGCAGGAAATCCATGACTACGTAAAGGCGCATGAGGAAGAATTCAAGGATCTGGAAATCCTAGTGCAGATGCGGTACCCTGCAGGAGGTCTTAACCAACCGTGCAGGTTCCGCACCGAATAAGCAGGCGACGGAGAAGGTCGAAGGAGACCTGCCTCCTGCCGTTTACCGATATGTGGATCATGCCGAACGGTAAAATGGGGCTCTGTTGTTGTGATAACTTTGAGGTGACGGATTTCGGCGATTTGCATGAGATGCCGTTAAAAAGAAGCCTGGGAGAGTGAGAAATTCATGGAAGCCAGGCGTCTCATCGCTTCCGGAAGACAGAATTACCCGTTCTGCAAGCACTGTGATTTTATTGATGCCGGTTTTCGGATGAAGATCGTGGAGGCGGTGCTTGCCGGGAATGAAGAGGCGGCACACAGGGCAGGTGGAGAAGAGCGGGGCCTATGAGCGAAGAGACATCTTATCCAACGAGGGTGGAGTCCGGGTCAGCCGGCGCCACTCAGAAAGTGCCTGACGCAATTGATGCTGCAAAGAAAGAGCCTGGCGCGGCTGGTGGGGCAAAAGAAAGTGTCGGGACCGGTCGGCCCCGCAAAGAAAACCGCCCTTTCCGGTCTGCCCGGTGCTGGGGGTTCCGGTGGCGATCACCAGCATTCGGGAAGTGATCACGGAACTCACGAGTCACCTGGAGGAATACCGCGGAGGCTATGTCTGCGTCTCCAATGTGCATACCACCGTCATGGCCTATGATGACCCTGCCTATCTGCGTGCCCACAGGGAGGCAATGATGGCGCTCCCGGACGGAAAGCCCCTTGTTTTTGTGTAGAAAAAGGCTTTTCAGGTGCCAGGCGCGTTGCAGGGCCGGATCTTCTTCCGGCGCTTTTGCGCTATTCGGAGGGGAAAGGGTTTCGCCATTTCTTTTACGGGAGTACGGAGGAAACCCTGCATCAGCTGGAAAAGAATCTGCGGCGCAAATATCCGAGGCTCCAGATTGCAGGGGATGTACTCTCCGCCCTTTCGACCCATGACGGAGGAAGAGGATGAAGAAGCTGTTCGTATGATCAATGCGTCCAAGCCGGATTTTATCTGGGTGGGTCTCGGAGCGCCGAAGCAGGAGCGGTGGATGTATGAGCATGCGGGAGGGTCTCCGGCATCATGTTCGAGGGTCGGTGCCGCCTTTGATTTTCAGGCAGGGGACATCCAGACGGGCGCCGAAGTGGATGCAGGAATGCTATCTGGAGTGGCTCTTTCGCCTGTTGCAGGATCCGAAGCGCCTGATGCACCGCTATTTTTTACAACGAATGTACGCTTTGTTCTGTTGAATCTGAAACACGGGCTGCGATGATGCGGCAGGAAGCGGCAAGTCGAGGCAGGGTTTCGTATGTGTTTGGCGTGTGCTGCGTCCTCCTTTTTTTGTGTGCGACGGCTCTTTTTATGCCATCGAAGGAGAGAAGGCGCAGATCGCCGTTCGCGACAATCTGGATCTTTTTGTTCCGCAGTACAAAATCCTGAAGGAGAGCGGCACCTTTTTACAAGTCATGCGACCGTTCCTTCCTGGGCGGGATCGACCGTGATTACCTGCCTTCCGAATACCAGATGCCGGCGCCGCTTTATCTGCTTTTTCCGGCTTTTACCGCTTATGTGCTTTCCTATCTGCTGAAGGTTTTGATCGCCGTTCTGTCGGGATATTTTTCTGGCAAAAGAATGCTTTGGTAGAGAGAAGTTTTTGCGGATCAGGGGGCGGGTTCTCTCTGCGCTCTGGGATACGGCGTTTTGAATCTCTTCCCCAATTTTGGCATTGCTTTTGCCTCCCTGCCGTTTCTGCTCCATCTGCTTTTTGCGGATCTATTGCAGGCCGTCCGTAAGGGATTATATCCTTCTGTTCTGCTATCCGACGGTCTCTTATTTTTCTTATTTCGGGTTCTTTCTCCTTACATATTTGTTTGTAGCTATCCTGGTTCTCTGGGTGCGCAGTGCTCTGCGAGGGGAACGACCGGCATCTCTCTTAGACCGGAGAAGAGGCTCTGCGCAAAAGAAGAAGGGAATCTTTGCTTCTCTTTCTCTGCCGCTGCTCCTTGCCCTTCCCGTTCTTGCCTGTGGCTATGTCTGCGTGGAGTACCGCCTGTTTCGACTGATGCTGTTTTCCCATACGGTTTCCATCAGGAGCACCATGCAGGAAGCGGCGCTGACATTACCTGCCTGTTGGAGGGAGGCGGTGGATGTGTTTCGAAACGGCATGATGCATGTGGACGACCGGCACAAATTTTTTGTGATGCCTCTTTGCCTCTGCTATCTCCTCTATGTCAATCTGGTCAATCTCCGCTCTCTGAGAAAGAGAAGAAAAGCAAAAAGAGGGAACCATGGGGCGGGCGGTGTCAGTCTCCCTTTCGTGAACCTCTGCTTTTTTTTGCTGATTCTGAATTCGCTCATTTACGGCCTGTATGACAATGCCCCGGTGCGGGACAGCTTTTTTTGCCCTGTTCCCGCCGTTACAGGGATTTCAGTTTAACCGGACGATTTTCCTGAATCCGTTCCTCTGGTATCTGCTGTTTGGCTGCATCCTTTGTGATGACCATCTGTGGGGAAAAAGAGGTGGATCCTGCACCTAGCTTCCGTTTCTTGCCATGGCATCGGTGTTTCTGGGGAATACGGGATACAATGACCTCTATCATTCCGCCTATAGCGCCTACTACCGGCTGCGGCATGAAGGGCGCAGTCCGGATGAGATGAGCTTTGGCGAATTCTATTCTGCGCCGGTATTTGACAAGATCAAAAGGAACTTTCCCTATCAACCGGGAGAATATGCGGCTGCCTACGGGATGTATCCGGCGGTATTGGAATATAACGGCATTGCAACGGTGGACGGCTATCTGGGGTATTACCCCCAAGTCTATAAGGAAAAATTTCGGCGTGTCATTGCGCCGGCGCTTGACCGGGTGGAGTCGTCCAGGCAGTATTTTTGACGGGTGGGGCGCCCGCTGTTATCTGGTGTCCGGCACGGATTCGGTGCTACAGATGAACCGGAAATCCCTGCCGGGACTCACCGATCGGAATCTGTATATTGATCCGAAGGCGCTCGTGCCCCTGCATTGCAAAATATCTTTTTCCCGCATTCCGCTTGCCAATGCGCAGGAGTTAGGACTTACATTATTGATCGCACAGGAGGGGAGAGAGCAGGCCTACCCGGTCTATGTGTACGGATGGAAGCTTTTGAAAGGCATTTCAAAAATGCCGCAGATGGAATAAGGGCTTTGGAGGCATTTCAAAAATGCCTCAGATGGGATAAGATAGAAGGAATTGCAAACGGAACTCTTATCACGGGGCGGATTCGTGAAGTGCAAATGAGGCAGGAAAGTAGAGAGCAAGACAGGAAGCAGGAGTGAAAATGACATGAACCAGAACGGGATTGATCCAAAGAAAACATATTTGGTCACAGGGGCTGCGGGCTTTTATCGGATTTTACCTGACCAAACGGCTGTTGGAAGCAGGTGCTGAGGTCTGCGGCATCGATGAGATGAATGATTATTACGATGTTTCCCTCAAGGAGGAGAGGCTGCGGATCCTGCAAGAAACCGGTGGAGGGAGAACCGTGGAACCTTCGATTTTGTGAGGGGCGATATTGCGGATCGGGAAACGCTTCGCAAACTGTTTGAAGAGAAGAAACCGCAGATCGTAGTGAACCTGGCGGCGCAGGCGGGGTGCGTTATTCGATCGATCATCCGGATTCCTATATTCACTCGAACCTGATCGGGTTTTACGAGATTTTGGAAGCTTGCAGGCATCATTCGGTGGAGCACCTGCTTTTTGCCTCTTCTTCGGTGTACGGAGGAAATACCAAGGTGCCTTTTTTTCACGGAAGATCAGGTGGATGAGCCGGTTTCGCTCTATGCGGCGACCAAGAAGTCGGATGAGCTGCTTGCACATGCCTATAGTAAGCTTTTATGGGATTCCGGTGACGGGGCTGCGTTTCTTCACGGTCTACGGCCCGATGGGCAGACCCTGATATGGCCTATTTTTTTCTTTTACGGAAAAAAATCAAAAAAGGGAGAGACGATCCGGATTTTCAATCACGGGGATATGAGAAGAGACTTTACTTATATCGATGACATCGTAACCGGCATCTGTGCGATGTTAACACATCCGCCGCTTCCAAGCGCCAAGGGAGTTTGCTACAAGATTTACAATATTGGAAATAATCATCCCGAGAAGCTGATGGATTTCGTAAAAAGATCTGGAGGAAGCGCTGGGAAGAGAAGCCAAAAAGGAATTTCTTCCGATGCAGCCGAGATGTCTATCAAACCCTACGCCGATACGAGCGAACTGGAAAAAGACTTCGGGTTTAAGCCGGACACTTCCCTGAAAAGAAGGGCTTTCGCGTTTTGTAAGCTGGTATAAGTCATATTACGGCTGGGAGGAATAGGGAGGAAGGAACGCCCATGGATAAGGTCGCTGTCTTAATTCCTTGTTACAACGAGGAAAAAAACGATTGAAAAAGGTGGTACGGGATGCGAAGGCTGCGCTTCCCGAAGCAACCGTCTATGTATACAACAACAATTCGACGGATCGTACGCAACTCTTAGCGACGGGCGCAGGGGCGATCGTGCGAAATGAATATATGCAGGGAAAGGGAAATGTCATCCGCCGGATGTTTCGCGAAATTGATGCGCAGTGCTATGTAATGGTGGACGGGGATGATACCTATCCGATGGAGTCCGCCAGGAAGATGGTGGATCTGGTGCTGCATCACAATGCGGATATGGTGGTGGAGACCGGCTGTCTTCGACCCTATTTCACGGAGAACAAAAGGCCCTTTTCATAATTTTTGGAAACAGCCTGGTGCGCGGCGCAATCAACCGTCTTTTTCAGTGCAATATCCGGGATATCATGACCGGTTACAGAGCCTTTTCCTATGAATTTGTCAAAACATTTCCGGTCCTGTCCAAGGGGTTTGAGATTGAGACGGAGATGACGATTCATGCGGTCTCCAATAATATGGCAATCGACAATGTCATTATCGAATACAGGGATCGTCCGGAGGGGTCCTCCTCTAAATTGAATACGTACCGGGACGGATTCCGTGTGATTCGCACGATGATCAAGCTGTATCGGGATTACAGACCGATGGGATTCTTCACGCTCCTTGGCGGGGCGCTGGCAGCGGCGTCAATCTTTTTCATGGTGCCGGTCTTAATGGAGTACTGGCGCACCGGGAAGGTGCTGCGCTTCCCGACACTGATCGTCTGCTGCTTCACCATGGTGGCGGCTGTGCAATCTTTTTTTGCCGGAATGATGCTCACCAATATGGCGCTGACGGCAAGGAGGAATTTTGAATTCCGCTTGAATGATCTGCATGCAGAGAAGGTGTTTCAGATCAGTAAAGGCCAGAGAGAAGAAAGATAAGGCCAGAGAGAAGAAAGATAAGGCTAGAGAGAAGAAAGGTAAGGGCTGGAGAGAAGAAAAGTAAGGCTGGAGGAAAAAGAGGGAAGGGCTGGCGATCAGAGAAATCAAAGACCGGCGGGAACGAGACGAAGTTCCTGCCGGTCTGCTGTTGAGGGGCTCAGTGGAAATTGCCGATATCCAGTACGCCGTCAGGATCTTGCGGGGTGACGCCCCTGTCCTTGTCAATCAGTCTGGCGAGGGCATGAGAGACGGTGATGCGCCCGCGGTTGGTAAAGTGCACGCCGTCCTTCATCAGATAATCGTCGGTTGTATATTGATTCAGATTGAATTCATGTCCGAAATAGCAGTCCAGGAACAGCGCATCCTTGTCCCTGAGCGGCGTTTTGTGCCATCTGCGCATATTGCGAAAGGGTTCCCACGCCCTTGGAAACAATATTGCCGTCGCCGATGTAAGCGCCTTTGGCATTGAAGAAGAGCGCATAGCCGGGGCCGCAGACCACGAATTTTTGCCTTGGGAGAGGCGTCTGTTAACGTGGAGATACCGCTGGTTAAGGCCCCGAAGTAGGTGGCGGGGTTCTGTGTCCATTTCTGGTCGGAGAGGTCTCTTCCCAGCTGATAATCGTTGTATCCGTATTCGATAATATAATAGTCGACTTTAGACGGTACGACCTGGGAAAAAGAATCGTAGGCGGTGTAGCCCTTTAACACATCGGAGGAAGCGCGTCCGGCGATGGCATTGGCAACCGAGACAAAATTGTTATTGGTCATCTGAGAGGGCAGCTGTCTGTTGGAAGTTCTGCCGGTCGTAGCGGGGGTGCCCGGACTTCCGAGGTTGACAAAGCTGTCCGCATTCAATAGACCGGAGGTGAGGTCGGGAATCGACGTATGGTCGTCTCTTCCGTTGTTGAACTGCGAGTCTCCGATGAAGACAAGATCAAAGGTGGTATCCGGTTCGGAGGAAGCATGGTTGGCACTTCCTGTATTTTCAGCATTTGCAGAGGAGACGCCGAAGCGTTCGACTGGGCGCCCTGTGCGGAGGAGGAACTGCCGGCACTCCCGGAGGCTTGCGCCTGCGAAGAGGCGGAACTGCCCGCGCTTGCAGAAGACTGTGCCTGTGAGGACGCATCCGCACTCCCGTCAGCCTGTTTGTGGAACGAGCAGCCGCCCAGGAAGGAACTCAGCGTCAAGCTAAATGCCAGACAGGCGAGGGCGGATAAATATTTTCTTTTGTAACATCTAAAACCTCCTATGGTGTACAACAGTTTTTGCGTAGTGTGTCCATTATAACATGCCATGCAAGCGGCAACCGTTTTCGCACGGGCTTTCAACCGCCCGCTCCCGCGACATAGGCGCCGAAACGTGGCGATTGTCTTTACGGCGGGCATTCGCTCTTCCGGATCTTTTCAGTACGGGCAAAATACGCTACAATAGGGTAACTGTTTTCGAGAAGTGGGATTCCCTTCTTCCGGGCTCCTGTTTGGAGCAGGGGATCGATTTCAATAAACACAGCAGGAGATTTTTTTATGAAAAAAAGAGCACTCATCATCGGCGCGGGTCCCGCAGGACTGACAGCAGCCTATGAACTACTGACAAAGAGCGATGCCTATGAGGTGGTCGTTTTTGAAGAGAGTATCCAGTTTGGCGGTATTTCCAAAACGGTGAATTACAAGGGGAACCGGATGGATATGGGCGGACACCGTTTCTTTTCCAAGATGCCGGAAGTCAATGCCTGGTGGCAGAAGATGTTACCGACGCAGGGAGCGCCAGCCGCGGACGATCTGGTTTTAAACCGGAAGGTGAATCTGAAAGAGGAGGACCGACCCGCAGAAGGAAGACCGGGTCATGCTCAACAGAGAGCGCGTTTCCCGCATCTTTTTTAACCGCAAATTTTATGATTATCCGATCTCGCTGAAACCGGAAACGTTTCGGAATTTCGGCGTATGGACCACGCTGGAGGTAGGATGCAGCTACCTCGCCTCACTGGTTCACAAGAGGGAAGAGAAGTCTCTGGAAGACTTTTACATCAACCGCTTCAGGGCGGAAATTGTATTCCATGTTCTTCGAATATTATACGGAGAATCTCTGGGGGAGGCATCCGTCCGAAATTGACCCGTCCTGGGGAGCGCAGCGCACGAAGGGGTTTCCATCGGCGCAGTGTTAAAGGATGCGCTGAGAAAATCTTCCACGTCAAGAACCGGAAGGTGGAAACCTCTCTGATAGAGGAATTTTTCATATCCGAAACTGGGGCCGGGCGAGCTCTGGGAGGTGACGGCCAAAGAGGTGGAGAAGCTGGGCGGCAGAATTCTGACCTCGGCACGTGTGGTGAAGATCCACAAAGACGGGCAGAACCATATAAATGGACTGACTTATTTGCAGGACGGAAAGGAAGTGCAGATGGAGGGAGATCTGGTGATTTCTCCATGCCGCTAAGGGATCTGGTGGGCGGGATGAATGAGGTGCCGCAGGAAGTCGCACAGATTGCCGCCGGTCTTCCTTACCGTGATTATATGACGCTTGGCGTGCTGATTCCGCACCTGAATCTGGAGAACAAGACGGGACGCAAAACCATTGGAAACATTGTGCCGGATAATTGGGTGTACGTGCAGGATCGTACGGTCAAAATGGGACGTTTTCCAGATTTACAACAACTGGTCCCCCTATCTGGTCAAGGATCTGTCCCACACGGTGTGGATGGGACTGGAATATTTCTGCAACGAAGGAGATCGGATGTGGACGATGGAGGATGCCGATTTCGCAAGGCGTGCCATTAGAGAGATGGTGACCTTGAAGCTGATTGACGATCCTTCTCAGGTCCTTGACTACCATGTGGAGCGTGTCAAGAAGGCTTATCCGGCTTACTTCGACACCTATGAGCAGATTGACACCTTGGTGAAGTACCTGAATACCATTGATAATCTTTACTGTGTCGGCAGAAACGGGCAGCATCGCTATAATAATATCGATCATTCGATGGGGACTTCCTTTGAAGCGGTCAAAAACATCCTGTCCGGCCGAACGGACAAGTCCAATATCTGGAATGTCAATACGGAACAGGAATACCACGAGAGTACGAATCAGGAAAATGAGGTGGAAGTCGATTGATCTTTTTGCGGGTGCTGATCCTTCTCCTCTTACTGGTGTTATGTCCGTTTTTTGATCGGCATGCTGTCCTTCCGTTTTTTTACCGAGGAACAGGCAGTCGGTGGCGCTCACCTTTTGTAACAGGGCAGCTGCTCTCTTTTGCGCTGTTTGAGGTGATTGCCGTTCCTGTATGCTCCTAAACCGGTATGATTCCTTTGTCTTCACCTACCGGATCTACCTGGTTGGCATGGTATTTTTCACGGCCTTTGGGGCGAGGGATCTGATCCTGCGCCTGCGCAGGGTGGGGTATTGCAGCTGTTCCCGGGAGATCATTTTCCGGAACCGAAGCTCTGATGGATCCCTACAGGATATTACTGACTATAAACAGCGTTATACAAAAAGAGGCCATCCTGTACTGGGTGCTGTTTTTTGTTCTGCTGTTTTTTCAGCTGTATATGCTCTTTACGCAGGCCTCTTTTGACGGAGACGATGCTTATTATGTGACGGAGTCGGTGCTGGCGCAGCAAACGGGGACGATGAACCGGATCCTGCCCTACACGGGAATCTCTACGACGCTGGACATCCGGCACGCCCGTCGGTCATCACGATGTGGACCGCCTTTCTCGGAAAAGCTTCCGGGATCCATGCGGCGATCGTGGCGCATACGGTGCTGCCGCTGTTTTTCCTGATTTTTACCGATCTGGTGCTGATGGAGAGCGGCAGAATCTTGGTAAGGGGAAGACAGAACGATCTGCCTGTTTTTCATGGTCTTTCTGGCGCTGCTTCAAATGTTCGGCAACAACTCCATCTACACGCCGGAAACCTTTCTGATGACCAGAACCTGGCAGGGGAAGAGCGTCATGGCAAATGCCGTGGTGGCGCTGACGGTATATGTCTTTCTGATGCTTTTTGGAAAACACGATTCGACTTCAGAGGCTGACGGAAAGGCGAAGGAAGGATAAGAATAGCAAGAGAGAGCGGTATGCGCCCTTTATCCTGTTAACCCTAGTGAATCTGCTGGCGCAGATCTCCACCTCCATGGGAGTGGTGCTGTTGACGGGGCTCATCATGCTGCTCTCCTTTTTCTTTCTGCTTTATACTAAAAAGATCCGCTCGGTGATTCCGGCTTTTCTTTGCTGTCTGCCGAATGTGTTTTACATCCTGCTTTATTTGTTTTACCGGGGAGCATAAGATATGTACGGAATTTTTCAGAGAGTGCGTCGTTATCTTGCAACAATACGGAGGGGAGGCTTTTACCTCCTTCTTTATCTGACTGCCCTCGGATTTTTGTTTGTGCGGGAGCGCAGAAGGCACATCCGGATCGTACTGGTGATGGTTCCCCTGATTCTGCTTGCGTGTTTCCTGCTTCCGGTGACGAGAATCGTCTTTGTCGCCGCTTTTGACGAGGGGGACACCTATTATAGGATTCTCTGGCTGATCCCTGATGGGCATGACCATCGCCTACGCAGGGGTACGGGCACTTTCCTATTGTAAAAAGACTGTTTTGCTTTTTGCTCATGGTTTCCGCCATCCTGCTGTGTGGCAAATATGTCTATCGTAAGGACAATCCCTATATCAGCAGGGCGCAGAATGCGTATCACCCTGCCGCAGGTCGTGATTGAGATAGCGGATGCGATCCGGAAGGATCAGGCAGCCGATCTTTCGCCGTCTGCGGACAGGCAGCAGGGTTCCGTTCCGGGGCAAACGGAAGGAAAAAAAGAAGAGGGAACACGCAGGAGATGCCTGCCAGGGTGAGGGCGGCCTTCCCTTCGGAGCTGGTTTATTTTGTCAGGCAGTACGATACGAATATCCTGCTTCCGTTTGGGAGGGATATGGTAGAAGCCAGGTGGGGGTACTATGATCCGGTGCATGAGGAAATGGAGAGACAAGACGGCATTGTCATGCGGAAGTTAAATCAGGTACTTAGAAAGGAAGACTGTACCTATCTGGTTTTTAAATAATACAAAAGAAAATCGACGCATCACCGGAGGACTACGGATATCTCAAAATCGGCACCTTCGGAGATTATACGCTCTACCGGGATACTGGGGCGTTAAAGCAACTGCACCCTGCGCCGTAGGAAGATTTCCGGAAGCAGCCGGAATGGTGTGCAAAAGGATTGAATCCGGGCGCCGAAAAGACCTTTGGTTGCGTTTGTGCAAGTGGAAGATCAACGGGAGTACAGGTCTCTATGAAGAGAATAGAAAAAGATTCGTATGCAAGAGAACGGGGAAGCGGAAGTAGAGGAGGAGATCGGAATCACAGAAAACGGAAGAGAACGAGACGGAGAGGGGGAATCTTTTTGTGATTCACCTTGTGCTCCTAAGCCTGATCGGCGTGATCGTTTTGTTTATTCTGGTGAGGACTTATCTGTGGAATCAAAAAGCAGTCCGTGGAAGTGACAGAAGATACCAAGGGCGATTATGAGGTAGAGGTCGAAGATCTTCTTTTCCTGGGGGCAAAGAGATCTGAAGAAGAACCCTTATCGAACGATTCTCTGTCTGGGAAACGATCCCTTCTCGGATGAAAGAGGAGAGGGAGGACTGGCGGATCGCATTGCGAAAAAGACTGGCGCAAAGGTTTACAATGCGGCCTTTCCGGGAAGCCGTGTGGCAGCCAAGAGTGCGGGGTACAGCGGGAACGATCCGATTGACCTCTTCGGTTTTCTGTATGTCACCAGTTATTTGAAGGCGGGAAATCTGGGGAGTCCTTGCCGATAACCTCCTCTTTTCAGGATGAGAGATATGCACAGGCACTTCAGGTATTGCAGGACGGAGCGTTCGGCGAGCCGGACCTCATTGCGATTATGTATGACGGAACCGACTATCTCGACCGGTGCGCCGCCCTTTGCCAATCAGAACGATTCCGATCCGGTGACTTTTGCCGGCGCTTTGAACCTGGGGCTCTCGGCACTCAAAGGAAAAATGGCCGAAGGCGACGATTGTCGTCCTTTCGATGCCGTACTGTCTGAGCAGGAATGCAGATGGAACTTACGGAGACGGGGATACGGAGAATCTCGGAAACGGAAGCTTTCCGGTATACTGGACCAAGGAACATGATGTTTGCGAGATGCAAGCGTTAGTTTTATTGATAATCACTACGGTCTGATTTCCTATGACAATTACAAGGAATACCTCACTGATAATATTCATCTGAAGGACGATGCGAGAAAAAAATCGCTTCCCACTTCGCATCTGCCATCCTGGGAGGAAAGGAGACGGCACAATGAAGGATAGGAAAGGGATACTCGAAAAAGCTTCATGGATCAAGATTCTTCTGCGTAGCTGGTGGTTGGCATCTACAGTGTGAATACTGTGATCGCCAAACCGGTATCAGGGGCAGAAGGTTTTTCCCCTGCCTTTATCGGCCTCCTGTTTTTTAGAGGTCTGTGTGCTGGGTGTCTATGCGCTGCTCTGGCAGCAGCTCATTAAACACTTTGAGCTCTCCGTTGCCTGTGCCAATAAGGCAATGGGGCTGATCTGGTCCCTCATTTGGAGCATCGTTCTCTTTCATGAGGGTGTGAAGTGGAACCAGCTTCTTGGGATCGTGCTCGATGATTGGTATTATCTGTATGAATGGAGACGAGAAAACAACAGAGAAGGAGAGTGTAAGCGCATGAATCTTATTTTTCTAGTGATGCTTGTTTCCGAGCTCTTAGCCCTCACGTCGCAAATTCTTCTGAAAAAGAGCGCCATGAAGGCGCATAAAGATTTTTCGGAATATCTGAACCGCTTCGTGATCAGCGGGTATCTGATGCTGGGAATTTCCATGCTGATTACGATTTTTTTGCTTATAAGGTGCTGAACTATATGCAGGTCATTGTCCTGGAACCGATCAGTTATATTCTGGTCATGTTCCCTGTCCAGGCTAACCTTTCAGGAAAAAGATTACCGGTAGAAAGTGTCTGGGGATGCTCTGCATCATTGCCGGTATCGTGGTCTTTTAATGTTTGATGGTTTGACTGTCACAGTATTGTAACAACTTGCAATAAGAGGGTAAAAATGTTAGAGTTGATAGGAGTGTCAGAAATAGAAAATACAGAACCCGTATCGGTTTTTCAACGATAGAGAAGGGATGCAGGGGGATAGCGAAGGAATGAAGAATCGTAAGAATGGAACCGGAAAAGTCAATTTTGATGACTTCCTATTAGATGACAGCTTTGAGGATGTCGCTCGTGCAGCAAAGAAGAGAGCGGGAGCGGATGTCCGAAGCAGACGGGCAGAAAGTCTGCGTATGGCGAACGAGGCTCGTACGAGGGCGGCGGGGTTACACGAGGCGAACGAAAGTCATACGAGGACAGATGGTCTTCGCACGGGGGACACAGCACGCACGAGGGCGGAAAAGAGGAAGGACGAGAAGACGCACAGTCAGAAAAAGAGGCATGGGGGCGCTTGGCAAAATCATCATCGCTACAGGCTTGGTGGTAGTGACAGCGGGGGCTTCCGTGTTTGCAGTTTATGCTTCTGCGAAGTCCAAAGAAAGGGCGGTTTCCGCTTTTTCCGGCATCGGATCGCAGTTAGATGATGTGAGGGTAATCGGCGAGAGCGGCCTTGTGGCGATTGGAGACGCACAGACGGCCAAGCGTGCGGCGGCAGAAGAGGCGCAAAGGGCAAGTGAGGAAGCTTCGGCAGCGGCATCTGCTTCGGCAGCGGCATCTGCTTCGGCAGCAAACGCGGAGACGGCATCGGATGCTGCGTCTTCTGCCTCTTCTTCGCAGGCAGACAACAAAAACAGAAGCATCAATATCACCTGCGTGGTGATGACAATCAAGTCAGATCTGAAGATCAAATTTGTAAATGGAAGAAGGCTGGTAACGGGGTTCCCTCCGTGTCTCCGTGCTGGGGCCGGATGGCAGCACCAAAGAGTATACAGACGACGATCAGGATGGCATTATCTACCTGGCTAAGGCGCCTGCAGGATCCTATGTGGTGACACAGCTTCCGATTGAGGGAGACAAGTACGCGAATTATCACATCGATACGGTAGCCAGAAAAGTGACTGTATCGAATCAGATCGCTTACAAAGTCGTCGATGTCAGCGATGAAATCAAGAAGGAATCCCAGGTCAACGCAGCCAAGGAGGATACTCAGAAAAAGGATATCCCGGTGGAGTCCGTACTGAAGGATACGGTGGAGTTTGTAGAGAGCAATCATCCGGGCGGAGACGGATCCGGGTTTCAGAAAATCGACAAGTCGCAGATCAAGGATCCGATGAGCGCCCGTCTTGACATCGTTTCCGGGAAAGTTTATTATTTTTCCGGCAATGTGGGGGCGTCCGCTTCCTCTTCCGATACAGGGACCAACACAGGGGCTTCGAACAGCGCATCGAGCGCATCCACGGCGTCAAGCTCTGCTTCCGGAACGGGTACTTCTTCCGGCGGAACGTCGTCTTCGGCGGCAAGCAGTTCTTCTGCGCAGCAGAAATTAAGCGAAACGAATAAGATCTCCATCGGTGCTTCCACGCTGTCTGTCGGGGTGTCCACCACGCTGTCCCCGCGAACGGATCAAAACGGCAAGGAAGTGACCTGGAGCATTGATGCAGGAAAGCCCGATACGGGAGTGGTTTCCTGTACGGAACCACGGTCACCGGTAAAAAAGGCGGGAGAAAGCAACCTTAAAGGCGACCTTTGCCGATGGCTCCACCAGTACCTTGCAGGTAAATGTGCAGGACGGAGAAAACGGTTCGATCACCCTGACTCCTTCTTCTCTTACGCTGTTAGTAGGTGGAAGCTCTCAAGTAAAAGGCGCAGGTGAGCGGCCTCAGTTCTTCCGATGTCACCTGGACTTCTTCCGATTCCAAGGTCTGCACGGTGGATGCAAACGGGAATGTGAAGGGAGTTGGCGCAGGAAGTGCGAAGGTAACGGCAACCTCAAAGTTAAGGAGCGACAAGAACGCTTCTGTCTCCGTGACGGTGAAGAACGGCGGAGATGTGTTAAAGGATGTGAACGGGAACATCGTCTATGTCAAAGACGGTAACAATTTCAGAGAGGCGAAGGCGGAGGATTATTCCCGCTTTACGGAGTTTTATATTAAGAATGCAAACCCCACCTCTCAAATCTATACCGGCTGGCAGACATTGGATGGTAAGACGTACTATTTTGACAAGAACGGAAACAAGGTGACCGGTTCCCAGGTGATTTTGGGTGTGAAGTATCAATTCGGTGCCGATGGCGTGTTGCAGCTGTCTTCCGGAAGCATGGGATTGATGTTTCAAGTGGAACCGGAATATCGACTGGAACGCAGTCAAGAATTCCGGCGTCAATTTCGCTATCATCCGCTGCGGTTACCGCGGCTCTTCCACCGGAGCGCTGATTGAGGATCCTTATTTCAGAAGAAACATTCAAGGGGCGCAAAATGCGGGCATCAAGGTGGGCGTTTATTTCTTTACACAGGCGGTCAATGATGTAGAGGCGGTCGAAGAGGCTTCCTTCGTGTACAGTCTAATTCAGGGATACAACCTTTCCTTCCCGGCCTATCTGGACGTGGAAGCCAGTGGCGGAAGAGCGGACGGCATTGATGTAGACACCAGAACGACTGTCTGCCGTACCTTCTGCCAGACGCTGGCCAGCAGGGGAGTGCGTGCCGGTATTTATGCCAATAAGACCTGGCTCACGAGCCGGATCAATACCCTGACTCTTACGGCACACAGCATCTGGCTGGCGCAATATGCGGCAGCGCCCACCCTATACAAGAACCAGACATAATATGTGGCAGTATACTTCAACGGGCAGAACTCCCGGCATCAGCACCAGGGTAGACATGAACATTCTTCGCTAGACGGTTGCAGAGGAAGATTTTTAAGAGGGAAAAATTTATGAGAACTTATCTGGTTACCGGAGGCGCCGGATTTATCGGCTCCAACCACATCCCTCTATATGTTTCGCAAATACGGGAAGGAGATCCGCATCATTAACGTGGATGCCCTGACCTATGCGGGGAAATCCGGAAAAACCTGCGGGAGGTGGAGAAGCAGGACAATTATACCTTTATCAAGGCGAATGTCTGTGACAGAGTGGCCATCGAGAAGATTTTTGCAGAGAATGAGATTGACCGTGTCGTGCATTTTGCAGCGGAATCCCATGTGGATCGGAGTATCCTCCATCCCGGAGGTATTTGTCGAAACCAACGTGCTCGGAACGGCGACCATGCTGAATGCGGCAAAGAAGGCATGGGAGAGGGAAGACGGAAGTTTTCAGGAAGATAAGAAGTTCCTCCATGTGTCCACGGACGAGGTCTACGGTTCTCTTCCGGAGGACGGCGGTTATTTCTACGAAACGACGCCCTATGCACCGCACAGTCCCTCACAGTGCCTCCAAGGCGGGCAGCGATCTGCTCGTAAAGGCCTATATGGATACCTATCATTTCCCGGCCAATATCACGAACTGTTCGAATAACTATGGACCTTATCAGTTTCCTGAAAAGCTGATTCCGCTGATGATCCACAATGCGCTGGAAGGAAAAAGCTCCGGTGTACGGAGACGGCAAAAAAATGTAAGAGACTGGTTTCTATGTGGAAGACCATGCGAAGGCCATCGACATGGTGCAGGAGAAGGGAAGGCTCTTCGAGACCTATAACATCGGCGGGCATAATGAGAAGCAAAATATCGAGATTGTGAAGACCATCATCGAGCAGTTAAAAGAGGTTCTGCCGGAAAACGATCCCTCGCAGGAATCATTTAAATGAAGACCTGATCACTTATGTGGAGGATAGAAAAGGGGCATGATCGCAGGTATGCCATCGCACCGGATAAGATCAAGGCGGAGATCGGCTGGGAAACCGGATACCATGTTCGCCGACGGGATCAGGAAGACGATTCGGTGGTACTTTGCCCACCCGGAGTGGATGGAGCATGTGACAAGTGGCGCCTATCAGAGCTATTATGACAGCATGTACCATCTGTAACCGTTAGGATCGTATGTACCACCTATCATCATCAGGAACGGTGCAGTTCCATGGAATCAGTTCCATCGACATGAAGGGGAAAGCGCATGAAAGGAATTATTCTTGCCGGAGGTTCCGGTACGAGACTTTATCCGTTAACCAGAGCGGTGTCCAAACAGATCATGCCGGTTTACGACAAACCGATGATCTATTATCCACTTCCACCTTGATGCTTGCAGGCATTCAGGGAAATTCTGATCATCTCAACCCCCAGAGATTTACCGGTGTTTCGCGAGCTGTTCGGAGATGGAAGCCAGCTGGGACTTTCTTTTTCCTATGCGGTACAGGAAGAGCCGAGAGGTCTTGCAGACGCTTTTCTGATTGGAGAAGATTTTATCGGACAGGACCATGTAGCTCTGGTTCTGGGCGATAATATTTTTACGGACAAAGCTTCTCCCGTGCTGGAACAGGTAGCGCAAAGAGAAGAGGGAGCGACGGTCTTCGGTTATTACGTCAGAGATCCGCGCGCTTACGGAGTGGTGGAGTTCGGAGAGGACGGGATTGCACTTTCCATCGAGGAAAAAGCCGCAGAACCCGAAGAGCAATTATGCGGTACCGGGTCTTTACTTCTATGACAACCAGGTCGTGGAAATTGCAAAGCAGGTCAAACCTTCCGCAAGGGAGAAATCGAAATTACCGCCGTTAACAATGCCTATCTGGCGGAGGGGAAACTCCGGCAGAGAGGCTGGGAAGAGGCTTTGCTTGGCTGGATACCGGCACGCATGACGACCTTCTGGATGCAGCCGACTTCGTTGCCGCTTTTCAAAAGAGGCAGGGGCTTTACATTTCCTGTATTGAAGAGATCGCCTTTAAAAAGGGCTTTATTGATCAGGAGCAGCTGTTGAAACTGGCAGAACCTCTGATGAAGACCGAGTACGGGAAAATATCTGCGTGAGGTTGCAGACGGACTCTGATAGGGGATCCTTGTAGTGGTATGTAAACGGAGGAGTCCCGTACCCCTGGACATGCATGGGGGTACGGGACTCCGGGATGGACGAGGTGACAGGTGGATGCTCATTTGATTCGAAAGGGAATCTTTGCCGCTCTTGTGTCGGTGGCGCTCGTGTTTTTCATCGTTTTCGCTTCCAATACGGACTTTTTACGCAGGGCAAATGCGCAGGTGAAGTCGAAGGAAATTCCGGAGGCGAAGGAGAAGTCATTGGGCAAAAACGCCTTATGGAGAGCAGATCGGAGATGATTTGAGAGGATTTGTCTCTGACGAATCCTTTTTTGACGAACCGGAGACGGAAGAAGAGACGGAGACAGAGGGGGACGGGAAGTCCGTGACCATGGATGCCACGGTGAACGGACACCAGATTACGGTTCGTGTTGTGGACAACGATCATGTGTTGTTGAAAGGGAACGGCTTTCTCGGTCTATTCCACCAGACTTCTGGCCCGTAAGGCGGATATGAGGGCAGAGGAACATACGGATTCGGATAAGGACGGCATCATCACTTTCACCCTTCCGGATGACGGAACCTATTTTCTGTCTCTGAAAGAAATGAAAGGCTTCCACATGCCTGCCCGATGTCTGGAAGGCGGAAATCGGGGATCCGAATGCCGGGCAGGAAGAACCGGAAGAGGAAACGGAAGAACAGGCTTTTTCGGAGAATCCTTCCGGAACAGGAGAAGGCACCGGCAGCATTGTGGCGGAAGGAGACGGCACTAGGACAGAAAGGAAGCGTTATGGGACAGATACAGATCGAAACGTGTGAAATTGAAGGGCTTCGCGTCATCACGCCGCAGGTGTTCGGGGATGCAAGAGGCTATTTTATGGAGACCTATCAGAAGGAACAGTTTGTCGCTGCCGGAATCGACATGGAATTCGTGCAGGACAACCAATCCTCATCCACAAGGGGCGTGCTGCGCGGCCTGATTTTTCAAAAACATCATCCGCAGGACAAGATCGTGCGTGTGGTGAGCGGAAAAGTCTTTGATGTGGCGGTGGACCCTGCGAAAAGGATTCTGAGACCTTCGGCAAATGGTTCGGCGTTCTGTTGACGGCGGAAAATAAGAAGCAGTTCTACATTCCGAAGAATTTCGCACATGGTTTTTCTGGTGCTGTCGGATACGGCGGAATTTGCCTATAAATGTTCCGACTTTTTATCATCCGGATGACGAGGGAGGACTGGCGTACAACGATCCGGAGATCGGGATTGACTGGCCTCTGGAAGAGGGGTGGCATTAAACCCTGTCGGAAAAAGATACCAGGTGGGGAGTTTTGCAGAGTACAGGAGGATGAATGCTTGAGTGCAAATACAGCAGACAAGAGGCAGTGGCGCAGGAAAAAGAAAGTCAATATCTTTCTCTTTACGCTTGTCTGCGCAGTCTTTGCTCTTTTCATTGTTCTTCATCATAATGCACTTGCCGATCCGCAGACCGAGCGCCTCAAGAAGGCCTGTGCCTGTGCTCTCCTGACACTGGGGGGCGGTGAGCTTTTGCGCTTTCTTATGACAAGTTGATGGTGCTGCCGATCGAGTTATTCCATTCGAGGAAACTCATCTGGCGGCTGGCGGTCAATGATTTTAAAAAGAGATATGCGGGATCTTACATGGGAGTCGTGTGGGCACTGGTGCAGCCGGTGGTCACTGTTTTCATGTATTGGATGGTCTTTGATGTCATCTTCAATACAAGGGCACAGATGGTGGCGCAGGGACTGGACGTGCCTTATGTGCTCTTTCTGACCGCGGGACTGGTGCCCTGGTTTTTCTTTTCGGAAGCGCTTTCCTCGGGGACCGGGTCTTTACTGGAATACAATTATCTGGTAAAAAAAGTGGTATTTAAGATCAGCATTCTGCCTTTTAATCAAGGTGATCTCTGCTCTTTTCATCCATCTACAGCGATTCTGTTTGGCATCGCCATTGCCTACGGTTTTTCTCCCACTCTCTACAGTTTGCAGATTTTTTACTATATGCTCTGTGAATTCATCCTTGTTCTGGGCATTTGTTATACGACCTGTGCGGTGCAGGTGTTTTTCAGAGACCTGTCCCAAATCATTTCGATTGCCCTCCAGCTGGGGCAGTGGGCGACCCGATCCTCTGGGATATCAACCGTGTTTCGGATCGCTATAAATGGCTGATCAAACTGAATCCCATGGTCTATATCGTGAACGGTTTCCGCAGCAGCGTGTACGACAAAGAACTTTTCTTTTTCCCATTTCTACTCGTCCACCTACTTTTTGGATCTTTACCGTCGCTTTGTTCGGCATCGGCTCACTCATCTTCAAACGCAGCAAGGTCCACTTTGCAGACGTGCTTTAACGGGAAGGATCGATTACTCATGGAAAAAGAGATTGCAATTCGCGTCAAGAATCTTTCCAAGATGTACAAGCTGTACAGGAAGCAGTCGGACCGGTTGAAGGATGCCCTGGGGCTTTTTAAAAAGATCGCTATACGGAAAGCATGGCGCTTTCTCATGGATTTGGAGATACGAGAGGGAGACCGTCGGGATTATCGGCACGAACGGCAGCGGAAAATCGACCATTTCTGAAGATCATCACAGGCGTCCTGACGCCCAGCGAAGGGAAGTAGAGGTGGACGGATACATTTCCGCCCTTCTGGAGCTGGGGCGGGCTTCAACATGGAATATAACGGGATTGACAATATTTTATTTTAAACGGCATGATGATCGGCTTCTCCGAGGAGGAGATCAAGGCCAGAATGGACGATATCTCGCTTTTGCCGATATCGGCGATTATGTGTATCAGCCGGTCAAAACCTATTCCAGCGGAATGTTTGTCCGCCTGGCGTTTGCAGTTGCCATCAGCATTGATCCGGAAATTCTGATTGTGGACGAGGCACTTTCCGTCGGAGACGTTTTTTTCAGGCCAAATGCTATCACAAATTTGAAGAATTTAAAAATGCAGGGAAAAACCATTCTCTTTGTATCTCACGATCTCTCCAGTATCAGCAAATACTGTGACCGCGCCGTCCTTCTGAACAAGGGGGTGAAGCTGGGAGAGGGGGCTCCCAAGGAAATGATCGACATCTACAAACAGGTGCTGGTCGGTCTCTACCCCATCCCGGAGATGGTGAAGGAAGGGGAAAAACAAAGACGCTTCTGGACGATGAGGAACTGAAGGAGGCGGCGAAGAAGGCGGCGGATCGGTCGCCGGGGACAGAAACGAAGGACGAGAACGTACGGAATCCCGCCATGTTGACATACAGGGGATAGCAATGCACAGATCGTTGACTATTATGTCATGGATGCCTACCACAGGCGGGTGGCTTCGGTTACCAAGGGCAACCGTTCCGGATCGGCATGAAGGTGGAATTCAAGAAAGAAATCTGCCGGCTCCCATTTTTTTGCTTTTACCATCAAAAAAACGTGATGGGAATCGAAATCACGGGAACCAATACCATGCTGGGAAAAAGCCTTTACCGAGCCGGTCAAAAAAAGGAGACAAAATCGAGGTTACTTTTGACCAGGAGATGACATTGCAGGGAGGGAGTATCTGATCTCCTTCGGGGTAACCGGATTTGAACAAAATGATTTTTGCAGTTTATCATAGACTATATGACGCATTGAATTTGAGTGTGGTTTCCGACAAGAATACGGTCGGTTACTATGATATGGAATCGAAGGTGGCTGTGAAGAGCCTTGGATGATTTCGGGAGAATGGGGAGTCTCATGCAGGAGAACGAAAGAATCGGAAGAGTTTTTGCTGGATTATTCGCATTATCAGGGCAAAGATCTATACAGCGACGGCGAAGTGGAAGATGAGCTGTTAGACATTGTGCAGAATCACAGCCAATCGGAATATGGACGCATCATCGAGGAGAGAGCGACCTGGCCGATCCTGTATCATCTCTCGGAGCAGAGGGCAATATCGTCGAGTGGATTCCGATGGATCCCAATGCCAAGGTGTTAGAAGTCGGCAGCGGTTGCGGCGCCATCACCGGCACCCTGTCCGCCAAGGCCAGAGAGGTGGACTGTGTAGACCTGTCCAAAAAGCGCAGTCTGGTCAATGCTTACCGAAACAAAAACTGTGAAAATGTGACGATTCACGTGGGCAATTTCCGGGACATCGAGCCTTCGCTTCCCAGAGACTACCAGTACATCTTCCTCATCGGTGTCTTTGAATATGGGCAGGCCTATATCGGGACGGATCATCCCTATGAGAATTTTTGCACATGCTGCAAAAGCATCTGGCTCCCGGCGGTCGGATCGTCATTGCCATTGAGAACAGACTGGGACTCAAATATTTTGCCGGTTGCAAGGAAGATCATCTGGGCAGCTGGTTTTCCGGTATTGAAGGCTATGAGGGGACGGATGTCGCCAGAACCTTCTCCAGGGATGCGCTCATTAAAAATCATGAAGAACTGCGGGTGGATGAATACCACTTCATTATCCCTATCCGGATTACAAATTCATGAGTGTGATGCATTCGGATCTTTTATTACCCGAGACCCGGTGAATTTCGGGATAATGTTTTTAATTTTGACCGGGACAGACTGGTGCTTTTTCAATGAAAAACATGCCTATGACTCCTGATTGAGGATCGGAATTATCCGAATTTTGCCAATTCCTTTGAGGTGATCATCGGACCCGGTTTTCCGGTGATTTATACGAAATTTTCGAATGACCGGGCGCCGGAATTTCAGATCCGGACAGATATTGCCGCAGATCCCCTGGGCAGGCTGCAGGTGCATAAATACCCGCTTACCCTGCACGCCAGAGAACACATCCGCAGCATTCGGGATGCGTATCTGACGCTGGTGGACCGGTACAGGGGAGGAGATCTGTCGATCAATGACTGTACGGTGGATGATCGAACCGGCAGCGCCACCTTCTCCTTTGTGAACGGGGTACCGCTGTCCACTTTGATGGACCGCTGCATTTCGTCGGGAGAGATCGAGAAGTTTGCCCAGCTCTTTAAGGAATACATCCGCAGGATCAGTTACAGGGAGGATTATCCGGCGGCGGATTATGACCTTGTTTTTTCCAATATCATTGTGAAACGGGCCGATTTGGACGGTGATTGATTACGAATGGACCTACGGAAAGAAGATTCCGACAAGGGAAATTGCCTTCCGTGCGCTTTACAGCTATCTGGAAGAGGATGCCAAGAGACGGGCGATTCACATTGAGAAGTTCTATGATTATTTGGGTCTGACGAAGGAAAAATATCGCGACACTCTTTAAAAAGAAGAGCAGGATTTTTCAAAAATATGTGACCGGAGCCAGAAAGTCTCTGGTGGAAATCCATCAGCTGATCGGCAAAAGACCGGGCGGTACCGAAGGAGATTACGGACGGGACCACCTTCGGCACCCAAAAGGGTCGGATTCAAATCTATCAGGACTTCGGGGAAGGCTTTTCGGAAGAAAATTTCTATTTTTCCCAAAGAGCAATATAACGGAAGGGGCAGGTCAAGCTAAACCTCTCGCTCAAAGAGGGCACAAAAGGCCATTCGTCTGGACCCCTGCCTTCTCCTCCTGCATTGTGACGCTCTCCCGCATTGTCTGGAACGGGAAAAGACGGAGGAGGACGGCGCACCCTTTACGATCAAGCCCAAATGGAGCCTGGCTTTTCGGATGAGAGCATCGTCTTTGACACGGAAGATCCGAACATTGAGATTCGACTGAACACGGAAAAGATCGGACCGCTTAGCGGAAACGTCATCAGCATCCTGATGATGATGAGCCTGCTGCCGCAGGAAATCGCCGCCAATCTGGTGCGTTACCAGATGGAAGGGGAGGAGGAAGGAGCAGGAGAAAAGGACCGGGAAGAAACCGCCCTGGAAAAAGGCGATCCGGTCCCTACCACCGTTTCCGATAAAAAGCGGGCAAGAAGGGGAAGAAGAGTGGCGTGAAGGAACTGCTCTTAGACGATGCCCTGCAGGAATTAAGCAGCTTCAGCGCTTCGATTCAGGAGGAAAAGAAATCTCTTGCGGGTGGTGCTTCCGAAGGACCATCTGTAGCGGAATCCGACAAGGAAGGAAGAAAGAGCGGAATGGAAGGAGATCGAAGTTCCGCCTCCATAGGGGTCGAGTCTTCCGGTAGCGAAGCGGACGAGGACGAGGAAGACTATGATTATGACGAAGAGGATTTCGACGAAGAAGAGTTCCATGTAAAAAAATGGCCCTGGCCATTTCACAGAAAAACGGTAAACAGGATGTCTTTGAAACAAGCTTTTGCTGTCTGTCATGGAAGACAGGCTCGATCAGAATACAAAAAGAAAATGTGCGAACCTTCAGACCAGCTACAACGAGTGGATCCGTGATAAGGAAAAAGGCGCAGGTAGAAGAGCGCAAAAACAGAAAGCCGGAAGGAAACAGAAGGAGGAGGGGAGCTCTTCACGTTTTTTTATGACGAACTGGAAACGGAGGGTCTTTTTCAGAGAGAAACTGGCAGGGCTGCTTGCACGGGCACAGAAGAAACAGGCGCCTTTTTCTGATTGTTTGAGCGCAGACAGGGAGAAGAAGGAAAAAGCGCAGTCTTTTCTGATTCGGGATTTCTTCGACAAACATCCGGAAATTTCCCTGCTTTTACGGAGACGAAGATGAGATTTCGGAGGAGGGTAAATACCAGAATCCTTATTTCAAACCGGACTGGTCGCCCTGACACTTACCTCTCCTGTTTTTATCCGGGCAGTCTGTTTGCCATCAGAACGAAAAACGTTGCAAAAGCTGGTTGCGTCAAAGGAGGGGGAAGCATTTTCTCCCTGGCAGGAGAAGGGGCTTCCACCCAAAATGACGGCGCCTGATCTGCTTTTTTGTCTGCTTGCAAGGCAGGAGCAGGGCTTCGCCAGACGGCGAAGGGCAGGGGAAGACTCCGGAACGATCTCCCCGATGGAAGAGGCGCAGCGCTATTTTCATTTCCCGATCGGACATTTGCCGGAGGTTCTGTTTCACAGAAATGCGAAAGAAGATCTTTATCTGGGAAGGAATCGGAAGCAGGAGCTGCTGTCGCAATTCCATAGGGAGGAGTCGGGGGAAAAGCCCTCTTATTCGGTCAGTATCATCATTCCTTCCAAGGACAATCCGCTGCTGTTAAAGCAGTGTTTGCATGCGGTCATGAAGACGGTGTGTGCGCATGGAGAAGATGCAGGGATTTCTATGAATTTATTTTTGGTGGACAATGGAAGCTCCACCGAGAACCGAAGGAAGATTGAAACGCTCATTTCCTCTGCCCAAAAACACCCGGATTTCTCGGCGCAAACTATGTGTACCAGCCGGAGCTTTTTAATTTTTCCCACATGTGCAATCACGGAGCGGAAGAAGCCAGGACGGATTACCTGCTCTTTTTGAATGACGATGTGGAAGCCCTGTCGGAAGGGTGGCTTTCGAGATGCTGTATTTTGCGGAGAAACCCTGGACGGGCGCGGTCGGGGTGAAGCTTTTATATCCGAATTGCGATCTGATTCAGCACTGCGGATTGCCAATATCCGCATCGGACCGGTGCATAAGTTGCAGCATTTTTCGGACAGTAAGGAATACTACTTCGGTTATAACCGCGGCGTCCATGACATGATTGGGGTAACGGGCGCTTGTCTGCTTATCCGGGCCGGCGTTTTTCGTGAAATGGGAGGATTTCCGGAGGACATGGCTGTCGCCTTCAACGATGTGGAACTCAATTACCACCTCTTTGAGAGCGGCTATTACAATGTCTGCTGCAACAATGTCTTTCTTTATCACCATGAATCCTTGAGCAGGGGCGATGATTTAAAGGATCTTACGAAGATGGCGCGGATGGAGAGAGAGCTTACAAGACTCATGGAAATCCATGAGGATCTGGACGGCGTGGATCCCTTCCTGCACCGTTATATCAGCGATAACGAAAACATGAAGGTGCATGTAACCCTGAATGAAATTGCACCTCCGAACGAACTTCCCTTTACCAGCCCGAAATGCTTTCAGGCGCGCGGCAAGATCAGAAGGGATGGTGGTGCGGGCAGGCGTGGAATATACGGGGCTCGTCAGCCGTTATCTGCGCATCGGCAGGGACTCTCGAAAATCTCTGAAGGACGGTTATCTGATTCAGGGTTATACCTTTGTCATCGGAGACGACAATGCGCTCTATGAAAAAAAGTTGATTTTGGAGCGTTTGCGGGCGCAGAAGGCGGAGGATCCGATCGGGAAGAGGCTTACGAGCTGCCTGTAGAAGAGGTATACCGGCCGGAGATTGCCGAGCAGATTCCCGGATCAGAAGAACGTGAACTTCTGCGGCTTCCGGGTTCGTATGAGGGCGGATGCCCTGCCGGAGGGAGATTACCGGGTCGGTATCCTGATGCGGAACCGGGTGCACAGACAGAAGCTCTATGATTTCGGGGTGATGCTCTTTTCACGCAGGTCCCGGAAAAAGCGGCACAGACAGAAGCTTGATGACTGCGGGGAATGCTTTTTACAAGTACACAGGAAATGGTACGGCAGGCAGAGAAAGGTTAAGCGGATGGCAGAAGAGGAAAAACAGGAAGCAGGACGGATGCGAGCAGGAGGATGCGTATCTTCGGGAAAAAGAGGAAGAATGCGGATCTGGCGGAGCGGCTGGCTTTTCCTGGAAGAAAAAAATGAAGAGCTGCAATATAAGCTGGATCGCATCAAGAAGAATCCGATGTGGAAGGCTTCCGCTCCCTTCGCTCCCCTCCCGCATTTTGGGATCAGACAGAGGGATCGCCTGAAAAATCAGGGATCCATTCGCGGGTGCTGCGAAAACTTTCCTCAAAGGCAAAAGAAAAGCAGGCCATGAAGCGGTACGGGAGCGCCTCTTTTCCGGGTGCGGAAGAAAGAGAAGCGCAGAGGAGAGAGGTTTTTGCAAAATCCGGTGACGATCAGCATTTTGACTCGCTTTACAATACGCCGGAGCGTTTTTTTGCGCGACATGATCGAGTCGGTGGTGCAGCAAACCCTATCCCAACTGGCAGCTTTGTCTGGCGGACGGATCTGACAGGAACACGCCTATGTGGAGAAGGTGGTAAAGGAATATGCAAACGCCGATTCCCGCATCGTGTATCAGAGGCTGGAACAGAATCTGGGAATTTCGGAAATACCAATGCCTGCCTGTCGCTTGCGGAGGGAACTTACATCGGCCTGCTGGATCATGACGATATCCTGCATCCGGAGGTCCTCTATGATTATGTAAAGGTGATAAACGCCGAGGGGGCGGATTATCTTTACTGTGACGAGACGACTTTTTCCGGTGACAGCATCGACCACATGTTGACCATGCATTTCAAGCCGGATTATGCGATCGACAACCTGCGAGCCAACAATTATATCTGTCATTTCAGTGTGTTTCACCGGGATCTTTTTACAGGAGAGGAACTGTTCCGTTCCAAATTTGACGGGTCGCAGGATCACGACATGATTTTTGAGACTTACGGACCGGGCAAAAAAAATTGTGCATGTGCCGAAACTCTTGTACTACTGGCGCTCCCACGCCGGATCGACGGCACAGGACATCGGCGCCAAGTCCTATGCCATTGAAGCGGCAAGGGGAGCAGTGGCGGATCATTTAAGGAGGCATGGGTTCCGGCACTTCAAAAATCACCAGCACCAGAGCTTTTGAGACCATCTTCAAGATCAGTTATGAGATTCTGGGGGATCCGAAGATCTCCATCGTGATCCCGAACAAGGATCATACGCAGGATCTTCGGCGCTGCATCGATTCGATTTTTTGCAAAAACCACCCTACGAAAAATGTGGAAGTCGTGGTCGTGGAAAATGGAGTCTCACGCCGGAGATATTCCGGTACTATGAGGAGTTAAAACAGAAGCCCTACGCCGATTGTGTGAAAGTCGTCACTTGTCAAAGGGCGGAAGGCGAAGCGTTTAATTTCTCCAGGGTGGTGAACTTCGGTGTTGCGCAAACGGAGGGAGATTTCCTCGTTCTATTGAAACAAACGACGTGGAAATCATTACCGTCAACTGGCTGGAAGAACTTCTGATGTATGCGCAGAGGCAGGATGTGGGCGCGGTCGGCGGAAAACTCTATTTTCCGGACAGAACCATCCAGCATGCAGGGGTGATTCTGGGGCTTGGCGCACACCGGACGGCGGGGCATGCGCATTACGGGATGAGCAGGCAGAATCTCGGCTATATGGGCAGGCTCTGTTATGCGCAGGACATGTCGGCGGTAACCGGCGCCTGCCTGATGGTGGCAAAAGCCAAATTTGAGGAAGTGGGCGGCTTTTGACCCTTCCTTTGCCGTCTCCTTAAACGACGTGGATTTCTGTCTGAAACTGCGGGCAAAAACTATCTCAACGTGTTCACACCTTTTCGCGAGGCTTATCACTACGAATCCGCCTCTAGGGAGACGACTTAACGGGAGAAAATGCCAGACGCTACAACGAAGAGTCGGCACATTTCAGGAAGAGGTACAAGGAGGTGTTGCAGAAGGGAGATCCTTACTATAATCCCAACTTCACCTTGGACAAGAGTGATTTTTTTCTTTAAGAATGGAGTAAGCATTACGATTCAGGGATGGACGAAACGGAGCATGAGCGCAGATCGAAACAGGACAGAGAAAGGAGACTCTTTCTCTTTCTTTTGTTCTGCAGTGCAACCTTTTATCTCTTTTTATCATTCTGACGGGCCGATCTGGTGCAGGGATTGCAGGGCTATGTGGATTTATCCCCAGAAGACCCCTATCTTTATCCCCTTTTTTTATCCGGAATAAGGCGTCTTACTCAGAGCAAAAGTTTAAAGAACGGGCTTCCGTCCTATCTCTTCTATGCGGGCGTGGTGCAGGCACTGGTGAATGCCTATGCGCCTTTTTTTCACCGCACAAAACCGTCTACCGGATTGCGGGGGAGGCAGAAGGGAAAAAGAGCCAATACCATGGCGCTGTTTGCGCTCCTGTTCCAGTTTGCCGTTTCTTCCTCAATCGCTTTGGTGCGGCAAGGGATCCATGTATGCGGAGACGGTCATGTCGGAGTCGCTTGCCATGCCGATCTTTCTGCTCCTGATCTGCCATCTGGTTCTGGCACTGCGCACGGAGTTTGCTCCGGAGGCAGGCGGCAGCAGGGGCGCTGTGAGAGGATGGTACTTCCCCTTCTGTTTGTGGCGGTGGATCTCTTCCTGTTACTTGGTCTGCGCTCCCAGCTTGTTTTTGCCTTCCCTTGTCGCTTTTTTTCTTTTTGTACAGGATGTTTGGCCTAAAAACAGACGCAGACCCGCTCCGGTTCGGGATCCTGCTTCTCCTGCTTTCTGCTTGTCTTTGCGGGGAACAGGGAGGGCGGAATGTCTGTATAACGAAAAATACACGGTTTTTTTGCGGAACACACGGGAAACATGAGGCCGTTCTCTGTACCCCTGCTCTATACTTGCTCCGAACAGGACGCGGAAGAGATGACCGTCTTGAGAGATCCTGTTAGCGAGAAGGATATTTCCGGCGAAAAGGACTCTTCCGGCGAAGGAGAAGGCTCTGACGGGACGGGAACATCCGATGTGGGGCAGGAGAAGGTTTCCTTGCTCCGGGCACCGTTTGTTGCGTGTAAAGAAAGAGGGTGCGCATGGCGGATGTCCCTGCAGGGCGGACTGGGTGAAACGGCCTCTCATTATGCGGACAGCTATGACATCATCGGCTATGATATCCTGATTCCGACGGTAGAGACCTTTGTGAAAGAGCATCCGGAGGACTTTCATTGGGATGACCAAACGCACAGGATGGTTTTGGGAGAAAGAGAAAAGACAGACGCTAACGCCGGTGCGAGCGAAGCAAAAGCAGGATGAGCAGATGCGGGTGGAGCTTGTCTATGATACCGTCAGCGGCGAACTGGTCAAGCTGCTATTGCACCAGAATCCCCGCCCTTTCTTGAGACTCTATGCGTATAATATTGTAAAGGGATTTGTCTGCACGAACGGTCGGATGATGCCTGCGCTCATTCCTCTTTGCCTCTTTTTGTACGGTCTGTATTTCTTTTCTATCTATGGATCCGAAAGAAGAAAGAAAGGGAGATTGCCCTTTTGCGGAAGTCGTTTTTGGCCATCGCCTTTAATGTGGGGATGGTCGGTGCTGTGATTTTTCCCCAACCCAGGTAGTATGATTTACAGCATGGGCCTGTTCTATACGGCAGGCATGCTGATGGTGGTAAATATTCTTGAAAAAGGAAGTGGAGTTGCAGGAGGAGAAAGCCGGAAGGCAAGAGGTGCAGGAAGAGGCATCCTGAGGGGAGAGGCAGGAGGAAGCTGGAAGGCAAGAGGTGCAGGAAGGAGAAGGTAGAATGGATACGCTTGTGGCGGTTCGAAAAATTTTTTCCTATGCAAAAAGAAACGGTCTGGAAAGTGCGCTCTGTGCGGCAAGGGAGCGGAGAGAAGACCTGCGCCTTCCCTATCAATACGAGCCTCCTTCGAGAAAGACGCTCTCCTCGCAGAGGATGCGGTACCGGGAGATTGCCTCTTCCGGGGAAATGCTGACCTTCAGCATCCTGGTTCCGCTATATGAAACGCCACCGCGTGATCTGAAAGAGATGATTGCAAGCGTGAGGAGCCAGACCTATGAGAATTTTTGAACTGATTCTGGCGGATGCTTCGAAGGAACCCCTGCAGCACCTGGTGGAAGAAGCGGCGGAAGGCGACAAAAGAGTACACTATCTGAGACTGAGCAGAAACAACGGCATTGCGGAGAACACGAATGCGGCGCTGCTGATGGCTTCAGGTGACTATGCCTGCCTTCTGGATCATGACGATCTCCTCACGCCGGACGCCCCTGTATGAGATGGCAAGGAAATCGGCGCCCATGCAGGAGAAGAGGTGGTTCTCCTCTATTCGGATGAAGATAAGTGCGAGGAGGAGGAAGCGCTTTTTGAGCCGAACCGGAAGCCGGATTTCAATCTGGATTACCTGCTGTCGAACAATTATATCTGTCATTTTACCGTCATCCGCATGGAAGAATTGAAAGAAGCCGGATTCCGAAGGGAATATGACGGATCTCAGGATTATGATGTGATCCTGCGGACAGGAGCGCAGGCGGAGATGAGCGGGAAGGGCAGGGTGCTTCATGTGCCGAAGGTGCTCTATCACTGGCGCACCTCCAAGACATCTACTGCGGCCAATCCTGCCAGCAAGCACTATGCCTAGTGACGCCGGCAGGCGTGTGGTCATGGATTTTCTATCTCGCAGGAATATTGATGCGAAGGTGGAGAATCTGGCGCATTTGGGATTTTACCGGGTTTTGTATCTCCCGGATGTGTTTGCTGCAAGAAGGGACATCGGCGTGATCGGTGCGAAGATCACGGATAGCAGGGGAGGCTTCTTGCCGGTATGTATAATGAAGCGGGAGACCTTGTTTTTCCGGCCTGAAAAAGGGATATTCCGGAGGCTTTCAACACAGGGCGGCGGTGCAGCAGGATGCTTTTGCGGTGAGCCTTTTAGGAATTCGATACCGTGCGGAGTTGCATGCGCTGTACCGGAGGGTCTGTGCAGGAAAGAAGATCGAAGAAATGTCGGAAGAAGAATTGAGAGAAAAGAGTCTCTCATTTTGCAAGGCGGTGAGGAAACGGGGCTACCGCATCTATTGGGATCCGCAGGAGGTTTATGTGAGGTCAAAAGACAGTGGCGCTCTTGTCAAAGAGAGCAGGCGGGAATGAAAATCTACCTGACCAGACACGGGCAAACCGATTGGAACAAGCAACATCTCATGCAGGGCAGGAGTGATCTGCCGTTAAATGAAACAGGCAGGATGCAGGCGGGAGAGATCAGGAGAAAGCTGGAGGGCATTTTCGTTTGACGCGGTCTATGCCTCCTGTCTTAAACGTGCGGTCACCACCGCTTCCTGATTAGCGGGCACCCGGAGGAAGAGGTGAGAAGGGACGCACGGATCAACGAAGTGGACTTCGGTGCCTGTGAGGGAAAAACGCTACGGACAAATGGGACTTTTTGCAACGCTTTACTGGATGTTTCCGGAACTCTTTCCGGCGCCTTCCGGGATGGAGGATGTGGCTTCCATGAGAAAAAGAAGCGCCTCCTTCTTGCAGGATCTCATGAAAGGGAAAAAGAAGAAAGCGTCCTTGTGGTTTGTCACGGCGGCATTATTCGCCCTCTCCGCGGCTATCTGGAAGGGAAGAAGTCGGGGCTGGTGTGGAGACCCCGCCCCAAAAACTGCGAAGTCTTTGTCTATGAAACGGAGAAAGATGCAGCCAGACTGGTGGCGGATCTGCGCTAGAGGAAGCGAGATCACACAGAAGACGTCTCCTGTGCCGGATCCGCGCCAGAGGAAACCGGTGCGCATGGCAGACATTCTCCTGTGCCGAACCGGTCTTTGCAATCTGCCCTTTAGGGAACCCTGATTTATCCCTGTGATGCGGCGAAGGGTATTTACAGCCAGCTCGATTTTCCAGCTGCAAATCATTTTCGAAAGTTTGTCTTGTATTCCTTCACCCGGGGAGCGGTGGGAGACAGGGCTCTTTTTACGCCTAGAAGCAGGCCTTTCAGATAAGGAAGGACGAGTCCTCTTTTTGCAAAGAAGATCCCTTTGATCAGGATTCCAAGGAGAAAGAAGGGAAGGTTTAAGGCAATCATCCAGGCCGGAAAAATTCTTCCAGATCAAATAGAAATTGTTGGCGGCGCTGAGCGTTTTCCTTGAACGCATTGTAACGGCTGCCGCTGGTGGCGCTTCCCTGTGGAAGAGCACGGCGCGGGTTCGTAGACATTCCGGTAGCCGTATCTTCTGGCACGAAGTCCCAGATCCACGTCTTCCAGATAACAGTAATGCGCGGGATCAAAGAGACCGGTTTCTTCTAAAAGATCTCTGCGGTAGAGAGCCGCTCCTGCACAGGAAGTGGTGATGAAAGCCCGCTTCTGATAGCTTTTAAAGGGTTTGTCTCTGGCGGGCGAAAAGGCCCAGCCCAGGATGCAGTAGAGGTCGCCGCCATCATCCATTTTGTCCGGATGGTCCATCTGCAACATGGCTGCCTGCACGCTGAAGGTGGGATGCTTTTTGTTCTCGCCGGAGCGGATCGCGGCAAGCAGGTTTTCCGCAAGATCCCTCTCTGCCCTCGTATCGTTATTGATTAAGAGGATGTAAGGCGAAGAAGAAGCTAAGATCCCCTGCATTGACGGCGCTTGCAAAACCGCTGTTACGGGGCAGCTTTTTTTCTGACGGATCGAAGAGGGACAGGAGGGGTGTGCCCGGGTAAAATCCGCGATAAAGTCATCGACGATTTTCCCCGAACCGTCCCGGGAGCCGTCGTCCACCACCAGGATTTCCAGGGGAAGGGTCTGTTTTAAAAGAGATTCCAGACAGGGCAGGATATAGTCTTTTGCCGTTGTAATTCGGCACGATGCAGGTGATGGCAGAACCGGCATCACGGGTTTGCTTCTTCGATTCCTTATGGTCTCCAGTTCCAATACTGTTCATCGTTATTTCCCTATCTGAATATAGTCTTCCACAGGCTGCTATGTTAGAATCATAGGCGCCCTATCGTTCGGTTACCAATCTGAGAAACAGTATATCATACCCATGAAAAAAAGAAAATTTATCTTTACAACCTTCTGGCACTTTTCAGCGAGCGGCAGCCTTTTGTCATTTTCTGTATGGCGATCCGCCTGTCTCCCTTTGGAGACAAGACGTTTCTGTATGATGATATGAAGAGACAGTATGTGGACTTCTACGCCTTTTACAGAAGCATCTTAGGGGGAAAAACGACCTCGTTTATTCTTTCCAGAAGGGGATCGGAGAACCGGTCACCGGTCTTTTTTTCTATTATCTGACCAGTCCCCTCCTTTTCCTGCTTCCGCTGGTTGGCAACACAGAGCTGCCGGTGGCGATCACGGCGCTCATCGGGATCAAGATCTGCCTTTGTAGCCGGTTCCGCCAATCATTTTTGCAAAAAGAATTTCCGGAAGCATTCTGACCGTGCCTTTTGCGGTCTCTTTTCGCTTTTTCTTCCTGGATTGCGCAGAATATGACCAATGTCATGTGGCTGGATGTGGTGATCGATGCCGCTTCTTTCGCTGGCCGCACTCGAATATGAGGAGAGCGGGAGAGGGGCGCTTCGCTGCATTTTGTTAACCGCCCTGACCTTTTATCTGAATTATTATCAGGCCTGGATTGTCCTGCTTTTTGTTCTGATCTGGTTTGTGCTGCACTGGGCGATGGATTCGGAGAGGGAGTGGAAGGTTTTGCTGCGCTTCTTTCTCTGTGCGATGACCGGGATTCTGCTAACAGCTGTCCTCTTCCTTCCTTCGATTCTCCTGCTTTTTGCGAAGTGAGAAAAAGCGGGGTGCCGATCACGGAAGCCATTTTGCAGGAAGGCTTCTTTCACAATCCCTTTGCAATGCTTCCCGCCCTGTTTTCCTGTTCCTTTGACTACACGCAGATCATGCACGGACGCCGAGAATCGGTGCGGGCGTTCTTGTCCTTCTCCTGTCCCTCCTCGTGCTGTTTGAAAAACAACTGCCAAAGGAGAAGAATGAGAGGAGAGAGACGGATTCTGCTGCTTCTGCTTTTTTTCTTTCCTATGTCTTTACGCCGTTTACGATGCTGTTTCAATGGATGCAGATTCCTTCCGGTTATCAGTACCGTCATGCCTATCTGTTTTCTTTTGTGCTGTGTACCCTGGCCTGTCGCTTTTTGAGAATAAAAAGACCACCTCTTTTCTGAAGATTGCGCACCTGGCTCTTTCTCCTGCTTTTGATCGCCTTCTGTGCCCCTGCTGAAAAGATCCTGGTTCGGCACGAGTGATGCGGTTTTGAATGTGATTCTGGTCACGATTCTGACGATTGCCCCTGCAGTTGTTTGTCCGCCACAAAGGTGGACGGAAGATCCTGCGCTTTTCCTTCTTCTCGTGCTGTTTACGGTACAGGCGGGAGAAGAGGCGATCAACATGGGGCAGATCTATCATTTCATGTCTGCCGCAAAGACGAAGCAGAAGGCGTTTTTTTGTCCAAGGTGGAGATGCAGGAGCAGGCAGCGGACGCCCCTGCGAAAAGAGGACGATTCTTTTACCGGGCGGAAAGCTTAACGCCCAGGGAGCAGAACGACTCTTTGATGTACGGATACCGGGGAGTCACCACCTACAGTTCGGGGAGATGGTGGCAAATTCCGCCTATCTGCGGAAACTTGGCTACCAGGACAATGAACTGTACACCGCCTTCTCTCCTGATAATACGCAGAGTGCGCAGGCCATTCTGGGGATCCGCTATTTATTCCGAAAAGATACCTACACAAAGACGGAAGCGTCCCTTCCGATGGGAATGGCGCTGTCCTATCTGCCGAAGGATGTCACCTTCCAAAAAGAAGCGAAGGAGAATCCCTTCCTCTTTCAGCAGGAGATTTTTGGACAGTCTTTTGGAGGAAGAGCGGCCTTATTCGACAGAGAACCTCTTTACGGAGGCGGAGCAGGGAGAGGTGACAAAACGTAGAGAAAACGGGAATCTCCATCTGTCCTGCCGGGTCAAGGCGGGGCGTACGGGAAAGCTCTATCTCTATATGACCGGTCTTGAAGGCCTGACACAGAATATGGAACTGTTTTTAAACGGAGAGCCTTTTGGCGGATATGGTAACTCTTATCGGAAGTGCGTCATGCCTCTCGGGGAACTTTGCGGAAGGAGAGACCCTGCTGTTTGAGCAGGTCATTTATAAGAACGGAAAAGGCAAAAGGAAGTCCCCGGCACCTGGCATTTTCGTGACGGAAAACGAGAAGGTGTTGCAGGAGCTGTGCGGGATGATTTCAAGCGGAGTGCGGCGGAAGTGAAAACCGCTCACCTCCTTCGCTTAGGGTGATCCCACAGAGGAAGGACGCAGTTTCCGTTTTACTCCTGATTCCATTCGACAAATGCTGGAAGGCGGAAACGGATCGAAAAGAGCAGATTCCGCTGCGGAAGATCGATGATAATTTAATGTTGGCAGATCTGCGAGGAATGGCAGAAGGAAGTGCTTTCACCCCTGACCTATCAGGTCGAGGGACTCTCCGGAGGGCTTCTTCTGACGCTCTTTGGCATCGTGCTCGCGGTTGCGCTTGCAAGGGAAAAGTGATAGAATGACTAGATATTTTGGCGCGAAAACAGACACTTTTTCTATCAATACAAAAAGCAAAGGCGAAAAGCGATGAGCATCATTGATAAAATCATAGGAACCCATTCGGACAGAGAATTAAGGAGAATCAATCCTCAGGTCGATGCCGTCATGGCACTGCAGGGGGAGATGAGGCAAAAAACAGATGCACAGCTGAGAGAGCGAACCGATCATTTTAAGAGACAGTTGGCGGAAGGCAGTTCCCTGGACGATGTTCTGGTGGACGCTATGCGACGGTCAGAGAGGCAGCTAGAAGGGTGCTCCACATGGAGCATTTCCGTGCAGGTAATCGGCGGCATTATCCTGCATCAGGGGCGAATCGCAGAAATGAAAACCGGTGAAGGCAAGACACTGGTTTCGACTCTGCCCGCCTATCTGAATGCGCTCGAAGGCAAGGGCGTGCAGATTGTGACGGTGAATGACTATCTGGCCAGCCGTGACGCAGACTGGATGGGAAAGGTGCATGAATTTTTGGGACTTTCCGTCGGTTGCATTTTAAACAGCATGAATTCCGATGAAAGACGCGCCGCCTATGCCTGCGACATCACCTATGTGACAAACAACGAGTTGGGGTTTTGATTATCTTCGTGACAACATGGCCATCTACAAGAACCAGCTGGTACAGCGCGGTCTGCATTATGCCATCATCGACGAGATCGATTCGATCCTGATTGATGAGGCGAGAACGCCTCTGATCATTTCCGGACAGAGCGACAAATCCACCAAACTGTATGAGGCCTGCGACCTTCTCGCAAAACGGATGGAGAGGGGAGAGGGCAACGACGAATTTCTCCAAGATGGATGCGCTCATGGGCGTGGAACAGGAGGAGAGCGGCGACTTTATTGTCAACGAGAAGGATAAGTTAATCAATCTGACCGCCCAGGGCGTGAGAAGGTGGAGAGTTATTTCCACTGAAGAATCTGGCGGATCCGGAGAATTTGGAGATTCAGCATAATATTATTCTGGCACTCCGCGCCAACAACCTCATGCACAGAGATCATGACTACATCGTCAGGGACGACGAAGTACTGATTGTGGATGAGTTCACCGGTCGTGTCATGCCGGGACGCCGTTATTCCGACGGTCTGCATCAGGCAATCGAAGCCAAGGAACATGTGAAGGTCAAGAGAGAGAGCAAGACGTTAGCGACCATCACCTTCCAGAATTTTTTTAACAAATTTGAAAAAAAGTGTGGCATGACCGGTACGGCGCTCACGGAAGAGCAGGAATTCCGCGATATCTACGGCATGGATGTCATTGAGATCCCGACCAATGTACCCGTGGTTCGTAAAGACGAACAGGATGCGGTGTACAAGACCAGGAAGGAGAAATTCAAGGCGGTCGTGCAGGCGGTAAAGGAAGCACACGAGAAGGGACAGCCGGTTCTGGTCGGCACCATTACGATCGAGACTTCGGAACTGCTTTCTTCCTTGTTAAAAAGAAGGAATCGAGCACAACGTTCTGAATGCCAAATTCCACGAACTGGAAGCGGAGATCATTGAGCAGGCGGGTCAGCATGGAGCGGTCACCATTGCCACCAATATGGCGGGTCGTGGTACCGATATCGTTGGACGACGAGGCAAGAGCTGCCGGCGGACTGCGGATTATCGGCACGGAGCGTCATGAATCCAGACGAATCGATAACCAGTTGCGCGGTCGTTCCGGCCGTCAGGAGATCCGGGTGTTTCAAGTTTTATATTTCTCTGGAAGACGACCTCATGCGGCTGTTCGGAAGTGAGCGTCTGATCGGTATGTTCAATGCGCTTGAATCCCGGAAGGACAGGGAAATTGAGCATCGGATGCTCACCAGATCCATTGAGCAGGCACAGAAGAAGATCGAGGAAAACAACTTCGGGATTCGTAAGAACCTGCTGGAGTATGACCGTGTGAATAATGAGCAGCGTGAGATCATCTGGCGGAGCGCAGGCGTGTTCTGGATGGAGAGAGCATGCGCGATTCGGTTTACAAGATGATCACGGATTTCATCGAGGAAAAAGGTGGACACCGTGGCGGGAGAGTCTTCCGATGCGGATGACTGGGATTTAAGTGAGCTGAATGAATTGATCCTGCCGACCATTCCGCTTCGTCCGATTACCAGAGGACGGATGAGCGAGCGCACCAGAGAGGGATTGAAGCAGCAGTTGAAGGCGGAGGCCGTCAAGCTGTATGAAGACAAGGAAGCGGAATTCCCGACGCCGGAAACCATCCGGGAAATCGAGCGTGTGATTCTGTTAAAGGTGATCGACCGCAAGTGGATGGATCATATCGATGACATGGATCAGCTGCGGCAGGGCATCGGCCTGCAGGCTTACGGACAGAGAGATCCGCTCGTGGAATACCGTGCTGCCGGATATGATATGTTTGATGAAAATGACAAAGAGCATCAAGGAAGATACGATTCGCCTGCTCTTCCATGTGCACCTGGAGGAACGGGTGGAAAGGGAACAGGTGGCGCAGGTCACCGGCACCAATCGCGATGAGAGCGCTAAGAAAAAGCCCACGGTAAAGAAAGAGGCAGGGAAGGTCAGACCCAACGATCCATGCCCTGCGGCAGCGGGAAGAAATACAAGGCCTGCCATGGAAGGCCGGGGATGTCTCTCTCAGAGCGATTTGGAAAACAGCGAAGGAAAATAAACGGATCGAGGTCATGCGTCCGGAGGATCCTTTGCTCAGAGGAACATCCCTGACAAAGGAAGATTTCCGTATGGAAACAGGATAATGAAGGTAAGAAAAGGAATGAGGAGAGGCAGATGTTAGCACTGGATCAGATGAAGGCGGAACTTGTGGCGCAGCAGGATACGCTGACGGAAGTCACCGCCTCCATGGATATTGAGAACAGGAAGAAAAATCGAAGAGCTCTCCGTGAAATGGAGGAGCCGGATTTCTGGGAGAATGCAGAGAAGGCGAATCAAAAAGACCATTGAAATGAAGGGCTTGCAGGATGTCGTATCCAAGGTGGAGCAGCTCAATGCCTCCTACCGCGACATTCTGGAGCTGATCGACATGGGAAATGAAGAAGGGACAGAAGACCCGAGCTGGCGGCGGAGATCAGAACCGATCTGGATACCTTTACGAATACCCTGGAAGACGTCAGGATCAGCAACTCCTGAACGGGGAATATGACCGCCGCAATGCCATTTTTGAAACCGTCGGCGGGCGCCGGAGGAACGGAGAGTTGTGATTTTGCCCAGATGCTCTACCGCATGTATACGAGGTGGGCGGAGCGAAGACATTTTTCTCTCGAAGTATTGGACGAACTGGAGGAGAAGAGGCAGGGATCAAATCCGTCACCTTTCAGGTCAACGGATCAATGCTTACGGTTATCTGAAATCGGAAAAGGGGTGCACCGTCTGGTGCGTATCAGCCCGTTTAATGCGCAGGGAAAAAGACAAACCTCCTTTGTGTCGTTAGATGTCATGCCGGATATTGAAGAAGACCTGGACGTGCAGGTGAATCCGGACGAGATTCGAGTGGACACCTATCGCTCCAGCGGTGCAGGCGGACAGCACATCAACAAAACTTCTTCCGCCATTCGTATTACGCATATTCCGACCGGAATCGTCGTCACCCTGCCAGAATGAACGAAGCCAGTTCCAGAATAAAAGACAAGGCGATGCAGATGTTAAAAGCCAAGCTCTTCATGCTCAAGCAGGAGGAAAATGCGGCGAAGCTGGCGGGAATTCGCGGTGAAGTCAAGGACATTGCCTGGGGTAGCCAGATCCGTTCTTATGTGTTGCAGCCCTACACCATGGTGGCTGATTATCGAAGCGGAGAAAATCGTCCAATGCGCAGGGTGTTCTGGACGGTGATCTGGATCCCTTTATCAACGCCTATCTGAAGTGGCTGGCTACCGGCGGGAAAACCGCGCGGCGGTGCAGAGGAGGAATAAGGCAAGACCCCGTGGAAGGAGGGAATCCATGATCAAAAATCAGTCTGTGTATGATTGTGAAGAATGAGCAAAAACATGGCGGAGATTCTGAACAACCTGAAGCCGATTGCGGACGAGATGATCGTGGTGGATACCGGCTCTGCAGACGATACGGCGGAGATTGCAAGAAGTCTCGGTGCGCAGGTTTTTACTTTCTCCTGGACGGGCAGCTTTGCCGATGCAAGGAATTTTGCCTTTTTCTAAAGCAAGCGGCGATTATATCTATTCTGCGGACGCGGATGAACGGCTGGACGAAGAGAACTTACAGCGTTTTCTGTGTTTAAAAAGAGTGCATGGATCCGCAGATTGATATTGTGCAGATGTATTATCGCAAATCAGCTGCAAGGCAATACCGTCTACAATTTCGATCGGGAATTAAGGCCGAAGCTGTTTAAAAGGCTGCGCACCTTTACTTGGCTGGAGCCGGTGCACGAGCAGGTGAGGTTGGATCCGTTGGTCTTTGACAGTGACATTGAAATCGATCACTTTTCCGGAGGGGATCACGCATCCAGGGATCTGGCGGCCTTTCTGCGAGCTTCGAGAGAGCAGGCTCTTTCTCCCAGGCTTTTTTCCCTCCCATGCCAGAGAATTGATGATTGCGGGAAGGGAGAGTGACTTTCGGGAAGCTCTTCTTTTTGAAAAAGAGGCGAATGCGGAAGGCAGGAGCGTGGATGAGGTGAAGCAGGCCTGCGTGATCGTTTGCCATGCCGCAAGGCTGCTTCGCAAGGAGAGAACCTTCTTTCAATATGCGCTCAAAAACAGTCGCTGCCGGCGGCTGCAGCGAAAATGTGCTGTGAGTTAGAGAGTTCTATCTGGAAGAGGGGCAGCCGAAGGAGGCGGCACTCTGGTTCTACAACGCAGCCTATGAAACGGAACCCTCCTGGATGTCCATAGGGGCGGTGATCTCCTTTAAGGAGACTTTCCGAATGCTATGCCCTCATGGGAGAGGAAGAGCAGGCTCATGCCCTATGCGGATGCAGCAGGTGCCTGGAAAATGCCACAGCAGTAAAGAAAATGGAGAATTTTTAGATGAAGAAAATCATTCTGGTCTTTTGATTTCGATGGTTCCGGTGGTCGAACTGCGAGGTGCCCTGCCGTATGCGCTGGGTCCCTGGATGGGGACAGCCGCTTCCACTGTTACAGGCTTACCTGATTTGTATCATTGGAAATATGCTTCCGGTGCCTCTGATTTATCTTTTTGCAAGAAAGTTATTGGAGTGGGGAAAAATAAGCCCTCATCGGCAAACCCTTCACCTGGTGCCTGGAAAAAGGCAAAAAGGGCGGGAGGCGCTGCAGAAGAAGGCGGGACAGGGCTTGTTCCTTGCACTGATGCTTTTTGTAGGCATTCCCTGCCCGGAACCGGCGCCTGGACGGGCACACTTGCCGCCAGCATTCTGGATATGGAATTTAGGGAAAGCGTACTTGCGGTTATGTTTGGCGTTCTGCTTGCAGGAATCATCATGCTCCTGCTTTCAACGGCCGGATACGGAATCGTCAGGATGGCTGCCTGAGGGTGAATCGGATTTCAGGATGCGCAATGACAGGGATGGCTGCCTGAGGCCGAATTAGAAGTTTAAGATGCGGAAGGGCAGGGAAGACTGCCTGATGGGGAATCCGTAGTACAGGATATGGGAATGGAAATTGAGGAAAAAATGAGCGGTGATTATATGGTTCGTGCCACGGCAGGGGATGCCCGTGTGAGAGCCTTTGCAATAACGACTCGGGATACGGTGGAAGAGGCACGACGCCTGCACGCCTTAAGTCCGATTGTGACGGCGGCACTCGGCAGACTCAGTGAGTGGCGCTCTGATGATGGCGGATATGTTGAAATCGGAAGCAGACCGCCTGACCATTCAGGTGGAGGGAGACGGCCCTCTGCGAGGAATGACAGTGACGGCGGATCAAGCGGGGCATGTCAAAGGATACCCTCAAGAATCCTTTGGTGCTGCTGCCTCCCAACGAGGCGGGACACCTGAATGTAGGAGGAGCGGTAGGAAGAGGAGTCTTACGGTGGTGAAAGACACCGGATCCCTGAATCCCTATGTCGGTCAGGTGGAGCTTTATTCCGGAGAAATTGCGGAAGACCTCACCTACTACTTTGCACAGTCGGAGCAGACGCCGACTTCTGTCGGACTCGGCGTCCTGGTGAACCCGGACAATACCGTGAAAAAGGCGGGAGGGTTCCTCATTCAGCTGATGCCGGGCGCAGAAGAGGAGTTGGTGGATCTCTTAGAGGGAAATCTGAAGAGCCCTTGCGCCGGTGACACAGATGCTAGGGACGGAATGACCCCGGAAGACATGCTGGATCAGGCGCTGGGGGCTGGATGTAAAAAGAACGGCACGAAACCGGTTTCTTTCTTCTGCGGGTGCTCCAGGGAGAGAATGGAGCGGGCACTGGTTCTTTTGGGAAAAGAAGAATTGAGTTGCATGATAGAGGATGCAGAACCGGTGGAGCTGCGGTGTAAATTCTGTAATCGGGCTTACCGTTTCTCGTGGCGGAGCTGATAGGGCTCAGGACGAGAGCCTCTTCTGGTAAGCCGGGAAACAGGAGAGCGGAGAAGTCATCTTAAGAAAAGCCGGGAAATAAAGAGAACGAGGATGATTGGATTCGGTAAAATGGGTAACAGGAGAGAAGGGAAAACACCGGACTGGAACTGATGCGAATACAGGAAATAAAAGAGATAAATGCCGGAGAAGGAGAAGCTTGGATGAAGGACGGGTTTTTGAAATTGCATGCGCCACACCAAGGGTGCGAGTGGCGGATGTGGATTTTAATACAGAGCAGATTTGCGCTCAGATCGAAGAGGCTGTGGGAAAGGGGGCAAAGATCATTGTCTTTCCGAACTCTGCATCACCGGCTACACCTGCGGAGATCTTTTTATCAGGAAGAGCTGTTGTTCAGCATCCAGAAGCGCCTTACGGAGGCTGACTTTCTTTACGGAAAAACAGGAGCAGATGCCCTTGTTTTTGTTGGCCTTCCCTGGAAGTGGAGGAAGCTATACAACCGTGCGGCAGCGTTGCAATCCGGTCGCATATTGGCTTTTATTCGAAGCAGCACCTCCCCAACTATGCGGAGTTCAATGAGGTTCGCTATTTTGCCAGAGGAGAAGAAGAGGTGATTCCTCTATTTGAAGGAGAGGAAATTCCTTTCGGCGCGGATTGCTCTTGTGTGCGCAGGCTGAACCAGGAGGCAGTGTACCTCCTGCGGTGGTTGGCTGCGAAATCTGTGAGGATGTGGGTGGCAGAAGCACCGAATATTGCCTTGCCGCATCCGGAGCGAATATCATGGTCAACCTTTCCGCTTCGAACGAAGTGATTGGGAAGGAAACTTACCGAGAGAATTGATTACCAATACCTCTGCCCGCCTGATCGCCGGATACCCCTGCGCGACGGCGGGAGAGGAGAATCAACCCAGGATGCGGTTTTTTCCGGTCACAATATGATCGTAGACAACGGACACTTGCTTGCGGAAAGCAGGCTGTTTCAAAACGGGATCACTTTAGGGGGAAATCGATATCAACAGTCTGAATTTTGAGCAGGCGCAGAAATACCACCTGTGTCACTCGCCTCTCAGTCCGCATGTGAGAATTCCTTTTTCCTGAAAGAGGAGGAGACTGCTCTCACGAGAGCGTACGGCAGACACCCCTTTGTTCCGGAGGAAGAGGGAGATCTGGGAAAAGAGGTGTGAAGAAATTCTGCTCATGCAGTCACAGGGCTGAAGTCGAGGATTGCACATATTCACACGAAGACGGCGGTACTAGGGGCTCTCCGGAGGATTGATTCCACGCTGGCGCTTTTAGTTGCCGTCAGGGCCTTTGATCTTCTTGGACTTAGCCGTGACGGGATTCTTGCCGTAACCATGCCCCTGTTTCGGCACCACGGACAGGACCTATCAGAATGCCTGCAAGATGGCGAAGGCGCTCAGGGTGACATTAAAAGAAGTCAATATCAAAGAAGCGGTTTCACTTCACTCCGCGATATCGGCCAGGATCCGGAAAAACAGGACGTCACCTTTGAAAATGCACAGGCCAGAGAGCGGACGCAGGTGCTAATGGATCTGGCAAACCAGTGCGGCGGACTGGTCGTCGGTACGGGAGACCTTTCGGAACTGGCACTGGGATGGGCAACGTACAACGGCGATCACATGTCGATGTACGGTGTGAATGCCGGCATTCCCAAGACGCTGGTCAGACATCTGGTCTCTTATTATGCGAACACCTGTGGCGACACGGAACTTTCGGCCGTACTCCAGGATGTGCTGCACACACCGGTTTCTCCGGAACTGGTAGCGCCGAAGAATGGCGAAATCGTCCAGAAGACGGAGGATTTGGTCGGCCCTTATGAGCTGCATGACTTCTTCCTGTATATATGCTGCGCTGCGGCTTTCTCCGCGCAAGCTCTATCGGATCGCTCGCAGATCTCTTTGCAGGGGCCTATGAAAAAGAAACGATATTGAAAATGGATGAAGGTTTTCATCGGAGATTTTTGCCCAGCAGTTTAAACGCAGCTGCTCGCCGGACGGGCCGAAAATCGGAAGCGTCTCTGCTTTTCCCCAGAACGGATCTGCGGATGCCCTCCGATGCCAGCGCCGCTCTCTGTTAAAAGAGGTAGAGTCGTTAGAGGGTAAAAAGAGTGCGGTAAGGGTCTGCTTTGCTTTAAAAATTGCATCATCAGTTGTAGCAGTGAGTGCTTCAAACTCAAACAAAGGAAGCTGCGGCCTCTCCTCAAATGCAAGATCCTTCAAACACCGTCTTCGCGGGTCCGCTTAAGAAGATGGGTGTTTTTGATTTCATCAAAGGTGCAGGTGAGACGGCCTCCCCGGACTTCGATGGTCAGCTGACGGTTCGTCAGTCCGTTTAAAAACGCAGGCGGCAGTGACGGCACAGCAGCCGGTTCCACAGGCAAGCGTCTCTCGCTCCCGCGCTCATAGACACGCATTCTGGCAGGGAAGGGGCTAATCACCTACGAATTCTGCATTCACCCGCTCGGGGAAATACGGATGGGACTCAAAAGAAGGACCGATTACATCCAGGGGAAACTGCGCAAGGTCAATGCTGTTGTCCAGGAAAACAACTGCATGCGGATCCCCCATGGAGACCGCGTTGAAAAAAATATTCTTTGCCATCCACATGAATGGGGCAGGAGAGGACGGCATCCGGAAAAAGGGAGCGCAGCTTAGGGATCCCTTGCGACAGGAGAAGTCTTTCTGCCCGCATAGACATCTTCTTCCGCGCGCAGGTGCGATTCCGGAAGTTTTAAAGGGATTTGTTCCGGCGTAAAAATGGGCGTCCCCATATTGACAGTGGCGGTGTCCACCTGCCCGTCTGCACCGATGTGTAGGCTAAGGAGATGGGGGACGCCACAGCTTGTGATCACGACTTCGCTTTTGGTGGTCAGACCGTGGTCATACACGTATTTCCCTTACGCAGCGGATGCCGTTGCGCACATTTTTCCCTCGCGAGCCATCGGCATTGTACATTTTCACTTTCGAAATCGCTGTCTTCTTTTGGCAGCCTTCGGATCAGGATGACACCATCTCCTCCGATGCCGAAGTGACGGTCAGAAAGGAATCGGATGAGCCGTTCCTTTGTCTCTTTGTCTTCCGGGATAGATTCAGTGTCTGCATTGATATAGATATAGTCGTTTCCACAGCCGTGCATTTTGGTAAAGTGCATAAGGGTCTCCTGTAATCTTATTTTTTGATTCGACATTCGATATTCTTAGACTAAAACGACAGAGAATAATCGTCAAGGTTGTTGAGCGTTCCTTCTCATTCTTTTTCGAAAATGAAGCACAGATGATTGCTCTGTAAATCCGTAAAGATGTAGAGATATCTTAGTAAAGTGCTTTTTACATTCTGGTATAATTTCTTGTATTTGAAATCCTTCGTTATAAACAGAAACAGCATCTGGGGTGGATAAATCGTGAGTCCCTCTTTGCGCAAAGCTTCTTTCCAAAATAACGATCTATGTCATGGATTCCGACACTTTGAGTAGCAATAATCATATCCCCTAAGGTTTCAGCTTTCTTCTGTGGGCAGCTGCAGAATGGGATGATTTAGCACATCGGCAAAAATCTGACACCAAAGAAGGCTTTGAGATGACCCGCCTCCAATTGGAATGGGAGTATTTGCAGAAAGTATAGACGGCATTTGGGTGAGACAGTCTCGATCGAGAAGGCGACACCTTCCATAATGGATCGGGCCATTGATGCAAAATCGGTCTCTAGGCTCACCCAAAAAGACAGCTCTGGCATTGGCATTCCATATAGGTGATTTCTCGCCATTGAGATAGGGAAGATAAATCAATCCGCCGGAACCAGCAGGAACCTTGCGGGCAATGTCGTCAATGTATTGATATGTGATTTTTTCGTGCGCGGTATGACTGACAGCGATCTTAAATATATCTCGGAACCATCGAAGAGAAACGCCGGCGTTATCCGTTGATTGAATAATGGTATAAGCCGTCGTAGGGATTTGGCCGTTAGAATACGGTGGTCTTTGGCGGGATGACTATCAATATAACAAATTTCTGCCACTGCTTCCTATTGTAAGCGCAAGATCTCCGGGGTCAACTGCTCCGGATGCTAATGTAGATGCCACTGTATCAAGACAGCCAGCGCTGACGGGGGTGCCTTGTTGTAATCCTGTCATTTCAGCAGCCTGTTTTGGTAACATAGTCCAACAATATCGTGGGCTGTAAATGTCCGGAAGCAAAGAAGGTGAATTTGTGCTTTTTGATCAGTTTTTCTTTTATGCCAACTCCCAGTTTCAATATCGCATAAAAGAGAAAACTGGCTCTCGGTTTATTCATGGAGAATACCCGGTCAGCTTCTGAATGATATAACCGCTGGGCATAAGAATTTTATAGGCATGTTTGTGCTTTCGGATAATGGTCTATTATCCATCGAATAGAAGGAAGAAAAAGAACCACGGACAATCTATTGCCGGCGATCTGTGCTACTTCTTCCTCGTTCATGGTGTTTCTTTAGCCATTCAACCTGTTGATCAGCGCGACAGTCCTGATGCCCAATGGCGTTGTATATAGGCTCGCCATTTTGATCTCACTAAAGGCAACTGCATTGGTGCAGCTAAGACCGATGGAAAGGATACGGCTACTATTGACTTTCTGCTCTTCAAATATCTTCTTTAAATTCGTTTGAACTGCATCCCACCAGCGATGTGATCCTGTTCGTCCATCTCATCTGGAGGATGGACTGCGGGATATTCTTGATAGGCACGTCGATCGAGATTTGCCATATAAGTCATAAACCGCACATTTGGTTCCCTGTCGTTCCTATGTCGATGCCTAAAAGCAATGATTGATCATCTATAGTCATTTTTGCCTCCGATCAGTTTGATTATTTTTCATCCCATTAGGTTTTTAAACGAAGCAATTCTTCTGGTGAAAGAGGTTCGCCCTTATCGCCCAGAAGAAGAAAAAGTTTTGCTTTTTCTTCGATATCTTCGATAAGATTTAGAGCATCCTCGATATTTTTTTACCGACGGCAATAGCTTCCGTGGTTACGAAGAAGAACGGAGTTTGATCAGCAATGACTTTGCAACCTCATTACAAAGATTCATAGAGCCAGGAGTGAAATATGGCAAAAGGGGAAGTTCTCCATACGGATACCATACCTGGAGTAAAAACAGAATTGCGCAGTTGTAATTGATGTTTCTAAAACAGGAAACTGCAACAGCAGAGGAACTGTGTACGTGTATGACGGCATTTATATTGCTGCGTTGATAGCAGGCGAGGTGCATGCGCCATTCTTTCGAGGAACTCCACCGTTTTGTGATTCAAAGCTACCGTCTGGATGCAGTAGGATGATGTCTTGCTCCTTTAGCGAGAACAGGCTTTTTCCTGAAGGGGTAATCAAAATTCCGTTACCAGCTCTGAGGCTGACATTGCCCCCTGAACTGCTAGTCAACCCTTTTGCTCTGAATCAGATGACAAATATTTACAAAATCTTGAATATTTGCTTTATCTCATCAAAACACCTCTCGATATTTAGGTAAATAATTACCTGCATTGTCAGTTGCGTGGCATGGATTTTTATTTTAAATAACGTCATATTACATAGTATAACAATGCTGTTTCGATAAAAATACATTAATATGCACTAATATTTATCAACGAATTTTTGTGAAATTATCTACAATACATCCAAAAAGACACAATGATATAATCGGAGCATAAATTAAATTTTTAGGTAAATTTAGACGGGTGGGAAATGAATATGTTTCAAAGCGAAGACCCTCAGTGAGTTTGTAAATACATCTCTAGTGGATCGACTGGTCAAAAATTAGAACCAATATTTATACTGGAAAATACCCGGCTGGGAAAAACTGATTGTTCGTGAATTATCGGAAGAGTCTTAGTGAGCCACACACGATCAAAGATGCAATTTAATCGTCTGGTGGCAGAAGGGTATGCGTGAGAGCGCCGCCACGCAAAAGTATGGTGGTAAGAACTCATACGAATGCAGAAATTATAGACGCACTATTGGCAAGGCTGATGCGTGAAATTTTCTGTGCAGATGTGATTATTGATCAAGCGGGAAAGCATCCAGAAATAGTGGAAGAGATGCAGGATATTTTAAAATGTATGCAGGAGATGTTAAGTGACTACAGTCATCTGGAGCATGAAAACTGGGTAAAGAGCGAAACCTCGTTTCATCGATGCTATATGAAATATTGTGGAGATGCTCAAATATATAGATTTTTATAAAGAATTAGATACAAACAAAAACGACATATTTTTTGCATATCTTGATGCAAATCATTCTCCGCTCAAGCAGAGCACACTGGAGTGCAATTTGATCGAACATCGCGCAATCGCAGATGCAATTGCAGCATTGGATACAAAACGATTGATTAATGCAGTGATCAGGCATATTACCAGGGCTTGTGATGATTATGCAACAGATGAGGAGTGTAAAATAAGTTGAATAGATTGCCGCAAATACGTGCAAGGTATGAAACATAACATGTCTACGGAGAAGGGATACAGAAACGTTTTATGATATTTTTATAAGTGGAGGGTAAGGATGAGAAGAGTATTTTCAATGGTATTGTGTGGAACAATGGTTGGTGCAATGTTGGCAGGCTGCGGAATGAAAGCGCCAAGGGCAAACAGTGCTACGAAAGAAGTACTGGAGTGAGACGTCCGAAGTTGTCTCTTCGACAGAGAAAGACAAACAGGGTGCATCAAAAGCAGATAAGGATGGTGCAACCTATCATATGAATATTGGCTCCGCAGTCTCAGATTCTAATCCATCAACAATAGCGTCAAAAAGCTTCGAAAAAGAGGTAGAGGAACAGACAAAAGGCGATATTGATGTCGAAATTTTTCCTGATTCTGCGCTTGGAGGAGAGAACGGATGGTGGAGCAAGTGCGTAATGGAGACACGGAAGCCTGCATGCAAATGGGGGCTGCAAATTTTCAAGTCTTGAAACTGAGAGTACACTTTCATGTTACTTCCTTCCTGTTTACCAGTCTTGACAGTGCAAGAGCGTGGCTGGGATGGAGAGTTGGGGAAACAGTATGCGAAAAGCTCATCGAGCCTCTAAGGTTATGAGGTCCTCTCAGTCTGGGAATCCGGTTATCGCCACATGACAAACAATACAAGAGCTAGTCCAGAGCCGGCGGACTGTAAAGGGATTAAATTCAGAACAAACGAGAACGAGATGAAAGTCAATATGTTCAAGGCGCTGGATGCATCTGTGGTTATCATGCCGTTCAGTGATGTCTACACCGGGTTGCAGAATGGCACGATTGAGGGGCAGGAGAATCCCTTGGCTAATATTTATACATCCTCACTGCAAGATGTGCAGAAATATTTGTCGTTGACCGGTCATATGTGATGATGCTGCCGCTTGTTTGCAATGCGGATTGGTTTAATAATCTTCCCCAAAATTATCAAGAGGTATTGATGAAGGCGGCAGCGAATGCAAAGAAGATCGATTTAGAAGAAATGACGAGTCTAAGTATTTGGCGTTGCTAAAGAAAGATGGAATGAAAGTCAATGAAGTGGATGGTGTTGCGTGTCCAGAAGGCAATGAAGCACGTATGGGAGGAATTTGCAGCCCAGTATAATGACGGGCAAGACTGGATTGATTTAGCGACATCGTTTAATAAGTAAAAGACATGGTACGGAGTGATTGAAGCCAAAAGCATTCCTGCCGAGATATGATTGTGTCTCGGCGGAATACCGCCATCTTGGTGGAAAAATATATGAAAGGATGGAAAAAGACTTGATAGAAAAACTTCATCTTTGATCAAAAAAGGATTACGAATATTGAGCTGTATCACGATCTGCTTTCTTACCATTATTGTTGCAATGCAAGTGGTTAATCGGAATTTTTTTGATCGCTCTTTTACGTGGGTGGAAGAGCTAGTTAGTATCTTGACGATCTACATTGCCTATTTTGGGGCAGCAATTGCTACGATCAATGACAGTAATACTCGTATTGATTTTTTTATTCGAAAGCTGCCAGATAAGGGATATAGAATTATTTCATGTTTGGATGATTTTATTTGTATCGCGTTCCTGATTATTGTGATTTGTTACTCTGCGCAAGCGAGATGTCGAAAAATCTGAATATGTTCACACCTGCGCTACACCTTCCGGTGTCGGTGAATTATCTGGGAGTATTACTGGGCTGTATTTTAATGGTGCTTTTTTATAGTGTGCACGCAGTTTTGGACTTAAAAAAATTTGTGGGGCAGGATGTATCAGGGAGGAGGAGGCGATTACGAAGCGATGAGTAATGGTTTACTTGTTATGTTCGTGGTATTAATCATTATGCTTTTGATCGGTGTTCCGGTGGCTTTCTCTATTGGCATTGCCTGTATGGCTTTATTAACTGTAAACGGAGGACCTAGCATCAGCATCGTGATCCAGAGGATGGTGAGTGGAGCCAAGAATTTTAGGTATGCTTGCAATGCTGATGTTTATCCGGATCTCTTATGGTGTTTGGCAGCACGCCACGATTGATTAAATGTGCTAAATGATGCTCCGCAAGGTTCCCGGTGGATTGGGTGCAACAGCGATGGCGGCATGTGCTTTTTTTGGTGCTGTTTCCGGGTCTGGAGTAGCCAGTGCGGCGGCAATTGGTAAGATTATGGGACCGCCAATGATCAAAGAGGGATATCCTAAGGGTCTTACAGCGGGATTGATTGCTGCAGGCGGCACGATGGCATGCATCATTCCACCGAGCATTGTCATGGTTGTTTATTCGCAATCTTCAGGCGTATCAGTAGGAGATATGTTTCTTGGAGGTGATTCCTGGGCTTGTGTGTATCGTGGCGTTAATTATTTACAACCGTGTGAAAAGCGGCAAAAAGAACAGAAAAAGAGGATGCGGATGACAGCATTTGTGAGGGTAAGGCAAAAATAAAAATTGTTTTTGATGCCATCCTGCCATTAATGATGCCGGTAGCAATTCTTGGCGAGTCTTTTCTGGCATTGCCACCGCCACAGAAGCGGCGGTGGTGGCGGTGATTTATGCTATTCTAGCTGCATTCGTTTATCGAGAGATGACAATGAAAGATTTTATAAAGGCGACAGCGGACAGCGTCGTGTCTACGGGGGTTATTATGCTGATTATTTCTGTGGCAACACCATTTGGATGGATTATGTCCACACAAAAGGTTCCGCAGATGTTTGCGAATTGGCTCTTAGAATTACTCGATAATCCATATATCATTTTGACTTTTATTTTTCTTTTGCTCCTAGCATTAGGAACCTTTATGGAAACGTGTGCATTATTATTTTGGTTACCCAATCCTGCTGCCCATTGCGGTTTCTATAGGTATCACTCCGTTGCATTATGGCATTGCAATGTTGATGTCCTAATGGTAGGAAGTCTGACACCACCTCTATCTGTGAACTGATTTACATGCAACAAGAGTACTGGGAATGAAATATACGAAGTTTTCCACATGGTACATTATTTTTGGTTGTAGCATTGTAGCGCTTGTGACATGGATGGTTCCGAGTTGTCAGAATTTTGCCGAACCTCTTGGAGCATGATGGATACCGAAGATAGAGTGCGGTATAAATCGGGAGAAAGAGAGGTTTCACCAGATGGTTCGTCATCTGCGTGAAGTCTCTTTTTCCCCTCCCCTAAAAACCCTTTTGACCATCCTCCGAAAATATGCCAAAATACCGCAACATAGGGCTTCTGAGAGCAAAAACGGGAGGCAGATGCGTGACTGCCGTACGGCAAACCGTACGGGATCTCAGTCTGTCCTTCGGTGGTCGGGGCGAAAGGAAATTTATGGCGGAAGAAAAACAGGCGTGGTGGAAAGAGGCGGTGATTTACCAGATTTATCCCCGCTCTTTTCAGGATTCGATGGGGACGGAATCGGCGATTTGAACGGATCGCAGAGGCTGCCCTATCTGGAAAAACTGGGGTGGATGTGCTGTGGCTCTCCCCCATTTATCGGTCGCCCAATGACGACAACGGATATGACATCTCCGATTATCGTAACATTATGACGGAATTCGGAACCATGGAGGACTTTGATCACCTGCTGGCAGAAGCACTATGCCCATCATCTCAAGATCGTAATGGATCTGGTGGTGAATCATACTTCGGATGAGCATGCGTGGTTTGTTGAGAGCAGGAAGGCAAAGGAGAGTCCTTATCGCGATTATTATATCTGGAAGGATGGAAAGGACGGAAGGAGCCAAATAACTGGGGATCCTGGTTTATGGCAGTGCTCTGGAGAAGGACGAAAAAGCGGACAATATTACCTCCACTGTTTTTCGAAGAAGCAACCGGATCTGAACTGGGAGAATCCAAAAGTCAGAGAAGAAGTCTTCGATATGATGAACTGGTGGTGTGAGAAGGGAATTGACGGCTTTTCGGATGGATGTCACTTTCCATGATCAGCAAGGATCCGTCTTATCCGGACGGCAGGTGAGTGACGGTGTTTACGGAGATCTGTCTCCCTATGTCTGCAACGGTCCGCGGGTACATGAATATTTACAGGAGATGAACCGGAAGGTTTTGTCGAAATACGACCTGCTCACCGTTGGAGAGACGCCGTCGGTCACCGTTTCAGAAGCCAAAAAGTATGCAAACAAGGAGGGAAACAGAGCTGAACATGGTCTTTCAGTTCGAGCATACGGACGGAGCGGCGAATTCAAGGGCGGTGATCGGGAAGTGGACGAAGACGCCTCCCTGAACTGCCTTTATATTCGGGGATTCTCAATAAATGGCAGACAGGGCTGGAGGGAAGCGCCTGGGAAGTCTCTACTGGGACAATCACGATCAGCGCGCGGTCTCCCGCTTCGGAAATGACGATCCGAAGTGGCGGGTGCTTTCGCCAAGATGCTGGCGAGCGTCCTGCATCTGATGAAGGGACGCCCTATATTTATCAGGGAGAAGAGATCGGCATGACCAATCTGCCCTTTCATTCACTGGAAGATTGTGCGGATATTGAGGAAATCAATGCCATCATCAGTATGTAGAGGAACATCATCTCGTGGACAGTAAGACGCTGCTTGCCTGTTTTTCTACCGTGGCAAGGGACAACGCACGCTCGCCCATGCAGTGGGATGAAACGGAAAATGCGGGCTTCACCGACGGCAAGCCGTGGTATCGCGTCAATCCGAATTACAAAAGAAATTAACGTGGAAGCAGCACTGCAGGATCCGGATTCCATTTTATTACTACCAGAAACTGATCCGGTTAAGGCACCGGGAAAAGATCGTTGTCTACGGATCGCTTCGTGCCGCTTTTGAAGAAAGCGAAGAAATCTATGCTATCGCAGAGAGTACGAGGGACAGACGCTCCTGTCGCAGCGAATTGGACGGAAAGAGAAGTTGCTTGTACGCTTTTTGATCAGGAAGAGGGAAAAGAGCTGATTTCCAATTACCAAGATCATCAGAAGGGGATTCTGCAGCCGTATGAAGCCAGAGCGGTATTGGAACCCTGACGAGGAACGTTACGCAGGAAGGGAGCGGATGTAAAAGGCAGAAATCGATTTCTTTCCTTGAAGAGCGGTAAGAATCCGTTCCCTGAAGAGCAGGAAGGAATCCAATCAGACTAGGAACAGATAGGGATATCAAAAGAGGAGAATATCATGAAAAGACAGTGGTGGCATAACGGTACCGCCTATCAGATTTATCCGAAGAGTTTCTGTGATTCCAACGGAGACGGCATCGGGGATCTGCAGGGCATTATCAGCAAACCGATTATTTAAAGGATCTGGGAGTCGATATCATCTGGCTCTCGCCGATCTATGTCTCTCCTCTGGCGGACGAGGGCTATGACATTGCCGACTATTATGACATTGACCCGCGTTTCGGAACGCTGGAGGATATGGACGAGCTTTTGAAACAGGCGCATGCAAGGAAGATGCATATCCTGATGGATCTGGTTGTGAATCACTGTTCTGATGAAAATGAGTGGTTTAAGAAGGCGTGCGAGGACCCGGAAGGCAGTACGGAAAAATATTTTTATCTGGAGCATACGAAGGATAAAAAGAGCCTCAGCAATATGAGATCCTACTCGGCGGGTCGGTCTGGGAAGAGCTTCCGGGACAGAAGGACTGGTATTATCTGCATCTTTTCACAAGAAACAGCCGGATCTGAACTGGGAGAATCCGTCCTTCGGGAGGAAGTGTACAAGATGGTCAACTGGTGGCTGGAAAGGGGCGTGGACGGCTTCCGGCTGACGCCATTATCAACATCAAGAAGGCGCCTGTTTAAGAATTATCCGGCAGATAGGGAGGACGGTCTGGCCACCTGTACTGCAATGATCAAGGAAGCGGAAGGCGTCGGTGACTTTGACCGAGTTAAAAGAGAGGTGCTTTACACCGCATCATGCCTTTACGGTCGGAGAGGTGTTTGAAGAAAAGCCGGATGCGATCCGGGATTTCATCGGCGATGACGGCTATTTTAATTCCATGTATGACTTCGGCCCGGTCGGGTTTGGCTGGAGCGATAAGGGTTGGTGGGATTACAAGGACATTACACCGGATGATTACAAGGCCTGTGTTTTTCCACGCAGAAAAAAGTGGCGGACATCGGCATGATCTCCAACATCATCGAAAACCATGATGAGCCCAGGGGGTCTCCCATTATATTCCGGAGGATCAGTCTCCTGAGAGCAAAAAAATGCTGGCAACCTCTATTTTCTCTTAAAGGGTCTTCCCTGGATTTATCAGGGGCAGGAAATCGGGATGGAGAATGTGAAAGTTTCCTCCATTGACGAGGTGGACGACATCAGTTCGATCGGGGAATACAAGGTGGCGCTGGAGGCAGGATTAACCAAGGAAGAAGCGCTTCGAGCGGTGGAAAAATACGGCAGAGACAATGCCAGAACGCCTTTCCAGTGGGACGACGGGAAAGAAGCCGGCTTTACCACTGGCAAACCCTGGCTTCGCGTCAATCCCAACAAGGACCGCATCAATTTAAAGAGCCAGAGGAACGATCCGCAGTCGGTCTATCAGTATTACCGGAAGCTGACGAGGCTCAAAAAGGATCCTGCCTATACGGAGGTGCTCACTTACGGGGAGCTGGTGCCCTATCTGGAGGAGCAGCCTCATGTGATGGCTTATTTGAGAAAAAAATGAGGAACAGAAGCTGCTTGTGATTGCCAATTTCCAAAAGGAACTGCAAACACTGCCGCTACCCGCTGAAGTGAAGAAGGTGGTGCTGTCTTCCGGCGGAGAAGTGAAGATTCAGGGGAGAGAGGCGGTCATGGAAGGCTACCAGGCGCTGGTGTTGGAGCTGGTCTAATGGCGTTTAGCAAACCGGCAGAATCAAATCGGCAGAATCAAATCGGCGGAATCAAACCGGCGAGATCAAACCGGTGTGAGTCGCAGGATGCGTGGCAGTCTAGCGGACCTAAGGACGTGGGTTGGCCGCCATGTGTCGGGAATGCAAGGATACCGGTTGATCGAAGGACATGGAAAATATGCACAGAAATAAGGGGATATTTTTGTGCATATCGTGTGATTGACGGTCAATTTTACCAAAGGTAAACTGGATAGCATAATGCAATTGTACGGTTTCCTTAAAAGGAGGGAGTATGAAAAAGAAACTTTCATTGTTCTTGGTTGGTGCAATGACACTGAGCATGCTGACAGCCTGCGGCCAGTCGGCATCTTCCGATCAGGCAGCGCCCGCCGCATCTAAGAGTGAGGCGGCGAAGCGGAGAAAGCAGGCGGCAGACGGCTCCGGATTCAGCGGTAAGATCACCTTTTACTTATCGTGACGACGGTACGGACAAGTCGAAAAGTGCTGCTTTACAGATGGGGTGACCGCGGCCTATGATTCTTGGCAGTATAAGGATCAGGTAGAGCTCGATGTAGCGCCGATTACCGCTTCGAAGGCGATTATTTTACCAAGATTGCGCTGCAGCTGGCGGATCCCGGCACCTGCCCGGACCTTGTAACAGAGGATACCTTCCAGCTGCCCAACGATGCGGCGGCAGGCTATCTGACCGACCTGACCGGTGACCCTCAAGGGGCATGACGAATGGAATCAGTATTATGAATCCATGCAGAATATCTGCTCCGTGGACGGCAAAACCTACGGCGTTCCTTACTGCACCGATACCCGCGGCCTTTTCTACAACCGCCAGATCCTGCAGAAGGCGGGCGTGATCAAAGAGGGAGAGGATTGGGCGCCCAAGAACTGGGATGACATCCTTGCAGCTTGCAAAGAAGATCAAAAGAGACCCAGCCGGATGTCGTACCGTTCTGGTGCAACTCCGGTAGGCGACCGGCGAAGCGACCTCCATGCAGACCTATGAGATGCTTCGTACGGCACCGGCGAGCGTCTGCAGGATGATTCCGGCAAGTGGATCGTGGATTCAAGGGCATCCGTGATTCGCTCAAATTCCTGCAGGATATTTACAAAAACGGTTACGGTCCGTCTCTGGATCTGGTGCTGAACGGCCAGGCAAGCAATACCTCTGCAGAGATTATATGCCGAAAGGGGAAGCTGGGAATCACCCTGGACGGCATCTGGATCTCAGGCAACTGGAAGAAAGACGGTGTTTCTCCGTGGCCGAATTATGAAAAAGAGTGCGGACTCGCTGCAATGCCGACCAACGAAGGACAGGATCCGAAGACCGTGACACTGGCGGGCGGCTGGGGACTTTTCCATTCCGGAAAAACGCTCGACAACAAGGAAGCAACCTTCGATTTCCTGAAACACATGATGTCCAGGATGTCTACCTTTCGTTCATCACCTCCTCGGCAATATCTGCACAGAAAAGACATCGGTGAGATGGACGAATACACCAAGCAGCCGTTCTTCGGTTTCGCAACGAAACTCTGGAGACTGCAGGCTATCGTCCGCAGAACGATAAATATTCTTCCGTATCCACCGGCATCCAGTCCATGGTGGAAAGCGTAGTCAGCGGCACCAGCATCGACGATGCGGTGAAGCAGTACGCTTCGGACACGGCAGCGGTAGTCGGAGAAGAAAACACGGTGAAAGAAAAAGTAAATCTTCATCCATTCGATGGTCGTATGATGCAAAACAGACGAGGTGCAGTGCAGATGACTGCACCCTCGCTGTAAAAACCGGATCTGTGCCTGGCATCAAGTATTGCGAGAAGAAAGGTTCGTAAAAAGGGAAGCCCATGAGTAAATCCCTGTCACAAAAAGTTATTTTGCGGATCAGTTTAAAAATCCGTTCTGCTGCTCCTGCAGTAGCAATTCTGTTAATCTTTTTGTTTATCCCGTGATTCTGACGATTTATTATTCTTTTTACCAACATGGCATTGACAGGTTCAGCCGCTAAGAACTTTCAATTTGTCGGTATCTTGAACTATAAGCGGCTGTTTACGGACAGTACGGCGAGAACCGCTATACTGAATACACTGGTTTTTCTTAATCGGATCGTTAATCGGTCAGCAGCTGGTCGGTTTTTTTAATTGCTTATTTTTATGAAAGACGCACCGAAGGGGCTGCGCAGATGGGTGGGCCCTTGCGTGCTGGCGGGCTGGGTAATGCCGAGGTGGTAGTTTCCCTGCATGCTTTGGCCTACTATGACATGACAGGGACAGTCACACACTGCTTTCTCTTTGCATCTGCCTGCGGTTTCCTGGATGTTTGCCTATCCGATGCTCACGATTGTGCTTGCAAATGTCTGGCACGGAACCGCCTTTTCCATGATGAATTTCAATCGGCGCTGGATGCCGTCTCCGGCGATATGGAAGAAGCGGCTCGTGTAGACGGCGCTTCCAGAGTGCAGACGCTCATTCATATCATCATTCCCTGCATCAAGGACACCATTGCAACCAACACCATGCTCAATACCCTCTCTACTCTGGGCGTCTTCGGCATGATCTGGGCCATGACGGGAGGAGGCCCCGGGAATAAAACGACAACGCTTCCCATCTTCATGTACAACGCAGGAATGAAGAATTTTCAGCTGGGACAGGGGACGGCGGTCGGCATGCTGATCCTTTTGGTGGGAGCCATCTGCAGCATCCTTTATACCGGCATTTTCCGCACGAAGAATTAAGGAGGAACGACATGGGAATCAATGCAAAAACAAAGGCCTTCCATTGCGTACTTTTTTGGTGATTATTGCACTTGCATTTGTGCTTCCGCTGATCTGGCTGGTGGTGGCTTCTCTGGACACCAATGCTTCCCAGGCACTCAAGTGGCCGACCCAGTGGACTTTGGGAAATTATGCGGATGTCATTTCGAATGAAGGAAACCGGAGAGGGTTCGGCATCGGTCTGGAAATTTCACTGATCGAAAGCGCCATCGTCACCCTGGTTTCGCTGCTTGCAGCTTATCCGCTGTCCAGATACAACCTCTGCTACAAAAAGCAGTTCATGTATGTGATTCTGTTTATGACTTCCCTGCCCATGATCGCCGTGATCGTGCCGGTGTATAAGGTTTTTTTAAGCTTCGGCTTCCTTAACAGCATTCCGGGAGTCATTCTTTATCTATCCGCCTCGGGCATTCCTTACGGAATCTGGCTGATGAAGAATTTCATGGATACGATTCCGATCAGCCTGGAAGAGGCAGCCTGGGTGGACGGAGCGACCACATTACAGTCCATTCGCAAAGGTAGTGGCACCTCTGATGTTTTCCGGTATCTGCGTGGTCTTTATTTACACCTTTTTCCGGCTCCTGGGGAAATTTCTTCATTCCCTACATCCTGCTCTCATCGCCGGATAAGATGCCCGCGTCCGTGATTCTCTATCAGTATTTTTGGTCAGCACGGGGCGATTGCTTACGGACCGCTTGCCGCTTATTCGGTGCTTTATTCACTGCCCTCGATCCTGCTCTATATTTTTTCACAGAACTTCATGTCCAAGGGCTTCTCGATGTCGGGGAGCGGACAAGGGTTGATAAAGGAGTCACAGGGAAATCCCGGTACATGGTTGAAGTTACAGTCAGAAGGAAAAGAAGAAGGCAAGCCGCCTTTGACTAGGAAAGTCCGGCACCCGTTTCGTGCCGGTGCTCAGGAAGGATTAGAAATCAGAAAAGGATTAGAAAATGGAAATGCGGTTTTTAAAGGAAAGAATCGGTAAGATGCTGGAGTATCTGCGTGCAGATTTACCCCTCAGTGTGCCGGTGACGTCTTTTCGTATGTTGCAGTCGGAGGAGCGCTTTCGGGATATTGCAAACCTGGACACTTCTTCCTGGAAGGAATTGAAGAGGGATGAGATCTGGGGAGGACACCGTGAATATTACTGGTTTGAAACGGTGGTCACCCTTCCCGATGCCTTTGAGGGAAAGTGTACGGCTTTTGAGTGAAGACCGGCAGAGGATGCGTGGGATGCCACCAATCCGCAGTTTTCCATTTTCGTGAATGGAAAGCGGGTTCAGGGGCTGGACGTCAATCACAGAGAAATCATCCTCTCCGAGTGCGCAAAGAAGGGGGAAACCTTCCGCATTGTCATGAGCGCCTTTACGGGCGACCAGAATTTCCACCTCTTCCTGGATGCCAATTTGAAGGTGTTAGACCGCAAAAACGGAGAAATATTATTATGACCTTGCGGTGCCTTATGATACGGCCAGGCTCTTAGATCCGGAGAGCGACGCTTATATCAAGACGATTCAGGCTTTGAACGATTCCCTGAATCTCTTAGACGACAGGAGAGGGATCGGAAGACTATTACCGCTCATTGGAAAAAAAGCGCAGGAGTTTATCACCAAAAACTTCTATGAAAAATACGGCGATCCCGACAAGGAGCCGGTCATCTGCTGCATCGGACACACGCATATCGACTGTGCCTGGCTTTGGACCTTGCGCGTGACGGAAGACAAGGCGGTTCGTTCTTTTTCCACCGTCTTAGAGCTGATGAAGCGCTACCCGGAGTACCGTTTCATGTCCTCACAGCCACAGCTGTACGTCTATGTCATGCGCCTGAGGTTTATGAAGAAATCAAGAAGCGGGTGCAGGAAGGCCGCTGGGAAGTGGAAGGGGGCATGTGGGTGGAAAGCCGACTGCAACCTCGCTTCCGGTGAAAGGTCTGACCAGACAGTTTCTGTACGGCAAACGCTTTTTCAGAGAGAATTCGGCAAGGACAATGAAATCCTCTGGCTCCCGGATGTATTCGGCTATTCTGCCGCCCTGCCACAGATCATGAAGCTGTGCAGGGATCCGTTATTTCATGACGACCAAGATCAGCTGGAACGAAACGAACAAGATGCCTGTGATACCTTCCTCTGGGAAGGACTGGACGGCACCAGAACGCTGACCCACTTCGTTCCGACCAGGGAATATCACAAGGCGGCGGAAGAAAACGGGACGCAGACGGAGCATTATACGACTTACAATGCCGATTTGATTCCGACACAGATGAAGGGAGCCTGGGAGAATATTCCAATAAGGACCTGAATCAGGAAGTGCTTTGCAGCTTCGGTTACGGAGACGGCGGCGGCGGTGCGACTGCGGAAATGCTGGAGAATAGAGAAGGATGAGTCGGGAATTCCCGGTCTGCCGCGCACGAGATTGCCTTTGCACATGACTTTTTGCCCGTTTGGAAAAAGAAGTCACAGGCAGCAGATACCTGCCCACCTGGAAGGAGAACTGTATCTGGAATATCATCGCGGTACCCTATACGACGATGGCAGAAATAAAAATACAATCGGCAGTCGGAGCTGGGATTCCAGACGCTTGAAACCTGGGTCTGGCGAACTCTCTGTTAGCAGGGGAAACTACCCGGCAAAAAGAAATTCATGAGGCCTGGATTGTGATTTTGCGGAATCAGTTCCATGACATTTTGCCCGGTTCCGGCATCGAGGAGATTTACGAGGATTCCAAAGAAGAATACGACAAAAATCACAGAGGTGCGAAGAGCTGGAAGAACAGGCCCTGTCGCAGATGGCAAGATCGGTGGATGCTCCGGCAGGGAGCGTAGTGGTCTTCAATCCGAATTCCACAAAGGCCCCGGTACCTGCGAGGTTTTCCTTGCGGAGGCGGGGAACATGCGCTTTCATTTTCGGAAAACGGCAGGAAAAATCCCCTGCAAAGGCTGGAAGATGGAAGGAGCCTTTTGTCGCGGAAGAAATTCCTTCAAAGGGCTATGCCACCTTCTCAGTAGGGAAGCGGGAGGAGACACAAGAGCAGATGGAGGTGAGTACCTCCCTCATGAAGAACCGTTTCTTTGAAATTCATTTCAATGAGGGACAGTTGCTTCGATTAAGGACCTGCGTGCAAACCGGGAGCTTTTTCCCGGAAGGCAGGGCAGGCAACGTGATCATGAGTTATGAAGACAGACCGCATAATTTCGATGCCTGGGATATCAACAATTATTATCAGGAAAAATCCGGGAAGTGGACGACGTTTCCGATTTCCGCGTGGTGGAAGAAGGTCCGGTGCGATGCTACGGTCAGGGATTGAGAGAAAGTACCTGGAATCCGTGATCGTGCAGTATATCAGCATTTACAATGACCTTCCCCGGATTGATATCCGGAATGAAATCGACTGGAAGGAGCACCTGATTCTCTTAAAGGATCATTTCCCGGTGGATGTGCATACAAATGAGGCGACATTTGACATTCAGTTCGGCAATGTGAAGCGTACCACCTGCGACAATACGTCCTGGGATTATTCCCAAATTTAAGTCTGCCATCACAAAATGGCTGGATGTGGCGGAGGACAATTTCGGCGTCAGCTTCCTAAACGACTGCAAATTCGGCGTGAGCGTACGCGGAACGGATGTCAGGGCTTACCATGCTCAAGTCCGCTCTCTATCCGAATCCGGAGGCGGACAGGAACACCACAGCTTCACCTATCTCGATCTTCCCGCATGAGGATGACTTTAGAGGGGCGGACACGGTCGGTTACGCATATTCTTTGAACAACCCGATGAAGGCAGTGGTGAAGGAACAGGCAGGCGGAACTCTTCCGAAGGAGTTCTCCCTCGTTTCGGTCGATGTGCCGAATGTGATCATCGACAGTGTAAAGAAGGCAGAAGATTCCGAAGATATGATTGTGCGTCTCTATGAATGCTTTAACCGCAGAAGCGCCGTCACCTTAACGTGCGGATTGCCGATTGCGGAAGCTTCTTTCTGCAATCTGATGGAAGAAGAGGATGTGAAAGCAAATCATACAGAGAATACCGTGGCGTTCGAGATGAAGCCTTGTAAAATCAGAACCGTTCGGATCCGTTGTAAGAAATAAGCACCTGTAAGAGCTCGGAAGGAAAAGTGATGCGGGAATTTTGCTATGATATCGTAAAGAACCCTGAAATATTTAAAGAAAATGTGTTACCGGCACACTCGGATCACCGGTTTTATGCAACGGAAGAGGAAGGAAAAGAGGGAAGAGCAGATTTTGCTCTTCCCTGAATGAGCTTTGGAAGTTTCATTATGCGAGGAATTACGCCACTGCGCCCAAAGACTTCTGGCGGGAGGAATTGATTGCAGAAACTGGGAGGAGATCCGGGTTCCGGCACATATCCAGCTGGAAGGCTATGATCAGCCTGCTTATACCAATATCCAGTATCCCTGGGACGGGATCGAGGCGATCGAACCCGGACAGATTCCGCAGGATTTCAACCCGGTGGCAGCTATGTGAAATATTTTTATCTGCCGGAGGGAAAAAAGACGAGCCTCTTTTCATCTCCTTTCAGGGGGTGGAGAGCGGCTCGCACTCTGGCTCAACGGCAGTTATGTCGGCTACAGTGAAGATACCTTTACGCCTTCCGATTTCGATTTAACCTTTGCACGGCAGGAGAAAAACAAGATAGCCGTGCAGGTCTTTAAATGGACAGCCGGAAGCTGGTGTGAGGACCCAGGATTTTTACCGGTTTTCCGATTTTTCCGCGATGTGTTCCTCACACGGTGCCGAAGGTACATGTCTATGACTTGAAGATTCGTCCTCTTTGCAGGAAAAATCTGTCGCAGGCTTTGCTGGAAGTAAGGATGCAGGTGAGAGAGAGGGGGAGCGCCCTTTGTACGCTCTCTTTTTGCGGAAAAGAAGTCCTGCGGGCGGAAGGGTTTTCTTTTCTGAGAAGGTCGAGAGGCCGCTTCTTTGGAGTGCAGAACAGCCGAACCTTTACGATCTGGACATCCGGGTCGTCGACAAGGAAGGAGCGCTACAGGAAGTCATTCGGGAGAAAGTGGGATTTCGGAGAATTGAAATCAGGACGGCCTGATTCGTCTGAATGGAAAGAGGCTGGTTCTTCACGGAGTTAACCGGCATGAGTTTTCCTGCAATCATGGCAGAACGCCTCCGAGGAAGAGGTGTTGCAGGACGTCCCTGACCATGAAGCGGAACAACATCAATGCCGTCCGCACCTCGCACTATCCGAATGCCTCGTATCTGTACCGGCTTTGTGACGAATATGGCATCTATATGATTGCGGAGAATAATCTGGAGTCTCATGGAGTCTGGGATCAGGTGGCAAGAGGCTTACAGCCGGAGTCTTTTGCGGTTCCGGGAGACAGGCAGGAATACAGGGAAATGATGCTCGACCGCGTGAATTCCTGCTATCAGAGAGACAAGAATCATCCCTCCATCCTTTTCTGGTCGGATGGCAACGAATCTTACAGCGGGTCGGTGGTGCAGGCCATGACCGATCGTTTTAAGGAGCTGGATCCGGATCGCCTTGTGCATTATGAAGGGATTGCGCATGACGCAAGGTATCCGGAAGTCAGTGATGTGTATTCACAGATGTATACACCGGTCAGACAGGTGAGAGAATTTTTGAGTACACATGCCGGGAAGCCCTTCCTCCTCTGTGAATTTACACACTCCATGGGCAATTCCAACGGGGGGATGTACCAATATATCGATCTGGAGGAAAAAGAGCTCCGTTATCAGGGCGGATTCATCTGGGATTTTTGTCGATCAGGCGCTGCTTGCAAAAAAATCGTTACGGAGAGGAATATCTCGCCTATGGAGGCGATTTTTCCGAGCGTCCGACGGACTATGATTTTTTCCTGTAACGGCATTGTGGATGCCAGGAGAAGGCCTTATGCAGGAAAGATGCAGGAGATCAAATATCTCTACCAGAATCTTCGCGTGTACGTCACGGAAGATGACGTCCGGATTATGAATAAGAATCTTTTTACAGGGACGGGGGAATATGACGGCTTCTGCACCCTGGAGCAGGAGGGAAGGATTCTCAAAAAGAGAAACTGTCTACCGATGTGGCTCCGTTGCAGGGAGAAGGTTTACCCCCGCCGTTTTTCCGGAAAGGAACTTAAGGAGAATACAGCATCACGGTTTCTTTTCATCTGAAAGAAGACCTTTCCTGGGAAAAGAAAGGTTATGAAGTCGCTTACGGACAGGGCGTGTTCAGGACGTTTGCAGGAAGCTCCTTCACCGACGGGGCGGATGAAGAAATGCCGTTCTTGCACAGACTTCGTGGAGAAAGCGGGTTCCGGAGCCGGAGGGCAGGAGAAAAGAAACTTACCGTGATTCGTGGATCTCTGAATCTGGGTGTGAGAGGGGCGCACTTTCTGCCCTATTCTCCTATCTGAAAGGAGGGCTCGTTTCACCGTTATGGGGGCGGGAGCTCATTCCGGTGATGCAGACCGAATTTCGCGTGCGCCCAGCGAACGATGACGGGAACAAGATGGCGTATCGCTATGGCGTTTGAGCTTGCCAGTCTTTACGGAAGCAACCTGCCTGTAGAAGACGGTGCAGGATTCCCGGAGAGGGATGGGCGCAGAGCAGACGTCAGATGTCGGATTCGGTGCAAGGGTCAAAGAGACGGAGGCGTTTGTAGAAATCCGTTTTCCGCGTTATCTTCCGACCGTGCCGCGGACGCTTCTGTGGGTCAGCTACCGGGTTTATCCGGATGGCACGATCGAGACGGTACTGGATTACACACCGGATCCCCACCTTCCGCCGATGCCGGAATTCGGGATGCTGTTTCAGCTGCCTGCGGAATTGGAGCAGGTGACCTGGTATGGGCTGGGACCGGAGGAAAATTATTGCGACCGGAACAGCGGTGCAAGGCTGGGCCTTTACGAGCGCAAGGTGGAAGACATGATGACGCCTTATGTCGTGCCGCAGGAGTGCAGGGAACCGGAGCGGTGTACGCTATGCGAAGATAACGGATGCGTATGGACGAGGGATTCTTTTTTCCGGAGACCACATGGATTTCAGCGCACTTCCTACACGCCGGAGCAGATCGAGGAAGCGAGGCACCCGTATGGATTGCCGCGTCCTTTTGATACGGTGGTTCGTTGTTCCCTCAGGCAGATGGGAGTAGAGCGATGATTCCTGGGGTGCCAGAACGCACGAAGAATTTTTGATTGACACTTCGGGGCCGCTGCATTTTTCTGTGAAAATGAGAGGAATCTGAGGTGCGGGAGAGCTTTTGAATGAAAAAGGCCCGCCTATCCTGCAATCAATCTTCCGGAGCAGGAGAACTTTTTGGCAAAACAGGGGATGCACCGGTTGAGAAGCGGAAGGAACAGGAGGAAGACAGTTGCTCACAAAGGCGGATCAATACTTGATCGAAGACATCAGGAATATTTTACAGAACGGCTACCCGGATGAGAATCCGAGGCCCAGGTATGCAGACGGCACACCGGCGCATAGCGATCAGTGTCAACCATGTAAGCAGGAAATATGACCTGTCTGCAGGGGAGTTTCCGATCTCTACCCTTCGTCCCCAGGCGTGGAAGACCGGGATCCGTGAAATTTTCACCATTTACCAGAGACCGACCAATGTCATTGCCGAAATGGAAGAGATGGGCGTGACCTGGTGGGGGCCCTGGGATATCGGAGACGGAACGATCGGACAGAGGTATGGAGCGACCGTTGCGCGTTATGATCTGATGCACGACCTGATTCGGGACATCGAAGAGGATCCTTACGGCAGAAGAAAGGTGGTTTCTCTCTGGCAGGAAAAGGATCTTCGTGAAACGAAGGGCTGGCGCCCTGTGCCTTTTGACGATCTGGAACGTGAGGGGGAGTTTCTGGATATGTGCCTGATTCAGCGAAGCGGAGATATGTTAACCGCCTCCGGCGGGGAGGAATCAACGAGATTCAGTATGCCGCTCTGCTGATGATGATTGCAAATACGACAAGGAAGCGTCCTGGTGTTTTTACCCACTTTGTGGCAAACGAACAGATTTATGACCGTCACTGCGAGCAGGCGCAGCAGCTGCTTGCCCGTGCGCAGGAAAAAGGACAAGAATACAGGAGAACAGCTACCGATGCTGTTGTTACACAAAAGAGGCGGGCTGTAAGCTGGAAGACTACCGGATCGAAAGATTTTTGAGCTGGTGGGTTATGAGCCGGTCAGGCCGCAGCTTTCCTTTGAACTTGGGATTTGAGCGTTCGTGCAAGGATGGATACGATTGAAAAAGGATCATTTTTCTATTTGTCATCTGCTGTATGCTGGCGGCGGGTCTTTCCTTCTAAAAAGAAGACACCTCTCTCTGGTGGAGGGGATGGCCTTGTGCTACCGGTGGAAGGAATGGATGTCTCCCATTATCAGGGAGATTGACTGGAAGCACCTGAAGGCAAAGGGGATTTCTTTTGCTTATATCAAGGCGACAGAGGGAAGCGGGCTGTCAGACGCTTATTTTGCACAGAACTTTGAAAAACGCGGAAAAACGGAGTGGTGACCGGCGCCTACCATTTTTCAGCTTTGATTCGGATGCCAAAAACGCAGGCGCAGAATTACATCAGGGCGGTGGGCAACCTTTCGGGACACCTGATCCCCGCCATCGATGTGGAATATTACGGCTCCTATATTGCGCATCCCAAGGAGGCGGAAGAAGTCAGGGCGCATCTGAAGGAATTGCTTGCGGAGCTGGAGACGTTTTTACCATGTAAAGCCGATGATTTATACCACGCCGTCGGCGTACAGACGATATATCAAGGGGGCTTTTGAGGAATACCCGCTCTGGATTCTGCAATGTGTATTATCATCCTTCCCTCCTCATGCTCGGCAGGCAGTGGGATTTGTGGCAGTACACGGACCGCGCGCAGTTAGGCGGTTATACCGGCGGCACGAAATATGTGGATCTCAACGTGTTTCGCAAGAGAAAAATTGACGAATATATCTGTCCGTGGAAGTCTGTTTCTACTGGAAGGTGCCAGAGGGCAGGAGCGCATGAAGGTCAAATTAGACGAAACGAATACCTCGGTGATTGCCTGCGAGATGATCGAAGATGAAGTGAAGGAGGCGATGAAGCGGAGCAGAGTGCATTATCCGGTGCAATGGGTCGAGAGGGATATCACAACTATTCCGAAAAAGCTTCATGCGATCTTACAGGAGAGGATCGCACGGGCGGAAAGTGGCTTTTTGGAAAAAGCGCAGAAAGTGTGCAGGGGCAGGGGCAGTCGTCTGCTGCAAAGGACAGGTCTTACATCCTTCTGGCTTTCGGGCTCTGCGGGAAGAGCGTTGCCGGACTCTCATCTTCCGGAGCCAATCTGGTGATCCCCAGGTTTGATGACTGCGTCAATCTCATGCTCTGCCGAAGATCAGAGAAAAAGAGCTATATGAAGGCGGGGTCAGCTACCTGACGGGAGGCTGGACCAGAGACAGCGGATCCGCCCTGCATCTATATGAGGAGTGCATTGCCAAATACGGGGAGAGACGGGGAAAGAGAGCGTTTCAGCTCCTGTTTGATGCCTATACCACGGCGGCACTGATTGACAACGGTTGCTATGACAAAGAGCCGGTAGAGCGGTACGCAAGAGAAATGGCAACGCTTCTGGGGGCTTGAGGTAAGAGAGGTGCCCGGAGGTATTCATGTACTGACCAAACTCTTTTCCGGCGACTTTGATGAGGATATTTTAGTCTATCCGCCCGGAGTACCCATCCGGGAAGAGGACTTTGCGTTTCGTGGAGAAAAAGAAGGAACTTTATCAGCTAAGGGGTGGGAACCTAAAAACAACCGGATGACAGGAGGAGGTAACAGGATGGCACGAACCAAAGAAGAATTACTGGAGAAGCTGGCAGAAGATGTCGTGGAGATGGAAGACGAAGACGTGGTGGTAACGGCAAAAAGAATATTTAGACGCCGGGTATCCCGCAATGGAAGGGTTGATGAACGGTCTGGTAAAGGGAATGAGCAAGGCCGGCGAGCTTTTCGATGCGGAGGAATATTTCGTCACCGATGTGTTGCTCTGCTCCGATGCCATGTATGCGGGAGTGGATGTGTTCAAACCGTATCTGCCCAAGGAGGGTTCGGGGAAGAAGGTGCCGAAGGCGGTGATCGGGGTAGTCGAGGGAGACACGCACGACATCGGAAAGAATCTGGTCAAAATCCTGATGGACACCAACGGATTTGAAATGTTCGATCTGGGACGTGACGTTCCTCTGGAGCAGTTTGTGGACAAGGCGGAAGAGGTCGGTGCGGATATCATTGCCATGTCTACCCTGATGACCACTACCATGGGCGGCATGAGGCGGGTGATCGAGATCTTGAAAGAAAGAGGAATCAGAGACAAGTATACGGTGATGGTGGGCGGGAGTCCGATCTCCCAGAAGTTTGCCGATGAAATCGGCGCTGACATCTATACGGCAAATGCGGTGGAAGCGGCGGAGGCGGCGAAGCGTGCCGTATGCCTGGGAGAAGAAAGAGAATGAGCAGGATGAGGGAAGAAAACGTTTTTAATGAAAGCGCTTTCAATGAAAGGCAGAGGCTCTTGCGTGCCTTGAAAGAACAGGTGGATCGTCCACCCGTCGTCTGCCCGGGCGGGATGATGAATATGATCACCACGGATCTGATGGAAATTTCAGGAGTCCGCTGGCCGCAGGCGCATACCGATGCGCAGATGATGGCGGAACTGGCCTATGCCAACTATCAGAACGGTGCTTTGAAAATGTCGGCCTCCCCTTTGATATGGTGGCGGGAGGCGGAACAGATGGGGCGCAGATCACGTTGGGGTCGGAGTGCATTGAGCCGCATGTGACAGGCTATGCCATGTCGGAGCTTGCGGACTTCCGGAAGCTGAACCCGTTAGATATGACCAGGGGGAGGATCGCGGTCGCACTGCAAGCCATTCGGATTCTGAAAGAAAGAGACCCGAACATCCCGATTATCGGGAATATCACGGGACCGATCAGCACGGCGAGTTCGCTCATGCGGAACCGGTGAAATTTATAAGGCGCTTAAGAAAAATCCGGAGGAAGCGGACGCCTTTCTGACCTTTGTGACGACCCAGCTGATCCGTTTTGCCAGAGCACAGATTGAGGCGGGGCGGATGTCATTTCGGTGGCGGATCCGAGCGGAACCGGAGAGATTTTGGGGCCGAAGCTGTTTGAGAGATATACGGGAAAATACCTGAACCTGTTCTATGATGCCATCAGAGACACGCAGGTGGGCACAATCTGCCATATCTGCGGACAGATGAAGTCGGTATACAAGGAGATGGACAAGGTAAAAGAGCGATGCGTTAAGCTTTGACTCCATCGTTCCGATGCGCCAGGCGAGGATGAATCTGAAAGACCGGGTTCTGATGGGAAACGTCAGCACCTATGCGCTGGAGTTTGGAGATCCCGGCGCGGGTGGCGATTCTGACCAGGGAGATCGGAAAGAGCAGCACGGATATCATTGCACCCGCCTGCGGACTGGGGACGAAGTCGCCGATTGTCAACATTCAGGCGATTTTCAAAAACCGTCAGAGAGGATGCGAAACTTCATGCCTGAAATCAGGATAAACGGCACGGGAAAAACGTATTGTTGCAAGCCGGGAGAAAACCTCTTAAAAGGTGTTGGTCGAAGGAGGCGAGTGGATTGACAATGCCTGCAACAGGAAGGGCAGTTGCGGAAAAATGCAGGGTTCGGATTCTGTCCGGTTCTTTGCAGGAAGAGTGATAGCAGAAGAGGCTGCTCTCTGAGCAGAGAGAGGGCAGACGGCATCCGTCTGGCCTGTATGGTGGAAGTCTGTGCGGATATGGAAGTCCTCTTTTTGCAAAAAGAGAAACACACCACGTCCTGATCGGAAGGCTATCTCCCGGAGAATTTCACGCCGGAACACAGAAAAAGAAGGTCTGGGCGCGGCGGTAGACATCGGCACAACGACCGTGGTGGTCTCTCTGGTGAATCTGAAAAAGCGGCGAAGAGATCGCAAACGCCTCGATGATCAATGCGCAAAAATACGGTCTGGATGTCTGACCAGGATCACCTATGAATATGAAAACGGGGAAGCGGGAATCAAGCAGCTGCAAGAGACCATCGTTTCGTCTCTAAATGACCTCCTCGGGAAGCCTGCACGGCGGCGGGAGTTTTGCGAAGCGAGATCAGAGAGATTGCCATTGCCGCCAACTGCACAATGATGCACATGCTCCTCAGGGGTAGATGCCAGATCTATTGAAAATCTCCTTTTCGCCCCGTATTTACGGGAAGCAAAAACCGTTCTCTGCTCGGCAATCGGATTAAAAGGCAGGAGGGGCAAGGCTTTACTGTCTCGCCCCAGGTATCCGGCTATATCGGTGCGGATATTGTCGCCGGTGCTTACGTTGGCGAACTGGACAAAACCGATCAAAAGACGTGCTCTTTATTGACATCGGCACCAACGGTGAGATCGTACTCAGCAAGAAGGGGAGCTTTTATGCTGTTCCTGCGCAGCGGGGCCTGCCCTGGAAGGAATGAACATCCGATCCGGCATGCGGGCTTCCGAGGGCGCCGTGGAGGAGGTCATTCTTTCCGAAAAAGGAATCCGCCTGAAAACCATCGGAGACGTGTCTCCCAGAGGATTTGCGGCAGCGGCATCTTAGCCGTGATCCGGGGAACTTTTAAAGACCGGTATCGTGACGAAGAGGGGTGCATTCAAGAAGTACGAAGAATTTACGGATGACGATTGGAGAAAAAAACAGATCAGACAGAACGGAACGAAGCGGGAGTTCGTTCTGCAAAGAGAGCCGGAAATCCTTGTGACACAGGGAGATATCAGGCAGGTGCAGCTGGCCAAGGGAGCGATCCTGTCCGGCTTTTCTGGCGCTTCTGAAAAAAAGCAGGGACTGGAGGAAAAGGATCTGGATCTGGTGATGATCGCCGGGCAGTTCGGGGCGCACCTGCCGGAGGACTCCTTGATCTCGGTAGGAATCCTGCCGGAAGAAGTCAGGAGAAAGACCAGGTATGTCGGCAATTCTTCCAAAACGGGTGCCTATATGGCTCTTTTTATCGGAGTCTTCCAGAAGAGAAATCGAAGCACCTCGCAAAGAGAAGATGCGCTATTTTGAGCTGGCGGAGACGGAAGATTATGAAAGACTCCTGATGAAGGCGTCGATTTTTCCCGTAAGGTGAAAAAGACGGTTGTCTAATCTGTCTTATTTTGTGTATATTAGAGGATATGGTTCGTAACCAGACAGAAAGTTCGAATCGCATGAGATTTCAGAAGAGCAAACGGAGGAAAGGTCTATGGATTTTTCAGCTGGACAAACAGCACGAAATGGCAAAGGGATTTATTCAGGAGTTCGCCGAGAAAGAAGCGAAGCCGCTTGCCATATAACAGACGAAGAGCATCGTTTTCCGAAGGAAACGGTGCCAGGATGCAACACTACGGGTTTATGGGGATCCCGATCCCGAAGCAGTACGGCGGACAGGGCTGTGATCCGCTGACCTATGTCATGTGTGTGGAAGAGCTTTCGAAGTGCTGTGCGACGACAGGGTGTCATTGTCTCTGCCCATACTTCCCTCTGTTGCGATCCGATCCTGACTTTCGGGACGGAGGAGCAGAAGCAGAAATATCTCCTGCCGCTGGCAGAGGGAGAAAAACTGGGCGCCTTCGGGCTGACCGAGCCGGGAGCCGGCACAGACGCGCAGGGCGTCCAAACCAGAGCGCACCTGGAAGGGGATTCCTATGTGTTAAACGGCTCCAAATGTTTTATCACCAACGGAAAAGAAGCCGATGTTTATATTATTATCGCCTATACCGATGTCAAGGTGGACGCGAAGGGCAGGGAAGAAAAAGATTTTTCCTCTTATTGTAGAAAAAGGGAACGCCGGGATTCAGCTTCGGAACGAAGGAAAATAAGATGGGAATCTGCGGTTCTTCCACCTATGAATTGATTTTCCAGGACTGCCATATTCCTAAGGAAAACCTGCTGGGAGCAGAGGGGCAGGGCTTTAAAATTGCCATGCATACGTTAGACGGAGGCAGAATCGGAATCGCGGCACAGGCGCTGGGCATTGCCGAAGGCGCCCTGGATCGCACGGTTTCCTATGTAAAAGAAAGAAAGCAGTTCGGAAGACCGCTTGCGCTGTTCCAGAATACGCAGTTTGAACTGGCAAGTTTAAGGACGAAGATCGATGCGGCAAAGCTTCTGTTTATGCGGCGGCGGAAGCCAAGAAAAACAAACCGGTTTATTCTATCGAAGCGGCGGAGGCTAAAATTGTTTGCGGCGGAAGTGGCAATGGAAGTCACCACGAAGTGTGTGCAGCTCTTTGGCGGCTATGGTTACATCAAGGAATACGAAGTGGAACGGATGATGAGGGATGCGAAGATCACCGAAATCTACGAGGGAACGAGCGAGGTGCAGCGCATGGTCATTGCGGGTGCGATGCTGAAATAAGTAGATTCGAATCAGTGGATCTGGGTATGACAAGATTCCATCAATGAATAAAAGGAGAAGCATTCATGAATATCGTGGTTTGTATTAAACAGGTGCCTGACACCAAGGGGGCGTGAAGTTCAAGCCGGACGGGACGCTGGACCGTGGCGCAATGCTGCCATCATGAACCCGGATGACAAGGCGGCTCTGGAAGCAGCCCTTCGCATCAAGGATGAAAAACGGCGCCAGGGTGAGCGTCATCACCATGGGACTGCCCAAGGCCGATGCGGTCCTGCGGGAGGCGCTTGCCATGGGAGCGGATGAAGCGTTTTTGGTCACGGACCGTGTGCTGGGAGGAGCGGATACCTGGGCGACTTCCTCCACCCTCGTCGGTGCGATTCGGAAACTTCCTTATGATCTGGTTCTGACCGGCAGACAGGCAATCGACGGGGACACGGCGCAGGTCGGCCCGCAGATTTCGAAAAACTCGGCATTCCGGTGATTTCCTATGCGGAAGAGATCCATGTGGATGGAGGGGAAATCGAAGTCAAGAGACAGTTTGAGGACAGGTATCATCTGGTTCGCGCCAAACTCCCCTGTCTTGTGACGGCACTTTCCGAATTGAATGAGCCCAGATATATGACGCCCGGCGGGATTTTTGACGCCTTTGAGAAGGAAGTGACGGTCCTTAGCAGACAGGATCTGCAGGATGTGAACGATTCGGATATCGGACTGGCAGGCTCTCCGACCATGATTGCCAGAGCTTCGATAAGGTCAAAAGGGAGCAGGACAGAAGGTGGTTCCGGATTCCCCGGATGAGGGCGCAGAGTTCATCCTGGAAAAGTTGAAGAAAAACATATTCTGTAAGTTTCCATCCCGGAAAAGCGGAAAGAATTGCATCCTTCCTTGCATTTTTATCTCGAAAAAGGAAAAGAGAAGGTGCATCCGGTCCCTTTTCGAAGGAAGAAAACAATCCTGTATAGACCTTTTAGGCGGAGGTAAGACATGTCTTTAGAACAATACAAAGGAATCTTTATTTTTTTGCACAGCAGGTGGACGGAGCTCTCGGCATCGCGCTGGAGCTTTTAGGCAAGGCCAAAGAGCTGGCAGAGCAGTTAGAGGAGAAAACAGTCACCGCAGTGCTTTTTAGGAAGCAGGATTAGCGGACTGAAAGAAACGCTGGCACATTACGGAGCAGACCGGGTGATTGTGGTCGATGATCCGAACTGAAGGACTATCGCACGGAGCCCTTATACCCATGCGCTGGCCTGTGTCATTCAAAAATACCAACCGGAAATCCTATTGATTGGTGCAACTGCAATCGGCAGAGATCTGGGACCGAGGGTGGCGGCAAGGGTTCATACCGGACTGACGGCCGACTGTACTTCGCTGGAGATCGGCGACTTTCCGATCAATGCGGTGCCCGGGCAGGAGCAGAAACATCAGCAGCTCTTAATGACCAGACCTGCTTTTGGAGGAAATACGATTGCAACGATTGCCTGCCCGAACTTCCGTCCCCAGATGGCGACGGTCAGGCCGGGGGTGATGCAGAAGCTTGCTCCGGATCAGGAGAGAAAAGCGGAGATTGAAAATTACAATCCCGGATTCACGGAGAATGATTGCTATACGAAAATCCTTCAGATTGTCAAGCAGACTTCGCAGACGGAAGACATTCAGGCAGCAAAGATTCTGGTTTCGGGCGGCAGAGGCGTCGGAAGCCCGGAGAACTCAAACTGTTGGAAGAACTGGCGGAGGCTGTAAAGGGTACGATATCCTGCTCCAGAGCGGTGGTGGACGCCGGTTGGAAACCCAGGATCTACAGGTAGGGCAGACCGGAAAGACGGTCAGACCGAAGGTGTGTTTGCCATCGGAATTTCGGGAGCCATTCAGCATGTGGCGAGATGGAAGAATCTGACCTGATCATCGCGATCAACAAGGATGAAAATGCGCCGATTTTTTTGATGTGGCGGACTATGGAATTGTCGGGGATCTCAATCAGATCCCTGCCCGTGCTGACCAGGAAAAATCAAGGCGGCGGAAGCGTAAAAAGAATCGAAGCATTTTCAGGAAGGCTCTGTGCCCGGATTCCCGATCATCGGAATCCGGCCTTTGATTTTTAGGATAAATTCACGATGAAAGCGGAGTTTTTCAATTCTTATTGGCATTTTTTGGGACAATGTTATAATATTTTTAGGTTGTGTTAAGAGATATTGACGACACATTTTTGTTCCAGAATTCGTTATTTTTAACAATAACAAGAGAACGAAAGACTACAGGAGGTGACAGATGGGTTTCGTAAACTATGAAGTGGACGGAATGGTCGGTCTGATTACGATCAATCGTCCGGAGGCGTTAAATGCGCTGAATTCCCAGGTTCTGACGGATCTGGAGGCGGTGTTTGACGGAGTCGACCAGAAGGCAGTGCGCTGTCTGATCCTCACCGGTGCAGGGGAGAAGTCCTCTGTGACGGCGCAGACATTGCCGAGATGCACAATCTGGATGAGGCAGGAGGGTTGCCCTTCGGGAAAAAGGGAAATGACCTGTTTCGTAAGATCGAAACCTTCCCTCTGCCGGTGATTGCAGCCATCAACGGTTATGCGCTGGGAGGCGGAAATGAACTTGCTATGAGTTGCGACATTCGCATCTGCTCGGACAATGCGGTATTCGGACAGCCGGAGACCGGTCTTGGGGTAACACCCGGTTTCGGCGGTACACAGAGGCTTTCCAGACTGATCAACCCGGGATGGCAAAACAGATTCTCTATACATCCAGAAACATCAAGGCTGATGAGGGCCTACCGTCTGGGGCTGGTCAATGCCATTTATACGCAGGAAGAGCTGATGCCTGCGGCCAAGAAGATGGCTGCCCAGATTGCGGCAAACGGACCGATTGCGGTAAGAGCTTGCAAGAAGCTGGTGAATGACGGACTGCAGGTAGACATCGATCAGGCCATTGTCTTGGAAGAAAAAGGCATTCGGCAGCATGTTTGCCACCAACGACCAGAAGGAAGGAATGGGCGCCTTCGTGGAGAAGCGCAAAGAAAAGCACTTCACCAACACCTGATCGTTTTTCTTACGGTATTACTCAATTCTTTTTCCATGAAAGGAGATAGAAATTATATGAGCAAGGATCCTAAAGACGTTGTAATCGTAGGCGCGGCAAGAACTCCGTTCGGCAAGCTGGGCGGTTCCTTAAAACCGTTTCAGGCTCCGGAGTTGGGCGGAATGGCCATCAAGGAAGCGCTGAAGAGATCCGGGATTGCGGGAAGCGAAGTTTCCAGAAACCATTTACGGTTGTGTCATTCCGGCAGGTCTCGGACAGATTCCGGGTCGTCAGGCGATGTGGAAGGCGGGCATTCCGCTGGATCGTCCGGCGTTAACCATCAACAAGGTTTGCGGTTCGGCTCTGAAGGCAGTCACACTGGGCGTACAGACCATCAAGGCAGGAGACAATACGGTTGTCGTTGCCGGCGGTATGGAATCCATGTCCAATGCGCCTTACCTTTCTCAGGATATTCGCTGGGGTCACAGAATGTTTCGACTTCAAGATGGTCGATGCCATGGTACATGACGGACTCTGGTGCCCGCAGTATAACGTGCACATGGCCTGCCACGGCGGTGAGGTTGCTCTGGAGCACGGTATTTCCGTGAAATGCAGGATGAATGGGCACAGCGCTCCCAGGAGAAATGGCAGCAGGCAGAAGAGAAGCATGCGTTTGACGACGAGCGTTTTGCCGTTGAAATCAAGGACAGAAAAGGGGCGCGTAACCGTATTTGACAAGGACGAACAGCCTCGTCCCGAGAGCACCCTGGAAGGACTGAAGAAGCTTCCGCTCTGTTTACCGATGTGGCACCGAAGAGCACAGTAACGGCAGGAAATGCGCCCGGCACCAACGACGGCGCTTCTGCAGTTGTCATCTGCACCAGAGAATATGCGGATGCACGGCTTAAAAGCCTCTTGCTGTGATCAGAGGATATGCACAGGCGGCAACAGATTCCAAGCAGATTGCGACCATTCCGGGCGTAGCCATCCAGAAGCTGATGGAGAAGTACAACGTCGGTCTGGATACCTTCGACGTGATGGAAATCAACGAAGCCTTCGCAGCCGTCACTCTGGTTTCCGGTATCAGCATTCTGGGCATGAGCTGGGATGAGCTGGACAAGAAGTGCAACGTCAACGGCGGTGCAGTCGCAGTCGGACACCCGATCGGCGCAACCGGTGCCCGTATCCTGATGACCATGATCTGGGGAACTCAAGAGAGAGGACAGAAGAACGGCGTAGCAGCACTTTGCTCCGGCATGGCGCAGGAGATGCTTGCTGGATTGAAGTAGAGACTGATTTTTACCATAAGGAGGATAGAATTATGGCAATTAATACGGTTATGGTCATCGGTGCAGGACAGATGGGCGGCGGCATCGCTCAGGTTTTTGCATCCATCGGTAAAAAGACCTATCTGAATGATATCAAGCAGGAATTTATTGACGGCGGTATTGCCAAGATCACCAAGAATCTGGACAGGAGCGTTTCCAAGGGAAAAAAATTACGGAAGAGCAGAAGAACGAGACCCTGAAGAACATCATCCCTGCGCTGGATATCGATCAGGTGGCAGGAGAGTGCGACGTCATCGTCGAGGCTGCCATCGAAAACATGGAAATCAAGGCGAAGCTGTTCGAGAAGCTGGATCAGCTTTGCAAGCCGGAATGCATTCTGGCAACCAATACCTCTTCTCTTCCGATCACGGAGATTGCTGCGCATACGAAGAGAGCGGACAAGGTCATCGGCATGCACTTCATGAATCCGGTTCCGGTGATGAAGCTGGTCGAGTTGATCAGAGGGCTTGCCACTTCCGATGAGACCTTTAAGACCATCAAGGCTCTGGGAGAGGAAATGGGCAAGACGCCGGTGGAAGTACGCGATGTACCCGGCTTTGTCAGCAACCGTGTCCTGCAGATGATGATCAACGAAGCCATCTACTGTGTGTATGAAGGCGTTGCGACTCCGCAGGATATCGATACCGTCATGAAGCTCGGTATGAACCATCCTATGGGACCGATTGAACTGGCAGACTTTATCGGACTGGACACCGTGCTTGCAATCATGAATGTCCTGTATGAAGGCTATGCGGACAGCAAATATCGTCCCTGCCCGCTGCTTCGTCAGTACGTAAAAAGCAGGCTGGGTCGGCAGAAAGTGCGGCAGAGGCTTCTACCACCGATAAATAAGCAAATGGTCTGAGGTTGCCCGGTCCGGTTCCGCATGGGCGCGGTATCCGGCCGAGCTTATGCGGTTTCAGGAAGGGAAAATTTTTAGAAGGGGTATCGTAAAATGGATCTGAAGAGCTTTATCTAAAGAAGCGGATGTCAGCGGGGGATATCGCTTCTCAAATTGGTTCGGGAGAATGCGTGCACACCGATCTGGCAGCGGCGATTCCACCGGGAATCATTCAGGCTCTGGCAAAACGTGCAAAGAGCGGGGAAGTGAAGGATGTGAAAGCTTTATACGTCTTTAGAACATCGGGCAGTACGAGTGTCTGGATGAGGAGGCGCTGAAGAATATCACACCGATCAGCTGGTTTTCCAGCGGAAGGCTAGCCAAAATGATCAATGCCGCTCGGGCAGACATCATTCCTGCAACTATTCGAGTATGCCTGCTTTACATGCGCTAACGCCGGTGGATGTGATGGTCGCCGTCGTATCCCCGATGGATCGGCACGGCTATTTTTCAACCGGTGGATCGGCTTCTTTTTCTCAATCGGTCATTGATCGGGCAAAAAAAATCTATTTGGAAGTTTGTCCCTGGATGCCGAGAGCGTTAACGGGGCCCATCATCCATATATCGCAGGTAGATGGGGTGTTTGAATCGGAGGCTCCTTTGGTAGAGTTGCCAAAGCCCCCCATTGATGAAATCAGTAAGAAAATCGGAGAGCTGATGGCAGAGGAAGTGCCGAACGGAGCAACCATTCAGATGGGAATCGGCGCGGTGCCGGAGGCTTTCGGCATGGCTCTTCTCGACAAGAAGGACATGGGCATTCATACCGAGCTCTTAACAGAAAGCATGATCGACATGATCGAAGCGGGAGCCGTCACGAATCTGCAGAAACCGATTCACAGAGGAAGGACGGTTGCAACGCTGGCTTTCGGTAGCAAAAAGGTGCTCGACTATATCAATGACAATCCTGCCTGTGAGATGCTGACGGTGGATTATGTAAACAATCCGGCCGTGATTGCCATGCATCCGAATTTTATCTCCGTAAACGCCGCTCTGGAGGTGGATTTCTATGGGCAGGTCTGTGCAGAGTCGGTCGGAACAAGGCATGTTTCCGGGTCAGGGCGGACAGTTGGATTACGTGAGAGGTGCGGTTGCATCGAAGGGAGGATGCAGCTATATTGCTTTTTCGTCTACGGCAAAAAAACGATACCATCACGAAAATCAAGCCGACCCTGACGCCGGGCGCCTGTGTAACGACCGGAAAGAATGAGGTCGATTGCATTGTCACCGAGTACGAGGATTACAGAGGCTTAGGGGAAGCCGTTGTCGGAACGTACGAAGGCGCTGATTTCCATTGCACATCCGAAATTTCGTGAAGAACTGACGTATGAAGCAAAGAAACAGAATATTATTATCTGAATCTGAAAGGATGCCGTGCATCAAAAAGGACGACTCAGATCGAAAAGGGGAACGGAGTCTAAAAGGATGTTTTGAATCCGAAAAAGAGGATGTAAACCGGAAAGAGCGATGTGAGTCGGATGGGATGATCGGAATCTGACAGGAAAGGAAGATTATGTTTGAACTGACGAAAGAACAGGCAATGCTCCAGAAGATGGTCAGAGAATTCGCCACGAATGAAGTGGAGCCGATTGCCGAACAGATGGAGAAGGATGGACATATTCCTGCCGATCTGTACAAAAAGTTCGGAGAGACCGGACTGCTTTCGCTGAACATTCCGAAGGAATACGGCGGAGCGGGAATGGATGATATCTGCAAGGTACTGGCAGTGATGGAAGTAGCTAGGGCGGATGCCTCCGCTGCGGAGTTTTTCGCGGTGCAGCTGCTGGTGAACCACATCCTCGCCACCCATGCCAATGAGGAGCAGAAGAAAAATATTTTGCACTCCCGAAGCAGGGAAAGATCGGTGCCTTTTGCGCTGACTGAGCCGGAAGCGGGATCGGATGCGGGCGGACTGCAGATGACGGCGGAAGAGGACGGAGACAGCTATATTTTTAAACGGTTCCAAAGTCTTTATTTCCAATATGGGAGAAAATGAGGGAGAATTTGCCCTTGTCTTTGCGCTGACCGATAAGGCCAAGAAAAACCGCGGCGGCGTCACCGCCTTCATCGTGGACAGAGACACGCCCGGCTTCAAGCTCGGTAAGTTTGAAGATAAGATGGGACTGCGCGCCTGTGCGGTTTCGGAACTGATTTTTCGAAGACTGCCGCGTACCCAAGAGCCAGATCCTTGGTGTGGTAGGAAAGGGCTTCAATGTTGCCATGTCGGTCTGGATTCCGGACGTATCGGTATCGCATCCCAGGCCTGCGGAGAAGCACAGGCGGCTCTGGATGAGGCGGTGACCTATGCTAAGCAGCGTCAGCAGTTCGGCAAACCGATCGCAACCAAGCAGGGCTTACAGTGGTATCTGGCGGAGATGGCGACCAAGTTGGAGGCGGCCAAGCTCTTAACGCTGAAGGCGGCTGCCCTCATGACTGCGGGAAAGAGGCGGTAGAAAACTGCTCCATGGCGAAGTTCTATGCAGCAGGACCGCAAACGAAATCTGCGCGAAAAGCCATTCAGATTCATGGCGGCTATGGCTATATGAAGGACTATAAGGTGGAGCGCATCTACCGTGATGCGAGAATCCTGACCATCTACGAAGGCACCAGTGAAGTGCAGAAGATCGTGATCAGCAGAGGACTTTTTGAAATAATTGCATGATCCGGATAGGGATGGCATCATTATTTTTAAAGGAGAGAATCAATGAAAGCAATTGTTTGTGTAAAGCAGGTTCCGGATACGTCCGGGGTCGTAGCAGTCAAGGAAGACGGCACGATGGATCGCGCCGCCATGGCGACGATTACGAACCACGACGATCTGGCTGCCGTTGAGGCGGCTCTGCAGTTAAAGGATGAGACAGGCTGTGAAGTAATCGTAGTGTCCATGGGACCTCCGCCCGCAGAAGGCATGTTGAGAGAGCTTCTGGCGATGGGGAGCGGACAAGGCGGTTCTGGTGTCTGCCCGTGAATTTGGCGGTTCCGACACCTATGCAACCTCACAGATTCTGGCCGCTGCGGTTCACAAGATTGGCGTGGATAAAGACGATGTGGTCTTCTGCGGCAGACAGGCGATCGACGGCGATACGGCGCAGGTAGGACCGCAGATCGCGGAGAAGCTGAATCTGCCTCAGGTGACCTATGCGGCAGAAATCAAAAACAGGGGAACGAGCTTCAGGTGAAGCGCCTGTTGGAAGACGGCTATATGATGCTTCGTGTGGAGACCCCTGCCTGATTACCTGTGTGAAGGAGCTGAATAAGCCGCGTTATATGACGCTTTGGGGCATTCAGGAGTGCTTTTCAAACCGTTGGAAATCTTTGATTACAATGCGTTAAAAGACGAGCCTCTGATTGATCCCGATACCATCGGTCTGAAAGGTTCACCGACGAATGTTTATAAATCCTTCTCCCCGCCGATGAAGGGTGATGCACAGATTCTGGACGGAAACGGCAAGGAGACCTGCCAGAAGCTTGCGGAGATTTTTAAATACCAAACATCTCATTTAATGATCGCAGGATCAAATTCGTTTGATACCCGCATCAGAAAAAGGAAAGAAGGAAAGGAGATTCTTTCGTTATGAGCTTACGATAGTAAAGATACGGCCGCGTTTAGGGGCGTATGGGTGTTCTGACGAGCAGCGTGGCGGCGAAATCGGATCCATCAGCTACCAGCTTCTAAGTGAGGGAAGAAAGTTGGCAAACGACCTCGGTGCAGAACTCTGCGGCGTTCTGCTGGGAAGCGGCATTCCAGAAGAAGAGATCAAGAAACTGGGCGGTTACGGTGCCGACAAGGTGCTGTATCTGGACAACGAGCTGTTAAAGGATTATACAACGGACGGTTATGCAAAGGTTCTTTGCGAGCTGGTGGAAGAAAAAGAAGCCCGAAATCTTCTTAATCAGCGCCACCAATATCGGTCGTGACCTTGCGCCCCGCTGTGCAGCCAGGCTTCATACCGGTCTGACGGCAGATTGTACACATCTGGATGTGGATGTCGAAAAATACAAGAAATTCCTGAAGACGACTTCTACCATTGATGTCGACAATACCAAGTTTGAAGAGAATACCAACCTGAAAATGACCCGTCCGGCTTTCGGAGGACATCTGATGGCAACCATCATCTGCCCCAGATTCCGTCCGCAGATGTCGACCGTCCGCCCCGGCGTCATGGAAACGCAGGCCTTGACCAGGCAGGAGCGTCCAAGGTTGTGATCGAGAAGTGCCCGGTTCAGCTCTCACCCTCCGATATCCATGTTAAAATTGAAAGCATTGAGAAAACGGCGCAGAAGCTTGTAGATCTGATCGGCGCGGATGTCATTGTTTCGGTAGGGACGTGGCATCAGCAAAGATCCGGATAAGGGGATTCAGATTGCGCAGGAGTTAGCGGATACCCAGGAGAGGCGTCGTAGGTGCTTCCCGTGCAGCCGTGGACAGCGGATATATCAGCCAGGATCACCAGGTAGGACAGACCGGTAAGACGGTGCACCCGAGAATTTATGTTGCACTCGGTATTTCCGGTGCGATTCAGCACAAGGCGGGCATGCAGGATTCGCAGTGCATTATTGCAGTGAATAAGAATAAAGATGCCCCGATCTTTGAAGTGGCAACCTATGGCATTGTGGGAGATCTTTTCCAGACGGCACCTCTCTTAAATGAGAGCATCAAGGCCATTCTGGCATCCAAATAAGGCAACACCGTTCCGCATGATTTGCACGGAAAACCCCGAAGCCCGGTTCAGACTGGGTTTTCGAGGGGTTTTTCTGTGCCTTGCGGATCTAAGTAGATGATGCGGGCAACTCGAACTTACGTAGGCGCCAAAACATACGAAGAAAAACGGTTTTGAGGGTCCTTGTTCCGAAAATGGATTCAGGCGATTTCTGTTTTTTTACCGGGGAAAGAGGCCAGAATCTCAATACTGCCTCCAAGGCTTAGGAGGAGAATCACGAGGATGCGATAAGTATCCGCGTCTGCGGTTTTCGGCATATCGGTCTGTTTTCCGGAGACAGTGCCGCCTGTTCTTCCGCCTGATGTGCCACCGCCCTGCGTGATATTGCCGCCGTAAGGAAGGAGATTGGTCTGACGACTGAAAAAGTTGCTTGCATTGTCATTAGGAGCCGGGTTAATGCGCTGTGCCGTAAAAGATACTGGAGCCGGCGGATGAAGAAGTAGAAGCGCCGGACGAAGCGGACGAGGCCGAAGAAGCGCCGGAGGAAGCAGACGAGGACGAAGAGGAGAAGCTCCGGATGAACTGCGTGAAGACTGGGCGGAAGAAGAGGAGGATCCGGAGGCAGACGATGCGGAAGAGGCGCTGTTAGAAGCGGAGGAACTTGCACTCGCAGACGAAACGGAAGAGGAAGCGCCGGACGAAGCGGACGAGGCCGAAGAAGAACCGCCCGCCGGCATTCGATTTCTGCCGTCGGTAGAAGAGATGATCACGCCAAATTCCGAAAAGTGAGGAGGAGTGAAAACGACATAATTTTTTCTCTCCTTGGCTTGGATTCGTGTGCCCGGAATTTCTTCTAACGTTTTTCCATCCCTTTCGCTGATTGAGAGAACCTTCACGGTTTCCTTGCCTTCTTGTGGCAAATCACTAAGAGGCAGCCAGATTTCGAAAATTCTTCCACCTGGTCAGGTCGTGCGTCTCACCGGTACCGAACCCTCCTTCGTTTTGCAGCGAGATATTGTAGGGTGTCCTGCAAACGAAAAATTCGGTAGTGAGAAGACTGCTCCATTTGAGCTGCAATCATGGAATCTGCTTCCGCCATGTCCCGGACGTTCAGGCAGGTGTTGTTCTTCAAGTTTTTCAGAGGGTTGGATGCCAGCACTTGCAAAGAGCGTTCTCCCTGTCCGTTTACGGAAAAATCTGCCCGCAGGAACCGATGTAGAGTCGCTCTGCCAGAAGATACTTGCTGCCATTGTCGACGATGAAATGAAGGCGTGCAGTACCGTTTTGCCCCGCCTCCAGAGAATGGGAGTCGATTTGCAGGGATTTCACTGTGCCATTTTCTTCCTGAAACAGATGAAGCCTGGAAGGATCGGCGCTCATCGTTCTGGGCAAGGAAAGAGAAATTTCAAAATTGGAAAAACCATCCACCTGCTTTTCCGTTTGCCTCCTTGCTGTCGGTTAAGGAAATGGTAAAACAACTTTTTCAGAAGCCTGGCTCCAGGCTTCCGGAAGCGAAGAAGAGCTGTTTGGAAGGGGAGCGGAGGCAAGATGGAGGTAGAGATTCTGGGGCAGCTTCTTGTCCACGGGCAGAGGAGAGGCAGAGGTGAGGAAACGCTCGTTGTCTGCCAGATCTTTTCTTAGGTCGTCTATGAAAATTTGTGGGTTTCCGCCTTCTCTGACGGCATTTGGGTAGCAGGGATATCCCCGGAAAAACGGGGAGCTGAAAGTGCTGGAAGCTGTGTCCGTGGCGGATCCCTTTGTCTGCACCAGCCCCTTCATTCGTACCGGAATCCGTATGGATAGCGGACTGCCTGCCTGCAGTGGGCTCCTCATAATAAATCGTGGCTTGTTCCTGCGGGAAGGGAGACTCACCCCAGGATTCCGGAAGAGGAGCCTTTCCTGGAAGAGGACGCTCCTAACGGGAGTATGATCAAACGCGTGATGACCGATGGAACGGACCTGATTCGGAATGGTCAGATCGGCATCCAGTTCCTTGCAGTCATAGAAAGCGTAATTCCCGATGGTATTTACCTTGTTCAGCAGAATCTTCCGGATGCCGGTGCCTGCAAAGGTGAGGGCACCGATTTCTGTGATCCCGGAAGGAATCTGTATCTCGCCGCCGATGAATTTGCAACCGTAAAAAGCACCGGGAGAGGGTCTTTAGATGATCCGGTAGAATGAGATGCCCTTCCAGAGCTGTACAGTCACGAAAGGCGAATCTGCCGATTTCCGTCAGAGATGCGGGAAAGGCAATTTCGCTTAAAGAAGAGCAGGAGTCGAAGCAGGAAGCCTGCAGAGAGGTCAGCGTTTCGGGAAAGTCTGACTCTTTTGAGAGCACGCATTTGGTAGAAGGCGCGTTCGCCGACAGTCGTGATTCCTGTGGTTTCACCGTCGTTTTCAAAAATAACAGAAGTGATATTTTCGGCTTCCGTCTTCCAGGGAGCCTCTTCACCGTATGCAGCGGAATGATAATCATACATCTTGCCGCTGCCGGAGATTTTGAGCGTTTTTCTCCGTACCGCCTCCCTCTAACTTCCAAGTGAGATTCGCACCGCACCGATTCACATCGCCCGCCGCCTTGACATATTTGGGATACAGAGCAATGCAAAGTGCCAGAATCAGCATGGAAACACCAATCAGGCGTCTTCGGAAGCGCCTCTTTTGCGCAAGTTTGCGCCTGCGGAGAAGCTTCCTTTCCTCATCGACACGTTGGTGTTCCCTCTGATAACCCTTTCTTTTCGCCCATGGTCCTTACACTCTCCCTTTGAATGCAGACAAATGATGTCTTTGGTTGATGGTACACTTGGAATATGGTTGTCCCTCAGGCATGTCGGACATTGTTGTAGAATGGGAAACCTATTCTGGATTGGTAAATAGGATAAAGATAATTATTATTTTATCATATTACAGAGATAAAATATAGAAAATTCCGTTTTATTTATACGATTCCAAGGTCAGGAAAGTAGCTTGAAAGATTGATTGTTATGGTCGCTGCTCAAAAATTTCACCGTGGAGAGATCTGGCTCCACGGCGAAAAATCGTCATTCATTACGAGTAGAAAATTTCCGAGTAGAAAATTCCGAGTTCTGCTCCATGACCGTGCAGAAGCACGAACTGAAATTTCATGGTGTTCTAACGGAATGCTTGAGGTGCCGATGATGGAAGCCACATCGTTTACTGGCCGGGCACCTGCGCAGTGCCGGCGCCCTGTTCGGCACCCTGTGTCGGGGCGGTCTGTGCATTCGGATCGGCTGCGGCAGCTCCGGCAGCGGCTGCGGGAGTCGCAGTCGTATCGGCAGTATTCGGGTTCGTGACCTGCGCATTCGGATCAGCCACGTCACCTGCGCCCGGTTCGCTGGTGGCGGCAGGGGCGGAAATCATGGAGAAGGAGGCAAGTGTACCATTATAATAGGCCTGCAAGGCTGCTTGTGCGTTCTGGGCAGCCAGAGCAACGGTTGCATCATTTTGCGGATAGCCGTTTCGTAACAGTACCTGCAAAAAAATTCCCTGTGCAAGCTTGCTTTCCACGTTGGGTTGTGACCAGAAAGCCAGATCATGCTCACAGCGTTTGCGTACGACGCGCTGTCTGCCCTCTGCGTCCGTTTCATATTCGGAGTTGGCGCTCTTTCTGCCGGAGCCCTGTGCCAGAGACAGGGGCTTCTACGGGATCCAGTGTAAAGACACCCTGTACATGGAAGGGCAGTAGTCATTGGCAACGGCGCCGGAATAAGCACAGATGGAGCCGGAATAATGAACGTCGCAGGGATCGGTCGGCACCGTATCCTTTGCAAAGATTTCTTTTTCAAAGTGGCATCGCAAAGCCCCGCAATCGGGAGCTTTCCGGATTTGGAGCAGACCGTCATCTCCACGATTCCATCCGGTTTTTCAAAAATTCGAGGAAGGAGGTCTTCATGAATCTTGGACATGATTCCCTTCCAGAGAACCTTGGCAAGGAGGTCTGTCCCTTCCCGAGTTTGGTATTGTCGTCATACCCCACCCAGGTGGTGGCGGTGTAATAATTGGAATAACCGGCAAACCAAACGTCGTTGTTTTTGGAAGTGGTTCCCGTTTTACCGGCGATCGGTGTTTTGCCGAAATTGACCGACTTACCGGTTCCCTTGGTCACCACGTCTTCCATGGCGCTGGTTAACAGATAAGCTGTGGTGGGCTTTTAGGATCTGTGTGCCCTTCGGATCGGTGTTATCAAGCAGCACATTTCCGTCGTGATCCACGATCTTGGTGTATAACTTTGGCTTGATAGACACCGCCATCGGCAATCGAGGCGAAGGCAGCATTCAATTCGATATTCTTGACTCCCTTCGTCAGACCGCCCAGGGCCATCGTCTGCTGGATGTCGGAGTAAACTCTGCCGCCGATTTCTTCATGATCGACCAAAGTGGTGAAGCCGAATTTTTTCAAATAATCAAAAACCGAGCTGAGGGGTAATCCAGGTGAGCGTCTTCACTGCGATGACGTTCATCGACTGTTCAATTGCAGTCCGCAGGAGGTTAGCCCTCGATAGGATTCTCCATACCAGTTACGCACCTGTCTTCCGTTGGTATAGTAGAAAGGAGCGTCCTTGATCACGGTGGCAAGGGTCAGCCCTGCGGCGTCCAGAGCGGGAGCGTAGGTAGATACGATCTTGAAGGTGGAACCCGGCTGTCTGACCGTATCGGTTTGCCCGGTTTAAAGTTCTGGAAGCCTCTTTATTCCCGCGCCCGCCGACAACAGCGACTACATAGCCGGTATGCTGATCTTCGATGGTCACGGATACCTGCGGCTGCGGCACCAGATGGATGTTCTCGGCAAGAACTTCCCCGCCGGTTTCCGAAAGCATGGCGGATTTAAATTGATCAATGGCAGCGTTCGCACTGTCCTGAGAACGGTAGAGAAGGTTTCTGCCGTTCCCTCGTTTCTTTTAACCAGCTCTCCATCATTTCACTGGAATAATTGTGTGTCTTACCGTCGCTTCCCTTGATGCTCAGTTGATAATTCAGTAAAAAGACGGTGCCTCCGGGATAGTTGTCAGGGGTTGGCGATGACTTCATCTGCAATGCTCTGGATTTTTCGGATCCTGGGTGGAATAGATTTTTAAGCCACCGGAATAGAGCAGCGCATAGGCCTGTGTCTCATTGTAGCCGATGTCGACTAAGTCACTGACCACCCTCATTGGTAAGCGAGTCGACAAAGTAGGAGTTCACGGAAGTGTCCTGCGTCTTGGCGTCAATCACCTGGATGCGGAATAGACATCATCGGCAAGGGCGGAATCGTGTTCCTCCTGTGTGATATACCCTGCTTCAACATGTCGTTTAATACTTTCTCCCTACGCTTGGCATTCTCCTCCGGATGCGAAATCGGATTGTATTTGCTGGGATTCTGGGTGATCGCAGCGATGCAGGCGCATTCGGACAGATTCAATTCGCTGACGGATTTTCCGAAATAGCGAAGAGAAGCGGCTTGTACGCCCAGGGTATTCTGTCCCAGATTGATGGTATTCAAGTAGTTCACCAGAATATCGTCTTTATAATCTTTGATCGAAGGGTCATGTTTCAGCTTTTTTCCAGCTGAACGGCAAGGTACTGCTCCTGGATCTTACGCTTGATCTTGGTAAATTTACTCTCGTTGGTCCAGTTGGAAAAACATTGTTTTTAACAGCTGCTGTGTGATGGTGGAGGCTCCTTCCGAGAGATTGCCGTTTTTCAGCGCAACTCCTGCGGCACGGAAGATGCCCTGAATATCTACCCCGTTATGCTTATAGAAGCGGGAATCTTCAATGGCTACGAAGGCGTGCTTCAGATTGGCGGGGGATCATATCGGAGGTCACCGGAATCCGGTTGGAGTCGCTGGAAACCAGTTTGGCGGTTTGATTGCCGTCCACATCATAGACGAAGGTAGAAAAATCCCTTTGGGAGTCACACTGATATCCCCGATTTCGAGGGGCAGAGGAAATAATGCCGCGGAAAATACCGATCCCGAAGCTTAACAGTGTGATGCACAGCGCAAGGATGGTGATCAGGATCAAATTGAAAAGGGAAAGATGAACTTTGTTCGCTACACGTTTGGAAGTATTTTGAAGCGCACGTCTTTGCTGTTGTACGCCTCTTTTGCCATAATCTGCCACTGGAATGCACCTCATATTGTCTCTACTATTAAAAACACCTCATTATATACACGAGGATGCAAATTTGAAAAAAACGGGATTCTTTAAGGTAAAATAGGAAAAAAATTGCAAGTAACCCTGTATCAAGGGGCGAATCCTTTTTGACAATCGGATCCCGGAAGGAAAAGGGAGCGTCAGGAGAACGGGGAATCAGACGAGACAGGAGAATCCGTCATGGAGCAGGAAAAAAACGGGAACAAGACGCTTATTCGATCTTAAGTGACCATGTAAATGCAGAACTGACCGAAAAATCGGTATTTCTTACGGATGCTTATCCTGTCCACAGCGAAGAGGAGGCGGCAGAAGATTCAGGAAGTCTCCAGGAAATATTACGATGCGAGGCACCACTGTTTTGCTTATGTGTTGGGGGACCATAAGGAAATTGTGCGCAAAGTGACAATAAAGGAGCCTGCAGGTACGGCAGGCAGACCGATTTTATCGGTGATACAGGAGAGAATCTGACCCTATGTGCTGATTGTCGTGACCAGGTATTTTGGCGGGATTCTGCTGGGAACGGGAGGCCTGGTGAGGGCTTATACAGGAAGCGCCAAAGCGGTTCTGCATCTGGCAAAAAGAAGAAGGGAAAATCTCACCCTTCGTCATGCGCAGAAACTGCGCATTCACCTGCCTTATGCGCAGGCGGAAAGCCTTCAATACGACCTTGCGCAAAAAGATTCGTGTTTTTAGAAACGGTCTATGAAGCAGAGGTGACCATCCATATCTGCGTCCCCTGCAGAAGAGGCAAAAGGGGTGATCCTGGAGATCACGCAGAAGACGTCCGGTGCGGCGCAGGTGGTACGGGAAGAGGAAGGTTTTTGCCGTCTGAATTTCGCTCCGCTTCCGTATTCCAATCGAGAATGGATCCACGGATTCTTGATCTTTCCGTTCCTATCAAGATTAAAATTTTTTGCTTGCTTTTCCGGAAGGCTGCCATTATAATAACTATTGCTGTTCCGAACAGAGGGGAACACATCGGGGTGTGGCTCAGGTGGTAGAGCACCACGTTAGGGACGTGGGGGCCGCAAGTTCGAATCTTGTCACTCCGATTTGAGAAAAGAGTCGTCGGTGGCGACTCTTTTTCCGTATATAATGGTACAAGTGTCAAATGCATCAAAAATCGTTGCAAACAGTCCTGTATCATAAATGTTGCACGCGGTGACAGAGCGAGGCGTTGGGGTAAGCAACCCTTACCCTTTATTGATCATATTTTCAGGAGGTTAATGTATTTATGACTAGAATCGATATTGTATCCGGCTTTTTGGGCGCCGGTAAGACGACTCTCATCAAGAAGCTGTTGAAAGAGGCGTTAGCGCATACCAAGGTGGTCTTGATTGAAAACGAATTTGGTGAGATCGGAATCGACGGCGGTTTTTGAAGGAATCCGGCATCGAAATCCGTGAAATGAACGCAGGCTGTATCTGCTGTTCCCTCGTGGGAGATTTTGGGGCATCGCTTGAAGAGGTGATGGACAAGTATGAGCCGGAGAGGATTCTGATCGAGCCATCCGGCGTCGGCAAGCTTTCCGACGTAATGAATGCGGTACAAAATGTGGCGGACAATAATCCTGAGATGGAACTTTCCTCTGCCGTGACGGTGATTGACTGCACAAAGGCCAAACTCTATATTAAAAAAATTTCGGAGAATTTTTACCAATCAGATTGCAAATGCCGGAACGATTATTTTTAACAAGAACGGACAGAGCCGATGAGCAGACGGTGCAGGAAACGGTCGATCTGGTGAGAGAATACAATAAGAAGGCGACCGTGATTACGACGCCGCTGGAGCAGCTGGATGGAAAGGATATCCTGAACACCTTTGAAGGCAATAGAGATCTGGCTGCGCAGCTGATGAAGCAGGTATTGGAAGAACATCATCATGAGGAGGAGTGCCACCACCACGAGGAGGGCGAGTGCCACCACCATCATGAGGAAGAAAGCTGCCACCATCATCATGAGGGACGAGTGCCACCACCACGAGGAGGGTGAGTGCCACCACCACCACGAGGAGGGTGAGTGCCACCACCACGAGGAGGAAGAGTGCGACCACCATCATGAGGAAGAATGCTGCCACCATCATCATGAGGAGGAAGATGGAAGCTGCCATCATCATGAGGGCGAAGAAGATCACCATGAGGAGGGGCATGAACACCACCATCATGGAGAGGCGCCGGCGCTTGTTGCGGATGAAGAGGGAGTAGTGGTACACCGTTCCGAGGACGCCCATTTAAGAGACGGTCATCACCATCATCACCACCATGGCGCAGGAGAGCATGATGCGGATGAAGTCTTTCAGAGCTGGGGGATGGAAACACCCAAGCGTTATGGGAGAGAGAACATCAAGCAGATGCTGGATCAGCTGAATGCGCAGGATCGGTACGGTTTTGTTTTGCGTGCAAAGGGATTCTGCCTTCGGAAGATGGCGGATGGATGGAATTTGATTATGTGCCGGGAGAACAGGAAATCAGACCGACGTCCAGAGCGGATGTCACGGGCAAGATTGTGGTGATCGGTTCCGGACTGAAGGAAGATGCGCTGGAAGGACTGTTTCGAGAGAATCAGCAATAGGGGCGAGAAAGCGGCAGAGAGGATCTCCTGGCAGAAACGGAGGGAGAATGAGAACAGGAAAGAATCCGGTCATAGACTTTAAAAACCGGTTTATGTGATCAATGGTTTTTGGATAGCGGGAAAACGGAATTTTTCCGCTACACGATTGAACAACCCTATTTTCGGATGAAGGGGCGCACGCTCCTTCTTCTCTGCGAAGAAGGGAGAACAGTTATAGCGAAAAACTCCTGAAAAAGACGAATACAGTATTGGTAAAAATCGAGAAGGAAGAGGATCTGGTACCCGAAAAAAATGTTGGCGCTGGATGAACAGTACCATCCGGATCGGGTTTTGATTGAATACAATGGAATGTGGAATTTCAAGAACTTTGCCCTTCCGCAGATCTGGACCCTGGGCAGCAGATTACCACCATTGATGCCTCCAGTTTTCAGATGTATTTTACCAATATGAAGAGTTTGCTGGCGGAACAGATCCGGAATTCGGAGTTGATTTTATTCAATCGCTGCGACAAGAGAGAGGATCTTGCCTCCTTCAAACGAAATGTGAAGGCAATCAATCAGAAAGCGGAGATTGTCTTTGAGGGCGCCGAGGGAGAAATCGATGTCACCCTGGATGAGGATCTGCTTTTGACCTTCACGCCGATCCGATCGACCTGAGTGGCTATGGGTTCGGAATGTTTTACCTGGATGCACTAGAACATCTGGATCGTTATGCGGGCAAACGGATTCGTTTTTACCGCAATGGTATTAAAAGCCGAAGGATTTTCCGAAAAATCACTTTGTTCCTGGTAGAATGGCGATGACTTGCTGTGCCCAGGACATGCAGTTTTTGGGGTTCGTGACGGAATACGAGAAGGGGAATGAGCTTGTGAATAAAGAATGGGTGCTTCTCACGGCAAGAGTCGGCAGAGGGCATTCGGAAGCTTATGGGGAGAAGGACCGATGCTGTTTGCAGAGAGTGTGAAAAAAGGTGCAGCAACCGAAGAATCCGGTGATTGATTTTTCACAGCCGGTCTGAACTCGGGATCAAAGAAGAAGAGGCATCCGTCATGATGTGGCGGATGCCTCTTCAGACATGCCCGGAGGCACAGATTGTTTGCTCAGAGCAGAGGTTGCAGAAACGAAAAGATTAAGCCATTTTGGCAACGGCAACTGCCAATCTGGAAACCTTTCTGGATGCAGTGTTCTTTTTCAGAACTCCCTTGGATTCCGCCTTGTCAATGATGGCAGTTGTTTCACGCAGAACCTTCTCTGCAGCAGCCTTGTCACCGGCCTCGATGGCAACTCTTACCTTCTTGACAGCAGTCTTTACACCGGATCTAACCGCCTGATTGCGTTCCGCCTTCTTCGCATTGGTCAGTACTCTCTTCTTGGCAGATTTGATATTAGCCATTCTGTTCCTCCAAAATTATGATTGGTCTTGTAAAGTCATTCGATTCTTTTCATGGATGATGCTGATGAATCATGTATGTACCTGCGTTGACACGGCTTCAGGTCACACTTTTCAATACTAATAGATGAAGCCTTTGATGTCAAGTCATATCTGCGCAAGGAGTGGATTTTTGCTCCGGTCATGGAAGGCGGATTCCGGATTTGTTCTCAAAGCCGGGCACTTTTTCAATGATAAGAGAAGTTCTTTCTTTAATTATAATAAATTGTTTGCCTCTAACTTTGTGATAAAATAATAATATACAGGTGTCAAAAATCATAAAAATGAGTGCAGTCCTGAAATTTTTGCAAAGAATCACAGAGCAGGAAGAAAGCTTGGAAAGGACGAAAAAGACACAGAAACGATCAGAACGGATGAAAAAGATTCAGAAATAATACAAAATGATTGAAACTGATCGGAATAGGCAGATTGAAATGAGCAGATAGGATTCAAATGGGTTGACAGGTTAATCAATGGGAGAAATCAAGCAGGATCACATTCGGAATTTTTTTGTATTGTAGCGCACATTGATCATGGCAAGAGTACACTGGCCGATCGAATTATAGAAAAACAGGGGCACTTTTCCGATAGAGAAATGCAGGAGCAGGTGCTGGACAATATGGACATCGAGAGGGAACGCGGCATTACCATCAAGTCCCAGTGTGTCCGTATGATTTATCATGCCAGAAACGGCGAAGACTATAGCTTTAATATGATTGATACCCCCGGACATGTGGATTTTGGATATGAGGTCAGCAGGTCGCTTGCTGCCTGTGACGGGGCCATCCTGGTGGTGGATGCCACACAGGGGGTAGAAGCGCAGACCCTTGCCAATGTGTATATGGCACTGGACCATGATCTGGAGGTCTTCCCGGTCATCAACAAGATTGATCTTCCAAGCGCACAGCCGCAGGAGGTCAAGGATGAGATTGAGGACATCATCGGGATTGAGGCACAGGACGCCCCTCTTGTCTCTGCCAAGATGGGAACGGGAATCGAGGAGGTGCTGGAGGCAGTCGTGCACAAGATCCCGGCGCCGGATGGAGATGCAGAGGCGCCGCTTAAGGCTCTGATCTTTGATTCGATCTATGACTCTTATAGGGGGGTCATTGTTTTTGTTCGCCTCAGAGATGGTGTGATGAAGCCCGGGATGAGGGTGAAGTTCATGCAGTCCGGTGCAGAAGAAGAGGTGGTGGAAGTCGGAATCTTCGGGCCCGGCAGATTTATTCCCTGTGAGAGTCTGACCGCAGGCATGGTCGGTTATTTCACGGCTTCGATCAAGAACATTCGAGCTGCCCGCGTAGGCGATACCGTAACAGAGGCGGAGAGACCCTGCACAGAGGCGCTTCCCGGATACAAGAAGGTCCTGCCGATGGTATATTGCGGCTTCTACCCTGCCGATACGGCAAGGTATCCGGAGTTAAGGGATGCGCTGGAAAAGCTGCAGCTAAACGATGCCTCCCTGGTCTATGAACCGGAAACGTCGCAGGCACTGGGCTTTGGCTTTCGTTGCGGCTTTTTTAGGGCTGCTTCATTTGGAGGTGGTCGAAGAAAGACTCGAGCGAGAATACAATCTGGATCTGGTAACGACCGCCCCCGGAGTGGTCTATAAGGTTTATTTGACAAACGGCTCCATGATGGAACTGACCAATCCGTCCAATTTGCCGGATCCTTCTGAAATTGATTATATGGAAGAGCCGATGATTGAGGGAGAAATCATGGTGACGACCGAGTATGTCGGTGCGATCATGCAGCTTTGTCAGGAGAGAAGAGGACAGTATTTGGGGACGGAATACATCGAGCAGACTAGGGCCATTCTCAAGTACGATCTACCCCTAAACGAGGTGATCTATGATTTCTTTGATGCGCTGAAGTCCCGCTCGAGGGGGTATGCTTCCTTTGATTATGAACTCAAGGGATATCAGAAGAGCGATCTTGTGAAGATGGATATCCTGATCAATAAAGAAACGGTGGATGCTCTTTCCTTCATCGTTCATAGGGATGGCGCCTATGAGAGGGGGAGAAAGATGTGCGAGAAATTAAAGGAAGAGATCCCGAGGCATCTGTTCGAAATTCCGTGCAGGCCGCCGTAGGGAGGGAAGAATCATTGCCAGAGAAACCATTAAAGCGCTTCGTAAGGATGTGCTGGCCAGTGTTACGGAGGTGATATTTCCAGAAAACGCAAGCTGCTGGAGAAACAGAAAGAGGGCAAAAAGAAGATGAGGCAGATTGAAGTGTGGAGATTCCGCAATCCGCTTTTCTTTCCGTGCTGAAGTTGGACGATCAGAAGTAATCGAAGCAATAGAAGTAACAGAGAAGGCGATGAAACCGTTAGCAATCTATCTACATATTCCTTTTTGTGTAAAAAAATGCAGTTATTGCGACTTCCTCTTTTTCTGCCGGAGACGAAACGAGAGTACGTTATGTGGAGGTGTTGCAAAGGAAATCAAGGAGGCGGCAGCCGCTTTGCCCAAACAGACCGATACCGATTATCAGGTGCAAACCATTTATTTCGGAGGAGGAACGCCCTCCCTGCTGGAAGAGAAGGAGATCAGGAAGCTGCTCCACACGGTGAAAGACTATCTGTGTGTGGACGAAGAGGCGGAGACAACGCTGGAAGTGAATCCGGGAACCGTTTCCTCCGACAAGCTGACGGGCTATTTTGACTGCGGTGTCAATCGACTAAGCATCGGCGCCCAGTCTTTGCAGAACCAGGAATTGCAACTCCTGGGACGGATCCACACGGCAGATGATTTTTATCAAACGTTTCGCGATGCCAGAACAGCCGGATTTCGAAATATCAGTGTGGATATTATGGAAGCGCTCCCCGGTCAGACGCTGCAGGTCTATCTGGATACCCTGAGGCAAATCACCCTGATGAGGCCGGAGCATATTTCTTCCTACAGTCTGATCATTGAGGAAGGGACGCCTTTTTATGAGATCTTCGGTGCGCATCCGGTGAAAAATCCGGTCAATGAACAGGTAAGCAAGCGGTATCCTCTCCCCTCGGACGAGGAGGAGAGACGGATGTATCATGAAACTTACCATTTTCTGAAGAGCAATGGATATCACCGGTATGAGATTTCCAACTTTGCCAGAGAAGAGGGAGGGATCCGCACCGCTTTGAGAGCAGGCATAATACGGTTTATTGGAAGAGGGAGACTATCTGGGACTGGGTCTGGGGCGTCTTCGATGATTCGAAACGTACGGTTCTCCAATACAAGAAATTTCAAAGCTTATCTGGAAGGAGAGGGCAACCCGGAGAAGATCAGGGAAAACCAACAGAAGCTATCTCTACAGGCGCAGGTGGAGGAGTTCATGTTTCTGGGACTCAGGATGTGCGACGGGATCAGAATCGCCGAGTTTGAAAAAGAATTCGGTATTCCGATGGAAAAGTGTTTACGGAAAAAGTCATAAAGGATTTAGAGGACCAAGGGTTGATGCAGCAGGAAGAGGGTTATTTGTTTTTAACATCCTTGGGGATCGATGTGAGCAATCGCGTAATGGCGTGTTTTTTGTTGGATGAGTAAACCAAATCACAGGAGAGTGGACCATGCAATTTATCAAAGTGGACAGTCTGAAACCCGGGATGAGACTTGCGAGGCCGATTTTTGATAAGAAGGGGGTTCTGCTGCATGACAGGGGAAAGGCAATTAGGATGAACAGGCGATTCAAAACATCCAAAGTTTTGGACTGATCGGGTTGTTCATTCTGGAAGCGGCAGAGCCGGTACCGCCGATGACGGAAAGGGATCGCGAATTTGAGCGGTTCCAGACCGTGATGAGCGCACAGATCAAGGAAGAACTGGACACGATCCGGCGGACCAAAAATCCAAACTTTGTGACCAGATCAGTGCGCAGATTATTTCGAGATATGGAAATACACCTGCCAAGATCAATTTTTTCAAAGTCTCAGGAGCAAAGAAGATTATATCTACAAGCACAGCTTGAATACGGCCATTCTCTGTGCGGCAATGGCACATCGCATGAACCCTGCCTTTAGGAATGCAGAGATATGCGGTGATGGCGGCCCTCGTGCATGACATCGGAAAGCTTGCGGTGCCACCGGAGCTCATGCGTATAAGAGCACACATACGCCGGAAGAGGAGGAGCAGATTCATTCGCTGGAGAGACAGGGCTATGCACTATTAAATGAGACCTTTATTTCGGATCCGCAGATTGCCAGAATCTGCAAGAATGCAGAGAGAAACCTCCGTTTGATGGAGAAGAAAGAGCCACCGATCACCGAACGGATGCAGGCTTCCACCAAGGTGCTGATGGTGGCAGGTGTTTTTGATAAGTGCACGGCGGTTCGTTTCACAGAGTCGCCGATGTCCGAGATCTCTGTGATCCGTAAAATGATGGAAAAACCGGCCTATTATGATCCCGCGGTGGTCAGGGGTTGATGAATTCGATTACGCTCCTGACGCCGGGAGAGAGCGTAGAACTGACCAACGGGATGAAGGCGCTGTGATCTCGCAAAAACGAGGATCTGCTAAGACCGACGGTTCTGACTTTCGATTCGAACCGGATCGTGAATCTTTCCAATCTTGCCGATAGTGGCGGTCTGGAAGTGAAGGACATCATGAAGACGATGGATAACCGACATGTGATGAACCATGAAATGTTGGGCAAGATGGGAATTCAGGTGGAAGAGGAATAGGGATGTCTACAGCTTCAATCAATGACATTCTGATTTCCGCCCTGCGTTCCGGTGCTTCGGATGTGCATATCACGGTGGGAATTCCGCCAAAGATGCGGGTGAACGGTAAACTCATGACGCTAGCGGGGTTTGAGCGCCTGCTTCCGGAAGATACGCAGCGAATGGGCTTGGAGATCATGAATGAGCGGCAGAAAGAGATTCTTTCGCACCGCGGCCAGTTTGATATGGCTTATGCGATCCCGGGGACGGGCAGGTTCCGCGTGAATCTGTTCCCGGCAGCGAGGATCGATTGCCATTGTCCTCCGCGTGGTGGCGGGACAGGTGCCGTCCGCGAAGAGCCTGGGCATTCCGGATTCGGTCATTGATCTTTACCAGCATCCCAGAGGACTGGTCCTGGTGACCGGGCCGACCGGAAGCGGTAAATCTACGACGCTTGCTTCGATCATCGATCTGATCAATAACAACCTGGAGCAGCATATCCTGACGTTAGAGGATCCGATCGAATTTACCTACAGGCACCATCTCTCGATTGTCAACCAGAGAGAGATCGGGATTGACTCCGATTCTTATGCGGATGCGCTGCGCTCTGCACTTAGAGAAGATCCGGATGTGATTCTGGTCGGAGAGATGCGGGATCTGGAGACCATCAGTACGGCGATTACGGCTGCGGAGACGGGCATCTTGTTTTTTTCCACGCTGCATACCATTGGGGCAGCCAGCACGGTGGATCGGATCATCGATGTCTTCCCGCCTCATCAGCAGCAACAGATCCGCTTCCAGCTGGCAAACGTTCTGGATGCAGTGATTTCGCAGCAGCTTTTGCCTTCGATAAACGGGCGGGAAAGGGTGGCGGCCTTCGAGGTGCTACACGTCATCGGCGCAGTCCGCAACATGATCAGGGAGTCCAAGACCCACCAGTTGATCACGGTGATGCAGACGGGAAGAAGGTTGGGGATGATTACCATGGACGAGGCGATCATTCAGCTTTATCAAAAAGAAGAAAATCACGAAAGAGACAGCCATTCAGTATGCCCAGGAACCGGAAACCATGCTGATGAAACTGGGAGGGCTTTGAGACAGCATGAAACCGGGAGAACATTGAGGCAGTATGAACCCGGGAGAGCATTGAGGCAGTATGAAACCGGGGAGCGTTGAGACAGCATGAAACAGATCAAAATTTTACAGGTAAAAAAATTCATGGAGGCGCTCCTGTTGCAGGAGGCCTTCGATTTATTTGATTTACAATCGGCCAAGGTCACGACCTATAACACCTTTACCATCGACGGCAGGGTGCATCCTGATTTTTATGGGGAGGAGAAGGAAGAGCATCCCGAACTGCTGTCCCCCTGGAAGCAGATGAGAGGCGTGGTCAAAGATCTGATTCGTGGAAAACACACGCCGCTGTCCTTTTTATTGGTGCTTCGCTTAAAAGAAGAGGAAGAACAGAAGGTATTGTCCCTGACAGAAGAGGAGAAGGAACGCATGAAAAACACGTACGGCTTTGTGCTTTCCATCAAATATCAGGACGGGAGCATTACCCTTACGACAGGCGTGGAATATAAGGTATTCACGATGGATAAGGAGGCGGAGGGAAGGTGGGATGCCGCACTGCCTCCGCTGCTTAGTCGCAAGGCAATCTCCTTCGAAGAAATGTAGGAGATCGCTGCAGGAGGATACCTATAGGAGATGTCTGTAGGAGAGGAGATATCTGCAGGAGATGTCTGTAGAAATATCTGTACGGTTCTTATTCTCCCTGCTCCGCATGCAGGAGCTTGGCTGCCTGATCCGCCGCCGTTAACATATCGATCAGTTCATCCAGGTCCCCGTCCAGGATCTGTGCGATCCGATACAAGGTCACCCTTTGATTCTGTGATCGGTCACCCTTCCCTGGGGAAAAATTATAGGTTCTGATTTTTCTCTGAACGATCTCCGCTGCCAATCTGGCTTTTTGCGCAGTGCCGCCTCTGCGTCGTGCTGCTTTTTCCTGCTCCAGTTCATACAACTTGGCTCGCAGTACCTTCAGCGCCTTGGCGCGGTTTTTGAGCTGACTTTTTCGTCCTGGCAGGAGATGACGATACCGGTAGGCAGGTGCGTCAGCCTGACGGCAGAGTCTGTCGTATTCACACACTGGCCGCCGTTGCCGGAAGCGCGGAACACGTCAAAGCGGCAGTCGTTCGCGTCGATCTCGACGGCAACATCCTCTACTTCCGGCATGATGGCAACCGTGGCGGTCGAGGTATGGATCCTGCCGCCGGATTCGGTCTCCGGTACGCGCTGTACCCGGTGAACGCCGCTCTCATATTTCAGTTTGGACCAGGCACCCCTGTCCGTTGATTAAGAAGCTCACGCTCTTCATACCGCCGATGCCGATGTCTTCCACACTCATGGTTTCGATGCTCCAGTGCCTTCTTTCGGCATAGCGGGTATACATGCGGTACAAGTTGGAAGCAAAAAGCGCTGCCTCGTCCCCCCGACGCCGGCTCTGATTTCCACAATGACATTTTTTTATCGTCATTCGGATCCTTGGGAAGCAGAAGCAGCTTTAGATGCTGCTCGATTTCCGGAAGTGCCGCCTTCGCTTCCTGCAATTCGGTCTTTTAAAAGGTCCCGCATCTCGGGATCGTTTTCACCTGTTAACATCAATTCGCTCTCTTCGATGGTCTGAAGACAGGCACGGTATTTTCCGTATTCCGTCACCAGCTCCTGCAGATCGCTCTGGGTTTTCATTAAAGTCCGAAAGCGGGTCTGGTCTGCAGCGACACCCGGTTCGCTCAACTCCCTTGTAATGTCTTCGTATTTTCGAACAAGATCTTCCAGCTGTTGGAACATTCTGTTTATCCTCGATTCTTCCTGAAACATGACCGGTAACGATGAGATTTTTCCCGGTGTGAAAGTGCCCGTGATTCTGACATAGAGAACGACCTACCGGCAGAGGCGGATGGCGGAAACCTTCTAAGGGAACGCCTCCTGCAGATTCCGACTGACTAAAAGAGGAAGAGGCGGGAGAGTGCCGCAAACCACACGATCCCTTCCGGCAAGATCTTTGATCGATTTTACCGACACAAGGTCCCGCCTGATGCATCAGACTGACCACTGCCGCATTCTGATCATAACCGATTTCGAGCAAGAGATGCCCGCCTCTTTCTAAGAGTAAGGGGAGTAGGGAAAAGGATTCTGCGGTAAAAGAGGAGACCGTCTCCTCCTCCGTCTAATGCCTGCATCGGCTCGTGATCTTTTACCTCGCTTCCAGCGTGGGAATGACCTCCGTACGAATATAGGGAGGATTGGATACGATCAGAGGAAACCTCTTCTGTGCGCCGGAAACAGATTGCAACAGAGGAAGGAAATGCGGGCTTGTAGCCCAACCTTTCCGCGTTTGCCCGGGCGACCTGCAGTGCATCCGGAGACAGATCGGTGGCAACGGCACTCGTTCCTTTACAAAAATGCAGGAGAGAGAGTGCAATGCAGCCGGAGCCGGTACAAAGATCGAGGAACCGAGTGCCTGTTGTGAGGAGCGGGATCGCTTCTTCTACCAGAATCTCCGTGTCGGCTCTGGGAATCAGGACGGAGGAATTTACCTGAAAAAGGTGAGTCCCATAAATTCCGCAGTCCCCGTCAAATAGGAAAGAGGAATCCTGTTTGCACGTTTTTGAAGGAGGAAGCGGTAGTGAGCCTCTTCCTCTGAGGAAAGAATTCGGTCGCCGTGCGCCAGCAGGTCGTGATGCGTGGTATGGCACACATGCTCGAGCAGCAGACGCGCCTCAGGGAGCGTCTGGAACATGGGCTGTGATTAACTGTTCTTTTTCCAAAAAGAGTAAGATGCTGCGTAATTCATCTGCTTTGATCCGAAGACTCTTCCTCCCCCCGGATGATGCCGAAGGCATCCTGCAGGTAGGATCTCCAGTCAAAGATCGCTTCCACGGAGCGAATACCGACCTCAATCATGGAATCATCCGGTTCCCTGGTGGTCAGACGCTGGAGCATCAGACCGGGTTTAGCCAGAAGCCGCCATAAGATGAAATCGCTGTTGGCCGCTAACAGGATCAGCTCATAGGAGATACCGGAGATGAGCGGGATGAGCAGAATGCGGATCAGGATGCGGTAGGGAACGCTGCGAACACGGATAAAAAAGAAGAGCACGATGCTGACCAGCATCACGAAGAGGAGAAAGCTGGATCCGCAACGCCTGTGCAGACGGCTGGCCCTCCTGACATTTTCCACATTCAGCGCATGCCCCGATTCCAGGCAGTTAATGCATTTATGTTCCGCGCCGTGGTAGGCAAACAACCGCTTGGTGTCTTCCATCTGTGCAATCAGGCGGATATAAACAATAAAAAGGAAGATGCGAAGAGCGCCTTCCAGAAGAGAAAGCAGAATGTCGGAGCGGATGAATTTGGAAAAAGAGGCAATCAAAAGGGCAGAGCCGTAAAAGAGGATCAGAGCAATGGCAAGCGACAGGACAAAGGTGGCAACGCCAAACAGGGTTTCGTGCGCTTTTTGACTTTGTGTTTTTTCTGTCTCCGTCTTTCCTGCGGAAGTCTTATGAGGAGACGGTTTAGGAGAAGGCTGTGCATGCGTCTCTTCATCGGTAAAAATAGAAGAGGCGTAGTTTAGGGAGCGGTACCCGAGAGAGAGCGAGTCCAGAAACACAAAAATACCACGGAGAAAGGGAATTTGTCTAAAAACGGATCCGTACAGAAGGCCGTGAAATTCGCCCACGTCCGTTGCGATTTCTCCATTTTTCCTGCGGACGGAGACGGCATATTGATCCTTGTTGCGCATCATGACTCCCTCGAGGACGGCTTGCCCGCCGATCCCGGAGTAATGCCTCAGTGCTTGTATTTTCATATCAAATCCTCAAAAGGAAGATCCGGTCTTTCTCATTTGGATGAAATTTCAAAACGAAGATGTCGTCTTCCCTGTTCGAATCATATCTCTAAAAGAGGGCTGAGCTCTTTGCTCAACCCTCTTCGATGATACTGCTGTTAGCCTCAAACGAAAATGCAGAGCATTTTCTCTTTGGTTCTTACATTCCGTATTTCTTATTGAACTTATCAATACGGCCACGTGCCGCTGTCGCTTTCTGCTGTCCTGTATAGAAGGGATGGCACTTGGAACAGATTTCCACGTGAATCTCCGGCTTGGTGCTTCCGACAACGAAGGTATTGCCGCAGTTGCAGGTCACAGTAGCCTGGTGGTATTCCGGTTGAATCTCTTTTCTCATGGTCTGGGTACTCCTTTCCGGCGAAGTTTCCGACTCCGCATATTCAGTCGAACAATTTAAGAATTTTAGCATAGAAGCAGAGAGAACGCAAGAGCTATTTTTGTCACCATCATCTCTCATAGAAAAAAATCCATAAATTAAGGAAGAAAATTGATCAAACCAATGCAATCTGATAAGATTATGAGTTATAGATATCAGAAGTATAAAAAAATGATGTAATTTTTGGGAAGGGAGAAAACCGATGTCATGTACAACGATTTTTGGTCGGGAAAAAGCGAGCTATGACGGCTCCACCATGATCGCCCTGGAACATGGATTCCGGTTCGGGAGAATACACCCCTGAAGAAGATGTGCTATGTTGCCGGAGAGGAGGTACCAAAACCTACCGCTCCGTGCTCTCCCATGTGGAGATCCCCCTGCCCGAGAAGGCGATGGATTTTTATCTGTTTTTCCGGATGCGTTAGGGGACAAGGGATCTGGGCAGGGCAGGAACCAACCGTGCCAATGTGTCCGTCTCCGCAACGGAAACCATTACCAGCAACGAACTGGTGATGGCGGCGGATCCTTTGGTCGAGCTTCACTTGGAGGGAGATCAGGGAGGTTCCCCGGCGGCATCGGCGAGGAGGATATGACAGCCTCCCTGCTGCCGTATATTCATTCTGCGAGAGGGCGTGATTCGCCTGGGAGAACTACTCAAAAATACGGCACCTATGAGATGAACGGAGTGGCCTTTTCCGACGAAAAATGAAATCTGGTGGCTGGAGACGATCGGCGGACATCATTTCATCGCAAAAGGGTGCCGGACGATGTCTATGTCATGATGGCGAACCAGCAGGGCATGGATTCCTTTGATCTGGCAGATGCGTTCTCCAAAACAGAAGGAACATATCTGCTCGGAAGATCTGCGTGAATTTATGGAGGAGAATCATCTGAATCTTTCTATGGATCAGGAAATGAATCTGAGAGATGTTTTCGGATCCCATTCGGATGCGGATCATGTCTATAATACCCCGAGAACCTGGTACATCATGAAGAGATGGAATCCGTCCGTTTTTCACTTATGAAGGCGAGGATGCAGATTACCGCCCGGATTCCGACGACATCCCCTGGTGCATGGTTCCGGAAAAAAAGATTACGCCTTTTTGAGGTGAAATATATTCTGTCCTCCCATTTTCAGGGAACGAAATACGACTGCTACGGGAAATTCGGCGACACCTCCGAAATCGGGAAACTGCGCCCGATCGGCATCGAAAGGACAGCCTTTTTATCGCTTCACCAGAACAGAAAAGAGAAGGAGAAGGAGCTTTCGTGCATTACCTGGGTGGCTTTCGGCAGCAATGTGTTTAATGCAATGATTCCGCTGTTTTCTGCAGTGGAGAAGATTCCGTCCTATTTCGAAACCACCGGAAAGGAAGTCAGCACGGACAGCTTTTTACTGGAACAACCGCCTCATCGGTGCGCTCGCCGATGCTTCCTAGTCAAAAGAGCCGTATTCATATCGAGCGTTATCAGGCCAGAGTCCAGGCGAAATGCTATCAGCTGTTAACGGATTGTAAAAAGGAGGTATTGAAGAAGAAAAGAAGCGGGAAAGAAATCCGAAACATGCTGGAAGAGTGCAACGAAAAGATCGCGCTTTGCACGAAAAAAAGAGACGGAAGACCTGTTGGATAAGGTTTTGTATGAGGCGAGCAGCTCCATGAAAAATTGCTTTGCCAGGAGCGACGCCTGAGCGAAGCGTTCATAAGCGGCATAGAGCGAAATATCTACAAGGCACACATCGTAAAAGTGCCCATAGGCACACATGGCGAGGATCCATATCAGACGCCGGGGCGTAAGTTCTCGCGGGAACGAAAAGCGGGTTCGGCGGATGCACACATGACAACAAAGGAGGATTTTTATGGGAGTAGCAACATTGATTTCACCGGAGGATACCTGGGCTCTATGGACGGTTCTGGCACTGAGTGCAGCTCTGTCCATCTATCTGGAACAAAAATATGCCTGGGCAAGCAAGATTACGGGCTGTATCTTGCCACCGTTTTCACGTTGGTTTTGGCGAACCTGAACGTGATTCCGACGGACGCACCGGTTTATGATGCGGTTTGGAGGGCTATGTGGTACCGCTGGCCGTACCGCTTCTGTTATTTCATGCCAATGTCAAAAAAATCTGGAAAGAATCCGGCAGAATTCTGATCATCTACCTTCTCAGCAGTGTGGGAACCCTGCTGGGCGGCTTTGTCTCCTATTTTGCACTAAGGAATGCCATTCCGCAGTTAAACGATATTATTCCGATGTTTGTCGGCACCTACACGGGAGGCTCGGTCAATTTCATTGCGATGTCCGAGCAGTACAGCGTCCCCGGCAAGACGGTGTCTGCAGCACTGGTGGCGGACAATCTGTTGATGGCACTGTATGTTTTTGTTTTGATCTCACTTCCTTCCATGGCGATCATCAAGAAACTCTACAAGCATCCTTATGAAGACGCTCTGCTGGCAGCGCAGGCGGGAGATCAGGATCAAAATAAGACGATGGCTGCAAAGTACTGGGGAGCAAAAGAAATCTCTCTGAAAGACATCGCTTTTGCGGTCGCCATCGCCTTTACCATTGTGACGGTGTCTACGAAGCTGGCAGGACTGATCAGCGGATTCTTCTCCGGAGGGGATGTGTTTAGCAAATTCATGGGCGGTTTCTTCGGAAACAAATATCTGTTGATTACCACCATCACGATGCTCATCGCTTCTTTCTTCCCGAAACAGATGTCTTCGGTCAAGGGGGCAGGAGATCGGAACCTTCCTGATTTATCTGTTCTTTGCGGTCATCGGAGCGCCGGCCTCCATTCCCATGATTATCAAGGAATCTCCGCTCCTTCTGGTTCTGGCGCTGATTGTGGTTGCGATCAATATGGTCGTTTCCTTTTTCTTGGAAAACTATTCCACTTCTCCATTGAAGAAATCATCATCGCTTCCAATGCCAATGTGGGAGGCCCTACAACGGCGGCGGCGCTTGCCGTTTCAAAGGCTGGGAGAGTTGATCATTCCCGGACTGTTAACCGGAACGCTGGGATATGTGCTGGGCAATTATCTGGGGATCTTTGTCGGCATGCTGCTGCACTAAGCTTCTACACGGATATCAAAAAAATGACAGTAAGCCACGGGGATTCCGTTCTCCCGTGGTTTGTTTTTACACTCTTCTTTTCGGGATCCCGTTTTTTTACCGATATAAAGAGAGAAGCCCTAAAGTGCCGGTAGCCGGAGAAAAAGGCAGTTGGGAGGGCTGAATCTATGGAAAACGCTATACTTACAGAGTGCATACGGGTGAGACGTTACGAGACTGAGAAAGAAAGGGAAGGCGGGTGCGTGCATGAATCATTCGTTAGGGGATATGATCCGGGAACTGCGAAAGGAAAGAAAGCTGACACAGGAAGAACTGGCGGACGGGATCTGCTCTGCCGTCTCGATTTCGAGAATCGAAAACGGCAACCAAATGCCTTCAAATACCATTCTGGAGAGATTATTGGAGCGGCTTGGCACCAGTACCTATGAGATCTGCAATGTCTATTTTTCAAAACGAAAGGCAGCAGGAATTTGAGAAGCTGGCGGAGCAGGCGGGAGGGCACTGACAGAAGGAAAAAAATCAGAGAAGCAGAGGACTTTTTGAATCGGTTGAAATCCTATGAAGAGAAAAGATCCTCACTTTCTTCAAACCGTTCTGTTGGTAGAGGGAACCATACAGTTCTTTCAGTCGGATCCGAACTGCATCCGGACCCTGGAGACAGCGATCCTAAAGACAAAACCGGAAATTCAACTGGAAGATTTGAGAAATATCCTGTTCGATGTAACGGAGCTGAATACGATCTGCGTGCTGAGTGCCGCTTATGATCAGTGGGGAGAGGTGCTGCGGGCGATTCGGATCGGGGAAGAGCTATACCGGGCAATGGAAAAGCATCATAGCCACTTGAAATCTTTTGGCGTCCTGCGGATCAATGTGGCGATGAATCTATCCCAGTTTTTGTGTAAGGAAGGGCGTTATGAAGAGGCACTTGCTTATATTACGAGGGCGGAAGCCATCAGCGAGGAAATTTCGGAGATGAGTCTGCTTCCGGAAGTGGAGTTCCTGAAGGCAAAAATTCTTTTTTTCACCCACAAAACAGAGGAGTGTAAACGGATCATTCAGGCAATTGTCCCCTATATGGAGCTGATCCATAAAGATCATTTTCGCGGAGATGGCAAAAAGAATTTTGCAACTTCGCAGCTGGGACTTTTCCTTAACAAATGAGGTAAGAAAATCTTTAACATGTAACGTTATGGTTTTAGGAACCTCCCTCCGTTATATTGGTTTTACAAGGACAAGAGAGAATGTAAGGAAGGAGGGAACGAGCATGATCAAATATTTTACTTATAAAAACAAGGGTCCTTTGGTGGTTATCTGATCCCTACAGGTGTTGCAGATTGCGGCAACGGTTGGAGTGGCTATCCTGCTGAACTGGATCATTGACCGTCTTTTATGGAGAATCGAACAAAAACAGTTGGCGGGGTTATGGGCGGACTTTGCCGTCTGTGCCGGATATGCGGCACTGCTTGGACTTCTCATCCTGCTGAGCGGCCTGATGAAGGCGATCTGTATACGGAATGTCATGATGCACCTTCAGGGAAGACCTGTCGGCAGGTTTTTATCCATGAAAATGGAAGATTTTCCGGAAAAAGAGTTCGGCCCGGTACCCTCTCTGATGAATCAGAACGTGGCGCTGGTAGAGGAGAATTATTTTAAGAATGGGTGTTCCATTTTTGAAGGCTTTTGTCAGCATGGCGATTGCCGCGATTCTGTTGGTCTATTTGAATCCGATTCTGGCGCTTGTTTCGATCGCTCTGATGTCCATCCCCAGCCTGATTCCGCAGCTGTTTGGAAGGAAGCTGAAGGCAGGGCAGACCGCTATTGTAGAAGCGACGGGGGCTTACAATGTTTCCATCAAGGATTTGTTCCAGGGATTTGAGGTGATCAGAGGATATCACGTCGAAAAGGAAATGCAGGCGGATCACAAATCCTTCCTGGGTGGGATGGAGAAGAAAAAGGCAAGTTTTCAGAAAACCATGTCGGTGGTCTACTGCTTTGCCAATGCATCCGGCGTGGCGGTCCAGTTTCTGGTGATTACGATCGCAGGGATGTTGGCGGTAAGGGGATACCTGACGCTTGGAAGTATCATTGCCCTGACACAATTAACCGGGCAGGTGATTACGCCTGTTTTTCAGATGTCTGCGAAATTCAGTCTGTTGCGTTCGACAAAACCGTTGCGGGAAGAAATGGAGCAGATTGTAAAAATCAGCCAAAAGACAGAGGACAGCAAGGAAGTACAGCTGGAAAAGGAGCTTCAACTGCAAGGGATTTCCTATTCCTATGCGGAGGGAGAACCCGTACTTTCGGGGATCGATCTTTTATTCGAGTCAGGGAAAACATTATGCCATTGTGGGGAAAAAGCGGAAGCGGCAAGAGTACGCTTTACAGATCGTCGGCGGTACTTGCAAAAAGCAGGGAGGAGAACTTTTGGTAGATGGAAGAGAGGGGAGATTCCGTCGTCAATCATGATGCAGCAGAATGTCTTTTTGTTCGATAAAACGCTCAAAGAGAATTTGTGCCTCTACCGTCCGTTTGATGAAGCACAGATACAGAGGGCACTGGATCAGGCAGGCCTGACGGATACGGTGGCAGCATTGCCGGAGGGAATGGAGACCTGTGTGAAAGAAAACGGTTCCCGATTTTCCGGAGGAGAAAAACAGCGGATTGCGCTGGCAAGAGCCATTCTTCACGGAGAAGAATTGCTTTTGATGGACGAAGCGACATCGGCGCTGGACAAGCGCACCGCAGGGCAGATCGAACAGCAATTGTCGCAGTGCAAAAACCTGACGCTGATCTCGGTCACCCACCGCCTGGATCCCGCCATCCTTGAGAAGTATGACGAAGTGATCGTTCTGGATCATGGACAGGTTGTGGAGAAGGGGAGCCTATCAGGAGTTGTTGGCAGAAAGGGCGCCTTGCAGGAACTGGTGCAGGGAAGAGGAGGCTGCGCCACTTCACAATAGAAAAACGGAACGGATTGATTTAGACCGGCAGGATGCGATAAAATCTTACAAAAAGAAAAAGATTGGGGGAACAGAATGAGGAGAATCAAACCGTTTCTAGGAGCTCTATTATTGGGGGTCTGCATGTTTCTGACGGCATGCAGTGATCAGAAAGAAGGGGAAAGAGGCGAAGCAGAAAACAGCTTCTTTTGCAGAGAGCAGTCAGGGCGAGGAACAGAAGGAAACCTCTGCGGTCATTCCGATTACGTATTCGAATCTGGTAGACGAGGAAACCAGAAATCGTGTTTCTGTCGCATTAAAAACGCGGGACTGAAAGACGAGAAGATCACGGACTTCTTTTTGGCAGTGGATGAGTATAACAATGCGGTGGGCAAGGAGAATCTGGTGCAAAAATGACGACGACAGACGGCCCTTTCCGTCCATGGATTCGGACCGTCTGATCGACCTCTGGCTGCAGAACGGCGGTTTTGTGGGGAGAAATTGTCGCATCACTTCCTTTTTCGTTGATGGGAGATTTCATTGCGGTGAAAAATCCAGCGGCAGGGGATACCACGATGCTGTTCTCGGACTTCGAGGCGATAGGGAGCAAAACACCTTTTTCAAGGAGAGAGAAGAAAAATTCGATACGATTTTCTCCTACATTGATGTGACGAACACGCATGATACCAAAGAACTGGCAGAGGAGATTATCGCTTCCTGGAAGAAAAAAAGGTATTTCCTTTCATAATGATAAGATGCACATGCTGTCTGTCTTTATGACCATGGATGACGGAAAAACCAGGTGCAGGAATTCATCGGGCATACGGGCATTTTACTAGAGGACGGCGACCAGCTATCTTTTTGTGGAAAAACTGGCTTTTGAACTGCCTTATCAGGTAGAGGAATTTCGTAGCAGGCAGGAGGTGAATGACTATCTGATGGCTTGCTATGACAAAGATGCGGACGGCCTAACCGCAAAGCCGGTGATTTTTGAAGACGATCAGGTGATGAAAGAATATCGGGTTCTGAAATAAGGGCGGAGCCGGTGCAGGAGTTGCTTGTTTGTCAAATCCGATAGAAACGAAGAAAGAGCAAAAGGCTTAGGCCTTTGCTCTGATCAAATTCATGATGGAGATTACGGCTCCATAGCCCCACTCCTGCAATGGGCCAGATGACCCAACTGAGGTTCCATCCGAGCAGATAGCTGATGATGAAATACAGGAGGAGAGTGACGGACCAGTAAACGCTTGCAATTTTCTTGTTGCTTACGGCAGAGTTCTTGTTTCTCTGCTGAATTCTCCCTCCTCCGATAAAATCTGGAGTGCGTTCCAGGGAATGCTGGCACGCACCAGCAGAAACAAAGCCGACTCCCACAAGCAGGAGCAAAAAGGAACGGCAATCGTCATTGCCATATCCTGGTCAGGGAAGAAAATCATACTGAAGAAGAGAGGGGTTGCGGACAGGATGCAAAACCAGAACTCCCAGAATGGTCTGGATCGTATAGGAACTTTGCAGTTTTGCCTTTCTTTCCGCAATCATCCCTGTTTACCCCATAGGCGGTATTCAGTGGCTCTTTTTCAAATAGGCGAAACGTTCTCCGTCCATACTGTTCTTCAGGAAGAGGGCAGTCCCGATACCGATGATGAAAAGCAGGAGAATGACGCCGATACCGCTCGCCTGGCCTTCGGAAAGGGGGACTTTCCACCCTCCTGCAGGGCCTGTAAAAGCAATGAGAGGGGCGGCGGACACAATAAAGAGCAGGACGGCGAAGGCCATAGGTGTTGCAATCCGGCTTTTATATGCGAGATAGGCATTGGCTTCTTCCATGGAAACGGAGGCTTCCTTACGGAAGAGTCGTGATCCTCGATGGGGACCTGTGTCTCCATCTCTTCGATTTCATCTTTTAATAGATAGTCGGTGCTGACCGAGAAGAGGTCGGATAATTTCAGGATCTTATTCATGTCCGGGATGGATTGCGCCCCTCCCATTTGGAGATGGACTGCCTGCTGACATTCAGCTTTTCCGCCAGTTCTTCCTGTGATAAACCGTTTTTCTTTCTCAGTTCTATGATTTTTGTCTGCCAGTATCATGGATTCTCCTTCGCGTCTCTTGTGCATGATGGTCCTGTCTTTAGGTGGTCCCCTTTGGGATCCATCGTTTGTGATCACTCTGATCCCTAACAAAAAAAGCGGTTGCGAAAAGCAAGAAGGCTTTTACAATTTCCGGTATTTTTGGTTGCATCTATCCTGTGATCCTCCGTCTGACCTTGAAAAACAGGATAAGGTACATTATGTCATAGATAATACTTATTAAATGTATTCTATATAAGAAATATCCATTAGTAAAAATCAGTTGAGCTTTATATAATTGCATGGTTGTGCAAATGCTTTTTGCTCGTTTTTCGATTATATATATTCGAAGAGACGGGAGAGGAGGAGTTATGCTGGAATCAATTGTTACTTATCATGCAACGGAAGTCAGCCCGCACGAGGTACAGAAGAAGGCGGAGGAGCTATGCAGGAGGCTTTTTCTGCTGTGAGGCCGTCATGTCCTCGATTGCGATGCTTTTCAGGCGGATGTGCCGGAGTCGGTGATTGCCATGTCTTCCGGGATGTCCATCGAGAGCAGGAAGGTCCGGATGTATGTGCGGTGCGCTCAACGGAGGCATCCTTGCCCTGGGGATGTTTTTGGAAGGACGACGCCGGACGGACCGAAGGATCCGAAGGTGAATGCGCTGATGGCGCTCTCGAAAGAACTCCATGACTGGTTCAGAGATGCCAATGCCAAACATGCTGCCTGTTGCCGTGTCCTCACCAGAGGGTTTGATATGGCAGGAGGAGAGCACAAGAAGCAGTGCATTGCCTTTACCAGGGCTTTGTGCAGGGAAGGTGGCGGAGATCCTCTGTCGTGAGCTGGGAGTTGCCAACACGGACGCAGAACCGATTGAGGGACTGAAGGAACCTTATCTCCCTCCGGTGCAGGAAGCGGTATAAGGAGGCGGTATGGAAAAAATCAAGAAAATTCCGGTCGCTTTTTCCGGTGTGATGTTGGGCATGGCTGCGCTTGGCAATTTGTTGCAGAGCTATAGTGAAGGGATCCGGTTTCTGTTTGGCGGGATTGCGGTCCTCATCCTGGTTCTGCTGGTCGCAAAGGGAATTTTTTTCCCGGATGCGGTCAAACAGGAGCTGGCGACTCCGGTAGGTCTGGGGGTCTTTGCCACCTTTCCGATGGCGCTGATGCTGCTTGCCGTCTATGCGAAGCCGTTTCTGCCTGCCCTGTCTCTTCCGCTCTGGGTCTTTGCAATCCTCTTGCACATCGGTATCATTCTTTTCTTTACCGGGAAATACGTTCTTTCCTTTGAAGAAAAAAATGTGCATTCGGTGTGGTATATCGTTTATGTAGGTATTGTAGTGGCGTCTCTGACTTCACCTGCCTTTCAGGCAGCTGCCTTCGGGCAGGCCGCATTTTATTTTGGATTTGTGGCGCTGCTTTGTCCTGCTGTTTGTGGTGACCAGGCGGTATCTTCGCCTTCCCGTGCCGGAGCCGGCAAAGCCGCTGATGATGATCTATGCGGCGCCGATGGCGCTGTGTACCGCAGGCTATATTCAGGCGTTTCCGGAGAAGAGCAAGGGCTTCCTGTTGTTTTTGCTCCTTGCGACCACGCTGCTGTACCTGTTTGCACTGGTGAAGAGTGTGCAGATGTTGCGCCTCCCTTTTATCCGAGCTACGCAGCCTTCACCTTCCCCTTTGTCATCTCTGCGATTGCCACGAAACAAAGTGCCGTGGTTCTTGCAGGGAATGGGGCGAGGGCTTCCGTTCCTGCTTGCCATCGTCCTGGTGGAAACGAGGGATTGCCGCTCTTTTACCATCTATGCGTTCCTGCGCTTCGTTCATTTTTATTTTTTTATCAAAAAGTAAGTGGAAAAAGTCGGCGCCCTATCAGAAAGTAGCGGATCCTCAATTGTAAACTGAGATTCCATACCCAGGATCTCAGGCAGAGTTAATCATCAATAGTTACATATCAGGGAAGAAGGGTATGGATTCTTCCTTACAAAGATGAGATGGGCTGGAAAGCCTGTCTCATTTTTTGCTATCTTTAAGACCTCTGGCGGTCGTTAGAAAGGAACCGCTATGTCTAAATTTTTAACCTATGAGGACCGTCTGGAGATTGCTAGCGGTCTCAAAGATCATCAGTCGTTCGGTGCAATCGGCAGAAATCTCGGGAAAGACCGGACAACGATTGCCAAGGAAGTAAAACGATACTCCTTTGATAAAAAGAGTGGGCGCCCAGGCTATCCCTTTAACCCATGCAAGCTTAGGAAAGGATGTAACGTAAGTGCATCTGCGAAAAACAGATGCACTCATACCCGCTTTATAAGTGCAGCCTGTGCGCAGAATGCTACCGACACTGTAAGGACTTTGCTGAGGATGTCTGTACTGTCAAGAATAAACCTCCTTACGTCTGTAACGGATGTGGAGAGATGAGCAACTGCACCTCCTGCAAAAAGCTCTATGATCCCGCAGATGCCCATATCCGGGCGGAGAAGTCCATCTCAGAAGCCCGTACTGAATCTTGACGGATGAAGCTACGATTGCAAGGATCAATGCCATCATCACCCCTCTGGTAAAGAATGGTCAGTCTCTCCATCAGATCTATCTTGATCATGCGTAGATGAGCTTATGTGCAGCGAGAAGACCCTTTACAACTATGTAGACGCCCAGCTCTTTGACGTCAGGAACATCGACCTTCCAAGGAAGGTGAAATATCGTCCGCGGTATAAGAAGCCGGAGTTCAAAGTAGACAGAGGCTGCCGCATAGGGCGGAGCTATCAGGATTTTCGAAGTTCATGGAGACAGAACCTGAGACCCATATCGTCCAGATGGACAGCGTTATCGGCAAAGTCGGAGGCAAATGCTCTTTCTACAATCCCACTTCGTGGATACCAGTCTGATGTTGGCTTTTCCTTCGCGATGCGAATACTCGCGATCAGTTATCGATATATTCAACCGTCTGGATTACGCCCTGGGCACTGTCTCTTTGGAAAAGCTCTTTCCTGTGATTCTTACCGACAATGGCAGCGAGTTTTCAAATCCCAAAGAGATAGAATACCGGGAGGACTTTGGTGAATCCCATTCCCTCATGAGGACCAGGGTCTATTACTGCGATCCAAGCAGTCCGTATCAGAAGGGCTCCTGCGAGGTCAATCATGAGCTGATCCGGAGGATACTGCCCAAGGGTTCCAGCTTTGATGACCTGACTCAGGAAGATGTGATCCCGGATGATGAACCACATCAACTCGTACAAAAGAAAGAAGCTGAATGACCGCACACCATACGACCTCATTCAGCTTCCTGTATGGAGAAGAAGTGCTTAAAAAAACTGGGATGTTCAAAGGTTGCCGCCGAGAACATCATCCTGAAGCCAAAACTTCTCAAGAAGTAACCATTATTCAGACACGGCCGCCAGAGAAAAAAACACAACTGAGCACCTGAAGTAAGTGGATGAATTCCGTATACAAAAAGTTTTCGAGCGTGATTCGATCTCTGTTTGCTATGCAGAAATTTGGTCTGAGTCATTATAGCATGCCCATTGATTATTAAAATCTGGGATTCTTGATTACAAAACGGGATTTTTCATTTACAAATCGGGATTCTCGGTTACAGAATATCACCTCTCATTTACCAAACGGGAGTCTCCGCTTACAAACGGGATTCTCAAGCTACATTTCATCAGAAGTAAGCGGATAAGCTTCGATCTTTCGTGCACAGTATTGCAATTATCGTGCAAAAAGCAGATAATAGTGAGTGAAGAAAGGGAGGATTTCATGGCTGGAACGACTACCAATATCAGCATCCGCATGGACAGCGATCTGAAAGCACAAGCCGACGTTCTATTTGGTGAGCTTGGCATGAATCTTACAACGGCTTTCAATATTTTCGTGCGTCAGTCGATCCGGGAGGGTGGGATTCCGTTTGAAATCTCCATTCGTCAGCCCAAAAAGGAAACGATTGCCGCCATGTTGGAAGCGGAAAGGATTGCAAAAGACCCGTCTGTAAAGGGCTATAATGACCTTGATGCGCTTTTTGCCGATCTTAAGAAGTGAGAAAAACAAAGCTGACGGTTAAACCCACTACAGCGTTTCGGAAAGATTACAAGCTGGCATTGAAGAGGGGACTTAAAATAGAACTTCTGGAAACGCGGGACGCACAGTGATCTGTTCGGGAAATGAACCGGATGCCGTATGGGGATACCTGTACGGCATTTTTTTAGAGCTCTTCGCAATGGCTTTGGCGCCCGGTCTGCTGTAGAGGAAACGACGCTCTCTATGGGAGGTTGGACAACTCGTCTTAGTCGAGATCGTTTATTGTTGACGCTGTATTCCGTATCGCCCGGAAGGGAATCTTTACGGACCGGGGGAGTAAGTGATATGATGGAATGTAGTATTAAAACGACGTGAGGGAGAGACGAGAATATGAAGAACTACAAGATTGTGGTTGACAGTTGCTGTGATCTGCCAAAAGGAGTATCATCACGATCCGAGAATAGAAATCGTTCCACTCGTATTGGAAGTGGGCGGTTATCATACAATGGACGACGACAATTTTGATCAGGCGGATTTTTAAAACGCGTGGAGGAATACGAAGGTGTTGCCAGGTCAGCCTGCCCTTCCCCCGATCGGTATCTTCGCGCCTATGAAACGGACGCCGAGGATGTGTATGTCGTCACTCTGTCGGCAAAGCTTTCCGGGTCTTACAACAGTGCAGTTTTGGGGAAAAATCTATATGAAGAAGAGCATCCGCACAAGAATATTTTCGTCATAGATTCCAAGTCGGCAAGCTGTGGAGAAACGCAGGTGGCTTTCCGCCTGTTGGAACTGGCGGAACAGGGACTGCGCTTTTTCGGAAGTAGTCACGCAGATCTGCCGGTTTCGAGATGAAATGAATACCTATTTTGTACTGGATAATCTGAATTCTTTGAGGAAAAACGGGAGGCTGACCGGGGTGAAGTCACTGGTGGCTTCCTCCTTGTCCATCAAACCGGTGATGGGATCGCATGACGGTGCCATCGTGCAGAAGGGACAGGGGATCGGCACCAGAAAAGCCATGATGAAGTTGGTCGATCTGGTGACGAAAGAAGTAAAGAATCCGGAAGAGAAAACGCTCATGATTGCACACATCAACTGCTATGAGCGTGCAATGGTCGTGAAGGACATGGTTCTTGCCAGAAATCATTTTAAGGATGTGCTGGTCGTAGACGGCGCCGGAGTTTTCGACTCTGTATGCCAATGATGGGGCATTATTCTAACCTGCTAAGGCTTCTCCCGGTTCAGAGAAACAGAACGGGGACGGGGAAGCGCCAGAGAAGGACCACAAACGCAAGCTGGACCAGGAGGATGAGAGGCATTCCGATGACAAAGGCGGGATGCCTTGTTTTATGCCTAAAGATCTGCATACCCAGAATGGAGCCGATGCTGCCGCCGATCAGAGCGGCAGTAAAAAGGGTGGATTCCGAAATGCGCCAGGCATGATGCCTGGCTTTTTGTTTATCCACCCCCATCAGCAGAAAGGACAGCCAGATTCACGATGATCAGATAGACGGTGATTAAGGTTAGAGCCTCTCCTCTTTCCTTTCCAGAAGATTCCATTGTACTATACAACAGGCGGAAATCCGTTACAATATAAAAAGAGACCGAGGGTCAAGGGTCAAAGAGTTTCCGGGAGCATTTAGGATCTTTTTGACCTGCTGTGAAAGAAAAAGCCATTGGTAGACAGGAGAAATGATGCATTCAAGAGACTTTTGCTCTGTGTTCGTATTGCTGTGCCTATGTGTCAGTCTGTTGATTGCCGCGCTAGACGGCACAGCTGCCTGGAATTTGATTGCGCAGAGGAACCGCACCACACTGAAGCTTTGGTATACCGACGAAGATCTGACGGACTATCTGAATAAAGAGTCGGTTCTCTTCAATGAGAGGCAGGGGAGGACAAGACTGGAAATTCGCTTGGTGGGAGCGGCGGAGTTTTTAGAAAAAATCAGCAAAGCATCATTGGAAGGGAAGGATTTTCCGGATCTCTATTCTCTCAAACGATCTCATTGAAAAAGCGGTATTGTCAGGGGCTAAGCAGTGATTTCAGTGCAACAGATCGGTCATCAACCGACTCTTTTTCTCCCGAAACGGCACTTCCGGGCAGTCAGGTATCAGAAAAAGCGGCCGCCTATCCGTACTATTATGATACCAGCGCGCTGCTTTATAACAAGACTTATCTGGATCAGATGATTCGGGAGGAGATTGAGGACGAAAAACTGCAGGAGCATCCGGAGGCACAGCCCGGGGATCCCGTTTTAGAGGTGACGAAGGAAGAACTGGAAGCCGAAAAAGATTCTGCCGCATCAGATTGCCGATATCGTATCTTTTGCAAGGAATTATAATGCACCGGATGAAGTAGAAGCTGTTTTTGAATGGGACATCAATGATATCTTCTATAATTATTTTTGTCAGGGAAATATTTGAACGCCTGCGGGAAGGACGGAGATCGGACGAAAAACTGGACCTCTATAATGATCAGGTCATCAGCTGTATGAAGATTTATCAGAATTGTCCCTAGTTTTTTGCCATTGACCCTTCTCTGGTCAATTATGAAAAGGTATCGAAGGATTTTCTTTCAGGAAAATTGTATTTACCATTGCGACTCCGGATATGTTAACGAAGATTAGAAAGCAAAGGAAGAGGGTGATTGTGCCTATGAATTCGGGTGGCAGGGATCCCGGCGCTGAACAAAGAGCTCGGAACTAAGAACATGTCTGTAACCAGTTGCCTTGTGATTAACGGATATTCGAAGAGCCCGGAGGAAGCGGGGAGGTGTGCGGATTTTCTGGTCAAACAGGAATCGGAGGAGATGTTTGACAGTGCGGGGAAGCTGCCGGTGAAGAGAGGGCTTAGCTACCGGGATCCGAATTTAAAAGAATTCCTGCGTGTGTATGAAGATTCTGTTCCGCTGCCCAAGAGCATGGAGAGCAGTGATTTATGGATTCGCCTGGAAAGAGCTTTTACACAAATATGGAAGGGGGCGGAGGTGAACGAGACCTGCGTCTGCTCTCAGAAGAGATGATGCAGCAAGTGACAGGAAAAGAGGTTCATGAGAAGAAGATTCGGATCCGCCCTACGGTTTCTATTCTGAGTGATTTGGAAGAAGAGTAAGGTTTCTCTTTCTCCCTGTAAACGAGGTTGCAGCCGCTGGAGAGGTTTGGGACAGGGTTAAACATGTTACAAAAATGTTACATATTCCTTTGCAATTCTGCGATCAATCGGATAGAATAACAGATACATGGCGGGAGTCTCCCTTGCAGAAAGGAGGAGACATGTTTTGGCAATGGAATAAGGTTCGTTTGGCGTTTCTGTTCCCTGTTCTTCTGGGGCTCACGGGGCTTCTGATTGGTTGTACCGGCAAGAATGAGATCGAGATCCGGGATTTGTCTGCAGGAGGAAACTTCTGCGACAGGGGGTCTTCTTCAGACAGGGAAGACTCTTCGATCCTGGGAAAGGGGAGAAGGTTTTTGTACCGGGTTACGGCAGCAGGGAGGACGGAGGGCAGAGCGTTGGTTCCGCTTCTTCGCAAGAGGCGGGCGGAAGTGCGCAGCAGGAGAAGTCCGGAGAGGGTTCACCCGCTACGTCGCAGGTTAGAATCAAAGTTTTTGTCTGCGGAGCAGTTTCTCAGGAAGGGTTTATGAGTTGGAAAGCGCTTCAGAGTGATTGATGCGGTGCAGGCAGCCGGAGGGTTTTCGGAAATGCGGACAGCCGATATGTCAATCAGGCGGCGCCTCTGACAGATGGGATGAAAGCTTGCATTCCGACGAAGGCGGAGACGGCGAAGATGCGTGCAGGAAAGAGAGTGCTGCGCCGGCGGAAGATCAGACGATAAGCCCCTGCCCGACAGGAGAGCGGAATTGCAGATTTACAGACAGCCGGAACGGACGAAACTCATCCGCAGCCATTTGCAGAGGAAGCGGCAGGTGAATCTGAATACGGCAAGCAGGCAGGAACTTTGTACGTTGCCGGGGAATTGAGAGACAAAGGCAGACGCCATGCGCTTACCGATCTGCACATGGATCTTTTTCCCGCATTGAAGAGATTAAGAAGATCCCCGGGATCAAGGATAAACTTTTTAAAAATCAAATCAAAGATCAGCGTTTGATTTAGGAGAAATGGCAAAAGAAGGCATTGGTTGTCGATGATGAAAAGGTCATAGTGAAGGGCATTCGCTACTCACTGGAACAGGATGGGATGGAAGTGGACTGATGCTTATGACGGAGAAGAGCGCTGGCGCAGGCAAAGGAATCGATTATGATATCATCCTATTAGATGTGATGCTGCCTAAGCTGACCGGCTTCGAGGTTTGTCAGCAAATCAGAGAATTTTCAACGGTTCCGATTATCATGTTAACGGCCAAGGGCGATGATATGGACAAGATTCTCGGCCTGGAATACGGAGCCGATGATTATATTACCAAGCCGTTCAATATTTTGGAGGTAAAGGCCAGAATCAAGGCGATCATGCGTCGGATGCAGAAGAGAGAGGCGGCTCCCAGCGTGATGGTCTTTGAAGACCTGAAGATCAACGAGGAGTATCGCAGAGTTTTGGTAAAGGATCGCGAGATTAACCTCACCAGCAGGGAGTTTGAGGTGCTGGAGCTTTTGGCTTCCGCCCCCGGGAAAGTTTATTCCAGAGAAGAACTTTTTAAAGACCATCTGGGGAGAGGACTATCCGGGTGATGTCCGTACGGTAGATGTGCATGTCAGAAGGTTGCGCGAGAAGCTGGAACGCAATCCGAGTGAGCCCAGGTATGTGCGGACAAAGTGGGGAACCGGTTATTATTTTCAGGCATAGTATGTAAAATGAAACGTTTCTGGTCTTTTTGGTCAAAAGTCTTCGCGTTCGTTTTTCTGATCCTTTTTCATAACGGGTCTTTTTTCCTGCATGATCATGCAAAGCGCCATTCTCACCAATTATAAGGATCGTGCGATCGAAGTGAAAAATGAAGTACAGACCCAGGTTGCGTATTCTCGCAAACCACCTGATCACGTACAACCATATGCAGGATCCGTCTTCTGCCATCGTGACAGGCGGAGTTGACGCTGCTTGCCAATCTTTATGACGGAAGAGTTTTGATTATCGGTGACGATCTGCAGGGTCATCACAGATACCTACGGAAAAAGAGAAGGAAAGACCATTATTTCCGAAGAGGTGGTGGATTGTCTGCGGAAGGGATCCGATGGAGTCGCGACCGTCTACGACAACAAAAACGGCTGTTGGAGATTACGACTCCGATCATCGAAACGGCGGGCATTGGTGACGGGGATTATCTGAGCAGCGAGGCACAGTCGAAGGAAGTGGTGAAGGGGGTCATGCTTCCAGCGTCTCCACGGCAAATATTGAGAAAACGATGGAGATTTTTGAATAACAAGGCCCTGGTGATCGAAGTCATTGTGATTATGTTGATTCTCGTTTTTTTCCCTGGTGGCTTCAAAGGCGTTGTTAAAAGCCGTTCGACAGGATTACCAGTAAATTGAATGAGAGTGAAGGCAGGGTTTACGGATGAGCCGCTTTCCGTACCGGATTATATTGAGACGGAACACATCGTGGATGCATTTAACCAACTGCAGGGGCGGATGAAAGTGCTGGATGATTCCAGACAGGGAGTTTGTTTTCGAATGTGTCCCATGAACTGAAGACGCCAGATCACCTCCATGAAGGTGTTAGCGGACACGCTGCTCTCGCAGGAGGACGCGCCGGGGAGGTGTACCGGGACTTTCTTTTCGGACATTAGTGCGGAAATCGATAGAGAAGATAAGATTATCAATGATCTGCTGTCCCTTGTGAAAATGGACAAGAAGGCGACGCAGCCGAATATTGCATCCGTGAACGTGAAACCAGATGACGGAAATTGTATACAGCGTCTGCGCCCGATTGCCAATAAGCGAAATATTGAGCTGATCCTGGAATCTCATCGGGAGATTGTAGCGGAAATTGACGAAGTGAAAATTTCTCTTGTGATCATGAATCTGGTGGAAAATGCGGTGAAATATAATAAGGATGGCGGATGGGTCAGAGTCACATTGGATGCGGATCATCAATATTTACGATTCGGGTCGCAGACTCTGGAATTGGGATGCCTAAGGAGGATTTGGATAAAAATCTATGAGAGGTTTTACCGGGTGGACCAGTCGAGATCCAGGGAAGTCGGGGGAACAGGACTAGGACTTTGCTGTAGTGAAGAGTGCGGTTCTGCTTTCACCGGGGAGAGATTTCTGCAGATAGCACGGAGGGGAGCGGTACGACTTTGTGGTGAAGATTCCTTTGAACTATATTTCAACAGATACAGCTGGCAGAGCCAGGGCAAGATGAAAGAGAGGATGCATTTGAGAAGAAAAACCGGACTCTGTTTCCTGAGGGGTTGCAGCTTGCTCTCTATGCCTGTTTCTGGCAGGGGATGCTGGCTTCTTGCGAGGGAGGCAATGTGGCTGATCCCGACCAGCAGGATGGTTTTCAGATTTATTACGTCAACCATGATGAAACAGGACTGGTTTCGGGCCTTATACACGAAATCCAATCAGGATAAAAGTCAACGAGATGCTGCAGGAGATGTTGGCAAAGTTGAAATTCATCCGGAACGGCTGAGCATGAAGCACCGATTTTCGGGGGCTGTGGTTCTGCGACATTATTTTTATGAAAAATGGTCTCGTGACCCTGAATTTTGATGCAAAGTTATGCTTCACTGGACCGGATCACCGAGATTCTGGACCGTGCGGCGATTGTAAGAACGCTGATGCAGATTCCGGGGTAGATGCGTTTCCTTCCTGGTGGACGGAAAGCCGTTAAAAGATGCGGCCGGTGCGGTAGTGGGAAATATGAATGCGGATACCTTTATTTACAATGCCGGCAAAGAGATCAATAACTACGACAAGGGACGGATCCTGCTGTATTTCACCAACCAGGAAGGCAACAAGCTGGTTCCGATTTACAGAACCGTTATTTACAGCAGCAACGTCTCTATGGAACAGGTCATTGCAGAGGAATTGGTACAGGGACCGGCTTCGGATATTTCCAGACCGACCATCAATCCGGATACCAAGGTTTTAAATGTGACGCTGCAAGACGGCATCTGTTATGTGGATTTCAATGAAAAGTTTCTGAGCGAACCGTATCAGGTGAAGCCGGATATTGTGATCTATTCGATCGTGAACTCGCTCGCAGAACTCACAGAGGTCAATAAGGTACAGATCTCGGTCAATGGGAGTACAGCGGATAAATTCATGGACTCGATCCCGCTGTCCACCTTATTTGAACGAAAGTTGGATATGGAGTAAATTCTTTTTATGAAACGACCGCTCTGGTACTGCTTCTTGCAGTACTGGCGGTTATAATGGATTCGGATTCTCTTTTTCCAGGAACTCTCTTTTTCCTACACAAAAGAACAGATGCATGGCGTTGCGGAAGGGGATTTCTTAACCGTCGTTGGAGAGTTGCAGGGGCAGAACGGAAACGGACCTTGACGACTACGGTCGTGGATGTATGGTATGTCAGACCTCTTGCTTCTTCCACCAGACACCAAGGAACGGCCCCTTGTGCAGTGCATCATGGAAGACGGCAAAACGTGCCAGGAGGGTGGCATGCAGACGGAGAAACATGTCAGGAAGGTGGCATGCGAGGGGAGAAATGTGTCTGGAAGAGGATAGGGAAGAGAGTCTTGTCCCATCGGGATGATCGTGTAAGTGAGAGGAAAGCTGAGACTCTTTTCGGGACCAACCAATCCGGGTGAATTCGACAACCGCCTTTATTATTCCACCATGAAAATTGCGTACGCGCTGAAGGATTGCAGAATCTGGGGCATCTGGAAGAAGCGCCGTCATCCGGAAATTCCTCTATCACTTAAGAAGGCGGATGGATGAGGTGCTGACGCTTTGTTTTTCGCCGGAGGATGGCGGCATCATGAAGGCCGTCCTTCTGGGAGAAAAAGCATGATGGATTCCGAAATCAAAGATTTGTACCCGGATGAATGGGATCATTCATGTGCTTGCCATTTCCGGCCTGCATATTTCTTTTGATCGGGTATCTGATTTACCGGCTGCTTTTGTAAAACGACTCTTCCCTCCCGCTTTGTTCTGCCTGCGCCATTCTGGTGATGGTGCTATACGGGCTCATGTGCGGAATGAGATGCTTCTGCGGTGCGTGCCATTATCATGTTTCTCTGCCGGTGTGCGGCACCGCGTCTGCACCGATCGTATGATCTTCTGCAGTGCTCTTTCTCTGTCAGCCATTCTCCTGCTTTTAGACCAACCGCTGGCTGAAAAATGGAGGTTTTCTTCTTTCTTCGCAGTCGGCGGAATTTATTTTGTGATGCCGGCGTTATCTTTTCAGAAAAAGCGGGCAGCAGGAAGGAAGAGTGATCGGCGGTATCCGCAAGTCCTTTTCGTTCATCCCCTGGCGTGTAAGCCTTTCTACGCTGCCGGTTCTTTTGTCTTTTTCACACGGTTCTCGTTTATTCCGTTTTTGAATCTGATGATAATCCCCTCATGACCCTGTTGCTGATTGGAGGCTTGATCGTCATTTTCCTGGGAAACTTCAGTCTCCTTCTTGGAAGCAGAGTGGCACTTCTGGATCATGGGATTCTACAGGGTGTACGAGAAACTCTGCCTGGCAGCCCAACGTCTGCCATGGAGCAGGTGGAGCGCAGGGCATGCGGAACTCTGGCAAAATCTTCTCTACCTGCTTTGTCTGTCCCTCTTTGTATTTCTGTATCAAAAAAATACTGGGAGACATCCTCTCAAAAAGGCAATCGAGCTCCTTCGATTTGTTCTTCTTGGGGTGGGGCTATTCCTCTTATTCCTGCGACCAAGGCCCGTGCTAAAATGACTTTTTGTGGATGTGGGACAGGGAGACGGAATCGTGTTGGAATGCAAAGGAAATGCGTATCTGATTGATGGGGGAAGCACGAGCAAGAAGCAGGTCGGGAAATTTCAGCTTCTTCCTTTTTTGGCTTATGAGGGGATCGGAGAGATTAAGGCGGCGATTGTCACCCATGAGGATATGGATCACTTTTCCGGACTTCTGACCCTGATGGAAGAAGGGAGGAGGAGGGCGTCCGGATTCACGGGCTCTATCTGCCGGATACAGCGCCTCGTTCACGGACCGGAAATTATCTTTTGCTGGAGGAAAAGGCAAAGGAGGCGGGGATTCCCGTGTTTTTCCTACATCGGGGGCAGGAGTGGAAGGAAAGAGAGTGAGATCTGCGCATCCTGGGCCGCCCGCAGGAATGGAAACGGAAGGAGCGAATGCGCATTCCACGATTTTCAGGTCAGGTGGGGATCCTTTTCGGCTTTGTTTACCGGTGATGTGGAAAAAGAAGGGCTGGAGGCCTTGAAGGAGACGTTGCGTCTGCTGCCTGAAAAAAGCAGAAAAGTCACGCTCTTAAAGGTTCCTCATCACGGGTCTCGAGCTATACCAACGATGAAGCGTTTTTGCTCTCTGTGCAGGCCGGATTACAGCGTAATCTCTGCAGAGCACTACAATCCCATACGGGCATCCGCAGGAGACGCTGCAGCAGCTTGCCCGCATTTCGAAATACACCTGGATCACCAAAGAGGACGGAGCGATCACGGTGACTCTGTCTCTGAGGGAGCAAGGATGAGGGTTTGTACCTTCCTCCCTAGAAACCGGTTCGGTGCTACAAATAGAAAGTGATTTTTGTGGGTCATGGTGCGATAAGGAGAGATGAATTGCCTGCCAAAAGAACGACAATGCCGATTCTATGATGAAGCAGCTATCTGCGGACCTGGCGTCCGAAAAGATCTATCCGTGCTATCTGATTTACGGAGAGGAAGCTTTTTGGTTAGGCAGGTACTAAGTCTTTTCGAAGAAGCGGCTGCAGAGAGGACCAGATGAACACCTTAGTGATTCAGGAGAGAACCCGAATCCCGCAGCAGCCATTGAATTTGCGGATACGTTGCCGCACTTTTGCAGACCGGAAGGTGATTTTTGAAGGAGCGGCTTCTTAAAGAAGGGAAACGAGGCGCTGGAGGAATATTTGAGAGATATTCGGAGAGGTCTGCTTTGTCTTCTCGGACGCAGAGGTGGACAAAGGAAGACCTTTATAAGATGTTAGCCAAAAGGCGTTTCTCCTTCCTTGCGATGAACAGTCCCCGCAGTGATTCGCCAGTGGATTGCTTCGCGGATGAAAAACGGCTTCGTATTTCGGAGGCTGCTCTTTCCTGATGGAACAGGTGGGACTCAATATGTCCGCACTGGACCAGGAGATGGAGAAGCTGATCAGTTATGCGGAGGAGCGCAAGGAAATCGAAGAGAAGGATGTTGCGGAAATCTGCGCCGGATGGTTAAATGGACGCATCTTTGATCTGATGGATGCGGTGGCGGACGAGGAACAGCAGGAAGGCGTTTGCTTTGTATTTGGATTGTTAGCCTTGAAGGAGGCACCGCAAAAGATTCTGGCTCTTCTCATCAGACAGCTTCAGTTGATCTTGCAGGCAAAAGGAGCTTGGAGGAGGTTCCCAAACTGGCCTCCCTGGGCATCCTCCCTTTGCCGTGGACAAATACAGGCGGTGGGGAAACCGTTAGTTCGAGTGAAACAGCTGCGAAGCCTTCATGAATGCTTGCGCAGACGACGATGCGGCAGTCAAAAGCGGGAGACTGGATCAGACCATCGCAATTGAAATGTTGCTGCTGCGCTGCGCAATACCGAAGGAGGCATGAGATGCGTACACCAAGGCCACAGGAAATATACAGGCATTTAAGGGAGAGCTTTTATCAGGTATTGACGCTTGCCAGACATTCCGAAACAGGAGAAGTGCTGGTGGTTTATCAGGCCCTTTATGGAGATTATGCCGTTTTTGCCAGACCTTTATCGATGTTTTGTTCGGAGGTGGATGCGGTAAGTATCCGGGGCGATGCACAAAAGAACGGTTTCAGTTGTGGAAAGGTTCAGAAGAAGCCCACGCTCTTTTTGCAGGAATCTGTGACGGGAAACCGGGAGACGAGAGCAAAGCAACCGGAGGAGGACCGGCGAGACGAGAGCAATGCAGCCAGATGGGATATTTTTCACAGAAGAGAAAGCCTGCGGGCCTTCCGTTCAGGCGGCGGAGGAAGAAGTACAGCTGGATCCCAGGCTGCTTCGCTTTCCTGGATGCGAACAGGATGGAAGAAAAATGGAAAATCTCTGGATTCCATGCAGGGTGATGTGACGGATGAAATGATTGACATCATGGCGATTTCTCGACACGGAAATTGTTTCCGGAGAGGCAAGCGAAGGATAGCGGCACTGCGGGAAACCATACAAATGAGGCTGCGCTTTGAAAGCAGCAGGTTACGAGAATGAAATGCGAGGTATGAAAAGATGAAACTGCTGACCATTGCGATTCCTGTTATAATTCACAGGTACGTGAGAAAGTGCGTGGACTCCCTTTTTGATCGGGAGAGGACGTTGGATTTTAATTATCAACGACGGCTCACAGGACCGTGCGGCGGAGATCGCAAATGAATATGAGAGAAAAGGTATCGGCATCATTCAGTGCGATCCATCAGGAGAATAGCGGACACGGTTCTGCGGTGAATGCGGGGATGAGGAAGCAAGAGGACTGTCTTTCAAGAGTGGTGAACAGTGATGACTGGGTGAATGAAATGGCCTACCGGAAAGTCCTCTCCACCCTGGATCGAGTTTGCAGGGGCGAAACCAGACTGGACATGCTGGTGAGCAATTTCATCTATAATAAAGTGGGAGAAAAGCGGCACAGTGATGCAATACCGCAAATACCTTCCGGTTGAGCAGGTTTTTACCTGGAAGGAGATGAAGAACTTTTCCGGTTGGCAAATATATCTTGATGCACTCCGTGATCTTCCGACCAAGTTGTTAAGAGAATGGATTACGCTTCCGGAGCACACCTTTATGTGGACAATCTTTATGTGTTTGAGCCCCTGCTGTTTGTAAAAACATGTATTACCTGGATGTGAATTTTTGTTCCTATTACATCGGCAGAGACGATCGGTCCGTTCATGAGAGCGTGATGATGAAACGAATCGATCAGCGGCTCAAAGTGAATCAGATCATGGTGGATTTTTATAGTGAAAATTATGAAATGATCCGTTCCGTGGTGCAGAGAGACACTATATGTATAATTACCTCGAAATTATCACGATGATTTCTTCAGTTCTCTTAATCAATTCCGGAAAAGAAAAGCGGATCTGGAAAAGAGAGAGCTCTGGTCTTATATTCGAGATCAAGTACCAAGCTCTATCTGCGGCTCCGCTTCGGACTGAAATTTTCGTCTATCTGCCGGGGCGAGGGGCAGAAATGTCACCATTGGGATCTATAAGATCTTGCAGAGGATCTATCATTTCAACTGATCTCTCAACGGATCTTTCAACGGATCATGGACCCGGAAAGAGTGGGGAATCAGAGTCAGACACCTCTTGATCCAATCAAGACAAATAAAAGTCGAATGCTACTCGACCCAGAAGCGATTCGGACTTTTTACCAGTGTCGGGACTTGAACCCGCACGATGTTGCCATCAACAGATTTTTGAGTCTGCCTCGTCTGCCGATTCCGACACACAGCCTCTTGCCGGATCAGCCATCTGCCCATCGTTGCAACGAAAACGATTTTATCACAAATCCCCATGGCTGTCAAAGCAGGGAAGACGAGTTTTTACTCAATTTCTGCTGTATTTACAAAATCAGGGAAAGACCCGATTGATCCAGCCTGGTCGCAAAGGAGAAGACCTTTGGCCATCTTCGTGATCTGCAGATCATCCTCCGTCTCTCCTTCCATATTCAGACCATGACCGGATCGTGAAGGAAGCGCGCAACAGCATCAGCCTCTTTTGAAGTGAGCAGGAGGCTGCCTTTCGGAAAACGAGATCCTCACACCCCTCATAGGAGGTGGGGAGATCAGTACATTTTGCTGCGGGCCTGCAATTTGAAATCGGCCAGGACCCGGTGCTCCATAGGCGTGAAAATCTTCTTCTTCGATTCGGAAACGGACTTCTTTTTGCTGCATAGGTTTGAGAGAGACCGGCGATCAGATGTTCCGGCTTCTGATGAGAGGCTTTTTGTTTTGCCAGTGCAATCAGAATCGTAACGGCAAGGAAGGCACCGTCATCTAAATAGTAATTGTCACGAAGGCATCCGTGACCCGAAGTTTTCCATGGCAGAGGCAGGGGATGCCGGACGCGTTCAGACTGCGGCACTTGTTGATGACGTTTTATATCCTCTTTAAAGCGAAGATGCTTGAGATGCAGATCCTTTTCCAGAAAGTCGGTTAAAGCGATCGCTGGTAACGGAGTCGGTCACGATGGTGCTTCCCGGAAAAATCCGGTGCAAGGATGGCTGCGCCATAAACGCAATGATGGAGTCACGGTTAATCGGTGTTCCGTCTGCGAAGACGGCGCTCATCCGATCCACATCGGTATCAAAAATAAAACCGAAATCCGCATGGTTTTCCGTGACAGCCCTGCAGATGGACTTCATGGCTTCCGCATTTTCTGGATTGGGTACATGGTTGGGGAAAATGGCCATCCGGTTCTAAAAAGCAGCTGCCGGAGGTGTCAGCGCCCAGTTCTTCCAGAATTTTGGTGGCACTCGCCGCTGCGTTGACCGGCATCGATCACGAAGTAGAGAGCCCTGAAGCGGTTTGTCGTAAGAGGCTGCCTTCACCTTTTTCTTTGATCAAAGGTGCAGAGCTTTGCAGCGTAGAGAGAGAGGAGGTCAAAAGAGGACACTTTATCGTCCGGAAGAGACCGGTCCGTGATATCTACCTGAGAGGCACGAAGCAGGAGATTGTCAAATATCTTCCTTTTGTCAAGCCCCCTTCGGCAGTGAAAAATTTCAGTCCGTTCCGATGAAAGGGCAGATGGGAGGTTACTCGTGGCAGAGGCATCGCAGGCGGTTTCCGGATAGACAATGGACATAAACATGGCGGGAGTGGAGGAAGTGCGCAGTCAAGCACAGATGCGCCTGCCTGTGTGATTCATGGATGAGCGCATACTGCAAGCATTTTCTCCGGACAGGCGGGAATCACGGCCAACTGCAATTTTTCAGGAGGAAGGTTCAGTCCTTTTCTTCTCGGCGATGCTATTTGCAAAGCGTATCCGATGTTCTTGACGATCTCCGGCGTCAAATCCACCGGTTCATCTGCAACCCCGGAAGCGCCACCCACGCACATCAGAGCCGTTTGCGCAGTTTCGAAAGCAGCTGTCCATAACCATCCTCCTGTGAGATGAAGAAAAATCTTCTAAATGTTCTTTCTTATTTTAAAAGGCAGAGACCGCTTCGAAAAAGCAAAAGGAATCTTTTGCCATCGCACCTGTTTTTGCATACTGGACTGAGAGGGAAAGTCGCTTGAACCGGGCGCTGATTTTGGATTGATATTCTCTTTTTGATTTGTTATAATGATACAAGTATTTAAAAATTCACATTCTAGATTGGATTGATCAATATGAAAAAATTTTTTATCGTTCAGAAAATTCTCTTGATTCCCGGGTGGTGATCATTGGATATCTCCTGGGAGCTTATTTTTGACAGCCATTTTCCTGCCTCGTACTTCGATCGACGGTGCAGATGTTTCGTTCAAGAGTGCAGAAGAAGCGAAGCAGATCATGGACAAGGCCGCCGAGGTTATGTGCTGACCCTGTCGGAAAGGGCGGAAAAATCTTTCCTCTGACGGCGCAGGAGATCGAGCTGGAAGCCGTTGTCGGAAAAACAGCGCATACAAACTGATGAAGGCAACAGAAAGAGCTTTGCTGGGGGCGCGCTTTTTACCTCAGACCGATTTCCATGCGGATGAGGCGGAGGAGGCGCGGAGCAGAGGGTGAAGAGCGCTCTGGAACAGAGAGGCGTCTTTCAGGAGGCAGACGGACCCGCAAAGATGCAACGCTGGTCTTTCAAAACGGTTCTTTTCAGATCGTTCCGGAGCAGGAAGGCGACGAAACTGGATGAAGAAAAACCTGCAAGGCGGTGACGCAGGCCATCCGTTCGATGCAGTCGACCCTGTCACTCGAAGAGCTGGCTGCTATGAAGAACCGAAGTTTCGTGCCGATTCAGGAAATCGCTGAAGCAGAAGAGCCGCCTGGAAAGCCATTGCCGCCGAGCTATGACCTTCCGTTTCGGAGAAAATACCGAAAGTTTAAGCGGGCAGGAGATCGCATCCTGGTTGCAAGTGGAGAAAGATCTCGAGATCCAGGTGAACCGGGACCAGGCTGCCGCCTCTGTGAAAACGCTTGCCAGAAAGTACGATACCTTTGGCGGAAACCGCAACTTTAAAAACATCCAAAGGGCGGAAATCGTGGTCAGGAGAGCAATTATGGCTGGTGGATGAACAGAGACAAGACCACGGATGCGCTTGTCGATGCCATTAAGAAAAAGGAGCAGGATGCAGAGGTAAAAGCCTGTCTATCAAATTGACAGGGCTGCCCAGTTTGGGGCTGGTGACTCCGGAAACAACTAGTGGAAGTGGATCTGGACGCACAGCATGTACCTGTATAAAACGGAGCCTGGTGGCGGAGACGGACTGTGTTTCCAGCAAGCCGATCAATGGAACGCTACACCGGACGGCACCTATTTCCTGAATTATAAGGAAAAAGATGCGACGCTGAAGGGAGAAGATTATTCGACCCCGGTGAGTTTCTGGATGCCGTTCAATGAAATATCGGCATGCATGATGCCTACTGGAGATTTGGCGGTAAGTTGTATCTTGCCCGCGGCTTCACACGGCTGCATCAATCTGCCTCCGGCGCAGGCCAAAATCTTTTTTGCCAATTTGGAAAAGGGAGAGGCGGTGATCGTCTACGGAGGAATGAATCAGGCGCAGGCGCAGGCTTACCTGGCAGACGAAAAGAAAAAGCAGGAAGACGAACAAAAGAAGGCAGAGCAGAAGCAACAGGAAGAAGAGGCGGCGGCAGCGGCAGCGGCGGCAGCAGCTGCGGCACAGACTCCGCCTTCTGCACAGACTCGAATTGAAACAGACCAGGAAACAGATCAGTCATGATTGCAATCTTTTTTGCGCAGTCAGTGTAAAAGCGGATGAGTTTCTGTCGCTGGATCCAGCGGTAGAAAAGAGGAGTGGCTGCCGGATGGGGGACATCCAGGCAGCCATGTATGAAAAAAGTTTGATTGGGAGGATCGAGATGTTTCTCACATCTGATACTCTTATCCTAAAAGGAAGATGTGTCAGGAACTATGTCCAATCAGTGAAACGGTACTTAAGGTTCACTGAAAAAGGACCATCGCTTTTAAACGAAATCTGAATCAGATTCGGTATACCTGTTCATCACAGTATTTACAGCGGTAGGTTTCATTCTCCTCGTCTGCCAGATAAAAAGATGTGCGGCAGTCCCTGCTCAATGGAAGTGATGCAGCGGGATTATGCAACGCATCACTTTCGGATTTCCTTCGGAAGTGTGAGTGCTCTTTTCTCTACAATTTCGCCGTCCCGAATGACATTGACCGTAATAGTTGTGATCAATGTAGGCAGGACATCCAGATTCAAGGTCAATATCACATTCGACCTTGAGAATATCTTTTTCCATTTTTATCGGAACAGGGCGTTCTTAATGATGGCAACAGTACAGTCCAGCTTGTCCAGGTTCAGATGATGATAGATCATCATGCTTTTTCAGCCTGAATGTGATCCAGAACGATTCCTTCTTCGATTTTTTCGACATTTAACATGCTAAAACCTCCACGGATGAGTGAGCGATGAATTTAAAAAGGTACAGAGTAGTCCCCTCGTTGATATGAGCATCGGTCATATTGAGGAGGTCAGGATCAGTGCCATGCGGACATAGAGACCGTATTGCACCTGCTCGAAATGAGGCTGCGCGCGGATCGTCATCACTCTACGGCGATCTCGTTGACCCTGGGGAGCGGATGAAGGACGTACATGTTCGGCTAGCCGCTTTCATTTTACTGCATCCAGGATGTAATAATCCTTCAGGCGATATAATCCTCTTCATTAAAGAAACGTTCCCGCTGTACCCTTGTCATATACGAAAATCCAGTTCCGGCATGACTCAAGTCGATTTTTCTTGGTGGTTTGGTAGGGAATGTGCATCTGGTCAAGTTTGTCCGTGATATAATCGAGGGACTTGCAGCTCTTGAGGAGAGATAAAGATGAAGCGGATGCCGCTGTATCTGGTGAGCGCATGAATGAGAGAATGGACGGTCCTGCCAAATTTCAAATCGCCGCAGAGACCGATGGTAAGTTGTTCAAACTTCCGTGGAGACCGAATGGTTAACTGGGTCGGTCAGGGTCTGTGTCGGATGGTGATGTCCGCCGTCATACCGTTGATCACCGGGATCAGAGATTTGGAGGCTGCGACCATTGGCGCGCCCTCTTTCGGGTGACGCATGGCACAGATGTCTGCGAAACAGGAGATGGTACGGACGGTATCTGCTAGCTTTCCCCTCGAAGCGGATGAGGAGAGAGGCATCGGAGGAAGCCGATCCACTTGCCATAGCCGAATCATCGCTGTTTCAAAAGCTGAGGCGCGTGCGGGTGCTGGGCTCATAAAAGCAGGTAGCAAGGACTTTGCCGTCGCAGAGATGAGATAAGCTGACATGTTCTTTTTGATGTCCACCGCGACGTCAAAACAGATCTTCAGTTCATCCACAGTGAAATCCGTGGGGCTCATAAGGTGCCGTAACGTTTTCATAGAACTCCTTTCTTTGAGAAAAATCAGTTCTTTCCTGATCCATCTCAGGCAGGAAGGGAGTAGCGCCTGTCCGCCTGCCGCGCATAATGATAGACGGTATCACTCCGAAAAGCCTTGCAGTAGAGATACTGAAGGTCAGGTTCAGTGCATGATATGCACCGCGTCGACACAGATTGATTAGAGAGGACATGCGATATAATCCAGGCTGGTCCGTTCCTTGAGAATCAAAAACACCGTGTTGCCGTTCAGATTATAGATGATCGACCGGCATGGATGTCAATGTTTGTTTTGTCCCGGAACGAAGATCCATAACTGCACAAAATAATAATGGTTGGACAGATCCAGATAGTGAGGCGGTTTCCCATGATCTGAGGCTGATAAGCATTCAGTCTGTCACGGTTTCCACCTGATTTTTGTGCATTTGTTTGAGGACTTTTACAGGGATAGTCTCCCTTGATTTCTGCAAAATAAAGGGGCCGTCTTCATGCAGCTGAGGATTGATTTTTCTCATGCAGGACGGTGCTCCTGTCCTGCTTGTCAATGCGCAGTCGCTCAGGGTGCCCATATGCTCATCGCCCTGTCGAAATAAAGGTAACTGCCACAAGGCTGAGACTGTCCATGTATTTCTCTGGCGACGCAGATTTCAATGTTGCCGTTGTTCTTGCATCGGTAAATTCCGTATTCGCAGCACTGCCATGACCAGAGCCTTTCTGGTCGTTGGGATTGATATCCATATAATAATAGGAAGTCTCCTCCGCAAGGATGTTTTGACGGAGAAGAAGAGTTTCCTGAGGTCACTTTCATCCGGCTGCATCGAATAAAAAGGGTGTTGAGATCGGCTGGATTGGAGAATAAACCACGCCGTCAGACTCACTGAAAAGTCGTCATTGTTGATGTTTCCGGCAGTATTTCCGATGACGGAATCGTCGTTCATCGTGACCTTACCCGAGATGAGGTATGGACGGCAAAAGCAATAAAAGCAGCAAGAGCAAGCATAAGCGGAATGATCGAAACTTCCATGATTTTTCATCGCTGGCACCTCCACTGTGCGCTGAACTTTGTTAAAATTGCATCATATTCTTATGTTAGCATTGAAGCTTCTTGTAAACAAAGAGCAGAGTTTATTCTAAGATGATTACATTATTTAGGGCGATTTTGTCTGATACAGTGTCGATGGGGTCCCAAAATTTCAAGAGAATTTCGGATCCTATGATATCAGGAGTTTTGGCAGAAGTTCGAAGGATAGGACAGATGAAGTGGAAAGAAAGTTAAGGGAGAGATTGATCGGATTGATCAGAACTCGTTCTGCTCCACTGGAAAAGCGGTTTGAAATGACCGAGCAGGTAGCAGTTATAAGATCAGGAATCATAGAGCGGTACTGGGATCAGGAAAGAGAAAGATGCAAACTGAAGCAGAGTGGCGCAGATGGCGGGACCGGCACTGGATGCGGAAGCGCTGGAACAGTTGCTTTCGTCTCATCCTGGCCCTGAGCAGGAAGCAGCAGTAGCAGAAAGTCCTGAAGGCGGGAGGAAGCAATCTTCCCTTCGAGGCAGGTCCGTACTGCTGAGAAAAGAGGTGCCGGCATCCTGTTAACGGACCGGACGGCGGGTGTTTCGGACGCGGTTCTGAACAAACTCTGGGAGAAAGGTTTCAGAAGAGCTGAGGCAGGGAAACGGTACATGAGGCGATAAGAAGGCTGCAGGAGAAGGAAGCGGATTTGCGGTCGTTTCCGGCAGGCAGTCTTTCTTCTGTGAGAGGGTGCGCAGGATCTGTGAGGCATCTCTTTGAGTGAGGAAGATAGAGGAAAATACTTCTGTCGAGGTGCTGTGATAGTGGAATGTGGATTTTGCCTCCGCCGGTTTACACAAAGGCGGATCACATCCAGCTGCTTTTGGATGCATCAGGAGGCGGTTTCCTATATCCGCTCTATGCGCAGTTGATGGAGAATGATCTTGTTCTAACGCGTGCGGTTGCAGTGCGGGAAGGAAGGTCATTTCCTGGTGTGAGTCAGAGAATCTGGAATCTCCATCGGTGATCAATGCGCTGCAGGGGTGTTGAGCCAAGACGAGGGAGATGCGGATCCTCAGGAGTTATGAAGTTTTCAGGACGGGAATAAAGGGATGGCAGTGCTATTTTTACAAAAAGAAAAGCGGAGGTTGCAATAGGTAAAGACGGAACTGATTTGCCGCCATTGATGTCAGTTCCTATGAACTGGGCATGAAAATTTTCGAGCTATCAGGGAAGGGCAGTGTAAAAGAGGCTGGAGCATATCGTTTCACCGGATTGATCTGGGAGAGTGAAACGTATAAAACAGGCAAAATTTCACCCAGTCACATCCGGGAAATTTGCGATCCTGAAAGAATACCACCGCATGTGAAAACATACGGGATCAAGGGCCTATCGATGCCTGCAGGACCAGCGCCATGAGAGAGAGACGAGGGACATTCAGCTGGTGCGGGACCTGATTTACAACCAGACGGGGATCGAGGTGGCGGTCTGGCGGCAACTCAGAGCAGAGGTTTCATTGATTACAAGTCAGTTGCGCTGACAGACAAGCACTTCAGACGGGTCATGGAAAAACGGCTGCCATCTCTGGATATCGGGGAGGAAGTGTAGCAGATTTCTATTTTTCATCACGATAAATTGGCGGCAACACAGAATCTGCGGCGGCGTTTTGCGTCTAAACACGATCATGAATGAAGATCGATCGCGCTCCGGTAGAACGTTATGACAGCCTGATTTCGGAGATTGTGCTGCCGCAGGTCGATCATTTCCGTAAAGATGTATTTGCAGGAGAACCGAGATTCAGGAATTTGATTGTGGTGGATGATTATTTATCGCCGATTTTTGCACCACGTGAGAAAACAACACCGGGCAGAGAGTTTTTATCCAGGGGAAGGAACTGGAACTTATGTGAAAGTCAGTATGCGCAAAAGCCGGTCATGACGGTTGCGCAGGAGTTCAGGTTCCGGCGAGGAATATTCCGCTCCTTCGCATCGCAGCGCTCTTGTGACGAGCGTGGCGAACCGGATCGGTGTGGAGAGCATCTGGGCGCGGGGTCACGCTCTGTGACGGACTGGTCTATGGTATGCGGAACAGAAGAAGTGGATGGACGAGAAACACGATTTTGAGCAGGATATTGTGGCATGTGCGGTCGGGATATCGAAAGCGGTATATGGGAAATCATAAGAGGGTGAAAACCCTGCAGGCGCTGGCGCAGCGATTTTTGACACGACCACTGCACAGCCTCTCCGCAAGAGCACAGATTGCTCCTGCAGATTTGCGCGATTTTGCGCGCAATTGCGGCAAGTAGCATCAGCCTGAGCAATATGAAGTGTTCCTATCATATTATTATGTCCACGGAGATGATCGGGTTGTCCCACAGGGAGAGAGAGATGGTTGCCAATATCGTACGTTTTCAACCACACCCGTTCGAAACGATTCTGGATGCGCCGGAAAGGTATACCGATCTGTCTGAAGAGAATACCTGGTGATTGTAGCTGAGTGCCATTTTGCGCGGCAACAACGGATTGGACCGGACGCATAAGCAGAAATTGAGAAGTTCATTTTTCGTATCCAGCAGGAGAAACTGGTCGTGCCATTGATTCCGCCGCCGTATGTACCGTGGAAAGGGGATGTTCGAGAGAGACGAGGCGTTGTTTTGAAGAAGTATTCGGCATTTTTGCCGGTGATTGAACAGAAAAAGGAGAGGGTCGCCGAATGAAGGAAGAAAAGGATATGACCGAGTCCGAAAATGGTATACAAACAGGAACTGTCCTGGTTGCAGTTCAAAATGAGCGAGGTGCTAGGAGGAAGCAAGGAGTATGGACAACCCCGCTGTTTGAACGATTGAAATTACTGAGCATTAGCCAAGTAGCCTGGATGATTTTTATGGTTCGTGTTGCCTCGCTCAAGACATGTTACAGGCGGATGTCAGGACATTGCAGAATGACAACAAAGGAGCAGCTCCAAATGCTCTATCCGCTCTGCATCAATTTGTGAAAGCACAGTACGACTACTTGTGAACCATCTCCTGCTTCCGGAACTGAAGAAAAGGGGGCATTGTTCTTTTGCGCAGCCATGAGAACTCACGAAAAGGAAGCGGACTTTGCCGACCGTTATTTTTGAGGAGGTGTATCCGGTACTGACGCCTAATGGCGGTTGGTCATCCAGACCGTTCCTCTTGTTCGCAATAAAACGTTGAATATCTGCGCTCTGTTGAAAAAGAAAGAAGAAGGCGGGAGGAGAGAAGACGAGACAGGGAGAAGGCAGGAGAGGAGAAAAAGCAGGCGCATGAAAAAGAGCCAGAGACGACGGATCTGGCAGTGGTTCAGGTGCCGGATGTCCTGCCCAGAATTTTGGAACTGCCCGGGCAGGAAGGGATGTCAGACGTTTTATTCTTCTGGAGCAAGTGATGCCTGGAATATGCACTGCCTGTTTCTGAATTATGATATTCTGTGCAACAGCCTCTTTCGCGTCGAGCAGGAGTGCCGGATAACGATTGATGAAGATGAGGGCGGAGGACCTTCTGATCGAAATCGAAAAGAATCTGGAAAAACGCCAGTGGGGACAGTCGCTCAGGTTGGAGATGGACGATCAGGCGGCGAAACGATCTGCTGTCACGCATCGCAGGGAGAGCTTGGGGTGGAGGAGCATGAAAGTTACAGGATCTCGGGCACGCTGGATCTGACGTTTTCTGATGAAGATATATAGCCGGGAGGGTTTCGAAGAATGGAAGAGCATCGCTATCCGTCCCACAGCAGGTGCCGGAACTGCCGGAAGATTGTGACCTGTTCGAAGAGATCCGGAAGAAGGACATCCTCGCTCATCATCCGTATGAAACCTTTTTCTCCGGTGTGGTAGGTTTGTGGAAACAACACTACAGACCCCGTCTGTTCTGGCATTAAGCAGACCCTTTACCGTGTCGAGTGGAAATTCTCCGATCATTGCAGCGCTGGCCAGAGCAGCAGATAATGGTAAACAGGTTTCCGTCCTGGTGGAATTAAAGCCAGGTTTGACAGAAAAAAAGCAACATCGGATGGGCAGAATGCTGGAAAAAGCCGGTTGTCATGTCATCTACGGTTTTGGTCGGCTTCAAAGACGCACTGTAAAGTCGAATCATTGGTGGTTCGCAGGAGAGAGGACGGCATTGAAAGATATGTCCATCTCGCAACGGGTAATTACAATGACTCTGCTGCCAAACTGTATACGGATGTGGGTCTGTTCACTGCCAGGAAGAAATAGGACAGGATGCACACCGCTGTCTTCAATATATGCTGTCCGGTTATTCAAGAGCCTCTTGTTTGGAATCAGCTGGTTTTAGCGCCCTGGCTCAGGACCGTCTCCTCTATTTGATTCAAAAGAAAGAAGCGGAGAGGGCAAAGGCAGGAGAACCGGCGCATATCATTACTGAAAAGATGAATTCGATCTGCCATCCAAAATCATTGCTCGCGCTCTACAAAGAGCTTCCGGTGCAGTGTAAAAGTGATCTGATTGTGAGAGGGATCTGCTCGCTAAGCCGGGCATTCAGGAGTGAGCGCAAAAACATCACGGTGCGTTCCATCATCAAGGCTTTTTGGAGCACAACCGGATCTTTTTATTTTACTGCAAACGGTACAATCCGGAGGTTTATTGCAGCTCTACAGACTGGATGCCGAAACTTAGAGCAGCGTGTAGAAATCATGTTCCCAGTGGAAGAGGAAAAACTGAAGGAGAGGCTTCTGCATATTTAAAAACAGAATTGAAAGATACGAGCGCATATACGGAATGCAAATGGAGTGTACACGAGAAGAGTGGATCGAGAAAAGAAAAGAGCGGGTGAACTCAGCTTTTTGTTCGGAGAGGAAGCAAAACGATGCCGCAAAAGGCACTTCACGGATGATAAAGCAGGGTTTTATTGGAAACACCAACTTCGTTTTCGGAGGCGTAGATCGAAGGAGGTGAGATGGCGCATGCAAGCTTGATGATGAAATTCTTGACTGCTTTTTAAGAAACCAGCGCCAGTTGCTTTTCCGGAGAAGGTTGCTTCCACAAGAGAGGCGGGCAAAGCTCTTTTGAGAACTGTCTGGCTGTGGTCCTTGTTCTGCAGATGAGGGTACAGGAATACTTCGAAAGAGGAAGGGCTGGAAGGTGGGAGAATGTCCTGTTGAGCGTCGGAGTCTTCGATGTGGGAGACGGACGTTACCAGATTGTAGAAGGCTAGGGGGCTGTCTGCCTTTTGTGCAAAAGCGGCAGGGCATCCCAGATGCGTGTCCGAAAAGAAGCAAATAGCATGAAAACATATACAATGAAAGCCAGGCAGCCCGTCAAAAAGCCCCGTGCCAGGGAAGGCGACTTTGTGTAGGCTGTTTGTTAAACAGACCGGATGAGATCAGTGATGGAAAGGAGGCTCCTTCCAGCCATTCAGGATCTCCATGAATTCTTCGCCGGTGATGGTTTCTTTGTTGTAAATAAATTTGGCAAGCTCATCAGCTTGGTCCCTGTTCTCCAGCATCAGGATCGGGCAGCCTTTTTCATGCTGTCTGCGTACGGGAGCGACGACCTGTTCATCAATCTGCGCCTGTGTCTGAGCGGAGCAGGCAAAGGGGAGGTATCTCCGCCAGATGCTGATTCTGTACCGGTTTCATGGCAGCCATATCGAAATCCTTGCTCATCGCGTGCGGGTAATCATGCTTCTGGCGATTTTGGTGGCCTGTTCGATATCGATTAGAGCGCCCGTGGAAGGGTGTTGAAGACAATTTCCTCTGCTGCACGTCCGCCGGTGAGGGTGTGATCTTATTTTCAACTCTTCCCTGGTCATGGGATGGTGATTGCCTTCTTCCACCTGCGTCGTATGTCCCAGTGCCGAGGGTTCTCGGAATAATGGTAATCTTCTACTGCAGGGGCGGAATTGGTCTGTTTGGCAGCGACTAAGGCATGGCGATCTCATAGTGAGCAACGGTCCATTTTTCTTTATCGGTCAGGATGCGTTCTCTGGTAACCGGCAATGACGACTTCGATGGATTCTTCAGGTCATTTTTCCGTTGCACAGCTCTCTTATCCCGGACGAGCGCGAGGGCGGCCTCATGATGATTGGCGAGTTCCGCACGGAGCGCCACTGTGTCATGGGCGATTTTTCACTGTCGATGTCATCTGCGTGTTTGATTTTCTTCGCGCATGTACGAGGATATCTCCCGTCCTTTGAGGTCAGGGAGTTCCTCGCACGCGCCTGTCAAAAGCGCCGGGTCTGGATGAAACCGGGTCCAGTGACTCCCGGTCGGTTGGTGGCAGCCAGGATGATGACGCCGTTATTGCCTTCAAAAGCCGATCCATCTCGGTCGCTTAACTGGGTTCAGCGTCTGCTCTCTTTCATCATTGCCGCCAATCGCCCGTCTCTTCTTGCCGATGGCATCGATTTCATCGATGAAGACATGCGGGGCGCCTTTTTCCTTGGCCTGGCGAAACAGATCACGGACCTTGGAAGCACCCATGCCGACGAACATTTCCACAAATTCCGAGCCGGAGATCGAGAAGAGGGACCTCGCTTGCTACGCTACCAGCGGCAAGCGTTGTTTTACCGGTACCAGAGGACCGACGAAGCACGCCCTTCGGCATCTGTGCGCCAGATTGATTTGAACCTGGAAGGATCATGCGGGTGATCGACAATCTCCGTCAGGGTTTTCTTTCTGGCTTCATCTTCTCCCGCCACATCATGAAACGGATGCCGTCCGAGACTGGACGTAAATTTTGGCATTGGACTTGCCAAGCAAAGAACGTGGCGCCCTGCCCGCATCCCATTCTGTCCATGAGTTTTTTGCTAGAAGCTGTCCCAGAACGATGAAAACCACGATGGGCAGAGATCAATACAGGAGAAACTGCATCAGGAGACATTTGTTTGACAATCACGGTGCCGTGCCAGGGCGCGATTTTTACAGACAGTCTACCAGGCCGGGATCATTCATCCCGTTTTTGTAATAGGTATATTTATGCTCATTCTGCGGCTCGTTCTTGTCCCGTACACTGAGCACGATTTCCGGTATCGTTGATCTCCACGTTTGGCAATCCGCTTTTCATCTGCCATTTGGACAGACAGAATAATCCGTCTCCATGACTGCAGGGTGCATCAGAAGGAAAAGATAAACCAGTTTAAAGAGGACATGACCACCAGCACGGTAAAATAATAAAAGCTGAGCGGTTTTCTGGGTGGCTTTACTTCATTCATTCAGAAATCCTTTCTAAAAATCAACAGTTTAATCAACAACAGCTTCTTTTAAATCAAATCCACATGAGGAAGCGCCATCACGCCCGTGATGATCTCCTGGTGCACATCAAAACCCCGCATGGGAGAAGCTATCTGAACCAATCACAAGAATGTGGCTATTATCATGTTATAAACAAATTGCAATCCCCAAAACAGATTCCCAATCCTAGCAGCAGGGGAGGCGGCGTCGGGTTTTGAACATTCTTGAAATAGAAACAATAATATAGATCAATAATTTCAGTTAAAATTAGCACTGTACAGAAACGAACGATGATATGATGATAAGACGAAATAAGGCAATGAAAATGATGTACAAAGGGAAGGACAGATGAAGAATCTACAAAAGTATCATCAGCAGTTTTTATGCCGCCACAGGTGAGTCTGGACTGGTTGAGAAAAGAGACCATGTGGATCATGCGCCGATCTGGTGCAGCGTGGACTTGCGAGACGGGAAATCAGGCGCTGATCGAGCCGATGGGATTACAGGAAAGTTGGAGTTTTTGATCTGCTGGTGAAGCTGGGCTTCAAAAGAGATTGAGATCGGTTTTCCTGCAGCTTCGGAGACGGGTTTGCCTTTGCCAGGCAGCTGATTGAGCAAAATAAGATCCCGGAGGATGTGACGATTCAGGTCCTTACGCAGGCGAGGAACATATTATACGAAGAACGTTTGGGGACCATTCAGGGGCAGGGCATGCCATTGTCCACCTTTATAATTCGACGTCGGTCGCCCAGAAACGGGTCTTTTCATAAGAATAAGAAGGAAATCAAGGAGCTGGCGGTAGAAAGGGCCGAAGCTGCTGGGAACTGGCAAAGGAGACAGAGGGGATTTTTCGTTTTGAGTATTCGCCGGAGAGTTTTTCCGGTACCGAGGTGGACTATGCTGCCTTAGAGGTATGCAACGCCGTTCTGAACGTCTGGAAGCCGGAGAAAGACAAAAAGGTGATCATCAAATATCCCTACGACCGTGGAGGTATCGATGCCACCGCATGTGTTCGGCGCTGAGATTGCCTATCTCGAGTAAAGCACATGGATTTTCGTAATCAGGTGAGCGCTTTCCGTTTCACCCGCACAATGATAGAGGCTGCGGGGGTGGCTACGACGGAGATGGCGATTCTGGCGGGCTGCGACCGCGTGGAGGAACCCTGTTCGGGAACGGGGAACGAACGGGAAATGTAGACATTGTAACGCTGGCACTCAATATGTACAGCCAGGGAGTGGATCCGAAGCTGGATTTCTCCGATCTGATGTCGGTAGCGCAGACCTATGAGCGGCTGACCGGTATGAAGGTGTATGAGAGAAGCCCCTATGCCGGTGCTCTCGTATTCACCGCTTTTTCCGGCTCTCATCAGGATGCGATTTCCAAGGGCTTCTCGTTTCACGAAGAGCGGAAAGGATAACAGGATCTGGAGCGTCCCTTATCTGCCGATTGATCCCAGAGACATCGGAAGGCAGTATGACGGAATGTGATACGCATCAATTCCCAGTCGGGCAAGGCAGAGTGAGTTATATTCTCAAGACCGGCTTTGGCATCTCCGTTCCGAAGAAGATGCAGGAAGACCTGGGATATACGATGAAGCATATTTCGGACAGGGAGCATGCGGAGCTTGCGCCGGATCGGGTCTATCAGATTTTTGATGATCTGTATATTCATCCGGACATGAATTTCCAGATCACAGACTGTCATTTCAAACAGACGACAGGGGGAATTCTGGTGCAGATGAGCTTGCAGCACGGGGGGAGCGATCATGTGGTGGAAGCCAACGGAAACGGTCGTATTGATGCGGTTTCCAATGCGCTGAAACAGTATTTCCGGGATCCGTTACCAGCTGAGTGCTTACGAGGAACATGCGCTCACCTCCGGTTCCTCTTCCAAGGCCTGTGCCTTTGTCTGTATCACGGCGGGAGACAAGGAATACTGGGGAGTCGGCATTCATGAGGACATCATCAAGGCTTCCGTCGATGCACTCGCCGTTTCCGTGAACCATCTGGATGGGGGATGTGAAGGAGGCGCAGGCGCTACCGATGAGAATCGGCGAGATTCTGAATTATGTGCAGAAGCGGTATTTGGAAAATCACGTTAGAGGATCTGGCAAAAAGATTTTATCTCTCGAAAACCGTACCTTTTCGAAATATATCAAGGAGAAGTCGGACAGACGTTTGGGGAGCATTTGAAGAAAATTCGACTGAAAAAGGCTGGTTCCCTTCTGAAAAATGGTAATATGAGAGAGTAGAAGCGTGTGGCGGAGATGGTCGGATACCACAATGTGGAGCATTTTAACTGCTCTGTTTAAAAGAAATATGGAATGACGCCGGTGCAGTATCGTTCCGGCAGCGTTTCCTAAGTGGCGGCTCTGCTTGAGAAGGAAGGAGAATCCATGCATTATGATGTCATCATTATCGGGCGGGACCCGGAGGCTTTCTGCGCCTATGAGCTGAAGAAAAAAATGTCCCGATCTTCAGATTTTAATCCTGGAGAAAGGAAGGTCGATCGAAAAAAGAATCTGTCCCAAAAGAAAGACGGAGTCTGCGTGCACTGCAAACCCTGTTCCATCACGACCGGTTTTGCCGGCGCCGGTGCTTATTCGGACGGCAAACTCTCCCTCTCTCCAGATGTGGGAGGCAATCTCCCTCTATTTTAGGGTATGACGAAACCCGGAAATTGATTCATGAATCGGATGAAATTTATCTGGATTTTGGGGCGGATCAAAATGTTTACGGCATCGACAGACAAAATGAAATCAGAGAGATTCGGAAAGGCGGCGATCAATGCCAATCTGAAGTTGGTAGAGTGCCCCATTCGCCATCTGGGAACCGAAGAAGGATACCGGATCTACGGCAGACTCAAAGGCATCTGGAAGACTGTGGGGTGGACCTCTCTTTGAAACGATGGTGGAGGATATCCTGACGAAGGACGGAAGGGCGGTGGGGATCACCACGGTGAAGGAGATTCCTTCTGTTCAGATACCATCGTCTCCGCCGTCGGAAGAGAGGCGCTGACTGGTTTGTGAGAAGTGTGGTGAGATCGGCGTAGAGACGACACCGGGGACGGTGGATGTGGGAGTGCGTGTGGAAGTTCAGGATGAAATCATGCAGTTTCCTGAACGAAAATCTCTACGAAGCAAGCTGATCTTCCATACGCCGACGTTCGATGATAAGGTGCGCACCTTCTGCACCAATCCTTCCGGAGAAGTGGCAGCGGAGTACTACGAAGGCGGACTGGCGGTCGTCAACGGTCATGCCTATAAGGCAAAGGAATACAAAACGGACAATACCAATTTTGCCATTCTGGTCTCCAAAAGAATTTCACCAAACCGTTTAAGACGCCGATTGAATATGGCAAAAAGATCGCAGAACTTTCCAACATGCTCTGTGGGGGTATGATTCTGGTCCAGACCTATGGGGATTTCAAGAGGGGAAGGAGAACCACGGAGGAGCGTCTTTGCCGCAACAATTTAATTCCCACCTTGAAAGATGCAGTACCGGAGATCTGTCTCTGGTCTTCCCGCACCGAATCATGGTGGACGTGACGAATGTTGCGGGCGTTAGATAAAGTAACGCCGGGAATCGCCGCCGATGAGACCCTGCTTTACGGCGTGGAGGTGAAATTCTACTCAATCAGGTCGTGGTTGGCAAAGATTTTCAAACCAATGTGGCGGGACTTTATGCGATCGGCGACGGGGCCGGCGTCACGAGAGGATTGCAACAGGCCAGTGCGAACGGGCTGAGTGTGGCAAGAAGCATCTTAAAAGGCAGGGGCCAGGCAAATTGGAGAACAGGAACAAGGACGGACTAAAATTTTTCTCATGCTGGTCGGTCTGGCACTTCTTTTCACTGACGCCTGCAGGAGAAAAGGAAAGTCAGAGATCATCTTCACGACCGGATCGAAATGGATTTTTCGCATCAGGGCATGAGCTGCACACGAAGGAACTCAATGTTTATTTGTTAAATGCTGAAAACAAATATCATGTAAGACCCTAGGGGAGAGCGTATTCAATGAGGATGTCGTTGCGGTCATCAGGATGATTGTCTCTCAGAGCTGTCGCAGTTGATGGCGATGGATCTCTTCGCACAGTCAAGGGGCATCGTTCTCAGAGGGCTTCCGATCAAGCCAAGGTGGGACGAGGCGGCAAAAGAATATTTTCATTCTCTGAGCGATGCGATCAGGAAGCGCTGAACCACATCACGGAGGAGGAGATCGCTTCGCTTTATCAGGAACGGGCGCTTGCAGAAGGTGCTACCTGCATACGATTCGAAACATCAATCCGGAAATCAGCGATGATGAAGCAAGGACCGTGACGCTTCGCGAGATCTGCATTTACAAGAAAGACGGCAGATGCCTTTGATAAGATCAGCAAGGCAAAAGAGGAACTGGAAGGGGAGATTTTGCCACCGTCTCCAGCCATTACAATGAGGCGGATTCTGACCGGATTTCCGTCAGCAGAGGAGACAAGAACAAGGCGCTGGAGAGGCGGCTTTTCGCTGGATACGGGAAAGATCAGCGGTCATCAGAGACAGGAAGGACTTATTATCTTTTACAATGCATATCACCTTCGATCGAGACAGACACAGAAGAACAAGGCGGCGATTGTGGAGAAGAAGAAGAGAAGCGTTTGGCAGGCAGTATGATTCCTTTGTTCAAAAGCTGCCGGTACAGAGGAATGAAAGACTCTGGAAATCCCTCGCGCTGCCGGAGAGAGGAAAAAGTACGACATCTTCCTTTACAGAAGTGTTTGATACGTATTTTCCCATGGATGTTCAGACAAAGGAAGAAGCAGAGCACAACAATCTTGAAAAGTATGAATAGCGGAGGAGAGGCATGAAGGCTCTGGTCATCGGTGCGAGCACAGAAGCGGTGCATGCGATACAAATCGCAAAAAGGCAGGGAGATACGAGGTCATTGCACTGGACGGCGACCCGGAGGCAGGAGGTTACAGGCAGCAGACCAGGCCTTTTGTGTGGACATTCGTTCTCCTCAGGCGGTATATCTTCTTCTGGAAAAGGAGGAATCCGTCCGGATGTCATTCTTCCGGTGCCGATTGGAAGGTTCTTAACGACAACAGGGAAGCCAGTCAACCATTACGGGCTACGGTGTTTTCGGAAGAAGGCGCAAGCAGCACGGATAAATAGCAGTTTCATCAGAAGATGAGAAAGGAGGGTCTGCGCGTATTTCTGCATGGCTGTTTCTGTAGGGAGATGCAAATAGAGGAGACAAACCTGCCTGCAATCTCTTCCCTATCCGGTGGTGGTAAAGCCCAGGTATGGTTCGAGAGTCGCGGCGTGCGGGTATGCGAATGCCCATACCCTGCTTCGGGATTTGGGCGAAGAGGAGCGCTTGAGAAGACCAGATCGTGGAGCAGATGGTGGAAGGCGTAGAGTACGGAGTGGATGGTGCGTTTGAAAATGGTCGCTTCCATCTGATCCTGCTGCGCAAGAAGATGCAACGCCGCTTCCTTATCGGCAGGTGTGTCGGTTGTCTATCAGTTGCCTCGGAAGTGATCTAAATTTTATCGCAGAGGTGGAAGCGTTTCTGCAGCAGACAGGAAGGCGCTCGGGTTTTGTGAGACTGTCTGATGCATGCCGACCTCATCGGACAGCAGGACGAGTCGCCTTTTTCTCATTGAAACCTCCGCAGACCTTTCGGGGCATCACCTGCACGATCTCTTTACACCGATGGTGACAGGCTTAGATCCCGTTGCTTCCTTCTTGGAGCTTGCTTTTTCCACAAAAACGGAGGAACCGTATTGCGTTCACAGGACCAAAAGAATGATGATCCGGTATTTTGATCTTCCGGAAGGAAGGCTGGAGAAGGTGCCGCAGGAGGAACTGGAGAGGATCGCTAGAGATGTTGTCTCCACCTGAAAAAGGGGATGAGATCCGTGAAGTGACCGATGGAGCTTCTCATGGGAAGAGATATGCTTATATTCTGGAAGCAGACAGCGAAGAAGAAAGTGCACCGCCTGAGTGCGGAAATCAGGAGCCGCTTTTCCTCATCCGTATAGAATAGCGATCGTCTCGTTCGGAGTAGTCGCTTCCGTAGAACTGTTTTCCTCATCCGCATAGAATGGCGGATGCGATGCGCATGGCACCCTTTCCGTCGATTGCTGCCTGCATGTTCTGGACCCTGCTTCCCGTATGCTTGCGGGAGCAGTTTTTGTTTCGAAGGATGTTTTGCAGGGTCTTTTCTTCCGGAACTTCGCATTCATCTTCAAAAGAACCGGCACAGGAAACAAGACCCGCATGAAGGAAGGCAGAAACGGCAGAGCGTTGATTTTTTGCCATCAGAAAGCAGACAGAGGGAAGGCCGCTGGCACAGAGTTCATACAGATTGGTTCCTCCGGCGCAAATCGCCAGGTCACATGAAAGCATCAGAGAGGCTATGTCTTTCCTCCCTGCAGGAGAGTGAAGCGGGACAGGTTTCTTGCTGGGGTGCAGAAGTGCATCCAGATCCAGGTGAGGACCTAGCAGAGCCTGAATCCAGATCCGCTCCCGTCTTCAGTGTCGCATCGAAAGGAGGGCAGAAAAGATTTTCAGGAGGAGATGTTTTTCGTCTCCTCCTCGCAGCAGAGGAGGAAGATTTCGGACCTCTTTTTCGAATCTGTGGTTTTCCTGTTCTCAAACGAGGGACGCAGGAGCATAAGCCCCTCCTGCCAGCACCTGTTCGGAATCGATATGGAGACTTTTATCCGCATCCAGATCATAATTGATCATTAGATGGACTGGCAGGTGATAGGACTGCAGATCATCGATATAGCCCTATTTTGACAGAAGAAGGAAGCAGAGCATGCGAGTTTTTCAAAAATAAGGCAGCGGGTAAGAATCCACCAGCAGAAAATCCGCCTCCTGTAAAGAGGGTGACAAAGGTGGCCTGCTCCTGCTCCGGCTGGTGGTAATTGCTCTCCCAGCAGGAGATAGGAATAGACTCCTCTTTCAGGGCATGAAAACATCTGCACTTTCGATTCGAGAACAGGAAGGTGACGTCCGCCTTCCTCCTGCAGCGCATGGGCGATGGAGGCACCGCGATGATGACCGGTTGCAATTTCGCGGGAAGCATCGGTGCGGATGAAAATCTTTTCCGGATTTTTCTCCTCGAATGGGAAGGATGCCGTTTGCACATGGGTTCACCAGACATTCTTTTTGCAGAAAGCTCTTCATTGGTCCAGGGGGCTCTTGCCTGAACAAAGCAAGCCGTCTTTCTTTCGACATACAGCCGGAAAATAATGGATAAACAGAGGAGTTAAGCAAGCGTATATCCTCCTGCCAGGTCATCGAAACGATATGCCGCACTGCCTGCAAGGGAGGCTCATTTTTCGATGGTAAAAAGGCGGTCATATTCCATACAGCTGGCACCGCAGACGATCTGGTACGGAAGGTTCCTGCCGAGACGGAAGTGTCATCCCCCTTGATGAGAGGAGGCTGTCCGCACCAGATGGTGGGATACCAATGTCTGGTGATCTGCGGATTGAGATTCAACCGGCTTCCGTTTGTGACAAAGGTAGGTATGTTCTGGATTTGTTTCGTCCAGTACCTGTGACAAAGGAAGAAGAGGAAATCAGGGAAACGCCGGAGATCTGCAATCAGAACCAGTTCCTCTCTGGAATAAAAAGGAACAAGCGCTACTCCAATCCGCCTTCATATAATCGTTGTAATTCGGCTTGTCCGGGATTCCCCGTAGTAACCGCCTCCCATATCCATATACTGAGGGGAAGATCAACTCCGCTGCCACCTTACAGGCAGAAGAAGCGAGGGCACGGTGGACCTTGGACCGATCTGGAACGGGTGGAGAATGGAGGTGGAGCCCGGTGATTCTGGCATTGGGGGATTTGTTTCAGGCGCGATCACCCTTCAGCTCTCCACTTTCACAGGCATAGCCGAAGCGACTGCCTTCTTCCTCCCCAGAACCCTCCGTCAGGGACAGAGCAGAAGATCAGAATTGACCCGCAGTCCGACTTCGAGGATTGGTCCGGATGCCTGCACAGATCAAGCCAACTCATCCGCTCGGAGAATCAGGTTGACGAACCCGCCTAGAAAGGAGATTGCCTCAAACTGGGACGGCTTTTTGATGGGACCGTCATGAGATCATGTGTGCTTCAGAAATCGATTCTTTTGACCAGATCGTATTCCTCTTCCGAAACATCTCCACATACAGCCCCTTTCTTTTCACATGGTTGAGCAACCAGGGAGGGAGTTAGTTTTTACCGAATAAGAGGGAATAGTGCCCCCAGTGCGCGGACATCGCATGTTTGAGAAGCAATTTCCCGGTCCAGCGCCTCTTCACGAGATCTGGTAATAGGGGGTCGGCAGATTGGTATGCAGCATGGCGTTCATCCTTTCGTTATGGAAAGTATTTTAGCACAGAGAGTCCCAGAAAGGGGCACTGTGTAGCACTCAATAAGAATGAGTGCTAGTTTTTCAATTGACTTTTCTTTTTCTCCGGCTAAACTGGTTTCTTAGAGATGTGACAGAAACATCCGGTTTTATTTTGGAAGAAAACAGAAGGGAAGATATGGCAGAGAAAAAAGGAAATTTATCAATCGATTCGCGAACATGTTTCGATTATAAAAATGGCTGTACAGCGATCATGATATTTTTACAGAAGGTGATCTCGAATACTGTGATGCCATCACAAAGGTGAAGAAACTGGATTCGATGAGTTTTGCCCTTCCTGAGGGCTATCGCCTCGCGTGGATGTGATCCTGAACGACAAGGTACAAACCGTCAAAGATTTCCGGATAACGGATACGGCATGACAGCAGAAGGGTGGAGCAGCATATTAATCAGGTGCCTTCTCGGTCGACGGACTTCCTTGAAAATACAAGGACAAGGATGCAACGGACCAGATCATCGGCCACTTCGGTCTGAGCTTCTATTCGACTTTTTATGGTGGCGGACGGGTGGATATCGATACGCTGTCCTATCAGAGGGCGCATCCTGTACACTGGACCTGTGACGGGTCTTCCGAATATGAGAAATGGAAGAAGGACAGGGAAGGGCGAGGTTTCGGTACGACCATCACCCCTGCATTTAAGCGACGACTGTCTGGAATTCTGCAACGAATATAAGGCCAGGGGAGTGATTCAAATACTGCTCTTTCATGCCTTATGAGATCTATCTGTCCAAGAGCAGGAAGACCGTACCGAAACGGTGAAAGAGAGTGAGAGAGACGACGATATCGTCCTTGAAAGTCAAAGCGAGGGAGAAAAAGAAGCGGACGAGACCTGCCGGAGGAGAGCATCTTCGGATACGAAGGACAAGGGAAGCTTCGAAGGAAGAAGAAAGAGCAGAAGGAAGAAGAAAAATACAAGATTAAGAAGACCGGAGCTGCTGAACAGTTCATCCGCTGGATGAAGACGCGCTCACAAGGAAAATGCTGGACCGGGAGATACAAGGGATTTTACCATAAAGTGCTCATGATTATAAGAACCTTTGTTCCTGGATCACCTCAACACGGATTATCCAGATTTCGGTTAAGGAGAGATCTGTGTTTCCCGAAACTCAATATCAATTTGAGTCTGCGGAGAAATTGATTAAGTTAACATATAACAACAGGTCTTTATTGCCAGACAATATCAGGAGGTCGGGTACTGATGCTGTTAAAAGGTGTCATCGATTGCCGGATCTTCCGCCAAAATAATGACCAAGAAAGTGCCACTGCCAAAATGACAGTTTGTGACAAGAATTTCAGATTATATCAGCAAAAAGGTGTGAATAAGCTTGCGGAGAAACGTACCAAAACGGACAGAAGAATTATAATAAATATTGGGAAAGACATTTCTCCTTCATCAAAAATGCAGCTGTCGAAGAGATAATAGAATTCATGAGAAAGATGAACATTATCAACTACTCTTCCGCAATCTGGAAGAACTATATCACGCTTCGGATGCGTTAAAACGAAGAAAAAAGCCCAGGCGCTGAAGGAGGAATATTGAAAAGTCAAGCCGGAAGTGGTAGACGACTACGACCGGATGATGCGGGAAGCTCGGAACAGCAGGAGACCGGAAGGATCGAAGAGAGAAGATTCATATGTATTAATGTGACGGACGAAAACAGCTTAGAGTCAGTATATTAACCCTGTTTAAAGAGCAACACATCCGACCTGATCACAAGGCATAACATCGATGTGGCGTTTATACCTTGTGGAGAGTAGAATGAGGCATTAATTCCTGAGATCGATGCCGATTTGACCATAGCAACTGCACTCTGAAACTGGAAAGAAAGGAAAAGGTTGAAGGGTATACTAGATTGCGGAGATGATGAAGAAGGCACTGGGAGAGGATATTACAGTTAAGGTCAGAGGCTGAAAAGATCCAGAAAGTTTCCTCTATTCTGTGACGGTATCGGAGGAAAGGAAGTCGCCGGATACGAGACGCAGTAGGCTGTATCAACTGAATGGAATGAACATGGGGATTTTGGAGCAGAGAATCCAGACCTTTGCCAAATGCAGACCATCCGCTGGTACAGTAACCAGCGATGGGGCATCTGCAGGGAGGAGAATGTCAGGAGCTTTGTCGCTTGCTATGATCTGGCAAGGTTGAGATACACCAGCAGCGCTGATAACATGCTGCGGCGAAACGGCGAGCTGATGAACTCCACTCCCCAAGACGGAATAAAGAGACTGTCCCGACAATGAAGCCGGATTGCCTGAAAGCAGCAGGCCGGGGCATCCAGCTAACGGAAGGGATTGTGGTGGAGTAAGGACGATTGAGCGTCTTTTGCATGGGCAGTTTTCATACGAAACAGGATTCTTGCGTTTTCGGAAGAAGGCTGCAGTTGAATCTTTACCGGAGAAGTATTATCGGAGGAGAGTTTCATATTGAAGGGGAGGACTGGAGGAGACTGGTAGAAGAGGTAATGCTCTTCTGAGGGTGAGAATGCAGGTGATTACACCTGGATTTTTCAGGAACGGAGGATAAATCAGCTTCATTTTTGACCTTCGGACTCGTGAACGGGGATGTCCTGAAAATTCCGTATCCACTATCCCAACCAGAACGGTATGCTTCATACGGTCATCAGAGCTGATGAAACGGCCTCGGGTGAAATCAGGAATCTGTTCCAGCCATCAGTCTCATAGACGGCTTGGAAGAAAAGCGGTTGCGCTTTCTATTCAGACATTTTGCGCCTGTTTCAGGGGACCGGATGCACAGTATGAAGCAATTTACGGAGGCTTGCAGAATCACCCGGGAAGAACGCCAAAGTATGGAAGAGTTCTATATTGGCAATTCATAAAGGAAACGGTGAGAATTCATTCGGATCGCCGGGAGTTATATATCGCCAGACGGACCTCATCGAGGACGGGCAGAGATTCGATCTCTGATCGGCCGCAGAGTTCGATTACTGCGAACTTTGTGGCTACTGGATGCTTCTTTCTGGTTCAAAAGATCATCTCACGGAAGAAGGGTTTATAGGGAACTCCTGCAGGCTTCCGTTTCAGTTGATGTTTCCAGAGCTGCGGGGGAGCTGAATCTGCAGGGGCGATGCTTACCAATCCTTGCGTCAAATGGTGATTCCGCATCCATGAACCAGAGGAAAAGGCTCTTTTGAGTGCGTCCTCCAGAAAGAGACAGCTGACCATCCAGTTAATGAAACTGTGAGTCGTTCCGGTTAAAGAAGAAGAACTATCACTTTAACTGGATGAAAGAGGCGGAAATATTCAGAAAGAATGCTGGCACGCTGGACGAAGGATCTCTCATGCATACCAGGCGCACTTCCTCGTACCATCAGACAAAGGCAGAAGAGGAAAAGTTACAGACAATCTCAAGGACGGCTGACGCAGGAAAATCGAGAAAAGAGTCACACCTGTATCTGTATTCTGGCTGACCCGGCAGGAAGGGAGCGGTAGTAGATTCGAAGTGCAAGAACAGGTTGAAGGAAATCTTTCATGAAATCGGACAACCAGTGCCTGGCGCTCTTACCAGTTTGTCTCTGAAATTTGCCAATAACAATGCCAAAATGGGAGTTGTTAAAGCCAGTTTACCAGAGAGAATTCCGCAGCCCGATTTTGTATATCAGACCCTATCCATGATACTAGCATCCTCAACTTGTCGTTTGGATCCTTACGATTTATATGTTTCGCTTTGCGCAAAACGATTTTCACGGTGGAATGGCAAGATCAGGCAGTCTTTTTGAATCAGAGCCATATGATACAGATCTCCGGTTCCGTTGCAGAAACCTGCTATGCGCTCGGACCGCGGACGGATACCCTGGAAGGCGTGTACAGGGTACTGATTACGGGAGAGAAGACAATTCGCGTGCATAGATATTATGTGCAGGCGTTGCCAAAAATCTTCATCTGAACGGCATCTTCGAACTCTATATGATGTCTTTGCGGAATAAAGGCCGGGAGATTACGGAAGAGATCCCAAGGTCCGTCCTCATTTTCTTTCCACTGTCAAGTGCGTTGAACGACAGTGAAGCGCCATCGCTATCGTTACCTCTACAGTCTGAGGAACAGTTGCCGGAGCTTTATCAGACAGTACCTTCCCAGGCCGATACTGTACAATGTCAGTGCATTTTCAAGAAGCGAGAAACCGGAGCCAATCTGGGCGTGGTAGCCCCAAGGCTTTACTGGATGAAATCCATGGTCAGCGCACAGATGCCGATGCAGTGCTGAAGTCTTATATACAGCACCGAGTGCGTGCAGAATCCTAACATCAGTGAAGTAGATAATTACTATACAGAAACTGGCGAAAAGAATGCATACCCGTGAGAGAAGAAGGCGTGCGCCAGGTACACTTTTACAGAGGAAGTTATGCGATTCTGTGTAAAGTCCCGGAGGGCGAGAGTTTGCCTCAAGGTACATATACGATCTGCAGTGGATGATTCGAGGAGGTTGTCTCAACTGGTTGGTCCCTTCATCCCGCAGTGGAGAGAAATCAGGCACTCTTGTGCAATCTGTAAAACTGTGATAGAATTGCGATGGAAATGTCTCAGGTTCGAGGAGAACTCTTAGAGAGGCTGCGCCCCTCTTGTAAAACAGACTCTATCACAGGCTCTTACGCTTTTGCAGAAAGCAGGTTTTCCATGGTAACTAAGGCAGAATGCCTGTACGAGATTAAGCCAAATCAAACTGGAAGACATACTATGGAGATGTGGATGGCAGCAGGGAAACTGGGAGGCCCTTCTGGCTGGTTAACTGGCACCTATGGCATTGATCTAAGACGGTCCTCAGCTCTGTACCCAGAATGGATGGTGGGAAAGAGGAAGAAAAGAAGGACCTCGTCTCATCGAAACGTTCTTCTATAGCAACTTTCAGAAATACAGCTTATGCGCTCTTGCAAACCCTGTGTGCCTATTTTTTGCAGGACTGACGAGGAGATACCGGGACGTTTATAATGCCCTGTCCTTAGGTGGATGTAGAGGAACTGTCCGAGAGGCTACTAATGCAAATGTTTATACAGGCGCCTTCATCGCTGAGCAGACCGATATCTTTCGATCATAATGCCGCAAAAAAGCGAGGGAAGCGATTTGGAACTGGCCAACTCGCTGGGCCTCTATGACCATTTTCGTCAAGGAGAGCTGCAATAGCAACTTCCTGTATCAGCAGATGGAGCGGAGTGGCAGAGGGGCAGAAATACGGTGATCTGTGATTGACTGTTGAAAGTACATGAGGAGCACAAAGAGAGATAGGGCAAGAAGACCTCATTCATTTTTAAAAAAAAAAACTGATGTGCAGGGCTCTTTCCAGATTCTTTGTGGAATTCAGGATCTGTCGGCTTGCCGTTTTCTGGTCAGTGATGCTGGTTACCGCGAAATGCTTTCCAGGAAGGAATTGTACAGTGCGTATCTAATTAACAAGATACGGAGCCACCCAAGGAAGACTATGAATCCAGACAAATAAGAGAATGTATGATAGCACGTCTATCGCCTCCTTTATCCTGTTTTCGACAGGTCCGGTGTTATATTACAGAGGACCGGATCGGAGGAGCGGAGGAGAAGACTGGGTAACTGACAGAGCGGGACGTTCGCAGCGCGGCGATATCAAGCTTCCGGAAAGGGGGTCAGCTTTCCATGATCAATGATCTCGGTGGTGGCTTCAGGAACGTTGAACGACTGTAATGCAACTGACCATCTAACGGAAAGGAATATTTTCGGGACGGGCTTCATTTCAATTATATTTTCAGCTCGGCGCATATGTCAAGGGGATGAGGAAGAGACAAGCAAATGAGGCGGAAGAAAATGATTTTCAAGGAGCAGTTCCAATGAAATATATACAGGGCTGTGATCTGAGACAATTTTCCTCAGATCAGCTATCTTACAGACCATGAAGAGGAGCCCAGGACCTTTTCCCTACTGGCGGGAGCAGGAGCCTTTGATGTTCCCCACCTTTTGCTTGAGCTCAAGAGGTAAGACAGTGGTTTTCAGGCAAGCAAGAAACAGGTACAGAAGGAAGAGACATTTTCTTGCGGACTGTTGACAGCTGGAGGAGGAGGAATTCTACTCGACAGAACTCTTTTCCAGTCGTGGTTGCCTTTAGCACCACACTTTTTATCAAACTTGGAGCCTTTTTGATGCTTTCCATGGAGACTGGATCGGGCACCATTGGAAGCGATCATGTTCACGACCAGACGGATGGATGAGACCATGGTCCATGTCTTGCAGCAGAGACACAGGAAGAAAGAGCATGACGCTTCCCCATCAAAAAATGTTTTTTGGGGTATGAGAAAACTGTTTTATTATGTCCGAACGGAAAAGGTACCTACCGCGGTCATGATGCGGTGCTTGTGATTTAAAACGGATCAAGGCGCTTTTCCTGTATGATCTTTCTTTAATGAAAACTCCCGCGATTGTACCACAGTAACGATGGGACAATATGAAATGTATCATAGGAAGGACTCCCGGAGGAAGCCAGTAGCATGAGGAAAAACCCGGGATATTATGCTGGATGAGGTACATCGATTGGAAAACTTTTGCAGGGGACGGTGATTTCTTCCATCATTTTGCTCAGGGACGGCTTGGAGACCAGAGTGGATGAGCAACCTCTATTGTGTCGCACTGAAAAAGAGTGTTCCAAAGGGACCAACCTCTTCAGCAAGGGCTTGTTTTAAGCCAAGGCAAGAAACTTTGCTCAGGCAGAGGAATTCCCCAAATTTCTTCTTCTGGGAGAAAGCAAACTTCCCGCTCAATCTGGACTGATCAGGTGCTCTCCAGAAAAGGAGAGGAAGATCTAATATCCGCTCTTAGAAGCCGGCATTAACTGTTACGATACACAGCCGGTGTGGTTGATTCTTCTTCAAGGGCCTCTTCTCCAGTCACCTCTTGCGGGCGGAATTGCGCATCCGCTTCTTTGACTCCAGATTCACACAGGATTAGGGAGGAGAACCACTACAAATTCGTCTTGCCCACTACCAGATGAGTGCTAAACAGTTGCTTGTCACCGCCGACGATATGGGTTTAACGACTAATAACACAAACGGAGATGCAGCTTTCATATAATTCAGGTTTTGATCAGGGGCGGTGTGAACCGAAGACAGGAGGCGGAAGGAGTTTCCCATGACCAATGTCATGCTTTGACACCGGGACTTATGCAGACACTTATTTTGGAAGAAGCCGGATCACAAACTTCGTTCCATGGAGAGATAATGTTTTATATTGTGAGGAGATCGTTACCTGATTGATCAGGATTATTTTGATCCTCTCTGGTAAACGTTCAGGAAAGGAATGTTCGTAGAACTGGCGAACCGGTTGGATGATCTGCTCTATCAGGCAGCGGCGTGAATCGATCTTGTGCATGGAAATTCTGCAGGCGGTCGGATACTATGCACCCGGAGGATCGAAAGAAACAAGAGAGCATGACAAACAACACGGATGTAGATATCACGAAACGGCTCCCTCGCACAGGCGGATTTCCTTGTGGAAAATCCGAAATATTCCCAGGCAACAACGCTTACGAGGAATTAAACAGAGGCGCACCGAAGGGATCTGGCGCTGCGAACACAGAGTGCTATAATGGAATTATTATGAATGCGCGGTTAGCACGCGACTTTGAGGAGGCGGCGACAAACTTTCAGAGCTTCAGAATGGATCATTCTCCCCGGTCGTGTTGGGGCTATCTCTCTGCTGTGCGTTTGGCGATGCCGGAGAAGAGATATGGATCAGCGTTTCCGGGATCGGCGAAGACATACCAGTTTTCTCTGACACAAGATCCATGATTCAGGAAACCAGGAAGGCGGTAATACCAGGCACAGGATATCAGATGGTCAAACAACTTTTCCACTTCTTGCTTGAGAGGGGACCAAGGATTGACCAAACAGTGATATGCGCTATTATTGAAAGGAAAATCCTGAGAGAGATCAAAGGGGGAGGAGGCTTTACGGGCAGGCTGATACAGGAAGATGTAAAAGCACGGAGCGGACGGGCCTTTGCGACAGGTGCACGAAAAAGGAAGGACGAACCGTTTCGAAGGAGATGACAAGAAGGGGATACGAAGAATATCTGACAGACGCCTCGGAAAGACGATCGGTGGAAGAGGACGATCGTTGGGAGGCAATTCGGAAGGAAGGTGGAAGGCTATTTCTCTACCGGAAGGATCTTGACAGCGCCGGGCGGGAAAGGGAAGAGATGCTGACCGGCGAGCCTCCCTCCGCCCAGGTGAAACCGGAAGGGAACCGGAAGCAGAAAGGAGAAAAGCTGGAAGGAAGGTCTCAATGGAAGTCCGGCAGACCATTGCTGCTATATGGAAGGTGCCTGGCGAGAATATGGAAGAATTGGAAAGTCAGTCAGCTGCGCTTCTCAGAATACAATCGCGTCAATCTCCATCGGGATATGGAAGAAGATTTCGGAGTTCAAAAAGGTGAGGAACGCAGAAGATCTTTCTTTTTGGAAAGATTGCTGCCAGAAAAGGAGGAAGGAGCTTCAGGCGAAAAAGCTTTCCGGCCGGGAAGACGATGACCATTACTGCCGATATGGGGCTCGAGCAACTCAGCGGATCCGGACAGTTCCTCTCAAATATGAAGAAATGGAGGAGATACACCGCAAAATCCATAGCGACAGCGACTGGAGGATCGGAAGGAAGCCTCCATGATGATGAGAGGATCTGGAAGAAAAGTTCTCTGGGGAACGCGTACACTGGGGTCTGTTTTATTGCTTCTAAGCGCTTTCACGGGCATCACTGCTAGCCTTCTATACCATGCTCAGCTGAGGTGATCCTATGGTTTGCATAGCATGCCCTGCTCCGCTCTTTCCATTGTTTCCCTCTATATGCACCAATGCAGCAGCGCATCAGGTTGAAGCAGGCACAAAAGACGTGGGGATCAGAGTTCTTTACAGAATGCCGTTAGATACGCTATATCAATAATCGGAATCACTGGATTACTGTGAAATTCCCAGGGTATGAAAAAAAGGCGGAGATAAGCATCTCATTGCCTGCTATGAGACTGAGGAGAAGGACTATCAATGCAACATCAGAGAGAAGCATAAGATCAGATGGAGATGAAAAACCGTCTGGAAAGTTGCTTACGAAAAATGATGTCCAAATGCCCAGATATCTGTTGAAGAAGTGTCTTATCTCACAAACAGGAGGAAAAGTTTCTGTCGAGGCATAAACACCTGTCCTAAAAGTCTTGCGGAAAAGAATAGATTATAACCAGCAGGAGGTCATCGGCGGAGCAAAATGATATCAGGCAGAACTGGCAGACCGCTATCCGAGGCACGTGCAAAAGGAGATTGCGGCGTGCAGGTAGATCGTTTCACGGAGAAGATGGAGCGGGATGGAAATGTCGTGACCATGAGTAGGGGGAGGCTTCCGTAATCAGACAACCAATAGTTATCAATCACCGCTATGAGAGATAATGCCAGTCCGGAAATGCAATATCTCTTTTCACCCGATATGAATTCACGACCTGGCGCGTTGTGGATCGCTCTCGCCGAAGCCGAAAAGGATTGGACTCAATTATTGAAGAGCAGATTGAGGAGTTGAAGGTCAGCGTGAGCGACATCACTGCGGAGGTGGCAGCGCTGCAGTAGTCGGTGGGTGACGTGATGAGCCGCTTATGCTTTTATGGATGCCAGTGCCCGAAGGCGCAAAATCTGAGTTCACCTCGGAGCGACCAGCTGTTATGTGGGAGATAACATGACATTATTATCATGCAGGGGCACTTCGCCCGATTCACAGCCAAAATCATCAATGCATCGAGAGGTTGGCACACTTTCCATGAATATATGATCTTCCGACGCTTGCTTTACGCATTTTCAGCGCAGCCGACGACGGTCGGGAAGAGACATCTTCGGCTGCAGGACTTTACCTGACTTAAGCGATTCGATTATGTGCTTGCGGCATGAAGCTTGGGAAGCCAAAGGACGACAGAACACAAGCGGCCTTTTGGAACTGTTCGAGGGAGAGATCGACAAGGTCGATCGGCTGGAGGAGCTGATTGCCAGAAGATGGGCTTGGCAGCTGTGTATCGCTTGGACAAACCTATTCCAGAAAACAGAGTGACAGGCTAGTCCCAGGAATTGGTGCCAAAATCAAGATGGCAAACTGATTTACGGCTTGGCAACACATGAAAGAAATCGAGGAGCCGTTTGAAAAGAACCAGGTAGGCTCCATGCCATGGCTTATAAGCGCAATCCGATGCGCTGCGAGCGGATCTTGCTCTGCTTTCCCGTTATGCCATCAATGCGATGAATGCGGCGCAGACGCAGACGGGGCAGTGGTTGAGAGAACACTGATGATTCGCCAATAAGAGGTTGTCGGGAGCGGAAAGGGGTTTCGCATCATTGACGGGGTTTGACCCGGTCATGATCGCCGCTGATGACCTGGTGGTTTATCCCAAGGTCATTGAGAAACATCTGATGCAGGGAGCTCTTTGCGGCAACCGAAAACATTCTCATGGATGCGGTCAGCAGGCGGAGACAGGCAGGAGTTGCAATGAAGATCTGAGCTGTCGATGCAGGCGGCAAGAGGGCTGGCGAAGAAGCGGCTGACAACAACCTCTTAGATTTAATTGCCGGGGATGCATTTTTCCTCTCAACAGGATCAGGAGCCATCCCGGGAGGAATAAAATCCGCTGAAACTAATTTGATAATTTTTGTTTATGAAAATGTAAGCGCGAGTAATAGGATACCGATGTCAAAGATTTCAAAACATAGAGGAAGAAATTTTTGGCACGCAGAGGTTCCATTTTATAAGCCCTCCAAAGGGAGAGAAAAGGATCACCGAAACGTCATACGCAGACAGTTTATCAGTATCAAAGAGAAGAACTGACCAGCCTGAATTTTGCAGGCGGCGAGAGAATTTCTAAATCAATCCACAGAAGCCGGATAAGAAACTTAGGCAGCAGCGCTTTGAGCGTTTTTACCGGAGAATTACCCAGTTCCGCGTACCGTGGGTAGATGGATCATTGACAGGTCCATGTGAACAACGGATACCGTAAAAGTAATACAAATTTCGATCGGATCTTATATGGAGGACTGCTTTCATATCCCTCTGTCAATCTTTGAAATATTAAATCTCTTGGGTCTGGAGCAGATCAAGAATCTCTCTGACCGTCTGATCGGTGGCGGTGCGCGGTTCTGATTGATCCCTTTTAAAGAGCAATCAGGAAGTCATGCGTTTTTGCCAAAGCCGACGGAAACTGGTTCGCCATGTCCCAATATTGAGCCCGCGGGAGACATCGGTGTCGGTAGGCAGAGAACCGGCTATCTCACGGGCCGCACAAGAGGATCCTGGACGGTGATAGTGTTGACGGGAAAGGGCCTTACTATGGATAGCCCCGGTCAGGACGTGAAGCCACCGGCAGTGGCTTTCATTCGACACAGAATCGATGAAGTTACCACATGACCTTCGAAAGATGGTTGTGGGTTTCGTGCCGGAAATGTAGCGATTCATGCGATTGAAAAGCGAAACAGCTGGGGGCTTGCAAGCGACCCGTCTGATTCCTGGTTGATCTTGTGCGACCCGAGGCATTGACGTCGCATAAAAGAGGGGGTGAAGCCAAACGCGCAAGGCTCACTGACATGCGCGTTGCCTCTGCAGACACGCGAAGGAAGGCGTCTGAGTGTGAAGGCGGATGTGGCGCCTTTTTACAACGAGCTGCAGTTAGATGATGAAGACCAGCAACGGACGAAGGTAGTTTGCGAAGGCAAATATGCCGATCACCATCGAGTGGTAACAGAATACTTCAGAAGAACGAGGTTCTCTTTGTCTGCGGCGCAAGGCATCCAATGCGGGCGGTGTGGCAACTGCGCGCTGGAGATGAGCCAGAATGCGGAGAGGCTCTCAATCTTTAGAGGTCGAGGAAAGCCCAACAGATCATGGTTAGCCAGCCATGGTTACCGATGAGGCAGTGCCAAACAGTACGGAATGGAAGGAACTACGTGGCAGGAGCTGGTTTGATTCCGCAAGGCACCGCGCGATGCAGGCGCGCAGGAATCGCTTGATGCAAAGTCGGCGAAACAACTAAGGGCAGGGCGGATTTATTAAACGTTTCACGTACGTCCAGGTGCGGTCGAATGAAAACAGCTGAATGTAAAGATGAGAAACATCCGCGGATACGGGCAAAGTCCAGCCGGATGTTTCTGTTCCACAAAAGGGGACTATGGAAGGGTAGGGTACTGAGATTCGGTAAATAATTCACGCAGGAAAGATGTACGATCGACCGATCTGTTCCTGCTATGTCAACCATGAGAAGGAAAAGTTGCTCTGCACGATCCTATTTCTTCCGAAGAGAGACTTTTAAATACCGGAACTTTCCAAACATTGCCGCTTTGGGGGAACCTCGGCAAGAATCTGCTCGATGTCTTTCCGCCAGAGGAGGAGACGATCGGCGAGCAGGAATTTCGCTGAAACTGGCGGGATAGCGGGTCAGCGACAGGCACCTGCGTAAGAAAGTTTTTCGGACCCGGTGATTGCCACCATGCAAACGGAGAGAATTGACATCATCCTGGTGCATGCTTCCTATGACGTTCCGGCGTTGAAAGACGGTATAGAAATGGAGGATGCCTCCGAGAATGCTCCATGAATATCTGCTTTGCTCCATTTGTCTGGTAACGCCCATGCGACTGGGTTATACGAGAAAATGTCATCGAAGAACGCAATCGGGACTGGCAGGGTGGAGCAGCCGGAAAGCGGCTTTGTTTCTGCCTTCATCGACCGCGCTCGGATATTCAGCGAGCTTTTTGTATTTTTTATCAAAACCGACGAGTTATGACCGGAGATGATCAGCGCTGTTCGGCATGCAGCTGCCGTCCTCAAAGGATCAGGAGAGAAGTACCAGGAGATCAAAGAAACTGACCGGAGAAGACTGGCGATTATGCCATTATATGCAGAATATCCATGAATTTGAACCAGATGATGGAAGACCATGAGGAAGAAAAGATAGTCTCTTTCCAAAAAGGAGGTCAAACAGCTGCCAGAGATTCGGAGGATAGAGAAGCTGGAGCAATTTGACAAAACGTTTGGAAGCCTCCTTCAGCAGGGAAGATTATCCGCCTGGCAGGAAATATTGCCAATACAAGGAAGTTTGAGTTGGAAACGCCCGATGTCATCAAGGTGAATCCGGAACGGGCGGATCTGGTGGAAACTAGATGGGATTACCTAAGAAGGAAAACCCCATCAAGGGTGGATGATCACATTGAGGTGAACGGGTGGTGTAAGACCCGCGCACACCGGGCAGCCAAATCTGTTCCAGTACAGAGGAAGCGGTGAGGATACAGGTGTGCGAAATGATGTTAAAGACGTTAATGGCAAATCAAGGAATTCAATGGGTGTCCATCCTGACCGCCTGATGATTGAGAAGGATTTTGCAATGATCATCCTGAAAATTGATGGAAGTCGGTGGACAGGGTAAAGTGAGATCTGTCTCTATATTTTTCGTACGGGCTCAGATGCCGGTCACACCATCGGTCTTCTTCGGAACTTGGGGCCTGGTTTCAAAGTTTTGTGGTCACAGAATTTGAGAAAGACGATGTTCGACCATATCCAGACCTTCTTTTGCCAGCATCGTTTTCCACTTCGACCCGTCACCCGATTGACGACGGATGTGACCACAACATCCAGAACGCCCATCAGATGATTCTTCGATGGCCGCGGGCGCCGGCCTCTGGTGATTGTTTCGCTTTTTAATCAAAGTGAAGCTTCTGCTTGCTTTACCGTAAGGTCTTTCTGGAGTCTCGTGATGGTTTATATGATGCGCGATCGGTAACCTATGTTCCAGAAGGTATTCAGGCGCGAAGGACAAACGGTCGAAAGCGTCTAGGAAAATGTTCGGCGATTCGTGGTAAAAGCCTATACAGAGAGGATCACGAACCAATGGTTTTGAGAAGTAAGGGTAGATTTATCAGATGTTTGTAGATTGTTGCAAGATGTGGTTACCATCTTCCCCGATCGGCGGTGGGAACGGTCGGCCAAGCCCGTATCTCCTGACTTATTTCGGGGCAAATGATAGTCGGTGTATGGTGGGGCGGTTTCTTCGTTCGGCCAGGTGTTAACCACCGGGATCTCGGTGGCAAGGAGCCTGCTTGCCTACGTCAGCGAATATCCTGATGAATCTGATGAGCTTCCATGGTCTTTTGCTGCGATTACCACCAGGGTGGGTGCGAGGAGAATTGCGGAAGTCATTGAAGGAACAGAGCACGATGCAGAACCCGAAATCCTCTGTTTGTGGTGGCGGACGGAAGATCTGACTGGGTCTGCTTATAACAACAAAGAAGTACTGGCTTACAGGACATCATCGGATGCCAGAGATGATCGGTAATTACCGGAGGAAACTAGCCTCCAAATCCAGCCCTGGTGAGTCTGACTGCGCCTGTACGATGGATAATGGGCGTGCAGGTGGGAGGTGAAGAGAAAGGGAACAGGACCTGAGGCACTTTGAGAGAAATCAGGTCTCGTGGTGCTTCAGGAAAATGTACTTTTTCCGGAATCATTCTGAAATCTATGTTAAAACAAAGATGGGAGAAGAAGAATGTAAAGCGGGCGGGCCCGCCTTTGCTCGCGCCGATGAATCGGCTGAACGGATGCTGTAGCTGATACTGTTCATATTTTAAGGGAGGTGGTAATTGTGTCTCATGGTCGAAAGTGTCTGTGCACACAGAGTTCTCAAAACTGAAGATCCTGATTCTGGATGATTCCACCTCGGCGGTGGATACGGCAACGGACGCCGGATTCGTGCGGCATCATGGGAGTGAAATTAAGATGACCAAGTTCATCACGTCGCCGACGCGAAGGACTGTGACAAAATTATCGTTGCGGATCAGGTGGTGGATCGACGGCTTTGACAATACCGAGAATCTGATGGAGAAGAACCTGACGATCGCGAGGTCTTATGCGTCCTGGTGACGGGTGCGGCCACTGATCTGGACACCAGGCGAGAAATCATGGCAGAGCAGAAAGCAAAAACGGGAAGAGGATGGGGGAGAGGATAAGGAACGGTCCAATGCCGAAACTGGAGAATCAGGAAACTACATCAGTTTGAAATTGTTTTGGTCGCTGGTGAGACGGGCTGATCGTCATTCTGCAAGCATTCTGATCAGCGTCCTGGCTAGCGCACAGGGAACAATGTTCATGAAGACCCTGATCAATCAGTATATCGAACTGATGATGTCGGTGAAGAATCCGGACGCCCGACTGAGGTGGCCGTCGGCAGAGTAGCTCTTTTATCTGATCGATCATCGCTACTCAGCATCCAGAATCGATTGATGGTGACCGTTTCGCCCAAACGGCTGCGTTCCAGTTTCTTCGAAGGAAGGTTGCCACTGGCACGGATACCGCATGGATATCATGTCGGTTTACACGGTTCATGATACCGAGAGATGATCCCCAAAGCGACGACGTGCATGGTAGTCCTTTGTGACGGTGGTCACCATTGTGATGGATGCAGTTTTGCCAGCACCCGTTAACCCCGATCAGCCTTTTATGTGGTGGTGGTGATTGATGCTGGCGCCTGGATGGCGAGTGGATCAGCAGAAATTTTGGTGTCGCAGCAAAAGATCAAATCTGGACCCTGAATGGTTTGATATCGAAGAAACCAGCAGGTGGATGAAGGGTCAAGGTCTTCTGCCATGAGGGGGAAAAGCATCCAAAAATCTTTGATGAATTAATGAGGAACTTACCAAAGCGCACAGTCAGTCGCCTATTCCAATATTCTCAATGCCCCAGCTCGCAGCTCGGAACACCGGCGTAAAGTTTGCGCCTTTGTCGAAGCGCTTGCACTGAATTCACCGGATTCACGTGGTGCGCTGGCTTCTTTCGACCTTTAACAAGAATTCCCAGCATGTCGATCAATCAGCCGGACGACGCAGCTGGAACGTTGTTACATGGCGCTTGCCGGTGCGCAAGCGTATTTCGAACCGATGACGAGAAGCCGAAGAGATGCGGGTTATGACCTAGTCACGCATGGAAAGAGGAGGACGGGCGTCTGCGAGGCAGGAGAGCACCCGGACACCGGGCCTGGAAGCATTATCACTGGTGACAGTGGAGACCACCTTTACGGAGTTGGCGGGGACGTGCTCTGATGACCGCGACGGGTTATCAGGAGGATGTCAGGTTAAACACCACATATCGCCCCGCATGCGACTCCGGGACAGAAGGCGGCGGTTTCATGGTTCCACTTGCAGGTAAAACGACCATTACCAATTTGATTAACTGTTTTCGCCTGACCAGGACGGCGTATTCGACACGATCACATCGAATATCAATAAGATTCGCCGGATCTGCGCAGATCCCCGGGAATGGTCTTCGGCAGTGATGACCCATCTTCACCGAAACGGTATGAAAATATTCGACCGGTGTTAAATGCGATTGATGAAGAAGTGGCGGCAAAGCTTGCGGGAGCCGATTTTACTGGCAGCTCCCGAATGGATATGACAGCGTGCTGCAGGAGACCGAGGCAACCTCTCTCGCAGGACAGAGACAGCTTGCGATCGCCAGAGCGGCGGGATACTGCTGATCCTCCGTGCTGATCCTGGATGAGTAAATTCAGCTCCACCGGATACCGGCAGAAAAAATCAACAGGACGGAATGGATGTGCTGATGAAGGGCAGACATTGCGATTGCGCATCGCCTTTCCATTGTGGCCAAATGCAGACTGCATTCTGGCCGCGGAGCAGGGCAGGATCATCGAAAAGAGGCACCCACAGAGGAACTGGCGGACAGGCAGGGTGGCTATCAGCTTTATAAGGTGGGGGGCAGAAGCAGAGCGCATAAAAGAACCGGATTTTTTTCAAACGTATCGAGACGGGTGCCGACGATCTGATTTCACAAAGAACGATAAGTACCGCGCAAAAGGGTCCGGAACCATGATGATGCAAAGGAAATCAAAAGAGGATACATGAAAGGAGGATGATTTTATCCGCCCCGCTTGCTGTGAAGTTTTTTTCATCTCAGTAAAGACTTGCGAAGGTGAAGGTCGCTCGGGAGGGAAAGGACAACACGCCCTTCTGTATCGAACTGAAAGAGGAAGCGGTGCAGGCTTCAATCAGGAGGCCAGGATCGATGACTCGAATGGAGCAGGGCAACGCAGCTTATACGGGAGCCAGAACAAAAGGTCAAGCTTTCGCAAATTACAGGAAGAGACGAGGTCACCACCTATGATCTTTTGGGAAACGGAAAAAGAGGCTTTTCCGCTTTCGCAGGAGATGGCAATTATCTCTTGACGAGAAACATCGACAAACTAGCTATGCTGTTGTCTTCTTCCGGAGAAGAGCAGGGTTAAGACGCTTTCCTTGTCCTGAATCGGTGCAGCATGTATTTTGATCAGAAGAGCTCTGCGGAGCAGGCAAAGAGGCTGGCAAGACCTGCTACGGATTACGTATATCCAATGCCCAATTACATCATCCAAAACGGTCTCTTACGATGAAAAAGAAGGCGGAAGAAGTACAGGATACAATTTTGATCCCGATGAGACCTTGAAGAGCAGGACGGCATCTGTCTCGATTATCTCTTTGATGACAGCCACAGTGGTCAACAGAAAATTCTCACCAGAATGGAGGTGGGATTATTGAGCAGTCGACAAGTGCCTGGATCAGTTCTTGCGTCGACAACATCGGACAACAACGCGTCATCCGCTTTACCGGAGCAACTGGGAACCGAGTGATCCCACCCTTGCCGCTTTTTTCCGGTGAAGCGGAGCCAACGCTTTATCGGGAGACGGTGACAAACTATAAGCTGAAATAATATTTATTAGAGGATGAGCACAATGAGGTTAGCTAAAAGGCAGGCTGATCCTTTCGATCATGAGCTGGTCATAACCAGCGCGCAGATGGCGGATGCTTCTAAAAGTGATTCTCCAAGCGAAGGTGAATATCGGTTTGAGGATTACCGCGCAGATGGTGAGGTGCCCTTCTGCGGATGAAGGAGTTCCCTCCCGTGGGAAAGGCTGCACACCGCCCTGGTGCCAGCCAAGGTTCCATCGTCACTGCGCATGGTGAGGGAGAAGAAGCCGGCGTCTGGATACGGTCGATGAGCCGACCTGGTATTATATGAGCAGGCGACCGAGAAACCATTTCCGAGGCTCTGAGTTCTCTTCATGATCTTTTGACGTTTGTGGTCATTGTGGCATTAATCAACAGGTGCTCCATCTGGCAGTCTTTGCTTTTGGCACTGAGATGAATGCGTTTCCGCTTCTCGATGCATTTCGGGTCCCGGTCTCCAAAGATTTTTTTCTTGTACTGGGGCTGGAGCCGTTAATCTCTTTCTGCTGGTAAACGCAGTCGGGTCACTATTTTTCAAGCCACATGCGGAAAATCTCCGCACGACAAGGAATCCGGCTGGCGCAATTGCAACAGATTTGGTAGAGGCGTTTTACATCATAGCGGGACGGACACTTTCTGTGCTGAAATGTAGGAATACCTTTAGTGGAAACAAAAAGATGGAGGGAGAAAATTCTATGGATGTAAATGCTACCCGTAAGAAGTGACAATTTCGATGCCTTTGAAGAAAACAGAGGTTTTCCTTATACCTCGCCTTCTTTTTGGCAGGATTTCAGTCCGCTCCATGGACGCTGCCTGTCGCAGATCGCTCTGCAATACGACAAGGAGATGGACGAAAGATTTTATCACTGGATATCGTTTAGAACCGACGCCGACTGGTCCTGCCTCCCTGATTGTAGTGGATGATTCTGCTGTCTGGTTCTTTTGCCTTTTAATGGAATCATGTCATGATCGGACAGGAAAGAAATGGATTGAATTTCGTCGGAAAAAGAATGGAACCGCAGGAGAAGTTTCGCCATCTTTGACCGGGCCTGGCTGATTCGCTGTTGCCTTTGGATGGCGCCATATCGTTTCAAACGTATACCAGACAGGCGGTGAAAAGAGTCTGATCCGCACGGTGTTGACACGGTATTGCGTTATGCGTTGTGAAGGCATACCCGCCTAGTCTCGATTACTTGAAAGAGATATGGACTGACGCGATGAATTTTTTTGGTGATTATCAGCTCTGGCATCCACCCCGCCCGGATGTAACGGCTGGAAAAATCACAGCAAAATAGGAAGCAAACCAACAGCAATTGGGGATCAATGAACAGTTAGTGATGTCTCATATCGATATGATCTTTGCTTATACGTTGCTGGTTTTGAAACCGCACCTCCTTCGATCGTTTGAGTGCTCGGTACCGCGCATCACAAAGAGGATGAACTGAATGATGAAAGTATGAACGATCAGCGCCTATTCGACGAGTAGCTTCAGGCTGCCCATTTACAGGGCCATTCAGCGAAGAATCGATAAACGGAGGCGCCCTTCTTTATGAGACCAACCGGAACGGGTTATACCAATTTATCTCTATACCAGCGACGGCTTTTGATGGAACTTTTGTGTTGACGGGGGGGAGAAGATGAGTTAGATGGGGAAGAAGATTCCGGAATTAAATAAATACAGATCAGGAGATACGGGAAGCTATGTCAACTCAGCAAAGTGGACGCTGGACAGGGAGATTTCATCATCAAGGTACGCGAGGCAGAAACGAAAATGAGGAGGGACATCTGAAAACTTCACTGATCCTGATGGAGCCGGATTTGGTGATCCTTTTTTGGCCTTGTTGTCCGCGACGATTTATGCGTGTTTTGCAGGAGCATACCGATCTCGCGGGAATCAACCGACCGGGACACAGGCACTCGGCGCGGGCGTCAGGAAAGTATGGAGAGCTTTTACGGCTTCGAGGGGAATCCGATTTGAACAGGTGCATGACAGGGGAGGTGAGACCTGCCTTTCACCTGTACACGCAGTTTTTTGATCCGCGCATGGCGACTTTTTGATCCGTGCACGGCATTGCAAAGCAAGGTTGGATTAGACACAGGATGAAAAGGGGGCGGTTATCTCTCAAAAGAAGCGCTTCGCGCCACTCAGGTGAGAAGAAGGGGAGAGTTTGATCGAGACTAAAGTTCAGAAGAATCGCCCGATCAGGCGTGAATGTAGGATTCGAGGTTTTCGCCCTTGCAAAATATCTTCTTGAGCCGCGGTGGAAATTGTTGCAGCATGCAACTCGGAATATTGCCGAATCAACCTCTTTACGGGCAATACCATCTGCATATGGACGGCATCGATTATGCGCTGGCGATTCTGATGCCGTTTAACCTGCTTGTTCTTTTGGTGTGGTGGTTTCGTGGCGCATGACAAGAGGAGGCAGACTTTGCAGCCTGCATGGATTCGTATTACTGCGCAGCGAACGAAGGAGAGGCGTTTCAAGTACGAACCACGACCTTAAAAGATGGAAGATTAGAAGGACAGATCGGGACTCGTATTTCAAAGGCAAGGGAAGTTTGGGGCACGTCGATCACTAGGAAGATCTCATTTCAGAGGTGCAATACCATATTGTTCTGGAAGTGTTGATCCGAGCCCCGCCTTCTACTGAACAGGAAAAGTTGTTTTCCGTCCGTGCATGGCGGCTGTGGCTTGATGACCCGCCTGATATGAAAAGCCTGCACCTTCTGGTCGATGAGAACGAAATGAAGAATGGAGGCGCTTATATTAAAGAAGTTTGTGACAGATAAAGAAATTTCTGGAAGATTTTTCCGATATGGTTATCGTGTCCCGAGCGTGAAGGAAGCATAGAAGCTGCCGTCCTGATGCGGGCAAGAAGCGCAAGAAATGAAATCGTGAAAGAGGACAGAAGTTGCGCCAACGACGTTCTGAATGTTTGTTTCCGAACAGAGGTAAAGGCCTGGAGAGAAGCCGCCCAAATCGACCGCGGCGCGGCAAACACTGAGGCGCTTGAAGCGGGTGCTGAAGGAACCGGTCGGAAGATTGCGCCGACGGTGGACACCGTCGCCATCTCACCCGCGTGCTCGATCGGCGCGAAAACTGGATTATTGAGGGATCTTCATCTGGCGATGAAGCGAGGAGAGGCACCTTCCTGATCGTCCGATAAAATGAACTGCCGCTTCCCGAGAAATTCTTCCGTATTATGATCAGGCGGGCGTGATCGATGCCGGAACTGGAGAGATGGAAAGCGCAATTGAGGTTACATTTGAACGACCAGAGAATTTGCCAGCATGGAGTGCATCGAAAGCATCGCAAATGAACCGCGGCGGCAGGGATGAGCTGGCAGAGTTGCTTTCCCGTTATGCTGGTGCAGCGGTCATGCAGTGAAGCAAACCGATATCAACCATAGAGGAAGTGGATCTTGAAGAAGCTCGGGCAAATCTTGCAGGAGTCGGATTTGGGGCAAAGGTAAAGAACAGGGGAAACATGAAGATTGCTGTTGATACACTGCGGATTTGGGGAAAGAAAGCATCGCTCCTGGCACTGGCTGTAATGATCCTGCAGCGAAACTGACGGATGCTTTTCTGGAAGAGTAGGCGCAGATGGGCAACGCCCCTGGCGATGCTGAGGAAGCAGCCAAACATCCGGTGAACCAGTGTTACCTGGATCTATTACAGCAGTCGGACGTAGTGCCAAGAAAAATCGTCGACCGCGCTGCACTGATTCAGTAAAATGAAGCGCCGTGGTTTTGCCAAACATCAACAGCATTGTAGATATTTATAATGAAACGCTCTGCCCTTCCATGATTATGATACGACTTGATAAATAATAGGAAAACCCAGCCAACGAAGTCAAAAGAAGAGACAAAGCACTGATCCAGTCTGAAAAAATTAGGCAGAGACGGGACTGTTCAGGCGATAAAAAGTGCATCATGGCTGATTGATGTGCGACAGAGAATTAAGGGACCACGGTCTACATCAAGAACGCCACCATTATTCCGTGGAAATGCAACATCTTGCAGAAATGAGGCTGGAAGACCTTCCGGGAAGAGAGGATCCGGCATATGGCCGCCTGCATGCTGGGGCTGGAATTCACCACATGATCACTTCTCATGGAGAGGAAACAACGAAATTCAAACAAAGAGACGGCTTAGTCCCAAAGAGACTTAACTGGGCAAGAACCGCCCAGGTCGACACAGGAGAAGAGAGATAGAAGCAGTAGCTGGCATAGAATTATGAATTTAGAAGATGTTCCAATAAGGCGACTTTATATAGAAAACGGCGGTCCATACGGTCAGGGAAGCAGCCACCCAAGCGCTTCAGGCAGCAAAGGAAGAAGGCCTGCCCTTCAGCGGGCAAAGATGTGAAGTGATTCCCGCCTTTCAGGCAGCCAAGACACGGTAACTCCCTGCTTCAGGCAGCGAAGCGACAAGGCCTGCATGTGGCTTCCTCCTCACCTGAGGGGAGTGTGAAGGCCGCGTCTCTATGGCCAAAGAAAGTCAGGAAAATAGTCTCGCATAGCAGCCAAAACCGCAGAACGTCGGAAGAACTCACAGGACAGGGTGATGAAAAGGCGGCGGGTTGTTAATTTTTCTCAATACGGGAGACCTGTGAAGTCAAATGAAGGGAGATGAAAACGAGGTATATGGAAGACCCGCACAGTTATGCCTGTGACGGATTCGTTCACAGGTTTATTTAAAGCCGGGGAGGAAAAGGTATTTACCATGTCGTGAACTTATGGGGAAAGGGTTTAAGGAACAGCATACAATTGAAAAGGCAGAGTTTTAACTAGACGGCCTGCGAATACGAGGCTTATTTTGGCAGCCGAGGAATGAGACACCGCCCGCCAGGGAGCTCTGAAAATGTTTTACACCGCCGGAGAAGAGTAGTTTTCCGGCGGTGTTGGCTACTGTCTGAAAGAACCCTTGTTTATGCCAGACACCGGAAGAGAAAACGAGCGGCCACTCTTTTGTATTTGATAGGGTTTGACCAGGCAATCCGGTGGATTCAGAGGTTCGAGCAAAAGAACCGGAAATAGCGGTTACAAAAAGGAATGGATATCGGTACCGAATAATACAGTATGAAGATTCGAGAAGAACTGAAAAAGAGAGAATAGACGCTCCGTCTTTGCATCCAAATCCTCAGAGTCAAAGGGAGAGCGGAAGGAGCTACAGCGTGACATCCGACCTGTTTATCAAAGTGATCGATCGATTCTGGTATTCCAAATCCTTTCGCAGACTGAAGGATAAGACCCAGGTTTTTTTTAACGCCCAACGGAGCATTCATTATCGCAACAAGGACGACGCATTTTCAGCGGCGCAGAATGCGCTGGTCCATTACAGAGCACCAATCAATGAGGACCTCAGAGGCGCATAGCCCTTGGGCACGACTCATTGCTACCCCGACATGCGGGACAGCGGGCACTGAACGAAAATCCGCCTTCGGTTTAGACAACGAACAAAAGTTCGAATCGTGGAAAAGCTGGAAAAGAGGAAGGGGACTGGAATCTCACCGTCGGAGGTAAAAGACGGGATTTTAAATCATGAACTGGAACTGATGCTCGCCACCTGGAGGGAGGAATCGTCCAGATCCTCCGACAAAATCGCCGGTAACCATCAGATTGATGATGCCATCCGGGGAGTAATTGACCTATGGAGGATCTCCTCTGAAATCGTAAAGGTGCCTGGCAGACAAAAGAGGACTGGCGACACCATCATCCGCCCATTGTGGTGAAAGCACCGGAAAATGACATCACAATGGAAGCATTACGGGACAGCTTCATGGAACTGCAGCGATATGTTTTGTGCAGTATATACCAAACGTTGTCGCCAAATCAAAGAAGGAAAAGGCCCAGGACATGGTGAAGACCCTTATAATACTTTGGTCACATCGACCTCGTCCCCGAACACATGAACAACACTGCAAACGGTGAACCCAAAGAACGAATCACCTGTGACTACATTCCGGCATGACCGACCACTTCGCCATCATGACCCACAAAAACCTCATCCTCAAAAGCTGGAACGTACGATAATATTAGCATTTGTGAGACCCTGCCGCCGCCCGCGTTTGCACAGCGGGCAGCGGCGGGATGCGGAGGCGCGGCGTGCCGGCAGCCCGGACTTTTCAGGGTACCGGAGCCCACGAAGAATCTTGCCCGCTCGAGTCGTCGCACCTAGTACGGCCTTTCCGAGCCACCATTGCAATCCTGGCCTGGGTTTTGAGATGCCCCCGCCCACTGCGTAATCCCGGCCTGGCTCTTATCCGTATCGTCGCACTTCTGGTATGCCTCTGAGCAAATTACCTGCAATCCTGGCTTCGCCGAGTCGTCGCACCTGCGTCGGGAGGCGCGGCAACATCAGCGATTTATCCTGGGCGGCTGGCATGCGCGAAAATCTGACTGAGGACATATGCTCGAAATGACATCGTAACCATTTCCCTCAACATGTTCACTTAGAAAAGAGGGAGCGAACACGGCCTCGTCCTTCCATACAACGAAAAAACACCTTCCGTTCGCCAACAAACAGATTCATCACTGGCTATGCAAGACGTCACCTTCCCTCATGAAATATAGATAACCGCTCATCCGAGGCCATCCAGATGTTAACAACGGGTAGGGATTGCGCTCCGGATAAGAGCGTTTCCAGACAGCCAAAGCCAGAGATCACGCAGAATTTTTTGCGACATCAATAAGGAGGCTACGTCTATTATTATAAGATGCCGCATTCATGGCGGTGCCAGGTTCTGCTTATTTTCAGAAAAAGGCGCTCGGTTGAAGAAACTATCCGACGCTTTACCGCTACGCACCCATTGGTTGGGACCCGCTGACCAACATTATCTGAGAAAAAAAAAGGTATACGGACCAGGAAATCATTGATGCGGGACTGGCTGTCTGCGATGAAGGGCGGCACCATGACAAATTTAGAATGTGTGTGACAGTTCTGATTCAGACGTCAACCGGAAAGTCACCGATGGCGGGCAGAGTGCTGAGACGGGGGAGCCAACACCCGAACTCCGGAAACCATGATTTTTGGACAAAGGTCGAAATTTGTATGGGCTGGTCGGCGAAGAAATGCCAGAAAGTGCAGCTGGTTTATCCGTGAAGGCTATGGATGTAGATTGCTACGCATCAGGGCGGCTTTTCCGAGGCGCGGTGGTATCCCCACTATGTTCGTCGCAGGGTACGTTCTTTTAAAAAGACATACTGATCAGATTCTCCTGTCCTGACAGCGATACGGCGGCACAAAGGCTTCTCAGAGCATCTCCATTTTGAGAGAAACGGATGACTGGCAAGATTCCGCATTTGGAGCCTCATAAAGATCCGGACGAATTCTTCTTGAGGTGAGGACAGAAGCCTTGAGAAACGGCTGCGAGGGTGGAAAACTCTTTTCTTTTGAACAAACAGTTAGAGAAGCAGTACCACCCGCAGGATCCGGATGAAGACGCAAGCTACCGCGATCGCCTGCATTCTGCAATTTTGAAGACATGGAAAGAGAAAATAGAGCCAGTACTGGCGGCGCAGTACGGCATCACACAGGAACTGCCAGAAAGAAAGCATTTTTGCTTGCAGGGGCTGATGAAGAAGCTGGTGAGGATCCGAAAGGAAAGACGGCAAAATAAAAAGTCAAAGACGACGTGAGAGAGACCCTGTTAAAAATCGTATTTACATGGTTTGGTGGATGAACTGTCTTTTTTTTCGAGGAAGCAAATATCTTTCGCTCCCCTCCGATTTTACGGACCTGCTTACAGGTGGTGAGGTCATGTTTCAGGATTCAGGAGAGGAATTTTTACCGGCTCCAATGCTTTCCAGCCAGACGAAGAGAGGAGCAAAGAAGGATTTAATTGCTTAATTTCCACGTTTTGTGGAGGAAACTGATGAAGAAGAAACGCCTTATGATCTGGTCTACGATGACAAAAGGCCTCCTATGAAAAAAAGATGGAGGTAAAGGCGCTGGAGGATCCGATTATTTGCAGCAGGATGATTGAGGGCAGAAGGAGCTGGAAGTTTCCAGGAACTTAAGAGAACCCGATGAGGCAGGCATGGTAGGGACTGAAAAAGAAGATGGTCACAGGAAGGAAGCAGTGAAAGAAATACAGAAGGGAAGCAGAATGTCGGAGAGGCGCAAGGAAAAAGAACAAGAAAAGAAAAAGAAGCGGATGCAAAGAGCGCCGATCAAAAAAGATGCAGTAAAGAGAGAAAATGATGAAGAAGGAACTTGAAGAAAGACGTGGCTCAGAAAGAAACGGAGAAGAAAGAGGCTCGAAAAAGAATCTGTGAAGAAAGCAACCAAGTACATCTAGCAAGAACACGATGAAGAAAGTATTCGAAGTTGCACAGGAAAAGAGGAAAGGAACTGTAAAAGTAGTTGCAAAAGAAGGTGAAAGAAGCTGCAAAGAAAGAGACAGAAGAAAGTAGACTCCAAGAAAGAAAAGATCCTGAAAGAGACGGCAAAAAGAAAGGTTAGTTTCAAGAGCGATTCCAAGAAGTCGCCTTACTGTATAAGAAGGTGCAACTTTTGGTGAGGGCAAAGAAAGAGAAGACGAAAGGAAGAAGAGAAGGAACCTACGATTATGGAGGGAAGGAGATTGATGTGATCAGGAGAGTATGTTGATGGACGCCTTAAGGAGGACGTGAAGAAAACGGCAGAGGATGAATTGTCTGAGAAGGTGCAAACCACATCGAATGCACTTTTGCCCATGTGAAGAAAAAATGTCTTGGAATACGATGATATCAAAGTATTTTGAGGATCTGAATTGGACGATGAGGAAATGGACTGCGTTCTGATGAGCTTGAGGGCGGTGAGGATGTCCTGAGAATCTCGGAAGAGGATGAAGACCATGGATGAGAGGAGTTATGCAGTACTGAAGAGGAAGAGCCTGGCGTGAGGTTATCGATCTCTGTCCCGTGAGGGATTGTGCATCGGTGATCCGGTAAGGATGTACCTGAAGGAAATTGTAAGGTACTTTTACCGCAGACCAGGAAATCGATTCTGCTGAAGATTGAGGCGGCGACATGACCAGGTGCTGGGCAGCAGGAAGCAGAAAAGCAGCGATCTGACAAGGAGCAGGAAAAGATTCTGAAGGAAGTCCGAAGGAGGATCTTGCAGGAAATGGTGGCTTACGGAGGACGCCAAGAAAGCTGGCGGAGTGCGTTCGTCTGGTCGTTTCCTATTAAGCAGGTGGGGAGAGGAAGCTCTCTCGATCTGATTCAGAAGGGAATTTGGGGACTGATTGCGTAATGAGAAGTTTGATTGGCGGCTTAACTTTCCACCTGGCGTGACCTGGTGGATTAGGACAGGCCATCACGAGAGCCATCGCAGATCAGGCGCACACTGATTCCAAAGCGCGGTGAAACCATTAACAAACTGATTCGCATCTCAGGCAGCTTTGCAGGAGCTGGGGAGAGAACCCACGCCAAAGAGATTGGTGATAGATGAATATCTGGTCGGCCGTGCGTGGGGATTTAAAAATTTCCCAGGAACCGGTCTTCTGAAACGCCGATCGGGGAAGAGGAAGACAGCCATCTGGGGACTTTATTCAGACGATAATGCTGGTACTGGTGATTGCCAGGCATTTATGTTAAAAGAATATTGGTGAAAGTTAGTACTAACAGACAGGGAACAGAAGGTCTTTTCGACTGCGTTTCTTGTTTGGATGATTTACAGAGCCAGAACCCTGGAAGAAGTGGGAAGGAACAATGCCTGAAATTAACCGCCAGATTGGTGTCATGGCGACTTTGTAAATTATGTCATCTCTTCCTGCAGCAGGAAACTCAAGGACTATCTGGACTGAAGAAATGAAATTATCCAGAAGACTTTGGCAGTGCAACAATGGTTCCGATAGAAAGTATCTTCTGCGATGTGAAGTAAAGACCACGCCGGTTTGCCGATCGATTCGATTCGGGAAAGATTGCCCGCGGCAGGTGATTGCCGCGGATGCAAAGAAGAGCTTGTGCAGGAGAGCGGCTGCCAATGTAGAGCAAGCCGGTTTGTCCGACGGATTCTTCGCAGATCAGACGGCCTTCCGCACTGGAAGAAAGAGGGAGAGACGGATATGGTCGTTCTGGCAGGTATGGGCGGCGCACTGATGCGGAAGATTTGAAGAAGTCATTACGGCGACAAAGGAATCGGCAATTTGATTTGGAACCGCAGTCTGGCGGTGAGGCTATGGAAAATTTCAGAACCGCAGGAAGAGAAAGAGGATCTGGTTCTTTTTCGATCACCGATGAGAAATGTAGAAGAGAATGGATATTTTTATCCGTGATTGCATTGGAAGCATGGTAGTGAAGTACCTCGCAGATGGAGTGATAGCCGCTCGTTGCCGTCATGACAGCTTTTCGGTCCGGTCCTTCTTGAGGTGTAGCGATCTCGGTTCTGGTACCCTGCAAAGGAGGGTCCGAAGGGCCTCTGCTAGAGGAGCTGAAAGAGAACGGTCTGGCAAAAATCGGATGAGGAGCCAGAAGAGCTTGCGATCCAACCGCGCTGTCGATTGTACGTTGATCTGTAAATGTAAAATTGAAATCGGTTGGAGCGTATCCTATTGAAGATAGGGAGGTGGGCGTCAAAATGGTTGACGCTCGACCCTTTTACACTGGTAACAGTTATTGTAAGATGTCTGCAGGAATGAGGTCCGAAAGCCGTGAAAATACAAAACAATCAAATCCATCATGGTGATCCGCCCGAAAGCCTGCCCGGTAAGATTGGTGTCGCTTCCTGGGTAAGCAAAGAACGGCGACCAAATGACAGCAAAATCGGACTGAAGGGGAGCATCAGGGGCAAGTGGAAGGCGCCTTTCCACGGGGCGAAGCGCGCTCATAGAAAGAGAAGCATCTGCCACAAGAAGCGCCCCTGAGGACAGAGAGATTCTGCAGAGAGGAAATTGCAAGAGAAACATTGCAGAGAGAAACACTCCTGTAGAGAAACATTTCAGAGAAGCTGACTCTGCAGAGAGAAGCAATCCTGTAGAGAGAATCCTTCTGAGAAAGCTCGAAGAGAAACCTGTTTACATGCAGTGAACCTGGAGTGGGAGAGCGGAGAAGCCATGCAGATGAAGGAAAGAGGGGCCGAGAAACTTTCCTGTTCTTAACCAGCACTGTTTACTTTTGACCGCCTTTGTTCTGGTGTGCGCCAGTACAATTTGCCATCTGCTACGACCGGATGCGGGAGACGCTGAACCACTTGGAGAAGGAAAGGGCGCGCAAAGCAGTTGAAACCGGAGAAGGCGGGCAGGGAAGCGAAGAGTGCGATCAGCAAGAACAAAACAAAACCGTCCGGTGGCTGCGATTCTCGATGCGGCTTTTTCCGGTTGGTGGGATCGTCTGCAAAGACGGCAGCAAGCACTGGCGTAGGTCTGACTTTACGACGGTCCATGTACAGACTGGAAGGTGCTCGGTTACCTTTGAAGCTAACATGGCGTGAAGACCTTTTTCGTAGGAAGAGAGGATGCGAAACCGATTGCGCTCTACCGCGATTAGACGAGGACACACACCGCTGGCGCATTCACAGCCATGATTGCGCAAGGTTTCTCTGATTCTTCGTTTCAAGAAGGACCTCCACCGGTCGGCAATCTGTTTTGACAAGACGGGTGTTCGGCGTAAATATTATCGCTTCCGGGGCAACCCAACACGGCTTCCGTCAGCATGAAGGATCCGGGAAGCTATCTGATTAAGAGAGGGATTGCCTACTGACTGGAATGCACGGGGAGACGCATCGCGCGAGTGATCGTCAAATGTAACAGCCAATGTAGACAACAGCGAATGGGTGATTCTTTGTACGATGCGGCAGACAAGGGCAACAGTGAGTGCGCTATCGGTATTATTGAATATTTGCAGTCAGAAGGACATGGAGATTCTTCCATCACGGAAAAAATGCGCCCGTTGATTCACATCATAAAATAAGTGCAAGACGGAGGGTGAAAATGGGTTTGCAGTTTGAAGGGGATCGTCGTTGTCGGAGGCCAGGGAGCAAGTGTGATGACGGCCGAAGGCGATGTGGATCTGGACAGGATGCTGAATCACCTGGATGAGGTGGGATCTAGCAAAGGAGGCCGGCACCAGACCAGGCGCACGGGAGGAGGATCTTCACGGCTCAGCCCGAAAGCCAGGCGGAAGAGGAGGATCGCAGGAGAAAGTTTCCGCCGATCAGGAAACAGAGGAGATGATTTCTCTCCAGGCTGTCACAGGCGCTGAATTTCAATCCGTCCTTTGAGGCGAGCAGGACAGTAGCGAGAAAGGGAAGGAGACTGCTTCATGACGGTGCAGGAGACGGTTCTCACACCGGAAAGACAGGAGCATTACAGCATGCCACAGACTTACACGGCAGAGAGAGGGGACGTATGATGGAGCAGAACAGAACGGAGCAGTAACAACAGATGAAGAGCGTCATTACCGCAGGGATGGTGGTGAACGGCGACATTTCACTACGGGCAACGTGGAACTCTGGGCAAGGTAAACTCGAAATGTGACGGTGAACGGAAAGCACCTGCATCCAGCAGGAAGACTGCGAGAATTCGCACCGCGCGCGGGAAATCTATGCGGAATCCGCCAGGAATCGTAACGGAGAGATCCATTCCTATGGCACTGATGTGAAGATCGGACAGAGCACCGTCATCGGTCGGTAATATTTCTGGCAAACGGCGCAGTGGTTGCCGGCGCCGTGAGGGAAGACATCGACGCACACGGACCGCGATTTTGTGCACGACCAGCAACCAGTCGTCATGGGAAACATTCGCTCAGTCCAGTGCAGGTGAATAACGGCGCGCAGTCGTTGAGGGACGTGCGCAGTATATGCGGTGTCAACCGTCCGCTTTCTTTGACGGCTTTGAGGAACAACAGATGGAGAACGTTGAGACTTCTTCCGGCGAGGCGCTTGCCCGGACCGAACAAGACCGGGTTGATGAGAGCAAATGAAAAGCGTGTGGCCTCAGGTCAGAAATCGACGGAAGAGGGCATACAGCGGCACTGTCATCGGCGGAGACTTTCTGGAGGGACGGACCAGCGAGGCATTGACCCGGGTCATGGCGGATCAGATCGGCATGCTGGGCGCACGGTGAGTGAACCGCATTTATGTCTCGGAAATAGAGCCGGAACATGAGGACCTCGAGTTTTGACCTCTCTCTCGAAGTGGGCTCCTTTACAAAACTTTTTCTCAAAGACAGGGCAACAGATCGATTTTGCACATCACATGGTTGTTTTCTTTGCGGTGAGTACGAGCATCCGTGTTTTCTCACCGATGCCGGAGTAATGTTGCGGGCAATCGAGGTGGAAAGCGGTGTGCTGTTGGTGGCCGTCCATTGACGGTGTTTACAATGCGGATCGGCAGCAGACAAAAATGCCAGACGTCATACGACACGTCATTGAGGACTGATGATTGCAAAGAATTTGCTGGTGGTAGTGGATATGACCGCCTCCATCCTTGCCAGACACCGGATGATGCGCTGCCTCGCCTGCAGGAGGAAAACAGTATTTATCAAAGGAAAGGTATGGTAATTTTAATGTGACCACAGTGACGGTCTGAGCAGGGGGAACTGCGGAACGAACGTTTGACTTCTTTGATGAAAATGAATAAGAGCGTGAAGTTTCGGGCGAGGAATCTCAGCATTCAGCAGGCAGAGCCAATCCGCACGTTCTGATGCAAACTTAGTGGACCATTACGGAACCCCACGCCCATTCAGCAGCTGGCAAACGTGTCGGTTCCGGAAGCGCGCGCACATCAGATCACCCGGAAAGAAGCTGACAAGCATAATGAGAAAGCGATTAGCCGATATCGGCATCACAACGTCGAACGACGAACCAACATCCGCCTGATTTTCCCGAGCTGACAGAGGAACGCAGAAAACAGCTCAAGGAAGCACGCAAGAAGGGAGAAGATACGATTGCACATCCGCAGAGACGGTGGACGCTCAAGAAACTGAAGGAAGGATACCCTGAGATGAAATCAAAGATCTCGAAGAAGAGCCCAAAACCGACACCGCTGACAAACAAGTGACAAGTCGGTAGACAGAAACCGAAAGAAACACGACGATTTGAGAAACATATGCCGGATGAACAAACCTGACGAAAAGAACGATAAGAGGACAGTGAACCAAACACCAACCATACCGATGCAAATGCAGATGGAAGAAGGCTGCGCTTCTCGCACCGCCGGCCACTAATGAGCCGCAGGAGGAACTGTGGATGCCAGAGATCGGCATCCGTAATCCAACCGCCCACGCCGACCGAGAATTGAACAACCCAAGAGGTGAGGCGCCGATGCTGTTCAAGACCCATCTGACCACCCGCATTGGCGGAAAGTCCGGCGTACCGCAGTCGTGATCGGGAGAGATCCAGCCTTCGCACCGGATATTCTGGAGGCGGATCGAGAAGCTGGTGCTATCGTGAAGGACAAGTACTGGGCTTCAGTTACTATTATATCAATTATGGCAGCAGGAAGATGATCACCTGCAAAGCCAAAAGAAGATTTCGGTGACGGAGGTAAAGCAGCAGGAACTTGCGGGGCGGAAGAAACTTACGGAGGTGAAAATGATCGGCAGGCATGCATATTTGTCCCTGGCTGGAATCTGACCTGCCTGAACAGAACTGTGAGCAAAGTAGCCCAACTTTCTCCTGGTGGTGCTATATGTGAATTTTACTTATGGTTGCCTGTGGCTAGCCGGCTGGACTTAATAAGGAAGAACTCGAAAAGCGCTGTTTTGGTGGAAAGGAGATCGGAAGTATGAGGACCGCCTGAAACCAGAACCATCAGCAGTTGCACTGGGAATGATTTATTTGTGCTTGATTGGGGCGAAGAAGTGCGATTCAGCCAGTTGTTTTGTGTGTGAGCTCCACTGCTCATGAAATGATGATGGCAATGGAAATCATAGTGAGTGCAGCCAAGCTCTGTATAGAGGTATCCAACCACTTTCATCACTATGGGTCTGATGTTTCGTGAAAGTAGGGGAACCGTCTGGGGACCCGGCCCCTCCCGGTTCTCGTGACCAGCCATCCTTATGTCCCTTTTCCTGTGTACAGGCGTTAAGATGGGTTTTTAGTCATCTTCTTTTTCTATGCGTGCTGTTCTCCTCTCCTCATCTTTCACATCCGGAAGAGTGTTTTGGGAATTTATCTGGCATGGGTGCTTTTGTGGCGGGTCTGATATCTGCATGTCGCAGGAAGAGCCCTGGACGGAGAGCTGGTGCCACCTTTTTCTCCGAAGAAAACCGTGGCAGGTGCGCTTATGGCATTTTGGTGGCACTTTGGTCGGAATGTTTTGTTTTGGTGATGAAGACAGAGTCCCGGTTCCGTCATTCCCTGGCGTTTGCCAGCATGACTTTAAGGGTTTTAGATCTCTTCACCCAACCTTTTATTTCAACTGCGAGGAACCATAACCTGAAAGATTACGGTGATCTGACCCGTGGGACACGTGGAATTATGGACCGGTCGGATTCCTGCACCACACCGTCGATATTTATCTACGCGACTTTCACCTGATCTAAAGAAAAGAGGAATCGGCGGCGCGGAAAAATCATCCCGCTGGGTTCAACCGGTCGATCGGGACACAGACGCTGGTGTTGAGACAGCACAGAGACAGCTCTCTGTTTCGCCCCGATTGCCAACCGTCGGCAGAAGTGGTAGAGGCAGGCTGTGGGAATTCGGTGTCTCTGCCGTGCCATGGTTTCAGGAGGGCGGCAAAGAACTGCGCTCCCGTCTAAAGACACGAAGACAAAGGTTCTTCTCCGTTGGAGGGATTCTGAAATCATGGAACAATCAGATGCCGATACTGTGTCAGTGCAGTGTCGGCATTGATTGAATTTTGCTTATTCGGGCGACGAGGTGAAAGGTCAGGCTTAAGCCAATGGGCAGACGCTCGTTTGCGCCGGACATCTGATCATGCCTGGCGCAAAAGAAGGTGCATCCCGCCGGTGGATTCCGAGCACAGCGCCATCTTCCAGTCTTTTAAACGGGAGCAGAAGGCAGAATCGAAGATTTTCTGTTAACGGTTTCGGGAGGTCTTTTCGCGGAAAACGAAAAAGAAATTGAGCAGGTGATGGTAAAAGAGGCTCAGCACCCGAACTGGTCCGCTGGAGCAGATCGTTGCGACCCGGCTCTTTGATCAATAAAGGGTTGGAAGTGACGGAGGCGGTTCATCTCTTGACGTTCGTCCGATCAGATCCAGAAATGTACAGCCGCAGAGCGTTGCACTCGGCGGTTCAGTTTTAGACGGGAGCATCACGTCAATTCGGCGTGCTGGATATGAGGCCGCGATCCAGTATGTCTTTATCCGACTGTCTGCTCTGCAGGAAAGGTTGATCTTTTCCTGAAGGAAATGACCCTAAAGAGCCTGGACAGATATATTCAGAGTGACCGCGATCGCCATTCGGAGGGCGGCGGCATGCCGACGGTGACGAATGCGGCCAACGAGATGGCAACCGTATGTTTCTGGAAGGTGGAACTGTTTTTGATGATTTATGATTGATCGAGAAGGCCGCGTGAAAACACAAAACGATTGCAAATCCGACGCTCGCAGATTCTGGAAATCGAACAGGAAACTGACGCCTTCCTGAAGGAGCTTGTTCCGTGAATATGTTCATCAGCATCTTCACTTTTTCTTGTATATCTCAGTATCCTCCGTGGTTTCTCGCGAGGGGGACATTTCGATTGCAAAAGGCCAACGTAATCCGCGTGAAGGGTTTACGATCGGCGTCGGCGGCGCTTGGCAAAAGAAGGTGGAGAGACCACCATGCCCTCCGTGCCCTTCCTTTTGGGGGCAAGGCCTGTATCTTTCGACGGCATGGATGTGCTGACAGGGAGGATGACGAGACGAAGCGGTAAACGCAGTTTGAAGCAGACAAGGCGGATGAACGCGCCTGCCCACGCCAAGGTCGTCCAGAATTCCGGGCACGTCATCGCAGGCCCTCTTTAGTAATTTTCTCTCAGCTCATCTGGATTGCATGTGATCACGACCATCTGGCGTCTGGAACTACCCGGTGCGCGGGTTGCGAGGTTTCCGCCGCCAGAGACGCCGCTATTGCAGGAGACCGATCTTTCCATGGACGGGAAAAGCGCACATGGCGGCGATGGCGCGATTTCTTTCTTTTTAACGAAGGAGAGCCGATCCGGACCCGAATCGAGCGGGACGGCGTCTGGTGCGTAAAACCGCAAACCGCCCGGCAGCAAGGGAAGACAGCCACAGATACCCGGCATGGGAATCGGGAAACAGGGGCAGGTAGAAGCGAAAACGTACTCGCCTCACGCCTGCGGTATACGGTGAAAGGCGATGGCGTGAGATGACCTTCCGCAGCCCCTCTGGGTGAGGGGAAGGTGTGAGCCTGAAACTCTCTCCGGCACGGCTCGGCATGGTGGCAGATGCGTGATGAAACCCATCAGAGGCAAGACCGGGAATCTCGTCCTCTTAACCATGCTCGAGATCTGACGCTCCTTCTGGTTCAGAACCGAAATCATGAATCTACTCCCTGTCGGACTGGACGGGAGTGCAGGCCTTTTCCTGATTCTGGAGGCGTTTTATGCGCGCCGATTTCCTCCTCCGGAGAAGGAGGTGGTATGCGTCACAGTCGCTTGGAATGGCGTGGCGCTGATCGCAATTGATGGTCGTTGTTCTTTTCTGGTCGGACGTGGGAAAGATCCACTGAAAATTTGCTGCTAGTGAGATGTCGATCTTTTCGATACCACAACAGTCATTCAAATCGGAGACCGAAAATCGAGGAGGCAATCCGATCCTTGCCATCCAGCCGATGACGCCACCAGACGGGACGGAGTGGAAGTTACGGTGCCGCTCTGATCCTGAACCGGAGAAGGCAGGCGTGAGATTATCCGTCACTGTGTTCCGACAAAGGAAGCGGCAGTAGCCACTGCGCAGATCAACAAGAAACGAATCTGCTATATCTGCACGGTAGCAGAGACATTCATTTTGAGATTATCGTATGGCGCTGCTTGCCACTCGAAAAACGCGGACAAAATCGGAATCAATCCGGGCACGATATCGGGATCGCTAATCCGCGCAGTGGTGGATGCCTGTAAGTGAAAGAGTGACTCCCATCCGCGTCGCTGAATCTGCTCTGGAAAGGGGATCTGGTGGAGAAATACGGAGGTGACGGTGCGAAAGGCTGGCAGAAAGCGCCTTGGATAAACGCATCTGATCGAGGAGCTGCTACATGACAACCGTGCATCAGGTACATCCTCTCAGGTTCCGCTGCGCATCGAAAGCGACTTCAAGCCTTGGCAAAAGAAACCGATTATCCGCCTAGCGTTTTGCACGGAGGCAGGAACCGTTTATTCTGCACCATCAAACCCGCAGTCGGTCTGGGAGCGATTGAGCCAGGCATCGGAGATGTCACCCATGCTGCTCTCTCCGGAGACCCGTTAGAGGAAATCAGCAGCCATTCCTGCAGGCGCTGGGCTTCGTGAGAGTGGTATCGATAGTGTTTCGTCCGGTTCCTGCGGCAGGACACAAAGATTGATCTGATCGGCCTGGCGCAACCGGGTGGAGGAAACTGGTGAAGATTGCTGATCTGAATCTCCGTGTGGCGGTCATGGATGCGCCGTGAAACGGGCCGGTAGCAAGAGAGGCGATCTCACTGCTGGTGGAGACGGTGAGGGGCTTTGACGAAGCATGAAATCATCCAAAAATTCCTTCGAAGATCAGCCTTACAGGTGTTAAAGAGTAGCTGGATCAACTGGTCCTAAGGATCCGCAGCAGCGAAATTGTGTAGTCACACGTCCAGCGTTTCGTGAGGTTTTCCTGACCTTAAAGCTGACAGAGCCGATACGGGAAACTGACGAATCAATAACAGTCGGGATCAGGGTCATCGCAACGAAGTTAGCTAGTGGATCTGATCCAGCACGTGATCTGCGCAGCCCGGAATCTGACTGCTAAGTCGGATCTCTATCGTAGTAGCATGCCATCCGGAAGCAGCTGCTCGGCAAGTTTCTCATCGGTCTGAATTCGGGAACGTTTTTGTGCTTTCTCTCCTGCAGTGCGCTCGAGAATCTGCTGACTCCCATAAGGACAGTAGTATCCTGTTGGAACTCAAAAAGTCACAACCCTGTCCTTATACAGGTCTTTATGCGTGAGATCTCTTTTTCTACCGAGAAAGTGGTGGTGTCTCTGGAGGAGGGAACTTCTCGGGATGCACAGCTACAGCAAAGAAATCTGTTCCATCCTGGACCGGATCCCGAACGAGAGGTGCGTCCGCGTCATGAAAACCACTATGTCCAAAGAGTAGTGCTATGGGAGCCGGTGAGTGAAGATTCTGGGAAAGCAGTAGGAAGGTGCGGGGAGGAGTTACAGGAGAGGGCGGGCGCGAAGTACAGGAGAGTGCTGAGGAGGAGTACGGATGCAGAGTAGTGACGATCCGGCTTCTTCCACTTCCGGCAGGCAGACAGGGAAGGGCACACAAAACGTCTTTCAGAAACAGGAGAGGCAGAAAAGCGACAGACGCCAGTGAGCACAAATCCTGCGCCCTGTAAGCGGCAAAGAATTCGATGGAGAGACATCCCGCTGCGTGAACTGGATGCGGAGCCGAGGGTGGATGTTCGTATCCATCGGACAGATCCCTGACGTACGCGTTACTGCAAGACCGAAAACATCTCTACATTCTGGACCCGACCGATTTTACCGACTGATTACGGTCAAGTGTCTTGTGAATGAGGAACAGAATGAGGAATTTCAAGGTGAAGGTGAAAAGGAAACGGAAGCTGAAAGGTGCTTTCTCGTCTGACCTTTGGACAAGCGAAGTGACGACTTCCTCCGCTTTCCGGCAGTATCCTGGCAAATCCCGGATTTCACCGTAAAGAGGATGGATACAGCGCCGATGAAGCGGGTGGAATGCACCGCCATACCAAGATGAGCAACATGACGTACGGAGGTCAAGGATCATCATTAAGAGGGCGTAGTGAGCGCCTGGGATGCCTGGGATTCGCTATTACTGACCATGGAGAGTGGTACAGGCGCTGGACCGATGCCAATCATGTGGTATGAAGATCTCTATGCAAAGAGTGCAAAAGAAAGGAAAGCAAAAGAGGGCTGACTGAGGCACCGGACAGGCAGAATTTCTTCAAGATCGCACTGCGAAAGTGGAATGCTACCCGGTGGACGATAAGAAAGAGATCGTCACAAACGAGAAGGGCAGTAGGGTGGAGGATCCTGAGTATGTCGTCTTTGACCTGAGACGACCGGTTTCTTTCCCTCTCAAGAATCGGATCATTGGAACGCTGTCAAAATCAGACAGGAAAATCGTGGATCGCTTCCTGCGAATTTGTAGGAATCCAAAAGTTCCCGATCCCTTTTCGAATCAGACAGCTGACTCTATTACCGAGGAGATGGTGATGGACGCGGAACGGTGACAGTGGAGATTCTTCTCGAGATTTCGCGTGAATTCATCTGGGGAGCGTGCTCAGTGGACACAACGCTCTCTTTGATGCAGCTCTATCAAGCAGAATTTTAAGGATCTGGGACCGCTTTTGACTATACCAGTGTGGATACGGTCGGTCTTCGCGGGCGTCCTGACCCAGGCGAGAGACATTACGTTACCAATGTGGTCTATAAAACGATCACGCGTCGCGAGATGGAAGGCCATCATCTGGCAGTCAACGATGCAGAATGTAGACAGAAATCTCTCCTCGTCTTTTACCGATGCTGGCAGAGAAGAAGATCGAGTAGCCGAGACAGCATCAATGGCTCGGAACGATGCGTCCGAGAAGGCGGTCAAACATTTAAGATCCACCACCGTATCTCGCTTGCCAAGAACACGGAAGGGAGGGTGAAACTCATACACGCTGGTATCGAAGTCAGCATCTGAGTATTTCACAGATATCCGCTCGCACCCAAAAGCGTGCTGCAAAAGTACAGAGGGGACTGATCGTTTGCAGCGCCTAGTTGCGCATGCGTGAACTTTCTTTGAGCGCGGTCGAAGAGGAACGGCTGCAGCAGAAATTGCCAAACTCGTCTCTTTCACGATTACGGAAGTGCAGCCGATTGGAACAACGCCTTATGGCGATTGACGCCCGAAGCGGCGAAATGTCCACCGGAAGAGGACCAGGGACTCCGAACCGGAAGATCGTCAAACCGGGGAGAGCAGTCGACTAAGCGGCAGAGCGACTCATGACGCGTATTTTCGGATCCGCAGGACGAAATCTACCGTACGACTCATTCAGGCGGAGATGGAAGAGGAGTCCCGCACCGCTTCTTTATCTCGCATACCACGGAGGAGATGTTAAACGAATTGCCGGTCTGCGAGAAGAAGGCAAAAGAAATCGCTGGCTGATCATCCGCGTGAGATCCCGGATATGTGATTCCATTTCTCCCGTGCGGCTGGATAACATGTGCGCCCGTGATCGAAAACAGTCGATGGCATCTTAAAGTATATATCTGTTATGGACGAAGGCACATGATGACGATCTCTGCTGGAAACTGCGTGAAGAGAGGTTATAAAGGAATTGCATTCCCATCATTTCCAATCGTTTTGCGGTGATGTGTATCATCGCACAGGTGTTGGTGGAAGAGCGTGGAAGACGCTATCTGGTCGGCAGCCGCGGTCTGGTCGCTCCTCCTTTGTGGCATTTACGGCGGGCATCACGGAGGTCAATTCGCTGCCGCCCCATTAACATGTTTTGTCCTCGTGCAAATATTATTCCGACTTTGATTCTGGAAGAGGTGAGGGCCTACGCTAGGAAAATTCAGGGCGGTGATATGCCGGACAAATCTGTCCGGCACTGCGGGGCAAAGCTGTAGAAGGACGGCTTTTGATATTCTTTGAAACCTTCTCGGATTCAAGGGAGAGGAGGCAACTCGGATATCGACCTGAACTTTTCGGGAGAACAGTACGAAGGCGCGCATAAACATACGGAGGTGATTCCTCGGCGGACAGACTTCAGAGCCGGCAACCACTGCAGCCTTAGCGGATACAAGACTGCTCACGGCAGGGATATTTGACCTGCACGAGGAGGACGAGGAGAAGCGAGGTCAATCGCCTGGCATCTCCGCGCACCGGATCTGGTACCGGGAAACCCGGTCAGCACCCGGGAGAACTCACCAGCCGCTCGGTCGGACAGGATATCAATTCTTTACACCGGGTCCGGCATCCCAACAAGTGACATCGCGGACGGTGCAACGACCCATTGGTGATTACGCACTGATCGACCACACCCGCTGGAAGCTGGATATTCTGCATGATGACCCGACGATGATTCGCTTTACAGGACGTTACGGACATCGATCCGACGTAGCGCAGACGACCGGAAGGTGATGACGCCTGAGCAGAGCATTTCGGCGGCGCCTCGCTACACCGCAGATTAGCGGCACGAAACCGGCTGCCTGACCGCCGGAGCTTTGGCACCGATTTTGCGATGCAACAGATCGATGCGAAGCCGACTTTCTTTTTCTCACCTGATCGGCATCTCCGGTCTCTCCCACGGAACGGACGTGGTGGTTGGGAAACGCCATGATCCGATCATGTCGGGCAGGCGACGATCGACACGGCGATCTCGCTGCAGAGACGTACATCATGATCTATCTGATTCAAAAGGGATGGATAAACTCGTTGTCCTTACAGTACGATGGAACTCGGTGAGAAAAGGAAAAGCGTCGCAGCCGGAAATGAAGGGAAGTAATGAAGCGAGGCACAGGTGCCCGACTGGTACATTGATTCCCTGCCTGAAAGTATCAGATACATGTTTGCAGCGCGTCATGCGGCAGCTTATGTGATGATGGGCGGAGGATTGTGGTTTAAGGTGCTATCCGGCGGCTTTTTACGCGTCTTTAGCCTTGATCCGGTGCCAAGGCTTTTTCCCAGGGGAGGATATGTGTTGTGAGGAGTACCCGCATCAGGTGATGGAGGATTTCAGAAACCGGCAAGACGAGCTGATCAACACCGGAGAGGCGTTGAATTGCAGGACATGCGCCTGGTACAGGTCGTGGCGAGAGAGGAATCGAGCGTATGCCACTGATCCAGCCAGCGCTGTGAGCTTGCGGTGATTGACGGTAAAATCACGCCCTCTCTCCAGTCCACGACGGCATGGTCCGATTGCCGCGATCGCCATTGAAGAGGGTACGGCGGCGGTTCTTTCTCGTTCCGCGATGAACGTGAAAAGACCGGGTGCCCGCAGGTGGTCGCGGACAAATTCGACGGAAATCGGGTTGTTGGCGGAACCGGCCCAGAGCACCAGACTGTATTTTGATTTATAGGGATCAGATTCTGGTCTCCTTTTTATGAATAAACAACAAGAGTCAAGGGGCGGAATTCCAAACGATTTTAGAACTTTTGACACTCGTATCCTGAAAGGGGTGAGGTGTGAGGGGAATGAGATGAATTTAAATGATTTCAAATGCCGACCGGATTACGGATGCCGTGAATCAGGGCGGGTGAAAAGCGGCAATTACGGGGACTTATCCAATGAAATTGCGACAGGTCACTGAGATCACCAACGGTCTGTCGATGGATTATCGATTCGATCAACCGCCATTTTGGAGGAAACGATCGGAATACGCCTCTGCGGCAGTAACCACCAGACGCCTATGTCGCTGGCAGGAAATGGTGTAGAGAGAAACTGGCTTTATGGTAAAGGATGTCACCCCGCAAAAGATTTGACAACCTTACTGATGACGAGACAGCAGATGGATGAAGATTGCCCGATTGGCTGCGAAAGAAGAACTGACTCTCCGATCCAGGCAGAATCAAGAAATTATTTTTCAGACAGGGATGAAGATCCTCTCTCCTTAGTACAGAATGGGACATGACTGATTGCAGGCGGTGATGGCGCTCGATGCGATCTTGCATCATGCCTCGTCAGGCCCATGTTGCGAGTATATATTTAGCAGGAGGTCTGCACGGGTCGGGGTCTAGATCTCTGCCGTCGCCTGCAGCGTTGTTTTGAACTGATCTTTATGCGGCAGCGTGGCTCTGCTTGGCGTGAAGGGCAGCAGAATGCTGCAGACTTTGCCAGAAATACCATAAAAAGCTGAGAATCTGCAGAGACAGGAGATCATGGCGAGGCCTCAGACCTCTCCAGAGACGGTGGGGCCCTGCCCACAGGATGGCGGAAGACTTGAAGAAGATGATGAAGAGCGGTTTTTGCCGGAGTTCCCGCTTTCGATGCGCAGGAAGAGACCCTGATCCTGACCAGAGAGACCATTTGCCACTATCTTCGAGCGGGAGAAGTTCAGGCGAGAAGCATGCTGGGTGAAACGTGAGTGAGAAACCGCAGTCAGGCAAAGAATGCGCCCCGAAGCCAGGATGGTTTCTGGAAGAGAAAACATGCCCGAAGCTTGGCCACATGATGCGGGTGAGCGCATTCTCGGATCGCGATGAGACAGAAGATCGAGAAGCTGGAGAATAATACAGGAAAGATCTTTCCAGAATGGAGTCACACGTCCCGGAGCGCACCTCAGGGCTCGAAAGTTCATGAGCTGTTATCTCGCGACGCTGGAAAACTCTTAAACGCTTTATGGATCTTTCGGAGCGAGGAAATCGAGATCAACATCAGGAAGCCACAGAAAGTTAAATTTCGGAGATCACTTACCGACCAATCAGGCTTTTGAAAAGCTGTCGACGTCTGGTTTGAAGACGTCTCGTAGGACATCTCGTCCGAGGAGTCCGTGATAGAAGACCACGATGGCGCACGACAGGTTGTCACGAGAGACGACCTGATCGTGCTATGGGAAAAGACAGTAGAATAGAGGGCTGGTGGCTAGAGCGAGGACAACAGATGGCAGAGACGGAAGAAACTGGACAGGACAACAGATACTCTCTCACCGGTATTGTCATTTGAAGAACAGGAACCGGCAGCGCAACAGGGCACGTCCTGCAGGGCACCTGTCCTGCAGATGGAGAGCGCACCCGGCGGGCACTCCTGTCACTGGCAGATGGAGAGTGCACAACCCCGGTACCAAATCCTGCAGATGGAGACAAATTGCAGGTACCATCTTAGATGTGAGAACGTTGGTACTGCGGTGTTACAGACACAAACCTGTCTCCGGGAAGAAAAGCTGGCACAGGAGGCCAATCTGACACGCTGCAGAGACAGGTGGATGATGGTGCCAGCGATCGAGTGATCACGGGTACGCACGGTAGCCCTGGTGGGGACGGTACGTAGAAAGCTGGCCGTGATCGGAAAAGAGGCGAGTCGGTATGAGGCAGGCCGATCTGGGCGCGAAGCTTGAGGTGAAATGAGGTCCAAAACGAGTGCGCTGACCAAAAACTTTGAAAGCGATGTCGACAGGCGGGAAATTCGCTTTTGCAGGCGCAGAATAAGGCGGGTGGCGCTGCAGATCAGTTCACGCCAAGGTGGGAAGACCACGCGACGACCATCACGAGAGTCGAGCTGGAGAAGCACCAGATCACGCCCAGGCGAAGCGACGCCACCATGCTCGACAAGACGTGGTTTGACGTGAATCGGCACCGATAAAGAGCTACGACAGTGCTTGCATCCTGGCAGGGAAGAAGAGACTGGCGGATATTCGCGCGAGCCGATCTCAAAGAAGCACAGCAGAAGGCGCGGCTGCTACGGCTTCGCAGGATGCGCAGGCGGCCAAGGATCTGGATGCTAAGTGCGCCCGAGTTTGGGAAGAAAGTTTCGCATGGATCTGAACTGACCAGAAATATCTGCATTGCCAGACCGGGCCCGCAGATTCGTCCGCATGCAGTCTTCCGGATCCACGGGAGATGGCACCAGAAGATTCAGTCGACGATTGTCGGTCACGATGGGTACTCTGGAAATCCCAGACGAGTCTATGCTCGGCATATTGAGCATCGGCGCGAGCAGCTTTCAGAGCGGCATGAGAAGAGAGTGTCCGATGCGTGTGGAGCAATGAGCTTGAAAAGAAATGCCCAGAAGCCGAAAAACGGCTATGACGATCGAATGCGGTAGGACTGAAAGAGGCGTCGTAGATATCTAGAGACCTTTGAAGCAGACGAACGCGGATCTGATCTCTCACATCGGATGATGGTGAAGATTCAAGGCCGAGGAGAGAAAAGCAGAATCGCAGAGGCGAACTGACAGATCGATGGACCAGCTGAAGAATAAGCTAATGGAAACGGCTTCGTATTCATGGTGGCAGCATAGACAGATCGCTGCAGGACATGGGTATCCAAAACGAGATAGAGAGATCCGTTTTGTGTGTGAACGCCCTTTACAGGAACGTGCTTGTGCGGGAATGCAGGAAGTCCTGTATCCCGGGAGATGGTGATCAGACAACGAGATGTACAGGTCAGCATAGGGAAGGGAAACCGGAGGAACGGTCATGATGTATGCGAGCACTGGAAGCAGGCGGACCAGAGATGAGTGCGCACTGGAAATGTAGGAAACGGAAGGGATCTACTGTCAGGTATGCAGTCCTGGCAACGACACCGGAAGACTGATGCCGAGAATCTTGGATTTTAAAGAGAGAGAGATCTGGGCACTCGGCGGCTCGTCTCGGGCTGGATGGTCGACAGGAATTCAAGCACTCATGGTTATATCAACACGTACCCGAAAATTCTGGCGAGTTACATAACATTAGTAGGGCAGCGAAGGAGAATGGCCCCGCAACTTCCGGTCGGCTTCATTCGGTGATGCCACGCAGTTCTCCGCTGTGCGACCTGGGCGCGCCAAGGCTGACGGATGTCTAGTGTCACCGTCGGCACCAGATCGAGCGGCCGATCATGACCAACTGGAAAGCGCCTTACGGCGTGCTGCATCCGGAGGCGGGAGCATATTCAGATGGTACCGGCACGTGGTGATGACACCTATAGCGGAGACATTACCTTTCACGGACACCGGCCCCAGTGAGCATGTGAGCGGTCCGGCGGTCGGACCGCGAAGGAAGAGGGCGGAAGGAGGTCTTGCAAAGCGCCTCGGAAGTCTGGGAATTTGAGACGCGGAATACCTGCGCTGGGCGGTGCAGTCCTATGTCATGCTTCTGGGTCCACAGGTGGAGATTATCTTCCGGTGGAGGCGTGATGCATCAGGAGCATCTCTTCCGTTGAGTACAGAGCGCAAGGCCAAAAGAAAGGGCGTGAACGGTTAGCATCCACGCACAAGTGAATGGAGGATCTGGATCATTACGATTGTTACCTGCAGTCTGAATGACACCAGGGCGTATGGGTTGCCTAGGCTTGCACGATGCGGAGAAAGAGCCCGCTGACGATGAGAGGATCTCTCCTCCGGTCCAACCGTGCACTGGAGACAGCGCAGATTTGCAGCCCGTGGAAAGACGATGGAAGCGGATGCACCAGCGCTTTCGTTCAGTACTCCGATCCGGAAATCGGACCGAATGCGGGGTGGCCTCCGCATGAGCCCGGTGATTTATTCGGAGATCTGATTCGGACCATCGAGAAAGACGGCATTGCCGCATCACAAGGAAGGAGGAGACAACGAGCCATCAGCTCCATCGGCTTAATCATGAGCCGAGAGCGCAAGAAGGGAAGAGCGATCGGAAGCGGAACAGCTACCGGATTGCAAAGACCCTCTATCAGAGACCAGGGACGGCTGACGACGGAGGCGGTGCGTGGAAATGCTCTGCAAGTACGCCTTCTGTGACAGCAATGCACAAGGGAGGCGTCGGTGCTGCTATTATGACGGGAACCTGCGATCCCGCTAATGCATGGATAAGACGGAGGACTGCTTGACAGCACACAGACTTTCACGGTTTTAATCATGATGGACAAATATTTGTTGGAACATTTCATGTATCTTCCGAGCGAAGAGGTATTAATGGTCGTCAGGAAAATGCTATGATTTCCTTTAGTGTTGCAGTGCCAAATTTTTAGCACTGGCATATTTGATTCTGTTTTGTCTCCAGACAGGAGGCTTTAGCATGGAAAGAAGGGAGGAAGTCGTAGTTTATGAGCAGCCGCGGGTCTTTGCACGCCGAAAGGACATTGCCATCCACGCCGTTTCTTTCCGCCGGTAGCGAAGCTCGTTATCAGTTATGCTCTGCATCCATATAGAGTGCCGTGCTCATGTATGCCGGTCGATGGCGAAAGCGAAGACAAGAAGATGCGTGATGCGACGTGAAGAAGAAAGCGAAGGCCATGATGGTTCATCTGGAAGAAATGGACAGCCTGGTCTGTTTCGACCGCACGAAGGCAGTAGGCGGAGATTGCGGAAATGAAAATGTAGAGAAAGTGTATACCGGAAATGCTTTGCGCGGTGGTGACGACTCTACAAGCTCCGCATCGAGCGCACCCAGAAACGCGTGCTGGCTTCCATGAAGCAATGAACGCTATCTCTCTCTCGTCAGAAGTTATTATATCGGAACTTGCTTTCTTTGCGCCGAAGACGGAAGTGGACAAAAGGTGCTGAAGAAGACGCAAACGACCGTGCCACATTAAACCGCGGTACTGCAGGAGAGCGTCTCAAGCACCGGGTATAAGTGCATTCGGGACGGCGTTTCAGACCACAGTGTTCTTCCATCTCCGGGATCGCCGGACCGGAGACATAGTCATAGCCTTGTCGCAGCTGCTCATCTTTGCAGTTGAGACGATAAACCCTCGTGCCAGTCACTTTGTCTATACGGCGCAGGAGGGGTTTCTTTCTGCTCCCTTTGTGGTCGTCTGTTTCTGACGCAACGGGAATCCAGAAATCGCTTGTTCCGATTAGTTAGTCATTCTAGGAATGAAACGAAGAAACAAGGATAGTGGAAGATTACATGTCAAACACAAAACAAAGAAACCAAAAACACCAACAAACAAACACCAAAAAAAAAAAAAAACAAAAAAAAAACACACACAACCACAAACCAAACAAAAAAAAAAAAAAAACCAACAACAACAAAAAAAAACCAAACACAAAACCCAAAAAAAACAAAAACAAAAAAACAACACACCAACAACCAGTGACCTGAATAAAAAACACACAAACATGTGAAATAAACTTCAGTTCAAAGAAAGCACGTTGGAGTAGTGTGATGAGCATTGATGCAAAACCGCGCGACCATCACTTATATAAGACCGTACGCATGATGATTATATTTGACAGTATTCTGAGGGTAGATAGAATCAGAAGCTGACTGGAAAGGTAGCAGAGAGTGTCGAAGTACTCTTCGCAACAACGATCCTACCGTCAGGAAGCCTTGGCCCGTAGTAGATGCCCGGCGCAAATTCCCTACGCTGCTGCAAAAACACTGAATGCGTTTAATCTATGTCCTCTTTCGTTGACAACAGCGTGGTTGGTGCTCTTCCTCCACTGTAATCTCGTGAATTCCGAGTGGTAGATGGTTTACGGAATTTGCGTAAAATAAAGGAAATGGAGACAGAGCGGGAACGTGAAGGAAAACGATACCGACGAAGAAGCTTTTTACGATGAGGACGCTGCAGGAGCTCAGGGCAAGAGTGCTTTCCTGCAAGCGGCTTTCCGGATGGAAGTCAGGAACCTGATTTCTGGATCTGCCTTTTTCCGGATGAGGAGGACAGTCCTGATGAGCACGGATGGGTCACAACGCGTGAGGGCGTGCCCACTGCTCAGGTGCCTCAGAGTCGTCTGCAGGACGGCATCCTCATCTGCATACTCGTTGTGGGAGGAGCAGGCTGATCCCGAAGCTGCGGAGGCTGCACTGGGCATGCGAGCAGGTTGCGCAGGCTAGCCCGAGGAGCAGGTTGCACCCGGGCACGAGGCGGAGAGCGGCACCTGGGCACGAGGAGCAGGTGGCACCTAGGAGGTAGAGGAGCCAGGGTCGCACCTGGGCACTGAGAGGACCAGGTGTCCAGGCTTGGGTACAGGTAGTCTTTGCAAACTGGACTTTGCAGGAGGATCGCTATGACAAAGATGCGGCAGCATGCGCGGTGAACACATTTTCCGGTCGTGGAATCGCCGCTTCTTGGTTATCAGCAACGTCGGTTTTCATCCAGAGGAGACGATGGGAGTCTACCATGGACTTTGAGCGAGCGAGGCTGGAAGAGACAGATTGAGGAGAGCACAGAGGAGAGTCGCCAATCGGACCACTTCAGAGAGATCTGCCCCGTGACCGCCTCTCTTTTCCGTCTGCGGAGGAGCAGGAGCAGCTCGCTGACGCGGCAAACAAAGGAAATTGATTCGAGCGCCCTCAGGCTCGCAGATCCCGAGCGTTGCGATGTCTGCTGCTCAGCGCGCCCTGCCGCCAAAAGCGACGAGTGTGGAGATCTGCTCAAGGGTGATCGCGCCAGGCCACAAGAGACTTGGATGTTTCCTGACGCGGCGGCGAGAGCCATCACGCTCAAAAGAGCATGGGATGGTGCGTGCGCTGGCGGTGAGATGCACCACTTCTTATGCGGAGAACCTGCCGGACAGCTTTTCATCAGATGCAGCAGGAGATCCTGGCAGGTGGAAACTGCGTGCGTCCGGGCGGATGGAACCGCTGCTACCAGATTCAGGAACTTCCTGGAACGAGAGGCCTCGTACTCTTCCCAGGAGGGAGGAGGAAGAGGAAGTCTTCTTAGGAAAGGCGCTTAGCATCAGCTCATGCAGAGGCGCTGTTCTCTGCGCAGTGTTTACTGCTCCAGACAGAAGCGGGAGAGGAGTGTCTCTTTGTCCATCGGCTCTCCTGCAGAACAGGGCAAACGAATGTCTAGCAAAAGATGAAGTGAGGCTTTAACCGTTCGCGGCGGCTCTGCAAATGGCAGCAGGGAAGCGTGCAAGATACGACGGCGCAGAGCTGGTAGTTTTCCGGCTTTCAGAGGATAGAGCAGGGGACCCGCCAGGACACTCCCGGCTTCCAGAGCCAGAGCAGTCGCCAGAAATCTGCGCAGAAGAGGCATGAAAGCAGCACAGGTAAGGAGAGCGAAAATCATGGCGCAGATAAGGAGGCGCCAGCATTCGCGAGAATAGGAACAGGTTGGTGATGTACACAGGCTGGTAGAAGGCAGAAAGATGTACAATCATCGGCGGGGTGGAGATTCCTGTATGTAAAAGGACTGCTGAGGACATTTCGCGATACGTAATGTGCCGTGGCGACGCTGCTGTTGGGATGCCCTAGCAGGAGCTGCGACGCTGGAGCGACATTTTGACACTGGATCGGATCCAGCGGGAGGGGCGGATTTCCTGCAAACTCCCAGCACTCGCCGGAAAAGCCGCTGTGAGGAGAGGGCTCTTGATCGATAACGATGCGATGGATTATCGCGCAGGCGCCGAAGATGCTGCCTCTGACGCAGCAGATGCGCATGAATCTGCGAAAGGCGCTGGACCTTGAGGTGATCAGATCAGTCGTGGAAGGCGACCACGGAAAGAAGGGCTTGGTTTTACCAGTAGAGCGTAGCATCGCCGCGTGGGCGAGTCTGCCTCGCACTTCACTGGGACGCTTTGTCGAAAGTGTGACCTATCAAACGGAGAGAAGACACCGGCTGCGGAAGTTGAGACGGGGGAGGATGCGGTTGCACCTGCAAGGGAATGCAGGGAGTGACGTGACGCCTTCTGTCGTGTGGAGAGCCCTGTTTCGCACCGGAGAGGAAAGAGTTCTGTTTCACCGGAAGCGAAACGGAAGACAGAGCCGGGAGGAAGAAGCCTATAAGACCACTGCCGGAGAGGAAGAGCTGGAGAGGCAAACCGGAGGAAAGAGCCTGTAAGACCGCACCGGAGAGCAGGACAAAGGAAGCAAAACAAGGCGGTGCATGAAGGGAGAGGGAGGAAGAGAAAAGACGATGATTCTAGATTTTTAACACCATGTCGAGAAGATCGAGGATAGTGCCGATTGGGGAAAACAAAGGCGCGCATGTATGTCTGTGACCGACCGTATACTAGGTGCTGATTCATATCGGGAAACGCGACCGATGATCTTTTGATACGGTGCCGCTATTTTATGTACAGCGGGTATGCGAGGCAACGTTCACGTTTCCACTCACGGATGTCGATGACAAAACCAGTATCAAGTGCGCCAACAGAAAATGTGGACGCTTCGGTGATTTTTCGCGCAGAGATATATTGAAGGTCGCAAGAAGATATGGAGGCGATGATATCCATTGCCTGCCACATGGCAACATCCGCTGGCGTACGGAAGAAATCGATGCGCGATTGCGCATGACTGAAGCACTGATTGCAGGCGGACACGCCTATGTGGCAAAAAGACGGTACGGTCTGTTTGAAACCAGAGTTTTCGAGGGCTACGCAGCTGCTCGCGCACAGAATCTGGACGATCTGGAGCGGAGAACGCCCTGAAGGTTTCCGGAGAAGAAGGCAGAAGGAGGATCCGCTGGATTTTGTTCTCTGGAAGCCCAAGAGGGAGACGCTCGAAGTCTCCTAGATGTGACGGTCGTCCGGCTGGCATATCGATGCTCCGTCTGAGCAGCGGTATCTCGGGAGGAGATTGAGCATTCATAGCAGCGGAGAGGATCTGGTCTTTCCGCATCATGAGAATGAGATTGAAAGTCGAGAACTGCAGCCACCATATCTGCACCAGACTACTGGATGCACAATGCCTTCTTAAACATCGATAATCGGAAAAATGTCAAGTCTTTTAGGTAACTTTTACAAGTCAGAGACATTCTGCAAAAATATGACCCACCAGGTGCTACGTCTCTTCATGTTGTCAGCACATTACAGAAGTCCCTCAATTTCAGCGGACAAGTTGAGGAGTGCAAAGGCGTCTATGAGTGGTGAAATCTGCGTCTCAATCTAAATGGCGCTGGAAAAAGAGACAGACAGGAAGAGCTCTGAGGAAGAGGGGCTGGCAAGGCAAAGGCAGGGAGTATGAACGAAAACATCGCAGAGTGATGGATGACGACTTCAGTACAGCAGATGCGATTTCATGTGTATTCAGTTGAGTGAGGCTTGCACAATACGACGGTAAACGAAATTCCTCCAGGCGTATATCCGCTCTGCTGAAGGAGGAGATCGTGAGCTTTTACGATGTCTGGGCTGATTGCGGAAAGAAAGACGGAAAAAGCGCAGCTGGAAATCAGTGAAGAGAAAGTGAAGAAAGATTGCAGAGGACAAAAAGCCAAGAAGGAAAAAGAACTTTGCTCTGGCAGACGCCATTCAGGAAGAACTGCTGTCTAAGGGAATGTGCTGGAAGATACGAGAGAGGACGTCAGTGGACCGTGAAGGTTGACGCCTTCCAAAGGGAAGCGTTGATGCCCTCAGGAAGGGCTGGCTGGCCGGATTAGGGAGACCTTTCGGCTTCCGGAAAAAGGAATTATGATGCGTATTCGCCGTTAACCTTTGCCTGTCGGCGATGTGGTGCTGAGCTGATTGTCCGCACCAAGGGATGGCAGAAGAAGCCAATCGCTCGAGTAAAACAACTGAACAAAGAGAGGTAGAGATTGGTGGATGCAGCTGCCCAGGCAGGACTGATCGAAGAGATTTTTCCCTTTCTGAATAAGAAGGAGAAAGAGATTTATAAGGGGAAGAAATGAGAACAGCAGGCCCCGGCAAAGAACCAGAGCCTGTCGGATTATCATAAGGCGACGAGGGTTCGGAAAAGCACTCTACGGTTATCTGTATCTGACAGGAGATGGAAGACTGCTCTTCCTGCTTGCAGGAAGATTTAAAAGAAGCTTCTTACCTGTAGAGGGAAGGAGGGTTACTCCGGTTTTCCCGCTACAGGGGGGCTAGCAGGAAGTGCCCGGGCGCGCAGAGAGATCTCTGCGCGTAGAGAGGAGATAGAAAGAAGGATCATTGAGGATGTCATATATCCGTTTTCACGAAGTAGGTAGAGAATACCGGACCAGCGAGGTGAGTGGTAGAGGCGCTAGAAGAAGGTTTCTTTTGAGATCGAAAGGGAAAGTTGCACTGTCGTGTCAGGGCCTTCCGGCGCCGGAGAAAAACGAGCCCTCTTAAATCTCCTCGGCAGGATGGACATCGCCACCTGCGGGGAGATTTTGTGGACGGCAAGAGATCAGTGCGTTTAACGAAGGGCGACTGACGGATTACAGACGATTTTGACATCGGCTTCGTCTTTCAGTTCTATAACCTGATTCCGAACCTGACGGCAAAAAGACGAGAACTGGCGGCACAGGGTCTGCAAAAGAGCACATGGAGGCGGAAGAGGCGCTTGCCGGCGGTGGATTACAGGAGAGAATGGATCGCTTTCCGGCGCAGCTGTCCGAGGTAGAGCAGCAGAGTGAGCGATTGCCAGGGCGCTGGCGAAGAAGCGAAACTCCTGCTCTGCGACGAGGCCGACCGGCGCACTGGACGTGATCAAACCGGACGCCAGGTGCTGACCTTGCTACAACGTACCGTGAAGGAGAGCGGGATGAGTGTAGTGGTCATTACCCGCATATGCGGGCTCTGATTCCGATGGCGGACCGTAGTGATTCGTGTAAGGACGGAAGGGTGCAAGTGCGGAGCGATAACGAAAACTCCGAAGGCGTGGTAGAAGATCGAGGTAGGATCAATGGTAGAGGTAATCGAAGGCGGTAAAAGAGATCACTGGTGAAAAAGGTAATCATGAAGGCGGTAAAAGAGATTCAATGGTGAAAAAGAAATCTTCAGTATACAGAGGGTGGAACTTCATCGAGAGATTCTGCACGCGGGAAGCGGTTTTCTCCTCTTCCTGCTGGTGATGATCGCCATGGGGTTTTCTGTCTGGGCTTAGAGTCACCGCACCGGACATGAAGCATACGGCGGCCTGCTTTCAGGACAAAAACCCGATGGATGTACAGCTGCTCCTCATCGGCTGGAAAAAGGATCGCCAAAAGCTTTTTGCAATCGAAAAAAGGTTCTGGATGCAGAAGGGATACCCGCTGTGATTTGAAGTGGCAGGGCAAGACGGTATCCTCTATTCTTTGCCGGATCAAATCGACCGTCTGTGGCTGGAAGGAGGAGGCTTCGAATCCGAAGAGCAAGAGGCGGAATGTGTGGAGCAGAGAGAGTCCTTACGGACGGGAAATACAAGATCAGAGTTCCATCCTTGCCGGAGACAAAAACGGAAGGATCTGCCAGGCACCTGACCTCCACCGGATCTGCGGGGTGGTGGCAAGCCCGGTCTTTCTGACAGACAATCACGGCACCGCAGCGTCGGAGCGGCACGGTGGAGGCCTGTGTCTATCTGCCGAAGAGGAATTTTCTCGCAGGATGCCTATTCCTTTGTGGTGGCGACCTTTCAGGGGACAAAGCAGCTCGACGCTACACGAGGGGCCTGCGTGCAAGGAAGCAAGCATTGACTCCCTGAAGGAGGAGACGAAGGAGACTGCTTGCACAGCGTGGAGCAGCTTACACAGAGATCGACCAGAAGGTTGCGGAAAAGGTGGCAGAGCACCGTTTCTTCGCAAAAATACCGCAGGTGGAGAAGCAGATTTCCATGCAGCTGGAGCAGGATGCAAAAGCAGTCGCTCCGGAGAGGAAGAGGATTGAGGAAGCCGGGGGCTTATCTACTTGGAAGAGATAAGAACGCAGGATACATGCTCTTTTTCTTCGAGTTGACTCGATCGGATAGCTGCGCTGGGGATGTCTTCCGGTCATTTTCTATCTGAGCGACCTCTCCTGTTGACCAGCTTAACACGCATGGTGGAAGAGGAAAGAACGGAGAATCGGCGTCTGGAAGGCCATGGGATATTCGCCTCTTTCCATTGGGAAAAATACCTGTCCTATGCCTTTTATGCCTCCTTTTTAGGAGGACTGACATGAGACTTGTTGGGGATCGACGCTGGTTCAGATGATCTGTATGTCAGCCTGGACTTCTATCTACGATCTGCCTTCACTGAAAACTGGTGCCGACTCCTTTCATCTGGTTCTATTCTCTCGGCACGGCAATCTTTTCTCCTGGTGGGCTTGGCTGCTCTCATCTGTGGAAGCGGGATTAAAGGAGCCTGTGACAGAGCTCATGAGACTAAGGGCACCGAAGGCGGGGAAGCGCATTCTTCTGGAGAGATGCTTTCTGGAAAAAAGGCTCGTTTCTGACAAGGTCATGTTCCGCAATCTGTTTCGCTATATAGATCCGCTTTCTGAGTGACGACACTCGAGCGTGCTGGGGTGTACGGCGCTTCTGGTGACGGGGCTGGGGCTCTAGCGATCGTTCCGTGATGTCGAAGCAGTTTGATGAGATCATTCCGTTATCAGGCAGTGTTAAAGATGGACGAAGGCTAAGCGGGAAGCAGTACGACAGCCTGCTTGCAAAATCCGCAAAAACCCCTGGTGTGCAGAACACTTTGAACTTCATACGGACGAGCTGCAAAGTCGCTATGCCAGAAGCGTCGACGCTGATCCGTTAAGGATGTTTCCCTCTACGTGGTGAGACCCGGACCGGTTTGCGCATGATACCCTGCAAACGGGGAGGAAAAGGAATGGAACAGAATGAACTGAAAGAAAACAAGGGGTACTGATTACTGAAAGATGGCGGATCTTCTGCATGTAAAAAAGGAGACGAGATTCGCCCTTCAGATACGGAGAGCGAGAAGAGGACATAGGGAAGGAGAAAAACAGGACAGAGAAGGAAACCATCCGGGGTTCGTGTGGCAGGGCATTGTAGAAAATTATTTTAACCATTATGTCTTTATGAGTCAGGAAGAGTACCGGTCCCTGATGAGGGAAGAGCAAGAAAAGCAGCGAAATCAATGCCGTTTTGCTCCAAATACCGGAGGATTCTGCAGGCGGAACAGTTGAAGGATTCGGGAAATTGGCGACCGCTTGGAGGTTTCTTCCTATGAACGGATTGGAATCTACCGGCAGCAGATTGAAAAATTGCTAATGGGGATAAACGCCGCAGTCATGATCATCATGTGGCAGCAGGGGCACTGGCGTGTGTGGTGCTGTTTAATCTGACGAACCTGAACATTTCCGAGCGCACCAGAGCTTGCCACCGCTTCGCGTGCTGGGCTTTCCATTGGAGAAACCTCGTCTTATGTGACCAGAGAGGGATCTTCATGACGGTGACGGGCATCCTTGGCGGGCTGCTGCGGCAGGTGGATGCTGATCTGGCTCGTGAAACGGTGGAAGCGGACAATGTCATGTTCGGCAGGAATGCCTCCCTGAGAAGCTATCTCGTGCTACGGCTCTCCTTTTTGTCTCTCTCCTTGTGAACCGGATGGTGACAAAATGATTCGAAAAATGGATATGGTGACCTCTTTAAAGGCAGGTGGAATGAGTCAGAACAGAAACTCTTATAAGGAGTTCCTACGCAATCGGAAAAAGAAGAGGACGGAAGTGTGTTAAGGAGATCCTGAGGAAGAAAGCTGCAGCTCTCCGGGGAGAGATTTCATCGTACAAAGGGCGAGAGGACAGGTTCTGTAATGCTGAAGCAGGTCACAGTGGCGCATCCGGTGCAGGAGAGGGCGATGTGGTGGGAAGTCCATCTGCATGAAAGGAAGGAAGAGGAGAAGATTCTGCCTGCAAGGGAGACTTTTCTCTTGTGTATGAAGATGAGATTTTGTCTGTCTGAACAAGCCCACTCGGGATGGTGTCTCATCCGTCTCATGGGCATTCTTGGATTCTCTTGCCAATTATCTGGCAGGACATTTCGAAGAGGAGGGCGAACACCATAAAAATCCGGGTGGTTGGCAGGTTGGACAAGGAGACCTCCGGTCTGATTCTGTTTGCCAAATCCCAAATTGTGCAAGACACCTCTTTGAGCAGGCGCAGGACGAGGAGCAGAGAATATCTCGCTTCTGTGCCGGCTTTTTGCAGAAAAGAAGGGATCGTGACGGCAAAACATCAGGTTCGGAAGAAACTGCTCGGAGGTGCATCCGGAGGGAAGGAGCGCCTGCACCCATTACTCTGTGGAAGAGCAGAAAGAGGGCTACGCCCTCGTGCGTCTTATTTAGAAACAGGAAGAACCCACCAGATCCGCATCCACATGGCGCAGATCGGCCACCTTGCTGGGAGACACCTCTACTACCCGTCTTATCAGGGGCAGATGAAACAGGCGGCCCTGCATGCGGCTCTCATCACATGCACATCCTCAGGGAAGCCAGCTGCGCTTTTGAGGCGCCGCTTCCGGAAGACATGAAAGAACTTTTGTAAAAACATTCACTTGGCTGCCGCAGGAGATCCGCTTCGCTCTTTGCAGGAGAAATGTCCGACTCAGGCGGGGGCGACAGAGGCTGATTCACTTCGGTTTGCGGTAGTAGAAAGCTTTATGATACGATATAAAAAGCCGCTTTTTGAAGGTTGATAGGAGAGAACGTATGAGGGACACGAATTGATCTGCATTCTCATTCACTGAAGTCCGATGGAGACCTTTTCCCCGTCAGAACTGATGGCCTGATACGCGAAGAAGAATTTAAAGGCCATTGCACTGACGGATCATGACACGACGGCAGCCTGAACGAGGCAGCGGACTGGGTAGGGCGTTATGCGCACAGATGGAGCTGGTCCCCGGCATCAGAGTCCACCATCTTCCGGATTCATGAAGAAGATCATGATATTCATGTGGTTGGTCTGTTCATCAATTATCATCTGGAGCGCTTTCAGCAGAATCTCAGGCATTTTATTGAATCGTATCACCAGAAATCACAAGATGTGTGAAAAGCTGACAGAGGCGGGGATGCCGGTCACTTATGAACAGCTGATGAGGGAATTTCAGGACGGCGTGATTACGCGCGCCCATTACGGAAGATATCTCTTCAACCACGGATATGTGAAGAGCATCAAAGAGGCTTTTGGAGAAATATATCGGAGAGGCTGTCCTGCTATGTGCCAAGAGAAAAGGTCACTCCCGTGGATGCTGTTCGGATGATTAGAGAGGCGGAGCGCGTTCCGGTTCTGGCGCATCCCATGCTGTACCGTCTGCCGGATGCGGATTTAGGAGTGCTCCTGAGAACGATGAAGGAGGCAGGCCTCGTCGGCATCGAGGCGATTTATCCGACGCATACCGAGGCGGATGAGCGTTACATCAGGAAGCTGGCGCAGGAATTCGATCTGAGAATCAGCGGCAGCGATTTCCATGGCGAGAACAAGCCGGGGTTAGATCTGGCGACCGGTTACGGTCACCTCTTTGTGCCGGAAGATCTGTTGGAGAAGTTACGGGAGAGAGAACTCATCGGGCGTATCAAAATAAAAAGGAGTTTTGCATGATTCAGGCAAACAATGTCACACTGCGCGTCGGTAAAAAGCGCTTTTTGAAGACGTCAACATCAAATTTACAGCAGGCAACTGCTACGGCACTCATCGGCGCCAACGGCGCAGGAAAGAATCCACCCATGAAAATCCTCTCCGGTCGTCTGGAACGACGAGGTGGAGACTGTGTTCATCACACCGGGCGAGGCTCTCTTTTTGGAGCAGGGATCATTTTTAAATACGACGATCAGGGTGGTGCTCGAGTACGGTCATTCAGGGAAATGCCCCGTCTTTTTCAGATATGCGGAAAAGAGCGCCATCTGATCGCCAGGAAGATTTTCAGCGACGAGGGACGGGATCAGGGCCAGTGAGCTAGAGGGAGAATTTGCCGAGATGAACGGCTCGGAAGCCGAAGCGGATGCGGAGAGCCTCTTAAACGGCCTGGGAGAGTCCCGACCGAGTTCCCATCACCGATTGATGAAGAGACCTGGGGAGGCGCAGAAAGGTGAAAGGTGCTGCTGGCCAGGGCGCTTTTCGAAATCCGGGAGATCTGCTCTTAGATGAGCCGACCAACCCACCTGGATATGGATGCGATCGACTGGTTGGAAGAGTTTCTGATCAATTTTGAAAAATACCGTGATTGTGGTTCGCACGACCGTTATTTCCTCAATAAGGTTTGCACTTATATTGCGGATATTGACTATGGCAAAAATCACGCTGTTCGCCGGAAATTATGATTTCTGGTATGAATCGTCAGCTCATGGTGCGCCAGATGAAGGAGGCAGAACAAGAAGAAAGAGGAGCAGATTAAAGGAATTAAAGGAGTTTCATCGCCAGGTTCTCACAATGCTTCAAGTCCAAACAGGCGACGTCCAGAAAGAAGGCCCTGGAGAAAATCGAGTCTGGACGACATCCGTCCTTCCAGCAGAAAAATATCCTATATCGATTTCCGTCCGGATCGTGAGATTGGAAATGAAGTATTGGAAGTGGAGGAATCAGCAAGACGTTAAACGGCGTCAAGATCCTGACCACATTTCCTTCACTGTGCAGAGAGGATAGAGATCATTGCTGTGGGAGGGAAATGAACTGGCCAAGACCACTCTTTTCGCATTCTGACGGGAGAGTTGGAAGCGGATGAGGGGCAGTACAAGTGGGGATTACCACTTCTCTGTCCTATTTTCCCAAGGATTCCACGAAGGAGTTTGATTCGGATGCAACCATCGCCGAATGGCTGACGGGATATTCGAAAAACAGATGCCACCTATGTGCGCGGCTTTCTGGGCAGAATGCTTTTGCGGGAGAAGACGGTGTGAAACGTCTGAAGGTTCTTTCCGGAGGAGAAAAGGTGCTGTCTTTTGTGTCCAAGATGATGATTTCGGTGCCAATGTCCTGATCTTTGACGAGCCAGACGAATCACCTGGATATGGAATCGATTACCGCCCTCAACAACGGGATGATCAAATTCCCGGGGGTGGAGCTGTTCGCCTGTAGAGATCATCAGGTGGTCGAGACCACGGCCAATCGTATCATGGAGATTCTGCCGGATGGCAGCCGTCGACAAACGGACCACCTATGACGAGTACCTGGCTTTCGGATGAGGAGGCCAGAAAACGTACAGTCTACCAGATGGATAGAATCCGAAGAGGACAACTGAGCACTTTCAGGATCACTGAAGCAATCCTGCGGATATTTTTGCCGCAAAAGGCGACAATCATAATTAGTGTAAAAAACTACATGAAGTTATAAAATATGATAATTACAATGATTATGAAAAGTCAGGGTGGACAGGTGTTGACAATGAAAAGCGGGATCAGAGACACAATCAAAGACAATCAAGCAAATAGAGCAAGTAGAAACGAAGAATTGAGATCGGTCATTCATGGACGCTTCGCAGAGAAGAGAAGCTGCGTGCGGGAGGGAGGCCAACCATTCCGGCAGGGCGGAAGGAATGGGTAAAGGGAGGCGTCGCTTCTTTGATGCTCCTCGGAGGCGCCGGCATTTTTCACGGGGTTGCTTACGCAAGTGGAAATGCCGAAGTGACGGTGGAGCAGGAAGCAACAAGCCTGTTGCACCGGGATGAGGTGCCGTTAGAGGATCAGGCGCTTTCAACACAGAATCAACAGGACGCAGAGGCGGTGCACCAGGCGGATGCATGCAGACGAAAGAGGAAGGAGACACCTCTGGCGAATGACCATGCAGATGTGCAAACAAAAGATGATGGGGCAGCACATCCGGCGGAAGGCCAGGGGCGAGAGCAGGCAGGGAAGAGGAAGCCGATGATCAGTGCGGCAGAAGAGCCTATGTTCCCTGAAGGCTAAAGCAGGAAGAAAACCTAGAGGATTCACTGATCGTACATCAGGGGAATTTTCCAACGGAAGAAAGCGGTAAAAATCTTCCGTAGAATCGCATTTCCTCTACATTTTTCTGTATTGTCGATATAAATAGGAAGTCTAGACATTTTGGTTTCAATGAAAGGATTTGTTGAGACGAAATGTCTTTCTGAAAAGTCAGGTACGTTGCCTGGCAGGAGTCAATCAGGAGGATGGAGGATATGAAGGACGGGAAGTTCAGATTGAACATGATGGGCGCGGCTTTTGCTGATGACAGGTGAATCCGCTTTTTGATCATGATGATCGTCATCACCTTCGTTTCGCGCGGGCATCATCAGGCAGAAAGATCATCGAGGAGGCTTTACAGGTGTTTCGGCGGGTTTTTAGCGGCGTCCTTGCATATTCTGCGGATGGAGATTATCACCAGGATAAAAAGGGAGATGCGTATAAGGGAGACTGGAAACTGACCGGAGATTTTGCAATCTGGTCGACAATTTGAAAGGAAACGACCGGTTATGAGCTCACCTGACGGAGATACGAGACTCTTAACGACGGTGGAAGATGCTTCCAGCGGGAAGAGCTCAGTCGGAACCAAGAGCCTCTGCGGCGGTGGTGGATCAGGTAGTAGGGTCAGACCTGCATGTCCACCAAGGAGAGGTGAACGGAAAGTACTTCGTCTGTTATATGACCGGTCAGAAATGCCGATCAATCGATTATCGGAATGACCTTTGCAGGGGTCCCAGCAGCCAAAATGAATCAGTCGATTCAGAAAAGTGTTTTTCAATTGATCCTGGCGGGACTGGTGGTTCCTCTTGCTGGGGTGATTGCCAGCGTGGAATCAGACGCATGTCAAAAAGGCGATTCAAAGGTATCGGATTACATCGTGGTTCTCTCCTCCGGGAGACCTGGACAGCCGGATGGACCGCAAGGTCATGGAGCGTTCGGATGGGGAAATCAGGGGATATGGCAAGGCACATTCCGAGCTTCGCCTCAAGCTGAGAGAGAGGCGGTGAGGGAATTCGCACTTCTATGGCAACGCTGCTGGAAGCCCAGTGAGAATCTCTCCACCGTGGCCAGCCAGTCCGATGAGGGCGGCGGGCAGCATCAGCAAGGCGGTAGAGCACATCTCACAGGGAGCCGATCGAACAGTCCGGCATCGCCGATACGGTCACCATGATATGGGGAGATATGGGCGGCGTGATCGAGCGCATTTTTGACGAATGTAGAGGATCTCAACGCCATGTCGGGAGATATGAAAAAGCCTCCGACAGAATCGAGCGCCATTATCCGGGAACTTTCCAATTCGAATGACCAGTCGATTGAGGCGATTGAGAGCATTGCGGAACAGGTGGCGAGGACCAATGAGTCTGCGGAGGAAGATCAAAGAAGCCATCAACATCATCACGGACATCGCCAGCAGAACCAATCTCCTCTCGCTCAATGCTTCGATTGAGGGCTGCAGGAGCCGGAGAAAAACGGCGAGGGTTTGCGGTGGTTGCAGATGAAATTCAGCTGGCCAACCAGTCGAGCGAATCTGCAGGCCAGCATCGAGGAGGTCATCAGAGAAGCTGTCGGAGCAGTCGGTGAAAGTCGGTCAGTATCATGGATACCGTCCGCAATGCAGTTTCGAGCAGCAGGAAAAATTAAAGCAGACCATGGACAAGTTCGGCCTCGTCATCAAGGGCGTGGAAAAATACCGAGGCAGAGACAGGAGAGATCAGCAACAATACCGATGCGGCTGGAACCTCCAAAAATAATGTGGAAGCGTGATTTCCAACTTGTCCGGAATTATTCGGACAGTGCAGCTGCTACGCAGGAAACATCACGCTTCTATGGAAGAACTGAATGCAAACATCACCACCATGGCGCATGCCGCCACGAGACTGAAGGAGGTTTCCGATCATCTGGAAGGAGATATCAGCTACTTCAAGATGGTGGAAGCGCAGGATGCGCAGGGAAATACGATAGAGGGTGAGACGTAGTTCAAACCGCACCTGCCGTATAAAGTTTTTTAAGAAGGCAGCTCGGTGATATGGGGAAAGGGACTTGTCCCCTCATGATAAAAATCATTTTTCCGCTGGAAGAAAGATATATTTCAGCGGAGAATGATTTTTCTTGCAGTTTCTTGTACCCTGTATTAGAATTTCTGTGGTGACTCAGATATCAAGGAGATGGATGTAGGATGATCGCTTATTTGCTCTCGATGCTTGGAGTGTGGTTGCTTCTTACGGTACTGTATCTTTGGATGGTGATGCCACGGATGTGGAACAGACCCGGAAAAGAACCGTTTATGGGAGTTCTCTATGCACCGCGGCTTGTTTCGACCATTCCGCCGGGATACGGAGAATTCGCTTGCGGCGTTTCGCCATGCGGTTGATGCGGGATACGGGATTGAGCTGGACGCTACAGCTGACGGCGGACGGTGTTCCGGTGGTGTTCACGACGGGACATTGGCACGCATGGCAAGAGGAGAGAGCACAAAGGAGAAGGGGAGCGTTGCGGAGCGTCCAAAAGAGGGTGCTTCCTCTTCGGATGTTCCGGAAACACCGGAGGTATCCGGAAGGGTCCTGGATTATACTTGAAGGAGCTTCAACAGTTTCACCTTCAGGACTCGGAGAAAAGATTCCGACGTTTGAAGAGGTTTTTGAATCTGGTGGACGGTGTGCCGCTCGTTGTGGAACTCAAGGCGGAGACACTGGATTTCTCTCTTTGTGAAAAAGCCGATGCGCTTTTGCGGGAATATGTAGCAAAGGGTTGTGCATCGAGTCTTTTCAACCCCTTTTTGTATGCTGGTTCGCTTCAGCACCCGCAGGTGTTCCGCGGACAGTTGTCTACTCTTTTCAGGATCCTGCGTCACAGATCGGCGCAAGAATTTTTCATTTTTGTCAAACATCTGCTCTGCAATTTTTGACAAGACCGGACTTTATAGCTTATAATTACCGCTGCAGAAAATAATCTTTCCGGGCGTCTGTGCCGTGCGTGGTTTCATGCCACCTCCGTTGCGTGGACGATTCGTTCCGAGAAGGATTTGGAAGACAACCGTGCTTTCTTCGACCTCTTTATTTTTGACAGCTTTCTTCCAAAGGGTGGACCGCATGACGAATTTCACTGTGTAAGGTTGGCTCTTTTTTCTATGTTTCCAAAGGGTGAATAGGTATCTGCCCAGGCAGAACTTATCATAAAGAAAGTGATTCAGGGAAACTCGACCGCGGATTCATGTCAGCGCTGCATACGGAGCATTCGTGGATGACAAATGCGGCGCAGAAAAACGAGGAATGGCAAATGGCAAAATGGGTTTCTATATGTTCAACGAAATGCCAATATGCGGAGCTTCTCGGCAGTAAAGGCGCAAACCGCGGAAATGATAACATCGGTCTCCCGGTGCCTCAGGGCTTCACCATCACGACGGAAAGCCTGCACGCAGTATTACGAAGATGGCCGTCATATCAATGAGTGAGATCATGGGACAGGCGATGGACGGCGTGAAGAGATGGAAGGAGAACGGCGAAAGTTCGGCGATCTCAAAGAATCCGCTTCTGGTTTCCGTTCGTTCCGGTGCACGCGTTCCATGCCCGGTATGATGGATACCATTCTGAATCTGGGCTTGAACGACGAAGTGGTTGCAGCGATGATTCAGGAAATCGGATCGAAAATTCGAGCGTTTTGTGTATGACTCTACCGCAGATTCATCCAGATGTTCTCCGGATGTTGTCATGCCAAGTCGGCAAGAAATATTTTGAACAGCTGATTGACAAGATGAAGGCGGAGAAGGGGCGTTCACTACGACATCGACCTGGATGCCAGGATCTGAAGAGACTTGCGGAACGAGTTTCAGGCGGAACTAAAGAAACAGCTGGGACAGGACTTCCCTTCGGATCCGGTCGAGCAGCTGAAGTTAGCCGATGAAGCCGTTTTCCGTTCCTGGGACAACCAGAGCAAAATGTCTATCGTAGAACAATGACATCCCCTTATTCACTGGGGAACAGCCGTCAATGTCATGCCGATGGTCTTCGGTAACCTGAATGAGAATTCCCGGAACCGGTGTGGCACTTCACCCAGAGATCCCGCAACCGGTGAGGAAGAAGCTGATGGGCGAATTCCTGACCAATGCGCAGGGCGAAGACGTGGTGTCGGTGTCAGAACCCCGATGCCGATTGTAGAGATGGAGCAGAAGTTCCCTCAGGCTTATAAGGACTTCCTGAATGTCTGCAAGACGCTGGAAGATCATTATCATGACATGCAGGATATGGAATTTACCGTCGAGAATGGCAAGCTGTACATGTTGCAGTGCCGTAACGGCAAGAGAACCGCTCCTGCGGCTCTGAAGATCGCCTGCGATCTCGTGGACGAGGAATGAAGACGGAGCGAGGAAGCGGTTGCGATGATCGATCCAGAAACCTGGATACCCTTCTGCATCCGCAGTTCGATCCGGCAGCTTTAAAGGCGGCTACACCGATCGGCAAGGGACTGGGTGCTTCTCCCGGCGCTGCTTGTGGCAAGGTGGTATTCACGGCAGAAGATGCGGTGGAATGGGCTGCCAAGGGAGAGAGGTCGTTCTAGTTCGTCTGGGACCTCTCGGAAGACATCACCGGCATGAAGAGCGCACGAATCCTGACCGTTCAGTGGCGGTATGACCAGCCATGCGGCTGTGGTTGCCCGCGGAATGGGTGAGTGCTGTGTGTCCGGTTGCGGTGATATCGTGATGGACGAAGAGCATGAAGTTTACTCTTGGCGGCAGGAGTTCCATGAAGGAGACTTCATCTCCATCGACGGAACGACCGGTAATATCTATGACGGACAGATTAAGACCGTAGAAGCCAAGTTGCAGGAGAAATTCTCCATGTCATGGGCTGGGCGGACAAATATCGTCAGATGAAGAGTTCGTTACCAATGCGGATACTCCGACCGGATGCCAAGAAGAGCAGAGAGCTCGGCGCAGAGAATCGGCCTTTACCGTACGGAGCACATGTTCTTTAATGAGGACAGAATCGCTGCCTTCCGTGAAATGATCTGCTCCGATGCCCTGGAACAGAGAGAGGCGGCTCTTGAAAGATTCAGCCTTATCAGCAGGCTGACTTCAAGGAACTGTTGGAGAGCGATGGAAGGAGATCCGGTTACCATACGTTTCCTGGATCCGCCGCTTCATGAATTCGTGCAAGACCGAGGATGAGATCGAGAAAGGTTGCAAGGCGCAGGGGTAAGACCAGTTCAACAGATCAAAGGACATCATCGCAGGACTGGTGAATTCAATCCCATGATGGGGCACCGTGGCTGCCGTCTGGCGAGTTTTCACCTTCCGGGAAATCGCCGTGATGCAGACCAGAGCCGTCATCAGCGCTGCATCAAGTCAAGAAGGATCATCGGACTGGAATGTGGACCCGGAGATTGAGTACCGCTTACCGGTTCCGAGAGGAATTCGAATTTGTGAAGAGGTCATTGTGAAGACAGCAGATGGAAGAAATTGCCAAAGGCAAAGGCGGACATTTCCTATAAGGTCAGACGATGATTGAGATCGAGAGCCTGCCTGATTGCCAGATAAGCTGGCGAGAGGAAGCGGAGTTCTACTGCTTCGGTACCAACGATCTGCCAGATGACCTTTGGATTCTCTCGTGACGATGCAGGTAAGTTCTTAACTTCCTACTATGACGAGAAGATTCTGGAATCCGATCCGTTTGCGAAGCTGGATACCGAAGGCGTCGGTGCGCTGATGGAGATGGCGGTCGAGAGGGACGTAAAGACTCGTCCGGATCTCTTGGTCGGTATCTGCGGCGAGCACGGCGGCGATCTGTCTCTGTGGAATTTGCACAAGATCGGTTTGGACTATGTTTTCCTGCAGTCCTTACCGTGTGCCGGTGAGCAAGACTGGCGGCAGCACGAGGCAGCGATGCCAACAGAAGGTAAAAGCATTTTTAGAACGCACTTGTCTAATAGAATTCACTTGTATTTTGGATTTTACGAACAGAGAGAGAGAGAACCGGATTTTCTGTCGGTTCTCTGATCAAACGTGAAAAGAGCCGTCACCCTAGAATAACGGCTCCCTGATCTATTTGAAATCAAATGACAGAGAAAGTGGTGAAAGACTTACTTTTTCCGGCCTTAGGCCTTCCGAAGTTTGAACATGTCGACAAGCCCGTTTAAGGTTTCGGACTGGGCGGAAGCTCCCTGAGAGATGGCGGAACTCTCTTCTGCAGATGCGGCGTTGGTCTGGACAACCTGGGAAATCTGATCAATGCCTTTGCCGATTTCTTCCATGGCGTCGCTCTGCTTGCCTGGCGACAAACTGTATTGTTGGTGTTCATCACTTCCTGAATGCGGTCGATTCCTTCCGTGATCTTGGTCAGGGCGCTACTGGTCTCTTCGACGACGGCATTACCCTGTTCACGCTCTCCAGAAGGGTTAATGAGGGATCTTGGCGCGATTGGCGGCTTCTGCCGAGTCGCTGGCAAGCGCCCTGATTTCATCGGCAACCACAGCAAATCCTTGCCACTTTGTCCGGCTCTGGCTGCTTCAATGGAGGCGTTGAGGGATGGGAGGGTTGGTCTGGGAAGCAATATCTTCAATGGTTCTGGCGATGCCGGAGATTTCATTGGAAAACCTCGGTGATCTTCGCCATCGCATCCACCACCTCATGCATCTTATCGGCTCCTTCTGCAGAGGTGTTCTTGACTTCAAATCTGCAATCTGCTTTCCTTCGGAGATCGAGTTCGTCAGCGACTTGGTCTGCTCTAAGACAGTGAGTGACGGAAGCGGTCAGCTCCTGGACGGAAGCGGACTGATCAGTTTGCTCCCTCTGCCAGATCCTGAGATCCCTGTGCCATGTTGCTTGCACCGCTGGCGACCTGTGCAGTAGAATCCTTGATATTGCTCATGATTTCATTCATCTTGTTCATCAGGGCGTTGACGTTGTCTTCCAGAGGCTTGAGGGTCTCCACGGAAGAGTTCATGCTGGAGTGGTGCCCTGTGTCAGGTCGCCGTTGGAAAGGCGGCCGAGGGTGGCGATAATATCCTGAATGGTGCCGTTTAGGACGCTTGCGGTTTCTCTCATGCTCTTTGTCATACCGCCCAGTTCGTCCTCCGCCTCATAGTTAAGTGTAAGATCCAGGTGACCGTTGGCAATTTCTTTTGCCGCACCGGATACTTCTTCCACGGGCTCCACGATGGCATTGGTCAGCTGTCTGCGGGCATTGCGGATGAAGACGACGAAAGTACGATGATCAAGCGCCAGGATCATAATGATCGTACTTGCAATGAGGGAACTCTGATGAGCGGCTTTGGAATCGGACAAGACAGTACTCTCAATACTTCTGTATTTTGATGATTTCCCGCATGGAGGCGCCATGTTTTTGTTGAAGTAGTTGTAAGCTTCTTCCTTCGAGCCGTCTTTGTTGATCAGTTCCATATAGCCCTGCGCCCCCTGTGATCTGATCCAGGTCTGTCTGAATGGAGGTCAGGGGTCGTGTTGTTCGGATAAAATTTCATCAGTTTCTGGATGTCTTCTGTCATGGACTGGGCATCCGTGCTGGCGCCCTGTGCTCTGGTATCGGCCTCCTCCTTGTTGGTGGTCCAGCTGACCCAGATCGCATTCTTGGCCATGGGTGGGTATGGGTCGTGATATCTACCGGCGAGGATCGCCTTGATAATGAGGTGGTGTACATCTGGTTGAACTGAAACCACGCGAAGATCATGCCGATGAAGGTGCAGCAACTACAATCAACATTCGAATGAGGATGATGTTGGATGTATAGTTGAATTTTTGCGCTCTACCGATACGCTGCGCAGATGAGTCTTCATTGAGTTTCATTGTTAAGACGACAGGACCGCGTCTCCCCTTTTCCTGTTTGCTCATCGCATCATTTCTTGCCCATTTTCTCTCCTTTACTGAAAAATAAAAATCCCTTTTTCTACTTTAGGAACCAAAAAAAGCCTCATCTTTTCTATCGGTCAAACAAGGGCAATGTTTAACGCCCTTTTCTTCTAATTTTTAGAATTACGAGAGAGATATTTCTTTTTGCAAAGAAAGATAGAAAATTTTACATAAGAGGTCTATGAATTTTGAAAATTTTGTTAATGTTGAATGACTTTTTGACCGAAATAGAGAGGGTATCGCCTCAAATTGATAAGAGCAGAGGCCGGATTAGAGAAGGCAGAAGGAGGATGAAATGTCGATTAAGCAGGTGGTAGAGGCTTTACTTGCCAGGGCAGTCTTGTTATTGGCACTTTGTGCACTTTGCTATGGCACTGCACGGCAGCATTAAGAAGCTGATTGCAGCACAGGAGGAATTATACGGATTCTTTGAAACTGGCGGAGGAGTTAAGGCAGAGTTCCGATGATTTGACCAATTTGCCAGACTCTATGCGCAGACAGGAATGAAAAGTACAAAGAGATTTATATGGATATTGTCAATATCCGGGCAGGAAAAACAGAGCAAGACCGGTGGGATACAATGCAGTTTCTGGAGCACGGTGCCGGAAAAATGTCAAGGCGGCGGTTGCCAATACAGCGGAGGAGGCCGATCAAGTTGACGGACCTGATGAGGAAGCAGGGAGTTTACCGATGATGAGATGGATCTCCTGCAGCAGGCCTCCGATCTCTCGACCAAATTGGCAGAAACCGAAACCATCGCTTTTAACGCCATTGCGCATAATCTTTCGGCAGAGGAAGCCAGGAAAAAACAACCGGAGGAAAGCGAGGAAGCCTTCGCCAATCGGATCATGAATGATTCTACGTATATGAGTCAGAAGAATGCCATCATGACACCGCTCAACCAGTTTGAGACCCTGTTGGAAAATCGTTTGGACAGCTCGATTGCACACATGCTTAGCCAGGTCAGGAACGTATTCGGTTGTCATGATTCTTTCACTGATTCTGGTTGCCCTCAGTTTTGCCATCATTTTTCACCTATGTGATTCGCAAGATCGTCTATCGATTGAAAAAGATGACGAGGGCGATCGGCAAAAGGGAGAAGACAGGGAAGGTCTTTATCAATGAAATTCATCTGGTGGTCAAAAATGATCTGCGCAGGCTGGCGGATAACATTAACGATGCAATGAGCCAGATGAGGAGCTTCTTAAATGACGACGAACCAGGCGATTACGACACAGGCGTCTTCGTCGGAAGAACTGTCCTGTGCTTCGGATACCCTGGCGGAAGTCTCTCACCAGATGGCAATTCGCATTACAGAGAGTGCCAAACAGGCGGATTCCCAGATGCAGGCAACCTCCGGCTCCGCAGAGTCCATGACGCGGATGATTGCGTCCATGGAGCAGGGTCAAAGAGGATTTCAATCAAATCTCCGAAACGGTGGCAACCATTACGCAGGAAGCGGTTTCGGGATCCGAAGTCGCCCAGAATGCGGTGAAACAGATTCATGCCTGCAAGGGTCCATGAACAATATCGTTGCCGTGATGGAAACGTTGGAACAAAGGGCACAGGAAATCGGAGAATTCTCTTCTGTCATCAACAGGATCGCTTTCCCAGACCAACCTCCTGTCCCTGAATGCCTCGATTGAGGCGGCAAGAGCCGGAGAACACGGCAAAGGCTTTGCGGTTGCTGGAGGGAAGTCAGGAAGTTGGCGGCGGAATCAATGAGGCGGCGACCAGCATCGCCGAAGTCATTCAATCGATTCAGTCCGAAATGCTGCAGGCCATCGAGACGGCCAAAACCGGCAGCGACACGGTCGATCAGAGCTCCGATGTGATCAATGAGGCGGGAGAAAAGTTTAACGGGATCCCGCGACAGTGTTTCCGGAATCGCAGGTCAGATGAGCGGAACCATGCAGGAAGTGGAAGAATTGGCGCGCATCTCGGATGAAGTGAAGACGGATTCGGAGATGGTCGGCAAGGATGCCGCCTCTATTGCGGACAGCATGCGCGATCTGGCAGCCTCTTCCGAAGAACAGAGTGCTTCTCTCAGGAGATGAAGGAATCTTCCAACGGTCTCTCTCACATGGTGGCGGGGCTGAAGCAGGAAGTCTCGATGTTCTCGGTATAAAAATACATTCGTCCTGCGGAACCGGGCACAGGGTCTTCCATCGGAGAAAGCTTGCGGATTTTCTCCTCCAATGTTAGAATTGATGCGTTTCGATGAGTTCTAGAGACCGTAAAGTTCTAGAGAGGAGAAAAATTATGTTTTGTGTTCACTGTGGGAAGAGATTGCAGATCAATCCGAATTTTGTCCTTACTGCGGACAGAAAATCGCATCCGATTCGGGGAATGAGCAAAATGCGGGTAGCGGTTCATCACAGACAACAGGTACAACCACTTTTACACAGGATGCGCAGGGGATGTTTGACAATGTGCAGGGAAGATGGAAGAAAAAAGCTGGGCGTTTCGGATTCCCGTCCGATTACCCATCCTTTTTCAGAAGCTGGGAGGATTTCTGGCGGTTCTTACCTATTTATATCTGCTCATCGGCATCTATGATGCTTACCGTGTCCTTCGACTGCTGCTTGGTGGGATGAAGGGGGGCTTTATACCGCTCATCAGCAATGCCGTCGGGGTATTCATCTGCATCAAGATGTTCGTCATGATCCAGAAGAAGGACACGGAGTTCGTCCATTTTTATGAAATGGTAAAAGTGATCCTGTTCGGAATTCAGATTGTAGGCTCCGTTTTGACCACGATCTTCTTTGCGATCACCCTGGGGTCTTATGCCGGTCTTTCGATTGGGATTTTCTGGGGCGTTATGCTGCCGACCCTGCTCTTTGGCGTCTCAGCTTCTTCTTAATCATGCTGTATTTCGATAAGTCCGTGCGGGTGAGGACCTACTTCGGTACGGATGAATACCTGAAAAAGAGCATGTTTTTGAAGAATGACTTACATCCTCAGCCGGCGGTGGAAGATCGCTAAGTAGATTCTTCAATGACTGGTAGCAAAAAGGGTTCTGTCTTACGGCAGGAACCTTTTTGATCAAGGAATTTTGATTGGCTATCGATCAAAAGAATTGGTTTATGACAGAGGAAATCAGGATGCCAATTTTTAATTACGAAGGCAAGTGATCGGAATGACAAAAACGCCGTCTTCTCTTTGGTAGGTGGCATGGGAAAGACCACTTGTATCGCAACCGGAGGTACTCGTCAAAGCCAACTCGAGAGATTTCGCATTTTCAACTCGATGGATTCTACATTTTCAACTCGATTGATTTCACATTTCCAACTCGAGAGATTTCACATTTTCAATTCGAGAGATTTCATATTTTCAATTCGAGAGATTTCAGGTTTTATGCAAAATTCGTTCCATGTTACAATAAAGCAGTATGGCTGGACCAGAAGAATGGTCATACGAATAGATCAACAAAGATGAAAAATACAGGAGGAAGATTCAATGTCTTGTACAACGATTCTTGCAGGAAAAAATGCAACTTATGACGGTTCCACGATGATTGCCAGGAATGACGATTCTCCTTCCGGACTCTTTGCACCCTAAGAAGTTTGTAGTGGTGGAGCCGGAAGAGCAGGCAAAAGAATATCAATCCAAAATGACCGGCCAGAAGGTGGAGCTGCCGAAGGAAGCATTTCGCTATACCTGCTGCCCGAATGCGACCGGTTCTGTCGGGATCTGGGCAGCCAGCGGCGTCAATGAATACAATGTCGGAATGACCGCAACGGAAACGATCACCTCGAACCCGCGGGTGCAGGGAGCGGATCCGGTTTTTGGAAATTTGTTTCAAAGAGCGAGGCGGATCAAAAGGAGAAGCCTGCCTCCGGAGGAATCAGGGAGGAAGATTTCGTTGTTCTGGTGCTTCCCTATATCAAAAACGGCCAGAGAGGGTGTTCTGCGGCTGGGAGAGCTTCTGGAGAAATATGGCACGTATGAGAGCAACGGGATTGCCTTTTTCCGATTCGAAGGAAGTCTGGTATATGGAAACGATCGGCGGTCATCACTGGATGGCCAAGAGGGTGCCGGATGACAGAGTGGTGATTATGCCGAATCAGCTTGGCATCGATTCGCTTTGATCTGAAGGATGCGTTTGGAGAAAAAGAGGATCATCTCTGCTCCGCAGACATGGAGCAGTTTATCGCAAAATTCCACCTGGATCGGACGCCGGGAAACCTTTTGACCCGCGCGCTACTTTCGGTTCCCATGACGATGCGGACCATGTCTATAACACGCCGCGTGCCTGGTATATGGGCAGGGTACCTGAATCCGCATACCTACCGTTGGGACGGAGCAGGGGCGGATTTTTCGACCGGAATCGGATGATATTCCATGGAGCCTGATCCCGGAGAAGAAACTGACGGTAGAGGATGTGAAATATCTTCTTTCCTCCCACTATCAGGAACGCCCTTCGATCCCTATGCCACTTACGGAGAGACTTCCATGAGAGGGGCTTACCGTTCCATCGGCATCAATCGAAATGACTTTATGGCACTGATTCAAATCAGAGGCGATGTTCCGGAGGCGTTCCGCTCCGTGGAGTGGCTGGCCTTTGCGTCCAATGCCTTTAATGCGATGGCGCCTTTTACACCAATATTCATCGGACGCCGGCTTATCTCTCCGGTACGACCCAGGATGCTTCCACGGAACAGTTTTACTGGGTCAGCCGTCTGATCGCAGCCTTGTCGGATGCGGCCTGCAGCAAGAATCTCAACACATCGAGCATTATGAGAATGCGGTGCTGTCGAAGGGCCACGAGATTTTGAACCGTTATGATGAGAAGATGTCCACACTGGCAACCCAGGATCAGAAAAATCATTGCGGGATTCTGCGAGAGCGCCAATGAGGAAGTCGCCGCCATGTTAAAAACAGGCGCAGAAAACGTTGAACAGTGTGCTCTATGAAGCCAGCAATACCATGAAGAATTGCTACGCCCGTTCGGATACGTAAAAAAGAACGAAAAGGCGGGCAGAGACCTGCGGCGCAAGCAGGATAAGACAGTAAGCCCCGTAGAGCAAACAGACTGAGGTGGAAAGGAAGATCGATGGAGAAAAAGGAACAACAGGAAAGGGCGGGAGGCCATCAGGGACTGCAGGTCGGCCTTGCCGGGAAGCTTAAAAATAAAGGTGACGCAGGAAGATACGGCCAGGGCACTGGGAAGTGGAACGCTCCCTGGTGCTGGGGACGCCCAGGTTACTGGCGCTGGTTGAAGAAACGGCATGGAAGAGCGTAGCCCCCTTCCTCTCTCAAGGGGAAGGAACCGTTGGGACGGCAGTCAAGCTGTCCCATCTGGCTCCCACACCGGTGGGAATGGAAGTCACCTGTGAAACGAAACTAACGGAGATCGATCGGAGGAAGTTGGTCTTTTCTTTTGCTGTCTTCGATGAGAGAGAGAAGATAGCGGAGGGAACTACATGAGCGTTTTCTCATTGCGGAAGACAAATTTCTGACGAAGGCGGAGGAAATTGTAGATGGAGCGGTTTGCCCTGCAGGGGGACTTTGTTTTTTGCAGATGAAAAAGAAAGCTGGAGGTAGAGAAGACTCCTATCTGGTCGTAGATGAGGAAGGGAGGATCGCCTCCCTTTCGAAGACGCTGCCGGAAGCGGACAGGCATATAGAGGTTTTGAATCGCAGGGGGAAGCTGATTCTGCCCGGTATGACCGATCTCCATCTGCATGCGCCGCAATATACCTATCGCGGCATGGGAATGGATCTGGAGCTCTTAGACTGGCTAAATACCTATACATTTCCGGAAGAGACAGGGTACAAGGACCTATCCTATGCGGATACTGCCTATGATATTTTTGTAGAGGATCTATTCGGTCCTATACCACCCGCGCAGTGATTTTTGCAACGATTTTCCCGGAAAGCACCCTTCTTTTTAATGGACAAACTGGAAGCATCCGGTCTCATCACCTATGTCAGGAAGTTGAATATGGACCGGAATGCGCCTGCGTTCTATGTGGAGGATACCGAGGATTCACTGAAAGCGACGAGACAGTGGATAAGGGAGAGCAGGCGCAGGTATCTGCGTACCTTTCCGATATTGACACCACGCTTTATTCCCAGCTGTTCGGATGCACTGATGAGGGGCTGGGAGAGATCGCAAAGAAGAGAAAGTCCCGCTTCAATCGCATTTGTCCGAGAACCGCAAGAGATTCAACTGGTAAAGGAGCTGGTGCGGAGGCGGCCTTTTTATGGAGATGCCTATGACAGGTTTGGCACCCTGGGAAGCGCCTCCCCCACCATCATGGCACACTGCATTTCTTCTTCCGAAGAGGAGCTGCAGAGGCTTCTGCAAAGAGGCGTTTATGTGCGCACTGTCCCGGATCGAATCTGAACGTCTCTTCCGGGATTGCTCCTGTTCGGAAGATGCTGGAGCTTGGCATTCCGGTCGGGATCGGAACGGATGTGGCAGGCGGACACAGTCTGATGATGCCGGATGAGATGGTGCGTGCCGTGGAAGTTTCCAAGATGTACTGGAGATATCTGGAGGAGCTCTCCTCTTGATATGAAGGATGCCTTTGCAATGGCAACACGCATCGGTGGAAGTTTTTTGGAAAAGTCGGCGCTTTCGAGGAGGGTATGACTTTGACGCCGTCGTTGTGGACGACACCGCGGCAAAAACACCTCTTTCACTTGATCTGTCCGAGCGTCTTTGCAGAAGCATGTATCTGAACCGTTATTGTAGAATGACCGATAAATTTGTAAAAGGAAAAAAAGATCCTATAAATTGTAAAGGGAAAAAGATCCTATCAATTGTGAAGGAAAAAGATCCCTATCAATTGTGAAAGAAAAAGATCCTATCAATTGTGGAGGAAAAAGGATCCTGTAAATTGTGTAGGAAAAATCAGATCAATGGAGGGAAGGAGAAGATGACGCCGCTGGAAAGATACAAGATTGGCTATGCGAAGTTGCCGCAGGAAAGAGGAGATGAGGCAGGAACTGCTGGAAATCGAAGGAAAAGAAGAGGAGATCGCAGACCGGTTTTATCAGGACCTGGATTTTTGGCACAGCGGGACTGCGGGGCATTTGCGCAGCAGGAAGCAATCGAATGAACCGGTATACCGTATCCAGAGCGGTGCAAAGGGATTGCGGATTACCTTTTGGAGACGGGAGAGAATTCCCTGCGCGGAGCAGTGATTGCCTATGATTGTCGCTATCATTCAAAGAGTTTTTCTTTCCTGGCGGCAAGAATTTTTACTGGCAAACGGCTTTTCGGGTCTATCTCTTTCCGGATATGAGACCCACACCGGAACTTTCCTTTGCCATTCGAAAGCTGCGGGCAGTCTGCGGCATCAATCTGACCGCAAGCCATAATCCAAAGGAGTATAACGGCCTGAAAAGTCTATTACCAGGACAGGGCGCAGATTTTTTGGAGAAGTTGCGGAAGGAATGGCGAGGAAAATCAAGGAGAGAGTCTTTTTCTCCTATCCGGGAAATGGACTTCAAGGAAGCGCAGGAGAAGCGGCTGCTGATTTTTCCGACAGACGCAATTGACGAAGAATACCTTGCTTATGTCAAAAAACAGTCTGTAAGAGACGGAGAGGAAATCGACCCTTCGGTGTCCGTCGTGTATACGCCGCTCAACGGGGCAGGCAGCACCTTTGTGAAGAAGGTACTATGCAAGAGAGGGTTTTCGTCCTTCATATCGTGAAAAGAACAGGAGGAGCCGGATCCGAATTCACAACGGTCGGTTATCCGAATCCGGAGGATCCGAAGGCGTTTCTGCTTGCGGAAAAAGCTGGGTAGGGAAACAGGGGCGGAACTTCGATTGCGACAGATCCGGACTCTGACCGGATGGCAGTGGAGATTCAGGAAGAGGACGGTTCTTACCGCTTCCTAAACGGTAACCAGACGGGTGCGATGCTGATTGCCTATATGGCGCAGGGAAGGAAGGAGAAGGGTCTGTTTCCGGAGAAGGGAGCGATGGTGCAGTCCATTGTAACGGGTGACATGGGAAGCACCATCGGGCAGGCTTATGGGCTGCACGTTTATTAGCGCTAACCGGATTCAAGAATATCTGCAGCAGGATTCCGCAGATGGAAGCTAAGGGAGAGACTTTTTTCTTTGGATACGAAGAGTCGATCGGCTGTGCGCCGGCAGCAGAGGTCAGGGACAAAGACGGCGTCTGTTCTGCGATGTTAATGGCGGAGATGGCTGCCTGGTGCAAGAAAAAAACGGCAGGCATCTGCGGGATTATCTGGAAGAACTATATCAGGAGTACGGTTATTTTGCCGAGAGTCAGTACTCCATGATCCTGAAAGGAATTCCCGGAAAGGAGCGGATTTCCCGGATCGTGCAGGCGTTTCGGGAGCAGAAGCAGGTGGCGTTCGGCGATTTTGCGGTAGAAAAAGACCGATTATGCGGAACAGGTGGAGGATCTGCCAAGGTCCGACGTGCTGCGTTTTGATCTGACGGATGGCAGTTGGTTTGCCCTCAGGCCGTCCGGAACGGAGCCGAAAGTTGAAATTTTATTTCTATGCAAAAAGATAGCAGGCAGGAGTCAGAGAGGACCGTTCATTCTCTTCAGGAGCAGGTGCTGAAATTGGCGAGAAACATTGCATAGCGGCTGTTTCTGTATATTTTTCACAGAAAAACTTGTGCATAAAATAGATATTTAGTAAAAATGATCTGGTACAGGCGAGAAGATTCGTTTGACACCGGATCATTTTGCATATCGTAACAAAAAGGGATGGAGGATCATTGCATGAACGTTTCACGACTGACAAAATCCGCAACGTGGTTCTGCTGGGACATGGGGTTGCGGAAAAACGACACTTGCAGAGGCGATGGCCTATCTGGCAGGTCTGACTTCCAGAATGGGGCGGGTGGAAGATAAGAATACCATCAGCGATTTCGATAAGGAAGAGCAGAAGCGTGGAATTTCCATCAGCACAACGACGATTCCGATGGAGTGGGAAGGCTGCAAGATCAATCTGTTGGATACGCCCGGCTTCTTCGATTTTGTCGGAGAGGTAGAGGAGGCGATGAGTGTGGCGGATGCGGCCATCATCGTCATCTCCGGTAAGGCAGGCATGGAAGTGGGGACGGAAAAGGCCTGGGAGCTGTGTGAAAAATACAAGATTCCGCGGATGGTCTTTGTTTCCGATATGGACATTGACGATGCCTCCTATCGTCAGGGTCGTGCAGGATCTGACCGATCGTTACGGCAAGAAGATTGCGCCCTTTAATATGCCGATTCGAGAAGAGGGCAAATTTGTCGGTTATGTAAAACGTCATTCAGGAAAAAGGCTTCCGCTGGGAAGGCAAAGAAGTGAAGGAGATTCCGGTACCGGATTATAATAAGGAAAAATCTTTCTCTTTACCATGATACCCTCATGGAGGCGGTTGCGGAAACCAGTGAAGAATTCATGGATCGTTATTTTAGCGGAGAAACCTTCTCGGAAGCGGAAATTCGTGCCGCCCTTCGCGTCAGTGTCTGTGACGGATCGGTGGTGCCGGTAGAGATGGGATCTTCGACGCTCTGCCAGGGATGTATACGCTTATGGACGACATCGTAAAATACCTGCCGTCTCCGGATAATCGTAAGATGGCAGGCATCAATACGAAAACCAACGAGATTTTCCAGGCGGATTTCGATTTTGCAAAGCCAAAGACAGCCTTTGTCTATAAGACGATGGTCGATCCCTTTATCGGCAAATATTCGTTTATTAAGGTGAGATCCGGCGTTCTGAAAACAGATGACACCATGTATGACGCCAACGAGCAGAAGGAGATGAGGATCGGCAAGCTCTATCTGCTGCAGGGGAATAAATCCTCGGAAGTTGCGGAGTTGCATGCAGGCGATCTCGGGGCACTGCAAAAGCTGGATGCCGACACCTGTGATACCCTTTCCACCAAGTCCTGCCCTGTGACCTACGCACCAAGCGATATTTCCAAGCCCTACACCGCCATGCGTTATCATGCACAGAATAAGGCGGATATTGACAAGATTTCCCAGGCGCTCTCCAAACTGGCGGCGGAAGATCCGACTCTGAAAGTGGTCAATGATTCGGAGAATCACCAGTCGCTCCTGTACGGAATCGGCGATCTGCATCTGGAAGTGGTGGCTTCAAGTTGGAGGATCAGTATAAGGTAAAAATTGATCTAACCAAAGCCCCAAGGTAGCCTTCCGCGAGACGATTCGGAAGACTTCGGATGTGGAATACAAAATATAAGAAACAGACAGGGGACACGGACAGTACGGTCATGTGAAGATGCGGTTCTCCGCTTCCGGCGATCTGTCCAAAGCCTTATATCTTCGAGCAGGAAGTGGTAGGCGGTGCGGTCCCCAAAAACTACTTCCGGCAGTGGAAAAAGGGAGTGGCGGAATCCTGTCAAAGGGGCCTCTGCAGCTTATCCGGTTGTCGGCGTGAAGGCAGTCCTCTATGACGGTTCCTATCATCCGGTGGATTCTTCGGAAATGGCATTTAAAGTGGCCGCTTCCCAGGCATTCAAAAAGGCTTTATGGATGCGGGACCGGTGCTGTTAGAGCCGATTGTCACCCTAAAGGTCACGGTGCCCGACAGCTTCACGGGAGACGTCATGGGAGATCTCAATAAGCGCAGAGGGCGTGTACTGGGGATGAACCCGGAAGACGGCAAGCAGGTGGTGGAAGCGGAAGTACCGCAGATGGAGCTGTACGGCTACTGCACCCAGCTTCGTTCCATGACCGGCGGAAGCGGCACCTTCTCCTATGAATTTGCCCGCTATGAACGGTGCCCGTCAGAAGTGCAGGATAGAGAAGTGGCGCAAGAGCGGCGAAGGTGGCTGCCGGAGAAACAGAAGAGTAAGAAGGGGAGCAACAGACCCTTGATGTAGCCGGAGGCTTCAAGAGCCTCCGGCGATTTTTGATTTAGGAACAATCCTGTCTTTTGACAGATGGAGTCCAATGACAAAGGGTTTTTGAAAAGCTATAATGCGGAGATTTTGGTTCCGGATTCTATTTTTCCATCCTGAGTGGTCTAAACAAAGCGGATGTACAGAACGCATGATCAGTGAGTTAGGAAAGCGTTTTGTGTGTAGTCGGTTTGTCTTGCTAAGGAAGGCATTGGATACTGGTAAAATCGATCAGAAAGAGTATGGTAGATTGCTGAACCTGTTTCAAAAGCAGTTTAAGGCGGCACAGGATCGGAAACAAGATAAAGGATCCGGTGGAGGAGATTTTACCGTACGCTGAGAGATCAGCGGTTTTGCTGATAAAGATGATGACACAATTGAAGAAGATCAAGTATAATGTTCAAGAGCATTGCCTCATTTTGGTTGAGTGAAGGTTTGGTCGCTAACATTTTTATCAAAAAGGAGGTCAATGCTCTTTTTCTTTGAATCTCCCGTGAAACAAAGGTTTTGGAACTAAAAACAGGTAGAGAACTTGACACTAAAGCAGAATAGCGAGGATTACCTATGAGTGATAAGAAGAAAACGGTGGCAAAGAAAAAGACACCTATGTAAAAAGAAAAACATGAATTTCCAAAGCGTGGAATCCATGCAGACCGTTGTTAATGTGGTTAATGAGGGCGGCTGCTGCCTTAAAATGACAAAAACCGTACCATTAGGGAGAGTGCAATCCCGGAGGTGCTTGCCGTGCATTGGGTGCTGGAATAGGTGGCGTGGGTTCTTTTGCAGCTCTTTATGGCCTTGGTGTTGTAGGGTTATCCGCCACAGGTATCACATCTGGTCTTGCAGCAGCAGGCGCTATAGTTGGTGGGGGCATGGTTGCAGGAGTATTCGTACTTGCGGCACCTATAGCGGGACTTGCGGCCGCAGGTGTTGGAGTTGCATCGCATCTGAAAAACAAGCAACTACGACAGGGAAAGGAACGTTTGTATAAAGAGGCTTTGAAGAAGCACGAGGCTAGTATTCAAGCAATGAAAACAGAGGCGGATGCAGATAAGGAAAAGAATGGATTATTTGCAAAGTTTGAATATTCTTTTTGCAGCAGGCAATTAAAGACCTGCAGAAGGATTTGAGGGATAGCTTCATGTAAATACAACTATAGTGAAGTAGAGCAGCAGATAAACAATGTTCTGCTTTTATCAGGAACGAGAACTGTCTGATATTCATCGACCCTCGACTGCAGGCATTGAAGAAAAGAATATCTGAGCAAGGCATTGTTAAAAAGCCTGGGATATGAAAGACAGCAATCATTACCAGTCGAACTTCCACGCAAGGTTATGGTTGTACCATCTTGGAAAAATTTGTGCCTGGAAGCGGAAAAGAGTGTAGGCACGAGATGTGCATTAGGGGACATATTTTTCACAAGAGGAACTGAAGAGCAATGAATATGCCATTCGACAGTTGAATGAAGAATACAATGCCCTACATCATCTTGATAAATTTGATATTGCAATATCTGCTGGTGCAGGATGCTTACGCTGCAGTTGATTTACTGTTGGTTGGAATACCTCAAAAGCGCCAGATGGACTTAAAGGTCGGACTCTTGCAAATTATGTTAGAGACTGGTTTGATAAAAAGATTCTCGGAAGAGGAAATGGAAAAACTGGCAAATTCAAAAGTCAGCAAGGTTCCTTTCGATGCCCAGGATAATAGAAACACAACGGCATGGGTTGGAGGATTGTCGGCTTATTACCACAGACTGCTGTCGCTTGGACATGATCCCTTATTAGGTCTTGTTATTGGTGTTGCTGATATTCTTACCGGCCGCATGACAACAATAGACAAAAACGGAAAAAAATCGTATCGCAGATAATGGAAAACGATGCGGACAGGAAAGAGAGCGATATATTCGCGGCGATAGCAAAACAGATTATACACTTTAAGTCTGATATTACGACATCGATGGGGTTACCTGCACCTTTGATGGGATTGTTTAATCTATTACAGTTTGGAAGTATAGGTGAGGAAGAACAGACGATAGCGGAAATCGTACAAGGGATGTACTATGGGGGGTACGATTTTATTCATTTCTGTACTTTTATCCATTCCCGTTATGATTGTTGAAGTTGTTACACGCATGGGCTATGGAATCAAACGAATAAAGGAAGGTCATACCATAAAGGATTCGATTCCGTTTTCGTTGAACAGGGATAAGCATCCAAAACTTGGAACCATGCTTTTTATCGGGCATTCCGCAGCTACGGCGGTGAATGCTGGAAAGGTATACTTTACCAAGAATCCAATGGCAATCAATTATCCACAGTGGCTTGCTTTTGTAAAGTATTCGTACCAGCAGTTAAAGTGGGTTCTTCTTGAGAAACCGAATGCAAGGGATGCTTATGTTCGAGGAATTCTGTATGAGGAGCTTGACGAGGTTTTCGAATCGGTAGATACCACCTTTGACGATATATCAGCGGACTACATAGTTGTGTTTGAATGACGGTATTGGAGAATCCTATGTACGCACAAACAGCCTTACAACCGAATCCCTTACTCCGTAACGGTGCATACGGTATCGTTATGAGAGGTGTGCAAAAATGCACACGGGGTGCTCATCGTTACGGGTAGAAATAGGCTGCCGTAATGTTGTATCAAATTAGACACGGCAACAGATCCAGCCTGTGGTCTCGATCTTGAGATTGTGAACTCGTGCGTTCACAATCTGACCTGGACACATTTTCGCAGTCTTTACGAGTCTCGTATGAAGATGCCAGAGTTTGGTACATGAGCGAGGCGGCTCATGAAAACTGGAATGTGATAATACTAGCAACACCGACTTCGGAGAGCTTAGCTGATATGCGAACTCATTCTTTCCCCTGCAAAAAGATGCAACATGATGAAAATGGGCTTGCTTACCGAGACTTGCCTGTTTTCCTTTCCGATGCCGAAAAATCAAGTCTAGGTTGAAAGAGAGTCCTTTTTCGGAACTTAAGGCACTTTTTGGGCCTGCAATGACAAGATTACCGAGCAAAAATATAGAGCGTCTTTCGTCGATGGATTTAAGAGGAAGGCTCACACCGGCGATTCTTTTCCTGGCGACGGAATCGCCTATCAGTATATGGCTCCAACCGTTTTTCGAGACGGAGATGCTCCACTATGTGCAGGAACACCTTCGAGTTCTATCCGGCTTCTACGGGATTCTGAAGCCGATGGACGGGGTGACACCTTACCGCCTGGAGATGCAGGCGAAGCTCGAACTTTGTGGCACGAACAATCTCTATGACTATTGGGGAGACAGACTTTACAAGGAACTAAGGGACAGTAGCGGAGTCATTGTGAATCTCGCCTCAAAGGAATATTCGAAATGCATTGAGAAGTATTTGCAGGCGGAGGATTCCTATATCACCTGCAATTTCTTTGAAGATGTTCAGGAAAGCTAGTGCAAAAGGGCGTATTGTAAGATGGCTCGCGGAGAAATGGTCCGTTTTATGGCGGAAAAATCGGATCGAGAAGCCGGAGGAATCAAGCAGTTTTCTGTCATGAGATACCGCTTCTCGAGGTACTATCCTCCGAAAAGGAATATATCTTTGTGAGGAAAAAGGAGTGAGGATATTGTTTGATTAGGATAGCTCTGTGGCGAGTGATAAAAGCTACCGTGCGGCTTTATGATCTGCCTCTTCATCTGCTGTTTACAATCGCTAATTAAATAATGTATACTAATATTTACATTGCTTTTGACATATTGTTCATATTAACAAATTTTTAATTGGAGAACATTGGATGAAGAAGATGAAATGTAGCTTGAGAATCCCGTTTGTAAGCGGAGACTCCCGTTTGGTAAATGAGAGGTGATATTCTGTAACCGAGAATCCCGATTTGTAAATGAAAATCCTGTTTTGTAATCAAGAATCCCAGATTTTAATAATCAATGGGCATGCTATAATGACTCCAGACCAAATTTCTGCATAGCAAACAGAGATCGAATCACGCTCGAAACTTTTTGTATACGGAGATTCCATCCCTTACTTCAGGTGCTCAGTTGTGTTTTTCTCTGGCGGCCGTGTCTGAATAATGGTTACTTCTTGAGAAGTTTTGCTTCAGGATGATGTTCTCGGCGGCAACCTTTGAACATCCCAGTTTTTTAAGCACTTCTTCTCCATACAGGAAGCTGAATGAGTCGTATGGTGTGCGGTCATTCAGCTTCTTTCTTTTGTACGAGTTGATGTGGTTCATCATCCGGATCACATCTTCCTGAGTCAGGTCATCAAAGCTGGAACCCTTGGGCAGTATCCTCCGGATCAGCTCATGATTGACCTCGCAGGAGCCCTTCTGATACGGACTGCTTGGATCGCAGTAATAGACCCTAGTCCTCATGAGGGAATGGGATTCACCAAAGTTCTCCCGGTATTCTATCTCTTTGGGATTTGAAAACTCGCTGCCATTGTCGGTAAGAATCACAGGAAAGAGCTTTCCAAAGAGAACGGTGCCCAGGGCGTAATCCAGACGGTTGAATATATCGATAACTGATCGCGAGGTATTCGCATTGCGAAGGAAAGCCAACATCAGACTGGTATCCACGAAGTGGATTGTAAGAAGGCATTTGCCTCCGACTTTGCCGATAACGCTGTCCATCTGGACGATATGGGTCTCAGGTTCTGTCTCCATGAACTTCAGAAAATCCTGATAGCTCCGCCCTATGCGGCAGCCTCTGTCTACTTTGAACTCCGGCTTCTTATACCGCGGACGATATTTCACCTTCCTTGGAAGGTCGATGTTCCTGACGTCAAAGAGCTGGGCGTCTACATAGTTGTAAAGGGTCTTCTCGCTGCACATAAGCTCATCTACATGATCAAGATAGATCTGATGGAGAGACTGACCATTCTTTACCAGAGGGGTGATGATGGCATTGATCCTTGCAATCGTAGCTTCATCCGTCAGGATTCCAGTACGGGCTTCTGAGATGGACTTCTCCGCCCGGATATGGGCATCTGCGGGATCATAGAGCTTTTGCAGGAGGGTGCAGTTGCTCATCTCTCCACATCCGTTACAGACGTAAGGAGGTTTATTCTTGACGGTACAGACATCCTCAGCAAAGTCCTTACAGTGTCGGTAACATTCTGCGCACAGGCTGCACTTATAAAGCGAGGTATGAGTGCATCTGTTTTCGCAGATGCACTTACGTTTACATCCTTTCCTAAGCTTGCCTGGGTTAAAGGGATAGCCTGCAGGCGCCCACTCTTTTATCAAAGGAGTATCGTTTTACTTCCTTGGCAATCGTTGTCCGGTCTTTCCCGAGATTCCTGCCAGATTGCACCGAACGACTGATGATCTTTGAGACCGCTAGCAATCTCCAGACGGTCCTCATAGGTTAAAAATTTAGACATAGCGGTTCCTTTCTAACGACCGCCAGAGGTCTTAAAGATAGCAAAAAATGAGACAGGCTTTCCAGCCCATCTCATCTCATCTTTGTAAGGAAGAATCCATACCCTTCTTCCCTGATATGTAACTATTGATGATTAACTCTGCCTGAGATCCTGGGTATGGAATCTCAGTTTACAATTGAGGCATTGGATGAAGAAAGCGGCATATAACATCCTTCCGGGAACAGAAGAAATACTAAAAACCATGGGTGAGCAGATTAAAGCTCTGCAAGACTCAGACGAAGCCTGTCTTCGGAGCTGACCGCAGAACGCGCAGGAATCAGCCGGGCATCTTTGTGGAAGGTGGAAAAAGGCGACCCATCCGTAGCGATGGGAATTTATGCGGCAGTTTTGCATGCTCTAAACAATCTTGATCAAGACCTTCTACTGCTTGCAAAGGATGATGCACTTGGCAGGCAACTGCAGGACTTGAATCTGATTACAAGAAAGCGTGGCCCAGGAGGAATCAATAGTGGTATCTAAAAGAAAAGACAATTTTTCGTCTACGATGATTTTAGTATGCAGAATCCGACATGGATGGATACACTCTATGTCAATAGCTTGAAGGGCGAAGAATCCTATTCTTTTGAATACGATAGAGAGTGGCTCAAAAAGACCTCGCTAAAAAAATCACATTGGATCCTGAACTATGCCATATTCCGGAAGACAATATCCTTCGGCAAAACAATCTTTGGACTGTTTTTCAGACTCTTCTCCCGACCGTTGAGGGGCGGGTTCTTATGAATAAACGCGAAAGAATTTTTGGCAGGAAGGAAGGCCGAAAACCGGCTAAACTCTACGACAGTGATTATCTGCTGGGGGTATATGATGAGACGAGGCTGGGAGGAATTCGATTTTAAAACAGAGCCCAATGGGGCCTTCCTTTCAGCGGATAAAAAACTGTTGCACTGCCTTGGGCAAGTCTTCGGACTTTAGAGGAAGCTTCCAGAAATTTTGAAAATGAGGATATTGCATTATCTGAAAAATGGTTAAATCAATTAATAAGACCTGCTCATCTCTTGGCGGTGCCAGACCAAAAAGCTACTGTGATCGATCCGAAAGAACAGCTTTGGATTGCAAAATTCCCTTCCAGGAATGATGAAAATGATAGCGGAGCATGGGAAATGGTAACGCATGATTTGGCAGAGATCTGCGGCTACACGTTCCGGAGGCAAAACTTGAAAAATTTTCCAAACTCGGAAGCACCTATCTAGTGAAAACGCTTTGATCGTGTTTTTAAACAAGCGGGTACACTTTAGCTTCTGCCATGACGTTACTTGGAAAAAACAGATGGAGCTTCTGCGGCAGAAGGGACAAAGTTATCTGGATATAGCGGCTTTTATAAAATCCTATGGAGCACAACCCAAGCGGGATTTGATTGAGCTTTGGAAACGTATTGTTTTTAACATGGCAGTTAGCAACACGGATGACCATTTGCGAAACCATGCTTTCATTTTCACGGAAAATGGCTGGAGACTTTCACCTTTTACGATGTAAATCCCGTGCCTTATGGGAATGAACTATCTTTAAATGTGGACGAAGCAGATAATAGTATCAACATTGATCTTGCCATAGAGACTGCTGTACGATTCGGGATCTCCAGGACTGACGCCACGAATGATGCAAAAGATATTTTGGTGATTGTTAGAGAAAACTGGGAGAAACTGGCTGCAGCTTATGGATTATCCGTCGACTGATAGAAGAAATGCGTCCCTGCCTTTCATAGCGCTATGGATAAATGAATGCCGATCGGTACGAGTACATAGCTCCTACCGTTTTTCGAGACGGAGATGCTTTGCTCAAGGAATATTCGAAATGTATCGAGAAGTATTTGCAGGCGGAAGATTCCTATATCACCTGCAACTTCTTTGAAGAGGTTCAGGAAAGCTAGTACAAAAGGGGGTGTATTGTAAGATGGCTCGCGGAGAAATGGTCTGTTTTATGGCGGAAAAATCGGATCGAGAAGCCGGAGGAAATCAAGCAATCCCGCCGTTATGGGGTACCGTTTTCTGAGGAGCTATCTTCAAAAAGGAATATGTTTTTGAGGAAAAATGACTAGGACATCGTTTTTATAAGATAGCTCTGAGGCGAGTGGTCAGCTTGACTATTTGTGCCACGCAGAAGGCGCAGAACGGAGATTACTATGAAGTATTTTGAATATGATACAGCGTCTCAAAAACGGGAGTACTACGAAATACTCCAGATGCTGATGGAGCGATGGGAATATGAAATCGTAGAGTTTAAGGAAGCCAAAGGCGGTTACAAACGAAGATAAAATCGGACAGTATTTTTTTCAGCGATCAGCAATGAAGCCAATCTAAAACAACAACAGTATGGCTGGTTTGTTCTTGGTGTTAGTGAATCGGTGAGACAAACATATTGTTGGTACTTCATTCAAATCCGGAAAATCAGAATTACTGGAAAAATTCAAATATGGAATTTCAAAAGATTTAACGGATGGAATTTCATTTCTGGATGTGATTGAGCTGTACCCTGATGTAGATGGCAAAAAGCATCGTGTGCTGATGTTTAAAATCCCGCGTCAGCAGATCGGAATGCTCAACGGAATGGAAAACAAAGTATTATGCGCGTAGCGGCGATAGTCTTGTTCCTTGCAACAATCCAAGATTGACATTATTCGTCAGCAAAATAGACAAGACTGGTCAGAGACAAATCATTTCTGGCACATCAATAGATTTTTCTTGATAATGATGCGATTGCATTTTGCTCGCCAGAAGTACAAAGAAAAGATGAACCGCAAGCCATATTTCAGAAGAGATAGAAGTTATGTCGGACGAGGAATTTTGACCAGCTGAAGTTAATGAAGAATGGTCAGGTGACGAATGCAGCTATGGTTCTATTGGGCAGTTCAGAATATGATGATATTTTCGGAAAAGCGCACCAAGCCTGATGTGGAGACTCTACGGTTCAGATGGCGAGTTGAAGGATTCATGAAATTTTCGGTGTTCCATTCATCACAGTCACAGAAAAGATTTTTCTAAAATCCGTAATCTGACGTATCGCTATATGCCCAATCAGCTCTCGTTGTTTCCAGGAAACGCAGCAGTATGACACGTGGCTGCTTCGTGAGCTTTTTGAACAACGGTATCGCGCACTCTAATTATCAACTTGGGGGCAGAATCTACGTCAATGAAGAAGAGGCTGTATTAGCATCGTAAATCCTGGGGATTTTTCTTCCGCGTACGATTGAGAGGTTTTACAAAAACATATAATCCGCCGTTTACCGAAAATCAGCTGCTTGCAGATGCAATGGTGAAGTTCCATATGATTGACACCGCAACCAGTGGAATAAAAAGGTATATCGGATCCAAAAAGGATAAATTCTTCCCATGCCGGATTACGATCTTTCTTCTGAGACTCAGGTATCGGTTAGGGGTCTATGGGAAAATACTGAACGAGCAATATACATATATTTTGTTCAACCATCCTGAATTGGATTTGGAAACTGTGTATTTACTGGATCAAGTGCAGAAGGGAAAGGGAATACTTAAATAAAGATGCAGTTGCATTTTTGAGGAAGCATAAGCTGATTGAAGGACGGATTAACAGCTTGTATCTGTCGGCAGAAGTTTCCAAAGCCATTGACGATGAGGCTGGTTATATAAAGAATAAGGCTTTTGATGACCAATATTACAAGGACCTGATTATTAAGTATCTTAAACAATACGGGAAAAGCCAAGAAGAAGAATATTAGAAATCTTCTATGGGGCAAGCTGCCGGATGTATTATCTGAGACACAGAAAGAATACAAGATTGGAAACCTAGTAGCTTTTTGAAAAATGCAGGGATTATTTGCGCAGATTCAAATAATCAACAACGTGCTTCTGGATATTAAAGTAATCGCTCCGTAGATAAATAGGATGCTGTATAGCGGGGCAGTTTCAGAGAAGAGTAACCTGCATGAGCGCTTGAGTAAGTTCGAAAATTCACGCAAGGTCTCACTCAAGCTTTTATAATTTTAACTTGCCGGTAACTTTCTGAAGAATCGAATTTGCAGAAGCAAAAATAAAAATGAAGCGCAATATATTGCGTACTTACATGGGTAACTTTCTAAATATAGTTTTTGTTTACCTGCCGGTAACTTGCCGCAAGGAACGAATTCACTCAAGGTTACGCAAGAATTCACTCAAGTTTTTATTTTTGATACAGGTGGGATATGAGTATAGTTACCATCCATACTTCCAAACAATTAAAAAGTCATAAATACCGTCTACGTCATTCACCAGGCACGAATGATTCTTGCCGATTGATTACAGCTTGCAGGCAGATCGACAAGAGGATCATACAAGAAACTGCATAAAAGAGGAGAAAGTCTTGATAGGTTTGATTTAGTATAGTAAAGTGATAACACTTTACTATACTAAATCAAACAAGCGGACACATGAGATGCTTTCGTGTTTGACGGGAAGGGGCTCTGCGAAGCTTTCGCCTTTGTCAGAGAAGGGAGGACAGGATGAAAAAGGGAAAAGTATGGAGAAAAAGGCTTCAAATATTTCTTGCTATTTTTCTTTGCTGGGGTCGCTGCTGGTCGCTTGCTCGGGGACGTCTTCTGCGAAAACAGACGCCGCCAGTCAGGCGCAGAGCGGGGGACAGGAGAAGAGTCGAGACGGGGAAAAACTTTTACCGTCGGTTTCGATCAGGAATTCCCGCCCATGGGCTTTGTGGATCAGGACGGGTCCTATACGGATATGACCTTGCGCTTGCCAAAGAGGTGGCGAAGCGTTTGAATTTCACCTTTGTTCCGAAGCCGATCAACTGGGATGCGAAGGATTTGGAATTAAATTCCGGTAATATTGACTGTATGGAACGGCTTTACGATGGAAGATAGGAAGACAAATATACCTTGTCGGTCCCTATATGGCCAATCGACAGGGTTTTTGTGGTTGGAGAGTTCGAAGATCAAAAATCTTTCCGACCTAAAAAGGCAAGACAGTGGAAGTGCAGAAGGATTCGTCCGGTCTGAATGCATTAAACAGAGAGGAAAACAAAGCCATGAAAGACGGTTTTGCTTCTCTGGTCGAAGTCGGGATTATCAGACGGCGATGATGGATCTGGAGAGTGGTGCCTGTGATGCCATTTGTATGGATTCCGTGGTGGCGGAGTATCAGATCAAAAGTTCTAAAAAGCCCTTTGCAATCCTGAAGGACAGCCTTTTCTGAAGAAAAATATGGAATCGGGTTTAAGAAGGAAATACGGAGCTGGCAGATCAGGTTTACAAGACCCTGATGGAGATGAAAGAGGACGGAACTGTGGATCAGATTACAGAGAAATGGTTCCGGATCAAAGGACGGTTTTGTTCTGGAGTAAAGAAAAATCTACAGGATGCAAGTGGTTGAGGGAAGAAGAGAAGATCGGTTCGCTGGAGGAACGAAAAGACAGATGGAATGGATGACGATTTTTGGTACGGTTATTAGGGGACTTGGCGTCAGCCTTAGCATTTTCTTGATTACGCTTCTTTTTCCCTGCCACTTGGCTTATTGGTATCTTTTGGCAGAATGAGTCTCGAATGTGATGGTTTCGGGAATCACGAAGGTGTATATTTCCGTGATGCGTGGAACACGCTGATGTTGCAGCTCTTTGTCGTCTAATACGGTCCTTATTATCTTCTTCATATCAGCCTGCATCCTTCCTACCGTATATTTGCGGTATACATCGGCTTTGTCGTGAATTATGCGGCCTATTTTGCGGAGATTTACCGCTCCGGAATCAAGAGCATGGATGGCGGGCAGGGTGGAAGGCAAGAATCCTGGGCTATGGAAAGTGGTCCTGTCGCATCCTCTTTCCCGCAGGTATGGAAAAACATTTCTTCCCTCCATCACCAACGAGGTGATCACCTCGTCAAGGACACCTCCTTGCCTTTTCCATTTCCGTGATGGAGATGTTTACGACCGCAAAGGCGATTTCCTCTTCGGAGAGTTCCCTTGCGCCTCTTGTAATGGCAGGCATCCTGTATTATCTCTTTAATTTTGTGGTGGCCTTTGTGATGGAACAGTGTGAAAAAAAGCTGAACTACTATCATTAGAGGGAAAGGATTACAAGCAAATCTTAGCCATGGGGTCGGAAGAGAAAATCTTTTTAGGGAAACAGAATCATGAGACATCGGTCACCATAGACTGGATTAGGAAAGACAGCCAGGAGCGGATGTGGCGGGAGAGAGTGAGAATGAAAGTTTTGGAAATGAAAGGAATTCGAAAATGTTTTTCAGGAAAGGAGATCCTGCGAGGAGTGGACCTGTCCTGCGAAGAAGGTGAGGTTTTCAGCATCATCGGCCCATCCGGTTCGGGGAAATCTGACTCTGCTGCGCATTGCCTGTTTTCTGGAAGAGGCGGATGCCGGAAGTATATGCTACTTTGGAAAGCAGGTATTTCTGGAAGGTCCGCGAGAGGGAGTAGGGGACAAAGAACAGGAAGAACTGAACCGGGCAGAGCTTGCGCAGAATATGCAAAAGGCGAAGGAGAGTCTTAGCCTTGTCTTTCAAAACTTCAATCTTTTTCCGCACTGGACGGTGCTAGAGAATATCGTCAATCCGATGATTCATGTGCAAAAGAAAGACCGGATGATTGCACGGGAGAAAGGAAGGGAGCTCCTTGGTCGAGATGGGATTAGCGGACAGGAGAAGGAATACCCTCTGCCCTCTCCGGCGGGCAGAAGCAGAGGGTTGCCATTGCCAGAGCCTTGGCGCTGGAACCGAAGATCCTGTTTTTGATGAACCGACCTCGGCGCTGGATCCGAAACTGACTGGAGAAATCCCTTGCGCTGATTCGCTCCTTGAAGGATTGCGCATGGCGATGGTGATTGTCACCCATGAGATGCAATTTGCAAGAGAGATTTCTGACCGGATCCTCTTTCTATCAGAGGGAGAGTCTTATGTGTCGGAAGTCCTGAGGAGGTTTTCTCCTCAGGAAATGAACGACTGCAAAATTTCCTGGGTGGTTACAGGCGGGAAAGGATATAATTCCCCGTTTCCTATCTTGTGCATCAGAGGGGAAGGAGCACCGTGTTAAAAATCATCCGACAGTCTCTCGGTTAAATTGAGTGTTGCGGCATTTCGTTTTTCATCTAAAATCTGCCCCCACTGGTGAGAGTTGCCTGATAAACGTAATAATTGATCCAGTTGGTATAGAGGGTAGTGCAATGCGCCCTCCAGGAAAGGCAAGGCTCTCTCGTAGGGATCATCCTCCGGATAGAAGGACCGGGAGCTTCGGATGCAGTCCCTCTCCAAATCTCTTTTATATTCGCGATCCAGCGTTAAGCGGTCATATTCCGCATGTGCCATGGAAAAATGCGTCGCCTGTCTTTGGAGACAACATGAGCATGATGCCGGCCTCGATCTCTGCAAGGGAACTAAACTTGCAGCTATGAATGAGAGTGGCCGGTGTTTCTGTACTATGGCAGGAGTGGGGCATCAGGAATTCATCATCAAAGCGATGAGGAAGCTTCGGTTTAAGACCCGGTTCCGGTAGACGCCGGAAAGCTTTTCCTTTAGCATCACCTTATCCAGTCCGTAGTAATATATACAGCCCGGCCTGGGCACCTATGAGCATAAAAAAGGTGGAGGTCACGCTGGTATTCGCCCAGTCGAAGATCCGGGTGAGTTCTTTCCAGTAGTCCACTTTTCAAAGGGCATCTTCTCAACGGAGCACCCGACGATCAGTCCGTCATAGGTGTTTTCTTTTAAACTCCGCAAAGGTGCGGTAGAGTGAGTTGAGATGATTGGGGAGGTGTTGGAGACATGGTGGGTGGACATGTACATAAAGGTCACATCCAGCTGCAGGGGGTATTGGACAGAGAACAAGCAGCAGTTGCAATTCCGTATCTTCCTTAAGAGGCATCAGGTTGAGGATGCAGATGGCAAGCGGCCGGATATCCTGTGACAGAGCCCGGTCTTCCTCCACGACAAAAATATTTTCCTCTTCCAGTTGTTCCCTTGCAGGGAGCGCATTCTGCACTTTGATGGGCATGTCAGTCTCCTGATTTTACTTTCTTCCAAAGCTTTGTTATGAGAGCATCCGTCTTTTTCCCGAGGTAAGAATAGGAATCACAGCGGGAAAGGGTCTTTGCGTCAGGAAAGCAACGGTCGAATTCGGATGAGCGGATCCTTGATGAGTTTCTGCGCCTTCAGGTTGGGGGTGGTATAGGTGACGAGGTTAAAGTTCTGTACGGCAATGTCCGCACGGTTCATGAAGTCAATCCATTTCATGGCATTCTTGTAATGGCGGCTTTCTTTGGTTACTACCCGGCCGTCAATCCATACGTTGATCCCTCCTTCGGACGACGTATTCGAGGTCGTGATTTTTCTCTGAAGGTATAGAGGGCTTCGCCGGAATAGATGACGCCAAAGCGCCGCCTCGCCTCCGATCATCAGTGCTCTCACCTGGTCGATGACATAGGCTTGTACGAGCGGTTTTTGACAGATCAGATCAGTCTGCCGCAATTTGCAGTTCTTTTCGGATTCTTGGAATTCATGGAGAATCCGTTCTTGCGAAGAGCGACCATGAAGGAGTCGTACGCGTCCTGCATCAGGATCTGGTCTTTGTATTTGGGATCCCAGAGAATATCCCAGCTGTCCACCTTGTCGTGTACCAGCTTCTTATTGTAAGATACCGACAGTACCGCAGAAATCCGGAACGCAGTACTGATTTCCTGGGTCAAAAGCAGTAGCGGTCTTCATATAGGCAGGATCGAGATTAGGCTTTGGAATTGGGCAACAGGTCCCAATCAAGCGGGCGCAGCACCTTCCTGGAATCATTTTTATGATCATATAGTCGGAAGGGCAGAGCACGTCATAAGAGGAATTGTCGGCAGCGATCTTGGAATACATGATTTCGTTGGATTCGAACTCATCATAGACGATCCCTGATGCCGGTTTCCTTTTCAAATTGCGCAATGGTGGCAGGATCGATATATTCTCCCCAGCTGTACACATAAACCTGGTTGTCTTCGTTCCGGAATACGCCGCCAAAAAGCATGGCAAGCAGGACGATGACAAGGCCGGAGCAGGCAATCAGAGCCGCCTGTCTTTTGCCGGGTCTTTTTGTGAAGCATAGGAGACTACTTTTTGGATGCGGCAAGCGTGTTTTTGGCGCGCAGACGCCCGGAAGCAAATAAAAGCAGGAGGACGACCAGGAAAATAATCGCGGAAAGCGCATAGATTTCCGGTTGAATCCCTCTTTTTACCTCATTGTAGATCTTGGTCGCTAAGGTGTCGAAGCCGGATCCCTTGGTAAAATAGGTGATGATGAAATCATCGATGGACATGGTGAAGGCCATCATGGCACCAGACAGAATGGCAGGCATCAGGTCCGGAAGGATCGTCTTTCGAAAGGCAAAAAGCGGTTCCGCACCGAGATCCAGAGCGGCTTCATGGGTATAGGGATTGATGGTCTTCATGCGCGGCATGACACTGAGCATCACATAGGGAATATTAAATGTAATGTGTGCGATCAGTACCGTCAGAAAGCCTGCGTCGAAGTGCAGGGCGCGAAGAGGAGCATCAGCGATACCCGTCACGATGTCAGCATTGATCAGCGGAATGTTGGCGATTCCCATGAGAAAGGTGCGACTTTTTCCCAAGACCCCTGAGCGCGACATGGGTAATGGTGCCGATGAGGGTCGCTCAATCGTGGAGATCAGGGCAATGATTAAGGTATTGGCAAGCGCATTGATGATGGCGGAATCCGACGCCAGATTCAGGTACCATTTCAAGGTGGAAGCCGCCCCAGCGGGCACAGGGATTTGCTTGCATTAAAAGAAAGGATGATCATGGTCGCAATCGGGAGATACATGAAAGCGATGATGAGACCCATGTAAATTTTTTCGATTTTCTTGCGCATCAGTCCTCCTCCGCTTTCTGGTCGGAAACAAAAGAAACGACCATGTTGATAATGATGAAGATCATCAGGACGATGGAGAGTCCGCTGCCCAGATGCCAGTTATAGGTCAAAGTGAATTCCTGCTCGATGACATTTTCCGATGAGGGAGGATTTTGGATCCGCCCGACATGGTGCTGATGGCGAAGTGGTAAGCGCAGGAATAAAGACCATGGTGATCCCTGAAATGATGCCGGGGACGGAGAGGGGAAGGGTGATTCGGAAAAAGGTCTGGACCGAGTTGGCACCGAGGTCTCTCGCAGCGTTGATGACGTTGTCATCGATTCTGGACAAAGAGGTATAGATGGGCAGGATCATAAAGGGCAAAAATTATAGACCATGCCGATCACGATGGCGGAGGGCGTGTTGATGATATTGACATTCGGCAGATGAAGCAGTGTCAGAATGCTGTTCAGAACGCCTTTGATCTCCAAAAGGGTCATCCAGGCCAGGGTACGCAACAGAAAATTCATCCACATCGGAAGAATAAACAGGTGGTAATTAACCCCGCTTGCCGACCTTGTGGCTGCACGGAATCATGCCCAGCGGATGAGGCGAGCAGGAAGCAGATGATGGTCGAAATAATCGCCAGAGTAAAGGCCAGGACCAGCGCTTTGAAATTTGCTTTGTCCGCAATCGCAAGGATGTTCCTGAGGGTAAAGGCGCTGCTTTCATTCGTGAATCCATAGAATAAAATCATGCCAAGTGGTACGATGATAAAGACCAGCGACCAGGTCATATAGGGAGAAGCCATGAGGGTGGAGGCTTTTTTAATTTTAAACATCGATCTCAATTGCCTCCTCGTCTTCGGATGCGGGACGATTCATGACCTGAATGTTGAACGGATCGACCCGGATATCCACTTCGCTTCCGACATCGTGCATGATCGTAGAGTGCACCAGCCATTCAAAGCCGCCTGCTTCTACCTCCATCTCATAATGGACCCCCTTGAAGATGACATGGGTCACCTTTCGGATAAGTGCCCTTCCCTGGAACCAGCTCCACATCTTTCGGACGAATGACGACATCCACCGGGTGATTGATGCCGAAGCCACTTATCCACGCAGGCGAATTTGGTTCCCATTTCGACCAGCTCATCCCCGGACCATGGTCGCCTTGATGATATTGAATCGCCGATGAAGTCCGCCACAGGCGTTCTCCGGCTCGTTATAAAATGGTTTCCGGAGAGCCTTCCTGTTGGATATAGCCCCTGATTCACGCTGACGATATGGTCAGACATGGTCGAGCCTCTTCCTGGTCATGCGTGACATAGATGAAGGTGATACAAAGCTCATTTTTCAGTCGAATCAGTTCATATTGCATGTCCTGCCTGAGTTTTCAGATCGAGTGCGCCAAGCGGCTCGTCTAACAGTAGAACCTTGGGTTCATTGACAATGGCTCTGGCGATCGCAACCCGCTGCTGCTGACCTCCCGAAAGGTTGTCGGGCATGCGGTGCTCTGTACCGTCCAGATTGACCAGTTTCAGGGCATAGCGAATCTTATCCTTAATATAGGCATCGGACTGGTTCTTAATCTTTAAACCGAAGGCAATGTTCTCGGCGACATCCATGTGGGTAAAAAGAGCATACTTTTGGAAAACCGTATTCAGCTGTCTTTTGTTGGGAGCAAGAGAGGTGATATCCTTTCCGTCAAAAATCACCTTCCCTTGTCGGGACTCTCAGAACCGCCGATGATCCGCAACATGGTGGTTTTGCCACAGCCCGACGTGGCTCAGCAGAGTCACAAATGAGTTTTCATGAATGTTCAGACAAAAAGTCGTCCAGGATGAGTTGCTCACCGAATGATTTCGAGATGTGCTGCAGTTGAATCAGGTCTTTTGCCAATTTTAACTACCCCCTTCGTGTCTTTTCATTTTCATAGTAAATGAGTATAGCATGATGTGGTTGTCAAAGATATAGAAAATTCTCTTGCAGGAGAATTGGCAAGATAATTCTTATTTTGACGTTTAAACCGCCTGGTCTCTACCCGCTTCCGGCTTGGTGGATGCTTCCTTGCCATCTGCTTCATGAGAGAGGGCGCTCCTTTTGTTTCCTGTGCTTTTTCTGTGCGGTGGACAGCATCAGTTTAATCCGGTTTAACTGGTTTACCTCGCTGGCGCCAGGATCATAGTCGATCGCCACAATGTTGCAGTCGGGATAGAGGTGGCGCAGCTTCTTGATGACGCCCTTGCCGACGACATGGTTCGGCAGGCAGCCAAAGGGCTGTGTGCAGACGATATTCGAGCGCCTTCTTTGATCAGCTCCACCATTTCTCCGGTAAGGAACCATCCTTCTCGGTCTGGTTGCCGATTGAGACGATGGGTTCTGCATAATTTACCAGCTGGTAGATCGAGGTCGAGGGGGCTCAAAGTGTTTGCTCTTTTCAAAAGCACGGATGGCGCCGCCGCGCAGGTGGTCAATGGCCCAGATGCCGAAGCGGCAGATGGCCTTTGCCTTTTTGCTGCTTCCAAAATGGTCCGCCTTATAGATCTGGTTGTAAAAGCAGTACTGCATAAAGTCAACCAGATCGGGGACGACCGCCTCGCACCTTCTTTTTTTCCAGCAGATCGACCAGGTGGTTGCTGGCTGCCGGTAGCAAATTTAACCAGGATTTCTCCCACCACACCGACGCGGGGTTTCACTTCGTCCGTAATGGAAATGCGGTCGAAATCCTCGATGATGGCACGGCAGAGTTTCTGGAATTTGAAATAGCCGGGTGCTTTAAGGAAACGAAGTCCTGACATTTCTTCTTCCATTTCTCGTGGCAGGCTTCTACGCTGCCTTTTTCTTTTTCATAAGGCCGCATGCGGTAGACGCAGCGCATAAAGATATCCTAAGATCGCCGCATAGGATGCCTTGATTAGAAGAGAGGAGTTGATGTAAAAGCTAGGATTTGCCTCAATCTTTCCCAGATTGAGAGAAACGACCGGCACCTGTTCCATTCCGGCCTTCTTCAGGGCACGGCGGATAAAGCCGACATAGTTGGTGGCGCGGCATCCGCCTCGGTCTGTGTCATCAGGATGGCGGTATGGTTTAAGTCATACTTGCCGGATAACAGGCTGTCCATGATCTGTCCGACCACCCAGAGGGGAGGGATAGCAGGCGTCGTTATTGACATATTTTAATCCCATGTCAATCGCACCCTTGTTGTCGTTTTGCATCACTTGAAGTGGTAGCCGCAGGAACGGAAGGCGGGCTCTAAGAGATCAAAGTGAATCGGGGACATCTGCGGGCAGAGGATGGTATAGGTTTTCCGCATCTCCTCGGTAAAGATCACGCGTTGATGGTCGGTCGGTTTGATTTCCCTTTCTTTTTTCATGTTCCCGGACACGAATGGCAGCCAGCAGAGAGCGTACGCGGATCCGTGCACTGCCCAGGTTGTTTACTTCATCAATTTTTCAGACAGGTATAGATTTTGTCCGATCCCGCGAGGATATCGTTCACCTGATCGGTTGTGACGGCATCCAGTCCACAGCCGAAGGAATTGAGCTGGATCAGGTCGAGGTCATCCCGCTGTCTGACATAGGTGGCGGCGGCATAGAGCCTGGAATGGTACATCCACTGGTCGGAAACGATGAGGGGGCGCTCCGGATGCCCTAAATGGGAGATGGAATCTTCCGTTAAAACCGCCACTCCCGTAGGAGGCGACCATCTCCGGAATGCCGTGGTTGATCTCCGATCCAGATGATAAGGGCGGCCGGCACTGACAATGCCGTGCTTGTGATTGGCTTCCATCCACTGCAAGGTTTCTTCGCCCTTTTTAGAGACGTCGGCGCGGGCACTTTCCATCTCCGCCCAGCCGGCTTTTGCCGCATCGATGATTTCCTCTGCGGGCAGTTCCTTGAATTCCGCAATGAGTGCATCGGTGGCTGCCTGCAAGTCTCAAAGGACATAAAGGGTTGCGGAAGGAGACCTTTCCCTCCGTAATTTCTCGACATTATTCTTGATGCTTTTCCGAGTAAGAGGTGACGATCGGGCAGTTATAATGATTGGTGGCTCCTCGACTTCCCTGCGCTCGTAGAACAAAGCGGGATAGAAGATAAAGTCTACCTTTGTTTGATCAGCCACTCCACATGTCCGTGCGAAATCTTGGCAGGATAGCATTCCGACTCACTGGGAATGGATTCAATGCCGAGTTCGTAGATCTGTCTGGTGGACTTGGGAGACAGGACGACACGGTATCCCAGTTTGGTAAAAAAGTGAACCAGAACGGATAGTTTTCGTAAAAATTCAGGACTCGTGGAATGCCGACGTTCCCTCTTCGCCACTTCCACGCCCAGAGGCTCATAGCCGAAGATGCGGTCGTACTTGTACCGGAAGAGATTGGGCGTATCGGAATCGACCTTCGCCCTTCCCAGTCCTCTTTCGCAACGGTTTCCGGAAATATACTGTCTGCCGCCGGTAAAGCGATTGACCGTCAGCCTGCAGCTGTTGGTGCAACCTTTGCAGGTCGCCATACTGGTGGAATACTGCAACGTATTGATCTGATCAATCGACAGCATCGTGGTCGGAAGAGCTTCCTTTCATGAAAGCGCTCAGGGCAATGAGGGCGGCACCGAAGGCACCCATAATGCCGGCAATGTCCGGTCTGACCGCCCTGACAGTTGGCGATTTTTCAAAGGCGCGAAGCACCGCATCGTTGTCAAAAAGGTACCGCCCTGTACCACGATGTTTTTGCCAAGCTGGGAAGCGTCGGAAACCTTGATGACCTTAAACAGTGCGTTTTTGATGACGGAGTGCAAGCGCCTCGCGGAAATATCTGCGACCGATGCGCCCTCCTTCTGCGCCTGCTTGACGTTGGAGTTCATAAATACGGGTACACCTGGTGCCGAGATCAATCAGGGCCTTTCGCTATAAGGCTTCCTTCGCAAAATCCTGCACCGAAAAGTTCAGGCTTTTGGCAAAGGTTTCAATAAAGGACCCACAGCCGGAAGAGCAGGCCTCGTTGGGTTGCACGCTGTCCACCGCGTGATTTTTGATGCGGATGCATTTCATATCCTGACCGCCGATATCCAGGATACAGTCCACCTGAGGGTCAAAAAGGCGGCGGCTGTGTAGTGGGCGATGGTTTCCATCTCCGTCGTCCAGCAAAAGAGCGGACTTTAACAGCGCCTCCCATATCCGGTGGAACAGGCGCGCCGAATGGTCACATCCTTTGGCATCAGACGGTAAAATCTCCTGAATTGAGGAAATGGCGGTTTTTCAGGGATTCCCGTTGTTACTGGAATAAAAGGAATAGAGCAGATCGCCGTTTTTCGGCAACAAGGGCGCATTTCGTGGTTGTGGAACCCGCATCGATTCCCCAGGTAGCATTTCCGTGATAAGTCGACAGGTCAGCGGTTTTCACCCGGTACTTCGCCTGCCGATTGCGGGAACGCCTGATAATCCTCTTCTGAAGAGAAGAGAGGTTCCATGCGGCTGATTTCACTTTCTACCTCGATTTTGTGAGAGAGCCTTGCAAGCAGCTCGCTCAACATGACGGATTTCTTTTCCTTTGCATTGAGGGCCGAGCCGATCGCCGCAAAGAGGTGGGAATTTTCAGATCGATGGTATGCGCCGCATCCAGTTTCAAGGTGCGGATAAAAAGCCGCCTTCAGTTCCGAAAAGAGGAAATGAAGAGGCCCTCCTAAAAAGGCGACATGTCCGCGGATCGGTTTGCCGCAGGCAAGACCGGAAATCGTCTGATTGACCACCGCCTGAAAAGATGGAGGCGGCCAGATCCTCTCTGGTTGCACCTCGTTGATTAAGGGCCGAATATCGGACTTGGCAAAGACACCGCAGCGTGCCGCGATGTTGTAGAGAGATTGGTAATGTTTGGCATATTCGTTTAAGCCTGCCGCATCGGTTTGGAGAAGAGAGGCCATCTGATCAATAAAGGATCCGGTACTGCCTGCGCAGATTCCGTTCATGCGCTGCTCCACATTCCCCCTTCAAAATAAATGATTTTGGCATCCTCACCGCCAAGCTCGATGGCGACATCCGTTTTGGGCGCCAGTTTTTAGAGAAGTGGCAGCAGCAATGACTTCCTGGGTAAAAGGAATATCCAGGGCGCCTGCCAGTGCCAGGCCACCCGAACCGGTGATCACGGGGTGCACCCGCACGTCCTGCACCTGGTCATAGGCTTCCTGAACGAGATCCAGCATGGTTTCCCGAATATTGGCAAAATGTCTTTTATAGTCTGGAAAAATCAGATTCTTGTTGGCATCCAAAAGAGCCACCTTGACCGTGGTGGAACCGATGTCAACACCGGAGTGTGTAATCTTTTGTCAGCATATCCTCACATTCTTGTTGCATTTTGTGAACCCTGAAATGAAAAATCCTTTCGGAAGTATGTTGCAAAATCTAAAGAATAGATTGCGCAAAAACCTTTTGCACCAGACTATTTTTATTACATTTCCCAAATAATGCAAGTCCGTGGTGGAAGAAGCACGCTGTACCTTGCACAAATTTAGAAGAGGTTTTTCGGTAAGGCGTCTCATAGATAGGGAATCGGAGAAAGGATTATAATTATATAAATAAAGAAAAACTTTTTCTAAAACAAAGAGCGAGAAAAGGACACGAGATGAGCAGGTTGAGTATTTTTACCAAAGATGGTGCGGAAAAACGGTAGAGTCTCTGTACAAAGATCTCGAGCGTAGAATTACTGCATCACAGCCGGGGCTCTGTCCGGTAGACCTGGCGTCGGCCTTCCTGAGGACTCTGCCATTCCCAGTCTTGCGGGAAGTGTACTCCCGTGCAGGGTGGGACTGGGACAGTTGCAGGCCTTGATTCATCAGGTTTTAGCGGGGGAGCGACAGAAAAACACTGCAAACGATTGAATTGACGGCGGAGAGTATTTATTACTCTGCCGATTGTGCGATCGGCTCGGAAGCGGGAAGGATGGTTCTGGAAGGAATCAGGGGCTTTCGGGATGATTATGTGGCACATATTACGCACGGAAGGTGCCTGGGATCCATAAGCAGCCGGTGCCCTGCGTCGCACAATGTCCTGCCTCATGTGGATATTCCGGGATATCTGGCGCTCATTCATGAAAAGCGCTATGCCGATGCGGTTGCCCTCATCCGAAAGGACAATCCGTTGCCTGCCGCCTGCGGGATGATCTGCGAACATCCCCTGTGAGGTCAGATGCAGGCGGACCATGGTGGACGGTGCCATCAACATCCGTGGGCTAAAGCGTTTTGCCGTGGAAAACGAGGGAGAGATTCAGGCGCCTCTGCGGATGCCCGCAACAGGGAAAAAGGTAGCGGTCATCGGAGGCGGTCCCTGCGGCCTGAGCTGCGCATACTACCTCAGCATCATGGGACATGAGGTGACGGTTTTCGAACAGAGAAAGCGGCTGGGAGGAATGCTCAGATACGGCATTCCCGTGCTTATCGTCTGCCAAGAGAGGTACTGGACCATGAGATTGAGGGAATGAAGCTTTCGGGCTTTCGCGTCAAGACGAATGTGTCCATCGGAAAATGATATTTCCATTGAGGAGATCCGTTCCCAGTACGATGCGATGTTCGTGGCAATCGGTGCGCATACGGATCGGAAGATCGGCATCGAAGGGAGGATGCGGAAGGAGTCCTCTCTGCCGTGGAGATGCTTCGCTCGATCGGAGACGATGAGTATCCGGATTATTCAGAGAAAATATTGTGGTGGTCGGAGGTGGCAATGTGGCGATGGATGTCGCCAGGTCCGCCATCCGCCTGGGCGCAAAATCGGCAAAGATCGCTCATCGAAGAAGGCAGAAGGACATGACAGCCCTTCCGGAGGAGGTGGAAGGAGCCACTGCCGACGGCCGCGAGATCGTGGAACTAAACGCACCCGTTCGGATTGAGAAGGATGCATCGGGACATTGCAAGGGACTTTGTGGTACAGCCGCAGATTCCGGGAGCCATCAAGGGAGGAAGACCCTCACCGAAAGCCAGCGACAAACCGGAGATTGAGCTTCCGGCTGACCGGATTCTGGTTGCGATCGGGCAGGGGATTGATTCCCGAAATTTTGGAGAATACGGCCTGCCGGTCAGAGCGCGAGTTGCACTTTCCGCCTTTGAAACGGCGGATGTGGAGAATGCGGATGGAATCTTTGCAGGGGAGACTGCGTGACCGGTCCCACTACGGTCATCCGGGCGATTGCAGGAGGAAAGGTGGCAGCCGCCAACATTGACGAGTACCTCGGCTTCTCCCATGAAATCACCTCACAGGTGGTGCTGCCGGTTCGTTTCTGATGATCATAAGCCTTGCGGTCGCGTTAACATGGTGGAGCGCCCTGCTTCTGAGAGAAGAGGGGATTTTGAACTGATGGAGTGTCCGATGAGTGTGCAGGAGGCGATGCAGGAGTCCGGCAGATGTCTTCACTGTGACCATTTCGGCTATGGGATCTTCAGAGGAGGCAGAGAGACAAAATGGTAAATCTGATCATCGACAACCGACCCGTTTCCGTTCCGGAGCGTACCATCAAATTTTAAATGCCGCAGCTTCCGTGAGGCATCCATATTCCGATTTCTCTGCTTTTTAAAAGACATCAATGAAATTGCCGCCTGCCGTGTCTGCGTGGTAGAGGTCGAAGGCTATGAAAGACTGCTGACCGCCTGCAACAATCCGGTGGCGGAGGGCATGGTCATTCATACGGACAGCTATAAGGCAAGGATTGCCAGGAAGGCAAATGTGGAGCTGATTTTAAGCCAGCACAAAATGAACTGTCCGGTCTGCGTTCGCTCCGGAAACTGCAAGTTGCAGAAGGGCTCAATGACTTGAATGTACACGATATTCCCTTTGAAACGCAGTTGACAGGCAGAAGATCGGATATTCATTTTCCTTTAATCAGGGAACATGATAAGTGTATCAAATGCATGCGCTGTGTCGGGTCTGCTGATAAGATCCAGGACTCTCATATCTGGGACGTGATCACTATGGGAGCGCAGACGACGGTGGCAGTCGGAGAAGGAGAGGTCCGTCATCTGAAGGATAGCTAGCTCACGCTGCCGAGCAGTGTATCACTGCACTCGTCCGACAGGGCTCTACGGGAGGAGGGACGACACGGACAAGATTTTTGCCGCCCTGGAGGATCCGGATAAGATCGTGGTCGCGCAGATCGCACCCGCATGGAGAACGTCCTGGGGAGAAGCTACTTTCATGTAGAGGGCGGAAGGAGGCCACGATGCGGGCGTCTGGCCTGCGCTCTGCAAAAACCATCGGCTTCGATTATGTGTTTGATACGGATTTTCAGCGGATCTGACCTATCGCGGAAGAGGCAAGTGAATTTCTGGAAAAAGTGAAGCAGGAGATCAAGAGAAATTTCAGATGATTTACTTCCTGCTGTCGGGTGGCTTAGGTATTGCAAGGCGCAGTTTCCGAATTTGTGATCAGCTTTCGACTTGCACCGCAGCAGATGTTTGGGGGCAGTGATTAAAACCTATTTTTGCGGAAAAATAGAGTCGATCCGGCCGCGTCTATTCCGTGTCGATCATGCCCTGCCTTGCCAAAAAGGCGGAGTGCAGTTATGAAACTATGAAAAACGAAGACGGAGAGCCGGATGTAGACGTGGTACTGACCACGAGAGAAGTGGACAGGTTGCTTCGGATGATGAACCTGGAGCCTGCGGAACTGCCGAGGTGGAATTGGACCACCTTCCCCTGGGTTCTGGTGCCGGAAATATCTTCGGCGCAACGGGGGAGTGATGGAGCGCTGCCTCGAACGGCTTACCAGGCAGTCACAGGGCACAATCCTGATCCGGATGCATTCTCCGCAGTGCGTGGAATGGAGGGGTGGAAGGAAGAAACCTTCGATCTAGCGGGGACGCCGCTCAAGGTGGCCGTCGTCCACGGCCTGCCAATGCAGGAGACTTTTCTACATGCATTAAAAAGAAGGAAAGGTTCATTGTGACTTCGTGGAAGTGATGGCGTGCTCGGAGGGTGCGTTGGGGCGGCGGGCAGCCGATTTACGATGGGTGCGAGATGGCGGCGCGGGCGCCTCACCCTTTATACACAGGACAGAGCCGGTTCTCTTCGCTTCAGCCATGAAAATCCGGAGATTCAGAACTGTTATCGGGATTTTCTGGAAAAACCGCTCGCAGCGAAAAGGCGGAGAAACTCCTGCATACCGACCAGCACGGATGGAAGATGCCACTGGAAATCTGATCCCGATCGGAGATTCTTTGCGCCGATCTCTTTGAGGAGACGTCCGTATTCCTGATGCAAGGAATACGGACGTGTTTTTCGTCTGTCGCATTTTGTACCGGAAGTTTTGATTTTTAGAAAATGATTTTCGTGGTATCATGTGAAGATGTCAGTGGCAAAAGAAATAAGACGGAGATTTGACATAGAAAAAGCGAAAGGATATGGTTTAGGAATGGATCAATTGAGAGAAAGGTTCGGTCGGTTTTGCGATTCCGGATCTGACGGTGAAGTTTTTGTGAGGCACATCGGATATGTTTTGTTTGAAATGCTGAAGCTGGATGGAATGCACACCTATTGTGAGATGAATCCGTATGTGATTCTGCATCATTTTCAGATTTGGCGCCTCGGGTGACCGGCTGATGATTCCGACAGACGGCGGTTTATTTCTTTTATCATTACCGCGGTGTTTTTCTATCTGCCGATCGGCAGGCAACGGAACAGACCTCGGGAGAGTTCCGGATGCGTTTCTACCTCTTCCTGGGCTTTCTTTACGGTTCTTGGGGCTTCAATGTTTATGGAATCACAGGAGGAATGGCAATCACGATGGACCAGGGGGTGCTCGTGAAAGCAACGGGAGTAGTGGCGAGAAGGGCCATGGAGAACGGAACGGCTTACGACCAGATCGGTGCCATGATTACGCCTTTTTATGTCATGATGTCGATTTTCTTTGCGTTTGCCGCCACCTCATCCGAGGAAATGGTGTTGTTTATGTTTTTGATTCCGGTCAAAATGAAGTGGCTGGCTCTTCTTGACGGAGCCTTCATGGTTTATCGCATCTTCATTGGGGCAGGAAACGGAGATTATGCCGAGGTGATTACGATTGTCATGTCGCTCCTCAACTTCGTGATCTACTGGTTTTTGTCAAGGAAGGATTCTTTTAAAAGATATCGTCCCAAAGAAGTAAAGCGCAGAAGAGAATTCCAGAACATGGTCAAAAATGACGCCACCCGGTATTGCGCTTCATAAGTGTGCGATTTGCGGAAAGACCAGCCTGGAATATCCGGATATGGACTTTCGTTTCTGCTCGAAGTGCAACGGCAACTATGAATATTGCCCGGAACATCTTTTTACACATACGCATGTCAAGTAACCTGCGGATTTCTGTTTGCGGAGGCGCTGGAGCAATCGTATGGGTTGGCTTACCATCCGGCAGGAACAGATCGGAATAAGGAGAGGATGATGTCGGTCCTGGAAGAAAAAGAATTTGGAAAAATCCTGACAAGTGTCGTTAGAAGTGCAAGAGAACAGGGGAATACGATCACAGGGAAAGAGGTGGAAGAAGCGTTTGCTTCGCTGCATCTGAATGAGACACAGATGAAAGAAATTTTTCTCTTACCTGAAGAGCCATCGCATCGGTGTGGATGAGACGCCGGATTTAACTGCGGATTTGAGCGGCGAGGACAAAAACGCCCTCCAGATTTACCTGGAGTCTCTTACTTTCTTCCGGAGAGAAGCGAGAGAGAAGCAGGTGTACATCCGGCGCGCCATGAATGGAGATAAAGAAGCACAGCGGATTGTGGCGGAGATTTTTTTGCCTCTGGTACCGGATATCGCCAAACTGTATGCGGAGCAGGGCGTTTTTTTGGAAGACTTGATCGGCGAGGGAAATGAGGCGCTCATGAGGGGCGTGACCCTGCTTTCTGCGCTCGAAGAAGAGGATGAGGTGGAGAGTGCCCTGTCCCAGATGATTATGAATGCCATGGAGGAACGGATTCAGGAAGATCTGGAAGCCGGCGCAAAGGGGAAGAAGGCAGCAGACCTGTCAATGAAGTGGCGGACCGGGCAAGGGAGCTGGCAGACGAACTCAGACACAAAGTCAGTGTGGAAGAGCTGATGGAGGAAAGCGGCTGGACAGAAGAGAAGATTCGCGAGGCACCTCGCCCGAGCGGAGACAGGATTGAGGATTTGGACTCCGGAGAAGAGCAGCGAAATGAAGGATGACCCAGTACTTTTATCAAGATTTGAACCGCTATTATTTTGGTGCGGAACGACACTCAAACAACTGATGGAAAGCGATCTGGTACCGATCAAACTGCAAGTGATTTACAACAGATATCTGCAGGAAGACACCTCTCTGAGATGTCGATGGCAGATTTTTGTCGGGACTGCAGGCGGGTTCTATCATGAACGCATCCTTTCCGCCCTCAAGATGCGTGCATGCTGATGCTGCCGCAGGAGAAGCAAAGAGGTCTCTTTCGGAAAAATCACGACAGTGAAGGAATGGAATCGCCCAAGAGCGGATCTGGCGGGGAATGGGTTCTCCGGGAGATCGAGCTCTCCAAGCGCGCACTCTTTATTTTTGAAGTTTAATGCAATGATAGCGAACAGCCGAGCGCATCGGTGATCTGTTGCACAAAATAAGAAAAATATGATAAATTATTTATAGTAAAAGTCTAAATTCTCGCATGGAGTCTTGCACTTCCCACTATTATTTTCTTTGAAACGGTTTCCGGGATCGTCCATCGGTCAGGGCGAAATCCTTGACAAAGAGGGAAGGAACCGTTATGATATCAAACAGATGTTCGCAAACATACGTTTTGAAAAGAATCGCCATGTGTGGGAGGCAGGAGTCGGAAAGGACAGGTATCACAGATGTTGGAGAGAGATGAGAAGCAGAAGGCACTGGACGCGGCACTGGGACAGATCGAAAAGCAGTTCGGAAAGGAACGGTCATGCGCCTGGGAGATCCTGCGAACCAGATGAATGTGGAGACCATCCCGACCGGCTCGCTGAGTCTGGATATTGCGTTAGGACTGGGCGGTATCCCGAAGGGGAGAATTGTAGAAATCTACGGCCCGGAATCTTCCGGTAAGACGACGGTGACCCTGCACATGATTGCGGAGGTGCAGAAGAGAGGGGGGATTGCCGGATTTATTGATGCGGAACATGCCCTCGATCCGGTTTATGCCAAGAATATCGGAGTGGACATTGACAATCTATACATTTCCCAGCCGGACAGCGGAGAGCAGGCGCTGGAAATCACTGAGACCATAGGTGCGTTCGGGGAGGGCAATCGACATCGTGGTCGTGGACTCGGTAGCAGCACTGGTTCTCAGAGCGGAAATAGATGGCGATATGGGAGATCTCCCATGCGGGATTGCAGGCGAGACTCATGTCACAGGCACTGCGTAAATTGACCGCCGTTATCAGCAAGTCCAATTGCACAGTGGTATTTATCAATCAGCTGCGGGAGAAGGTCGGCGTCGTGTTCGGAAATCCGGAGACAACGACCGGTGGTCGTCCCTGAAATTTTATTCCTCTGTCCGGCTGGACGTGCGCAGGATCGAAGCATCATAGCAAGGCGGAGAATATCGGCAACCGTACCAGAGTCAAGTGGTGAAGAATAAGATTGCACCGCCTTTTAGGGAAGCGGAGTTCGATATCATGTTTGGCAAGGGAATTTCGGTGACAGGGGACGTCCTGGACCTGGCGTCCGGCGTGGATATTGTGAACAAGAGCGGCGCATGGTATCAGTATGGAGGACAGAAAATCGGGCAGGGAAGAGAGAATGCCAAGGCCCTACCTGCAGGAGCATGCAGAAATCATGGACGAGATCATGAGAAAGGTAAGAGAACATTACGGGCTGGAGAAGGAAACAAAGACGGCGGATCCGGATCCGGCAGGGTTGAAGGGAAACAAGCAGAAAGCAGAGGAAGATCTGGCATCCCTCTAAAACGACCAGAAAATCCAAGGCAGAATCATAAGCGCCTTTTCTTTGAGAATGGCTTCCGAAGGAGGATAGCGCTACATGGAAATCACAAGCATAGAAACCGGTGGCAGGGAAGCAAGAAGCGATACGAAGTCTGCCTGGACGGCGCTTCCTCCTTCCTCTTATACGCAGGAGAACTGAGGAAATATCGTTTAAAAGGCGGGGAAGAGATACCGGCTGAAGTCTATCACGAGATCATGGAGAGCTTTCTTCCCAAACAGGCGAAGCTCGTGCGATGCACATCTTCTGCAAAAGAAAGATTATACCGAGTACCAACTCAGGGAGAAATTGAAAGCGGTTCCTATCCGGAAAACCTCATTGATGACGCACTGGATTACGTGAAGAGTTACCACTATGTGGATGATGAGCGGTATGCAAGGACATACCTTGCGGACTGCCTGGGAAGGCGTAGCAAAAAGCGGATCTGTCAGGATCTGCTTTCCAGAGGGATCGACAAAGAGGTGGTCTCTTCCGTGATGGAGGAGCTGTTCCAGGAGATGGACGGGGAAGCGGCAGAAATAGAACTTGCAAAGACCCTTTTGCACAAGCGACATTTTGATCCAAAAAGTGCGGATTTTCAAGACAGCCAAAAGCAAATGGCGTATCTGATGCGAAAGGGGTTTTCTTCCGATGTGATTCGGGAGGTCATGCGTGCCTTCTTAGAGGAATAGATGGTCGGGTGCCGCTCTTTTCGCATGGATTGTCAGATCGTAAAATTTCTCATGAGAGCACGCAAAACAGCAGGATATCTGTTTTTTCGATCACAATCGAATCACAATCTGGAGAAGTTCCTTGACAGCCTTCCTTATTTACACTAGAATTGAGATGATGTTATACACGGAAGAAGTGGGTTCTGCGGGTGCATGATCACACCTTTGGCAGAACGTCGTAACAAACAGTCGCATACAGCACAATGAAAAATTAAATAAGGAGGTGCTCCTGTAATGAACTTGATAGTTGCAGTAGTAGCAACTCTTGTCGTTTCTGTAGTGGTATCGGTTTTGGCAACCAATTCCTATCATAAGAAAGTTGCAGAACAGAAGGTCGGTAGTGCAGAGGAAAAGGCAAGAAAGATTATCGATGACGCTACTGAAGAGATGCAGAGGAGACCAAGCGTGAGAAACCCTGGAGGTTAAGGGAGGAGTCGCTCAAGACAAGGAACGAACTGGAAAAGGAAGTAAGAGACAGACGTTCTGAGGTGCAGAGGTCGGAACGCAGGGTTCAGCAGAAGGAAGAGTCATTAGACAAACGCACGGAAGCCATCGAGAGGAAAGAACAGAGCCTCAACAGTCGGGAAATCAACCTGACGAAGAAGAGCGAAGAGGTTGCGAAACTCAATGAAACAGCGGTTACAGGAACTGGAACGAATCTCAGGTTTAATAAAGGATCAGGCCAAGATCAGGCTTAAAATTGTCGAAGACGATATTCAGCATGACACGGCAGTGATGATCAGAATTTAGAAGCAGAGGCTAAAGAGACAGCGGATAAGAAAGCCAGGGAAATCGTGGTCAATGCCATCCAGCGCTGTGCCGCCGACCATGTTTCGGAATCCACCATTTCGGTCGTACAGCTCGAATGATGAGATGAAGGGCAGAATCATCGGTAGAGAAGGAAGAAATATTCGTACGCTGGAGACGCTGACCGGCGTAGATTTGATTATTGACGATACGGAGGCAGTTGCGATTTCCGGTTTTGACCTGATTCGAAGAGAGTTGCGAGGATTGCTCTTGAGAAGTTGATTGTGGATGGTCGTATTCATCCGGCAAGAATCGAGAGGCGGTTGAGAAGGCCCGCAGAAGGAAGTGAACAATAAGATGAAGGAGGAAGGCGAAAATGCCGCCTGGAAGCAGGTGTTCACGGTCTTCATCCGGAAATTGTAAGACTTCTGCAAAATGAAATTCAGAACCAGCCACGGTCAGAATGCACTGAAACATTCTGTGGAGTGCAGGACAGTTGACTGCAGTCATCAGAGTTAGGGCTGGACGTCAGAATGGCCAAACGTGCCGGACTTTTGCATGACATCGGCAAGGCAGTCGATCATGAAATGGAAGGTTCGCACATTCAGCTGGGTGCAGACATCTGTCGGAAGTACAAAGAGAATTCGATTGTAATCAATGCGGTAGAGTCCCATCATGGAGATGTGGAGCCGACTTCTTTGATTTCGGTACTGGTGGCAGCGGCGGATACGATTTCTGCGGCGAGACCCGGCGCAAGACGTGAGACGCTGGAGACGTATACAACCAGGCTCAAACAGTTAGAAGAAATCACAGACAGCTTTAAGGGGTTGATCATTCCTACGCCATTCAGGCGGGGCGTGAGGTCTCGTGTTATGGTAGTTCCTGAGCAAGTCAGCGATGCCGATATGGTGATCATGGCCAATGAAATATCCAAGCGGATTGAGGGTGAAATGGAATATCCGGGACAGATCAAGGTCAGTGGATCCGTGAAAGCAGAGCAACCAGTTTAGTAAAATAACATCAACAATAGACGGCGGTCGATTCTTTTCGATCAGCGCTTTTCATTTCCGCCTTCCGTGAAGGGAAGGCGGAAATGGAAAGCATACAATAGAGCGTTATCCGCTTTGCCAAAGAGTGGGGCTGGAGAAGGGAAGGAACAATGGAAATTCATTTGCCGGAAGATTTTTAAACCGGATGCGGAGCGAGAGGATTTCTCACTTCGTTATCTGGATCAGCTGCAGCTCCTCCTGAAAGGGCGCTTTTTGTCAATCGCGGCCGGCTTCCCCTGTGTGACAAGGGACCTGACCTTTCGCAGCCTGCGCTTCCTTTCCAACTGGAGAGGGTACCTTATGAAGAGGATGGCTATTATTATCTCCTCAGGAGAAACCGGGCAGGCATCCGCTTCATGAGGCAGGGCTGTGTATATTCAGGAGCCAAGCGCCATGCCCGGTCTCGCTTTCTGGATCCGCAGCCGGGAGACTGCGTGCTGGATCTTCTGTGCTGCACCGGGCGGAAAGACGGTGCAGATTTCTTGCAGAATGAGCAAAAGAGGAGGGGGAGGCATCTTAATCAGCAACGAATTTGTGCCGGAGAGGGCCAGGATTCTGCAAGGAACGTGGAACGAGATAGGGCTTCGACAGACTGTGGTTTTAAATGAAGATAGCGGAAGGCTGGCCGCAAGATTAGCCTTTGACAAGCATTCTGGTGGACGCACTGCTCCGGAGAGGGAATGTTCCGTAAAAATCCGGACGCAGCAAAAGAGTGGAGCTTAGAAAATGTCATACGCTGTGTGAGCAGGCAAAAGAGATCCTGGAAAATGCGGCAAAGATGCTCAAACCGAGCGGCATACTGGTTTATTCCACCTGCACCTTTGAAGAGAGGTGGAAAACGAGGGACAGGTCGGCGATTTTTGCGAACACATCCGGACTTTTCTCCTAGAAAAAGAAGAACGCTTCCTGCCATACGAAGGAAGAGAGGGGCATTTTGCAGCGAGGCTGAAGAAAGCGGGATCTCTGATTCCTTCTACAAATTGGCCCTGCGGAAAGCAGAAAGCCGGAGGCAAAAGGAGATACAGAAGGTAATCGGACTGGCGGATGCGCATGTTGTGCAAGGAGGCAAAAGAAGCGTCTTTTTCCGAATTTGTATGCTCAGCGGAAGCCCATACTCCGGCCGGATGTCGCCTTCTGGTGAATGGGGATGGAGAAGAGCGGCACCATCTCAACGGTACGGTTTGGGGACCAGATCTATCTGGCTCCGCCGGATAGTCCCGACCTGTCGGGACTGCGTGTTCTGCAGCCTGGAGTCGCTTTTTTACAGGTGAAAAAAAACAGAGAAGAGCCTTCCCATGCGCTTTCCCATTTGCTGTTGGAAAACGATGTGTACCTGTTGCAGTGGAATTGTCTGCGGATTCTTCTTTACCTTTACAATATCTGCAGGAATGACGATCCAGACCAGTGACGCCGGATCGTCATGTGCTACAATGGAAGGCAGATAAATCGGAGAAAACTACAGGGACAAAGGCGGCATGGGTGCCTCGTTCTTTGTGAGGGCGTTTTCTCTTGGGTTTGGCAAATTGGTAGGGCGTCCTGAAAAATCATTATCCGAAGGGATTGCGGATTCAGTGCTAGAGAGAGCTTTTTGAAAAATTATTAAAGTATCTGGACAAGTATAAATGGATCGCTTGCTTGCGCCGTTGTTCAAGTTGTTGGAGGTGCTCCTGGAACTGCTTGTGCCAAGGGTGGTAGAGAGCCTGATTGATGTGGGGAATCGCCAAACAGGATCAGGCGTTTCTGGCGAGTCGTTTTGGGCTCATGATTTTTCTCGGTGTAGTGGGACTGAGCTGTTCCGTGGTTGCACAGTATTTTGCGGCAAAAAGCGCCGCTTATTTCGTCCGGGATATCCGGGTGGATTTGATGAAAAAAATTCTGACCTTCTCCTATGCGGATCTGGACAGGCTCGGCGGCTCCACCATGATCACCAGAATGACCAGCGATATGAACCAGATTCAACAGGGATGAACCTCTTTCTGCGTCTGGCGCTGCGCTCTCCCTTTGTCGTGCTGGGCGCGTGATCATGGCCTTTACCATCAATGCTAAACTGGCGCTGATCTCTGTCATTAGAAGTTCCGGCGCTGTTAGCGGTCATCCGCAGTATGGTCTGGAGTATTCCGAGGTACAGGCAGGTGCAGGGGAGACTGGATACCGTTCTCAGGCTGACCAGAGAAAACCTGACCGGTGTGCGTGTGATTCGCGCTTTCGGAATTGAAAAAGACGAAACGAAGCGGTTTCAGAAGGACAACCATCTGCTAACGACTGCAGGAGCAGGTCGGAAGGGTAACGGCGCTGATGAATCCGCTGACCCTATGTCATTTTGAATGTGGCTGTGATCCTGCTGATTGGAAGAGGCGCTGTTTCTGTGCAGACAGGGGCAATTACGCAGGGAGCCTTAGTGGCGTTGTATAATTACATGGCCCAGATTCTGGTCGAACTGGTCAAGCTTGCCAACCTGATTCTGAATCTCACCCGCTCTTTTGCATGTGGAGACCGGGTTTCCGCTATTCTGGAAACGGAAGCCACGCAGCATTTTCTACAGGAGATCAGGCGGTGCGTCAAACCGGGCGGACGGAGATTTCCGTGTCTTTTGAGGACGTTTCGCTGAGGTACCTGCCGGATGCGGATGAAGCGCTTTCCCACCTCACCTTCCAGGCAAAAAGAGGAAGTTTCATCGGTATTATCGGCGGAACGGGCAGCGGCAAAACCTCACTGGTGAACCTGATTCCGAGGTTTTATGATGCAACAGGAGGAACGGTATTTGTCAACGGAGTTGATGTCGAAAGTTTGATCCGATGCGCTTCGGAAGCTGATAGGAGTGGTGCCGCAAAAGGCGGCATTGATCTCAGGGAAGTATTCGTGACAATATGAAGTGGAAAAGCGGATGCAACCGATGAGGAAATTGAGGAAGCGCTGCGGATTGCACAGGCGATGGAAGTCGTAGATCACAAGGAGGGGGACTCTCTTATCAGGTGTCACAGGAGGAAAGAACTTTTCCGGAGGGCAGAAGCAGAGACTGATCGATTGCCAGGGCGCTCGTCAAGAAGCCGGAGATCCTGATTCTGGACGACTCTTCTTGGCATTGGACCACCTGACCGATCGCAATTTAAGAGAAGCCATTCGCGGACTGGCTCATCCGCCAACCACTCTTCATTGTGTCACAGCGGACGGCCTCGATTGAACACTGCGATCAAATTCTGGTGTTAGACAACGGAGAGCTGGTGGGCAGGGGAACGCATGAAACTTTGTTACAGGAATGCGAGGTTTATCGTGAAATCTATGCGTCTCAGGGAAGAAAACAGAGTGCTTCTCAAGAAGGACAAGGGACCGTCTCCTGAAAAGGGGAATCATGAATAAGACGGAGAAGGAGGGATTGGTCATGCAGCCGGAGGAAGAGAAGAGATCACAAATGGAAATATTGAAGAAGGTTCTGCGTTATCTGATGCGGTACCGCTTCTTTATTTTGCTATCGGTTTTTTTGGCTGCCTTCTCCGCAATCCTCATGTTGTACCTCCCGATTCTGGCAGGCCGTGCGATTGATCTGGCAAGTGGAGAGGGCAGGGTAGACTTCAGGGGCATCACGAAGATTCTGGAGCGGATCGCAGGATTGTGATAGTGACCTCTGCTTTCCCGAGTGGTTGATGAACGCCATCAACAACCGGATCACCTTTCTCGTGTGGTCAGGGATGTGCGCAATGATGCTCGCATCTGCAGATCCTGCCCTTCGAATATATAGACGGACATCCGCACGAGAGGTTGTCAGTCGTGTGATTGCGGATGTGGATCAGCTTTTCAGATGGAATGCTCATGGGGTTCACGCAGCTGTTTACCGGCATTGTGACCATTATCGGAACACTCTGCTTTATGTTTTATTTGAATGTGCAGGGTGGCGCTGTTGGTCGTCATTCTGACGCCGCTTTCGCTGGTGGTTGCCAGAGTGATTGCAGGAAGGTCTTTTTCCCTGTTCAGACAGCAGTCCGAAGCCAGGGCAGCGCAGACAGGGCTTGTCGATGAGGTGATCGGGAATCTGACCGTTGTGAAAGCGTTTGAGCAGGAAACGCAGATGGAAGAGCGCTTTGCCGTGCTCAACGACGATCTCACAAGTGATCAGTGTGAAGGCGACCTTTTTCCCTCTTTAACCAATCCGGCTACCAGGTTTATCAATGCGATTGTCTATGCGGCGGTGACCTTTCTTCAGGGCGCTCACGGTTCTTTCCGGGCAGCTCAGTGTGGGGACTTTGAGTGCATTTCGCCTACTGCACACACAGTATACGAAGCCTTTTAACGAAGTGGCGGGCGTGGTGGCGGAGTTACAGAATGCGATCGCCTGCGCCGGCAGAGTCTTTTCTTTGATCGAAGAGGAGCCGCAGAGAAAAAGGAGGCGGAGGATGCAGTTGTTCTCCCCGAACAGGTAGAAGGTCATGTGGAGTCAAAGACGTTTCTTTTTCCCTATGTCAAGGATAGGGCGCTGATTCAGCATTTTAACCTTGTGGTGAAGCCAGGACAGCGGATTGCAATTGTGGGACCCACCGGCTGTGGCAAGTCAACGATGATCAATCTTCTGATGCGATTCTATGATGTCGATCAGGGAAGCATTCTGGTAGACGGTAGCGATATCCGGGAGGTGACCAGAAAGAGCCTGCGCGGAAGTTACGGCATGGTGCTGCAGGAAACATGGTTGCGGGAAGGTCGATTCGTGAGAATCTGACGCTTGAAGCGAGCGGATCACCGAGGAAATGATTGTGGAAGCCGCCAAAAAGACCCTGCGCGCACGACTTTCATCCGCAGGATGGAGAAGGGTATGATACGGTCATCGAAGAAGACGGAGGCAACCTCTCCCAGGGCCAGAAGCAGCTGCTTTGTATTACACGCGTCATGATTCATGTACCGTCCATGCTGATTCTGGACGAGGCGACCAGTTCGATTGATACAAGGACGGAATTACAGGTGCAGGATGCGTTTCTAAAAGATGATGGAAGGCAGGACCAGCTTTATTGTGGCGCACCGTCTTTCCCACGATTCAGGGGCGGACCTCATTTTGGTGATGAAAGATGGTAGGATCCTTGAGCAGGGTAACCATGAGACGCTTCTTGCAAAAATGGGTTTTATGCCCGTTATGTCAAGCAATTTAACGGAAAATCCGGAAGATTCAACTGAAAGTTCCGTTACGGGAATGAAAATAAAGATTCAGAACGTCGTTCTATGGCAGGAAATAAAGAAAAGATTCAAAAACGAAGTTCCATGACAGGGAGGAAACAGGATGCCTGAAAAAGAGATCTGCTGAAAAAGGTAGAGAAAGACCCCAAAAAGACTTGGTGCCAAAGAAGGAAGATACGACACCGGTCTACGTCATTGGACATAAACAGCCGGACACCGATTCTATTTGTGCGGCGATTGCCTATGCCAATTTAAAGCAGAAAATCACCGGGAAAAATATATTCCGGCACGAGGCAGGGAAGGTTGAATGAAGAAACGCGATACGTGCTGGAAAGAAAACGGGAGTTCCGGAACCGATGCTTTTAGACGATGTCAGGACGCAGGTCAAAGATATCGAAATCAGAAGGATTGCGGAGGCTTCCAGTGATACTTCTATGAAGAAGGCCCTGGGAAAAGAATGAAAAGAGGCGGATGTCGTCACTCTTTGTATCTTAAAGGGAAAGAGTCTGGAAGGTCTGATTACTACGGAGACATCGTCAGGTCCTATATGGACATTTACGATTCAGACTTTGTTTCAAGGCCGGACAAGCTATCAAAATATTCTGGAGACGCTGGACGGCAAGATGATTGTGGGTTCTAAAGAAGGCTGCATCGAGAAAGGAAAAGTTCTGATTGCAGCGGCAGCCCGGAAATGCTGGAGAATTTTTGAACCCGGAGACATTGTTCTGGTAGGAAATCGCTATGAGACGCAGCTTTGTGCAATCGAACTGGATGCTTCCCTTCTCGTGGTTTGCGGGAATGCGGAGGTGGCAAATACCATTCAAAAAATGGCAAAAGGAGCACGGCACCAGAATTATTCGGACGCCTTATGACACCTATTCGGTCGCAAGGCTGATCAATCAGTCGGTACCCATTCATTACTTTATGAAGGGAGACGGGCTGGTTTACTTCCGTATGAATGATTACATTGAGGACATTCAGGATGTCATGGCGCAGATGCGTTATCGCTATTTTCCCATTCTGGATGAAAATGGAGATTATGCAGGCATGATTTCAGACGAAATTTCCTCGGTGCGAAGAGGAAAAAGCTGATTCTGGTAGATCATAATGAAAAGGGGCAGGCGGTACATGGGGTGGAATCCGCCGATATTCAGGAAATCATCTGACCACCACCGGGCAGCCAGTGTCCAAACGCTTGGTCCGATTTATTACAGGGGAGCCGCTTGGGTCTACCTGTACCATTGTATATGAGATGTATAGGGAACACGGGATCGAAATCGAGCCGAAGATAGCGGCACTCATGCTGTCGGCCATCCTTTCCGATACGCTGATGTATCGTTCCCCCCACCCTGTACGGCAGTGGACAAAGCAGCAGGAGAAGCACTTGCCAGAATTGCAGAGATTGATGTACCGTCTTTTGCCAAGGCAATGTTTCGTGCGGGCAGCAATTTGAAGAACAAGACGCCGGAAGAGATTTTTGCATCAGGATTTCAAAAATTCTCCATTGAAGGAACCAACTTCGGCATCGGTCAAATCAGTTCGATGAATGAAGATGAGCTTTCCGAGATCCGAACCAAAATCGCCTCCTGCCTCGAGGAGGAAAGGAATCAGATGGGGCTGGACCTGATGTACTTCCTGCTACCAATATCATTAACGAGTCTTCGACTGTGATCTGGGCAGGGAGCGCCGCACCGAAGATCTTAAAGACCGCCTTCGGACAGGAGATGGAGAAGGATTGTGATTCTGCTCAGCGTGGTTTCCAGGAAAAACAGTTTTTGCCGGCCATTACGGAGGTATTACAGCAGATCTAGGAAATTAGGGAAGATCGGGAATCCGGAGAATTCAGGAAATCCGGGAGGAGAGAGCAGCTGACAAGCGAAGAGGGGAGAAGGGAAAGAAAATCGTGTAACAGAAAGCTGCCGGAAACGAGAAGGGAAACGGTGATACCAACGGGTAAAAATGAGGGACGGGTGATGGACTGGAAGGAAGAAGATTCTTCTACCGGACGTGTAGATTATCCGAAATGGCAAGATTGAGAAGGAAAAAGGAGGAGACGTCGACTTTCCTGCCTGGAGCCTCGTAGCGGCACTTCTTCTTTGGTTGGAGGGAGCAGCGCTTTTCTGATTGCAGGCAACAGAGAAAAAGAAACCGGAGAATCCTGCACAAAACAGGCAAGAAGCGGATGAAGCGCTTCGTACGCAGGTGCTCGGAGAAAAAGAGAGAAACAGAAAGAGAACGAAGTCTCCTGTTCTTAGTCCAACCGATCTGAGAAACGAGCAGGTCAGAGAAACCATTGCAGGCATGACGCTGGAAGAAAAGGTGGCAGGCCTGTTTGTGGTATCCGTCGATCTGTTGGAGAAGACAGGAGGAAGAGGAAAAGAGGAGAGAGATACAGGCGCCCTTACCAGGATGCCGGTGGAGGACTTGTTTTTACCAAAGAAAAATTTGTCTCGGTAGACAAGCTTCATTCTTTCCTTCAGCAGATCAAAAAGCAGAGCAGCTATCCTCTTTTTCTCTTGCCGGAGGGGACGGCTCCTGGCTCAGGAAGGCAGCGCCGGCAGATGCGCCCGTTTCAGAATCCGTACAGGAGGGGAGCAGGGGAACGATACGGCAGCCATTCTCGAACCGGAGAGGAGGATTCGTCAAACTTCGAACCGGAGGCGGAGGATGGGTCAAACGGAATGGAGGAAGAAGCAAAAGAAACCGGGCCAGTTCCTGAAAAATCTGGGCTTCAATCTTTGTCTTCAGCCCTGTGCCAATCTGACAGACGCAGGAGAAGAAAGCACGAGAGATTCCTTGAAAACAGATGCGGATCCGGATCTGCAGTTGCTGTCGCAGCGCTCGGTCGCTACCGTTCGAGGACTCCAGGCGGGAGGCATTTGGCCGGCGGCGGGGAATTTTTCCGGTGGCAGGAGCAGAGATGCAGCAGGAAAAAGAAGGGGTGACAGGTGCCAGAAGGACATGGGGAGATTGCAGACAGAGGATTTTTGTGCCGTTTCGAAATTGTATGTCGCAGGATGTCCCGCTGATTCAGATGAGCAATGTGGTCTTAACCCGGGCAGATGTTGAGAATCTTCCCTGTTCTCTATCTTCCGGAATGATCGAAGGACAATTAAGACGGATGTTGGGATATGATGGGATTGTAATGACAGATGCGCTCAACCAGAGGGCGGTCACTGACCGCTTTACTTCGGGGACAGCAGCTGTGGATGCTCTTTAGCGGGTGCGGACCTCGCTTTACCTTCCGGAGAATTTTACAGATGCTTATCAAGGCGTGCTGGACGCAGTGCATGCCGGCACGATGACCGAAGAGAGGATTGATACCTCTCTATCACGAATATACAAAAATCAAGCTTTCACAATCGGAGTGAAAGCTCAAGAAGTGTTCGCACTTGTACGGCCCGGGGATCGCATCTTCTCTTAAAACCGAGGAGTCAACCGAGGATCCGGCAGGGGGCTCTGTCTGGCTGGCGCTTCCATCAGAGCGGTAAGAGGTCTTTTTCCGCATAGGAGATCTGACGGTCTAACCAAACGGATTTTTCTTCATAGGAGTGGTAGATGCAGAGGAAGACGTTTCCTTTTTGCCGGGGAAGACGTCTTTCTCTTTTGTATGGTCTTGGGATCTGGCAGGGCGCCACGTCCATCTACCATGTACCTCCTGTTTCACGGAAGGCTTTGAGGGCGGCCTGGTTGCCAACCTCGCCGACATAGGCCTTCATGAGGTGACCATAGCTTCCCTGTTTGATTTGTCGATAGTTGTTATAAAGGTTTGCAAAAGAATCCTGGATATTGTACTGACCGGACAGGCTGGAAAAAGCGCGGAATATCCGTTTATATTCATGTGGAACCTCCTTGTGGCGATGCGGATAGAGTTTTGGATGATTTGTTTTTCCTGTATCTCAGCCCATATATCGGCTATGGAGCAGGAAAGGGCAAGGACACTAATGTTAGATTTAATTAAATTTTTATTTAATTAGCAATTATCTGATTATTTCACTTGATTATCCGCTTGTTTTCACCGAAAATAATAAGGTATGAAGAAAAAGAACAGGAGCGGCGCAGTTTGGCTATCGTTTGTGGTAGGGACTGTTGGTTTCTACCGCCTGGGCAGCGCTGTTTCGACACGGACGATGAATAGCCGGAAGGAACGGGCAGGTATGTCGCAGTCGGTCGCCTCTGATGTAGAGGGAGCCCTCAACGCACGTTTTTCTGCTACGCTGATTTGGGAAAATGTTAATTCAGTCACAATCCGGTAGAATTACCGATCAGATGTTTCGGGATGATTCGGCAATGATGTGAGCATCAAAGCGGGATTTACGGAATATGGTTGGCACCAAGCGGCAAGGTGCAGGGAATTTATCCTGCTGGAAAATGTGAGGAGGGTACCGGGGAATCTGTTTGCAGACACCGCGACGCAGCAGGGCCGCCAAGGCGGCAAGAGACACGAAGAAACCGATGTTCATTGCTCCCGTGACGTTAGGAAATCAACAGAAGGTCATGATGATGATAAGACCCGTCTATGTCAACGGGAAACGACTTTTGGGGGTTTGCCTGTGTGCTGTAAGCTCCCGGAGGTGCTGCTAACGGAAAACGTCAACAGTCTGAAACAGGCGGGATATCAGTTCTGCTTTTTATGCAGGATCCTACCCGGCTCTCCCGGAAAATATCCTGGCTTCTTCCGATTACCAACCTTAAAGGATCCGGTCAGCTATCCCTGAAATTATCCGGCGGATACGAAATTATGTTGGGCATTGCCAGGAGCAACAGCTGGATTGATATGCAGGAACTGATCCTGGTGGCAGGCATTGCCTTTGTCTTAACGATCTTAACCACGATTGCCGGATGGGGGATTGAAGGTGCACGCAGAAGAGGGAAGGAGCTGGAGGATCTTTCTTACCGGATCATCTGACGGGCTTTTGAACAAGCGCAGTTATACGGAATATCTGGAAGAGTTGGCCATCGCCCTATGGCATTATCTATATGGATGTGAATGATTTTAAAACCGTAAACGATGTGTATGGGCATGAGACAGGGGATATCCTGCTTAGTGTGGTAGGAAAGAGGCTGGCGAACAGCGTTAAGGATAAGGACAGAAGCTTCCGGATCGGAGGGGATGAATTTACCGTCATTATAGCAGGAGACCAGCAGAAGAGCTTCTATAACGATATGATTAAGAGGATTCGCCTGAATGTAGCCAGACCGATTGGGATCGGGAAGATTCAGCTGAACATTTATCTTTCCGTCGGCTTTGCCAGATACCCGGAAGACGGCAAAACCTCGGAAGAGATCATTAAGAAGGCGGACGATGCCATGTACTACGACAAGAGGCTGACCAAGGCAAGGCGACTGCAAAACGGATAGGAGAGTCTTTTGTTTACGGAACCACCACAATTTCTTTCTGAAATTCGTTGACAATATGCGGGGCTCTGCATGGGAAGAGAAGCAGATATCATAGATGGCACTGGCTCTGACATCCTCTTCGAGAAGACGGTAGGCAAGAGCCCTGCGGTCATAGAATTTCCGGTCAGGGAAGTTTCAGACACGGAAGTTCCATCTCCGGAATTTCCTTCCCCGGAAGGCTTTTCCTGTGGTTGCTTTTTTAATAAAGAAGCAGCCTGTGAGAGCTTGGTAATCAGAGGAAGTTCCGACTCTTTTTTCATCCTGGATAAAAGTGCAGAGGCACTTTCACGAAAACCAAGACACGGGCATGAGGTGGTACCGGAAGCAATATATTCCTCCATGTGGCTCTTTTTTGTTGTAAAAGAATATGGAGAAGAGCGCGATTGACTCTGGTATGTCAGATTCTTCGTTTTCAGCTTCAGTGCAAATTCATCGAAGGTGGTGAAGGTGGGTAGCAGCTTATAGATTCTTGCAGCAAGTTCTTCGCCAACATCCTGTATTTTCGCAATCGAAGCAGGGGTAGACATGGTCAGATGATATTCCAGCATGGGAGAGAATGCGTTGTTTTCGGCAAAGGAAAAGCCACTGCGAAGGGGATATTCTTTGAGAAGGAGGGCACATTGCTCCGGCATGTAAGAGCGTCTGATTCGACCATGCGACTGCAGAAGAGAGGTGCGAATCTGTTCGGCGCAAACGCCCGGAATGCGCTTCATCGTCCCTTGCCTCATAGGAAGCATGGGTCCGTTTCATCATCTTCAAGTATTCAATGCCAAGAGAATTGTTCAGTGTATCCAGCAAGAGAATGTCTTCTTTGTGGGCGGTGGGAAGACAGTTCTCCAGTGCCATTCTTCTGGCAACGGGAAAGGGTCTCCTTCTTGAGGGCACTTTGCAGATACATTTGATAGGAAGGTACTTCCGTGGCAAGAAGGTCGGCAATGCGAAGGAGACCGTCCATCTCCCCGCTCTCGCTTCCAAATAAAAAGGGTATCGACGACATGTAATTTGTTCAGGGTGGAAATGGCGCCGGAAGCAAAATATTCCGCACTTCCCAGGCTGTAGTAGACGGGGAGCTCCAGCACGAGATCGGCACCGGAAGCCAGCGCCATCCGGGTTCTGGTATATTTTTTTCCATAATGGCGGCACTTCCCTTTGCACAAAAATCACCGCTCATGAGTGCAATACAGAAATCAGCTCCCTGTTTTTGCCTTTAGCATAGCGAAAGAGAGAGCTATGCCCATTATGAAACGGATTGAGTTCGGCGATGATGGCGGTGGTTTTCATGGATGAATTCCCTTGAAAAAAAGTTGTGTTTGAGGGTATACTGAAACTATTGGTTTCAGTATAGACAGGTTGGGTAAAGCTTGTCAAAAATGAGACAAAGGAGAGGGTAATATGAAAATTCTGGTAATCAACTGCGGCTCTTCCTCGCTGAAGTTCCAGCTGATCGATTCCGATACCGAGCAGGTGATCGGGAAGGGGATTTGCGAACGAATCGGCATTGAGGGAAGCGCAATCAGCTTTACACCTGCGGGGCGAGAAAATCACACAGGAAATCCCTGATGCCGGATCACAAGAAGGCGATCGCACTCGTGATTGAAGCCCCTGACGAATCCGGGAGACCGGCGTGGTGAAAGATTTAAAAAGAAATCGGCGCCGTCGGCCATCGGATCGTGCATGGGGGAGAAAGTTTACCAAATCGGTGCGGATCACAGAAGAAGTCAAGCGTGCGATTGAAGAGGTATCCGACCTGGCGCCACTTCACAACCCCTGCCAATTTGACGGGGATTTATGCCTGCGAGGAACTGATGCGGGATCCCGATGGTTGCTGTTTTCGATACCGCCTTTCATCAGACGATGCCGGAAGAGGCATATCTTTACGGGATTCTTACAGCTTGTATGAGAAGCATCGCATTCTGCAGATATGGCTTCCACGGTACCAGCCATGCCTATGTTTCTGGTCGTATGGCAGAGATTCTGGGCAAAAACCGGAAGATTTAAAGGTGATTGTCTGCCATCTGGGAAACGGCGCCTCGGTATCGGCAGTGAAATATGGCAAGTGCATCGATACGTCCATGGGTCTACCCTCTGAGGGTCTCATCATGGGGACCAGGAGCGGGGATCTTGACCCTTCTATTCTGGAATTTTTGGAGAAAAAGAGAATCTGTCAACCGCGGAGGTGATGAATCTTTTGAATAAAAATCCGGCGTATTCGGATTGTCAGGAGATTTGAGCAGCGATTTCCGTGACCCTGGAAGCGGGGATGAACGAGAATAACGCTGGAGCAACGCGGGCAGTCAAGGCTTTCGCCTACCGTGTGGTGAAATACATCGGCGCTTATGCGGCTGTGCTTAGTGGGTGGACGCCATCTGCTTTACGGCGGGTGTCGGCGAAAAACTCCGGCTTTGTTCGTAAGATGATCGTGGACAGACTGACACTTCTGGAATTCATCTGGATGAGGAAGCCAACAAGAGCGTGGAGAAGAAGTGAAGATTTCCACGGACGACAGTAAGGTACTTGTCTATGCCATTCCTACCAATGAGGAGTTGGCAATTGCACGGGACACCTATGCACTCTGCAAATGACGCTTGACAGATCGTTCTTTTTGCGGTATAATTTCACACGTTGTTTATCAGATTACTGTTATTCGGGATCGGTACAGGACTTCCGGAACCGGACGGTAGCATACGAATAGAATACGGCAAGGGAGGTGTAAGAGATGTCGATCTGCCCGAAGAATAAATCATCCAAGGGTCATAGAGATCAGAGGAGAGCAAACTGGAAGATGAGTGCTCCGACACTGGTGAAATGTGATCATTGCGGCGCACTGATGGAGCCGCACAAGGTCTGCAAGAGCTGTGGATATTACAACAAGAAGAGCGTCATCGCAGCAGCGGACTGAATCTGATTTGTGAGTAGCTTTCAGGACAGAGCTTTCCGGTTTTCCGGAGAGCTCTGTTTGTTGATACTGCATTTATGATATGATGATACACGTGTCAAAAGCATCCAAATCTGGTGCGGGTTTGCATAGAAGAGAAAGGTTATTCTTTTGGAACTCATAGGAAACCGAGATAGAAAAGAGGAGAATGCATGGAAAAGCTGACAAGGGTCGCTCTGGATGCCATGGGCGGTGATCATGCACCCGGAGAAGTGATAAAGGGCGCGGTAGATGCGGTCAATGCGTGTCAACGGGTGAAGGTCTATCTGGTAGGTCAGGAAAAGAGAGTCACGGAAGAACTGGCGAAATACCAGTACGATAAAGACAGGATCGAAGTCGTTCATGCGTGAGGAAGTGATTGAAACCGCAGAGCCTCCGGTGCTCGCCATTAGGAACAAGAAGGATTCCTCTTTGGTAAAATCCCTCCTTATGGTAAAAAACAATGAGGCAGATGCCTTTGTGTCAGCCGGGTCCACCAGGGGCAACCCCTGGTCGGAGGGCAGGTGCTGATCGGAAGGATACAGGGAATCGCGAGAGCACCGCTTGCGCCGGTTCTTCCTACGGAAAGGGGGCCGGTTCTCCTCATCGATTGTGGAGCCAATGTGGATGCCAGGGCATCACAACTGGTGCAGTTTGCCAAAATCGGATCCATCTATATGGAAAATGTCATGCATCGCAAAGACCCTAAGGTGGCGCTGGTGAACATCGGTGCGGAGGAAGAGAAGGGCAATGCCCTGGTCAAGGAAGCTTACCCTCTTCTCAAAAACTGCCCGGATATTCACTTTGTCGGCAATATTGAAGCCCGTGACATTCCCGCCGGCGGTCTGGGCAAAGAAGGAGTAGACGTGATCGTCTGCGAGGCTTTTGTCGGAAACGTGATTCTCAAGATGTATGAGGTACCGCCAGGAGTTTGATGCACGTGATTAAAGACGCACTCATGGGCTCGGTGAGAGGCAAAATCAGGGGGCTTTCTGATTAAACCGATTCTGAAGAGCGTGTTGTCTAAATATGACGCAGAGCAGTACGGCGGCGCACCAATGCTGGGGTTAAAGGGACTGGTTGTCAAGGCGCACGGATCTTCTCATGCGGGGGAAATCAAACAGGCCATTTTGCAATGTGTAGACTTTCACGAACAGAACGTGAACGAACAGATTCGTTCTAAGATCGTAGAAGATCCGATTCAACCGAAGATCGTAGAAGAAACCATGCAAGGAAAGACGGAACAGGGAGAAGTATGATGGATGAGATGGAGAAACTGAAACAGATTATAGCCAGGGTACTGAATGTGGATCCGAATGAGATCACACCGGACTCGACCTTCATTGAAGATCTCGGAGCGGGATTCCTTTAGATGTCTTTTCAGATCGTAACGGAACTGGAGGAAGAATTCCAAATCACCATTCCGCAGGAAAAAGTGGAAAAAAATCAAAAACGGCGGGAGAAGCCGCTGCGCTGATTGAAATGCGGTTTCATGATTGAACAGCCATCTTTCCCGGCCTTTGAAGAGCGGATCGGTTATCACTTTCAGGATGCCTCTCTGTTGCAGGAGGCGCTTACCCATTCTTCGTATGCCAATGAGCATCAGGAAAGGATTATGAAAGACTGGAATTTCTCGGGATGCCGTTTTTAGAGATGGTGAGCAGTGCTTATCTGTTTGAGCGCTACCCGTCTCTGCGGAAGGAGAACTGTCGAAAGAAAAGAGCGGCTCTTGTTTGTGAGAACGCACTTGCTTTTTGTGCGAAGGAACTCCGATTTCGGAAGAAATGTTCTTGGCAGGGGGAAGAAGCGGGAGGCGGAAGGAAGCGAGCTTCCATTATCGCGGACATGATGGAAGCTGTAATCGGCGCCATCTATCTGGATGGCGGGATTGAGGCAGCCAGGAATCACATTGAACGCTTTATTCTGACGAAGCCTAAAAGCGATGATCAGTTTTCATGATTATAAGTCTGCATTGCAGGAGCTGGTGCAGGAGAAACAGGGAGTCTCTGCACTACGAATTATGTAAAGAGGAAGGACCTGAACACGAGAAGGTCTTTACGACTGCAGTTTGCTTAAACGGAAGAAAGATAGGAGAAGGAGAGGGAAGGAGCAAGAAGGAGTCGGAGCAGCGGGCGGCATATCAGGCGGTGACGGCCATTCAAAACGGAACGGTATGTATTTAAAAATATTGAGATTCATGGTTTTTAAATCTTTGCCAACCGGATTCATCTGACCTTCCATAACGGAATCACCGCCATAGTGGGTCCAAACGGAAGCGGCAAGAGCAATGTGGCAGATGCCATTCGCTGGGTACTTAGGGGAGCAGAGCAGCAGCAGCTGCGCGGCAGTAGTATGCAGGACGTTATTTTTTTCCGGAACCGAACTCCGAAGCCTCTCGGCTATGCCTTTGTTGCCATTACGCTGGACAATTCGGATCACAGTCTGCCCATTGAATATGAGGAGGTGACGGTCTCCAGAAGACTGTATCGTTCCGGGGAGTCGGAATATATGATCAACGGATCCGGCTGCAGGCTCAGAGATATCAATGAGCTTTTTATGATACCGGAATCGGCAAAGAGGGATATTCCATCATCGGTCAGGGCCAGATCGACCAGATCCTTTCATCTAAAGCCGGAGGACCGCAGGGCCCTCTTTGACGAGGCGGCGGGAATTGTCAAATATAAGCTTCGCAAAAGAGGCTTCCATTGAAGTTAGAGGAAGAGCAGCAGAACCTCCTGCGCTTAAATGATATTCTTTCCGAGCTTGAAAAACAGGTGGAACCCCTTAGCAAGCAGGCGGAAACAGCCAAAGTCTATTTAAAAACAGGGACCGGCTGAAGACGCTGGATGTCAACCTTTTTCTTCTGGATTCTTCCGAACAACGAAAGAACCTGGTGGCGACCGGACAAAAACTGGACGCGGCAAAGAACGACCTTTCGGAAACGAAGAGCAGATACGAGAAGGCGCGCACGGATTACGATGAAATGAATGCCGCTCTGGAAATTCTGGAAGGCGAGATCGAGGAAGCAAGGAACAATATGACGCGTTCCAGCGTGATGAAGGAAAAGCTGGAGGGGCAGATCGGTATCTTGCAGGAGCAAATTCGTTCCGCCCTGTAGCAATGACAAGCATTTTTCATGAACGACAGAACAGCCTGATGGAAGAAATTTCTCCATCCAGAGAGAACTGGAGAAACAGGAGGAAGAAAAGAGCCGGATTGACAAGGAATTGCAGGCATTTTTCCGCTGCGCATCAAGAGGCGAGAGATGGAGCGAGGCGCTGTCCGGGAAGGTTCTTTCTCTAACGGAACAGATCGAAGAGAGAGCGCTCTTTTGACCCTTTTTGAGTGAACGGGCGCAGATCCAGTCCAGGCAGAGTTCTCTGGAGACGGAAACGCAACAGGCTAAGATTAGAAAGGCGGAACTGACGAGCCGGTTGGTGCAGGCGCAGTCTGTGGAGCAGGAACAGTCGGAGGCTATTCTGAAATACCGGGAAGCCTTTGAAGCGGTGACGACCGAGATTGCCACGCTTAATCAGAAGCAGAAGGATTATGAATCTGAGATTGCGGGGATGAAGGAGAAATTGACTGCGTATGACACACAGCTTCGGTCGGCGCAGGCAGGCTATCATTCCGAAAAATCCAGACTGGACGCTTTGACCAATCTGACAGAGCGATACGAAGGGTACGGCGGAAGCGTCAAGCGTGTGATGGAGCAGAAGGCATCTGTGCCCGGTACTCATCGGCGTGGTGGCGGATATCATCAAGACGGAAGAACAGTATGAAACCGCCATTGAAACGGCCCTGGGCGGCAGTATTCAAAAATGTCGTTACACAGGACGAAGAAACCGCCAAGCGTCTGATTTCTTTTTGAAAAGAGAGCATGCGGGACAGGGCTACCTTCCTGCCTTTTAACTTCCATTCGGGATCATAGAGAGTTTCGGGAGAGCAGTGTCTTGAAGGAACCCGGGTGATTGCACTGGCAAGCTCGCTGGTGCAGATGGAAGACCGATACCGGGATGTAGCAGAATCACTACTGGGCAGGATTGTCGTCACCAGAGATATTGACAGCGCTCTGGAAGCTGGCATCCAAATACCGGCACAGCCTGCGAATTGTGACGATCGGTGGAGAACAACTGTCTCCGGGGGAGCAATCTCCGGTGGAGCATTTCGCAATTCCTCCAACCTCTTAGGCAGAAGAGAGAATTGGAAGCGCTGAAGGACAAGGTGAAGAATTTCGAACAGTCGGCCAGGAAGCGCAGGCTGCGATTGCAAGGACGAAGGAGCGCAGGAATGAACTTCGTACCGAAATGGAAACGATCCGCATGACCTTGCAGCAGAAATTCATCGAGCAGAATACCGCTCGTTTGAATGTTGTCGCAAGAGGAGAAAGACAGAAAGAGGCAGAGGGTAGTTTTTCTCTCTGAAGAAGGAGACGGAAGAGCTGGGAAACCGCTTGCAGGATATTGCAACCAGAAAAGAGGAAATGCTGGCCTTCTCCTGGATAGCGAAAACGCGGGAAACAAAATATCAGGACGAAATCAGACAGGCTCAGGAGGCACTGGTCACTCTGCGGGAGGAAGAGCAAAAAGCCAGAGAAGAGGTAGCTAAAAAGCGAGATAGAAGCGGAAAAATTCAGACAGCGGATCGGCTTTTGTAAAGAAAAATATAGACCGGGTTTTGAAACGCTTCGCTCTAAGAAGAGAGATCTGGCGGAGGTCGAAGCTTCTCTACATGAGAACGAGGAGACGTTGGCCGGAAGAGAGAAAACGTCGGCAAAATCACGGAGACGATTGCCGCCTCTAAAAAGGCTCAGTCCGGTGCGCAGGAGATTTTTTTCAAAAGAAACAGCAGGAAAAAGGAAGAATTAAGCGCCAGACAAAAACTTTTTTTGCCACCAGAGAATCGTTGTCCGAACAGATGAATTCGCTGGACAAAGAGGTAACGAGGCTTGCGGCGCAGAAGGATAAACTGCAGGAAGCCATTGAAAAACCGCATCAATTATATGTGGGATGAGTATGAGATCACCCTTTCGGATGCGGAGCAGATGAAGGATCCGGAATTAACGGATCTTGCTGCACTGAAAAAGGAAATCTCCACCATCAAGGATGCCATCAAGAGTTGGGGGATGTCAACGTCAATGCCATTGAGGATTACCGTGCTTTAATGGAGCGCTTCACGTTTATGAAAAAGGGCAGTATGACGATTTGGTCTCTGCCAAGGAACGCCTCTTAGGAATCATTGAAGAGTTGGATACCTCTATGAGAGAGCGCTTTAGAGATCAGTTTGATCGCATCAACCACTCCTTCCACGAGGTGTTTAAAATTATGTTCGGCGGCGGGAAGGGGGACCTGGAGCTGGTGGAAGAGGAGGATATCTTAAGTGCCGGCATTCGGATCAACGCACAACCACCAGGGGAAGAAACTGCAGAACATGATGCAGTTGTCGGGAGGAGAAAAGGCGTTAACCGCGATCGCTCTTCTTTTGCCATCCAGAAGTTAAAGCCGTCTCCCTTTTGCCTGTTAGACGAGATAGAGGCGGCGCTGGATGAAAATAATGTAGTTCGTTTTGCAGAATATCTGCATCATTTGAAAGAGACGCAGTTTATTGTGATTACACACAGAAGAGGCACGATGGAGAATGCGGATCGTCTCTACGGCATTACCATGCAGGAGAAGGGGTCTCCATCCTGGTGTCTGTGAATCTGATCGATAAGGAGTTGACAAACTGATGGCGGTTTTTCAAAAACTCAGAGGCGGTCTGCAAAAGACAAAGGGACCAGATGGTTCGTGGTCTGGACAACGTCTTTCACGGGTATTCGGATATTGATGAAGATTTTTATGAGGAACTCGAAGAGAATCTCATCATGGGAGATATTGGGGTCAATGCGACCAGCCGTATCATGGACCGATTGCGGGAACAGGTTTCTCAGGAACACCTGAGGGATGCGAATGCCTGCAGAGAGTTGCTGGTGCAGGATATTCGGGAGCAGATGGAAACATCGCAGGACGCCTATGAATTTGAAAATCACAAGACGGTGATCTTTGTGATCGGGGTCAACGGGTGGGGAAAAACCACCTCGGTAGGGAAACTTGCAGCCCTTTAAAAGGCACAGGAAAAACGTTCTGGTAGCAGCGGCGGATACTTACCGTGCAGCAGCCACGGCGCAGCTGGAAGAATGGACGAAACAGGCGGGAGTGCAGATCGTGACGGGGAAGGAAGGTGCGGACCCTTCCAGTGTGGTTTATGATGCGCTAAACGCGGCGAAATCAAGGGACATGGATCTTTTGATTGTCGATACGGCAGGAAGATTGCACAATATCTCATGGAAGAGTTAAAAAGATGAATCAGATTCTGGACAGAGAACTTCCCGACTGGGGGAGGGAGAATCTGATTGTTCTGGACGGAACGACGGGGCAGAACGCATTGCAGCAGGCGAAAAGAATTCGGAGAAACGGCTGCTCTGACCGGCATTGTACTGACCAAGTTAGACGGTACTGCCAGAGGCGGAATCGCTGCTGCCATTGTCTCGGAGTTGAATATCCCCGTGAAATATATCGGTGTCGGAGAGGGAATTGACGATTTGGAACAGTTCAACCCAGATGAATTTGTCAGAGCCTTGTTTCAGCAACAGGAGGAACTTTCATAGGATGGAAGAAATCAGAAACCGCCCAGGAAGAGAAAAAACGATGCGTTATATGCAGAACGTCATCGCTACCATCATTCTCAGTATGGCTTGCGCTCTTGTCCATTCTGTTCTGTATTTTTCTGCTTCTGCGCAGTGTGACGCTGGAGAGACAGAGAGACGAGGCGAGAAAAAAACTGGAGGCAATGTCCGCTTCCAGTGTTTACACACAGGATCAGGTCGATCAGATGGTCAAGGACAATGTGGAGTCTGCAAAGCGGGATGCACAATCGGGACTGCGTGCGCAGATACAGAAGTCGCTTCAGGACGGGACGTCCCCTATCGACCGTGAGAGCCGTCTTTCCCCATTCAATCATCGTTCCGGAAGAGAATCACTATGCCTTTTTTGATATTGATGAGGAAATCGAAAAGAATCCCTTCTCGGCGGAGGATTTTGTAAAAGAGGAGGGGAAAAGGCTGCAGTATGTAGGGAGAGGATGCGCAGGTGCAGCCCTTTGACCGGTGTGGATGTATCTCAGTATCAGGGGGACATCGATTGGGAAAAAGGTGAAGAACGATAGCATTGATTTTGCGATGGTCCGTGCGGGGCTGAGAAAGATGCGCACGGTGAACTGACGGAGGACGAAAAATTCAGGGTCAATATGGATGGGGCGCTGAATGCGGGTCTGAAAGTAGGGGTTTACTTTTTGATTCCTCTGCAGTGAACGATGCGGGAAGCACAGGAAGAGGCGGATTATCTGGTAGGGCTCATCAGTCCCTACCACAGCAAGATTTCATACCCGGTCGCAATCGATATGGAACTTCCAGAGAGCGATAATGCAAGGCAGGTGGCGGTTTTCAGGAACAGTTCACCAAAAATGCGCAGATTTTTGTGAAACGGTCAAAAAGCAGGGTTATGAACCGATGATCTATGGAAATCTGAAGACCTTTACCATGATGTTAGATGTGTCACAGGGTGAACCACTATCAGACCTGGATTGCCTATTACAGCGTTCCCAGTACTATCCGCTACCGGTTTTCCATCTGGCAGTATAGTGCAAAGGGAACGGTGGACGGCATCCCGTCCGAGGTAGATTTGAATTTTTATGCGGCGAAGAACTGAATTTCCCTGTAGCGGCGCATCGAACTTTTTGTGGAAAAACGGAGTTTTCCCTACGGAGCAGAGAGCAAGTTCTATGAGACATAGAATGGAATGAGAAGAGGGTGGAATGGCATTTTGAGAGCTTAACGGAAAAATTACAAAAATGTATTTAAAAATCTGAGAGGGAAGGGACGGCTTTTCGGAAGAGGATGTCAAGAGCTTCCATGAAGGAAGTCCGGATGGCTCTTTTAGAGGCGGATGTGAATTTTCGTGTAGTCAAACAGTTTGTCCGTTCCGTAGAGGAAAAAGCCATCGGCCAGGATCGATGAACGGCTTAAATCCGGGACAGATGGTGGTCAAGATTGTAAACGAGGAGTTGGTCAGTCTCATGGGAGGGGAGCAGGCGGAGCACACCTGAACCCGGCGGGATCTCTGACTGTTCTTATGATGTGCGGGTTGCAAGGTTCCGGTAAACCACGAGTGCAGCCAAGATTGCAGCACAGATTCGAGAAAAAGGCGAGAAAACCTCTCCTTGTAGCCTGCGACGTATACAGGCCGGCGGCGATTGAGCAGTTGCAGGGTAAACGCAAAAGAAGGTGGAAACAGACTGCTTTTTCCTCTGGGAACGGGAAGTCTCCGGTGGAAATTGCTAGGCAGTCCTTGGACTATGCGAAGAAAAACGGCTGCAATGTTGTGATTCTGGATACGGCCGGCAGGTTACAGATCGACGATGCTCTTGATGCAGGAGCTTGAAGATATCAAGCAGGCGGTCAAGGTGGACTGGACCCTTCTTGTGGTGGATGCCATGACAGGACAGGATGCCGTCAATATCGCCGAGGAATTCAACAATAGAATCGGTGTGGACGGACTCATCCTTTCCAAGCTGGATGGAGATTCCAGAGGCGGTGCCGCTTTATCGGCAAAAGGCGGTGACAGGAAAGCCGATTTGTGTTTGAGGGGATGGGAGAGAGTTAAACGATTTGGAACCCTTCTATCCTGACCGGATGGCAAGCAAGAATCCTGGCATGGGAGACGTCCTCACCCTGATTGATAAGGTTGCCGAGCCAATCTTGAAATGGATGCGCAAAAAGGAGAAGGAAATGGCCTCATCGCCTGCAAGGGCAAGTTTGATTTTGAAATGTATTTAGAGAGCATGCAGCAGATGCGCAAGATGGGTGAGTTTCTGGAGGCCTGCTCAAATTTTTGCCGGGAATGGGGAAGATCAGGGGAGAGCAGATGCCGGATGAAAAGGAGATGGCGCACACCGAGGCCATCGTCCTCTGGATGACCCTGCAGGGAGCGGAGAAACCCCAAGCTGCTCAATCCCATGCGAAAGGCCAGAATCGCGAAGGGCTCCAGCAGAGACATTTCTGAGGTGAACCGTCCTGGTCAAAAATTTCGAGCAGATGCAGAAATTTTACAAGCAAGCCGGCGGTATGAAGGAATGGGCAAGATGCTTTCTCGGCATGGGCGGTTTTGGCAGGGGTTCAGGAGATAAAGCGAAGATGCTTGAAGGGGTAAAGATAAAAATACTTGACACGGTTAGAAGATCCGGTTATATCTCTTTGCACAGAGAAAGAGGTGGTGATGGACGGGATTATCGGTTTGGGGAGGCTCTATGACTTCTATGGGGAACTGTTAACGGTTCTACCAGAGGCAGATTTATGAGGCTGCCGTTTATGAAGACCTTTCTTTAAACGAGATTGCGAAGGAAAAACGGCATCACCAAGCAGGGAGTGCATGATCTGATCAGACGCTGTACCAGAACCATGGAAGCATACGAAGAAGCTTCACATGATCGAGCGTTTTCAGAGACTACAGGTCTCTCTGTGAAGAGACAGAGCACCTTGTGTCAGGATGCTTCGTTAAGCCGCGAGGAACTGGCCGCAGGAACAGAGGAAAAGCTTCAGCTGATGCTGCAGGCGATTTCACAGGGACTAAGGAGAAGAAGCAATGGTGAAAAATCAGACTCAAGAGAATCGGCAAGAAGAAGACCCTTTTTACAAGATTATCGTGATCGGATTCCAAATTCCCGGTGACGGAAGATTCATCGAGCAGATCGGAACCTATGATCCGAATACCAATCCGGGAACCGTGAAGGTGGATGAGGAGCTGGCGAAGAGTAGCTTTCTAACGGTGCGCAGCCGACGGATACGGTGAGCAAGCTGTTTTCACATCGCAGGTGTGAAATAAAGGCGCACCGGGAGGCAAACTGTGGAAGGAATTGGTCGAAGTAATCGCGAAAGCGCTGGTAGACCATCCGGAAGAGGTTCAGGTTGAGGAGGAGAGGAAGGACGATGTCGTGGTTTTTGCCCTGCATGTCGCGCCATCCGATATGGGCAAGGTGATCGGGAAACAGGGAGAATCGCCAAAGCGATCCGTGCTGTGGTCAAGGCAGCATCAACCAGAGAAAATCTCAAGGTGGATGTGGATATCCAGATAGGGAAAGCGAACGTTCGAAAGTAGACAACGGTGCTTTCGGATGTTTTCTTTTAGAAAGTAAAATGAATTTTCATGTAATGACACTTTTTCCGGATCATGGTGAGGCAGGTGACGCAGGGGATTCTGTACCGTGCCATGGAGGCAGGATATCTGCATCTTTTCACCTACCAGATTCGGGATTACTCTGCGAGACAAAAAGCACCACAGCGTCGATGATTATACTTATGGAGGCGCGGGCATGCTGATGCAGGCGCAGCCGATCTATGACTGTTTCCTGGAGGTGAGGAGACAGGTAGAAGAGGGAAAAGGACAAAGAAAACCTCGTGTGGATTTATGTGACGCCGCAGGACAGCTTTTTCACACAGCAGGCTGCAAGAGAGTTGGCGAAAGAAGACAATCTGATTTTTCATGCGGCCATTACGAAGGGGTGGATGAGCGTGTCATTGAAGAGATCGGGGCGGAACCCTATTCCATCGGGGATTATGTACTGACCGGTGGAGAGCTGGCATCCATGGTGATGATCGATGCCATTGCGAGACTCGTGCCGGGGTCTTACTAATGAGGATTCTGCAGTGGATGAGTCCTTTACGGACGGGTTGCTGGAATACCCCCAGTATTCGAGACCGGAGGTCTGGAGGAAGAGGCGGTGCTGAGATTCTCCTTTCCGGCGACCATGGGCGTGTGGATGCCTGGCGTCTTTCGGAATCGGTACAGAGAACGAAGGAGAGGCGACCGGAGCTTTATGCGCAGTGGATGCAGGCACATCCGGACTATGGTAAACCGAAGAAGAAAAGGAAGAGCAGGAGGAGGGGAGGAGGAAGATGCCACTGACTGAAAGAGTTTCAAAATTGAGTCGTGGTCTCTCCACACGGCCTAAAAGGAGAATGCAAGGTTTTTCCAACAACGGACGATCGAAAGAGATTTCGTACACTGAAGAAGGTTTTTTTGGAAAATGACAAAGGAGAGGCGCGGGAGCTTCATGTGGCTTCCACAAAGGATGCCGAGTAAATTTGTGATTCTGAAGTGCGACGAATTTCAAGATATTTCCCAGGTAGAGAGGCTGCACGGCTGTTCACTCTGGGTGGCGAGAGGATGCGATCCCTTTAGAAGAGGGAGAGTAGTATGCCGCAGACCTCATTGGCCTTTCCGTCTACGATGAGGAGGGGGTTCTGGTCGGAACCTGAAGGCCGTACTGGAAACCCATGCCAACGATGTGTACGAAGTAAGTCTGCCCGCGGGGAGAAGGAAGTGCTTTACCTGCGATCAAAGACTGTATTAAGGAGATTGATCTGGATGCTTCCTGTATGACCATCCACAGGATGGAAGATTATTTGACGATTAGTGTCAGATCGAATTGAAGCTAAAATTTGGAGGAGTTCGAATGAAGATAAAGAAAAATCAGCTGTTTATTGCTTGCAGTGGCGACCCTTTGCAGCTTGAGCGCCTGCGCCGCAAAGGTGTCTGGACAAGATGCAGCAGACAGGAAGCAAGGCAGTGCACAGGCAGAAAGCCAGGATGCACAGAATGAGAAACGGAAGGGAGCAGTCCATGCAGACGGTTTCCGGGTATCCTCTCGGTTCCCTGACTTTAAGGTGAAGGATTTGAAGGCAACGAGGGTGACCAATGACTTTTTTCGCAAAAGGCGGACCTGACGGTCGTGAATTTCTGGGGAACCTTTTGCGGCCCCTGTATCGGAGAAATGCCGGAACTGGAGAAATGGTCGGAGGAACTGCCGGATAACGTTCAACTGCTTTGGCGTGATGATGGATGTGACCAGTGAAGAGGACAGCACCTATCAGGATGCGAAGAAAATCGTTGCGGCGACCAAGGTGAAATACACCAACATCATTGGAAGAATTGCCTTTTCAGGAGTATCTGAAGCATATGGTAGGAGTTCCTACCACCATCTTTTGTAGACAAGGACGGAAAGCTGGTCGAAACCGATTATCGGCGCCAATGTCCCTGCTTACAAGAAGTTTGTGGAGGATTATCTGAATGAGAAATAAAGGCAGGAGGGCACTGCAGATCCTACTGCTGTCCCTGTCGGTCTGCTTCCTCGTCTACGGATATTTCCGCGGGAAGCGCCGATTGTCCTGAATAAGGCCGTCAATATCTGTCTGGAATGCATCGGACTGGGATAGAGGAAAATGAAAGAGGAAATCAAGAGAAAACTGATACAGATTGCAGCCTTTGGCTTTTCCAATTCCGATGTTTCCAACTTTGTGGGCGGCAGGATTTATCAGGGCAAATGGAAACAGTTCTGTAACCCCGGAATGAACTGTTATTCCTGCCCTGCGGCGAAACCTGCCTGTCCCATCGGTGCGATGCAGGCGGTGTCGGGTTCCAGTAATTTTCAGTTTTCATTTTATGTCGTAGGCTTTATTCTTGCGCTTGGCGTTTTGTGCGGCAGATGGATCTGCGGCTTTGTCTGCCCCTGGCCTGTTGCAGGAGCTGCTTTATAAAACTCTTTCCGATTCGGAAGAGAATCTGAAACCGCTTACTTATCTGAAATATTTCTTGTTGGTTGTATTTGTCTTGTGGATGCCGGTCTTTGTCACAGGGGCGCTGGGAATCGGTGCTCCCTGCTTACCGTGAATACATCTGTCCGGTCGGGATGCTGGAAGGCGGATTCCTCTACTGAGTACGCATGAAGAGCTTTTTTCAGACGATGGGAGGGATTACCCTGTTGAAGTCAGTGATTCTCGCCTCACGATCGTCGGTTGTCTGGTGACGGAGCGATTCTTCTGCAAGGTGCTTTGTCCGCTGGGGGCGATTTACGGACTGTGCAATAAAAATCAGTTTTTACCACCTGTCCTTGCAGAAGTCTTCCTGTATCCACTGTAAAAAGTGCAGTGTCTGCTGTCCGATGGATATTGATCCGGTGAAAGAGCAAAACTCTGCGGAGTGCATTCGCTGTAAGAAGTGTTGCAGCGTCTGTCCGACTTCTGCGCTACGTTTCGGTTACCGAAGGGGACTACAGGAGGCTGCATCCGTCGCAACAAATCTTGTTCAGAAAACGGAGGAGAGACGGTAGAAAAGTCAGTCTTTCCAAAACACGTCATTCCGTTTATAATTGTCTCGTAAGCACCTGAGATGTGCGATACCTTCTGTGTATTTGAACCTACATTTACTTTAAACGGGAATCCTATAGTAGAATCTTCAATGTCACGCCTTCGGTCCTGCGCATGCGCAGATCGGCTATGGGAGAGGAAGACAGCGATGGTTTTTGCGGTAACCCACCTGGCAGACAGCTAGGAGTCAAAGAACAGAAGCCGGCATTTTGGGTGTTTTTATGAAAGGTCTGTGATGGTTGGTTTTCTTCTTCCTGTGATTTATCTTTTCTTTATTTCCCTCGGTTTACCGGATATGCTGCTGGCAGTGCCTGGCCCTGTGATGCATGTCTCCCTACATGCAACGGTGGAGTCCGCCGGGCAATATTTCCATGGTCATTTCTGTTCTGTACGATTGTTTCAAGCCCTGCTTGCGGATCGTTTGATCCATCGCTTCGGAACCGGAAGGGTGACGACTCTTTTCCGCTGCGCTGACGGCAACGGCTCTGTTTGGCTTTTTCCTTTCCACCTCCCTATCTGCAGTTGGTTTTCCTTGCCATTCCCTACGGACTGGGGGCAGGAGCAGTGGATCTGGCCCTGAATAATTATGTTGCCCTGCATTATAAGGCAAGGCACATGTCCTGGCTTCATTGTATGTGGGGGATCGGGGCGACACTTGGACCCTACATTATGGGAATCTGCCTCTTACAGGGAGATCATTGGCAGGCAGGCTATCGTACCGTGGGCTACCTGCAAATCTTTTTGACCATCCTGCTGGTGCTTTCTACTCCTTTATGGAAAAAGAGAATGACCGCAAGGAGACGGAGAAGAGACGGTGCTTTCGCTATCGCAGGCGCTTGCACTTCCGGGCGCCAAGGCCATCTTCCTGTCCTTCTTATGCTATTGTTCCATCGAGGCTGCTACCGGCTTGTGGATTTCTTCCTACTTTCATCTGGTGAGAGGGGTGGCGGAGGCGGATGCGGCGAAATTCACCTCCATGGCTTTTCTGGGAGTCACACTGGGAAGAGGAATCTCCGGTTTTATTTCAGAGAAACTGGGAGATGTGGCGATGATCCGCTTGGGAGAAGGGGCTGATCTTGGCAGGGATTTTCGTGGTTTTGCTGCCCTGCCGGTAAAACTGACTTTATTCGGGTTTCTTTTTGTCGGGTTGGGCTGTGCCCCCATCTATCCCAGCATCATTCACTCGACCCCTCTGCGGTTCGGTGCACACAACTCCCAGTCGTTGGTCGGAATGGAAATGGCTTTTGCCTATGTAGGAAGTACCTTTTGCCCCCAAAATCTTCGGTCTGATCAGCGATGAGACAGGAATGCAGATTTTTCCCGTTTTATCTGCTCTTTTTCTTATTTTGATGGTGGTGATGACGGAGAGATGCAACAGGGCGACGGGGATGAACCACTAAGCGCATGAAGCGAAAGGAGAAGAAAATGTCTGATAAAATTACGTTTGCAAAAACCGGGAAACTTCCTTTACCCGGTGCCCGCTGTTCTTGTCAGCTGCGGGGATTACGAGGGAGAGAGCAATTTAATTACGCTTTGCGTGGGCGGGAACGATCTGCTCCGAACCGCCGATGGTGTCCATTTCAGTCAGACCGCAGAGGCATTCCTATGCCATGATCAAGGAAAGCGGTGAATTTGTAATCAATCTGACCACAAAAGAGCTGACCTATGCTACAGATCGCGCCGGGTGCACGACAGGACAGAAGATCAACAAGTGGGAAGACCTTCATTTGACGAAGGGAAAAAGGCGACGATCCTCCGCGCCCCTCTGGTCAAAGAATCCCCCGTCAATCTGGAGTGCAAGGTTCGCCAGATTCTTCCCTTTTGGGAACACATGACCTCTTCCTTGCAGAGGTGGTTTTCGGTACAGGTAGATGCTGCCTACCTGGATGACAAAGGTGTTTTTCACATGGAACAGATTCCGCCTCATCGCCTATTCTCACGGCAAATACCATGCGCTGGGAGAAACTCTGGGACTCCTTCGGCTATTCGGTGAAAAAGAGGTAAAGTTTCATAAAAGATTGTTTGTGATTAGTTCCCTTTACAGATGCAGAAGAACAGCCTATGATGTTCCATGACATCATTGATGGGACAGAAGAAGCGGGAAGCTGCTTTGCTGTCGGAAAGGGAAGATTATCATGAAAACAGTAGATAACAGAAAGGTTGCCATCATCGGATGCGGGTTTTGTCGGATCTTCTTCGGCGTTTGCACTGATGCAAAAGCGGACTTTTTCAGAAATTGCTTTGGTGGATGTGGACAAAAACAGGGCAGAGGGAGAAGCGCTGGATATCTCTCATGGCGTGCCTTTTTGTGGGGCAGGTCAAGGTTTATGCCTCGGATTATGACGGAATCATGGATGCAGGAATCATTGTGATTACCGCTGGGCAGCCCAGAAGCCGGGGTGAAACAAGGCTGGATCTGAGTCAACAAGAATGTCGGTATTTATAAAAGCATTATTCCGGAAATTGCCAAACGCCATTATAAGGAATCCTTCTCATTGTTTCAAACCCGGTGGATATTTTTGACGTATGCGGCGATTAAGATCTCCGGTTTTTCCGGAGAAGCGGGTGCTGGGTTCCCGGCACGGTATTAGACACCGCAAGACTGAAGAGTGAACTGGGAGAACATCTGAGTGTGGATGGCCGCTCGGTACACAGCTTTATCATCGGGGAGCATGGAGACAGTGAGATCGTTGCCTGGAGCTGCGCAAACGTCTCCGGTGTGCCGCTGAACGATTTTTGCGAAATGCGCGGACATTACAACTCATGCAGAGGCATCGAAGAACATCGCAGAGAATGTCAAGAACAGTGCCTATGAAATCATTGAGAAAAAAAGAAGGCAACCTATTACGGCATCGCCATGAGCGTGGTTCGAATCTGCCGTGCCATTGTCATGAACGAGCGTTCCATCCTGCCGGTATCCTCCATCCTGCACGGAGAGTACGGAATCCATGATATTGCGCTCTCGATGCCGGCGGTGATCGGAGAAGAAGGAGTAGAGACACAGGTGCCGATTGTGCTGAGCGAGGAAGAGCAGACGAAACTGCAGGAATCTGCGGAAGCGCTGAAACAGGTGGCAGAGCAGATTACGTTCTAAGCGCTGTTTCAGAAGGAGATTGCAGGGTAGTTTTTTTCAGGAGGGCAGCTTCTTTTCCATCAGGAGTCGCCCTCTTCATAAACACCGAGAATTCGCTTTGGATTATGCTCCGTTCGCCTGATCTCCAGCTTTTTCTCCGGGCGGATGACAAAAATATCGTTTTTTTCTTCGAGACTGCGGATGTAAGCCGTGGTCTTGTTGTATTTTTGCGGACGGTTTACGAGCGCCCGGTAGGTGAGCGGATATTCCCTGCAACAAGGGCTTGAATGCCCGTAGGTCCATCTTTTTCTTTTTGGTAAGAGGAGGGTCTTGTTAACACGGCGACAATGCGGTCGTATCCCAGATTTTTCACATATTCCACCGGAATGGAGTCGGAGATGCCACCGTCTAAGAGGGTATAGGGACCGGCCTTGACGGGTCTTGAAAAAAGAGGCATGGAGGCGGAACCGCGGATCCAATGCAAGGCTTCCTCATTTAGAAGGGGTAGCTCTTTGTAAAGGGGCTTGCCGGTAAAGACATCGGTCGCAACGACCATAAACTTCATCGGGTTTTCGTTGTAGGTCGTAGCGTCCATGGCATCTAATACCTGCGGGAGGAGTCGGTAACAGAATTGTGCGCCGTAATAGTCGCCGGTCAGCAGGAGAGAGCGCAAACTGCCGTACTTCCATTCTTTTTACATAGCGCAAATTATAGCGAAGAGCTCTTCCGATCTGTTTCGATTTGTAATTGCATCCGAAGGCGGCTCCGGCGGACACGCCGATCACGAGATCATAGGAGATCCCTCTTCCATCATTACATCGATGACACCGGCGGAGAAGATCCCCGCATGGCACCGCCTTCCAGTACAAGTGCTGTTTTCAATTTCGTCTCCTTCCCTATGCTGCTGTGTCGGTTCGCATATCGTTTCGGTCAGCACAGCGTTTAGGGTCAGCACATTCTACCATGAAATTCTTCGGGCTAAAAAGGTGGAAAAGAGAATAGAGCCGGTGGCGTGGAAAAGGAATTGACACCAAAGTGCTCTGCTTTTATAATCTTCGGGCAATGCAAACGGACTCTGAAGCGGAAAAAAAGAAAGGAAAAGAAATGCTGGAAATTGACAATTCGTATTTTTGATGGAGGACTGCTGCAACTGATCGGTTATCATATCCTGGGCTCCGTGATCACCACACTGACCTTCGGGATTTGTCTTCCCTGGGCCTATTGCCTGATTTATGAGTGGGAGGCGAAGCACACGGTCATCGAAGGCAGAAGGCTCCGCTTTGATGGCAGTGCGGTTCAGCTTTTTGGCAACTGGATCAAATGGTTCTTTCTTACCATCATCACACTGGGCATTTACGGTTTCTGGGTACAGATCAAACTGAAGCAGTGGCGGACGGCTCATACACATTTTGCATAATGAAATCAGAAAGACCGGTCTGCTGCGACCGGTCTTTTTCCCTCGGATGGAAGCTTTTCCGTGGATGTTGTCCAAAAAGGTTCATTCCGTGACAGAAAGCTTCGGTTGAGAAAAACGGCAGTACCGTTTACAGCCGGAAGAACAGGCCGTTTTTTCTTCAGCGGCGCACGAAGTGCCAGATAGAGAGCAAACCACAATGATGGCGGAGACGATGGAGTTTAACAGAGTGACGCCGAAGTTGATGGCAAAAAGTCACTTCGGCAGCAGGTTTGCCAAGAATCCACATTTTGTAAAAATAGCGCAAAAAGAGGGTCAAAGATCGTATTGAAGAGGAGACCGCAGATGGTAGAAATGAGCACCCAGGTGGTTGCCTTTTTGTTGTCGTTTGTGGTGGAAATGTGTCCGAGTTTGTGCGCCAGGATTCCGACCAGAACGCCCATCAAAAATTTAATGACAAAGGTGATCGGTGCTTCCGTGATGTAAACCGGATCAATCAGGTCGGCGATGGTGAGTCCGAGGGCGCCGCCGAGCGAGCCGTAAATGGGGCCCAGAAGAAGAACGCCCAGCACCAAAAAGGCGTTTCCAAGGTGAATCTGCACCTTCCCTCCCGGAGTGGGAACGGGAATAGACAAAAACGCAAAGACCACATAGGTCAGTGCAGCAAAAATAGCGGTAAAGACGAGCTTGCGAACCCATTCGTCTCCCGTCCCGCCTGCTTCTCATTTTCTAACATTTTTTTCATCTTTCATTTTTCATCATTCATGTAGGAAAGAACCTCCTCCCGATCTCTTTCTTTATTTTTCTGCTTTTGAAAACGATTCATAGATATCATAGTAGGATCTGGTATGATGAAAAGTACCAGTTAATATACAAAGTAGAGGGCCAGATAAGATTGTGGGAGAGAAGCTCTGATGATATACTGTTGTCGCCGTTATAGAATACAGTTTTAAAGGAGAAACAGATGCCCGTTTTAACTTTGCTTGCAGTGATTCCGTCCGTCTTCTTGCTGATCAAGGTCTATCAGGCAGATAAAGTCGAGAAAGAGCCGGCTCCTCTTCTGTTCAAGCTTTTTATCAAGGGACTGGAAAGCGCCTTCTTCGCAGCGGTGGTAGAGGCGCTACTCATCAACTTCGGTCTGAATACGCTCGTCCACTTGGGATTGATCGAGGGAGAAGGATCTTTCCTATATCATGCCATCGAGGCCTTCCTGATCGTGGCGGTTGCGGAAGAAGGATTCAAATATTATTTCCTCAAACAAACGACATGGAACCATCCCGCCTTCGATTACCGTTTTGATGCGGTTGTGTATGCCGTTTTTGTTTCCCTGGGCTTTGCGACGATTGAGAATATTCTTTACGTTTGGGGTTCTCAGATTGAGAGCGGGACAGGTTTACAGCTCAGTGTGTACCGGGGCGTGCTTTCGGTACCTGCGCACTGTGTCTTTGCCGTTGCCATGGGAATTCATTATGGAGCGGCCAAGTATGCACAGGGGCATGAGCAATTTGATTTGGAGGAGGCGGGTCTCAGAAAAGCCTTTCTTGTTCCTGTACTGATGCATGGTTTTTTCGACTTTGCGCTCATGATGAATCAACCGCTTTTATACCGGATTCTTTTTCGTCTTCGTGATTCTGGCGGATTACAGGGCTCTGAAAGCAGTGGGAAGAGCCTCACAAACGGATACCAGAGTTTATAAGACGCCATCTTTAACGCCTCCGGTGCAGGCGGTATCCTATGTGCAGACTACGGCGCCCTCTCAGAGACCGCAAGCACCGATCAATCGCACACAGACAAACAACGCGTGGTCAGATTCTGCACAGGGCAGATCGCGTACCGTCAAACCCTGCACAGGCAGATCGCGTACCGTCAAACCCAGCACAGGCAGATCGTGTACCGACAAGCCCCTGCACAGGCAGATCGCGTACCGTCAAACCCCTGCGCAGGCAGATCACACACCGACAAACCCTGCACAGGCAAACAGCGCACAAATGCTGCGTGCACAGGCAAATGACGCACAAACATGGAACGAGCGGACCGGAGGAATTCCCGTCGCAGCCGCTCTCCCCTTTGCAGCCGCTCTGCCTTCTGCTGCATCCACGCCAGTTCCTGCCGGTACTCCGAAAGGCGGCAGGGGTTCCAGGGGCAGCCAATCCTCCGTCTGTTTCTTCCCGCAGTAAAAGGGACCGTACTCTGGAAAAGGACCTGCAGGGATGATCTGCCGGAATGATCGGCAGGAGTACTATTGTGTATTTTTTCTGTTCTTTGCTACAATAGATAGGATGTCCGTTTTGTGTGTGACGGATGAGCGTATCTGGAACAAAAACGGAGAAGAAAAAGAGGGTGAGGATCAGAAATGAAGAATTTAAAGGATTATGTAACGACCATTCCGGATTTTCCGGAGCGGAATTATGTTTCGTGATATTACAACAGTGTCCCAGGATGCGGATGGTTTGCATCTTGCGATCGATACCATGCAGGGGCTGGTAAAGGATCTGGATTTTGACGTAGTTGTTGGAGCGGAGAGTCGGGGTTTATCTTCGGTACACCGATTGCTTATAATCTGCACAAACCCTTCGTCCTGATCCGCAAGAAGGAGCTGCCGCGGGCTACGGTTTCCGTGGAATACGACTGGAATATGGAAAAAGCGGTCCTGGAGATGCATAAAGATGCGATTTTACCCGGGCAGAAGGTGCTTATTGTAGATGATCTGATTGCGACGGGAGGCACCACGGAGGCGATGATCTCACTGGTGAAACAGCTTGGCGGTGAGGTTGCAGGCGTGGTGGTTCTCATGGAACTGGCAGGACTGAAAAGGGCGGGAGCGCATTGCGCCGGTACGTCTGGAGTCTGCGATTGTATATGAGGGAAAATAGGTCACCGGGAAATAGCATTGAACGAATTAGAGCGCGAATTTGATGATGGCAAAATAGAAGAAATCGGGGAATATCAGGCACCGGAAAAGCTATACCGGGATCTGATTGAACGCGTGCATAAATACCATCCTTCCGATGATATCAGTCTGATCGACAAGGCTTATCTGACTGCGTCTAAAGCGCATAGGGAACAGCTTAGAAAGTCGGGAGAGCCTTATATCATTCACCCGCTCTGTGTGTCCATCATCCTGGCGGACCTCGAGATGGATAAAGAAACCATCACGGCGGGGCTCCTTCATGATGTCGTCGAGGATACGACCCTTTCACTGGAAGACGTAAGCAAACAATTCGGTGCGGACGTGGCCCTTTTTGGTGAGACGGCGTCACCAAATTGCAGAACCTGCAGCTGCCAAAGGATTATGCCTTCAAGGATAAGACGCCATTGCAGCTGGAAATGCAGGCGCAGAATCTGCGGCACATGTTTCTCGCAATGGCGAAGGACATCCGGGTCATCATCATTAAGCTGGCGGACCGACTGCACAATATGCGTACGCTTTCCCATATGCAGGAAGAGAAGCAGAAGCGGATTGCGCAGGAAACCATTGATATCTATGCGCCGATTGCCGGTAGACTCGGCATCAGCAAAATCAAGGTGGAACTGGATGACCTTTCGCTGAAATATTTAGAGCCTGAGGTTTATCAGACGCTCACGCGGGAAGTTGCGCAGAAGAAGGAACAACGCGAGAAATTCGTAGACGAAGTGGTCAAGCAGGTGCGCATTCACATCGCCGCTTCCGGCATTCGAGGAGAAGTCGGAGGTAGAGTCAGCACCTTTTTTCCATTTACAAAAAAATGAGAAACCAGGGGAAAACCCTGGATCAGATCTATGATCTGTTTGCCATCCGTATCATTGTGGACTCGGTGAAGGACTGTTATGCGGCACTTGGGATCATTCATGCGAGATCTACAGACCGATTCCGGGACGGTTCAAGGATTATATCGCCATGCCGAAGGCGAATATGTATCAGTCCCTGCATACCACTCTTTTTGGTCCAGACGGGATTCCTTTTGAGGTGCAGATTCGCACCCGCGAAATGCATAGCAGCGGAATACGGGATCGCCGCTCACTGGAAGTATAGGTAGAGTCGGACGGCCAGAAGCCGGAAAACCTCCGAAGAGAGAAGCTAACCCTGGCTTCGCCAGATTTTAGAGTGGGGCAGGGATATGTCCGATAATACGGAATTCATGCGACTACTCAAAAGCGATTTGAATCTTTTTGCGGAAGATGTTTACTGCTTTACGCCGGATGGGGAAGTGAAGCATCTGACGGCAGGTTCCACACGGTGGACTTCGCTCACAGCATTCATACCGCAGTTGGGAATAAAATGGTCGGCGCCCGGGTGAATGGCAGAATTGTTCCGATCAATTATAAGATTCAAAACGGCGATCAGATCGAGATGTACCAGCCAGAGTTCAAAGGACCTTCAGAGACTGGCTGAGTTTTGCAAAATCGACTCTACTAAGAATAAAATCAATCAGTGGTTCCGGCATGAACTGAAGGCGGAGAATATCGCCAGAGGAAGAGAACTTCTCAGTGCTTTTGCAAGACGAAAAGCATTGAGCTATCCGAGATCAACAAGGCGGAATATCAGGATATTATTATCCGCAAGTATGGCTTTCATGACTGGGATGCGGTGCTTGCGGCCGTCGGACATGGCGGGCTGAAGGAAGCGCAGATTGTCAATAAGCTTTCCGAACTGCATGACAAAGATCAGAAAAAAACATTTAACCGATGAAAAGGTTCTGGCAGAGCTTACCTCGGAGGCTGAGGCGGTAGCACCGCGCATTTCGGGAGCGGGAGGCGCCATTATTGTGAAGGGAATTCATGATGTGGCGGTCCGGTTTTCCAAATGCTGCAATCCGCTGCCGGGAGATCCGATTGTCGGTTTCGTGACGAGGGAAGAGGCGTTTCCATCCACAGGAGAGACTGCATCAACATACAGAAAATGCCGCAGGAAGAAAGAGGCAGAATGATTGATGCGCAGTGGGAAGCAGGAAGTGGTACCGGATGGGAGAGTTACGGCGGATGTCAAGGTCTTTGCCAGCGACAGAAGAGGACCCTGACCGATGTATCGAGGGTGTTCGCCGATGCGGATATCACGATCCGGTCGCTGAACACAAAGGTCTCCAAACAGGGATGGCGACGCTGGAGATGATGTTTGAAGTCAGCGGAAGAAGACAGTTAAAGCAGCTGATCGAAAAGATCAGACAGATTGAGAGCGTCATCGATGTAGAAAGGTCGACAGAGCTGAACATGAACCAGGAAGATTTGATCATCAAGTCCAGTACCTTGGGCTTTGTCGGAACGAATTGTTATTTTGTGGCAAAAGAATGCCGCTGTTCCTGTGCATGGCATTGTGATTGATCCGGCTTATGACGGAAAAAGATTTACGAGATTTGAAGGCAGAGGGCTGCGTGGTGGATTTGGTTTTGCTTACGCATGCGCATTTTGACCATATCGGGGGTGCGTGTGAGCTATGTGAGCTTTCGGTGCGCCTCTGTATTGTCATGCGCTTGAAAAAGACTGTGTGAAGACACCGAGGCAAACCTTTCTGCTGACTATGGCATCGCCCTGTCAGGGTGCAAACCGGATCGTTTTCTGGAAGACGGGGAGGTGATCAGGCAGGATGGTTTGGAAATTCAGGTCCTCCACGCCCGGTCATACAGAGGGCAGCTGCTGTTATTACCTCGCCAAAAGAGCAGGTTCTGTTTTCCGGAGATACCCTTTTTGCGCAATCGTGGGTCGAACCGATCTTCCGACCGGTTCGACGGAGAAGCTGATGCAATCCATTAGAGAGAAGCTTCTTGTCTTACCGGAGAGACAAAGGTATGCCAGAGCACATGGATACCACTACCATAGGGCTATGAAAAGAGTGAATCCTTTCTTTTTAAGGGCGTGTCAGCAGGAAAGTTGAGGAAACAATGATACAGATTCAAATCACTCCGGAAAAATATCGCTATGATATTCATTCCTGGTGCAGGCTTTTTTTCCCGGGAGAAGAAATTCGGATCGTAACGAATCCAATCGATGATCGGGAGTACCGGCTAGTATCAACCTCCGTTTTGACGAAGATCTCGGCAAAGTGGAGGCTTTCTTTTGACATCGGAAGGGATGTGATCCTAAAAAGGAGAGGCCGTTTATAGCCAAAAGCGAAGGGAAGCAGGGGAGAGGAAAAGACAGTGCAGACCTTTCCACGAACGGGAGCAGTGCGTCTTTGACCACAGAAAAATGCAGTGAAACAGATGCTCTACCGCATGCTTTCTGAACTGATCGGAAGGAAATTGCCCTGGGGAGCGCTTACCGGGATCAGGCCTACCAAAATTGCGATGAACTTGCTAGAAAAAGGGGGAAAGAGATGACAGAGTTTTGGACTATCTGACATCTGTTTTTTGTCAGCAGGAAAAAGGCGTCTTTGGCACTCGAGATTGCGCATAGAGAGCAGGAGATGCTAAGAGGCATTCAGGCGCAGGACGGGTATAGCCTTTACATTGGCATTCCCTTCTGCCCCACGACCTGTTTGTACTGTTCCTTCCCTTCCTACCCGATTGCCCGGTATGCGGGATTGGTGGAGAATTATCTGTCCTGTCTCTATCAAGAAATGGATGAGGTTGCGCAGATCATGAGAGGAAAAGCAGCTCAATACCATCTATGTGGGAGGGGACACCTACCACGCTGTCACCCTGCGCAGTCTGCGGATATGCTTGCGCATCTGCGGAAAACCTTGATTTTACCCACCTGAGGGAATTTACGGTAGAGAGCGGAAGACCGGATTCCATGACGATGGAAAAGCTTAGAACCCTGCGGGAATTCGGCGTGGACAGGATCTCCGTCAATCCGCAGAGCATGCGGGAAGAGACGTTACACCGAATCGGAAGAGCGCATACGGTGAGGCAGACGGTGGATGCTTTTTATCTGGCCAGAGGGCGGGCTTTGATCAAATCAATATGGATCTGATTTTGGGTCTTCCCGGGGAGACGGAAGAAGATGTGGCTTATACGCTGCGGGAAATCGAAAAGCTTTCTCCGGATGATCTGACCGTGCATTCTCTTGCGGTCAAGAGGGGCTCCAAACTTCATGAAATATTGCTGGAGGAAAGGCGTACCGGAAGGAAGACGGACCTTGGAGAAGAAACAAAAAGAAGAGGGGAGATTTCCGAGAGAATGATGCAGATTGCGGAGACGGGTGCGAGAGGAATGGGACTTTCTCCCTACTACCTTTATAGGCAGAAAAACATGGCAGGCAATCTGGAGAACATCGGTTTTGCTCGGGAAGGAAAAGAAGGACTATACAATGTCCTTATCATGGAAGAAGTGCAGTCCATCGTAGCGCTGGGAGCAGGCAGCGTCTCCAAAAGGGTGTTTTCCGGGGGGAGGGAAGGCAGGATAGAAAGGTGTGATAACGTCAAGGAGGTGACACAGTATATCAATCGTATCGAGGAGATGATTGACAGAAAGAGGAAGCTTTTTCTGTGAGTCTTTTTCGATGCTTACTCTTGATCTTCATTCTTTTTCAGCGTATATTTATAAATTGGTTATTAATTTTCCGAGATAACGGTGTCAAATAGTCGAAAAATCGATGTAGGCTTGCTTGCAAGACTTCGATGATAAGGAGATGGAATAGATGGCAAAGAAGAATCTGGTGATCGTAGAGTCGCCAACCAAGGTGAAAGGCAATCAAAAAGTTTCTGGGTAGCAATTATGAGGTGGCTGCTTCCAACGGGCATGTACGTGACCTGCCCAAGAGTCGAATGGGAGTAGACGTGGAGCATGATTATGATCCGCAGTATATTACGATTCGTGGAAAGGGGGAGTTGCTTGCCGGCCTGAGGAAGATGGTGAAGAAGGCGGATCATGTCTATCTTGCAACGGACCCGGACCGTGAGGGAGAGGCCATTGCCTGGCATTTAATTGCCGCACTGCAAAGCTGGAAGAAAATAAGAGCAAGGTATCCAGGATCACCTTTAATGAAATCACAAAGAACGCAGTGGGGAGTCTTTGAAGCATGCAAGACAGATCGATATGGATCTGGTGGATGCGCAGCAGGCCAGACGGGTACTGGACCGTGTGGTCGGCTATGAAATTTCCCCTCTTTGTGGGAAAAATCAAGAGAGGTCTTTCCGCCGGCAGAGTGCAGAGCGTGGCGCTTCGTATTATCTGCGACAGAGAGGAGAGATCGACTCCTTTTTGCCACAGGAATACTGGACGTTAGATGCTGTTTTGCACGCGGAAGGGGAGAAGAAGCCGCTGGTTGCGCACTATTGGGGAGATAAGAACGGGAAAAAGGATATACCGGATAAGGACACGCTGGATCGGATTCTGGCGTCTCTGAAAGGCGCCTCTTATCAGGTGGCGGAGGTGAAGACGACAACAAGAACCAAGAAACCGCCACTTCCTTTTACGACATCCACCTTGCAGCAACAGGCGTCCCGGACGCTCAATTTTTCTACGCAAAAGACCATGCGAATTGCGCAGCAGCTGTATGAAGGAATTGACATGAAAGGGCAGGGAACGGTCGGTTTGATCACCCTATCTGCGTACCGATTCCACCAGGATTGCGGCGGAAGCCAAGGCGGCTGCAGCAGATTATATTGCAAAAGAGTATGGAAAAAGGAATACCCGGGCAGCAGGAAGTGCGCACCAAAAACGAAGAAAAGGATTCAAGATGCGCATGAAGCCATAAGGCCGACGGATATTACCAGAAAATCGACCGTGGTAAAAGATTCTCTTTCCAGAGATCAATTCCGCCTCTATCAACTGATTTGGAAACGGTTTACGGCAAGCAGAATGGCGGCGGCGCAGTATGAGACCACGAATATCAAAATTGATGCGAACGAAGCGAGATTTGCGCTGGGAGCAACGAAAACCATTTTTGACGGCTTTATGAATGTTTACACGGATGAGGAGAATGAGCCGGAAAAATCATCTGATTCGCGGAATCTCCCGAGGACACAAAGCTGGCGCTGGAAGACTTTGACGCACAACAGCATTTCACGCAACCCAAAACCTCATTATACAGAGGCTTCCCTCGTGCATGATCTGGAGGCGCTGGGCATTGGAAGACCTTCTACCTATGCTCCGACCATCACGACGATTATGGCGCGCCACTATATCATCAAAGAGACAAAAACCTCTACGTGACGGAACTGGGAGAAGCAGTGAATGAGATGATGAAAAGAACTTCCCGGAGATCGTCGATGTGAATTTACAGCCGGCATGGGAAAAAGAAGCTGGATGGGGTGGCGGACGGCACAGTGCAATGAAGTCGATTATTGAAGCCCTGTGTCCGGATTTGGACAAAGCGGTCGCAAAGGCGAAAAAGAGCTGGAAAATGAAATCGCCGAGGAAGAGACGGATGTCATCTGCGAAAAACTGTGGCAGACACATGGTGATCAGTATGGTCCGCATGGTAAATTCCTAGCCTGCCCCGGATTCCCGGAGTGTCGCAACACCAAACCCTTATTTTGAAAAGATCGGAGTTGCCTGTCCCAAGTGCGGAGGCGATCTTGTTGTCAGAAAGACGAAAAAGGACGCAGATACTACGGCTGCATCAATATACCCAACTGTGACTTCATGGTATGGCAGAAGCCGTCGACGAAAAAAATGTCCTAACTGCGGAGGACTGATGCTAGAAGGGAAATAAATTGGCATGTAATAATCCGGAATGCGGTTATGTTTTGTGATAAAGAGTCCAAAAAGGAAGAGGATAGAGAATGAGCAGTGTACAATTATTGGACAAGACCAGACTGATTGGCAGATTGTTACATGAAAACAGTGCAAATAAGGTTGTCTTTAATGACCTTTGCGGGGTGTTGGGGCAGACCCTGCTCTCCAATTCCATTGTCATCAGCGGGAAGGGAAAGGTACTGGGGATTGGAAGGTGTCAGGGCATACCGGTGATCGAAGAGCTGGTAGGGAGCGAAGTAGGCACCTTTATTGATCCCATGTTGAATGAGCGCTTCCTGGCGATTCTATCCACGAAGGAAAATGTGAATTTGACCACACTCGGGTTTGAGGACGAGGTGGTGATCTGTGTGCAGGCATTGGTAACACCGATTGCAATTGCGGGGAACGTCTGGGGACTCTCTTTTATATAAAAGAAGGAACCTATGAGATTGATGATATTATCCTTTCGGAGTATGGAACAACGGTGGTGGGCTTGGAAATGCTCCGTGCAGTTACAGAGGAAACAGCGGAGGAAAAATCGCAGGAAACAGGTGGTAAAGAGCGCAATGGGAACACTCTCCTATTCGGAGACCGAAGCGATGGTACATGTATTTGATGAATTAAATGGGCTGGAGGGGTTTTTGGTTATGAGCAAAATAGCCGATAAAGTAGGTATCACGAGAAGCGTCATTGTGAACGCTCTTCGGAAATTCGAATCGGCGGGAGTGATTGAATCCAGATCTTCAGGCATGAAGGGGACTTATATTAAAGTGCTGAATGATTATATCTATCAAGAAATCCAGGATGCAAAAGAAAGAATGTAAGCTAGAAAATTTTCGAAAGTTGCGGACAAGGTCTTGTGTTTCATTTTAACTTTGGGATACAATAGTAGGATACAGAAACATATATCGTGGGAGGAGGAAAGTGAATGATCCGATCAGGTGCATTTGATTACATTGATGTGTTGAAAGTCAGTGCAGATGCGGCGGCTCTCAGAAACCGTGCAATTTCAACAATCTGGCCAACGCCGATACGCCCTGGTTATAAACGAAAAAGACATTCACTTCGAGAATGAGCTAAAGCAAGCTCTTGGCTCCTCTAAATTCGTCCCGATGGACACCAAAGTTCGCAAACTCGCAGTATGCATCTGATGCCTCAGGTGTGATACAGATTACGCGGGAGTTTCTTATCGCCTAGACGGGAATAATGTCGATCCCGATACGGAAAATGTCATGCTTGCATCCAACCAGGTCAAATACAACGGACTTGCAGTTTCTTTACGTGCGGAATTCCAGAACCTTACCAATGCAATGAGGAGTAACGTCTAATAGAAAGCAGGTGCATCTATGAGTATATTTGATACCTTTCGTATCAATGCCTCCGGCATGACGGCAGAGCGGTTTCGAATGGACACGATTTCACAAAACATGGCTAATGCAAACACCACGAGAACGGCAAATGGAAAGCCGTACCGTCGGAAGGTGGTCACTTTACGGAGAAGGTGAATCGGGGAACGGTTCTTTTGCGGAAGCGCTTACCAGTGCAAGGGACGGGTTCCTGGCAGCGGCGTTAAAGTAGATCGCTTACATGAGGATACCTGGACGAAGATGAACGTGGTTTACGATCCTTCTCATCCGGATGCAGACAGGAACGGTTATGTGACCTATCCGAATGTCAATACAGTCACAGAAATGACGAATCTGATCGATGCCAGTATGCATATCAGTCAAACGCCACCGCCTTTGAAGCAAGGCGATTGCAAAACCGCGGACTGGAACTTTTTAGTTAACGGTGAATTGGATTGGGGGAGGAGAGATCATGGCGGGTATAGGTGAACTTCGTAACATTTCTTCTGAAATGGTTGCCAAAGCGGCTTCACTGAACGGACTTTTCCGGAAACAGGGAAACGGCAGTCGGTACCGGCAGCACAGACAAGGATTCTTTTTCCAGCATTTTTTTCAACAGGCATTGCAGAACATCCATACGACGAATGCGTACTTATCGGACGCCGAAGATGAAGAAATTAAATGGGCTCTCGGAGAAACACAGAATACGCATGATCTTACGGTTGCTTTTGCAAAAGGCTTCTCTGGCTTTTACAATACACCATTGCGGTGAGGGACCGCGCAATGACTGCTTATAATCAAATCATGCAGATGCAGATTTAATGCTGCCTTTGTTGTTTGAATCAAGTTCTATTTGTTGTGGGTGATGTTTTAAAAATTCATTTGTCTTTTATGAGAGGGAAAACAGTCCATGCCTGAACGATTACGTGCACTTCTGGACCGTCTGGTGGCCTGGTGGGGAAGTTCTCAGCAAACAGAAGACTCTGATTGTAATTGGCGCATCCAGTGTGCTTCTTACCATCGTTATTTTGGTCTCCGTCTTAACGAGACCTGTCTATGTCACCATCTATCAGGCATCGGATTATGAGGATGCCAAGACAGCCAAACAATTACTGGATGATAATAACATCAATTATAAGATGACGGATGACAGGGATGACCTTTTCCGTGTTAAAGGAGAAGGAATCGCAGCCAATATTCTGCTTGGTGCAAACCAAATGCAGTCTCTGGATTATTCCATTGACAACGTCACAAACGGTAGTTTTTCCACCACGGAATCGGATAAGCAAAAGAAGTTCGTCAGTTATTTGGAAAAAAGAAGCTCGCAACGGATTTCACGAACAGTTTTGATGCCATTGATTCCGCCAGTGTGGAACTGTCGATTCCTGAGAATGACGGCACATTAATTTCAGAGCAAAAAGAGGCGTCGGCGACTCTGATTCTGAAGCTGAATGAGGAGCCGAAGTTCACGGATGAAAATGCCGCTTATTTGGCCAAGGCGGTATCGGCTGCTCTGGGAAATAAAACGACGGATAGCATTGTCATCATGGACTCTGCGGAAACATGCTGTTTTCCGGCGGAGAAGAAGGCTCCACAGGATTGGTGAGCAGCCAGCTGAATTATAAGTCTAAGGCGGAACAGGCTCTAAAAACCCAGGTTAGAAATGTTCTGTTGGGAACCAAGCTGTATGACAATGTCGAAGTGGGTGCCAATCTGGCGGTTGACTTTTCAAATAAGGAAACGGTAGACCATCAGTATTCCGCTCCGGACGGCGCAACACAGGGACTGATGAGTCAGCAGGACACATACGAATCGACCAATCAATCGGGGGTTTCCGGAGTGCCGGGGACGGACTCGAATGATGAGACCTCTTATGTGACGCAGGACAATGGAAATTCCACCTCGTCTGTAGAACAGAATTCCACCAAATATCTTCCAAACGAGAAAATCACGACGGAGAAACAGGGCTGGGGAGGCATTGATTACGCCACCTCTACCGTATCGGTGTCAGCGATCAATTATGTTGTCAATAACGAGGCGGATTATAAGGCAAGCGAGCATAATGGCCTTTCCTGGAGAGATTCAAGGCGCAGAATGCAGCGCCGATCGCACAGAGCGATCAGACAACCATTGATCAGATGGTGCAGATGGTGAACGGTGCAACCGGTATTCCTACGCAGAATGTGACAGTGGCACTTTATGATCAGAATGTTTTCTTTGATAAGACGGGCGCGGGCGTGAGTCAGCGATGTCTTGCAGATCCTGTTGATTATCGCGATTCTTGGCCTTCTGGGCTTTGTAATCTTCCGCAGTATGAGAACGGCAAAAGAAGAGGGAAATGGCGAAGACCAACCGGAAGAACTTTCCGTAGAACAACTTTTGGAGTCACAGCCATCCAGCCAGTTTGGCAATATTGAGCTGGAAGAGGCTTCGGATACAATGAAGTCGATTGCCAAATTTGTCAATGATAATCCGGAAGCGGCAGCTTCGCTTCTGCGTAACTGGCTGAATGAAGGAAACTCATACGCATAAGAGAATCGGGTTCGACGAGACAGAGGATGGTACTAGGCCTTAGGGCTAACGTCTAACAGGAGTAACGGGGAGCAGTTTCGATATGCCTGCTGCAGCAAACAGGGACCGGAGGATGTTAAGAGGACTGAGCGGAATGCAAAAGCCGCCATTCTTCTGATTGCACTTGGACCGGAGAAAAGTTCACTGATTTTTCAAATATCTGAAGGAAGAGGAAATCGAAGAGCTAACGCTTGAAATCGCTAATACGAGAAGCGTCACGCCACAGGTGAAGGATGCCATTATAGACGAATTTTACGGCGTCTGCCTCGCACAACAGTATATCGCTGAGGGCGGCATAAACTATGCGAAGGAACTGCTGGAGAAGGCACTTGGAGAAGACAAGGCCATTGATGTGATTTCCCGCTTGACCTCTTTCGCTGCAAGTCCGTCCGTTTGAATTTATTCGCAGAACTGAACCGCAGCAGCTATTGACTTTTATTCAGGATGAGCATCCGCAGACGATTGCACTCATCCTGTCTTATATTCCGACCCAACAGGCGGTTTCGATTTTGTCGGCGTTGCCGCCGGACAGACAGTCTGATGTGGCAAAGCGCATTGCAACCATGGATCGGACGAGCCCGGACACCATCAAGGACGTGGAGAACATTTTGAAACGAAATTATCTTCTCTGGTCAATCAGGATTATACCATCGTCGGGGTGTCGACTTGTGGTCGATATTCTCAATACGGTGGATCGCGCAACCGAAAAACATATTGTCGAAACACTCGAGGTCGAGGATCCGAGCTGGCGGACGAAATCCGAAGAAGATGTTTGTCTTCGAGGATATTCTCCTACTGGACGATCGTTCTATTCAGCGTGTGCTTCGTGAAGTGGAAAATAATGATCTTGACATGGCTTGTAAAACTGCGAATGAACAGGTACAAGATGCCATCTTCCGCAACCTCTCCAGCCGTTTGTCCACCATGATTAAAGAAGATATGGAATTCATGGGTCCGGTGCGAATGAAGGATGTGGAGGAAGCACAGCAGAAGATTGTGAATACGATTCGCAGACTGGAAGACGCCGGCGATATCGTGATTTCCAGAGGTGGAGGTGACGAAATCGTTGTCTAAATCGAATCTGGTTAAATCCAATTGGGTCATTCTACATGAGAATGATACCCTCATGATTGATAACAATTCCCTGTCTGACGAAAGAATCCATGAGTTTCAAGAGGAAGAGGAACGAAAGAAAAAAGTGTCGGAAACGATGAGCCAGGAGGAAATGGCAGACGCTTTTGACGAGGGTCTTCCGGCGAGACAGGTGGAGATTCTTCATCCGGATGAGAACAATGAGGAGAGGAGTCCTCGGAGGGCACTGGAAGAGGACACTGAATTTGTTGTTGGACGAGAAAGATCATAGACAGCGCCGAATCGAAACGGATAGAAGAAACAAGTCAGAGGTTTTTCAACAGAAACTTCTCCGGAAGATCAGGTGCAGGCTAAGATGATCCTTCAGGATGCACAAACGCAGGCAGATCAGATTGTAGCGGATGCGAAGGAACAGGCGAAACAGATCATTGAGGAAGCCGAGCGGGAAGGGTTTGCGCATGGCAAGGTGGAAGGCCTGAAACAGGGAGAAAGATGAGGTCAGGGCAAAGATCGAGGAAGAGATCGAGAAGCGAAAGAAAGAGCTGACGGCAAACTATGAGAAAACAAATCAGCTCGATTGAGCCGGAAATGGTCGATACGCTAACCAGAATCTATGAGCATGTCTTCCATGTGAACTTCGGTAAAGATAAAAGCAATCGTACTTCATCTGCTGCAGAGCGCTCTTTCCAGACTGGATTCCAAACCAGGGTTTTATTGTTCACGTTTCTTCAGATGATTATGATGAGATCATGGACGAAAAAGAGACCTTCGTCAATGTATCACAAACCTGAATGCCACCTCATGGATCTGATTGAGGATACCATGTTGAAAGCAGGGGAGTGTATGATCGAAACAGAGGGGGATTTTTGACTGTTCTCTCGGCACGGAGCTTTCCGAGTTGTCAAGGAAGCTGAGGCTCCTGTCCTTTGACAGGCGATAGCGATGAACACGGGTTCAAGGATTGATTATTCCAGATATCGAAAAATGGCAAATGACACCTATTATCGTGTCCGCGGCAGAGTGGTCAATGTGGTTGGTTTAACGATTGAATCGGCCGGACCGGACGCGAAAATGGGTGATATTTGTATGATCTACCCGAAAAGCAAGGGCGGTTCTGTGGTGGTGGATGCAGGGAAGACCGGCAATGGCGGAGGTGGTAGGTTTCACGATGGAAGAGTGCAGCTGATGCCCTATGAAAACGTGGCAGGGATTGGCGATGGAAGCATTGTGGAAAAATACCGATTCTCCCTTCGAATCAACGTAGGAGAAGGTCTGATTGGACACACGTTGGACGGCTTTGGGACGCATCGACGGAACCCATTACGGCAAGGGCGTTCCGCTGGAAAAACGGAATTTCTATTCGGTGGAAAATATGCCCCGGACCCGCTTACAGAGATCTTGTTTCCGATGTACTTCCTCTCGGAGGAAGGCGGTGACGGTCTTTTGACGGTAGGAAAGGGACAGCGAATCGGTATTTTTGCAGTGTTCCGGTGTAGGAAAATCAACGCCCTCGGAATGTTCGCCCGCAATACCAAAAGCGGATATTAACGTGATCGCTCTGATCGGAGAACGAGGCAGAGAGGTACGCGAATTCATTGAGCGGGACCCTTGGAGAGGAGGGAATGAAACGTTCCATCGTGGTCTGTGCCACCTCCGATAAAACCGGCGCTAGAACGAACCAAGGCGGCAAAAGACGGCAACTTCGATTGCAGAATATTTCAGAGATAAAGGAAAAGATGTCCTTTAATGATGGATTCCTGACCAGATTCTCAATGGCGCAGAGGGAGATCGGTTTGGCTAGCGGAGAACCTCCTGTTTCCAGAGGGTATCCCCTAGTGTTTACGCTGAAATGCCCAGGCTCTTGAGAGGGCGGGTAGAGCCAGAACAGGGTCTATTACCGGGCTGTATACCGTACTCGTGGATGGGGATGATTTCAATGAACCGATCACAGATGCGGCACGCGGCATCTTGGACGGTCACATCGTACTTTAATAGAAAATTAGCGCAAAAATCATTATCCTGCGATTGATGTACTGGCAAGCTATATCCCGGTGCATGAGTACCATTGTGACACCGGAGCAGAGAAGGGCTGCCGGTCAACTGAAGAATGTCCTGGCGACTTATCAGGATGCCGAAGATTTGATCAATATCGGAGCCTACCGCGCAGGAGCTAATCCTCATATCGATTATGCGATCTCGAAGTATGAGCAGGTCAATACCTTCCCTCAAAACAAGAGACAGATGAAAAAGTGGAATTCGAGAACATTGTAGAAGAATTGAGGGAATTTTTAATCCGGATACGACTCTAGAATGACTGACCCCTATGATGGCTGGAATAAATGGTGATGGGACGCTTTGTTTACAGATTACAAAGTATTCTGAATCTGAAGGGCAAGGAGGAGTCGCTTTGCCAAGATGGAGTTTGCTTCCCGCCAGCAAGTTTTTGCAAAGAGAGCTTACTCTTTATGCGGGCATGGAAGAACAGAAGACGGGATATCTGGAAGAAGGCAGAAGAATGCGGGAAAAGAGTGGATCGGTTATGGACATTCTTCATAATGATGCCGATGTTTCCTGTATGAACGGAAAGATTGAAGAGCAGACGGTGGCAGTAAAAGCGGGCGGAGGAAGCAGTAGAAGAGGCCAGGAAGAAGCTGACGCTGAAAAATGCAGGAGAGAAAATGCAGGAAAAGCTCAGAGAAAGAGCTTTTGAAGCATTTCTGATAGAAGAAAAGCACAAGGAAGCGATCGAGTCAGATGAGAGATCCAGTTTTACTTTATGGACGTCGGATCGTTTCGGGAAAAACATGAGAAAATTCAGGAGTTAACAGAATGTCGGATTCGGAGAAGAATCAACAGGTACAGGTTCCTCCTGCCATGCAGGTCTACGAGGATCCCAAAGAAGTAAGAAAACAGATCAGAGCGGAGAAAAGCAGCTCAGGAAAGAACAAAAGCAGCGCGCGAAGGAAATGAAGGAGCGCGAACGCGATTTGGCCGATCGGGAATCGGATTTGGACGTGAGCGGGGAGGAGTTGCTCTTTTGCTGACCATTCTGATTATCGCCATGTGGCTGGTGATTGCGGGGCTGTTAATCAGACTGGATGTGGGTGGTTTCGGCTCGACTGTCCTGGCACCCATCTTTAAAAGATGTCCCTTATCTGAATATGATTTTACCGGAGTCTGCGCAGGTAGCCTCACAAAAAGAAGCCGGTAAAAAAAGGCAGTAGGGCAACCAGAGCGCTTATATACAAAAGCCTGGAAGAGCAGCTGAAAGAGGCCCAGCAGCAGAATAAGCAGGATCAGGATAAACTGTCTAAGCTGCAGGGAGAAGTTGACAGGCTGAAAGTTTTTTGAGGATAATCAAACGTAGTTCGAGCAGGATCGCAATCAGTTCTATCAAGATATTATTTATAATAATAATGCACCGGATCCGTCTGCTTACGAAAAGTATTATAAGATGATCGCTCCCGATGCCGCCGCCAAGATTTATGAAGAGGTGACAAAAGGAGGCGGAAGATGCGGACGTGTTGAGTTATGCAAAGGTTTATTCCGAATGAAGCCAAAGGCGGCTGCGGCGATCTTTGACGAAATGGTACAGCGCGGGACGGAATACGATGTACAGCTGGTGGCCAGAATTTTGTTAAAGATGTCATCGGAGGATCGTGGCAACATTCTTGCTAAAATGAGTGCCTCCAATGCGGCTGTGATTACCGATATTATGGAGCCGAACGAACTGGGATATCCGGATACGGCTTTGGACGGTTCTGCCGGCGGGAATTAAAAGCAATGCTGACATAGAGGAGGGAAATGATGTCTATTTTAGTTACAGGGGGCGCTGGTTTTATCGAAGTCACACCTGCATTGAACTGATGAATGCAGGTTATGATGTGGTCATCGCAGATAATTTATATAATTCAAAAGCACTTGTCATCGATCGTATGGAGCAAATCACAGGAAAACGTCCTGCTTTTTACGAAATAGATATCCTGGACGAGGATGCGCTTGAAGCTCTTTTTGAAAAAGAAGAGATTGATGCGGTGATTCATTTTGCCGGCTATAAGGCGGTGGGAGAGTCTGTTCAAAAACCGTTAGAATATTATCAGAATAACCTGGGGACAACGCTTGCCCTTTGTGAGGTGATGCGAAGGCACGGCTGTTTTCAGCTGGTCTTTTCTTCGTCCGCTACGGTTTATGGAGATCCGGCGCAGATTCCGATTACAGAGGAGTGCCCGTTAGGGGTCACCACCAATCCCTATGGTGCGACAAAGTCGATGCAGGGAGAGGATCCTGACAGATCTTCATACGGGTGATCCCAGGTGGAAGGTGATGCTCCTTCGCTATTTCAATCCGATCGGTGCGCATGAGAGCGGACGGATCGGAGAAGATCCCAAGGGCATTCCTAATAATCTGCTCCCTTATGTGGCGCAGGTTGCCTGTGGCAAATTGGAAAAGGTGCATGTGTTCGGCAATGATTATCCGACGCCGGATGGGACCGGTGTGAGAGATTACATTCACGTCGTGGATCTGGCAAAGGGGCATGTAGCCGCGATTCGAGGATTTGAAACCCTACAGGGAGTCAATGTTTTCAATCTCGAACGGGCGTAGGCTATAGCGTACTGGACATCATCCACGCTTTTGAGAAAGCTTGCGGAAAAGAGCTGCCCTATGTGATTGATCCGAGAAGGCGGGGGATGTTGTTGCTTGTTATTCGGATCCGACAAAAGGCCAGAAACGTTTTTGAACTGGAAGGCGGAGAAGAATTTAGACGATATGTGAGAGACGGATGGAGGTGGCAGTCTTCCAACCGAACGGGTACGAAGAAGGAGAAAAATGAATCGGATCAAAATGGATGCAGTCGCTGATTGTTCTTACTGCGATGGTCGCAGGAGGCTTTCTGGCCAGACTGGTTTTATCAATGATGAAGTGAGGTGTCGAAGTCCTTTTTCATGGAGAGCAGTCCGTCTGTGAAAGGGGACTTTCTTTTTATAGACTTTTAGATCACGACAGGGCAAAAAAAGGAAACGGGTGGACGAAGATGATTTGGAATTTGATCAGGCATGGACAGACAGATTGGAATTTGCAGCGCAGATTCCAGGGACAGACCGACATTCCTTTAAACGATACAGGCAGAAACCAGGCACTGGAAGCGGCTATGAAATGTAAAAAGGAAGGACTTCACTTCTGTAGAGTGTATTCCAGCCCGTTAGAGAGGGCGGTGGAAACAGCGGAGATTGTCAGCGGAATCAAGAGAGAAGATCCTCGGTTCTTTATCGACCAGAGACTAATCGAAATGGACTTTGGCCCTCTGGACGGAACTGCCTCGATCATGAACACAATGAAAAATCGGCTGCTTCTTCACCCATCCCTCTCAGTTTCACTTTCTGAGGAATGGAAACGTATGAGGAACTGCGGACCCGTACGGCGGATTTTATTTTTCTCCTGGAAAAAGAAGGAGCGTCCGGGGATGAGAACATCCTGATTCAGTCACATGGAGCCTGTCTGCGGGGGCTTCTGCCCGCCTGAGCCAGCTGGAAACAGATGACTTCTGAGAATGACGATTGACAATTGCGAATTGTTCCGTTACCGCGTCGAAGAGGGAAGGATTACAAACTGGATCGTCCGCTTCAATTGAACTGATCCCCTGTTGATTTTATAGACTTTCCCAAAAGGTCCATAAATAATCTCAAAGAAACTTCCTTCGCAAACCTTTTCTCAGAATTATTCTCACATCAAGAGAACTCCCCAAAAACCCTCAAAAAGCCATAAAGAGGAGACCAGCGCCGAATGGGGAGTTCAGTGCTGGCCGTATGAAAAAGTTTTGTTGGGGAGTGAGATTTTTTGATCTCACCTTTATAATCGGCACAAAATCCGCAATACTTTAGGGAAGAATCAAAGTTTTTCATAAAAGATGCAGGGAGCAATCGCAAGCCAGCCCTTAAGTGGAAAACAGCTCTAACCTGCCAGATGAATCATGTGGGTTGCAATCGTGAAATAGACCAGAAGGGAAAGCATCCACGATGGTGGTAATCATGGGGGAGGCCATGACGGCGGGTCGAAGCCGATTTTATCTGCCAGAAGAGGCAGACAGCAGCCCACCAGTTTGGCAAAAACAACGACAAGCACGAGGGTGAGGCAGACGGCAAGCGCAATCGTCATATTGATGCGATCGAAGAGCATCAGTTTGATAAAGTTGGCGGACGCGAGTGTGATGCCACAGAAGGCCGCCACTCGCATTTCCTTCCAGATGGTTTTGAAAATATCGGAGAAGACGATTTCGTTAAGGGAAAGACCACGAATGACAGATACACTGGACTGAGAACCTGCATTTCCGCCGGTGTCCATCAGCATCGGTATATAGGCGGTCAGAACGACATTGGCTGCCAGTGCCGCCTCGAATTTGGTGATAATGGCGCCGGTAAAGGTGGCGCTAATCATTAACAGAAGGAGCCAAGGCATTCTCTTTTGTAGGTTTCGAACACACCTCCTTAAAATAAGGCTTGTCGGTCGGCAGAATGGCAGCCATCTTTTCGATATCCCTCGGTCGCTTCTTCTTCCATAATATCAACGACATCGTCAATGGTAATAATGCCGACCATGCGGTTTTCATTATCCACCACGGGCATGGCGATAAAGTCACACTTTTTGGAACATTCTTGCCGCCCTCTTCCTGGTCGGTCAAGGTATTGATGCTGATGATGTTTTTCATTCATAAAGTCGCCGATAATATCTTCCGGTTTCCGCAGCAGTAGATAGCGTAAGGCAACGGTACCCACCAGGATCTGGTTGGCACTCAGTGACATAACAGATATTGGTTGTCTCCGAATCCACGCCGATCTTACGAATGCGTTCGATGGCGTCAGATACGGTCATATTTTCCTTTTAAATCGACATACTCGACCGTCATGATCGAACCGCCGAATCTTTCCGGGTAACGCAGCAGATAGTTGATATCCGCCCTGGTGTCAGGTTTGGCATGGAGAGGATTTTACGAACCACATTGGCAGGCATTTCTTCCAGTAGATCCGTGGCATCGTCTGCCATCAGGTTATCAATGATATTGGACGCTTCTTTATCCGAAAGCGAGGTATGATATACTGCTGATCATCCATTTGGAGATCAGCAAAAACGTCCGCTGCCATATCTTTGGGGAGAATGCGGAACATTTTCAGGAGTCTTCGTTCTCCATTTCGTCCATAATGGCGGCGAGATCTGCGGTGTTCATGTCGGACATGATGCTCGCAGCTTGCTGTATTGTTTGGCTTCCAGGAGTTCCATCAGCAGATCCGGAGTTGCTTTCATTTCTTCCATTTTGTCTGTCCTTTCCGGGTAGCTTTTATCGAAATGCTTATATCATATCATATCATTGCTCTGTCCCGCTATGCGTCCGTGTGGTGCAGAAGATTGACAATTTCTTGTTTATAGTACTTTTTAATAACGGAATTGGCGAGCGTATTCGGCTACTTTCATGCAATATTTCCCCATTCATAGAAAAATTATAAATCGAAAATCATATATAGAATCTTATATATGAAATAGAACATTATATAGATAGATCATCAAAAGATAGAACATCATAGATAGATCATCAAAGATAGAACATCATATATAAGATCATCATAGATGGAACATCATATATAGGAAATCATATACGGATATCTGCCATAGGTCACAGGAGAGTTTTATATGGAAAACATAGAGAGAAGTTGAATCTCTAAATCTTGTCACGCTGAAAGATTTGGCAAAACATCGCGGGATCAAGGGATCCTCTGTGATGAAGAAAGCGGATTTGATTGAGAGATTACTGGTTTTCGGAACGTGAGCAGGCCACGCGCTTACTGGATTTCGTAGGGAAAGAGGCGCTGATCAAAAGAGAGGTGCTGGAGAAAAAGGCCTTCGATTCCGAAAAGAGAGGAGGCCGGTAAAAGAGAAGAGGCGAAGGACGAGAGGACGGGAAGCCAGAAGCGAGGGACCGAAGCCAGAAGCGAGAGACCGGAAGTTAGAGGCGAGAGATCGGAAGCAAGAAGCGAGAGACAAGAGGTCAAAAAGCGAAAAGAGTAGAATATAGGGAGAGAGAAGCAGGATTTCCAACGCCACTCAGGGAGAAGAGAGCGTAGAGGTTCCTTCCGGGGAAGCTCCGATCTCAGAGGCTCTCGGGATCCTGGAGGTCATGCAGGACGGTTTTGGATTTATCCGCTGTGAAAAACTATCTTCCCGGAGAGAATGATGTCATGTGGCTCCGAATATTATTCGGAGATTTAATCTGAAAAACAGGAGACATCCTAAGAGGCGTTACCAAGGGAAAATCTCAGAATGAGAAGTTCGCCGCACTCACGCACCTGGAGGGAGTCAACGGATACAGTCCGGAGGTTGCGGCATCACGCGGTAATTTTTGAGAACATGACCCCCATCTTTCCGAATAAAAAGCTTACACTGGAAAGTCCGGTGCCTCGATCGCCATGCGGATCATGGATCTGATCTGTCCGATTGGTAAGGGACAGAGAGGGATGATTGTATCTCGCCAAAGGCCGGTAAGACGACGCTTCTAAAGGAGGTGGCACAATCCATTCGCAGAAACTATCCGGACATTCATCTGATCGTTCTTTTGATTGACGAGCGCCCGGAAGAGGTCACCGATATCAAGGAGTTTATCGAAGGTCCGAATGCAGAAGTGATCTATTCCACCTTCGATGAGTTGCCGGAGCATCATAAACGGGTTTCCGAGATGGTGATTGAGAGAGCAAGAAGGCTGGTAGAACACAAGCAGGATGTCATGATCTTGTTAGATTCTATTACCAGACTGGCGAGGGCTTATAATCAGGTCATTCCTCCGTCCGGAGAACGCTCTCCGGAGGGTTGGATCCGGCAGCGTTACACATGCCGAAGCGTTTTTGGTGCAGCCAGAAATATGAGGGAGGAGGCAGCCTCACGATTCTTGCGACTGCACTGATTGAAACGGGGTCCAAGATGGATGACGTTGTCTGCGAGGAGTTTAAAGGAACCGGTAACATGGAATTGATTCTGGATCGGAAGTTACAAGAAAAGAGGATTTTTCCTGCGATTAACATTCAAAAATCCAGTACCAGGCGGGAAGATTTGCTCCTTTCCAGGGAAGAGTTGGATGTGGTCAATCGGATGCGCCGATCCTTCAACAGCATGAAGGCAGACGAGATGGTGGATCAGGTCATCAATCTTTTCTCAAGAACCAGAACCAATGCCGACTTTGTGAGATTGTTTGAAAAACAGATGCTTTTAACAAAGAGAGGTAATCCGATGCATAACATTCTATTCGTGTGGCTTCAGAAGGAGTACCATTTATCAAAAACAGGAGGACTGGCGGACGTTGTCGGCTCTCTTCCCAAGGAGATTGACAGCAGGTATTTTGATGTACGCGTGATTCTGCCCCGCTATATGTGTATGAAGCAGGAGTGGAAGGATCGTATGGAATATGTCACCAATTTCTATATGGATTTCCACTGAAGAGCGAATATGTGGGAATCTTTCATGCAGTCTATGAGAATGTTCACTTCACTTCATCGATTCAGAATATTATTTTTGCGGGGATCATCCTATTGCGACAGCCAGAAGTGGGAGATCGAAAATTTGCCTATTTTTCAAAGGCGGCGCTTTCCGCACTTCCGGTGATCGGCTTTCGTCCGGACGTGATCCACTGCGCATGACTGGCAGACGGGTCTGGTGCCGGTTTATCTGAAAGAACGGTTCCTGGGCAATGATTTTTATCATGGCATCAAGGCGGTCATGACCATTCATAACCTCAAGTTTCAGGGGAAATGGGACATTCCGACGGTACAGGACATTACCGGCCTGCCGTCCTACTTTTTACACCGGATAAATTGAATTGAATAAGGACGCCGATCTGTTAAAGGGCGGCATTGTGTATGCTGATGCGGTCACGACGGTATCGGAGACTTATGCAGAAGAAATCAAACACCGTTTTTGGTGAGGATTTAGATGGCCTTCTCAGAGCCAGACAAAAATGATCTGAGAGGGATCGTCAATGGCATTGACAGGGAGGCGTTTAATCCGGCAACGGATCCCTACCTGGAATTCTCATTATGATGCCATCAACTTTCGGAAAAGAAAAAGATCAAGAATAAGATTGCGCTTCAAAAACAGTTGGGTCTGAATGAAGATCCCAAATGTTTTACCATCGGAATTGTATCCAGGTTGACGGATCAGAAGGGCTTCGATTTAGTCTCCTGCGTGATGGACGAGCTGTGTCAGGATGCGGTGCAGATTGTGGTACTGGGAACAGGTGAAGAACAGTATGAGAACATGTTCCGTCATTTTTGCCCTGGAAATATGGCGGAAGGTATCTGCCAATATCTATTATTCGGAGGAACTGTCTCATCGGGTATATGCGGCCAGCGATACCTTTTTGATGCCTTCCCTCTTTGAACCATGCGGCCTTTCCAGCTCATCGCACTGGGGTACTGGAACGATACCGATCGTCAGGCAGACGGAGGCTCAAGGATACGGTAGAACCTTATAACTGGTTTACATCCAGCGGAACGGGCTTTGGCTTTATGAATTATAATGCATGAGATGCTGCATGCGACACGAGATGCGGAGGCTTTGTATTATGATAATAAACGGAATGGAATAAAATGATCGACAGAGCCATGGCAGTGGATTATTCTTGGAATGTGTCGGCAAAGAAATATCAGGGAATGTACGATTGGCTTCTAGGGAATTAATGGACAGAAATAAAAATAGTGTTTTGAAACAAGGCGGAATTCTGGCGGCAGGGGGGGTGGGCGTCAGAATCATCGGGATGTTGTATCGGAGCCCCTTGACCGCCATCATCGAGATCTGGGCAATGGGTATTATCAATATGCTTATTCTTTTATATACCATTGCCCTTTTGGTTTCTTCTTACAGCATCCCATCCGCTTTCTCCAAGATTTTGGCGCAGAGGTTGGCAAGGAAAGATTATGTCAATGCGCAAAAGACCCTCCACTATACACTGGGTTTTGTACTTGTAACGGGGCTTTTTGGCCACCCTTCTTCTGTTTTTCTTTCGGACCCGTTTTAATTGCGGATCCGGCTGCACTTCCGGTTCTTTATCTCTTTTTTCCGACCATCATCCTGAGCGCCATTCTGGGGGTCATTCGAGGCTATTTCCAGGCACATCGGACGATGGTTCAGACCTCTATTTCCCAACTTCTGGAACAGATTTTCAACGCCGTTTTTCGGTTCTGATGGCATGGGTCTTCATCCATCTCTTTTTCAGATGGAAGCAAACAGTCATCCGCACAGTACGGTGCCATGGGAAGCGCCTTCGGTACGGGAGTCAGGCGTCTGTGCAGGGCTACTCTTCATGCTGGTGGCTTACCGGATGAACCTTCCTTACTTACGAAAGAGGTTGCGTCAGGATCACCACAAAGAAGAAAAACAACCTCTCTTTGATCCTGCACTCCATTGCTGTTGTGGTAGCTTCCGTTTATTGCCAGCACGGTCATCTCTTATCTGGCGCCCTTTGTCAATCAAAAGATTTTTAATTCCGTTATGGTCGGTTGGAGAGGAATGACGAATGAGAGGGCAACGGAACTGTACGGGATCCTCTCTGGTAAGGCGATCGTCATTTCCAACATTCCGATTGCAATCGCAAATGCCATGAGTGCCGCCATGATTCCGAGTATTTCTTCTTTTTGCGTGTGGAAAAAGGAAGAGGCTTCGAAACTGGCTTCAGGGTGACGAGGGTTACCATGACGATTGGGATTCCCTGTGCGGCCTTTTTGGCCATGATGGCAAAGCCCATCACCATGATCCTCTATCCGCAAAGAAGTTCGCTGGATCAGGCTTCCATTCTGTTAGCAGCCCTGTCGGTCACAGTGGTCTTTTATTCATTATCCGCCGTCTCTTCCGGCATTCTGCAAAGCATTGGGAGAACCAATACGCCCTGGATGAATTCTGCGGTTGGTCTGATGTTGCAGACCCTGTTTCTTTTGGCCGTTTTATATCAGACGAAGCTTACGACCATGGCAGTGGTATTTGCCATGATTCTATATTCGTTCCTGATGTGTTTGTTAAACCACTTTTTGTAAAAAGAAGTTTGAAGATGAAGCGGGATGTCAGCACCCTATCTCTTCCTTCTGTCTTCTGTTTTGATGAGCCTTGCGGGATATGGTGCCCATCTGGCCTCGTGTAAAGGGTTGCAAATGTTCCTTCCATCGTTCTACTTTTGTGAATCTGCTGGCGACTGCACTTGCAGTGTTTATTTGTCTCTGTCTATGCGTTTTTATGGTGCGTTTTAAGGCATTAACGAGGAAGAGATGTATCATCTGCCGAAGGGAGAAAGATCGTCTGCTCTTAAAGAAAGTTCGAATCCTGTAAAGGATGGAAGACAGATCATGCAGGAGGGAACATGCAAACGGAACTCACTGCGAAAGTTTATGTTACTGAGGAAAGGTGAATGGGAATCAGAATTCTCAAAGATCTTTCGGGAAAAGGAGCAGACCTGAGCACTCTATGAACAAAATTTTCGAGGATCCGAAGATCTTTATTGATTATTATTATCATGAAAAATGCAAAGACAACCTGATTTTTGTAAAGGAGGAAAAGGACAGATTCTTTCCATGCTGCACCTGAATCCTTACCTTGTTTCTGTTTGTGGCAATAGAGTGAAGTCTTTTTTACATCTTTTGCAGTGGCGACGGACAAGAATCATAGGCACGAAGGGCACATGACAGCTGCTCCGAGCCGCTTTTTCCTATATGAAAGATCAGAAAATACCGTTCTGTTTTTCTGCTCCCGGTAGAGGTTGCCATTTATGAGTGGATTGGTTTTTGTCCTCTGTGATCTGGCGCGGGAGAGAGACGATTCTGGACTCCCACCGGCAGGGAGCGCATGGAGGAAATCGAGGACAACTATGATATCTACTGCGTGAGAGATGAGAGGTATCGGGAACTTCTGGAAATAGAGGATGCGCTGGCAAGACAAGGAGTGAAAGAGGACCTTCCGAGCATCCGCTCATTATGGTAAAGATCATCGATCCGGTCCTGTTTGCAGGAAATGGCGGGTCTCAAAGAAACGACCTCCGAAGAAGAGGAAGAGCAGTGGATGCGATCGAAGAGATGTTACTTTTTCGGAAGAAGTCTGAGAAGACGCATCCTTCCAAAAATCACAAATTGAACTTTTTCGATCATAAAATCTTCACATCTTCTCTTTATACTCCTGTTTATCAAATAAAAACAAATTCTGCAAAAGGAAAAACCCTTAATAGGATCAGGAGGAATAAAACAATGGGAAATTCAGAGGAAAATCGTTATCATTTTGAGAATCATTCGAAGCGGCACCAAGGCAGGAGAGGGTAGAATGGGCACCATACCGGAGATGGGAATGATTTACGCCCAGGGACCGAAGCCCTGCAAAAGAAAAGAAGCATATCGGTAGAAAGATTTTAACGGTTGCGCTGTTGCAGCTCTCGCTGCGGAAGCAGTGCAGGTGGCGCCTTTTATGCTTCCAGATATCTGGTCAGCAAATACCCGGCTGTCAACACCCTCGGTTTCCAGCAGCGGGATGCGGTTGTGGAAAAAGCTTTTCACGACAAAGGCGCAGGAGGGCGGTCGGATTTCTACGGATGTGACGAGTGTTGCCTCCAACGTGATGCCCGCGATTGTCGCCATCAATGCGGATGTGACCGAAAGTGCAGACCTTTATGGGTACCATGGAGCAGAAGGGAACAGGCTCCGGTTCCGGAATCATCGTCGGGAAGAATGAGAAGGAACTTTAATCGCCACAAACAATCATGTGGTGGACAATGCGGACAAACTGCAGGTGGTCTTTAATGATGGGACGAAGGCTGCTGCAAATCTGAAGGGCATGGATGCCAAGATGGATCTGGCGGTGATTGCAGTCTCTATAGCAGATCTCAAACAGGGAGAGTTGAGCAACCTGAAGGTGGCAACCCTGGGAGATTCGGACAACTCAGTGTCGGGGAACCCACCATTGCTATCGGGAATGCGCTCGGTTACGGTCAATCCGTGACGACAGGGAGTGGTCAGTGCTCTGAATCGTGAGATCAAAAGCGATGAGGTGAAAGGTACCTTCATTCAGACAGATGCGGCAATTAACCTGGGGAACTCGGGCGGTGCTCTTCTAAACAGCAAAGGAGAGGTCATCGGCATCAATTCGTCCAAAAATTGGCGGAGAAGCGGTTGACGGTGTAGGCTTTGCCATCCTGATTGATGCAGCCCGTCCGATCCTGGACAAGCTGATGAACCAGGAGACGAAGATCAAGGTCGCAGATGCGGATAAAGGTTATTTGGGAATCACCGTGATGACGCCGCAGGAGTCGAGGGGCCTATGTCGAGTCTGTGGAACAGAACGGAGCCGCACAGAAAGCAGGCATCCAGGCAGGTGATATCATCACAGCCCTGAACGGACAGAGCGTCTCGAAGAGAGAAGATTTAACCAACCAGCTATCCTATTATAAAAGCAGGGACGGAGGTCACGGTAACTGTACTGCGGAGAGAGAGTACGACCTATGGACAAAAAGGATTTGAAGGTTACTCTGGAAAAAAGCCGCAGGGTCTGCAAAGATCAGACACAGCAGAGTAGTGATAATGATCAGAATGGCAATCAAGATCAAAATAGCCAGGGGAATCAGAAGAGAATGGAAACCAAAACGGATGGAATATGTTCCCCTTTGAGGATTTTTGAGAAGCGGAGAACGACGGGATCTGTCCCTTTCATTCAGACAGGAGAACGGGATCTTAGATTAGCAGGAAGAGAGTAGAAATGACACAAAAGAACGGGAGCGATTCGGATTTGGAGAATCACCCTGTTCTCTTCTCAATCAACGGATAGAAAATGTTCTTTTATGATTCTGATTTTTGCTCAGTACCTTCGAAATAACACTGTAGAGACGCTCCGGATTCACCGGCTTTAATAGATGAGCATTCATTCCGGCACGGAAACTTTCGTCATAGTTTTCACTTAAACCGTTCACGGTCATGGCAATGATCGGGATGTTCTGCGCGTTCGGAATTTCCTGCGTGCTCCGGATTTGCCTGGTCGCTTCCAGCCCGTCCATGACAGGCATCAGTACATCCATGAGAATGACGTCAATTGACCCTTTTTCTGCGATAAACCGATGTACGGCTTCCTGACCGTTCGTGGCGGAAACCACGTCGATGCCTTTGGAGAGAAGCAGTTTTCTCGCTTATTTCCAGATTGATCTCATTATCATCCACGATCAGGACTCGCTTGCCCTCGCAAGTCAATCGAAAGCTTCCGCTGGAAGGATTCGCCTCCCCTTCCTGTTTGCGAGACAGAGCCAGTCTTAGTGTTAACGAAATGGCGGTTCCGTGGTTTGGATCGGAGGTGACGCTGAGTTGTTCCGTGTTCATGGCTTTGACATAGCTCTTAAGGATCACCAGAGCAATATCAAGGAGAGAGATCTCCCGTGATTCGATCGATGAAGTATTCACTTGGCTGTGTCAGAAGTTTCAGGCGCTCCGGTTCCATCACAATGCCCGACTTCCACGGAAAGTTCGATCTGTGCGAAGTCGGATTCTGATATAGATTCTTGGCTCAGTAAAATACGACCACCCTTCATGGTGTAGGTCGAAGCGCAGAAGAGCAGTTTGTTGCAAATTCTCTCCATGCAATGCACATCCATGGAAACCAACAAATCATTGACGGTATCGGTCTCTGTGGAAAACAGAAAGCCCTTTTCGTCCATTCCGGGCAACTGATACTGCCTGATTCGATCGAAGAAGTCACGGAGTTTGATCTGTTCCGGACGCAGCTTGATATCGTGTTTGGCAATCCGGCGCAGATCCAGGATATCATCGATGGTTTCCGACATATAAGCACCCGACATGGAGACCTTGTGCAGATAGGATTCAATGGCGGTATGATCAGGCTGCTCCTGTTGTGCAATCTGGTCAGACCCATGATAGAATACAGAGGACCTCGGATATTCCTGTTCATGAGACTTAGAAAGGCACTGCGCTTGTCGAGTTCCACTTGATTCAGTGCAGCGCATTTTTGTAAAGAGTCCACCCGTTTGGACATTTGCTCAATAGACTGTTGGCATCACGAACTACAAGGAGAATTCATCTCTGTTGTGCCGGATAAAAATAGCCTGCATAAAATGAACCTGCCGGAATCGTCGGAAACGGAGTAGTAAACCCGGTAAGTATTCAGTCTCTCCAGCGCTTTCATGACGCTTTTTAGGCGCATCTTTTTCAATTACATCAGACGGCGTGGAGTCCGTGGAGCGCTTTAGGATGGTTTGCTCCATGTACAATCGTAATCCCCTCGCCTTCCTGCTGGAGGGAAAAAGGAAGCCGCATTCTGCGATTTTAATACTTGAATCGAACTGTCTTCCGGTGGATGAAATAAAAATCATCCCCACTGCATTTACAAGTGTATCAAATAGTGCGGCTTTGTGATCATCTGAAGACATATGGCATTACCTCTAGGTAGACATCAGATCGCAGACACGCGGGATGATTGGTAGCATACGTGAAACGTTCTCTGATCAAGACAGATTGTTAGGAGCGCTTCTATTATAAACGGGAAAATGTAATTCGATCAACCGTTTTTAAAGATTCCACTTTTTCAATTCATAAATTTTTACTACAATAAAAGTAGTTTTATAACGTTGGAGGAGAGAGATGTATTCGCATTACAGATGTCCGTGCAGCCCACCTGTGTGGTGGGGATCAGGGGCTTCTGCCGGCGGACTGGAAGCACTGCAGCAGTTTCTGACTTTTTACCTTCGAATACAGGGATGGCTTTCGTCATCATTCAACATTTGGCGCCGGATCACAAGAGTTTGCTCGCCGAGATTCTTGGCAAATATTCTGTGATGCCTGTGACGGAAATCACAGACGGCATGCGGGTGGAACGCAATCATATTTATATGATCCCCGAAGTACAATGTTGAAATTGTTTCGATGTACCCGTCTTCATGAATATGAAGCCGATAAGATCAACCATCCGATTGATGTTTCGTTCTCTGGCTAAAGAATATGAGAATCGCTCGGTGGCGGTCATTCTGTCCGGAACCGGGTCGGACGGAACCAACGGCATCCGCTCCATCAAAGAGCAGAACGGTGTCATTATCGTTCAATCACCGGAATCCCGCCAAGTTTGACGGAATGCCACGCAATGCGATTGCGACCGGTTTTGTGGATCTGGTCCAGAAACCGGATTCCATTGCCAAAGAGATGGGGAGCATATTGCCAGATCCATGGTGGATGCGACATCGAAGCTTCAGTTATCGGACGAAGATTTGATGTCTCAGATTTTTCGATTCTGAAAAATGTCACCAATATCAATTATACCTATTACAAGCAGACGACGATTCTACGCAGAATCGAGCGCAGGCTGGTTATTACCCATAACCGGAATCTCAGAGAATATGTGACCTTTCTCAACAATAATCCGGAAGAGGCCAAGCTTCTGGCAAAAGAGGTTCTGATCGTCACCAGCTTTTTCAGAGACCCGGAATACTTTGATGTGCTCAAAGAAACCTGTATCAGACAGCTGGTCAAGGATGTGCCGAAGGACCGTCAGATCCCGTGTCTGGGTAGCAGGTTGTTCGACGGGAGAAAGAAGCTTTATTCGATCGCCATTCTGTTTTCGGAGGTGATGGAAGAGTTGAACATCCGGCGAATGTGAAGATTTTTGCGACCGATCTGGATGCCGATTCCATCTCTACGGCGGTGCGTGGGGTTTACGGGGATAACATCATTGAGGATGTTTCAGTGGCGCGTCTTTCTCGCTTTTTCCAGAAAGGGGAAAAGCGTACGTCATCCACCACGATATCCGTAAGATGATTATTTTGCCCAGCACAACGTCTTTCAGGACCCGCCCTTTGGCAAACTGGATCTGATTTGTTGCCGGAACGTGCTGATTTATTTTCCAGTCTGTTTTGCAGAGAAACCTGTTTACGATCTTCCACATGGCATTAAATGATCACGGCTATCTGTTTCGGCAGAAGCTGAGTCTGTCATTGACTATGATGATATCTTCCGTGTGCTTTTGTGCCAATGAGAAGATTTTCATCCATAACATTGCAGGGAAGGTGCCTGCGCATGAAAAACATCAGCTATTCCCTTCAGAACGTAGAGAATTTTCTGGATTTGGCGCAGGTACAGAGTGCGGAGGAAGAACCGGACACACAGCACCGTACCAATGATATTGACACTTCTGTGATGGAAGAGTTGATGCCTGCCAGCGTCATTGTCAATGAGAATAATGAAATGGTTCGGAGCTATGGAGATTGTTCGAAGTTCTTATCCATCCCTGTAGGAGCGGCGACTCTGGATATTTTCATGCTGATCCGGATGATCTCAAGATTGCATCCTCTATTGTGTTGCGAGATGCCAGAAAGACCAATCAGCGGGTGGTTTATGAATCTGTTCCCTGTGCAGTTGGAACGGGAATCGAGTTTATCTCCATCGTGGCGCAGCCTATTTCCGATCATTCCGGCTCGGAAACCGGTTTGATGGCAATTTCTTTTGTCAGAGAAAAAGAGAAATTAGTGGAGATATTCGTGAGTATCAAGTGGATACTGTTGCAACGAAACGTATTTCCAATCTGGAACACGAACTGAAGGTGACCAAGGAGAACCTGCGCCAGACGGTAACGGAGTTGAGAGTGTCAATGCGGAATTGCAGGCTGCAAATGAAGAATTGCTGACGGCAAATGAAGAACTACAGTCTTCGAATGAGGAGTTACAGTCCGTTAACGAGGAATTATACACGGTAAAATGCAGAATATCAGTCCAAGGTGACGGAGCTTGCAGGTTTAAATGACGACATGGCAAACTTCTTATCCTCTACGCTGGTCGGTATTCTGATGGTCGATAGGATTTGAATATCCGAAGTTTACCGAATATATCCTCAGAATTCAATGTGGTGGATCAGGATGTAGGCAGAAGTGTCCGGTATATTACTTATAACTTTGCCACCATTGATCTGATTCAGCAGTGCAGAGAAGTTTTAAAAACCATGGTTCCCATGGAAGAGCACTGTGCTTCGGTTGCGGGTAAGACCTATATGATCCGCATTGCACCTTATCGTGTGGTGGGACAGAGCCAGACACAGAATGCGATGGATGCGGCGGAGGGAACCCGTCCAGCATCAATGTGCCTAAGAAACTGCAGGGGTTGGTCCTGACCTTTGTGGACACCACCAAACAGGTGGACGATCAGGAACAGATCGAAGAGATGGCAAAGGCGCTGCGGGAAGCGGTCAAGGCAGGCAAGGAAAAGGAAACCTTCCTCAGCCATGTCTCGCATGACATGCGTACACCGATGACGGCAATCTTTGGATTAACGCAGCTTCTCTGGCAGTCGAACGTGCCGGATGAAGTCAGAGACAATCTGAAAAGATTATGACTTCCAGTTCCTACCTGTTAAATCTGATTGAAGAGATTCTGAAACCAGCAGGATCAATGCAGGAAAGGTAGTAACGGTAGATGCGGCAGTGAAGGAGGCAGGTACTGAATTCCGTTGCCACAATGGCAGGGGAACAGTGCAGGAACAAGGGCCTCCGCTTCACAATGAATATACAAGGATCCCAGGATCGTTATGCTCGCTGATGGATGCGCAGCATGTCGAGCGTGTGCTCATGAATGTAATGTCCAACAGCATCAAGTTTACGCTGCCTGGAGGCAATGTGACTTTCAGTACATCCGTTCAGTACGAGGACGGAAGGCGATTCATACCCTATGTCATCAAGGATACCGGAATCGGAATTTTCGGAGTCCATGCAAAGAGAATGTTCCCTGCCCTTCGAACAGGGAGATACCGAACGTGAGATGAATGAGGGAACCGGACTGGGCTCTTCATCTGCAGAAATCTCGTCGACCTGATGAGGGGAAGATTACCCGTGAGTCGAAAACCGGGCGAAGGCGCTACGTTCACGATTGTTCTTTCCTACAACCTGGCTACAGACGAACAGATTTCTCTTCGGACGCATCAGGTCAATACCTATGAGGATCAGGTTCTTTACGGAAAAACGGTGCTGTTAGCGGAGGACAATCATATCAATGCGGAAGTGGTGATTAAACTCTTGAACACCAAGAAAAATTCATTTCCGAACTTGCAAGAGACGGGCAGGAAGCGGTGGATTTGTTTGAGGCAAGAGGTGCTGATCACTACCAGGCGATTCTCATGGATCTGATGATGCCGCTGAAAGACGGTTTAAAGGCAGCGAAGGAAATCAGAGCGCTCGATATGGCGGATGCGAAGTCGATACCGATCATTGCTCTAACAGCAGATGCCACTGCAGAGGTGCAAGACTGTTGCAGAGAGGCCGGTATTGATTACTGCATCACGAAGCCGATTGATCCGGAGAAATTGTTCTATCGTTTGGCAGAACTTTTTTGAGCATTAAATGGTAGGGGGCAAATCATCAAAAATCCTTTTTGTAAGGATGGGCGTCTGTGACACCCACAGCCTTACATACGAATCAAAAATCCAAAGCCGGAGGCAGTTATGGAAGAGACCTTGATAGAAAATTTCTAAAGTAGAGCATCGAAATGACGGCAATGGAAAACCGTCATTTCGATGGCCTCTGCGAAGTTTGGATCACTGGGGCGCTAATACCAGAGAAGCGATGCACAACATGCTCGGCGATAAAAGCTTCTACTTAGACCTCCTTTATGCATTTTTGGAGGATAACAACCTTTGTGAACTGGGAAGAAGATCGAAAAATCAACAATATCAGGAAGCTTTTATGATGGCACACACCCTGAAAGGAGTTTCTGCGAATCTAAGTCTGACGCCGATGTACGACGTGTTGAGCCGTATCGTGGAACAGCTTCGAGACGGTACGGGAGACAAACTGGATTCGGAAGATGTAGAATTGTTTTTTCAGGAGAGAGATCATTTTCGCATGATTATGGAATTGTGGATGATTGCGAACCGAAGGGAAGAGGAAGAGAACGAAGCGAGATAATCGCTTGTTTGGAGGCTTTTTGTGTCATCAATTTTAATGAACAATCAAATTTTTAATAATGAAGTACCCTTTTGCAAGATTACAACGCTGGAAGCCAAGACGGAATTGGAAAAACGATTTCGGCTTCCAGTATCTCCTATTTTGCAGACTGGCAGGAACTTCCCTTTCTGCAAAAGGCTTTTTCACAGAAATAAAGGTAAGATTTCGCGTGATTCGAATTAACAGCGCTGATTTTTCACGCGCGAAGGAAGCGCTGATCGGAATGGATGGTAAGGACATTAAATTGCAGAATCCACAGGGAGAGAGGGAAGAGGATACCGTCCGGATTCTGGCGCAGAGAAAGGCTGCTGAACATCATGAGAGAAAGAAATTACAACCGGTCATCCGAGAGGTTTACGAAAGAACGGAAGCCGCCGCAGAAGAAGACAGAGACCGGGGGCAGTATGCTTCTTTCGAAGAAGATCAAGACGAAAGATCATATACAGCCTTTAAAGAAGACCGGAACTAGAACGAAAGACAGTACAAAGCCTTCGAAGATGAGGTTAAACCATATTCGAACACAGGTATCGAAGGGCACACAGGACCAGGCTTCAAGCATTACGCAGGAACAGTCTTCAAATGCCACGTGGAACAAAGACGTACCGCCATGCAAGGGAAAGTCCAGATGTCCGTACTCTCGGGATTGCTGGCGCCTGTCAGATGATTGATATACCGTATCAGGAACAGCTTCAGATCAAGCAGCGAAGGTTATCTGCTCTTCTGAAGCCGTTTTGTTCTGTGCAGCCGATCATTGGAATGGAAAATCCTCTGCATTACCGCGCCAAGGTGCACGTGGTGATGACGCATGGAAGAGGAGGAGTGCCGCTTGCCGGAACCTATAAAGAAGGCACGCACGAAGTCGTACCGATCGAAAACTGTCTGATCGAAGAGGAGCGTGCGGGAAAAATCATTCGGACGATCTTGCAACTGATGAAGGATTTTAAGTATCGTGTCTACGATGAAGACAATGGTTATGGGTTATTTCGGCACGTTCTGATCCGCGTCGGAAAGGAAAGTGGTGAAATTCTGGTGGTACTGGTTCTTACGTCGCCCATTCTTCCCTCCAAAAATCATTTCGTGAGAGCGCTTCGGGCGGCGCATCCGGAAATCACTTCCCTTGTCCTGAACATCAATGATAAGCGAACCAGTATGGTACTGGGAGAGAGGGAGAAGATTCTTTTTGGAAAAAGGAGCTATTACTGATGATCTGATGGGGATGCATTTTAAGATCTCCCCCGCCTCTTTTTATCAGGTCAATCCCACACAGACCGTCCAATTATATGAAACTGTTCTGAGCCTTGGCGCCTTTTCGGGGAACGGAGAAGGTGCTGGATTGTTACCGTGGCGTCGGGACCATCGGCATGATAGTAAGCCCCCATGTGAAGCAGGTATGGGGCGTAGAGTTAAAATGCAGCAGCCGTGCGGGACGCTACGCTGAATGCCAGGAAAACCAGATTTCAAATATCCGTTTTGTCAAAGAAGATGCCGGCGTCTTCATGCGCAGCGTCTGGCCGTGGAAAACCGGGCAGGCGCAATCGATGTGGTCATCATGGATCCGCCCAGAAGCGGTGCGACGATGACCTTTCTTCGTGCACTCCTGCCCTGTCGCCGTCTCAGGATCCTTTACGTCTCCCTGCAATCCGGACACGCTAGCAAGGGACTTGAAAGTCCTGACCACACATGGCTACCGGGCGCTTTGCGCAGTCCCTGTCGACATGTTCCCTGCAGACGGTGCATGTGGAGAGTGTGGCACTTTTGTCCAAAACTTGATGTCAAGATGTAAATAATACAGCGGACAATGTGTTCAAAACACTGGGGATGGAATAGATGTCTATTACAAAAAGAAGAGGGTAGATTTCTTCTGCAGATAAAGGGAAGAATGTAATGCATGGATCATATAATTGGACACTAACAGCTAATTATAATGAAGAAACCTTAGCAACTGCACTTGATCATGAACTTGTCGTAAAGTTTGCTAAAGAATTTATGGAATTATATAAGGTGATTTATTTTTAAACGAAAACAAATTGAAAGTTGTGAGGGTAAAGCATTATGTGTAAATATATTTTAAATACTCCAATATGGAATGCTCCAATATGGAATGCATTGACAGCAATAAGCACTTTAGCTGCGGTATTTATATCATTATATCTTGTAAATAGGGATGAAAAGATAATAAGAAAGCTCCATATTGCCCAGCAATTTACAGAGTTTTACTCCGAGGGAGAAATATACTTGTTCGTAACAATTGAAAATGTGGGCAATGTACCTATAATTTTAAGTTCTTGTGGACGAAAGAGTAATGGAAAAAGCTATAATGAAAGACATTCAAAAGTTTCTTGTTGGCAAAGATGAATTTATAATGATTAAACCAAACGAGGCTAAAAGTAGTAACCTATAAATATAATTTTGGAAGTCCGTTTTGAAGAAAATGATGCTAAAATTTGCAGTTCACCTGAATATAAATTGTTTACTGAAGCAAAGTTTAAGGCTCAAGATACTTTAGGTAATTTCTATCCATAAATCACAGTTTGTCGAGGTAATACTTTTGACGATAACATTATGCTATAGTTAAAAAGTTTTTGGATATGTTCCACATACAGACAGGGCTGCTTGACATACTCAGTGTTCACTCGTTTCATACGGAATGCGTAACACTGCTTTATGCGAGCTACGAAGTAGCGTAGTAGCGTAGTATATGTAACCTCTCTTGTAAAGATTTCCTACAATCAGAGAGTGGCGTGAAATAGTCTACTGAAAGCATAGAACATAGATAAAAAGCGAAATAGAGAAAATCATTCATTTAAGCAGTGAAGAAATTTTATTTTTGTAGAAGAAGGAGAAGTTGAGACGGTATGGGTAAAAAAAGTAGTAATTATTGGAGCAGGTGTTTCGGGGTTGAGTGCTGGAATATATGCATTGCAGGCTGGATATTCAGTAGAAATATATGAAAAAAACAAAATGCCTGGAGGTGAGTGTACAGGGTGGAACAGGCAAGGATATCATATAGATAATTGTATACATTTTCTTGTTGGATGCAATAAGGATGAACAACTATATAAAATGTGGGAAAATCTAGGAGTTATTTCTGATAGTTTGAAGATCTATCGTGAGCCATATTTTTTTATTGTATGAATATGGATGGAATAACACTACATTTGTGGAGCGATTTAGAGAAGGCAAGAAAAGAGTTTTTAGAGCTTGCTCCAGAAGATTACAAAGAATTAAATTTGTTTTTTGACTGTGCCAAAACCTTAGAGTGTGTAAAGCCACCATGCGATTATTCGATTGCTCATATGAATCCTTTGCAATTTATAAAACTAGGAATGAGCATGAAAGATGCAAGTAAAAGCAATTAAGGAATATGGAAAAGCAGCCGATGGAGGAGTTTGTCAATCGCTTTAAGAATCATTACATTAGAGCAATGTTTAAAAATTACTTTAATAGCAATTTTAACGCTCTTTTCCTTTGTTGCATCATATGCTTTTTTTACAAGCAACACAGCAGCTATACCAGAAGGAGGTTCTGTTGGATTGGTTGGTAGAATGCTTACTAAATTTGAATCTTAGGTGGGAAGTTGCATCTAGGTATTAATATTGTAAAAAAATAAATATTGTAGATAGTCAAGTTGTTAGTATTCTAGGGTAATAATGGAGAGGTAATCAAATCAGATAACTATATTTGGTGTGCAGACCCACATTATCTTTTCTATGAATTAATTGATGAAAAAAATATTTAGATAAAAATCTTAGGTACATGTATGATAATCCACAGGGCTATGTTTCTAATACATGTTATCAGGTTGCATTTGGAATAGTTACTGAGGAGGATTTGAAATTACCTAAAGGAAGCATTATTTTCCCTTGTGATGAATATGATGTTGCAGGGAAATACACAATTTTTGTGGGATGCGAGTCTTTGATTATGATGAGACACTATTTCCAATGGAAAAGAGAGTCATTCAATGTAATATTTTACAAAATGATGAAAATTATTCCTATTGGGTTTGGACTAAAAAAATAATATTAGCTTATACAATCAAGAAAAACAGCGTCTTGCAGATGACTTGAGATTAAGAATTGAAAAAGTATCCACAGCTTGAAGGAAACTCATCGTACTTGGAACATATTCTCCAGTTACATTTACAACTTGGTGTAATGCATATAAAGGGGGTTACATGAGTTTTTAATCCACAGAAAGGATATAAAAACAAGTATGTTAAGAGCACTATTAAAGGTTTAAATAATTTATATCTTGCAAGTCAATGGATTCAAACTAGTGGAGGACTTCCTATTGCTGCTGCAAGTGGAAAGTTTGCTATAGATATTATGAAATCTAGTAGATAAAGCTCAGTTTGTCAGACGTATTACCTTTTAACGATAACCTTATGTTATCGTTGAAAAGGTATGTGGATATGTTCACATACGAACGCAACTACTTGACATACTTGGTGTTCACTCAATCCATGTGGAGACGGTGATGGAATTACAAAAATGGGAAAGGTAGATTTGATTTGGATTTTTCGTTAGAAGACCATTGTAGCATCGCACGTGCAGCATTGAAGAGAGGATGTTCTACGATGAGATTTTGACGAGGGAGATCGAATGTTTGGCCTTGGAAAAAGAAGAAAATCGATAAAGGTGCGTGGGCAGAAGCTATTTATGGTAAGAAATTAAAGAATCCGGAGAAGGAATCGAAGCCCGGCTTTCTGTACTGACCACAGGGCTGCTCATGCAGAGTCACAGGATCATAATGGATAGCGTTAGGATATGTCGTACAACGAAAAATCCCGATACCTATCAGGGGCATTGAACTTTGCCAAAAACATTATAACGATATGCTCAAGTTGAAGCCTTTTCTGCAATGATAAGCAGCTTGCCATTATCCGGAACGCGGAAAAATTCAGGAAGGAAATAAAAATGAAGACTTTTATGAATCATGTTTACAGAATCATATGTGCGATAGTCGGGATTGGTGGCGTTGCAATTGCGTTTGAGGAGGGCTTTTCACGAGACACAGTCGTAACAATTTTCCTGCTTCTCATTGTAATTGTTGATCTCATCTTTAAGACCAATATAAGTAAGTTCTTCGCGATATTTTTGATGTTGCCGCTCATCTTTGTAGGGTGGATCTTCAAAGGAATACTTGGTTTTTTCAAACGAGGAAAAGGTAAAAGCAAGCCATACACCTTGGAAGAAATGCTCTTCTATGACGAGTTGTTTGATGACAAATTTTGAGATGCGAGCGGGTCTTTGAAAAATCAAAAACCGCTTAGTTGATTTTGAATTGTAATTTCTTTGTAAAAGCCATCGCACTGTTTTCTGCCGGGGCAGGCCGTAGAGTTTTTAGCGCTCCTGTCAATCAAATCATTTTCATCATGGCATTCCATTTGCGCTAGCGGTTCCGGCAAAATCAAAAAGATAGAGCACGATATCATGTTGATAATTATGATAAAGATGCTCAGCGACCAGCCGGTCTTGAAAATGATTGGATTGATATAAAAACAAGAACAGAATGAGTTTCTTGAACAAATTCCCGAGGAAAAGGCCAGACTTAGAGTAGTGGAAGGAACAAAAATTTTGATGGAAAATAACGAGTGTTTATTAAAAACTATGAGGATGTATGGGGATTATGAACTGTGAGAGGAACTGCAACAAGACAGCGAATAGTAAAAAGAATATAACGTCAAACCGGTTGCTCATATTCAATTGCTTGCAGGCCAAACTAAGCATAGCGATGCCGAAGCCATTATTCGGGAAGCGTATTATATATTTAATGCAGAAAGTAAAAGTGACGGGAAAAAGAAATAATACAATGTGGACTAGGCGCTGCACGTGACTTTTTGCGTATCCTGGGCATTCCCGGGCTACCTATATTTAATCCATTAAAAAGAAAGCAATAATGAAAACTGTATTAAAAGAAAAAGAAAAGGGGAGCAAAAGGTAACCATTCCGATAAGTGGAATGCCACTGCCAGACAATTGTACAATGGGATTATGTGGTTAATTATTGCTTGGGATGCTAGGCCAAATACTCCACTGTTCGAGTTCAAAAGAAGATATTTTTGAAATATAAGAATTATGATCCTTTCTGATTGGAAGATCAAGAGAGTGAATACTGTTATTAAAAAAATGGAGGAAAAGGGAAAAACGCTAACGGAAATCGTGGGAGATTTTTCAAAAAGAAATCAAATTAAAGACAATATGTGTGATTTCACGCTTCTTAAAGATAGAATGACAAAAATTCTTGACGAAAAGGGGAATAGAATAAATTCTTACTTTTGAAATAGCATAATCAATACTTTGGGTCTTGTGGATTCATGGAAATCGTTGGACTATCTACGCACCCCCTCAAGTCACCCTCAGTTACTCCCCAAGTTCCCCCAGGCCCCCTTAAGACTTGAATCAAAGACTGGTGGAACTAATCAAATTTTGTGGTATGCCGCGTAGTAAGGAGATGAGTTTGGACTGTGAAAATCACTCCGTAGAAACATATCCAGGGAGTAATGCAGGAAGAACGTCCGACTCCCAAGAAAAGAAAGGATAGATATGATTTTAGAAACAGAAAGGCTTATCCTCCGTCCATGGGAAGAAACGGATGCGGAAGAATGCTATAAATACGCAAAAAGATCCGCGAGTGGGTCCGATTGCAGGGTGGCCTGTACACACAAGTGAAGATGACAGCCGAAAGATCATCAGGGATGTGCTGATGGTGCCGGAGACCTACGCTATTGTGCTAAAAGCGAAACGGACTTCCCATTGGCAGTATCGGCCTTCACCACAGTGACCTTGCAGAAAAAGGAGGATGAGGCGGAGCTGGTTATTGGCTGGGAGTTGATTATTGGGGACAGGGCCTTGTGCCGGAGGCGGCAAAGAGAGCTGCTGCGTCATGCCTTTCTTGATCTGGAAGCTTTGCTCGCATCTGGTGTGGTTATTATGACGGTAACGACAAATCAAAGCGTGTTCAGGAAAAACTTGGATTCAAATATCAATGGACTACCGATGTGCCAGTGCCGCCGCCGGCTGAAACAAGAAGGGAACATGTGAGCCTACTGACGAAAGAAGAATGGGAAAAGCTCATTAAACTTTTATATCCCATCTTTGGAAGATCTTTTGGTTTCGGCAGAAGATGATGGCAGATATGGAAACTATGTCGTATAACCGGGCCTGGGGAGGTACAATTCCTTTTCGAAAGAGGAATGGCGTGGCTGGTATGATTACTGGATTATAAAAGCACGAAGGCAAACGATACTGCAGATATTTAAAGGATAACGCCGGTCATTTTATTGGAGAGATTGCCTATCATTACGATAGCGATCGAAAGCTTTATCTCGCGAGATATCATAGTCTATGCTCCATATAGAAAAAGGCTATGGCGGAATTGGATTGGAATTGCTGTGCAATGCCGCTAAACAGAATGGCGTAAAACTGCTCTATGACGATCTCGCCATAGATAATCCGGCAATCACAATGTTTCTTAAGAATGGATTTATGGAAGAATACAGAACACACGAAATTATCATGTTAAAAAGAACTGTGCAGGTAGATGTCTCGCGTTTCTTGGGGAGTCTGTGCAATTGAAGTAGCGGATATAGCTGCAATAGTGGCTTGTTTTAAGAGTTAGGACGGTGAGTAAAGATGAAAAAGAATATAAAGAAGCAATCTTTGTACTTGTGGTTTGTGCCGTAGGAGCTATAGTGATCTATTATATACCTTCCTTTTTCAGATGATACATTTTAATGATTTTAGGGGACTTACTCATTTCCATTGGTAAAATCATCATTACACTAGGTGAGTTATTTCCGATCTAATGATCACTTTGAATTTCTTTCACAAGTAGCCGGCCCCATTACGAATCAAATCTTGGATATAGCTTTAATCATTTCTTGCTTTGTAGTCGGTTTTGTGATGATTGCCGGAGCCGGTTCAAACCTTAATCAGCAGTTCGGCCTCCCTTTTTGGGCAGGAGGATTGTTGTGTGCGGTACTAGTAATCGTTGTCAGTTTTCTTGATTTTGAAAACCTTTAATTATCCGATTTCGTTTATCAGATACACGCTTCAGGTTATTTTTGCTTGTTATACAGAACTTGAGAAGCACGTCGGATTAATGAATGAAAATGGAAATGGCAGCACTATATGACGTTAATGTTCGTACAATCAACTAGCGTATTAAGAAAGTTTATTCTGATTGTGCGGTACATGGACATACCGCAGTGATAGGAACTACTATTTAAATTATGAAAATTCTTATAATCCCCATAGCAGCCATGGCAGAAACTTCGGGACCTTCCTCAAGATGCAGGATTTTTACTGAGGAATTCCATAGAGCGGGACATGACGTAGCAACTTGCATGGCAGAAGATGTTAATTTTAAATGCATTGAAGGCATCCGGAATTATGCCCTTGCTGTTCCCATGCCCTTTGGGCTCCCGGCATCCATAGCAAAAGGATATTCTCGATTGATGCAGAAGCTAGGTATGACATCCCGCGTAACGGTAGATAGTTTTGATCAGGTTCTTTTCATGACCGGGAACCTGGATTACTGATATCTTAAGAAGAGCGTTTCCTCCATTCGAAAAAGCAATACAGGATTTTTCACCCGGATGCCATTTATTCCGAGTTTAATATTTCCGCAATGATAGCGGCACAAGTCGAAGCAATACCGTTGTATTGTACCGTCAGTTATCCTACGCAATATGAGTATGCCCATGATACAAGACGGTCAAAGGATTTGAATCGCTTTCTTAGGGAAATGTCTTTGCCTACGGTGGACAGTGCCCTTCAACTGTTTGACCTGGCAGAACAGTTATTTTGCCCAAGCATTCGGGAACTGGAGCCATTTTCTAAGAAAAATGTACAGTACTGCGGGGCGTTGCAGGCGGCTATTTACGAGAGCGGAACAAATCATCCTAGAGATAAGATTCTTGTCTATATGGGAAATGGTACGATACCGGCGAAAAAGATGCGAAGAGTTATATTTGAAGCCTTTGAGCACAGCGACTATGAGGTGTATATCGCCTCATCCTATCTCAAAAAGATGATTGGGAAAATGCATATCGCCCCGCGATGGGATTTTTCATGCTTTTACTGGAAGAGGCGGTTTTTATTTATCCATCACGGAGGGCAAAACAGCATGGTGGAGGGTCTTCTGCACGAGTGCCGCAACTTGTTGTACCGGGAAAGGTGTTTGAAAGAAAATATAATGCAAAAAGTATAGCTGAGCATCACGCAGGCTTTGATGATTGAGGAGCATGAATTTACTGCCGAAATCATACGGGACAAAAGCGAAGAAAATCATGGAAGAGGATAACATGATTGCATCTGCACAAGCGCTCGGCAGAAAACTGGCAAAGGCAGGCGGAGCGCAAAAATTATTCGAGAAATTGAGTCATTCTAAAAAGGAAATGAACTACAATTTGTAGTCAACTGAAATTTAGGCTAGAAGAAAAGGAAAATCCATATCGAGGACATCAGAAAGCGGTTTCTTTCCTGGCTCCATGAAAATGCATTTACCGCTTGAAAGATTGAGAAATAAAGAGCTGATATTGGAATGCTTATGGGATGATAAAACACTATTATCACCACTACGATTAAAGTACTATTTTTGTCCAAATAATAGCATAATTGGACGAAGATGAAAGATGTTGGATGAAAGGAGTTCTAATGAGGTCGTTTGATTACAGCAGACTTTATGATAAAGCCTGGGATACAGATATTCTGAATCTGGTTGCGAAAAATTCATGAGTGTAAAGGACGACAGGATTTATTCATCCGTCGAAGCCTGTGGAGTTGGATCGTCTGGTTGAAATCGCAAAGATACAGAGTACGGAGGCGTCCAATAAAATTGAAGGCATTGTCACAACAGGCACTCGTATGAAGCAGCTTTTTCAGGAAAAAACTACGCCAAGGAACCGGGATGAAGATGGGATTATGGGTTATCGGGATGTCCTGAATACGATTCATGAGAGTAATGAATACATTCCGATTCGGCCATCAGTATATCCTTCAGCTTCACCGGGATCTTGTGAAGAGGGCAGGATTTTCTTATGGCGGACTTTTTAAGAGTGTTCAAAACTATATTAATGAGACAAAGCCGGATGGGACTGTAGTCACAAGGTTTACACCAATTGCACCCAGCGACACACCGGATGCGGTGGAAAAATCTGTGCAATGCCTATGAGCAGGCCATTGCAAACGAGAAGATAGATGCCCTGATACTTATTCCGACATTTATCTGCGATTTCCTTTGCATCCATCCGTTTAATGATGGCAACGGCAGGATGAGCAGACTGCTCACACTGCTTCTTCTATCTAAGAACGGGTATAACGTTGGAAAATACATCAGTATTGAAAAGCAGATAGAGAAAACAAAAGATCGTTATTACGATACTCTCGAAGAATCCGATGCCGGATGGCATGAAGAAGGCAAATGATCCGATGCCTTTTATCAGATATATGCTTCAGGTTCTTTTGGTGTGTTATATAGAATTTGAAGATCGTGTCGGATTAATGAATGAAAGTAGAAACGGCAGTACAACATACGACATGGTGAAGAAGTATGCTGAAGAAAAACTTGGCAAAGTTCACCGGTGCAGATGTTGAGCTCATTGCCCGAGTATAGGAAGGTCTTCTGTGCTGGCGGCATTGAAGAAACTTAGTGAGGAAGGCATTATAATTCGGGAAGGATCAGGCAGAAATACATTTTACTACCGCGCAGATAGTAAATAATTTTTCGTCCAAAATCATGATTATTTTGGATGAAAATATATGGTTGCACAGAAGATGATGGCAACACTATGACGTAGGCACGAATACATTAATTATCATATTAAAGATCGGTGTAGTTTTTAGATAAAAACACGCTTTGACCAATTCCTGCGAAAGAATGTGTTGAAGTAGAGGAGACAAGTTTGTGGTTGGAGAAATTTACATTAATGCAGTATTCCGTCAGTGCGGTTTTTGGGATTGATAGAAGCTGGTCAATTTGTTATTCCGGAGATCCAGAGACCGTTTGTATGGAAAAAGAAGTCAGGTCAGAGACCTGATCGATTCTCTATAATGGCTATCCAACAGGCTATATCATTACATGGAAAAACCCGGATGTGCAGAGTAAGGATGGTTCGATGGCAAACGGAAAGCACGTCCTGATTGATGGGCAGCAGAGAATAACTGCGCTTATGGCTGCAATCTCCGGTCTGGAAGTGCTTGATGAGGACTTTAACAAAGGAAGAATTAAAATTGCTTTTAATCCACTTGCCGATGATCCTACCAAGAGGTTTGCAGTTCAGGATGCATCGCACCTAAAGGATAAGAAGTGGATTCCTGATATTTCGGAATTGTTCAAGCCGGATTTTCGACAGAGAGCATTTGAAAACGAGTATGCGCAAGCAAACGAGAATGTGGATTTGGATGAGTTGTCCGAGACGCTTCTTAAACTCAAAGGAGTTGCAAATCGTCAGATCGGAGTGATTGAACTGGATCATTCCCTTGATATCGATGAAGTGACAGAGATTTTTATTCGAATCAATTCCAAAGGAACACCGCTAAGCCAATCCGACTTCGTTATGTCGAAAATGGCTTCAGATACTGAGCACGGCGGTAATATGCTGCGGAGAGTGGTAGACTATTTCTGTCATCTTGCTGTAAAGCCAGATTTCTATCCTCAAATGGTGAAGGACAGGGATTTTTGAAAACACCGAGTTTTGCAGCAAGATTCGTTGGCTGGCAAAGGACAATGAGGATATCTATGATCCGGATTATGGTGATATGCTTCTGGGTTGCTTTTTATGTACAGCTTTGATCGAGGCAGGCTCTCTGATCTTGTAAGCCTGCTGTCGGGAAGAGACTTCCTGACGCGAGAATATAAGGATGAAATCGTAGAGGATTCATATAACAAACTGAAAAGCGGCATCCTGAAGTTTATTAACGAATACAGCTTTGAGCAGTTTGTGCTCTCAATCAAGGGTGCCGGGTTTAAATCGAGTAAACTCTTGAACTCACAGATGGCACTGGATTTTGCATACACGCTGTATCTGAAGTTACAGGATGATCCGAACATTCATCAGGGACAGATGAAGAGGCTTGTTCAGAAATGGTTTGTGCTATCAACACTGACCGGAAGGTATGTTGGATCCCCGGAATCTATAATGAGCAGAGATATACGGAATATTTCTGAGAAGGATTTCTTCAGTTTGCGCAGAGGCAGAGGCTTCAGCTTTGTCGGATACATTCTGGAGAGTAACACTTCCGCAGAATCTTGAGACAACATCTGTGAAATAGCCCGGCTTTTTAATACGTTCCTGGCGGCACAGGATTATCTGAAGAGCAGCTCCATGCTGATGAAAGGAACGATGATTTCAGACCTTATTACCATCTCCGGAGATGTTCATCACATTTTCCCGAAGGCATATCTTAAGAAAAATGGAGTAGATTCCAAGGGAAGATACAACCAGGTTGCTAATTATACATATCTCGATACACAGGTAAACAAAGCAATTAGTGACGATGCCCCTTGTAGGTATTTCGGAGTGATTCTCAAACAGTGTAAAACGAGGGATGTTCAGATTGGTAACATAACTGATGAAAATGAACTGACTGCCAATCTCGCTGAGAACGCAATTCCGGGTGAAGTGGTTTATATGGATGTAAACGACTATGACAGATTCCTTTCAGAAAGAAGGAAGATGATGGCGGCGATGATGGAGCAGTATTACAAATCGCTTTGAACCCATGACAATGCAAAACATCTTGAGGTATAACAGGCGATATGATAATCTTTTAATAAGAACCAAAAGCAACAGGATGATCCGGAAATGACCTGCTGAGCAGGAAACAGAATAGAGGGTGGAATCTAAAAATTGCCGGAATACGGCAATTTTTAGGATGATCAGTTAGAAAGATTTTTACTTTTGGAAGGATGCCAAATGGAAAAAGATCAATTTTTCATCTGGAATTTACCTACAACGAGAGCGAAGGCCTTCCCTGGTCGGGGTGGAAGGTCATATTGGGGCAGGCAAGTTTGTGGTTTTATGTGGTTGCAGCGGTTGTGGGAAATCCACGCTGCTGCGCTGTATCAATCATCTCATCCCGGAATTCTATGAGGGGGAGCTCACCGGCTTTTGTAGGATCAATAGCAATGATCTCTCGGATTGCAGCATCGGGGCTGTGGGAAAACAGGTTGCATCGGTCTTGATTCTGTCTGCCTGGGCACTGGACACCGATGTCATTCTTATGGACGAGCCGACCGCCAACTTGGATCAAGGAGCGATCAGCAGACTTCGAGGCATGCTGTCGGAACTCAAAGCAGAAGGCAAGACGATCGTAGTCAGTGAGCACAGGCTGTATTAGTTTAGCGGGGCTTGCGGATGAATATTGCATATTGATGCAGGCAGGATGGTGAAATGCTATTCCTCACAGGAAATGCTCCGGCTGACAGAGGGGGAATTAAGGGACCGGGGACTTCGCATGCCTGAGGAGAGGGATATCAAGTTAACAGGCATTCAATTTGACGAGGACCCGGTGGAAGACAGAGGAAAGAAGCTGGGCGCACCATCTAACGTGTGAGAATGTGGGATACAGGTATAGAGGGGCAAAGAGGCCTACGCTAAAATCTGTGAATCTTGCACTGAAAACAGGGGAGGTGGTACGCTTGCCGGACCCGGAGGCGTAGATGCAGAAGCTTGTGTTGCTGCTGGCTTATTTTTCGGAGAAACCGGTGGTTGTGTTGGATGAACCAACAGCGGGACTCGATGGGAAGTCTCTTAGAACCTGCACCCAGATGATGATTGCGTTATTTTTCTGTACGACAAGCACGTTTGCAGATCCTTCTCTCGTGAACGGAATGTTTTTGTCAGGGATGCTCTTAAACCCGTATGACCGGAAATATAAATCTTCTATCGGATATGGTGTGTGTACGCAGCGCTGCTATTCGCATATCTGGCATTTCCAAATGTCGTAACAGGGCTTCTGATCAATGTGATTCCCAGATTTTTGGTCATAGGGGAGTTCGTATCGCCCTCATCAGCAATGATGGAGGGAGTCGTACCATTGCGGCACTTCGGTATATGCGTATGCGGGAGAGCAATCACTGATCCCGTGATCTTTCGCTTTGTTCCGGTGATGGAAAAAGACCTATCGCTGATGAAGCAGTATATCCATACGAGAGGTTTTTAAGACGGTGAGAGAAAAAATAGCAGGCTTCCCGGAGTATATGGAGATCCTCCTGGCGCCTCTGATCCTCAGGGTAATTCGAATTGCGGAATCTCTTTCTGCATCGGCAGAAACGAGAGGAATTGCATTACCCGGTTGCAGGCAGTCCTTTACGTCTCTCAAGGTCAATCGATCGGATGGGGTGCTCACCGTACTGATTGCCGCTTTGATCGGCTTGGGATTTTTTTACACGAGAATCGTCGCTCTATTTTATGCCTTGTTAGAAGGGATGGTCGTATTCTCAATCGGTTTTAAAGTGCGCAAGAGAGGGGCAATGCCAATGGAAATGATGAGCGTGAAGGAATCTGAAAATCTCAAATATGTGATGACACATGCAGGGAAGTTCATCATGAGTTGGGGATGGATGGTGCTTTTGGTTGCGACGGCTCTTGTGGCATATATCGGTTCGCTTCTGGGAAAAAGAGTGGTTAGGAACCATATACGGAAGGCGGAAGGGGGATGAGGATGAAGACTGAACAAGATTCCCGGGAAGGTGTCTTCCGGGCAGAAATCCGCCTCGTTCTTTAGAGAACTGGGAGACTTCCTGCGTCCCTACCGTGGGAGATACGCATCCTCTGTCCTGATCAGTACGCTCTCTGTGTTGCTGAATGTGGGTACGTACGTATTTGCAGGAAGAATCGTCGTAGAACTTTTTTCCTCGCCGGTTGATTGGAGACTGGTGATAAGAAGGGGATTTTCTTAGCAATATGTAAAGTGGGAAGCGGGATCGCAATGAACCTGTTCTACCTGGTTGTCTCCATCAGGCGGCGTATCAAACACTTGCAGATATTCGAGAGGCACTTGCCGGAAGATGTTGAGACTTCCGCTGGGATATTTTTGAAGAGAATGGAGCGGAAGACTTAAGACCATGTTTGTGGATCACATCGAAGGGATTGAAAAGACGCTTGCCCACATGCTGCCGGAGATGACGGGGAATCTTGCAGGGCCAATCTGCCTGATGATAGGGATGTTCTTCATTAACTGGAGAGTCGCTCTGGCCATGACGATATGGATTCTACTGGGTTTTTCCGTCACCATGGGGATGATGCGAGGTTATGAACAAAAAGTTTCACAGCAGCTAAAGGCGATGAAAGGAAATGAATCAGGCCATTGTGGAGTTTGTGAATGGGATTGAAGTGATCAAGAACTTCGGGCGGACGGAAGAAAGCTACCGGAAATATAGAGAAGAGGTTCAGGGCACGCCGATTACAATGTGGATTGGATGAGAGAAACACAGATTTATTCTTCTTTTGGGGATGGCAATTGCGCCCTTCTCGATCTTTCCGGTACTGATCGCAGGGCTGGTATGCTGGAGTGAGGGTGGTCTAACGGCACCGATGTTCTTTCTGATGATGATCTTATCATTTGGGATTTTTCACCGCTATTGACCGCGCTCACCTATATCGATCAGGTTGCGCAGATGGGAACCTATGCGAAAGAAATTCGGGATGTACTCGATTACCCCGAACTGAAGAGAGGAAAGCAAACCGCATTCGGGAACCATGATATCGAGATTTAGAGACGTCAGCTTTTTCCTATGGGAAGTCTGGCTGTGATGGTTTTGAGGGCGTAGCATAGGAAATCCGGTAGAAAGCGGTGGGTCACGTCTCTCTTAAAATGAAAGAAGGAAGTATGACGGCTCTTGTCGGCCCTTCCGGAGGTGGTAAAATCCACTTTTGGAAAACTTCTTGCAGGATACTGGGATCCGGATGAAGGAAGCATTATGGTCGGAGGACATGACCTAAGGGATTATTCGTAGGACGCTCTAAATGCGGAAATCGCCTTCGTAGACCAGGATACTATTTCATCAGACCATCCGGGACAATATTCGTCTGGGGAACCCGAATGCGACCGATGAGGAAGTGGAAGAAACCGCAAAAAGAGCCGGCTGCCATGAATTTATTGCGGCGCTGAAACGGGTATGAGACCATGGCAGGAGCTGCGGGGCAGTTTGTCGGGAGGAGAGGACAGAGAATTACCATTGCAAGAGCGATGATGAAGCAGGCGCCTGTGATGATCCTGGATGAAGCAACCTCCAGTTCGGATCCGGAAAATGAAGCTTCCATTCAGGAAGCCTTATCTGCCGCGGCAAGAGGCAAGACCGCCTTCTGGTGATTGCGCACAGACTGATCACAGTGAGGCATGCAAATCAGATCGCTTATATTGAGGACGGTCATTTGAAGCAGATGGGTACACACGAAGAACTGATGCAGACGTGCGAGGAATACAGAAGGATGTGGGCGCTTTCAGAGGGAAGATCGGGAGTCCGTTCCAGGGAGGTGTGCTATGATGCAAATCATGAAAATGCTCTGGAAATTCAGCGAGCATCACGCATAAAACGTTGGCGATCACTTTGCTTATGTCGCTCGCACGAGCGATGATCGGTATTACCCAGCTGATGGCGCTTCTCCTTGCGTTAGATGTGGTCACAAACGGTTCTCCTGTAGAATCTGCCATCAGAAATATTGTGATCCTTACCGTCATCTGTGCACTTGGCAGCTTTGCCACCTCATTTTTCGAGCATACGGGTGGTGTAGCGGTCGGGTTTTATATGACAGCGGATAAGCGCATTGGACTCGGCCATTTTTTGAAGAGGCTGCCACTGGGATTCTTTAGCGATCATCATTCGGGAAATATTGTAGCGGTTCTTACCACTACGCTGAGCGGTATTGAGACGGGCGCGGCGATGGCAATGGTTACGACAGTATCCGGTATTTTCAGTGCGTTTTCAATGTTAATCGCGGTCTTTTTCTACGAGTGGAGAATCGGTTTGATCACCGGAATCGGGATGGGGTTGTATCTTCTGGTAGATGTTCAGATGAGGGTTTCAGAGAAGAAACGCCTGCTCTTGCAAAAAGGCGCAGAACGCACTGGCTGCAGCCACCCTTACCTTTCCAGGGCATCAAAGTGACCAAAGCATTTCGTGTCAAAGAAGGAAATGAGAGAACTGAATGCTGCATTCAGGACAGCAGGAAGGCGAATATCAACCTGACCAATCAGGTGATGCCGTCGCAGTTTTTTGGAAGAGTTTTCCTCGCCCTCTTTGAAATCGGGATCATTGCCTGTACGCTTTGGCTGAGGGAGGAAGAAACTATTTCTTTGGCAAAAACCATTCTACTCCTGGTATTCAGCTTCATGGTATATGTTTCTGCTAGGCCAGGCAGGGTCTGTACTCTCTATGATGGGTCTTTTAGATAGCGGGCTAAAGGCGATGGGAGAGGTGGAAGCTTCAAAACCGATGAAGTGGGGTGAGCCTCCCAGACCGATGGGAAGCAATGAGATAGAACTGAAGGAGGTGAGCTTCTTATGGAGACCATGAAGTATTACACCATGTTTCTGCAACGATCAAAAGAAAAATTCGTTGACTGCAATCATCGGCCCGTCCGGTTCGGGCAAAACAACTTTGTGTGAGCTCATTCCCAGATTTCGCGATGTCAGCAGCGGAAGCATCAAAATCGGTGGCGTAGATATCAAAGAGGTTGATGCAGAGGAGCTGATGAAGCGAATCAGTATGGTATTTCAGAAAGTATATTTGTTTGAGGACAGCATTTATCATAATATCGCCTTCGGTAAGCCGGGCGCAAGCATGGAGGAGGTGCGGGCGGCAGCAAAGGCGGCTAGATGACGATTTTTATCCGGGCGCTACCGGATGGTTATCAAACGGTATTAGAGGAAGGCGGCAGCAGCCTTCAGGAGGAGAAAGCAGAGAATCTCCATCGCCCGCGCCATTCTCAAGGATTCTCCCATTATTATCATGGATGAAGCAACCGCAGCGCTGGATGCGGAAAACGAACATGAAATTCTTGCGGCCATAGAAGCCCCTCACGAGGAACAAAAACGGTTATCATGATTGCGCATCGCATGAAATCAATCAGAAATGCGGATCATATCATTGCGATCCGGGATGGGAGAGTCGTGCAAGAGGGAGTCCAAAGGAGCTTGCAGAAAGAGACGGTCTATATCGGGAGTTCCTGCGCACAAGAGAGGAGAGCTCAGGATGGACGCTGGATCCATCCTGACTGCCGGCTTTTATGTCCGACAGGAAAACATCTAACCGCCTGCCAGGTCCTTCTTTCCTTTTTCTCCGGTTGCAATATAATAATATCAGTGTCCAGCCGATTTGACCTTTATGCCGGTCACCGGAGGCTGCATTTAAAGGAAAGAATCAGCAAGAACCGAGGGGAGGGGAAGATGAAGAAACTAACGAAGGGAAGATGTGGGCGTTTGCCATCGGACAGTTTGGCTGGAGCCTTCTTTCTGCCCTGATTACGAACTGGCTGGTCATTTCTATGAGCCGACGGAGGAGGCGGTAAGAGAGGGCAGACCCTCTTTCTGCCACAGGGAAGGGTGATCTTTGGCGTCGACCATCATCGGAGGGACTCAGTGCTCTGGGCAGGATCTTTGATGCGGTGACCGATCCGCTCATTGCCAATCTCTCGGATCGGTCCGCGAATCCGAGGGGCAGGCGGATTCCTTTCATGCAAAAATTGCGTTGCCCTTTGCGGCATCGACGGTGCTTTGTTTTCTTTACGCCCATTGGGAGAGTTTCCTCTCTCAACGGGGTATGGCTGTTGGTGGCGCTGTCTTGTCTTTTATCTGTGCATGACCACTTATTGTACGCCGTATAATGCGCTGATTTCGAATCTGGGGACCACGCAGGATACACGCATCAGTATTTCGACCTATATCAGCGTGACCTTTCTTTTGGGTTCTGCCATTGGCTATGCGGCACCGTATATTTGGGGCGCTCTTACTCCGGTGCTTTGGGCGAGTGGAGTCCATTCGCATGACCTTTTCTGCTGCTTGCGCTGCTTGCGCTTATGGCGCTGCTTTTCCGACTTTCACCATCCGCGAGAAGGATTACATTCAGGCAGAGCCGTCGAAGGACAATGTGTTTCGCTCCTGATCAAGACTTTTCAAAATGGAGATTTCCGCCTTTTTGTCGGCAGTGATATTCTCTATTTTATTGCGCTCACCATTTTCCAGACGGGACTGCCCTTCTTTGTAACGGTGTTAATGAAGCTGCCGGAAACCATGACGACGCTTCTGTATGTCGGCATGACGCTGCTTTCCTTTGCCGCGTATGCACCTGTGAATTATCATCTGGCGCATCGGGTTCATAAGAAAAACTGGTGCTGATCGGCTTCTGTGGGCGCTCGCTTGTCTACCTGGTCACGGCGCTCTGGGGCTGTTTGGAAGAACCGGACTGTTCTGGGGAGTGATTGTGGTGCTTCTGGCTGCCTTCCCGATGGCAATCCTGGGGATTCTGCCGCAGGCCATCGTGGCGGACATTGCAGAAGCGGACGCACGGATCACGGGAGAGAGAGAGAGGGGATGTTTTTTGCCGCCAGAACCTTTGCCTTCAAAATGGGACAGAGCATTTATGCTTCTTTTTACGGCGCTGGCGTCCATTCATCCGGAGACGGGATGGGGATACCGGATCGCAGCCTTGCTTGCCACTCTCATCTGTCTCTCTGGCGCGTGGGTGCTTTCCTTTTACCGGGAAAAGAAAATACTTGAAATTCTCGCATCACGCCTCGTGTGCGGATCCGGAGAAAAAGATGATTGCTCTGCTGCCTTTGTGATGCCCCATCAGACGGTAATCCGCAAAAGAGGCAGACCGCTCCATCCACTCTGTTTCGAAGGATGGGGCAATCTGCCCCTTCGAGAGAAAAGCCCCGAGGCACCATCCCTTTCGGGAGTGATGCCCCAGACATCATTCCTTCACGTCGTCGTTTGAAACATATCGACCAGTCCGTTCAGGGTTTCCGACCGAGCGGAGAGTTCCTCCGAGATCGCGGAGCTTTCTTCCGCGGAGGCCGTACTGGTCTGAACCACCTGGGAAATCTGGTCGATGCCCCTTGCTGATTTCTTCCATTGCATGGCTCTGCTTAAGCGCGACCGTGTTATTATTGTTCATGACTCTGAATATGGTCGATTCCTTCCGCACCTTTTGCCAGGGCGGTACTGGTTTCTTCCACGACCGCATTCCTTGATTCAACTTTTCCAAAGACGAGTTAATGAGAACCTCGGCGCGGTTGGCGGCTTCTGCAGAGTCGCTGGCGAGTCGCTTCCACTTTATCGGCAACAACCGCAAAGCCTTTTCCGCTCTGCCCGGCTCTTGCTGCTTTGATGGAGGCGTTTAGAGATAGGGAGATTGGTCTGCGAAGCAATATCTTCGATGGTCCCGAGTAATGCCGGAAATTTCGTTGAAATTTCGGTGCAATCTTTGCCATTGCATCCACGACTTCGTGCATTTTGGTGAGCCATCTGCAGAGTATTTGCTTTACCGTCCGCCACCCGCTTGCCTTCCGCAACGGAGTTACTCAAACTCTTGGTTTGTTCCACCACGGTGGCAACGGAGGCAGCCGTTCCTGAACGAAGCGGATTGACTCGGTCGCACCCTCAGCAAGATCCTGGGCGCCCGTGCCATATTGCTGGCACCGCTGGAAACCCGAGAGGTGGGAATCCTGATATCGGTCATCATGCTGCGCAGTTTTTCCATCAGCCCGTTTACATGTTCTTCTGAGAGGCGCCAGATCACCGTGAATAGTTCATGTCTTTTTAGCACTGGTTGTTGTCACCGTTTGCCAGCCTGCCGAGCGTTTCACAATATCCTCACTGGCGCCGCAGGACCTCGTGGTTTCCTTCATGTACTTGGTCATATCTCCGAGTTCATCGGCAGCTTCATAGTTTAAATCCAGATCCAGATGCCCATCGGACATTTCTTTTGCTGCATTCGAAACCTCATCGACCGGTTTACGATAGCAGCCGTCAGCCGTCTGCGTGCGTTTCTGACGAAGATGGCAGGAAGATGGTGGCGGCAAAAGACAGAACCATCAAAATGATGCAGATGATAAAAGCGGTTCGGTAGGCGCTTTTTGCGTGCGCAATCACGCTCCCATCCAGATCTTCCGTATTGTCGATCAGCTCTCGGAGAATCGGCGCCATTTTTTCCGTGAAGTAAGTATATTCCGCATCTTCTTCGGCATCATCCTTAATCATTTTTGCATAAGGCTGCGTAGCTTCTGTCAGCTTGGAAAGATTGGACCGGAGAGAGAGCAAGGCGGAACTATCGGGATACAGTTTTTCCAGTGACTCGAGAGATTCCACGATGGATTCCGCATCGTCTTCGGCCTGCCTCGCTCAGTGCCTCTTGATCCGGAGCCAGCTGGCGTAAATGGAATTTTTGCCATGGACTGTACCCGCATCAAAATCTCCCCTGATCTCAGGGAAGTTGCATAATAGACTTGGTACATACGTCTGAATTGTATCATGGAGAATAACATGCCGATCAGTAGGACGATCACGACAATCATCACTGCGTGAATAGAGATAATATTGAACGCATAGTCAAATTTTCGCCCACCTTTACGTTACGCAGATAGTTTTCATTGAGTTTTATGCGTGAGGGCAACGGGACCACGCTTCACCTTTTCCTTCTGATCCGGGGTTTCTATCTTCTTAGTCATTGTTTCTCCTTTGCTGAAAAATTTGTTGGGAATGAGGAATGGGAACTTGTCTTATGATCAAGAGACATGTCATTTAATTATTAATTGTAATGGTTAAAAATATTTTCTTAATAAAAGTAGGCAAATGAGAAGAGATCTCATGAAGAGTTCAAATTGACTGCATTGTGCAAAGGTCTAAGATATCCCTGTACGAAGTAAAAAGGAGGTGAAAGAGATGATTTTAAACAACGAGAAGAAATTGAACCCTACGACAAAGACCGCTGGTGGGAGCAAGAGTTTGAGAAATTGCCGGAAAAGAAGCTTCTCTGGTCTTACAGGAATTAGGCTGCACAGCAAATGGAATCAGCGACGAGGAACGGGAAGAAAGACTCATGAAATATGGTTATAACGATTTTCCGCCATGCAGAAGCATGGCGTATTCTATTTTTATTTCACAGCTTTCTACCGATGCTTTTATTATTGTTCTGCTTTGTTTTGGCTAAGTTGTGACCTTTGTTGTGGAAAGGGATATTCTGTCCGAGTCACTATCCTGGCACTGGCCTGTAGTGAGTGCGTGACTGATTTACCCAGGACCACGGCTCCTCATCTGGATATGCAGAAGCTAAAGGATATGGAGCACGACACGGTGAGAATCCGATTCGGGAAAGGACGGCACGGAAATAAGAGAAGTGCCGGTGGAAGAGGTGGTACCTGGGGATATACAGCTTATCGGCTCAGGAGATATCGTGCGGAGACCTCGATCTTCTGGAGAGTAGAGACTTGTTCCTTTCGGTTTCGCCTTTTGACGGGAGAATCCATTCCGGTGGAAAATATACCGGAGTGGATCAGAGAGTTGTCAATGCAGCGGAATTAAAACAATATCTGCTTGTAGGCGGTTCCACGGTGAATTCCGGCACCGGAGTCGGCATCGTGGTGTGACCGGAAAGAATTTTATTTGTGAAAAGATTTCCACCATCCATACACAGAAGAAAGAAACCGATTTTGATAAGAGCTTTATCGAAGATAACCAGAATCCTGATTAGCTACATGATTGTGGTGGTTCTTTTTGTATTGCTTATTAACGGTCTTGTGAAGAAAACTGGTTGAAGCCTCTTATTTTTCCATCTCCGTTGCGGTGGGCATTACCCCGAATGTTACTGATGATTGTGAACGGAACCCTCTGCCAGGGCGAAGTTCCTGGCAAAAGAAGAAGACCATGTAAAGAACATGTCCGCTATTCAAAATTTAGGGGCTATCGATGTTGTGTACTGATAAGACTGGAACCCTTTACCATGGACAATGTTGCTGTGCAGAAATATATCAATGTCAATGGAGAGGATCTCTATGTGGTTTTGAACCATGCATGGATGAATGCATACTATTTCACAGGGGTAAAGAACCTCATTGACCGGGCTATCCTCACTTACGGCGCGGAAAGCGATGTGCAAAAATACGCCGGAGTTATGTGAAGTCCGATGAAATTCCTCATGATTTTGAGCGCCGGAGAATGAGGTGGTGATTTTCAATCCGGGGGAGAACATTTGGGAGAGGAGACGAAGAAATTTTCCCAAACCTCAGGATGAGGTATTGATTACTAGGCATTGGAATCCGTACTGGCCTGTTGCAGCCGAATTCGGGTGAAGAAGGATATGGATATTCACGAAGAAGACCTTCAGAAGATCAATGCCCCTTTCCGAGAAGTTAAATCATGAGGGAATGCACGTCATTGAGGGTTGCTGCAAAGAGGAAAAATGCAGGAGACACCGCCGTTTTTCCATGCGGAGGACGAAACGGATATGACCTTCCTGATTATCGCCTTCCTGGATCCGCCCGCCGGATGCCAAGGAAGCTATTCACGGACTGTATGATGCAGGTGTACAGGTAAAGGTCATTTCCGGAGATGCCCTGTTGTGGTGGGAGCATGTATGTAAACTGGTGGGCATGAAGGTAGGAGAACAAAATGCGGTAACCGGGTCTGACTTGGAAAAGATGAGGAGGAAGAGCTGAGTGTCGTAGAGAAAAAGACATTTTTCGCCCGTCTCTCCCCATGCGAGAAGCGAGCGAGTGGTGGATGCCCTTCGGAAAAACGGACATGTGGTGGCTATATGGGAGACGGTGCAAATGATGCGCCCAGTCTTCATGATGCGGATGTAGGTATTTCCGTGGACAATGCCACAGACGTTGCGAAAGCCAGTGCGTGATATTATCCTCTTGGAGAAGAGCCTAACCGTCATTTTTAAAACGGTATCTATGAGGGAAGATGAATTTACGGAAATATTCTGAAATACATGAAGATGGCATTATCCGGCAACTTCGGAAATGTGTTTCTCCGTATTGATTGCTTCGATATTCTGCCATTTTTGCCCATCCTACCCCTGCAGATTTTGATTCAGAATCTGATTTATGACTTCACCCAGATTGCGATTCCCTGGGACAATGTACGAAGAATTTCTGCAAAACCCCATAAGTGGAACAGTGCGTCTCTTGTGTCCTTTATGAATGTGATGGGCGGCGTGTCCTCCGTATTTGATGTAATGACTTTCCTGGTGCTTTGTCTCTAAGTTATAACAGCCTTTCCATGCAGAACTATTTCCAGACAGGCTGGTTTGTAGAAGGCTTTGATTTCCAAATCCTGATTGTGCAGTTTATCCGCACTCGAAGCGACCGATTCTGGATTCCAAGTGCGACTCCAGACTGGCGCTTTGGCTTCGGCATTGGCATTTTTGCAGCCATCTCCATTCCCTCATCTTTTTGATCACTTGAAGAATACGGTATTTACGGAAATGCCAATGGATTACTTTTGCTATTTGCTTGTGATTCTGGCACTCTATGGACTTACGATTGAGACCGTGAAGAAGCTCTATATCAAGAAATACGGGCCTGGTTGTAAGCCGGAATTTTGAAGATCAATCTAGAAACCGTATGATAAGGAGTGAAGTGGTAGTGGCTGCTTTTGCAATTTTATCATCCATTTTTGCATCAAAAGTTAACTGCAATATTTGCAAAAGTTGGTATTGAGGATGTAAATTCCAATTCGTTACAGCCATCTCGAACGGTGGTCGTTCTCCTCTTGTCTTGATGATGGTCTTTTTGTCCATGCGCAAAAAGGGTAGGACAAATTAGCTGGAAATCTTGGATTTTTCTGATCCTATCGACTTTCTACAGGTGCGTCCTGGCTCTGCTATTATAAGGCAATGCAAATAGGGAGATGTATCTAAAGTGGCGGCAGTGGATGTTTAGCATTGCGATTACCATGGTTTTAGCTTTTACACTTCTTCATGAATCGAGTGGTCTGAAACGATCCTGGCATGTGTGTGAATTGCCGGAGGGACCGTTCTCTGGCACTGTGTAAAGAGGCTGTAAGAGTGCGGTCAGTGCAAGAGGGAGATTCCGCAAAACCCTATGAAGAGAATGCTGGAGCCTTTCTTATACGGGAATCGTGTTTGTGGATTTTCAGTTATATGAGGGAGTCGAGAGTAAAATGCATCAGAGAATTTTGAGATTACATCTCTATCTGGTTTCCTTAATAACCGGCTTGACATCTCGGTATAGTAAACTTATAATGAGTTTTTGGATTTTTAATCAGGATTCCGTATAAGAAAAGGGACGAGAAATGACAACACAAACTATGATGATCACTGCTGTAGTAGCGGTAGTATGGGCGGTAGCTTTTTGTACATCAAGCTTTCCAGGGCAAGAAAAAGCAAATTCGGTGGATAAGTTTATAGAAGATAACCGCAATGGAGCAATTTCTTCATATCTATGGTAAGCAGATTAGGGTCGACGAAACGATCTTTCCAGTGTGCCGTCTACTACGGAAATGATGAAACCATCGTATGGTTGACTCCGGGTCAGCATACCATCGAAGGAATCTATCAGTCGACGGAAACGGTAGCGTTATGACAAGGAACGTCAAACGGAGAAGGTGAGCTTGATCTGACGTAGAGGCTGGACACCGTTATTCCGCCGGAATGTGATTTCTACCTGCTGAGGAAAAAGAGCACATATTCGAATGGACAGACAGGGAAAAGTCATTCTGGAAATGCCGCTCACACTTGTGGAAGGCAGTGATTATATAAAAGCATATATCGTTGTCTATCAGGAAGACTAAGAAAGAGACTTCGCAAGAATAGATTCAGAGGATTCTATTGTGGAAATGTTTATGAAAAGGAAAAGTATTTTTTGAGCCCTCGGGAAACCGAGGAGTGCTTTAAGAGGAATAGGCTGATAAGAAAAGCGAGAAGGGACGTCGGAGTGTAGGCTTGTCCCCTCTCGTTTTTTGCTTTCTTGTATCTTTTTTTCCATATTTCTCGTATTCTATTTATATCGGGAGTTTGTACACAAACAAAATTCGTATGATAAATGGGGGTATATTCTTATGTCGAAAAAAGACTCTCTCGTTTCAGAAAGTTTTCTGTCTTTATGTATCGTGAAAGAGATTTTCAAACCGTTAAACACCGGATGGATAGATGAAAGGGTCTGTGGTAAGGGAGGGTTGCCAACGTTTTCTTCTAGCAGGAAAAATGGACACCATTAGGATTGATGGTACATAATTACGAGCGCTTGGCAGAGAAAATGGCGTGGTTGGATATCAAGGCTTCGGATATTCGAAACATTTTCCTTACCCATCTGGATACGGATCATATCGGTGCGCTGGAAGCGGATAGTGAGGGCCTTTTTGAAAGAAGCGGAGATTTATCTGGGAGAAGAGGAAAATAAATATCTAACGGAGAACTTCGCTGTAGAGTCCTCTACATGCTTTGCAAACTTCCCATTGTAAAGTCTGGACAATCCGAAGACGCTGCTTCATGACAGGGAAGTCATTTATATTCAAGATATCAAGGTTGAAGCTATTCTTGTTCCTGGCATACTTACGGGCATCTTGTTTATCTTATTGACGATGCCTATTTGTTTACGGGAGATACGATTTGTCTACTGGCGGATGGGGATACAGTTTTTGAATTCTCTCGCTGAAGACAATGCATTGGCAAAGTGTCTTCGTGAAGCTGGAAGAACTCTGCTGAAAGAAAATGCAATCCGCTTATTGTGAGTGACACACGGTGGACGATGACTGAATTTGCATTTCGACACAAGGATAAGCTCTGTATCTCCGGGAAAAACAAAAACCGCATGATCCGACTGCCTTATGACGGCTATGATGAACGGGAGGATACGGAAGAAAAGGCAAGAAATAGGCGGCTTCTGAAGGCTTTGGGACAGTATGCGCGAGAATGCAGAACAATAGCAACGTGAGAAAGGCAAATGATGGCGTAAGAATCAGGTATTAGATGCGTAAGGGACTTTCCGCTGTAAATAGGCAGGCACTTGCATGTTTGCAGGTGCTTTTTATTTTTCTCGAAAATTGCGTTTAACAAAATACCGACTGGTAGTCGAAAAAGTCTTGACAACTACCTTGTCTGTTTTACTCATAAAAACCGACCAATGGTCGAAAATGTCAAATGGAAACAAAAGATCAAAATATGGAGCCTGGGAAGATATGAAAAATAGGCGAATATGAGAAAAAGAAGGCATATAAAAACGGAGGGATATGAAAAAGGAAAAAAGAAAACAGGAACTTCTAAAGCTTGCCTATCGCATGTTCAGTAGAAAAAGGCTGTGAGAATACCAGCATTGATGAGATTGTGGCTAGGCCGGTATAGCAAAGGGCACTTACTATTATTATTTTGCAAGCAAAGAGGCAACGCTGGAGGCGGTCATCGAAATGATGATAGAGAAGGAGAGCGCTGTAGCTCAAAGAGCTTTCTTCAGGCACTGCTTTCCAGCTACCCGAAAAATTGGTTTTCGGCTGTGAATGCTTTTCGTCCTGAGAAAGAGGAAGTGGTAATCGCGGATGTTCTGGAAAGAAAGGAAAATATCGTCATGCACGATAAAATCTGCAAGATAAATTGTAGAGGTGGCGGTACCGATTCTGGCGGAGATTGTTAAAGAAGAATAGCGCAGGAGTTTTTGCATGCATTTTATTGAAGAGCGAGTGAAGATGCTCCCCGGTTACGAGTCAACATATGTCTCGATTATGGAGATTTTGGGGAAAAGATGTAGAGGTGGACGACATGCTGGAGAAGTCACTGCGCAAAAACCCGGAACCATGCATTTTATCAGCCAGGTCTTAGTAGAGGCAAAGGAATGAATAGAGGCATGTCAACGCATCAGATGAATCTTTCCTGCGTGTGCTGTTTATCATTCTTATTATAGCGATATCCGGTGCGGCAATACTACAGATTTTCGCACCGGAATATATGGGGAAGGCACGTCGCGTGCATTTCTTACAGGATGGCAGAGGGAAATCGGCTTTTTGGAATATTGCCCGTTTTAGTCGTATTGATTACGGCGTACAGGCACTACAATTGGACCTATCTAAAGTCCATTTTACTTGCTCTGATCCTTGGAGGAATCGGTATCGAAGCTAAATCATTTTGTCCATTATCTTAAGATGCATCAAATGGTAAATTTAATCGCGCTGTGGAGAATTATCTTCTGGTTCTTGCTTGGATAATCGGATGGAAAATAGAAGAGAGGAGGCAGAATTTATGAGAATATGCATAGTAGGCTCTTGGCGTCATAGGCACAACATACGGGTATGTGTTCCAAAAAGCCGGGGCATCAAGTCGAACATTTGCTGAGAGAAGAGAAAAATCGAAGGCACTGAAAAGTCTAAATATCAGTTTATTAGATGGACGCTATATCAAAAAGGAGAAGAAAAGCGATCAATACAAGGTGAATCTACGAGTCGAATGCAGAGTATGATTTTATTATTTTGAGCGTGGCAAGCGGAAAAATAAAGGATGTTATAACGACGCTTTCACAAAACCATATTACAGGAAGTCTGATTTTGTTTTGCAACTTTTGGAACAGTCGGGAAGAGATTGATGAAATAGTGGGTGCTTATCCTTATATTATCGGCTTTTCTACCGCCGGCGGAAGCTTGTGCAGAATGAGCTTGACTTGTTCTCTTTTGACCATACTCATGCTGGAAAAGTGAGGGAAAAGCAGGGATTTCAATTACAAAGCTTTAACAGCCTTCTCGCTTCCGCAGATCTGAAAAACGGAGATTCCTCACGACATGGTGGAATGGATATGGCTTCATATGGCCATCAATGCAGGGGTCACCTCTTCTGCGGCCCGGGAAGGAAAATTGATCATCCGATGCAGCTTGCTCTTAATTTGATGAAGGATGCCCATGCCTTGTCTATTACAGTAAAGGCAATAAGAGAAACCATTCAGGTGGTCAAGGCAGAGGCGTAGACTTAGGCTTTCTATAAAAATGAACTCCTCCTGCATAGGATTCCGGCTACCTTTGCAGAATTTCATGAAACGAATGTTCAAAAACGAATGAACTTACGAAGAATCATGACTTTACATAGCGATGTAGGGATAGGTTATATGGATGCAAATGTGTTTATGAGACCGGGGAGTTAAGCATCTCGAACTGCCGATATTTTATTCCAATATAGAAGTTTTAGGTTCCATCTGGGAATCAAGCCCTTTGTAAAGAAAAAGGCACGTTATATTACAAGTTAGGAAAGATGGAGTAAAGTTGGGGAATTACCTGAATAAAGGAGATTTTTGCATTGGATGCAGAGAATCTATAAAAATATTTGACAAAAAGCAAAATTCTATAATTAGCAAGGCGTCAGTTACAAAAGGAACTAATTGACATTTTTAGTAACTTTACGACAAGTACAATTGAAAGGAGTCAGAGATGTCTAAGAAAATCAATCTTTTTGTAGGTTCTATTGGAGCGTTTCTGGAATTTTTGTTTTATTGCCTATATCCCGCAAATTTACGCCAATTTACAAGGAAGCAAAAAGCACAAACCTGTTTCAACCGTTATTTGCTGCACTTCTGCCTGATTTGGGTTATTTGATGGGTGGACCAAAGAACCGAAAAAGGACTGATTCTCATTATTCCTAATTCAGCGGGAGTGATTTTAGGATTAACCTTTTCTTACTGCTTTGTAACTGCATGTAATGAGAGGAGAGCCGGCAACTTCTTTAAGAAGCTTGCCGGATTTTTATTTCATGGACTTTAGCTAGTATCAGAGGCTGACATTTGAAAAATGTTAGCTCTGATAGTAAACCACCCGCTATGCGGGTGGGGAACGTTAGTTATACAAAAATCACCTTTCCTTATACAATAAAGTTGTTCAAGCTATATTGCAGAAAAGGAAGGTGATTTGATGGCGAAGAAAGAATATGCATTAGCACATACGAAATGGATGTGTAAATATCATATTGTCTTCACACCGAAGTATAGGCGAAAAATAATATATTATCAATACAAGACAGATATACGGGACATAATAGCCCAGCTATGCAGATACAAAGGAGTGAGATAATAGAAGGACATTTAATGCCTGATCATGTACATATTTTAGTTAGTATTCTCCAAAGATAAGTGTCTCTTCATTTATGGGATATTTAAAAGGAAAGACGCGTTAATGATATTTGATAAACACGCAAATTTAAAAATATAAATTCGGGAATAGACACTTTTTGGGCCGAAGGCTATTATGTCAGTACATGGTTGGACTAAATGAAGCCACAATAAAAAAAGTATATTCAAGAGCAAGAGAAACATGATATCGCTCTGGATAAATTTAGTGTTAAGGAGTATGAAAGACCCTTTTCAGGGTTGACGTAGTAGTACCACTACCCCTTTATGGGGTAGTGACGAGTCAAAAAGCCAATATGGCTTTGAATGGAGCTGTGGGAAGTCAAAACTTCCCATAGCCTAAATGAAAAGCCAGCGCCTTTAGACGCTGGTTTAGCAACAGGGGCTTATAGTCTCGAGCAAAACCACCCGTTTGACGGGTGGTTATGATTTCCTGCAACCCGGCGGTATTAGATCCAATAAGGTATGTGGCTAAAGATAAAAAGAATTCAGACTCAAGCGGTGGTAGAATCAATAGAACCCAACTGCCGGTTCCTGTCATTTTCGGCGGTTTCCTGTAAGCTTATGCCGTGAAAGGAGGTGTCCGATATGGATCAAATCAAAATCGGAAAATTTATAGCATCTTGCAGAAAGGAAGAGGGTATGACTCAGGCGGGAGCTTATGGAAAAGCTTGGAATCAGTGACCGGGCGGTATCCAAATGGAAAACGGAAAGTCTATGCCGGATTCCGGAATCATGCTGGAGCTTTGTGATTTCTGAAAAATCAACGTAAACGAACTCCCTGTCGGGCGAAAGAATCATGGCAGAATTATATAGTAAACAAGTAGAAGAGAACCTTCTGGCAATGAGACGAGAAGTGGAGGAAAGGGACAGGAGAGCTCTTAAGTTGGAATACTGATGGATTCTCGGCAGTGCTCTCCGGCTCAGTCTTTAATCCTTTTGGCATCTTTCCTGAGATGCCCTTCTGGCTGAGAATGCTACTTCCGCCTTGCCCATGATGATTTTACTGGTAAGCTTTATCGCGGTTGGCATTGAACAGAAGCTGATTCTATGAATGCGAGTGCTGTCATCATCGCTATGTGCTTCCTATAGTAAGGTCATTCTATCCGATGCATAGGAAAGGGCAAAGATATGCAAAATGCCCGGTTCGGAAAACGAAGCTGGCAGAAAAGGTATTGGGAGGAGAATAAAACAAAAAAACACCAAACCACCAAAAAACCATTTGATTTTCTGCATCTATAAAATGCCGTTTACGGCAAAATATGAAATGAATCTTATGAATTCTCCAAATAATGAAAACTATTGTGTCCCAAAAAAAAAAACAAAAAACAAAAACAAAAACAAAACAAAACACAACAAAAAAACAACCAACAAAAACACAAACACCAAAAAACACAACACCCAAACAAAAAAAACCTACTGATAATGAAAAAAGAGCGTAAGGTAGATCCCCATTTTACTGGCACCACAAAAAAACACCCAAAAACACAAACCAACAAAAACAACACAACCAACCAAAACATTTAACCGAATTTGAGAAGAGGATAGTACAGCTCCATCTTTTCCGAATACTATACATCCAAAGAGGAGAAAAAGCAGCTTATATGATTACCCGTTTACGAGGCTCCGGCGTGCCCTGATGAATAAGACAAAGACAATATTTGACATCCTGACGTGACGTGGATATCGTCGCATCAGCTGACATTCGGTACATGGATGAAAGCGCTGCCTTTGGAGTAGTAATTGACGTCATTGCAGGCATTTGCACTCAAATCCAAGGAAAATTGCCGCAACGATGAATTCCTGTTCATGGGATGCGAAACTATCAGTGATGCAACAGTGGATAAATCTGATCACCCATGGGGAAGAAGCGTTTATGCTTACTCGGGTAAAGAGATAATGTGAGGGCGAAAGTACACGTGGAACTTTATAAAATCTATTTTGAAGACTCTAAAGTCTTAGAAATGCCTGACCGCTTTCGTCTCGGCAGATAGAAGAAAACTCATATCATGGAGAATACCATTTACAATGAATTGCGATACAGCATCAGGTAGATGTGGGAACCGTGGAACTCGAGAGAAGGATGTAAATCGGGAAAGAGATTCGAGTGCAGAGGGAAACTCGATCATCGCTACATTAGGAAGTAAGAAGTAGTATTATATTCAGTCTGCCTACATGCCATTCCGAATAAGGAAAAAGTATGAGCAGGAATGCAAATCCTTTTGAGCGCACTATGGACTCTCTCAAGAAAACTCATTATCGTAGAAAGAAGTATGAAGCCTCGCTATGACGAGAATGGATATCTGATGATGGGAGTTAAGGAATTTTATTGGATGGAATAGCTTGTTGATTTAATTCATGAGGAGTATCGTGTGGAAAAGCCCACTCTGCTACAAGCGTAGATTGACTAGCTAGCTATGCTCGATTAAAATAATGCGCAATAGCAGGATGATTATGAGGACTAAATACTCGAAATAGAGTATAAGATAAATACTTCGAATTTAAAAACGTCAAATACTCGGTATGAAAGATTGAATTATGTTAGACAATATGAAGGAGAATATCCTATGAGAGAATATATTGAAAGAATATCGGACAAAGTTTTAGCAGAACATTTGGAATCAAAGGGGGCTGTATTAATAGAAGGGCCAAAGTGGTGTGGAAAAACAACATCAGGAAAACATCTTGCAAAAAGCTTTATAGAAATGGATCGTCCGGATATGACAGAGCAATATCAACAAATGGCAAGTCTTAAACCGACTGCACTTCTTGAAGGAGAAGTTCCTCGTCTTATAGACGAATGGCAGATTGCACCTGGAATTTGGAACGCCGTCAGATATGAAGTGGATCAAAGGGGGGAGTTTGGACAATTTATTCTTACGGGCTCCTCGGTTCCGCCTATTCTAGATGAAAGCATGCATACTGGAACTGGGCGTATAGTAAGGATGAAAATGCGTCCGATGTCACTTTATGAATCTAAAGATTCGACCGGTACAGTCTCGTTGGAAGATATGTTTTTAGGAAAAGATATTTATGCCAGCGACAATCGCAGTATAGATGATATTGCATACTTTATTTGTAGAGGAGGATGGCCTTTAGCTTTAAATGTATCCAAGAAAATTGCGTTAAAGCAAGCTTTTGATTATTATGACTCGATTGTAAATGATGATATATCTAGAGTGGATGGAGTCAAAAGAGATTCTGAAAAGAACGAAGAGGTTAATGAAACATCATATGCACGTAATGTGGCAACACAGGCTTCACTGGAAACAATTAGGAAGATTGCATTGTGAATGATACAGATACCTTTGATAAAAGAAACATTATACTCTTTATATAAATGCATTGAAAAACATTTGTAATAGAAGACTCTCCGGCGTGGAATCCTAATTTAAGATCTAAAACTGCGATAAGAACTGCAGATACAAGATATTTTGTAGATCCATCAATAGCAACGGCAGCACTTTGGATTAGGGCCGGAAGATTTCATTAATGATTTAAACATGATGGGTTTGATTTTTGAAAATCTATGTATACGTGATTTTACGTATCTATGCAGACGCATTAGATGGTGATGTATATCACTATAGGGATAAAAACAGGATTAGAATGTGACGCTGTAGTACACTTGCGTAATGGTAGATATGGTCTTGTTGAGGTTAAATTAGGTGGAGACAAGTTAATAAATGAAGGGGCAGAAACCCTACAAAAATTAGCAAATAAGATAGATTTAGACAAGATGAAAGAACCTGCATTTATGATGGTTTTATGCGGGTGGCTCCTTTTGCTTATAGAAGAGAAGATGGAGTATATGGGTTCCGATATCATGCCTAAAGAATTGATGAGGGAACAAACCAAAGTACAAGATATTAATCTACGCCTGTCATTTCGTGTGGAGATCGTTTGCCTTTGAAGTAGGAGAAAAGGAAAAGTCCCTTGAAAGAACTTTCATCATTTTGAATAGAGTAAAAATTTTTGCTGTTGATCCAAAAAGAAAAAGAGAGCATTGTCAATATATTTTTCCATCGTTATGATAGAGACGATGAAAGAAAATTCATCGATTATGTTATGTACACAGCAAAGATAAAAACGCAACGCATACAGAGAAGTATGCCAGAGCCGGTAGCAGCCCGGCCGTCACAGAATCTTGTGGTAAGTAACCTTCCCCTCCGGGTTGTCCATTCTTTTGTTCATAAAGTACTTGAGGGACAAATATGGACAAGATGACTTGTCAAATGACAGTGCTTTTTGAAGGAACTTTTTGGGTGGGTTTTTGAAAAACAGAGGAAATCGCCTATCTGTTGCGAAGGTAACTTCGTGCAGAGCCCAAGGACCTTGAGGTACGTGATTTTTATCTTAAAAAGCATTTTTATGAGCTGAAATTTCAGTCCGGAAGTCAAAACGCAAGTCAAGGAAAGAAAACAGAATCTGAAAAGAGCACAAAGAGAGGTCAAAAACAATTGCAGCGTGCTGGCATCGGGACGAAAGTCGCAACAGGCGTTAAGTTTACAGCATGAAGAGAACAAACAAAAGCGTAAAGAAAAACAGAGAACAAAACGCATCGAGGAAGAACGGCAATTTATGCTGAAGCAAGCGAAGAAAAAGAAAACACAGAGGCAGATAACGAAAATAGTAAGGAATAGCAGGGCAGCTTTAAAACTAAGCTCTATACAAAAATACAAGTTGAAAAAGCATATACCTATGTGTACAGCACAGGCTTCGAAGGAAGCGCTCTAACGCAGGGTGCCGGAAACGATAGAGGAGAAAATACTTTTATTTCTCATGCCTGTCCGGAGCAAAGTGCGAGGGCTCTCCTCTTAACAAGGAAGGAAGAAGTTCCTAGAGCCTACTCTGTTCTTGTCCTGTCCGAAACCGGCATACAGGAAATAGAGCTTGGAGAGGACTTTCTGGACCGGGAAAATGATCCGATGCTTTTTTCCTTCGGGAACAGCTTTCGGGCTAATCAAAGCCAAGAAAGAAATTGTTTATTTTACCGGAGATTTTTCTTCACCGGAAATCATCCAGATTAAGAATGGATTTTTGCCCTTTAGCAAAACGCTGCCGAAAATGCAAGGCAAAGGTATTTTCAGACGGTTTCGGACGGCAGATTGATTCCTGTCTGCTTTGAAAGGGAAGTGTATTACGGTCTGTCCCGATGTTTTGCTCTTTTAGACTTTGATTCTGTAAAAAAAGAAGCCAAGTGGAAATGCTTTTCGGAAATGGAGAAAAGTGACTTTATCCACCATGATGACAGGACGAAGGATGCGCCGAAAATCGACAGTTTAAAAATAGCAAATGACGAATTCTACGCCTTTACTTCGGGAGAAAGCACTAGGCTCAGTGAACAAATGGGGAATGGACTATTATGCGTTGGCAAAAATTTCCCTGAGGGCAAAAGTGAAAGAAAAGCTCTTTGGAGTCGGAACAGCTGAAAGCAGGCGGAAAAAGTCCGGATGAGCGGAATTTTTCACCCATTCGGATTATCTCATTCTCACACCGCTTTTTAACAATGACGATTGGAAGGAAAAGCAAAAGCTCTTTTCTCTTAGTAAACGGGAATATACGGATGTTATTATGCCAAGAGGAATGACAAAGCATAGCTTATCAATATTTGCGGAGAGCTTTGTCTCACTGCTCTGTATGATAGAGGACTGAAGAAACTTTTCTTTTACCATATCCTTAAGTTTCCTTGAATTAGTTTTTCTTTTTCACCAATATAATCTGCAAGTGGTTGGCTTTTTCATCGGCATCTTCTATAATCTTTTTCATAGCTTTTAAAAATAGCCTTTTGCTGAATACTGAGCCACTTTTATCTCAATATTTATAGCCTTATTATTAACTTCATCATTTACCATATGGGTGACCTCCTTCCGGGAAAATAAAAAGCGGCCCAGACTTACATCTGAACCGTTAAAAATATTAATTTATAGTTTTTATTATTTTTAATTTTATTGGTTGCTGTGACGTACTTTATAAATTATGTTTCACAAACTTTTTGTTTGCTTTTTAATGCCTTATTGATGGTTTCTTGAATAAAAGGACTACAGCATTTTCCCAAAGGATTGTTAATTTGCACTTTCCATTTTTCATTGCCCCTGTAAGTCTAATAATATCTTTAATATTCTTTGCACCATCATCTAAACAGCATTTATAATTTGTTGCTCTGTAACTTGTTGCAATAGCATATATATTTGGGATTTGCATTCTTTTTAAACCATATAGGAACTTTAGATCTTCCTTATAAAAACTCTTTCATTGTTTAAGTTATAATACACGACATCACAATCTTTCATTCATACATAAATAGTAAGTTTCTTCATCTACAACCTTTCCCATAAGGGTTTTCTGATACCATATGCTTTTGACAGTTATATTCTTAACCTTTTCTCCTATTTTGTGACATTTAGCAATTTGTTTTTCTTCCACTGTACCAGTGGTTTTTGTATTGAACCTCAGCAAGATTGATTTATCTTATTTTCTTGACTCACTTTATTTCTCCTTTCTAAATAAATATTATTTCTATAGTTAATCAGGATATCTAACACTCTCTTTCAATGGATCTACAGGTTGCAGCTCTTTTAAGTCTTTATCTATTTCTCTTTCTACCATTGCACCATAATGGTTTATAAGAAATTGCCACATTATTACCCCTTATCCGTTTTATTGTTAAGATATATTATATCATAAATAGGCTGATAAGTCACTTTATCCTATTTTATACTTGTGCTTGCGTTTTAGTATTTATTGAGATAGTCCTTGTCCTTGTCCCACTTTGAACTGCCCCAAATCCCTTGCTGGAAGGGGCGAATACCCTTACCTTATAAAGTATCTGTGGCTGTTTCTTTTTAGAAGGAGGTAGGGCAATGTTTTAGAGGAATTAAGAAAAGAAGAGAATCTTACACTATACGGAGAATGGCGCTCTTACCAACAGGAGTACGAAACCTCATTGTTCTGGATCTTTTGCCACCATTGGTGCTTTGCGAAATGCTGAGGACAGTGAAATCATTTAGGTTTATCAAGGCCTATACGGAAGACAACAATATGGCAATGAAGATTCTTTTTCTTCGCAAGGGATATTCGAGGAGGACTGGGGAGAGAAGAGTGTTCCGGTCTATATGGAAGTGGTTATCAGCCCATGAATCGGACTCTGCTCGGAAGAATATTACAAATGTTCCCGAGTATGGGAGATTCGATGACCTCCTATCCCTTCTGGACGGACCTTGCGAAAAAGGATGTGATTCTCTTTATAAAGGAACAGTTGGAAAAGGACCTTCTGCCCTGAAAACCGGAGAGAGCGTTTCTTTTACTATCGCCAAATGGCTTCCTTCCGCAATACCAGCAATAAAAGATACAGTTAAAAGAGCCAAGAAAACTTGGTAAAAGCTTTTTAGGCTTTAGCGATGTAGAGTATCAAAGTCCTTGTTTCACTGCGGGCGGAAATAAAGTTGATGGAGACTATCTTCGGGAGAAGGACTATTCTTCTTCACTGAAAAGCAGCCTCAAAAGCTTTGTATAAGCTATAGACTGGCTTTTCTTAGAAAATGACAGGAAAGATACTCTGCCTTTTTGAGAAGGCAGAAAAGAATCCTTCTGTAACGAATACAGGAACCTTGACGCCCCTATGATGTCGTAGCATCCATTTTCCGTAGAGATATGAGAAAGAGGAAATCACGAAGAGGAACGTCGTTCTATGGACGTCACCTGGAAGGCTTTTTCCCTGACTATACAGGGGCGGAAAAATGCTCTTGCGGTAGTGGACAGTTTGCCCGGTTCTATGTATTGTGGCTGGGGCTCGGTTGATGTGCCGGCAGCAGTGGCACAGTCTTTAGAGATTTATTTTTGCGAGCACAACGAGGCTGTTTTCATAAGCATTTTTATTACCTTTTCCGAAAATCCGAGACTGGTGGAGGTGCAAGGCAGAGTATTGTAGATAAACTTTACGTACTGCGTAAGCTTTTAATGAGTGTGCTATACGGATTTACAGAGAACTTGATTTAATTCTGAATACAGCCATTCAAAAACAGGGCAAAGCAGGAGGAAATTCCTGAAAAACTCTATATTATTTCGGGACATGGAATTCGATTATTGTGCGAACCATGCGGAAATGTCGAATTTCGAGTACGCAAAAAGAAGTTTGCAAAGTGATGGCCACAGGCTTCCGCAAATAGTATTTTTGGAATGTGAACAGCATAAATCAGCAGCAGCGGTTACAAAAAAATGAGCAGGGAGTAGCCTTGGTTTCGAGGGACTTCTCCACAGATTTTTCCATGCTGTCCGAGGGATTCTGGATCCTTATTCCTTTATGCTGGAAACACTTTCTGCAAAGCGCTATGAAGGAATTTGTGCGTAGAGGGGGTATTTAAAATCATAAGAAAACTAAAGTTTAAAATAGTAGCTAGGAAAGGTAAATAAAGCATTTTTAGCATGTCTTTTGTGCTATGATATTTCCCAAAGCTTTTATAGAGTGTGACTTATGCAAGTGACCATCAAAGATGATTTTGACTTAGAGAAAATTATTGAAAGCGGACAGTGCTTCCGGGGAAAATGTCTGGAAGACGGAAGCTATCGCTTTATCTCCGGAGATTCCGCCATTTACCTTCGTCCGGAAGACAGAGAAACCGGAGTGTATACGGTATCCGTGATAAAGAAAGCTGGGAAACAATCTGGTTTCCCTTTTTTGATTTGGAAAGATGCTATAGCGAAATCGCAGTTTCGGAAAGCGGAAAGCATGAATTCGTGGATCAGGCTATTGCCCATGGACGAGGAGTACGACTCCTACGGCAAGACCCTTGGGAAATGCTTCTCACCTTTATTATTTCCCAACGGAAAAGTATTCCCGCCATCATCAAATCCGTGGAAGCCCTGTCGGAGAAAATACGGCCATGATATTGTTACTGAACAAAGAGGCTAAAGGCATTTCCTCTCCGGAAGAAATGAAAGATACTACAGCGGAAGAGCTGGCAGCCTGCGGTCTTGGCTATAGGGTGAAGTATATCTTGGACGCAATACAAAAGGTCAATAGTGGAGAGCTGAATTTACAAGCCATTGCAGAACTTCCCGACAATATATTGCTGAAAAGCTGCAGGCCGTCATGGGCGTAGTGCATAAAGGCTGCAAACCGTATTGCCTTATTTGCCTATGGAAGAACCGCCTGCGTTCCGGTGGATGTCTGGATTTTTCCGCGCCATAGAGAAAGAATGTGAGGCGTATCTCCATTTTCCTTGTACGGAGAAAATCGCAGGATTATTCAGCAATATATATATTATGAGAGAGGGTTATCGGGCGCAAGGATGGATGAAAAATGAATGAGTGCTAACAAAAATCCACTTTATACCATTGCAATTGCTTTAGTCTTTATTGAAATATTTCCGTAAGTTGCATGCTGTTTGGGTCATAGCTTTTTATTCGCCATGCAATTTCTTCAATATTCCATTTCTTCCAAGCTGCTATATTCTTCGGTGGATCAAAGATAATTAAGTTGCTTTGAATAGCCAAATAAATATGATTACCTGTTAAGAAGAAAGTTAATCCTCTAGGAACTTGTTTGTCAAACCAGGCAAAGCATTGCCGGTGTTAGGAGAATTTCGTGCTGCTTCTATGTTAGAACAGTAGATGTCATAATTTTCGTTATGAGGAATATCTTTCACATCAATTTTTTATCTCTCTCGCAGGGGCAAAAATACCCTCTATTTCTTCCTTTCTCCAACAGTTTATCTGGAGGAATAACTCGCAGTTGTCCGTCAAAATGGGAAGAAGAAGAAGGAAAAATCTGTCCTATAAATTCGTATGCGTGAGGCTACTACTGTCTCTTTTTGGACTGTAGGCATATAAGTTTGTGATTTGTAGATTATTTTGATGCTTCAATTTAAGTAAACCGGACTGGAGATAATATGATAAATTTGGCAGAGCCTTTTTTAAGCTTTTAGTGGGAAGTTTTTCTTCATTAAATTCCGAGTAGGGAAGAAGGATATTTATCGTTGGGGAAGTGAACGTTTTAAATATATTTCTCTTGGACTAAACTTCTTTAGTTGTTTTTCAATAAGTTTGGTGATAAGCAGTATGATAGCTCCCCAAGCGGCTATAGCAAGAACGAAAATAGGTATTATGAGGAGCCATACTAAGCCCTCAAAAGGACTAATCAATTCACATAAGACATATGCAGATAAGGCACTGAAACGATATAAAATATATGAAAAATAAGTAGCACAATATAAAATAGATAGAAGAGGATGTGATTTATAAATGCATATCTTCAAGATATTTCAGTCCTTTTTAAAATTGTGGGTCCTCGAAGTTCCTTGAGTTTTTGTCGTTCTTCTTTACTCAAGTCAATTTGGTTCATATGCTTCCTTTCTGAAAGTCTTATCGAAAGATAGTCAATTGTCGAATAGTCCTTTATCGGAGTTGTTTAACATGATTTCGCTATATATTTTTGACGATTTTTATGTAAGCATAGCATGGGATGCGTGTAGCATTGAAGAAAAGAACAAAAATTTATTAATATTGTATATCTTGGGGAAAGCTATATACAGAATAAAGGACGAAATTAAACATAGACATGGTAGAACAATAGTAGTTTTCTGATAGGACTGAACAGTAAAAATAAATCAAAGGGAGGAAGATGGCAACATTGCAACATCAACACCATTTGCGTACAGGGCGGGTATGAGCCAAAATGGTGAACCCAGAGTGGTTCCTATTGTGCAGTCTACGACTTTTAAATACGAGACTTCCGGGCAAATGGGAGATCTCTTTGATTTAAAGGATTCCGGATATTTTATATACCAGACTCGTCGAATCCCACAAAACGACGCGGTGGCCAATAAGATTTGTCAGTTGGAGGGCGGTGTAGCGGCTATCCTGACTTCTCCGGGCAGGCGGCGAACTCTATGCCATCTTCAACATGCTCTGCAGGATCACGTGATTGCCTCTTCCGCAAATCTACAGCGAACCTATAATTTAATTGCAAAGACCATGAAGACGATGGGCATTGACGCCACCTTTTAGTAGACCCGGATATTTCCCTCGAGGAACTGATTCCAAGTTCTTCCCAATACCAAGGCAGTTTTGGAGAAATCTGCGAATCCCTCTTTGAAGATTTTGGACATTGAAAAGTTTGCCCGGCAGCACATAAGCATGGGGTACCTTTTCAATCGTAGATAATACCTTCCCAACGCCGATTTTGTAGACCCTTCGAGTGGGAGCGGATATTGTGACGATTCCACTCACAAAATAGGAACGGTTCTGCTAACCTGTCGGCGGTGCAGTAGTCGATTCTGGAAAATTTTGATTGACGAAGTAGGCAGCGAAAAATTTCTGGGGCTTACCACTCCAGATGAAACCTATCATGGAATCGTCTATACGGAGAGCTTCGGTAAGGCTGCTTATATTGTGAAAATGACTACGAACCTCATGCGCGACTTAGGTTCCATTCCTTCTCCGCAGAATTCCTTTTATCTCGGCGTGGGTTTGGAAACTTTGCATTTAAGAATGGAAAGGCATTATGAAAATGCTCTTGCTCTGGCGAAAAGATGGAAAAGCACTGAAGGTGGCATGGGTTTTTCTCTGGTTTTGGAAAGGACAGCCAGCATGAATTGGCTAAAAAGTACCTGCCAAATGGCTCCTGTGGTGTGATTTCCTTCGGCGTGGTTGGCGGAAGGGAAGCGGCTGTGAAGTTTATGGATTCTCTGAAGCTTGCGGCTATCGTTACTCACGTTGTGGATTCCAGAACCTGTGTCCTGCACCCGGCATCCACCACTCACAGACAGATGAACGATGAAGAGCTTCTTGCGGCAGGCGTATCGCCGGATCTCATCAGAATGTCGGTGGGAATCGAAGATATTCAGGATCTCATTCAGGATGTGGATCAGGCGTTGGGAGTGCAAATAGGACGCTGCGTTTCATACAATAAAAATCAAAAGCGGATGTCATGGACTTTGGTTAGTTATCCGGTTAAGAATGAGAAAGACCGATGAAGCGGAAGATTCCGGCTATCGGTCTTTTACCGTGAAAACAAGAGGGTATTTGCTGACAGCAACAATGAACCCGTCGCGGAGGTGATGGACGGAGAAATCGTTATTTTCCGCACGCACGATTGCTTTGATAACCAGCTTAGTGAAGAGGGAACCGCATCGGAGCTTTGAACTGGGACCGCATCAATCCTGCCACCGGTCCGGTCTATGCAGAACGCAATGGCAGGAGATGTCCTTAAGGTGGAAAATCCTGAGATTACTCTGGATCAGCAGGGCGTAATGTGCGCCTTCCGGATAACGAGCGTACTTGGCTCCTTTGGATGAAAGAGGAGTCCGTAAACAAGAAGAAACGAAATCTGATTTTGCAAAAAGCAATTGAAGAGGAAAAAGGATTTGCGGCTTGCGGTATCATGATAGAAGCGGCACAAACTTTATTTTCTAATGGCTCAGTGCGTCTGCATTGGAGGATGAAGAAGTACAGATTAAAAAGCAAGACGTTCTGCGGCGCGTGACGAAGTAGAGGAGTGCTGTGATAGGAAATACGGCAACGGCTACAGCAATGGAGATATCTTCTCGATGCTCCAGAAAAGAGTGCATTACGAATTCTCGCTAGAATCGATGCACACCTTTTGGAATCTTCACTGATTCTCCTTCACCAGTCTCCTGCAAAAGGGGATGTCTCCATAAACCAGGATTTTTCTTGATCCAGCCATAGTTTGCGGGCTGGGGTGTAACAGCGAAAATCGATGGGGAGGAGCCGATTTCCGGGAGAACGCTTCGTCCCTCTACAGCATAGGAGTAAAGCAGTTCATAGGGAAGCTTTGCCCTTTTGATTGTAGTGGGAAATGGCATACTTTCCGATTAAAAATTCGAAGCTCACCTTTGAAGCAACGCTACGATTTTATCGATGAGATGCGCAGTAAAGCTGCGAGGGAGGTCACCGCCCTTTCCTTTCCGGATAATAAAGGTCCAGGGACAATGGCAATGGATTTTCCATAAAAGATTGCTCGAAAACGCCCATCCATTCCATCAGTCTTTTTCCGGAAAGGTCATGAAAGGAATGCCGGATTCTTCTACCTTTCTTCCCGGCGCCTGCCCGACCAAAAGTAATCTTTGCCTCTGGTAAACTGAAAATGGGAGGAATGCCCCGTTCGGTATAACTTTTTGTTTTCCGGTAAATGCTCGATTTCGTTATAATAGCTCTGCACGGCAGAATCGTTCTCAGTCATCCTGATTCGGTCCTTTCGTAGAACTCCGCTGAGGTATCAGGATAGCATTTTTGGAGCGAAGGAAAGGGATCTGGAAAGAGCGGGAAAGTTGTTCGGAAAGGGGGATTCTTCATCGAATTCAGAGCAAAAAGGGGAAAACGTGATTAAATGCGACTGATCCGGCTTTTGAGGGAGCCGATATATCGCTACAGCAGATAGTATGGCAATGGATTTCGCTCCCTTGCACAGGTCGTGATTAGGTACATTGCCCATCTCTTAGAGATGCATGGCAGCAGAAATTAAGCATGGAGGGAATAGCCCTGACTATGGGGATTGTTCTGCTCGGACTGGGCTTTCGCTTTCTGCGACCGCCTGTATACACAGGCGAGCTCATGCCAGTGCGGATGTGAAAATCGAATCTTCGGAATAAGATTTATGGAAAATGCTTGCCCCTCGGACCGTCATACCGAGAAAGCGTAAACAGCGCGGAAATCGTGCAAATGGCAGGAGAAGGCGTGAACAGCTGGAAACCTATTTCGGAAGGTACTCGTCAATTTTCTACTCCCTTTTTGGCGCCGATTACCCTCTTCTTTTATCCTCTCGCGCATCAGCGTTCAAACTGCACTGCTCCTCTACTTGCAGTGCCTCTCATTCCTATTGTCATTATGCTTGTTATGTTTGTCGCAGACTGCTCAGTAACTATTTTGCAATCTATTATGGACTTAGCGACAGCTTTTTGGAAAAGCTGCAGGGCATGACCACCTTAAAGATTTATCAGGCGGATCAGGCTGCAGCGGAGGACATGGACAGGGAAGCGGAGCTTTTCCGGAAAATCACGATGAAGGTGCTTTCCATGCAGCTAAACAGTACTTCGGTGATGGATATTGATCGCTTACGGCGGGGCGGCGGTCGGATCATCTCGGCTCTGCTGGTTTTCCGCGAGCAATTTCCTTTCCGGCGTTTTAATGATCACCTCCCTTGCGGCGGAATCTTTCTCCCATGCACTGCTCGGAGCTTTTTTCATATCGGCATGAACGGCATGAAGGCGTGACCGAATCTTTGCTTTTTCTGGATCTTCCAGCGGAAGACGGGAAAGCTGTACTGAAGAAAAAGAAATACTGATTTCTATGGAGAAACTTTGCTTTTTCCTATGAGGAGAGTCGGGAATCCTTCGTGATGTCGAACTGGAGATTCCTGCGCTCCTTTGTGTCCCTAGTGGGCCTTTCCGGATCCGGAAAATCCACTATAGCCGGGATTCTTATGGGGAAAATAAGGGCTACAAAGGCTCCGTAAAGTTAAACGGAAGAGAGCTTACGGAATTTTCGTCTCTGCTCTATCCTCGATGAAATGACGATGATCGGGCACGACAGTTGGATCTTTTAGGGGACTGTGCGAGAATCTTCTTCTCGGAAAGCCATCCGCGACCGAGGAGGAAAATGAAGGAGGCCTAAGAAAGGTAAATCTCTCTCTCGTGAGAAGCGCAGGGGCTTGCATGCCGTCCTTTCGAACGGTACCAATATTTCCGGAGGGCAGAAGCAGAGACTTTCTCGTAAGAGCACTTCTCCACGATACTCCGGTCTATATTTTTGATGAAGGACCTCGAATATTGATGCGGAAAAGTGAAGAAATGATTATGGAGGTCATTCATGAGCTTGCAAAGAGCAGAACAATACTCCTGATTTCATAGACTGGCTAATGTTGTAGGGGAGGATTGTATCTTCATGTTGGAAAAACGGCAGAGTGGCGGAAGCTGGAAAGCATGAGGAGCTCCTTAAAAGGGAGGTAGCTACAGCCGTTTGTTTAGGAGCAGAGTGAGCTGGAAACGCTATTCGGGAAAAACTAAAGAGTTCTGCAGGAAAACATACAGAAAGTTTTGTAGAAATACAAAGAGATACTTGTATGGAAGAACAAGGGCATATGGAAGACATGCAGGATCAAAAGAGGAGAAAGGGAAGATAAAGGAAGAGGGAAAAGTATGAATAAAAGAAGATCGGACTTGGCGATTATGCGGAAGCTATCGTGCTTATAAAGCCTCTATGGGAGTGATGCTGACCGGCATAGTCCTAGGTGTTTTGGGATTTTTGTGCAATCTTCCCTACTATTCGGGGATACGGAATCCAAAGGGGATTTCGGAGCCTCTGCTCTGCACAGCCTTTCCGGGCTGACCCTATCTGTGCCGGGGGCTTCTTCGCAGACAGGCTCCTGGCAGAAGCTCTACCGTGATTCTCCTCTTGCCGTAGCGCGTGGAATTCTGCACTACGGTGAGCAGTATTGTAACCACTATATTGCCTTCGAATCTTAGCGATGATCCGTCACAAGGTTTTGCCATACTTTAAGAAAAACCTGCCTGCAAAGCTGGAAGGAAAGGAAAGGAAATCTCATCTCCGTCATCTACTTCGGATATCGAGCTATTAGAGGTCTTTTTGCCCATACCGTTTCCATTGCTATTGCGTTTTTGACTTCGCTGATTATGCTTCTCTTTATCGGAAAGCAGCATATTCTCGGGAGCGATTGCCTTAGCGGCCTATCTCACTGTCGGCGTGCTACTTCCCGTATGGAACGGAAAGCGCAGCGCAGAAGCCGGAATGGCGCTTAGAAGCGAGATGGGAGAGCTGAATAACTGTATTGGATAGTCTCACGGTCTGGATGAAACCAGCAATACCATGTGGGAGAAAAAGCAAGCTATGGAAATGGATGAAAGGTCGAAAAGACTCTCCTCTTCCAAAGAAACTTAAGCTCCTTTGAGGGTCTCACAGCGTGCGGTGACGAATCTTACTATTCAGCTTTCCTGGGGAATGTTTTTACCATGCTTTTCCCTCTATCAGAGCCATGCTGCCGCTAAAGCCGCTCTGCCCTTTCCACCCTTGCCATGATGAGCCTTTGGACCGGTGTAGCACTTTGTCTCTTTCCAATACCTTAAACCAGACCTTGGCCTCCGGAGAGAGGGTCCTTTCCTCTTAGAGGAAAAGCCTGTAGAAGAGGTATCGAACGGAGAAGAGATTCATTTAACGGTGCAAGAGTCGAAAACTTACATTTTCTTATCAGGATGAAATCATTCTGAAGCAGGTCTCGATAGACATTCCGAAGGGAAAGGTTCTCGGATTCACGGTGTCAGCGGCTCCGGAAAATCCACTCTTTTAAAGCTGCTTATGCGTTTCTGGGATACGAAAGAGGGAGAGATTTTATTTTTCCGGAAAAATGTAAAGAAAATCAATACGGACTGCCTTCGTAAAATGACAAGCTATGTGACACAGGATACGATTCTTTCTCATGACACCATTGGAAAAATATTGCGGTCGCAAAGCTTCCGCTTCGCAGGAAGAGATTGAAAATGCGGCAAAGAAAGCCAGCATTCATGACTTTATCATGAGCCTTCCTAAAGGGTATGAAACAGAGGTGGGCGAGCTGAGATTCCTCTTTCTGACGGAGAAAAGCAACGAATTGGCCTTGCGAGAGCCTTTCTCCACGATGCGGAGCTCTTGCTTCTCGATGAGCCTACCAGTAATCTGGATGTTTTAAATGAGGGCATTATTTTGCAATCCTTAGAGAAAGAAAAAGAGGGAAAGACCGTAGTGCTGGTTTCGCGCACAGACAGTCCACCATGTCCCTCGCTGACCGAATTTAGGAGATGGAGAAGGGGCGAGTTTCTAAGTGAGCAACTGGCGAAGCGGTAAATCACTGCCGGTTATGGGGATATCTCGAGTTCCATAACTGGCGGAAAAGCGCTTCCATCCGTGATAGAAAGCTGTCTCCAGAACTTGCGGGAAAAATCGGAAATAATAGTTGACAAGGATAGAGGAAACGATGTATATTATCTTAGTCGTCGCAAAGGCGATGAGGTGTTTCTATGGCGAGATAGCTCAGCTGGCTAGAGCACGCAGTTCATACCCGCGGTGTCGAGGGTTCAAGTCCCTCTCACATAATACAGAGATGCGGGAGTCCAGTTATTATTTGACTTCCGTTTTTGAAAGCGTGTTTTCGGTTGCATTTTTGCTCCTTTGAAGATGCTTCGGTTACTTTTTAGGCAGCAACATTTTTGAGATTTACATTCCTCGGGTACCCGGATATTTCGTTCGATCTTCGTTAACGGAAGTGGTACAGTTTTTGTGGTATATTAATGACAAAAACAAGGATACAAAAATGGAAACCGTTAGACTACTTGAAAAGATGGACTGTCCATTGAGACCTTGACAGCACTTTCATATAAGACAACTTTCGATAAGAGCCTAAAGAGAAATCTTCATCAATTTGACAAAGACTCTCTACTAAAGGATGTAGATGAAGTGATCTCCCTGGACAATCAGGGAGACATTCTTTGAAAATATTGCCATCGACTATAGGATTAAATCAGAGCAGCCAGCACACCATAGTACATGACCGCTATTATCCTGACACATTGACAGAAAAAGGTCTTTAATGATTTACTGGGGTTCAGGTCTTTATGTGATTCGTATTCTGATATACTTGCGTTATCAGAAGAGATGAACTTCAGAGTTGCGGATATGACAAAAGGCAACCGAATGATGACGGATATAGAGGTGTCCACTTATACTTTCAGGTTGATCACTATCACTATCCAATAGAGTTACAGTACAATACATATTACGATAGACAATTTAACAACTGGCTCCATTCTTTCCTGTATAAAAAGGGATATGATAATAGCATCGGAAAAAGAATGCGTCAGGAGTATGAACTTGGAAACATAAAACCGATATAGATTTTTGAAGAGGTACTAAAAATGTGCTATCTGGTTTAAAGATATCAACAAACGCGGCTGTGTTGCTCTTAAAACCAAGCACGGTCTAGCACTTGTATCACTAAAAAAAGAACTAATTGCTCAGGTAGGTCTTGATAGAATACAGCTTGTAACAATCAGCAGACCTTCTGCTTATGGTGAATACGAGCCATACAGCTTTTGTCAAAACGGAAGAAGAATTGAAAGAAGCGGTACTCATATGTAAGAAAAACAGGTATACAGCCCCTGCTTTGTCATTTCGATTACTTTTTATTTTTCTTTGGTTATTTTGATAAGCGATAGTCTTGAACCCGCCTTTCATCGGGGATGAGACTTACTATGTGAGAAGTAGTCCCCCTCTCGCCACCGTCTATTAAAAAGTGCTCATAGAGGTGCGAGTCCTTTGACAGAGAAGAGGAGATAGTCATCTATCTTCTTTGCTATAATTCTATCGAGAATAAAAGCAAATTGTTCGTTCGTAGAGGTGAAAGTGATGAAACATCAGATGATTTGTCAAAAGATTTATGAGAAAGAGCAAGCACAGGGTCTGCGTGTGTCTTAGTGGATCGTCTCTGGCCCAGAGGATCAAAAAGGTGGATGCGAAGGTGGATCTCTGGGAGAAAGAAATTGCTCCTTCGAATGAATTGCGGAAATTTTTTTCCCATATTCCGGAGCGCTTTCCGGAATTTAAGGAGCGCTACCTTAGAGAACTGGAGGAAGCGCCCGGGAAGGAGAAATGGATTCAAACCTGCAGGGACGCATTGAAAGAGCAGGATCTTGTGCTGCTCTATGCGGCAAAAAGATGAGGAACGCAATACGCGGTGGTGATGCGCGACTGGCTTATGGAGAAACTTGCAGGCAGAGCATGACCAGCTTTTGCGTGGCACGGGACACTGTGGTATAGAGACGGTGTCTGAGGAGCAGATCCATTTTGTCCACTTCTTCAAATCTGGTTTGATCGCCGGAGAATTTCAAGGGCAGTGTGAGATCAGGCAAGATCACGTGATCGAACTCCAGTCCTTTGACATAAGAAAGTTCGATTAAAAAAATGCCGTGGTCGGGAAGCTTGCCGCTCTTCAATCATGGGGATTTCAGGCAGGATCTCGCTCATGTGCTGCAGGCTCCCTGTGGTTTTTGCAGATGACGGCTGGAGTCCGTGTCGCAGTCGATACGGGAAATGGCAGCCAGAAGCGCCTGATTCTGTTCTTCATAGGAAGAGCATGAAATGATTTCACAAGGGGTGCCTTCTCTTTGTACCGAAGCAGCATGCACGCGAAGTTCCTTGGGTAGCAGCGAGGTAAATAGGGTCGTGATTTCTGGAGTCGAGCGACAGCAGGTAAAGAGGTTGAGTTCCGTGACCTTTTTGTTTGCCTCTAAGAAAAGGCCCCTGATCTGATAAAGGTGGCAGTATCCTCTCGAATGGCCTGAAACTCATCCCCAGTAGCATAAATTTTGCTTTTGGGAAAACGCAGGAGAAGTACTGAAGCTGGCGAGCGGTATAGTCCTGCACCCTCATCTATCATGACGTATGGTATTTTTGTCCGACTCTCCGGTGAGCAGCATGCGCAGACAAAGGAGTTCCAGGGCGGTCACATTGCTCCTGTCCAACAGTTTTTCCGCAGGCGACGGAAATTTAGAAAGGAATAGGTACGAAGGGTTTTCAGAGCGCCTGCTGTCGTTTTGCAGGCGGTTCTCGTCGTGCATGATCCAGGGGATCTGAGCGATCTGCAGCTTCTTCGTCGTTCTCTTCTGCCTCGTCCTCTCCATCTGCAGAGGCGTCTGCCTTTTGTATTTCCGCCTCGGATCGTTCCTCTCTGATCTTCATTTTCCAGTTCCAGGAAAGGGACATTGACGAGCCGAACGCCGGTTCCAAAATGCCGAAGCTTCTTCCGCCGTCTCGGCACTTTGCACAGGATAGGAAGCCTCTTCTTTTTGGTATACCGGAAAGGAAATCCTCCGACCAAGCGATATAAGAAGGAAGAGCTCTTCCAACCTTGTGAGATTCAGAGAGACTGGTTTAGGACGTGCTACCGTCAGCGGAAGGGAGATGCCTCGTCCGCGAATTCCGCCCAGGTCTGTGGTATTGGGGTTGCATTCACCCAGATCCGGCAGCACGGTATCAATGTATTCCGCGGAAAACCGGATTGAGCGTGAGAAGGCAGACCTGTTCCCGGACGCAGAGTCGCGCTGCTGCAAAATAAGCAGGCGATCCGCTGCAGCAGAATGGACGTTTGCCGGCTGCTTCCGGCAATGCCGTGCACAAGAAGAGCGGGACGTCCGGATGCCGGATGACCGCATTCGTGCTCCCTCCGAATCTGGGCGGTGATATCCTTCATTTCGTGCCGGTTTGATGCTGCCTGGAAAGCGACTGCAAGAGGAGTTTATCTTCGATGGCGATCTGCATCGAAGCAGGCATGCTGATCCTGCGAGGTCAAACCGTTCGCGAAGGCAGCAGGTCGGCTTCGATTCGCCTCTTCCTGCTTCACCTTACAGGAAGTTTTCACCGTTTTCCTGATTGTACAGGTTTCCGCAATCGCTTCGCATCGATGATCAGCGGATCCACGCTGTTTTTGACACGGCAGCAGAGCCGATAATAGTCTTCCGCCTCTTCTTCCGGTGAAACCGTAGGGTGACCCGCGCAGATAGGGTGCCTTTAACAGCACGTCCGACCCTTTAGCCGGTGTGTCAGCAGATCACTGGTGACATTCATGCTGTCCACATACCGGTCTCCGAGTCCCCACTTTCGGCGTAGGACTCCATTAAAACCCTCATCATCCGCCGCATCCAGCCGCAGATTGTCCCGGATGTCATCTCTGTCGCCTGCTGTTCGGAGTTTCTGCAGCTTGTCTTCCAGGTCTGTTCCTCATCTCACACAGCGTGCGGTAGGTGGTGAA